>Ga0208687_1000005_pt1 | contig 404371 bp, 401 predicted proteins | sample June2015DPH_6_10_FD_184695 | JGI IMG/M metagenome (GOLD analysis project Ga0208687, IMG submission 184695) | Peatland microbial communities from SPRUCE experiment site at the Marcell Experimental Forest, Minnesota, USA - June2015DPH_6_100... | ecosystem: Environmental > Terrestrial > Soil >...
TTGCGTGCACGGGCACTCGCGTCAGGGAGGACGATGTAGCCATCCGCCAGCCCCCGGAGAGACGCCCCTCGGCTCGAACCCGCGAGGGGAACGTACATAGCATGACCGACCGCGAGGAGCGCGCGGGGCCGCGGGGAGGTCGGCGCCGTGCCGTGCCCCGTTCGAAACCCTACCCATTTCGGGTCTTTTTCTTCTCTTCGTAGCGTCTATGGAAATAATCGGGATGGTCCTTGACCCATCGGCGTTGATATTCGCGCTTCTTCTTTCGAATCGCTTCTATGTGGGTCTCTCGGTACCGTCGCTGATATTCACTTTGCTTGGCGCGGGTAGCCTCCCGGTACCGTCGGTCATATTCGCGTCGCTTCTCGGGGTCGCGGTAGGGCATTCTATCTCGCCCTCCTTCATGGCCCTCGTCCCTTAAGACTTGATTTGAACCGGCGATTTTCCGTTGTCGGGGTCTATGGGGACGGAAGCATGCACACGTCGATGACCAATCGCGAGGAGCGCGTAAAGCCGCGCGCAGGTCGGCGCGACGCTGCACCCTGTTTGGAAACCCACGCATTCTGGACGCCGGGTCCGGCGAGGCCCCAAAAGCGGCGATTACCATGTCACCGTTGTATTCGCCAGTTCTACCCTGGCGACGACCCCCTTTGGAACGGGTGCGTTTCCAGTGTCGGAAACAGTTCCTCCTCGGCGTGGAGGTCACGGGAGCGGCGCGCCTATCGCCTACCGGATGAGGTCGATGACCTCTTCGGACTCTCCCGCGGCGTAGCCTCCCTTCGGACCGAGGAGGCTCTGGGCGCGGACGCCGGTGATGATGAGGAGCACCTTGATGGTGTTCTCCATCTCGGGCGAGTTCTTGACCGAGCAGCCCCAGATGATCCGGGCCCGCTTCGAAATCTTCCCGCCGACTAGCGCCGCGGCCTTCTCGGCCTCGGAAACGGTCATCGAGGGACCTCCGACGACCTGGACGAGGGCGCCTGTCGCATCCTTGAGCTCTACGCTCCCGAGGAGCGGCGAGGTCAACGCCTCCGTCACGGCCTCGGTCACCCGGTCCGTGGTGCTCTCGCTCTCGCCGAGCCCGATGAGCGCGACGCCGCCGTCCTTCATGACGGTCACGATGTCGGCGTAGTCGAGGTTCACGAGGCCGGGCTTCGTCACGATCTCGGTGATGCCCTTGATCGCGGTCATCAGGACCGCATCCGCGAGCTTGAACGCGGAGTCGATGGGCATCCGGGGGACGAGCTCGAGGAGCTTGTCGTTCTGGATGACGATGGTGGTGTCGCAGACTCGGCGCAGGCGCTCGAGCCCGTCACGGGCTTGCTCCATGCGGAGCGCGCCTTCGCCGGCGAACGGGAGGGTGACCACGCCCATGGCGAGCGCGCCCTGCTCCTTCGCTAGTCGGGCGACCAGGTGCGCCGCGCCCGTACCGGTCCCACCCCCCAATCCCGCGGTGACAAAGACCATTTGCGCCCCCCGAAGGAATTGACTAATCTCCTCCTCGTTCTCGCGAGCCGCTTCCTCTCCGACCTCGGCGCGAGCGCCGGCACCTAGTCCCTTCGTGGTCCGACGGCCAATGAGCATCTTGCGGGAGGCGTGGATCATGAGCAGGTGTCTCGCGTCGGTATTGAGGGCGCACATCTCGGCCCCTTGGATCCCCTCCTCCATACAGCGGTTGATCGTGTTCGAGCCGCCGCCACCGCATCCGACGATCCGGATGTTGACCCTCAGCGTCTCCGCCAACTTCGCCAGTTCGGCGTCGTCGGGGTTCGCATAGGCCGGCGCGGCCGGCTTCTTTTCCTCGACCAGGGCCTGGTTTTCCTGGTGTTTCGCAATCGCTTCCTGGACGATGGCCTTCATGGTTCCGAAATCGCTCCCGAACGTCAGGACGATGTACTCCGAGCGGGAATACCTACCGCTCCCATGGAAACCCACCCCTTGATGGCAATCTTGCCCGTGCGAGGGCGGGCAAGCGAGGGTTGCGCGACAGACACCATTGACCGAAAGCGTGGGAAGATGAGCCAATCGTTTCTGGACGGGCCTTCTCCTATCGGTAGAACGAATCCAACAGCCAATTTGAATGGGCGCACCCCAGCACGGGTGCTTTCCTCGGTGTAGGGTTTCCCTGAGTACCCGCCCGATGGCCGACCACGAGCAGCGCGCGGGATGTCCCAAGGCTGCAATCGGAAATACCCCCGCCACGTCCACGGGAGCGGGTCTCTGACCAGTCCGATTATGCCGGCGACGGAGGGCGATACCGGACTTCTACCTCTCCTCAAGAGTCGCACGTTCTTGTTGCTCCAAGCGAGAGGGACTGCCGCCGGAGTCGGGTACACGGTCTATCTGGCGACCGTTCTTTGGCTCTCCTTCCGACTGACGAACGGGATCTTCCTCGCCGGGGTCGTCGTCGGTGTAGAGACGGCGGTCTACACGTTGACGTTCCTGGTCGGTCCGCTCGTCGACCGAATCGGCGACAAACGCTGGGTCTACGTGGTGTGCTATCCCATCCAAGCCGTCGCGTCCCTCGCTCTCGGCCTGACGTACGTTCTCGGACTCCTGACGATACCGCTCCTGCTTGCGATCGTAGTCCTATTGGCCGCCCTCTGGGACTTTACCTGGGCCGCCGACTCGGCGGCCACGCGGCTTCTCTTCAGTAAGGACCGTCTGTTCGCCGTCACCGGCCTGGGGACCGCGATCGGCGGCGGCGTCGACATCGCGATGTACTTCACGGCCGGCATCACCATCGCCTTGTTCGGGGTCGCGGGGGGGTCGTACCTGTACGCCGGTCTGCTGGCGGTGGGGGCAGGTTTCGCCTTCCTACTTCCTATCCCGACACCGAACGCCAAGAAGCCCGCCTACCTGACGGGCTTCCTCGAGGGATGGGCGCTCTATAGGGGCGATAGCGGCAAGCCGCTTCGCCACCTTGCGATCCTTCAATCGGCGTACGGGTTCTTCATCGCAGCGCCGGTGCTTCTGCTCACCCTGTACGTCGGCCGATTCTTTTCTAGCTCTCAAGTCACGTTCGCCGGGTTCTACGTGGCCTATCTGGTCGGAGGAATCATCATCGGAATCATCTTGGGCAGGCTCAACCCTCGAAGACTTATCGGACTGGTCGGCAACATCGCTCTTCTGACAACAGGAGCCGTTCTGATCGGGGTCGAACTCGTCACCGGATCTGTCATTGCTAGTGCGGCCGCTTGGTTTCTCATCGGCGTGGCAACGACGGCACGGATCACGGCTTTCTCGAACTACTTGCAGGGAGGGTTTGCCCCGGAAGTGCTCGCACGGATCTCGGGGAACAACTACCTGTTCACAGGGATCACCAGCACCGCAGGCGCGTTCGCAATCGGCGCGCTGTCTACCATATGGAGCCCTGCCGCGCTGACGGAGGTTACGGCCTTCGGGTTCGTGGGATGCGCGGTGATCGGGATTCTTCTGCAAGGGACCCGAACGTTAGCCTTTTGAACAGCTTGCCCGCGCTTCGTTGAGCGCGCTTTCAGCGGAGCTGCAATCTCCGCCAACTGATCCGGAGCCTGGGTTACGTCGCGTCCAGCCGGCGCTCGACGACCGGCGCGAGGAGTGCGCGGTCCAGCCGAAGGCCACCATCTTCGGAGGTCTTGGACCGCGTGCTTCCCCGCCGCTTTCGTCGGGCAAGAGCGACCACTCCCGGGAGGGGCGCGACCTGGTCCCCCAGACCTTTTCCCGTTCCGGTATCGACCGGACGCCTCGTTTCAGAGAAGCCGACGTGCGACCCCAACCAAGCCGAGATGCGGGTTGGAGAGGACCGGGGGTCGATTACGAAGCAAGGGCGGTTGCGGTGTCTTCCGGCTTCGCGGCGAGATCCGACAGGGATGACGACGGAACCGTGGCAGACGAGCGGAAACTCCGGGGGACCCGGTCCGCCTCCGAACGCGCGCGGCTACGACCCCGGCGCAAGAGACCCGCATCCTGGAGCTCCTTCGTGATCTTCTCGATGGAGAGACTGACATCCGAAGGGCGACGAGCGCCGGTGCAGACCAACTTGCCGCTGCCGAAGAGGAGGACCACCACGCGCGGTTCCGTCAGGCGGCAGACCAGCCCGGGGAATTGCTCGGGCTCGTACTCCACGCGGTCGAGGCCGAGTGTGACCGCGATCGTGTTCAGGTTGATCTCGCTCTCCAGGTCGGAGGTTGCGACGATGTTCTGGACCTGGATCTTCGGTTGCATGAGGATCTTCTGGCCGCCCTTACGAATCATCTCCGAGACGATACGGACCGACTCGACTACCTGCCGCATGCTCTTCCCGCCGGTGCAGACAACCTTGCCCGAGCGGAACAGGAGGATGGCGGTCTTGGGCTCCTTGAGTCGGTAGATGACCCCGGGGAACTGCTCGGGCTCGTACTCCGCCCCACTGAGGGTGGAAGCGACCGCGTGCAGGTCCAGTTCGTCGCCGAGGCTGGTAGAGGCCACTACGTTCTCGATTCGAATTCGCGTCACGGATGTTTATATAGTATTTAAATGACTATTTAAAGACCCCTCCTTCCCCGGTTTCGTACGTGGTTCGTCACACGCGGTGGATAGTCCGTCGTGGCCTCCAATGAATGCACCTCCCGTTGCGTTCGGGAGTCCGATAAGCGGCGCGCGCGTCCGATGACCGACTGCGAGGAGCGCGTAGGGAACGGTGGCGCCCTCGTCGCAGCTATCGTCGCGGAATGGAGCGCACCGTGTTCCGGCTAGTCGTCGAACCCGGTGACCGGCGGGTCGCGTCCAGCCTGCCACAGGAGGGCGTTCATCTCGCCCCGGTGTTGGAGCTCTTCCTCGATCATGTGTACCAGTAACACGCGGAGCTCGATCGTGCGGGACGGACGCCACGGGAGGCTCAGGGATCGGTCGAGATCTCGGGGCTTGAGAGCCCCGAGCACTTTACGAACGAAGCGGTCGACCGATCGCATCTCACGGCTGGCCTCGGCTCGGGTGTACCGCTTCCCGAGAGGGTACCATTCGGGCTCGCCCTTGCCGGCATAGACCATGATAAACCACTGGCGGTAGGCATCGAGGACGTGCATGAAGATGTCCACGAGCGAAGGGAAGGAGGCTCCCCGGGCTCGATACCGCGCGCGGGGCGGCAGCTTCCATATCGCGGCCAGGTACTTGGACCTCGTTCGCGAGTTGTACTCGTAGAGCTCCCGTAGGAGGTCGAGCTCGGTCGGCATCGAGGCCGCCAGCGGCGCTCCCTTCAAGAGGTTGACGCAAAGTGGGTCTAGGTCCGTACCGACTAGAACCGCGCGATGCTACCGGTAGAGAGCGCCCGCCGCTCGAACACCTTCCATAGACCGACCGCCGCCCCGAAGGAGGCCACGGCAGCAATCCCGACGGCGCCCCAGAGGACCGCAATACTTCCCAGCGATTCGCCGGCGACGGCGGCACGGATCGCAGCGAGTCCCCACGTCAATGGCAACGCGTCTCCCGCCCACTGGAGCGGCACGGGTAACGAGGAGAGAGGGAAGTTCACCCCCGATAGGAGCAGCCCGACGAAGAGGAAGATGTTCCCGAGGATGATCGACGTGCGCAGGTAGAGGGCAACGCCTCCCAGGAGGAGGCCGAAGCCGACCATCGCGAACGCCGTCAGGACGATCGAAACGATGAGCGTCGGGAACACCGCGAGCGGGATCGAGACCCCGTAGATCAGCGCGGCGTAGGTCAGCCCGACGGCGACCGTGGCGAGGGAGATGAGGATCGGGATGAGGCCGCGCCCGAAGTAGAGCGCGAACCGGTTCGCGGGGGAGACGAGGAGATGCTCCATCGTCCCTTGCTGTTTTTCCGAATCGGTGGTCTGACAGACCGAGAAGACGCTCGAGTAGGTCACGGTCGCCACGGCATTGCCTACGGCGGTGTACGCGATCTCGGAGGCCCCGCCGCCCCCGAGCTGGACAACGAATGCGAAGAAGACCATCTGGGTTAGCGGGACGATGAAGATGGTCCCGAGGACGAAGTCGACACGCATGAACCCGAGGCTCGTGCGCGGGGCCATGACCGCATTCGTCCAGAACGTCTGCCAGAACGACGGGCGGTACGCGAGCAACGGAGTCGCCATGGAAATCGTCCCGCCCGTTCAGTACTCGGACAGGTTCCCCTCCTCGAGGACGTGCCGCTCGACGCGCTGGAAGACGAGTCCGGCGACCGACAGGTAGACCACCGTGGTAGCGACGGCGCCCGCGAGGTCGCCCCAGAACCCCCAGCCGAATCCCTGGTAGCCGGGAATCGAGAGGTAGCGCAACGCGTCCAACCCCCAGGTCGGTGGGAAGGCAAGCGACACCGGGTTCGTGACGAACGGCAAAAGGACGACGGGGAACATGCAGCCGGTCCCGATGTAGAAGGCGAACTCCCCGATGTTCTGGATGAACCCCGCGTACCGGGTGTACACATAGAAGGCGGCGAAGATGACCCCGACGCTCGCGAGCGTGACCATCACGAAGACGAACAGAAGCGCGAATCCGACCGGGTTAGGAACGGCCGGAGGCCCCCCGGCGACGATCACGATTACGACGTAGACGATCCCGCCGCCGATCAGGCCGGAGATGACGTTCCAAAGGACACGCCCCACGACGACGTACAGGTACGGCGTCGGGGCTTGGATGGTCGGCTCGAGGGTCCCGAACTCCCGGTCCATGCCGGTCGCCCAGCCGCTCCCGTAGAGCGTTTGGCCCCACATGCTCATCATGCCGGCCCCGAGGATCGCGTACGTGAGGAAGTACGGACCGGCTCCCCGGAACAGCTCGAACGAAACGAGGGCGAACACGACAGGGGCGATCATCGAGGGGACGAGCCACTGTGGGTCGGCCAGGAACTGGAGAACGCTCAGTCGGAGCGCTGCGTAGGTGGAGCGCGCCCGGGAGTACTGGACCGTAGCGGTCGCCATCTAACGGGCTTCCTCCTCGACCAGGTCGAGATAGACGTCCTCCATCGACGTCCGGCGTTCCCGGACCATGAGTTCTGGGTGGTTGGGCAGTGCCGCGTGGACCTGGTCGACACGGAGCTCGTCGGTCCTCATGCGGAGCGTGACGCGGGAAACCGGTCCGAACTCCTCCGTGAGGAACCGCGAAACTCCCGGAAGATGACGAAGCGAATCGAGTTCGCGGTCGTCGAACCCGTACGCCTCGACATCGAGGGTACGGTCCCCTCCCACCAGGTGGCGAAGGTTCGCCACCGTGTCCTGCGCTACGATACGGCCTTTGGAGAGGACGGCGAGCTTGGGGCAGAGCTCCTCGGCCTCGAACATGTAGTGGGTCGTGAGGAAGATCGTCACCCCGTCCGCGACGAGAGAACGAACGAGCTTGCGCGTCTCCCGGGCGCTCTTCGGGTCGAGACCGATCGTCGGTTCGTCGAGGAAGAGAATCTGGGGCCGATGCAGGATGCCCCGCGCGAGGTGGAGCTTCTGCTTCATGCCGCGCGAGTACTCCTCCACCCGCCGGTCGGCGGCCTCCTCGAGGTCGACCCGCGCGAGCACCTCGTCGATCCGTCGTTCCCGATCGGTGCGGGGGATCCCGTAGAGGTCCGCGAAGTAGCGAAGGTTCTCTCGCGCGCTGATGCGGGTGTACAGGCCCCGCTCGCCGCCGAGGACCAACCCCATCCGAGGGCGCAGCCAGTCCGCATCGCGGACCACGTCGTGCCCGAGGACGAACGCTTGGCCCTGGGTAGGAAGGAGGAGTGTGGAGAGGATCTTCGTGAGCGTGGTCTTGCCGGCGCCGTTGGGACCGAGCAGCCCGAAGATGGCACCGCGTTCGACCGTCAGGTCGATCCCCTTGAGGGCCTCGGTGTGCGTGACCTCCCGGAACAGGAAACCCTTGCGGGAATCGAAGTCCCGGGTGATCCCGTGGGTCTCGATGGCGGACGAGTCGTTCGGCATGGTTCCGTAGAGGGTCCCCGCGGACGTGAGTGCCTATACAAATACTCAGCCGTTGAGGGTAGACGACGAGCAACGGCTCCTGGTACGGTGTTTCACCGTTCGGAGGGCACCGTCGGGTTGAGGCCGGCTCGATGGCGGCAAGCGTCAGCGCGAAGGAACGGCTGAGCGAGGTCCGGATGCCACCGGCAGTGGGCGGGCTTATTCACTGACCGGTGCATGGAGTCAGTACCGCCCCCGGGACATGGACAGCGTACAGAGAACCGCCACTCGGAGTCTGTCAAGCCAACCCCCCTCGCCAGCTCCGGTCGGCCTGGTTCTGAACATCATGCACTTCGCCCTCCATGACGGGCCGGGCATCCGAACGACGGTGTTCCTCAAGGGGTGTCCCTTGCGCTGCAGGTGGTGCCACAACCCCGAGAGTCAGTCCCCTGAGCCGAAAGTGATCTACTTCGAAGATCGGTGCATCCGATCCGGGGACTGCGTGCGCGCGTGCCCCCATGGTGCGCTTCATCTCGACCAGCAACGGCTCGTCCACGACCCTCGCCTGTGCCAGCGTTGTGCGGAATGCGTGAGCGCGTGCTCCGCCACAGCCCGCCAGCTGGCAGGTCGCTGGATGACCGTACCGGACGTGCTCGCCGAGGTCTCGAAGGACCAGGTATTCTTCGACGAATCGAGGGGTGGGGTCACCGTCTCGGGCGGTGAACCGCTGATGCAGGCGCCGTTCGTCGAATCGCTGCTCACCGCTTGCCGGGCCCGGCGGATCCGGACCGTACTCGACACCTGTGGATGGGCCGACCCGAGCGTCCTGCTTCGGGTCCGTGAGAACGTCGATCTGTTCTTCTACGACCTTAAATTGATGGACAGCGAACGGCACCGGCAATTCACGGGCGTGGAGAACGAATTGATCTTGCGGAACCTCACGATGCTGGCCGAGGGCGGCAGCGCGGTGGTCGTACGCGTCCCCATCATTCCCGGAGTGAACGACGATGCCGCCAACCTGGACGACCTATCGAAGTTCCTCGCCCCCCTAGGTCTTCGGGAGGTCGACCTGCTGCCCTACCACCGATATGGAAGCGACAAGTACCGTCGATTGCACAGAGCCTACGAGATGGAGGGCGTTCTCCCGCCGTCCGACGCGCAGATGGAACTCCTCGCAGAGCGGCTGAGACGGGACGGGTTCACCGTGCGGATCGGGGCCTGAGATGAACGAACGCGTGGCCCGCTTGCGGCAAGCGACCCTCGAAACCCGGCCCCGGCTCTCGATCGAGCGGGCGGCGCTCCTTACCGAGTTCTACCGTCAGGACAAGACCGCCTCCGTTCCCATCCGCCGGGCTCTCGCCCTCCGGTACCTCCTGGAGCACGAAGAGATCTACATCGGCCAGGACGAATTGATCGTGGGCGAGCGCGGGCCCGAACCCAAGGCCGCTCCCACGTTCCCCGAACTCTGCTGCCACAGCCTGAACGACTTTGAGGTCCTGGACTCCCGCGAGAAGATCCCCTATTCCGTCGACGACCACGCTCGGCAGGTCCAGGAGGACGAGGTGATCCCGTACTGGCAAGGCCGCTCGATGCGCGACCTGATCTTCGCAGAAATGACCCCGGAGTGGAAGAGTGCCTACGAGGCCGGACTCTTCACGGAGTTCATGGAGCAACGCGCCCCCGGGCACACCGTGCTGGGGGACGTCATCTATCGGAAGGGCCTCTTGGACCTCAAGGCCGAAGTCGCCGACGCGTTGTCCCGCCTGGACGGTCTCAACGACCCGGACGCGTCCGCGAAACGCGACGAACTGCGGGCGATGGCGATCGCGGCCGACGCGGTCGTACGGTTCGCGGAACGGCATGCCCAGAAGGCGGAGGAGCTGGCCCGGACGGCGACCGAGCCAGACCGACGGGCCGAGCTACACCGCATCGCCGAGGTGTGCCGTCGTGTGCCCGCCCACGCCCCGAGGGACTTCTGGGAAGCGGTGCAGGCCTACTGGTTCGTTCACCTCGGCGTGGTGACCGAGCTGAACACGTGGGATTCGTTCTGTCCGGGGCGATTCGACCAGCATCTGGAGCCGTTCTATCGGAAGGGCGTGGAGGACGGCTCGTTGACCCGGGAGGAGGCCAAGGAACTGCTCGAATGCTTGTGGGTCAAGTTCAACAACCAACCGGCGCCCCCCAAGGTCGGCGTGACCAACGCGGAGAGCGGCACGTACACCGATTTTGCCAACATCAACAGCGGGGGCCTGAAGCGCGACGGGTCGGACGGAGTGAACGATGTCACGTACCTCGTCCTCGACGTCATCGACGAGATGCACCTATTGCAACCCTCGTCGAACCTTCAACTGAGCAAGAAGAACCCGGATGCGTTCCTGAAGCGAGGCCTAGAGATCGTACGCCAGGGCTGGGGACAGCCGTCGGTCTTCAACGCCGACATGGTCATCGAGGAGCTGCTGCGTCAAGGAAAATCGGTCGAGGACGCCCGGTGCAGCGGAACCTCAGGGTGCGTCGAGTCCGGAGCGTTCGGAAAAGAGGCCTACATCCTGACGGGGTACTTCAACCTCCCCAAGGTGCTCGAGGTCGCCCTGAACAACGGATTGGACCCACGATCCGGGAGGACGGTCGGGGTCGAGACCGGAGACCCCCGTTCGTTCTCGTCCTACGAACAGCTTTTCCGCGCCTTCCGTGAGCAACTGCACTACTTCATCGACGTCAAGGTCCGAGGGAACCAGGTCATCGAACGGTTGTACGCCGATTACATGCCGGCCCCGTTCCTCTCCCTCCTCGTCTCCGATTGCATCGCGAAGGGTCGGGACTACAACAACGGCGGCCCGCGGTACAACTCGACCTACATCATGGGAGTGGCACCCGCGACCTGCACCGACAGCCTCGCAGCGATCAAGTTCCACGTCTTCGACCGCAAGACCGTGGCGATGGATGAACTGCTGGGGGCGTTGGCGCGCAACTTCGAGGGGGACGAGAAGCTGCGCTTGCAACTATGGAACAAGACCCCGAAGTTCGGCAACGACGATGACTACGCGGACGACATCCTCGTGGACGTGTTCAACGCCTATTTCGACGAGGTGGATGGTCGAAAGAACACCAAGGGGGGACACTACCGCGTGAACTACCTGTCGACGACCTGCCATGTCTACTTCGGTTCGGTGACCGGCGCGACTCCCGACGGACGCCGTGCGGGAGAGCCCCTCTCGGACGGCATCTCGCCGGTCCAGGGCGCGGACCGCAACGGTCCCACCGCCGTCGTCAAGTCCGCCGCCAAGATGGACCATGCGCGTACCGGGGGGACCTTGCTGAACCAGAAGTTCACGCCCCAGCTGCTCAAAGGGGATGCGGGACTCGACAAGGTGGGGCACCTGGTCCGTTCGTATTTCCGGTTGGGGGGACATCACATCCAGTTCAACGTCGTCACCGCGGCCACCCTGCGAGCGGCGCAGGCGGACCCCGAGAAGTACCGCGACCTCATCGTCCGCGTCGCGGGCTACAGCGACTACTTCTGCGACCTGACCCGTGCCTTGCAGGACGACATCATCTCGCGGACCGAGCACGAGGCCTTCGGGCCCGCCCCGCTCGGAACCGCCAGCGTGTAAGGAAAGTCGCTTAAGCCCGGCCGGCTCGGGGAAGGGCCAATGCCGGAGCGCTCGACCGCCCTCCCAGCCGCTGCCTCCGATATTGCCGCGCGCCGTCCGGCCTCCGATACTCCCCTGCGTCGTCTCGGGAAGGTCGAGCTCCTGGGAGCCGGGGCCGCGTTCGTCGCGCCGGCGTTCAGCCTCGCGGCGATCTTCGCGCTCCTCGCGCTGAAAGGAGGGCGATACGCCTGGGTCGGCGTGGTACTCGGCACGCTCGCGGTGCTGCTGACCGGCGTCTGCTTCGCTCGGATGACCGCTCGCCACCCCAAGGCGGGCGGCGCGTACGCGCTGGTCGGGGCGGAACTCTCGCTCCCGGTGGGGTTCATCGCGGGTTGGGCGCTCTGCCTCCTGTACTTGCTCGGGCCTGCGATCCCGTTGCTTCTCTTCGTCACGCTCCTCGAGGTGTTCCTCCCCCAGACGGCCGGCGCTCTCGTCCCCATTGCCGCGGCCGTGGCGCTCGGCGTGTTCGCGCTGAACGCGCTCGGGCTTCGTCCCTCGAGCCGGGTCGCGCTCGCCGTCTTCGTCGCCGAAGCGGCCATCCTTCTGGGAGTGGCCGGGGCCTTGTTCCTGCAACCGACGGTCGCGCTCCCCCCGCCTCCCGCGAGTCCTCTGGATACGTTGATCGCTCTCGGCGGTAGTGGCGGTGCGGCCGTGTTCCTCTTCCTGGGGTTCGAGTCCGTCTCCGCCTACGCGGAAGAGGCACGGCTCCCAGCACGGGACATCGCGTGGGGCACCGGGGCGACCATCCTCGCCACGGGCGTGGTCTACATCGTCTCCGCGCTCGCCTACCTACACGCGATCCCATCCTCTCAGTGGGGGTCGTCGGGAGCATCGCTCCCCGTGGCCGTCGGAAGCGTCCTAGGCACGGACGGAGGGCGGCTCGTCACGGCAGTGATCATCGTGAGCTCCCTCGGCGCGATGATCTGCGTGGAGAACGCTTGCGCCCGGGTGCTGTTCGCGATGGGGCGGGACCGGGTCCTTCCCTACCCCATGGCCCGCCTCTTCGGCCGCGAGAAGGCCCCGTGGCCCGCGCTCGCCGTGTCCGCGGGGGCGGCCTTTGGGTTGGTCTGGTGGTCCACCCTGCCGCTGGGGGGCCTCTCGGCCCCGCCTGCGTTCCTCTTGGTCCTGCTTCCCGAACTGCTCGTCTTCGGGGCCCTGATCGCCTACGCGCTCCTCAGCCTCGCCTACCTGGTGGCCCTCGTGCGGGAGGGAGTCGCGCGGTCCGCCCCCTGGCGGCTCGCGGTCCCGTTAGCGTCTCTCGGTGTTACCGGGACCCTCCTCGTACTCCAAGTCCTCCCCGGCACGCCGGGGTGGAACGATGTCCTTGTGTGGGGGACGGCGTGGCTACTGGTCGGATTCGGCGTCTGGGGCTCGACACGGGTCTTGGCGCGGGTGAGCTCGGCGCGGACCCCGGGGGAGCCGAGCGGCGGAAGCTAGCGCCGGAAGCCCCCGAGGACTTTCGTCGGTGCGATTCGCCGTCTCCGTTGGTCCCGTGGCCGCTTTATTCGTGAAGTTGGTGCGCAGTCGATTCTGGCATGGCGGCAAGACCCTCGTCACCGCGGATGATCCTCTTCATCGTCATCCTCGGGACCCTGATGGCATCGGTGGACACCACCATCGTGCTCCTTGCCTTCCCGACAATCGCCGGAGACCTGCACGCCGGGCTGTCGACCGTCCTCTGGACGATCCTGATCTACCTGCTGCTCGTATCGATCCTCACCACCCAGGCGGGCCGGATCAGTGACCTGTTCGGGCACGGTCGTCTCTACAACCTGGGGTTCGTTGTCTTCACCGTGGGCTCGGCCCTCTGCGGCTTCGCCCCCACCGCGAACAGCTTGGTCGCGTTCCGTGCGGTCCAGGCGGTGGGTGGCGCCTTCATGGTCGCCACCGGAACGGCCATCCTCGCGGACACGTTTCCCCCCGCGGTCCGCGGGCGTGTCTTCGGTTTCACCGCCATGGGGTGGAACGTCGGGGCCACGCTCGGCATCGTCCTGGGGGGCGTGCTGACGACCTTCGTCGGCTGGCGCTACATCTTCTTCATCAACGTGCCGATCGGGGTCATCGCCGTTGTTCTCGGCTACCGGTTCCTCGGTATAGGATCCCGCACGAAGGCGCGTCTCGACCTTGTCGGCATGCTCCTGCTGGCCGCGGTGCTGGGGCTGATCGTCTACGGAGCCACCGACTTCGCGTCGTACGGGGCCTCAACATGGAACGTGTCCCTCATGGCGCTCGGCGCGCTGCTGATCGTACCGTTCATCGGGTGGGAGCGGCGCGCGGTCAGCCCGACCATCAACCTGCTCTTGTTCCGTTCTCGGCTCCTCTCGCGGTCGCTCGCGGCATCGTTCCTGCAGAGTCTGGGGTACCTCGCCACCGTGTTCCTGTTGATCATGTACCTTCAGGGGATCCGTGCACTCACACCGCTCGACGCCTCGCTGCTCCTCGTTCCGGGGTACATCCTCTCCTCGGGTCTCGCGCCGATCGCGGGTCGCTGGGCGGACCGCTGGGGACCCGCGCGGCTGGCCACGCTCGGGATCGGGTTCATGCTCGTGGGCGTGCTGCTCTACGCCCAGATGGGGCTCACGACCCCGCTCGTCGAAGTGGCGCTCATTTCCCTGGTCACCGGAATCGGGGGAGCGTTGTTCTGGCCCTCGAACAACAAGGCCGTGATGCACGATGTGCCACCCGGGTACTATGGGTCGGTGTCGGGGCTCCTTCGCACGCTATCCAACATGGGCACCATCGGAAGCTATGCCCTGGTGATCACCGTAGCCTCGTTGGCGATTCCCCGGGCCGTGGCGTTCGAAGTTTTCGTCGGCGGCCGGGAAGTCATCGGCTCCGTGTCGACCGAGTTCCTCACGGCGATCCACGCGGCGTTCTACGTCATGGCCGCGGTCCTGGTGGTTGCCGCCGTGCTCTCGTCGACCCGCCAGGGGCCGGGTGCCCCCGCGGTCGCGACCGCTTCGTTGCCACTGGCCACCGACATCCGTCCCGCGACGGACAGGTCCGAGGACCCGAAATCTGGGTGAACCGACACTCGGACGGTGTCGGAGACTGGGATGGCGCCCGAGCTCGACCCGGGAGAGTCTACCCGAGAAGGGCGCCTCTGACCGACCCGCGGACCGGTCCTATCACCGAGAGGTCGGGTCCAGGCACTGGGAAATGCGCGATGTGATCTCGCGGACCACGGTCCCGACCGGGCGAGTCGCGTCCAATTCTACTCCGTACTCGAACCGAGTGACCTTGCGGTACACTTGCTCCGCCGCCTCGGCACCAAACACGACTTTCCGGCCAGAATCCCGCCCAATACAGACGGAAAGAGGAGCTCTCAGGGTAATCACCTCGTGAGGGAAGGGAAGACGCCGCTCGAGGTCCTTGATCTGGGTCATCCAGTAGAAACACCCATCGAACACGACCGGAATGCCGCCGGCAAGCGCCCTTCGGGCCCTTTTTGCCGCGACTTCGTTCGCCGTAACGTACAGGCGGACCGAGCCGCCATCCCACTCCATGTCCGCAATCTTGTCGATAGAAACGACGACCGCGCCGATGGACCGCGCGAGCGCTTTGGAGATGGTCGTCTTACCTACACCCAATGGCCCGCGGATGATGACGTAGTAGACCATGACCTCGTCAGATCCGTAAGCGGGACGGTCGGAACAGCCCATAACATCGGCTGCCGGCTCGGAGGTCGAATGCGGCCCAGCGCTACCGAGAACCGGCCGGATTCTCCGATGCCGCCCTACTCGAGGTAGGTCGACCAGTCGATGCCCATCACCGACGCTGGGAAGGGCGGGATGCCGGCCTCTGGGGGCCGGTACGGGGTCGGACCGGCATGGCGTGGACCGACATGATTAGCTAGGCGATGGCAGTGGTCAGATCGGTGAACGCGGGCGTCGCTGCTTCGGGGGACCGAGGCGTAGGAGGCCCCCCGCAAGCCCCTGCCCCTCCCAAGGGACTGCCGTTGATCCTCCTCTGGGTCGTGCCGTTCCTGCTCGTGCTGGTCTACGTGGTGCTCGTGCACGAGTTCTTCCACGACCAAGCGCGCTGGACCGACGCTCGGTCCCTCGGCATTGCTCTCGTGCTGCTCGGGGTCATCCTCGCGTTCTCGTTCGTCTGGTTCGTGGTCGGTCTCGTCTCGAGCCGTACGCTGGGCGTCCTCGTCCCGCTCGGAGTGTTGCTCTTGATTGCACGGCTCCCCGGACTGAACCGCCACGTCGTGATCACGCCGCCCCAACATCCTGACACCCCAGCGGAGATGTGGGGTCGGTTCGGGGCCCTCTTCGTCGTGACGCTCGGCTTTGAGCTCGTGTACATGGTGACCGTGTTCCAGCGGGGCGACCTCGCGCCGCAGATCGCGATCAACCGGCCGTTCTCCTTCTTCCTCGAGGAGGTCTTGACCGGCGTGCTCCTGGCGGTCATCCTCGCTCCTGCGGCTCCGTACCTATCGAGCCGCGCCCGGCTGAGGATCACCGACTCCCTCAATTTCCCCTTCCTTTGGCTGACGATCATCCTGCTCGTCGTGGGCGGGGCGACGGTTCTGGCCGTGACCCTCCTCCCGGGCGTCGCGTTCGACACCGCCCTCTTCTTCACCTCGATCCTCTTGTACGCCCCCGCGGCCTGGTTCGTGGCCTTGGCGTTCACCTGGGAGGAGACCGTCGCGCAGAACCTATTCTTCCGCTATGCGTGGAAGTACCGGTTCTCTCGGTTCCACTTCGGCCGGATGAAGGTCACCGACGAGCCCGAGGGGACGATCACCGAGGTCTAGCGGGAATCCCTAGGGGAAGGAGGGGAAAGCGTCCCTCTTCGAGCCCTATCGGTCCTTGACCCCGATGAGCAGACCGCGACCGGGCATCAGCCCGCGGGCGATGAACCGCGATTCTAGCCCCGCCGAGCTCATCAGCTCCAAGAGCCGCGAGCGAGAGACCAGCAATCCCACGTCGGTCACTTTCACGTGACGGATCCCTCGACCATGCTCGGCGATCAGGTAGTGGTACTGGATGACGGTCCGGTTCCCGCGGCGCGTCGAGAACGCGCATCGGACGACCTTGGTGAAGGGACCGTCGTAGGCACGGAGGTAGACCGAGCCCAGTCGTAGCTTGGTCGGGTCGAGCCAGGGTTCCACGATCGCGACCCCACCGGGGTTCAGGTGCCGCGCGAAGTTGGCGAACGTCGTTCCGAGGTCCCGTTCCGTCCTCAGGTGCCCGATGGCGCTGAAGAGACAGCTCACTACGTCGAACCGTTGGTCCAGGCGGAACGTGCGCATGTCCCCGACCACGAGCCGTATCTTGGGCAGGCGACGGCGCGCGATCCGAAGCATCTCCCGACTCGCGTCGACGCCGACGACCGGGTGCTTCCTTCGCAAGTGCTCGAGGTGGCGGCCGGTGCCGCACGCCACGTCCAGCCAGGTCGCCCTCCCGCGTCGACCGATACTGCGGGCGATCTCTTCGAGACGCTCGGACTCGGCGCGGTAATCCTTCCAGGCGTTCAGGTCGTCGTAGTACTTCGCGAGTTCCCCGTAGAACTGGGAGGGCTTCGAGCTCGTCATGACCGCACCTCAGGTGCGTCGCGCCTTCCGTGGAGAGCGCGTGACGCGGGGACGCCGACCGATGGTGATCCAGATCCCGTCGGGGTCCGTGACGCTCGCCATCCAGCCGGCGGTCGTCGAGGGTTCGTATCCCGTGGGCTTAGCTCCGTGCTGGAGCAGGCGTCGGTAGACGCGCTCGAGCTCCTTCCGGGACACGACCCCGAGGGTGAAGTCCAGATGGTCCACCCCATCTCCCGCGCGATACGGGCCTGAGAACAACGAACCCTTCGGATACCAGTTCAGCTCGACCTTCCGGCGGGAGCGAGGGTCCCCGAGGAGGACCCAGATGCCGCCGCCCCAGGTTCGGGTGTCCCCGCGGCGGACCTCCCGTAGCCCGAGCGCCCGGGTGTAGAAGCGGAGGGACCGCGCAAGGTCGGTCACCCGCAATCCGACGTTCTCGAACCGCATGACGCACGGAGGGGAGGGGAACCTATACCCCTGACGCTGCCACCCCGGGGCGACACGCGCCGGTAAGCCCCGCGGGCGCGACCCTCGCGTTCCCGACCCGCCCCGCTACGGGGCCGGAGCGGCCGGGACCTCGCCGGGTTCGGTTTCCTTCTCGAACTCGTGGTCTTCCCACATGTCGTAGGCGATCGCGGCCGCGGCCAGTTGCGTGATGATCGCGAGGGCGATCACGATGTGCAGGAGCAGAATGCCGCGGAAGACCGAGAGGTTCACGACCGGGACGACCCAGTCGCTTCCCACGTTGAACCAGAGGAGGAGGCCGAAGACGGCCGTGGCGATGGAAAGGCTCCACGAAACCTTCGCGATCCGCTTCACCCTTCCGGGGACCCGGGACTTTCGGAGCTGGTCGAAGCAGTAGTACGTGACCAGGATGATGCCGAACCCCAGAGCCAGGTGAAGGTAGGGGACGGCCACGGGCGGGTCCGGCCACAGGCCGAATAGGAACTCGAAGAAGACGATCCAGATGACCAGATAGAGCGCGGACCAGAGCTTCATCCACCGTACTCCTGGGTTTGAAAGCGAAGGCTCCCTCTCCCGAGAGAGAACGAGCCGGGCGGAAGACTAAGAAGCCTCGGTCAACCCCTCCTCATCATCCCCGCGGCGCGGGTCCCCAAGATGGCGCTCCGGGGGCCGTGGGCGGGGCGTTCCCTCCATATATGGAACGACGGTGGCTCAGGTTGGACTCGCATGGCGAGCGACGACGTGAGGCGGGATTTCGACACGCTCTCCACGGTGTACGACGAAACCCGCCAGCCGCTCGAGCCCGCGACGATCGAAGGCCTCCGTAGCTACCTCGATGAGCACCGCTGGACAACGATCCTCGAGGTCGGGGTAGGAACCGGGCGCGTTGCGCGACCCCTCGTCGACCGGGGCGTCCGGGTCGTCGGGGTGGATGGCTCCCGAGGGATGCTCGGGCGCGCGGCGGCGAAGGGCCTCCCGTACCTGGTTCGGGGCAATGCCTACCGCCTCCCGTTCCCCGACGGTTCGTTCGACGCGGCCCTTTTCGTCCACGTGCTGCACATACTGGACCGACCCGAGCTCGGTCTTCGAGAGGGCGCCCGGGTCGGTCGACACGGCGTCCTGGCGATCCTCGACCTTCCTTCTTGGGGGGAGGGCACCGACCGGCCCGCGGAGGACGAACCGCGTCGTATCGTTCGGGAGGCCCTGGCAGAGGCTGGTTATCCCAACCTCCTTCGTGCCGGTCCTCGGGCGAAGGAGCAGGAGATCCTTCGGACCTACCCTCCGGCGGAGATCCGGGTGCTGAGCGACCGCGAGGTGTCGGAACCGCTCTCCCGACGCCTCGACGCGCTCGAGAAGCGGGCGTACCGTCACGTGCTCCACGTCCCCGCCGACGTCCTCACGCGGGCCGTCGCCGCGGCGCGTGCGAAGGTGGGCACGCGAACGGTCACCTACCGCCGAAACGAAGCGGTCGCTTGGTGGAGCGATGCGCCGGGGGTCCCGGCGCCGCCGCGCTAACCCCTCCGAGCGGCGGGGAACTACTTCGCGAACCGGTGTGCCATGACGTACGGAAGAACACCGCCGGCCTGGTAGTACTCGAGCTCGGTGGCCGAGTTCAACCGACACGTGACGGTGAACGCGCGAGACGTGCCGTCCTCCGACCGAGCCACCACCTCGACTGCGCTCCCAGGACCGAGGGATGTGCCCGTAGGCAGGTGCAGAGTGAACGACTCCCGACCGGTAAGACCGAGCTGCTTCCAACCTTCGCCCGGCCGGAACGCGAGGGGAAGGACCCCCATCTCGATCAGGTTCGCCCGGTGGATCCTCTCGTAGCTTTCGGCGATCACGGCACCGACGCCCAAGAGGCGCGGGCCCTTGGCCGCCCAGTCACGCGAGCTTCCTTGGCCGTAGCTCTTCCCGGCCAGAACGACCAGTGGGGTCTTCTCGGCTCGGTACCGCTCGGAGGCCTCGAAGATGGTCGATGCTCCGCCGGACGGGACGTGGACGGTGTACCCTCCTTCCTTCCCGCTGGCGAGCTGGTTCTTGAGGCGCACGTTCGCGAAGGTGCCCCGCACCATGACCTCGTGATGTCCCCGCCGAGCGCCGTACGTGTTGAACTCTCGGACCGCCACCCCGTGGGCGAGGAGGTATTTCCCCGCGGGGGAATCCTCGGGGATCTCGCCCGCCGGGGAGATGTGGTCGGTCGACACCCGGTCGCCTAGGACGACGAGCGCCCGTGCCCCCTCGGCGAGGACCCCTTCCCGCGGAAGCCAAGGCGCGGGGAGGTCGAGGTAGGGCGCGGCCGCGAGGTACGTGGAGCCGGGCTCCCAACCGTACTGAGGGCCCGTGGGCGGGTCGAGCGACTCCCAGCGATCGTCCCCCACCTCGACCTGGCGGTACTTCTCCGAGAACAGGGACGCGTCGAGGTTGGCCTCGACGATCCGTCGCACCTCCTCCGCCGCCGGCCACAGGTCGCGCAGGTAGACCGGAGTCCCGTCCGCCTTCCGTCCGATCGGCTCGCGCGTGAGGTCGATGTCGACCCTCCCGGCAAGGGCGTACGCCACGACCAGCATCGGTGAAGCAAGGTAGTTCGCGCGGACCTCGTTGTGGACGCGGGCCTCGAAGTTCCGGTTGCCGCTGAGGACGGCGGCGACGAAGAGGTCGCGTTCGCGGACCTGCTGGCTCACGGGCACGGGGAGCGGGCCCGAGTTGCCGATGCACGTAGTGCACCCGTATCCCACGACCTCGAAGCCGAGCTGGTCGAGGTACGGGAGCAGACCCGAACGTTCGAGATAGGCCGTCACGACCTTCGACCCGGGAGCGAGGGACGTCTTGACGTGCGGCGGGACCTTGAGACCGAGCTCGCTCGCGCGCTTCGCGATCAGCCCCGCGCCGACCATGACGCTCGGGTTCGAAGTGTTGGTACAGCTCGTGATCGCCGCGATGACGACCGAACCGTCCTCAACCGGCGGGGAAAGGGTGGACGTGGCCGCGGTCGTGGCGGGGTGACCCTTCCGGTAGGATTCCAGCGCCGTCCGGAAGGAGGCGGGTGCGTCGCCGAGCGCGACTCCCTCTTCGGGGTTCTTCGGCCCGGAGACCATGGGGACGATCGACCCAAGGTCGATCGCGAGCACATCGTCGTACTCCACCGACCCCGGGGCCGGCGAGCCCCAGAGACCTTGGGCCCGTGCGTACGCCTCGACCCGGGCGACGAGCTCGGGGCTGCGGCCGGTACCGCGGAGGTAGGCGATCGTGGCCTCGTCGATCGGGAAGAGGGCGGCGGTCGCGCCGTACTCCGGGCACATGTTCGAGACGGTCGCCCGGTCCGGCACGGCGAGGTGGCCAACGCCCGGTCCGAAGAACTCCACGAACTTGTCGACGACCCCCTTCTCCCTCAGGCGGCGAGTGACGGTCAGCACGAGGTCGGTGGCGGTCGCGCCCTCTGGGAGCGAACCGGTGAGCTGCACGCCCACGACCACCGGCGGGGAAAGGAAGTACGGCTCGCCGAGCATGACGGCCTCGGCCTCGATCCCACCGACCCCCCAGCTGAGGACCGAAAGCCCGTTCACCATCGTTGTGTGCGAGTCGGTCCCGATGACGGTGTCCGGAAATGCGACCCGGTTCTCCTTCGGCCCGCGGGCCTCGACCACGGTGGAGAGGTGCTCGAGATTGACCTGGTGACAAATACCGTTCCCAGGAGGGACGATGCGAACGTTCGCGTACGCTCCCTTGGCCCAGCGGAGGAATCGGTACCGCTCCCGGTTGCGCTCGTACTCCCGGTCGAGGTTGATCCCGAGCGAGCCCGCCGAGCCGAAACTGTCGACCTGGACGGAATGGTCGATGACGAGGTCGACGGGAACGATGGGGTTCACCCGGCTCGGGTCCAGACCCCGATGCGCGGCCGCGCGGCGGAGCGTGGAGAGGTCGACGATCACCGGAACGCCGGTGAAGTCCTGCAGAAGGACCCGTTCGGGGTAGTAGGCGAACTCGGTGCCCTCGGGGACCTTCTCGCCGTTCGCGAGCGCCACGAGGGCCTTCGGGTCGGTGACGCGCGCGTCGAAGTGCCGGAGGACGTTCTCGAGAAGGACCCGGGTCGTCCTCGGGCGACGGGCGAGACGGTGCGGGTAGACCCCCGCCAAACGGTCCGCGCGATAGATCGTTACGCGCTCGGAGCCGCAGTTCAGCGAGTCGGTGACACCCAGTGGGTCAGACGAGCCCATGGTGAGGCAGAGGGCGTACCCTTTTGGGTTCTTTGGCCGCGCCGGGCTAGTCCGGAGCCAACGGAACGGCCCGCTCCCAGCCGAGTCGTACGTGGGCGCCGGGAAGAGGCACGGCGTCCGTCGTCCGCATCTCGAGCCGCTGGCCATCGTCCGTCCGCAGGACCACCTGGTTCTCCCGCCCTACAGGGCCGGCGACGAGGACGGTGGCCCCGATACCCTCGGCGGCGGGGGGGAGGAGGCGCAGGTCGGTCGGCAGGACCCCGACGGGACCCGACGGCGCGGAGAGGACATTGTATCCCAGGAACCGAGCGGCCCGTATTGAGCCTGGGCTCCCGAACACGTAGGACGGTCGGCCGAACGCGTGGAGCCCTCCGTCGAAGAGGAGCCCGACCCGGTCGCCGAGGAAGAGCCCCTCTTCCCGGTCGTGCGTGACATGGATCGCCGAGGTGCCGAAGGCGCGGAGGACCTGGCGGAACTCCGAGCGCAGCTCGGCCTTGAGCTCGACATCGATCGACGCGAACGGTTCGTCGAGGAGGACGAGGCGAGGACGCGCGGCCAGCGTTCGCGCGAGGGCGACGCGCTGGAGCTCTCCACCGGAGAGCTGGTCCGGCCGGCGGTCCTCGAACCCCGAGAGGTGCAGGAGGTCCACGAGCCGAGTGACCTCCTCCTTCACCTCGGCGACCGGGCGATGCTTCAGGAGCGGCGCGTAGGCGATGTTCTCGTAGACGGACCGGTGAGGGAACAGCGCCGGGTCCTGGAACATCAGGACGATACCCCTCTGGTGAGGGGGAAGATGCGTGACGTCGACCCCGTCGAGGCGGACCGTTCCACCGGCGGGCCGCTCGAGGCCGGCGAGGCAGCGCAACAAGGTCGTCTTGCCGCATCCGTTCGGCCCGAGGAGCACGAGGAACTCGCCTTCGGCTAGGTCGAACGAGATGTCCCGGAAGACCGGCACTCCGTCCCAGGCGGCGGAGAGGGCCCGGACCTCGAGGAGGGGGCTAGAGCTCGACACGATGGCCTCCTACCGCGATCACCGCAAAGACGGCGAGACTGAGCATGAGGAGCAGCCCCGCCGCGGCATCCGCGACGGGGAAGAGGCGGACCTCGGAGAGCGCGTAGAGCGCGACCGGGAGGGTCGTGAGCTGGGGCGGGACGAGGAAGTTGGTGGCGGTGAACTCGCCCAGGCCGAAGGCGAAGGAGAACATCCCCACCGTGACGAGCCCGTCCTGGACCCGCGGCAGGTCCGCATCCAAGAAGGCCCCGAACGAGGTCGCCCCGAGCGTTCGCGCGGTGTCCCGGGCGGCCCCGGAGAGACCTGCGAGCGGGATCTCGAGGCTCTGGAGGGCGAAAGGGAGGGCCAGGATCGCCTGGCTCACGACCACGAGGGTCCAGACGTTCGAGCCGGTGCCGACGAACGGCCGCCAGAACGACGAGAGGGCGAACGCGAGGACGACCGGCGACAGTAGGAGAGGAACGAACAGGAGAAGACCGAGCGCCACGGCCCGGTCCGGTCGGCGTACCACGGCGTAGCCGCTCGCGACGCAGAGGAGGAGGGCGAGGAGTGCCGCGACCACGGCGAAGAAGAGCGTGTTCGCGATCGCTCCGAAGGCGGACACCCCGAGGTGGGCCGTGGTCGATGCGGAGAACAGCTGCGCCCACGCAGCCCCGGCGCCGAACCGCCCGGATGGTGCCACCGTTCGATAGAGGACGGCGGCGAGGAGGGTGGCCTCCGTAGCGAGGACAAGCCCGGTCTCGAGCGCCAGGGCCCAGGTCGCTGGGGCTCGCCAATCGATCGGGCGAGGACCCGCGGTCCGACGACCGGGACTGGCCCTTAGGCGGCTCACCAAGGCGAGGTACCCCGCCGTGGGCAGGAGCAGGAGAAGCACCATCGCGAGCGCGAGGACAGCGGCCGCGTTGGGCTCTAAGAACGTCTGGTCGAGGGCGTACACCTGGGCTTCGAGGGTGTAGCAGCGGGAGCTCGCCCCGCACAGGAGGAGCGGAGGCGCGAACGACAGGGCGGAGAAGAGGAAGGTGAGAAGCCCTCCGGCGGCGGCACCGACCCAGGTCGGCCGCGCCCAGACCTCGCCGTACGCGCGCAGCGGAGAGCCCCCGAGCGTGGCGACCGTCTCCTCGAGCTCGACCGAAGCCCCCTCGCAGCCGGTCGCCGTGAGGAGGAGCACGATCGGGACGTTGAAGAACAGGTTCGCGGCGATGATCGCGGGGATGCCGCTCCCGAACCAGGCGGTGAAGGGGAGGACGGTCGAGATGACCCCAGACGGTCCGAAGAGGTCGAGCACCCCGAGGACGACCACGAGGCTCGGAAGGAGGAACGGAACGAGGAGCAGGGAACGGAGGAGCGAGCGGCCCCGGAAGGAATAGCGGCCGACGAACACCCCCGCCGGGTATCCCAACCCCACGGCGAGGGTGGCCGAAAGCGCTCCCTGCTCGAGGGAGTTGTCGAGGGAGCGGAGGTTCCTCGCCGTCGTGACGACCGAGAGGAACCCGCTCGTACCCCCTACCTGGACGAGAGCGTTCGCAAAGAGGAGGGCCACCGGGAGGAGAGCGAACAGCGCGACGAAGGCGACCACCGGGACGAGGAACCCGACGCCTTCTCGAGGACCTTTCATCCGCCGTTACCCGCGAGCGCCTGCCACGTTTCGAGCCACCCGTTGTCCGCGGTGAGGTTCGTGGCGAGCTCGGATGGGGTCGTCGCGTTGTTCAGCGCCACGACCGTCGCCGGGTCGATCGCCGCGGAGAAAACGGCGGGAAGCGCCACGGTGTCGTTGGCCGGGTACTCCCACTCGTTCTCGGGGAGGTAGGACTGGAACGTGCCGCTCAGGATCCAGTCCTCGAGCTCTCGGGCGAGCGTGACGTGGCGAGAACCTTGGACGACGCCCACTCCGTAGATGGTCCGCCAGCCGTACGCGGTCCCGTTCCACCAGGAGACGGTCGAGTTCAGCGTTCCCGCCCCCCCGTTCGCCAGCGCGTACGCGGGGTCGGTGGCGTAGCTCACGACGAGCTGGTTTTCACCCGCCGGGGTCCCGAACTCACCGAACGCGGTCGACCAGTCGGTCGCCGGGTTCGGGTGGGTCTCGGCGAAGAACTTCGTCCAGAACCCCTGCCAGCTCTGGTGGAGCACGGTCTCGTAGTACTCGACCTGCCAGGCGAGGAACTCCTCGCCGGTGATGTCGTAGACCGGGTTCTCGGTGACGAATTGGGTGGCCCAGGTCGAGTTGTCCACGAACTCGGGCATCGTGGCATTGGCCACCGCGCCGTCCGTCTCGTTCCAGAACCCGGGGGTGTAATCGACCGCGAGGAACCCGTACTCGTACGGTACCACCCCGTAGCCCGGGCTCAGTTCGGAGACGAGCCAGGGCGGGATCGTCGCAAGGTCGGGAGGGGAGTAGGGAGCGAGCAGGTTCAGCGATTCCGCCTCGGGCGCGGTGACCTCGTCGAGGCCCATCACGAGGTCGGCCGCCGGGAGGCCGTAGTCGGCCGGGGTCTGGAGAGCGCTGACGAGGTTCCCCGTCGGGCAGACGAGCTCGACGTGGACCCCGTGGGCCTGCTCGAACTCCCCGAGCAGCATCGACAGGTTCGCGGCCCCGGCGCCGCAGTTGCCGTTGAAGAGGGAGGAGTAGGTGTAGACCACGAGGGTGGTCCCACCCGACGCCTGTCCCGACTCGTAGTACTCGTAGGTCCCGAAGGTCGCCACCACGACGACCAGGGCGATGGCGACGGAGAGCAACGCTCTCCCGACCCGTCCGGGTCGGCGTAACCGCCGGGCCCCCGGAACCGTGGGTGCCGTTGAGCCTGTCACATCCTCCGCGGGCCGGCGGAGAGTCGCCTCAAGTTTCGCATCGCGTTCCCTTCGCGGGCATTATCCCGTGCAGGTTCGTGGGGTCGACGAGGTCTCCCTCGTCCTCTCAGCCGGTGCCCAGCTCCCCCTGCCGACCTCCCCGAACCCATGGCTCGGATTAAGATTTCGGACCGACGGGAGCCGTCCGTATTATACGCGTGTCGGTTCTGACTCGGACGGAACGAAGGTATGAGCGACCCCATCGAGAAGCTCCGATTCGGTTCGGAGCTGGTCAAGCGCGGCTTCGCCCGCATGCAGCAGGGCGGGGTCATCATGGACGTGACCACGGCCGACCAGGCCGCCATCGCGGAGGAAGCAGGGGCGGTCGCGGTAATGGCGCTCGAACGGGTCCCCGCCGACATCCGAGCCGCGGGGGGAGTGGCCCGCATGGCCGACCCCGTCAAGGTCCGCGAGATCAAGGAACGCGTCTCGATCCCCGTGATGGCGAAGTGCCGGATCGGCCACACGACCGAGGCCCAAATCCTCCAGGCGCTCGCCGTCGACATGATCGACGAGTCCGAGGTCCTCACCCCCGCCGACCCGTTCCAGCACGTTAACAAGAAGGCGTTCAAGATCCCGTTCGTCTGCGGCGCCCGGAACCTGGGGGAGGCGCTCCGCCGGATCGAGGAAGGCGCGGCGATGATCCGAACGAAGGGAGAGGCGGGCACGGGAAACGTCGTGGAGGCCGTCCGCCACATCCGCCAGATGAACTACGACGTGGCCGAGGTCCAGAAGCTGGCGAAGAAGGACATCGGCGCCTGGGCCAAGAGGGAACGGGTATCGGAGTCGATCGTCACCGAGGTCCGAACCCTCGGGCGACTTCCGGTCGTGAACTTCGCGGCCGGCGGGATCGCCACCCCCGCGGATGCCGCGCTCTGCCGACTTCTTGGCGTGGACGGCGTGTTCGTGGGCAGTGGGGTCTTCAAGGCCCAGCACCCGATGAAGGTCGCTCGGGCCGTCGTCGAAGCGTCCCTCCACTACGAGGATGCCGAGGTGCTCGCACGCGTCTCGACGGGGCTCGGGGAAGCGATGAAGGGGGTGGAGATCTCCACGATCCCCGCCGATGCTCGGTTGCAGACGCGGGAGTCGGAGCCGATCTCCGCCGCCCCCCGTCGGGTCTTCCCGGAGAGCTGAACGCCGCTGCGGGGCCCCCGGCGATGGCCGTAAAGGGCGCGTCGCGATAGGGCGGCCCCGTGCGGATCGTCCAGGTCTCGCCGTACTTCTACCCCCATGCGGGGGGTGTGGAGTCCCACGTCCGCGGTATCGTGCGTGAGCTCGCCCGCGAGGGGCACGACGTCACGGTCGTTACTTCCCGCTACGACCGGGACCTTCCGACGGAAGAAGAGACCGAAGGCTATCGCATCCTCCGGTCGCGTACCCTCGGGGTCCTGCTCGACACCCCCCTCGACAGCGGCACCCGCCGCACGGTTCGCGGCCTCTCGCCGGACGTGTTCCACCTGCACTACCCCCCTCCCCTGACCTCCTACTTCGCGACCCGCGAGCTGGCCTGGCGAAAGATCCCGGTCTGCCTCACCTACCACTGCGACCTGTACCTCCCCGGCGCCGCCGGAAGGCTGCTCGCGGGGATCTACCAGACAGTCTTCCTGCCCTCCACCCTCGACCGCACGGACCGGATCATCGTGCACACGAAGAGCTACGGGATCACGTCCGCGATGCTCCGAGGCCGGGAGCTCACCGTCATTCCTTCCGCGGTGGACCTCGACCGCTTCCGGCCGGGGCTCGACGCGAGCGGCCTGCGGGCGGACCTTCACCTCGAGGACAAGCGGGTCATCGTGTTCACCGGGCGGCTCGTCCCCCACAAGGGCGTAGACGTCATCCTGCAGGCCCTCGCCCAGCTGCCCCGGGACGTGGTGCTCGTGGTGATCGGCGCGGGTCCGCGTCTCCCGAGCCTGGTCGGGCAGGCTCGGAGGCTCGGCGTTTCCGACCGCGTCCGATTCTGTCCGGCGGTCTCCGACGAGGAGCTGCCCCGCTTCCTGGCGCTGGGCGACGTGTTCGTGTTCCCCTCGCAGAACCGCCTCGAGGGATTCGGCCTCGCGGTGGCCGAGGCGATGGCGGTGGGGCTGCCGGTGGTGGTCGCCGACATGCCCGGCGTTCGTGAGGTCATCGAACCCGGGCACGAGGGTCTCCTCGCGGAGCCCCTCATCGCGAGCGACCTAGCGGAAAAGGTCCTCATGATCCTGGACTACCCGTCGCTCGGGAAGCGCATGGGCCGCGCCGGCCGGGACCGTGCCGAGGCCCGGTACGCCCTGCCCGTCGTCGCGCGCGCGCTCCTCAGCCTGTACGAAGGCCTGCGCGAAGCTGGTTGATCTGGACCTTCAGACGCTTGGCCTCGGCGCCGGCCGCCTTCCGCCAATCGGAACCCGCTGAGGCATAGAGGATGCTGCGCGAAGCGTTGACGATGAGGGCGCGGCCGTGGGCATCGACCCCTTCGCGAACGGCGGTAGCGAGCGAGCCGCCCTGGGACCCGACCCCCGGGACGAGGATCGGGATCCCGTTCCCCAGGGTGGCACGGGCGGCGTGGAACGCGTCCGAGAACGTGGCCCCGAGCACGACCCCCACGTTCCCGTGTGCATGGGCGAGCCGTCGGACCTCCCCGACCACGGCCAGCCAGAGGGGCCCTCGCGGGGTCGGGATCTCCTGAAAATCGAGCGAGCCGGGATTGGAGGAGTGGGCGATGACGAACACTCCATGAGTCGGGTCGTCCAGGAACGGCTGGAGGGTCTCCCACCCGAGCCACGGGGTGAACGTGACCGCGTCGAAGCCGAACTGGTGGAAGGCTCCGTCCCGAACCATCCGTACGGTATTGGGGATGTCGTTCGCCTTGAGGTCGAGGATGCGGATCCGCGTCGGGCCGATCTTCCGGCAGAGGCGAGAGAGGACCTCCATCCCCGGGACGCCGTACTGGAGGTAGGAGCCGAACTGCATCTTGTAGGCGGCGGCGTGCGGGTAGGTCGCCCCGATGATGCCGTTCAGGAACCGGTCGAGCTGCTGGCGCGGCGGGAGGCGGCGCAGCCCCTGGGGCATGAGCGCCGGGTCCGGGTCGAGACCGACGCAGACGAGGGAATCCCTCGCGAGGAGAATCTTGTCGACCCGCTGGGAGAACTTCGTCACCACGGCGGGCGTGTCAGGGCCCTCGGGAGAAAAGGATTATGACCGGGGCGCACGCCCGCCCGGCGCCCCTCGCGGGCTCGGCCTTCCGTTCGTTCGCGCCGTTCATCGTCCGTCGGCGGCGGGGCGCTTTTATCACCGGGCGAGGTGCTCGCCCGTGCGTTCTCCTCCATGACCGACGAACCGACCCCCACCACCCCGACCGAGATCCGTCTGCGTGACCTGCGACCCAATTCGTCCCCGGTCGAGTTCGTGGCCCGAGTGGTCACGTTCGAGCGTCGGGACGTGACCCGGAGGTCCGACGGAAGCCGCCGACCCTTGGTCTCGGGTCTCCTCAGCGACGGGACGGCGACCGTGAGGTTCACGTGGTGGGACCCTCCACGCGAAGGGATCGAGCGGGGCTTGGTGCTCCGCGCCGTGGGCGCGGAGGTACGCGAGTTCCGCGGGCGGCCCGAGGTCACCTTCAGCTGGAAGACCCGTGTCGGTCCGGCGAGCCCGGCCGAGCTCCCTCGTGTCGACGCCAACGAGGTCCCGTTCCGGACGGTCCAGGAGCTCCGGCCCGCGGAGGAAGGGTTCCGCCTCGAAGTGCGAGTCGTGCGCGTCGCGGCCAAGAGCGTGACCGTGGGGACCGAACGCCGGGTCGTCCACGAGGGGCTGCTCGCGGACCGCACCGGGGCGATCGCCTTCTCCGCCTGGAGCGACTTCGGCCTCAAGGTCGGCGAGGCCGTCCGGATCGCCGGAGGATACGTTCGGGCGTTCCGAGGGCGTCCCCAGCTCGTGATGGACGAGCGCTCCATCGTCGTCCGCGTGGAGGGGGCCGACCTCCCGGACCCCGCTCAGCTCCTGGCGGCTCCTCCCCGGTCCATCGCCCAGGTCGAGGACGAGGGGGGCGGAGCCGCGATCGCCGTGGAAGGGATCATCGTGGGCCTCCTCCCACCGAGCGGAATCGTCTTCCGGTGCCCGACCTGCCAGCGTTCCGTACGCAGCGGGATCTGCCGGGTGCACGGCCAGGTCGACGGACAGGCCGACCTGCGCGCCCGGATCGTGCTGGACGATGGAACGGGGGCGCTCACGGTCAATACGAACCGGGCCGACACGGAGCGGCTTTGGGGCGTGACCCTCGAGGAAGCCCAGGCGCGCCTCCGCCAGCAGCCGGACCCGAGCCTGCTCGAAGAGCAGCTGCTCGAAGCGCTCCTAGGCCGTCGACTGCGCGTTCGCGGGGTCGGAACGAACGATGAGTTCGGCGTGACGCTCACCCCGGAGTCGATCGACCGGGTCGACATCGACCTGGATACCGCCGCCGAAGAGCTGGGCGCGCGGATCGGGGAGCGACGCTGATGTCGCTTCGGGAGCCGGCGTGGCGCATCACCGCCCGGGAGCTCGAGAGCGCGCTCGAGGAGGAAAAGGGCGAGGGCGAGCGGCCCGCGACCTACCTTCTCTCTCCGTTCGCCGCGCGCATGAACCGGGTCCTCGTTGCCGGGAACCTCTCGCCGGCAGAATCGATCGGTCGGGACGAGGCTCAGGCATTCTGGCGGGCGCGACTGAGCGACCCCACCGGCTCGGTGGCGGTCACCGCCGGCTCCTTCCAGCCTCGGGCGATGGCCCAGTTGCGTTCCGCCTCCGCTCCTCGGCCCGCGATCGTGGTGGGTAAGGTCCACCTCTTTCGAGGGCGGGACGGGGTCGGCTACGTCTCCGTCCGAGCGGAGGGAGTGAGGGCGGTCGCCGAGGCCGAGGAACGCGCCGTGCTCGCCGACATCGTCCGGCAGACCCTCGACCGCCTCGACCTCATGGACCGGCTCGAGAAGGAGCCGGGTCTCACCGAGGAGGCGGCTCGATTGGAAGGCATCCCTGCGGCGTGGCTGCGCGCCGCCCAGAAGTCCCGGGACCGCTACCCGAACGTCGACCGACCGGCGTTCCGGCGCGAGCTCGGGAACGCCGTCCGCCGCGTGGCGGGCGAAAGCGGCCCTTCGCGGGCGACGCTCCCGACTCCTCCGACGGTCACGGTGACCCGCGCCCCTCCGTCTCGGCCCCCGGCGCCGGCCCTGTCGGCCGCCGAGCGGGCCGAGGAATCGCTGTTCCTCGACCAGCTCGACGAGGTGGCGGACGTCTCCGCGGACGGGTACGCGGACCTCAAGGAGGTCCTATCCCGCGTCTCGGCCCACGGCCTGGTCGGGGAGCGCGCCGAGGCGATCCTCAACCGGCTCGAGGAGGACGGCGTCATCGAGGAGCCGATCGTGGGGAAGCTGCGCCGCGCCTGACGACCCTCCCCGAGGGTTTATATCGGGTCCCACCTCGGGGGCGCGGGGGAATGAGGAACACCTGTCTCTCCGAATCGATGACGAGACCAGCGACAAGCTGACCCCCACTTTCCGTTCTTCGTAAGCCATGGCGACCGAGAAACCCCCCCGCATCTTGATGGCCGTGCTCATCGTCGTCGTCTTCGTCGTTGCCGGCGTGGGGGCGGCGTTGGTGTACGAGCACAACAAGTCGACGGCGGCTACTCCGATACTGACGGTCCACCTGGGGGACAACGTGACCGTCAACTACATCGGCGAGTTCGGGAGCGGCGCCCAGGTCGGGCGCGTGTTCGACACGTCGATCTACTCGGTGGCGACCAACAACCAGTCCTACCCGAAGGCGCTGGAATACCAGTCGCGCGGGCCGATCACGGCCTACACTCCCCTCGGGGTCCACGTCGGGGCGTACGCTCCCTCGAGCGGGTACACCCTCGGGAACTTCACCTTCAACACGGTCGTCACCGGTTTCTGGCAGGGTCTCATCGGTCTCCCGGGGAACCAGAGCCACACCGTGGTGGTACCGCCCAACCTCGGGTACGGCGCCTTGAACGCGAGCTGCCTCGCCTCGTCGCCGCTCGTCTACACGGTCCCGGTGCTCACGTACGTATCGGTGAAGGATTTCTCGAGCCTGTACCCGGGCGTCACCGCGTCCGTGGGGGTCGTCTTCCCGGACCCGACCTACGGTTGGAACGACTCCGTGTTCGCCGTGAACTCGACGAACGTCGCGGTCCAGGCGCTCGCGACCCTCGGTCAGTCGACCACCCCGGACGGCCTTCCGTTCGTGGTCTCGAGCCTCAACGCGACCGAGATCACGCTCTCGAGCCAGCTCACGCCCGCGAACGCGGGGCTCGTCCTCGGCCACGTGACGAGCGGGGGCCTCTGCGGCCAGACGAAGTTCATCGTCAGCGCCGTCGACCTCGCGACCGGCACCTTTACAGAGAACTACAACTCCGAGGTCGTGGGCGAGACCCTCGACTTCACCGTGACGGTGGTCGATATCTTCCCGGCGTGAGCCGAGCTCACCCTCCGAGGGTGATCTTCCCGCGCTTCAGGAGCTCTTCGAGCTGGGCCTCCGCGGTCGTCGCGAGCAGTTCCTCCGACGGAGGGCCGCGGGTGTGGGAATAGGTGCGGATCATGCGTCGCGCCTGCTCGCGCCGTTCGCGGGACTTCGCGAGGAGCCCTCGGGCCTCGCGCTCGAGCTCGTCCATCTCGCGGCTCAAGCTGTCCACCTTCGCCATGGCCTCGGCCCGGGCCCGCCCCTTCTCCCGCAGCGAGGCGATGAGCCCTCCCGCGACCTCGAGCTTCTCCCGGACCGCGACCATCTTCGAGTCGCGTTCGGCCTTCACCGCGGCGAGCTCCTTGCCCCGGAGCGCGAACTCCTCCCGAGCGGCCGCGAGAGCGGCCTCGGAATCCTTGAGCTTCTGCTGGTGCGCCGCGACGACCGCGGTACGCGTCTCGGCCTGCCTCAGCTCGTGGGTCCGCTGGCGGAGCAGCGCGATGAGCGCGTTCTCCTCGTCGAGCGGTAGGGCGCGGGTCTGCTGGCGAAGCTCGAGGTCGGCGATCTCCTTGCGGATCTGCTCCGGACGCACCCGCTCGCCCGGAGCGAAAGTGAGCCGGACCTCCCGCACCTGGACGATCGCATCCTCGACCTTCTTGCGGGCCGCCTCGCGAGCGTTGCGGACCTCGGCGATACGACGGCCGAGGAGATGGTGCTCCTCGTAGAGCCGCTCGACCTCGACTTGGGGAACCTGTCGGCGGTCGTAGATCGACTTCTGCTCCGAGGAAAGGCGGCGGACCTCGGCGATGAGGTCCTCCCGGCGCTCGAAGAGGGACCGCAGCTTCGTGTCGACCGAGCGAAGGCGCTCTCGCTCGTCGCGGTCCTCGCGTTCTTCCTCGTCGGAGAGCAGGGCGCGCGGAGGCACGATTCCGCGAGGAGCCGCAGCTCTCAAAAGCCCTTCCATCGGGCCGGCTCAGGGAGGGAGAAATGCCTCCGCCCTCGGGCACTACGCGAGCCGTCGCGGATTGCGACGCGGTCGAGGCCCCGGCCTCTCGGCGAACCGCTGGGCGGCGAAGAGCGCGGCAGGGACCGCCGCATCGATGTTGACCACGGCCAGCGGGGCACAGGATTGCAGCATGGCGTTGAGCGCGGCCTCTCCGCGTCCTCCGCGGCCGTAGCCGACGGAGGTGGGAACGCCCACCACGGGAGCCCGCACCAGTCCCGCCACGACCGTGGGGAGCGCCCCTTCCCGGCCGGCGAAGACGAGATAGACCTCGGGCTGCCGCTCCTCGAGCCGGTGGACGACCGAGAGCAACCGGTGGAGACCCGCGACGCCGACGTCGTACGCCCGAACGACCCGAACCCCGAGCTCGAGCAGGATGGCCCTCGCCTCCTCCGCCAGCACCACGTCGCTCGTGCCGCCGGTCAGGATCGCCACTACCCCTCGGCGGTAGCGAGGACCGAGAGGGCCGACGAGCCGAACGACCCGGTCGTCGGCGAGGAACTTCAGACGAGGCCGGGCCCCGGTTCCGGGACGCCAGGCCCTCAACGCACGGAGCTGAGCGGTCGTGGGTCGCGAGACGAGCGCCCCGAGCTTGCGATCGGAGAGCGCTTCGAGGATGCCGAGCAACTGGTCCACGCTCTTGCCCTCCCCGAGAACGACCTCGGGAACTCCGACCCGACGAGCGCGGTCCCGGTCCAGCCGTGCGAAATGGCGAACCCGGAGCGCCCTCGGGTCCCGGCTCAGGCCGGAGCCCGACCTCTTCGACGCCACGCCGAGGACCACCCAAGCCGTGATATAGCGGATTCCGCCTAGGCCGCTCTCTCGCGGTCCATGCCGGATTTCTCGCTGACACCCGAGCAAGAAAGCCTCCGGGACCTCGCTCGGAAGTTCGCCCGGACCGAGATGGCCCCCCACGCCGCCGAGTGCGATCGCGCGTCCCGGTTCCCCGAAGAGATCTACCGGAAGGCGTTCGACCTGGGCCTTCTCAACCTCAACCTCCCCACCGAATACGGAGGAAGCGGGCTCGGCCTCTTCGACCAATGCCTCATCGTCGAGGAGCTGGCCTACGGCTGCGGGGGGATGACGACCACCGTCATCGCGCATTGCCTGGCGCTCGCGCCGATCCTCCTCGACGGTTCGCCCGAGCAGAAGGAACGGTTCCTGAAACCGATCGGCGCCGAGTACCGCCTTGCGGCGTTCGCCCTTACCGAACCGTCCGGTGGCTCCGACCCGGGCTCGATGCGGACCCTCGCACGACGGGACGGGGACGGCTACGTTCTCTCGGGGGAGAAGTGCTTCATCTCGAACGCCCCCCAAGCATCCCTTTTCGTAGTGTTTGCGAACACCGACCCGAGCCAGCGGCACAAGGGCGTGACGGCGTTCGTTGTCCCGCGGTCGGCGAACGGCGTCACCGTGGGCCCGGACGATGAGAAGATGGGGCACCGGGCCTCGTCGACGGCCGCGATCCGCTTTGACGATGTTCGGGTCCCCGCCTCCGACCGCCTCGGCCCAGAGGGGGGCGGGTTCTCGCTCGCGATGCGGACCCTCGACCATACCCGGACGCCGATCGGCGCTCTCGCGACCGGGATCGCCCAGGCGGCCCTCGACCACGCCGCTTCCTACTCGCTGAAGCGGGAGACGTTCGGGAAACCGATCTCCGAGCACCAAGCGATCCAGATCAAGCTCGCGAACATGGCCCAGGCCGTGCAGGCCGCCCGGCTCCTCACCTGGCGCGCGGCCTGGCTGATCGACCGGGGCCAGAAGGGGACCCTCGAGTCGTCGATCGCGAAGTGCTTCGCATCCGACGCCGCCTTCGCGGTGGCGGACGAGGCGATCCAGACCTTCGGGGGATACGGGTACATGCGAGAGTATCCGGTCGAGAAGCTCCTTCGGGACGCCAAGCTCACCCAGATCTACGAGGGTGCGAACGAGATCCAACGGATTGTCATCGCGCGCGAGCTCCTGCGGGGATACGGCTAGGCCGGGGGTGCCTCGTGGAGATCGTCGTCTGCGTCAAACCGGTCCCGGACGCCGAGACCCGCCTCCGTACGGCCGCCGACGGTTCGACCCTCGACATCGAGGCGGTGAAGTTCGTCCTCACCGGCTACGATGAGTCCGCGGTCGAACAGGCGCTCCTCTTGAAGGAAGCGAATCCGGGTTCCAAGGTGCATGTCGTTTCGGCGGGGCCTCCGCCGAGGACCGAGGAGGTCCTGCGGGCGTCGCTGGCCCTCGGTTGCGACCTCGCCACGTGGGTGGAGATGCCCCCCGGGGTGGCTCCCGACCCGGTCTCGGCCGCCCGGGCCCTCGCCCGTGCCGTGGCGGCGGTCCCCCACGAGCTGGTGCTGTGCGGCAAGAACGCCGGGGACGACGAAGCTGGGGTCGTCGCGGGGGCGCTGGCCGAGCTCCTCGGCGTTCCGGACTATAGCGCGGTCCTCGACCTGCGCTGGGACGCGGCCGCTTCCCGGCTTCGATTCCAACGATCGACCGAAGCGGGAGTGGAGAAATGGGAGGCCCCCCTCCCGTGCGTCGTCGCGTTGCAGCAGGCTTGGAACGACCCGCGGACCGCCAAGCTCCCCGCGATCCTGAAGTCGCGTCGGCTGCCCATTGCGAAAGTTCCGCCCGAAGCGGCGATACCGGCGACGGGCACGACCCGGCCGACGAAGTTCGAGCTACCTCCGCCGCGAACGGGGGCGAAGCTCATCGAGTTCAAGACGCCCGAAGAGGCGGCCCAAAAGCTCGTCAAGGTCCTCAAGGAGGATGCGAAGGTGTTCCCATGACGGGACCAACGTTGGTCGTCGGGGAACTCCACGACGGCGCCCTCTCCGACGCGACGAAAGAGGCGGTGAGCGTCGCCCAGAGCGTTTCCGGCAAAGAGAACGTCGTCGGCTTCCTGGCCGGCAGCTCTCCCCGGGGCCCCGCCGCCGGCTTCGGTCGGTGCGGCGTCGCTCGGGCGCTCGTCGCCGAAGACCCTCGGCTGGACGGGGTGGCAGGAGCGGTGGTGGCGCATCTCGTAGCGTCGGCCGCCGACTCGCTCGGGGCGGAACTCGTGCTCGTGGGCGGATCGACCTTCGGCCGGGACCTCATCGCTCGTCTTGGCATTCGCTGGAACGCCGCGGTCGCTACGGGAGTTACCAGCCTTACGCGTACGGGCGCATCGTTCGAGGTCCGGCGGCCGGTCTTCGGCGGACGCGCCACGGAGACCCGACAGCTCGAAGGAGCGCACGCGGCGGTCGCGCTCCGGCCCCACGCGTCCGCCGCACCCCCCGATTCTCCCGGAGAGGTGGCCCTGACCCCCGTCCCCCTGGACGGGGTACCGGCCTCGTTCTGGGCGGCGAAGCGGTTGAGCGTCGAGGTCGTCTCTCGAGGGGCGGGGCCGAGCCTGACGGACGCCTCGATCATCGTCTCGGGCGGTCGCGGGGTTCGAGCGGCCGAGAACTTCCGCCTCATCGACGAGCTCGCGGCCTCCCTCGGTGGCGCGGTCGGGGCCTCGCGCGCGGTCACGGACGCCGGGTGGCGTCCCGAGAGCTATCAGGTCGGGCAGACCGGGAAACAGGTCTCGCCGCAGCTCTACGTGGCCGTCGGGATCTCGGGAGCGGTCCAGCACCTGATGGGGATGATCAGCTCCCGGGTCATCGTTGCGATCAACTCCGATTCCACCGCCCCGATCTTCAAGGTCGCGGACTACGGCATCGTCGGGGACCTCTTCCAGGTCGTGCCCGCGCTGACCCAGGAGGTCAAGCGCGCACGCGGACAGTGAGATAGGTCAGAACCCGCTCCGTTCCGCGGGCCCGCGCTGCGTTCCCGAGCGGTGGCGCTCGTGCTACAGGTCCCAGGCGATCTCTACGCCATCACGGACCAGGGAGGTGATCTTCACGCCGGCAGCCTTCTGGGCCGCGCGGAGCAGCTTGCGCGCCGAGCGCTTCGGAGACCCGCTCTCGGCCATCATCGAGCGAAGGAGCTCGGTCGCGAACCTCGGGTAGACGGAGTAGATCCTCGGGTTCCACTTGACCCGGTCGAGGCGGGCGAAATCCCGGAAGTCCGCGAGGATTCCGGTCGCCTCAAGACGTCGGTCGTACTCCGCGAGCTTCGCGGCCGATGGGTCGCCGGCCGCCTTGGACGCGAGCGCGGTCTCGGCCGCCTCGATGCCGGAGCGGATCGCGTAGTTCATGCCCTGGATCATGATCCCGTTCGAGAAGACGAATCCCGCCGCGTCCCCGGCGACCATCCACCCGTCGCCGTGGAACGCCGCCGGCCGACCGGCCCATCCTCCCGGGACCAGCCTCGCACCGTACTCGACGAGCTCGGCGCCTTTGAGGCGGTTCGCGATGGCCGGGTGAAGCTTGAACCGCTCGATGAGCTCGTGGGCGTACGCGTTGCGGCCGTACAGCGACTGGATGCTGACGATGATCCCGAGCGAGAGGGTGTCTCGGTTCGTGTAGAGGAACCCACCGCCCATCACGCCGGGCGGGAAGAGGCCCCCGACCCATTCCTCCGAGTGTCCCTCGTTCCCCGTGACGTGAAAACGGTCTTCGATGACCGACGGGTCGAGACGGAACACCTCCTTGATGCCGAGCTCGGTCGTCTCGGGCGAGAGCCGCGCCTCCGGGCGGATGGGGGTCCCGAGCGAAAGGCGCGAGTTCGCTCCGTCCGCGACGATCGTCACGGGGGCGGTCATCTTCTCCCCGCCTTGGATGATCCCGTGCACCTTCGTCCCCTCCCAATTCAGCCGGTCCACGGGGACCGAGGGAACGACCGTCGCACCGAGCTCCTCGGCCTTCTTGGCGAGCCAGCTGTCGGTGCGAGAGCGTAGGACGGAATGGGCCACGTACGGCTCTTGGTTCCAGCTGCTCTCCTGCAGGTCGAACGAGAGAGCGCTGTCGGCCGTCAGGAGGCCGAACCGCTTTCGGACGAGGTGGCGTTCGACCGGCATCTCCCGCCACCAGTTGGGCAGGATGCGCGCGAGGTCGTTCCCCCAGAGGATCCCCCCCGAGAGGCTCTTCGTGCCCACCTCGGCCCCCCGCTCCACGAGGAGCACGTTCGCGCCCCCCTTGGCGAGGCGGATCGCGGCCGGGCCGCCGGCCATGCCGGCACCGACCACGATGACGTCAAAATCGTCGGCCATAGCCCGACGCCCGACGCGGTCGGCCCGATTTAACGGTGCCCGACCAACCCATGCCTCAGTGAGCGGGACCCGCCATCATCGGCGGGCTCGGGCCCGACTGCACGTTCTGGGTCGCGTTCTCGATCAGCTTCTGGAACCGAAACGGCTTCGGTATCCCCTTCCAGTCCTCGTTGCCGAGGCGGCTCCCACCCTCGGAGCTGACCCGCACCGTCCCGTACCCCAGGATGCGCTGGCCGAACGACTGGTGGACGTCAACGCCCCGGACCTGGGTGACGGGGATCTCGTCGAAGTCCTTCCCGAGGATCCCCTTCTGGACGATGACCCGGCGATTGGTGACCGCATAGACCGTGGTGATCCAGCGGAAGTAGCGGATCAGGATCCATAGGAGCCCGATGAGGAAGAGCAGGAGCCAGAAGAACGCGAGGTACATGGGCATGGGCGAGGAGAGGTAGTTCGAAAGGGTCAACCCCGAATAGAGCCACGGGAACCAGTTCGGCACGGCCGAGGAGATCGCGTGGGCGGAAGCGAACGCCAGCACGCCGAAGAGGACGGTCCACACCACGGGGCCGGGGAAGTAGAAGAGCTTCGTGGCACGGGTCTCTTCGAGCAGATACTCTGTGTCACCGAGGTACGTCGCCTTGAGCAGCTTCGGCATGGATCGGGGGGTCGTCGACATGGGAACCGTTCCGAGGGGCATGGGGCCGGTTGGGAGATAAACCCTCGGCTGGCTCGGAGGGCGCCGCGGTTTCCGTCCTCCAAGAGAATCCGGTCCGCGTATTTCCTCGCCGGGCGCCCTCTTGAAATACTGCGGCCGAATCGCATTGTCGTGGCCGAATCCCCCGACCCTCCCGAAGAGACCCCGACCCCTCCGACCGAGGAGGAGCCGACGCCCACCATCGAGGTCGTCGAGGGGGGTCAGGAGCTCGGGCGTCTCCCGCTTCCCCGACGCAGCCGCGGCGAGGTGTTCGGGATCGCGAACCAGCTTCTCGGGGCGGCCCGTATCCGCGTGATGTGCGAGGACAACATCTCCCGGATGGGACGCATCACCGGGAAGATGAAGAAGAAAATGTGGATCCGGGAGGGCGACCTCCTGATCCTGCGACCCTGGGGCTTCCAGGAAGGGAAGGCGGACATCCTCTTCCGCTACAGTCGGACCCAGTCCCAGTACCTCGCTCGCAAGAACATCCTGCCGGCGTCGGTCAACATCTTTCAGACCGCGGAGTCCCCGTCGACCCCCTAGGAGGCAAGATGTGGGCCTCCTCCCGTCGGCCGCTCTCGTCCCTCGAGATGTCCGTCGTGGAACAGAACTCGGTGGCCTTGGGTGTCACGATCGATGCCCTCATGGAGAACGCGGGTCGCGCCACCGCCGAGGAGACGACCCGTCACCTCCCTTCGCCGCCCGCCCGCGTCGCGGTGGTCGCTGGCACGGGGAACAACGGCGGGGACGGGACCTGCGCCGCGTTCTACCTTCTGCAGTGGGGCTACTCTCCGGAGATCTGGCTGGTCCATCCGCCGGTCGAGATCCGCTCCCGGGCCGCTCAGCGCTGCTTTGACCGCGTCAAAAACCGGGTACCGGTCCGGGTGGGAGTGCCTCGAGCGGAGGAGCTCGCGACGATGCCGCTCGTCGTCGATGCCTTGCTCGGGACCGGGCAGTCCGGGCGTCTCCGCCCTCCGATCCGGGAAGCCGTCTCGGCGATCCGTGCGAGCGGCGCCCCAGTGCTATCGGTCGACGTTCCCACGGGGATCACCGACCCCGAAGGGGTGCAGCCGTCTTGGACCGTCACGTTCACGATCCGCAAGGAGGAGATGGAGGGCGGGAAGGTCGGGGAGCTCGCGGTCCGGGACATCGGGATGCCCCCGAACGCGTGGCGACAGACCGGACCCGGAGATTTCTTCTTCTTTCCCGTGCCCCGTGAGCCGCGAGGTCGCAGCGGACGACTGGTCGTGATCGGCGGAGGCCCGTACACCGGTGCCCCCGCGCTCGCCGCCCTGGCGGCGATGCGCTCGGGCGCCGAACGAGCCACGGTCGTGACCCCCGAGGTCGCGGCCGGAGCGGTCCGCGCGGCGAGCCCGAACCTGATCGTTCGAGCGGTCGGCTCGGACCGCTTCCGCCCCCACGACGTTCCCAGCATCCTCGAGACCGTCCGATCCGCTCCCCCCGGCGCCGTGGTCGTCGGGATGGGAGCAGGCGCTCACCCCGAGACGCTGGACGCCCTCCGCGCGGTCATCACGGCCCTCGCTCCGGAGATGCCCCTCGTCGTGGACGCGGACGGCCTGGCCGCCCTTCCCGAAGAGCTCGCTCGCCCGGCGCCCGGCTCAGCCCCAAGGCTCGTCGCGACCCCCAACGCGGGCGAGTTCGACCGGGTCTTCCAGGGTCCCTCGACCGGGTCCTACGAGGAACGGTGTGCGGCCGCCGCACGCATCGCGGGGGAACGCCATCTGACGCTCGTCGTGAAAGGCTCCCCGGATATCCTGACGGATGGGGAGACCACCATCGGGAACATGCACCACCACCTGGCGATGACGGTGGGAGGAGTGGGCGACGTCCTCGGCGGCGTTCTGGGGAGCCTTCTCGCCCAGGGCGTCCGTCCCCTGCACGCGGCCCGTCTCGCGACGTACTGGACGGGCGAGGCCGGCTTGAGGGCGGCGGCCCATCGCGGTTTCGGGACCCTGGCGACCGATGTGATCGAGGAGCTCCCGGGTGCGCTGGTCGTCGGCCTTCAGCGGCTCGAGCGGTCGGCCTAGGACCGCCCGCGGCCCTCAGGCGTACCGAACGCGACCTCGGATCACTTTCGCTCGGGCGCGAACGTCCTTCGCGCCGACGGGGTTGCCGTCCGTGTATCCCTCGTGGAACGCCCGAACGAGCGCGTCGGACCTCGCGCTCAGCGCCTTCAGGTCCTCCTCCACCAAGTGCAGGTCGATCCCGAGCTCCTCGAGGCCCGGGCTCCGGGTCCCCATCGACAGGTCGAGGAACGCCGGGGCCCCGCGGGCCCCTTCGGGAAACAGCACGTTCGAGCTCGTGAGGTCCCCGTGGGCGATCGAGCCCGCGTGAAGAACGCCGAGCGCGTGCCCGAACGCACGGACGGCGACGGGGAGGTCGTCCGGGGGGACGTTCGGGTCCTCCAGCAGCTGTCGGAGGGTCGGACCGGGGAGCTCCTCCAGGGTCAGCCGGTGCCTCGGAAGGTCGATGTCGTAAATGAGCGGCGTACGGACGCCGAGCCGACGAGCGTCGACCAGGAGCCGCGCCTCGTTGCGCGTCCTCTCCCGCCGGATGCGGTCGTCGAGGGCCTTCGGTCGGTACGTCTTCAGGTCCCGTTCCTTGAGGAGGGCGGGAAACCCCCACCAGTCGACCTTGCGGAGCGAGGCTTCGGCCCCACGGGAGACGGGAGGACCTTCGGGCGTGGGCTCGGCAGACATCGTCGGTCGGGTCCCTACCGCCCTTTCCGCGCGGCGACGCTTCGGACGATCGCCTCGCGCGCGAGGCGAGCCGCGAGGAGGCTCGTGTTCCCCGAGTCGTAGTGGGGACTGACTTCCATGATGTCGAGACCCGCGAGGCGAGGGGCCGCCTGCCCAAAGATGTACTTCACGTCCCGAGGCGTGAGGCCGAACGGCTCCGGGGTCCCGGTCGCTCCCGCGTAGGCCGGGTCGATCGCATCGATGTCGAGCGAGATGTAGATGCGCTCGGTCTTGAGCATGTTCAGCGCCTGGTGGACGGCGGCCTCGATACCGTCCCGGGCGATGTCGGCCGCGGTCACGTAGGACATCCCGATCGTGCGGTTGTCGTCGACCTCTTCCCGGGAGACCGAACGCACTCCCAGGACAACGATGTTGCGGGCGCCGACCTTCTCGAGGATCCGACGGGACGAGCACCCGTGGCTGCGGCGGTCGCCGAGGTAGCTCTCGCGAAAGTCCATGTGCGCGTCGAGGTAGAGGACCCCGACGCTGGGAGCGGAGTCGGGGTACGCTTCGACCACCGGCGGCGAGCACGCGTGGTCCCCGCCGAGGACGATCGGGACCTTGCCCGCGGCGTAGATCGGGCGCACCTCTTCGCGCAGCGACCGCGCCATGTCCTCGGAGCTCCCGAACTCCTCCGTGTTCCCGAGGTCATGGACGGGGACCTCGGAGAGGTCGACCCCGGTCTCGAGGTCGTAGGACTCGAAGTTCCACGAGTGCTGGCGGATCGAATCGGGGCCGAACCGCGCTCCGGGGCGGAAGGAGGTCGTCCGGTCGAACGGCACTCCCAGGATGACGAACTCGGCGTCCTCGAACGAGGCGCTAGCGTCCGCGAAGGTAGTGGGCCGTTGCACGGCCGTCGAACGGCGGGGCTCTATAAGACGGTGCCTTTGGCCCGCGGCTCAGCCGCTGCGGACCTCGGCCGGAGCGCGCTGGAGGCGGGCGCGGATCCCCATCTCCCCGTAGAGGAACTCCATGATGACGAGCGAGATCACCGTCGTCCCGATCGCCATGACGAAGAGACCGAAGTACCCGTAGAGTTCGATCGCGATCGCGCCTACCAGCGGTCCCAGGCTCCAGAGGGAGGAGTTGATGAGCGCGAACACCCCGAGGTACTCGGCCCGCTGGCCGGGGGGCGCCATCCGGGTGACCCACGCGTTCATGCCGGGACCGAGGAACGAAAGCCCACCGTTCCGGACGGCTTGGGCGGGGATGATCTCTCCCCACGACGTCGAGAACATGAAGATCCCATACGAGGCCAGCGTCAGCACCGTGCCGTACCATATCCCGCGGATCTCTCCGAGCCGGTCGATCGCGCGGCCGAGCGGCAAACCGGTCAAGGCTCCGGTGACAAGACCCGCGATGGCGACGATGCTCACCTCGAGAGTGTTGGCGCCGAGACTGGCCGCGAGGAATCCGTAGAACGCCGCGACCGCGCCCGAGCCGATCGCCCGGATCGACACGGCGAAGGAGAAGTTCACGACGTTCCGCATCTCGCGGAGAGGCCGACGCTCGTGCCCGACCTCGACGCGCACGTCCGGCACGAGGAACAGGACCACCCCGAGCGTGCCGACCATCATCACGACGACGAACGGGAACAGGGCCTGCAGTCCGTACCAATAGGTCACGAGGCCGGCGAACACGAACCCGACGACCGCTCCCGCGTTCGAGGTGGCGTTGAGGAGGCCGTACCCTTCTCCCCTCTCATTGGTCCGCGTGACGTCCGCCACGAACGCGTTGTAGGCGGGGCTCCCGATGGCCAGCGCGAGCTCGGCCGCGATGAAGAGAACGCCCGCGACCACGTAGCCCGGGGCCCAGACGATCGCCAGGAACAGCGGGAACGCGGCGGCTTCCCCGATGAGCAGGAACGGTTTGCGTCGGCCCACCCGGTCCGAAAGGCGTCCCACCCAGGGACCGATGAGGCTCGTCGGCGCCCAGGCGAGGGTGAGGATCGTAAGGGCCACCGGAAGGGAGGCGCCCTTGACCTCCACGAGGTAGAGGGGAAGGAAGACGATGAACAGCCCACCTCGGTTGCTCGCGAGGAGAGAGTAGAGGGAGAGTGACAGCAGCTCCCGGGAGGGCATCGATGCCCCACCCCGGCCGGTTACTTACCGTTGAGCGCCGACGGGGCGCGTGACGGCGCGACCGGCGGGGACAACCCCGCCGCCTCATCCCGCAGCACCCGTCGGAGGACCTTCTGGGCTCCGCTCCGGGGCAGCTGGTCGCGGAACTCGACGCGTCGGGGCGCCTTGTAGTGCGCGATCCGCTCCCGGACGAACGCGATGAGCTCCGGGGCGGTGACCGAAGCTCCGGGCTTCTTCACGACGAACGCGACCACCGACTCGCCGCGTTCCGGGTCGGGGCTGCCGACCACGGCCACGTCCGACACCGCGGGATGCTGGAAGAGCACCTCCTCGACCTCGCGAGGATAGACCTTCATCCCGCTGACGTTGATCATGTCCTTCTTGCGGTCTACGAGGTAGGCAAACCCTTCCGCGTCGATCCGCGCGATGTCCCCCGTCCGGAGCCAACCGTCCGTCAGGACCAAGTTGGTTTCCTCCGTTTGTCGGTAGTAGCCAAGCATCACCTGCGGCCCCCGGACGGAGAGCTCACCTACCTCTCCCACCCCAAGGACCGTCGTGCCGGTCTCGAGGTCGACCAACCGCTGGTCGGTCTCCGGAACAGGGACCCCGATCGAACCCATCCGGCGCTCACCTGCGAGCGGGTTCTCGTGGGTTATCGGCGACGTTTCGGAGAGGCCGTACCCCTCGACCAATCGGGCGCCCGTGAGCTCCTCGAACCGCCGTTGGACCTCGACCGGCAGCGGAGCGGAGCCGCTCAGACAGTAGCGGATCGAACGGATCCGATGCTTCGCTAGGTCCGGCTGCCGGTTGAACGCCTGGTACAGAGAGGGAACGCCGGGGAACTGGGTCGGCTGGTACCGGTCGATGAGCTGCAGGAGCTCCCGTATCTCGGGACGGTTCTGGAGGACGACGGTCCCGCCGGCGGCGAATCCCATGAGCAACGCGACCGTGAGCCCGTAGATGTGGGAGAGGGGGATCGTCGCCAGCACCACTTCCTCGCCGGGCTCGAGCCAGATGTTCCAGGCGTTCCCCTGGACAACGTTCGCGACCAGGTTGCGGTGCGTCAACATCGCGGCCTTCGGACGCCCGGTCGTTCCGCCGGTGTACTGGAGGACCGCCACGCTCGTCCGGGGGTCGGACGGGACGAGGGGAACCGACCCGGCGTCGGCGACCGCCGTGCTCCACGGCCGCACCGAGGGGTCCCGCGGGAGATGGGTCGGAAGTTTCTGCTTGCGAAGGGCGCGGTTCACCCCAGGACGTCGATACCACGGATAGAACTCGCTCGACCTCGCGACCACCACCGCGGGAACTGTGTACTCGCCCCGGACCTGAGCGAGATTCGGGTACAGTACCTCGAGGGTCACGAGCGCCTTCGGTGTCGCGTCCTTCAGGATCCGGGCGAGGTCCTGCCCTAGGTAGAGCGGGCTCACGGGCACGACGATCGCCCCGAGCCGGAGGGTAGCGAAGAACGCGATCGGGTACGCCGGACAGTTCGGCAGATAGAGCGCGACCCGGTCCCCACGACCCACCTTACTCCGGGCGAGGGAGGCGGCCAGCCGCTCGCTCTCCCGCCAAAGACGTCGGTAGCTCCACGCGGCACCGTAGTACTCAACCGCCGTGCGGTCGGGCCAGCGTCGGACGCTCTCTTCGATGAGCTCGGAAAGAAGCCGATCCGGGATGGTCAAGTGTCGGGGCACGTTGGGAGGATACTGTCGGAACCAGGCCGGGTCCTCGATCCCCGAAGGAGTGACGGTCATCGATCGCCTAATCGGACCCGACTCTCGAGTCGGCGGGCCTGGCTTGCATCTCCGGAAGACCCAGAAGATTCCGCAACCGCTCGAACGCCTCCTCGGCGGCTCGCGCGTCCCGCGTCTTGAACAGGAGACGGCCCGCGCGGCTGATCGTGACCTCCGGCCCGAGAGAAACGATCAGCAGTACGCGGGCATCGACGACCGGGATGCCCGCCTTCTCGAGAACCGTCTTCACCGCCCGCAGGTCGAAGGGGTGCGGAGGGTCGGCGATCGCCTCGTAGCCTCCGTGGTTCGAGCAGAGCCTGAGGCGTCGATACATGGCCGCGGATCGGGGTGTCCCCCGGGCAGATAGCGCTTCTCCGGAGCGGGACCGGGGATCCCGGGTCTTCCCCAGGGGAGCCGCGTTGCGGGGGCAGATCTAGGCCATCGGAGCGCCGCACTTCGCGCAGAACTGAGCGGAGACGACGTTGGGAGACCCACAAGACGAGCAGAACCGCTGAGCGGCACCGGGCTGCAGCGGAGGAGCTGCGGGAGGGTTCCACTGGGGAGCCGCGCCGGGTTGGCCGTACGGCGCCCCGTAGCCCGGCTGTCCGTAGACGGGCTGGGAGGCCACCGGCGGGTGCCAGCTGACGGCCATGATCCCACCGATCAGGGCGAGAATCGAACCGATGTAGAACCCGCCACCACTCAGGAAGCCGATCAACGAGAAGACGATGATCAGGATCCCCAGCATCCGGGCCGACCCGGGATTGGACTTGAGGCGGAACGCCCAGAAGACAATCAAGAATCCAAAGATGACCCCCAGAAGACCGAAGCCGACCACAAACGCCACCGCGGCCGAAGCTCCCGGAATGTCGTTCCCGATGAACGCGCTGAGGACCAATCCTGCAACGATCGTCAGGAGCCCGCCCAGGATGATGAGAATCCCACCAATCAGCGAGAGCAGGTAGGCGGTGCTCGGATACCCCGGACCGTACGATGACGCGCTCATCGTCCCCGCACTGGGTGGCCGAGTATATCAAACGATGCGGATTCGAGGGAACGCCTGGGGTTTCCTGCGCGATCCGTACTACAGAATGACCGCTTTCCGGATGCAGTCGTCGATCATCTGATCGACGTCGATCCGCTCCTCTTCGTGGAGGATCTGGACTAGGTTCGAGCGGGTCGCGGGCCGGTCCGGGACCGCCTGGCAACACACTCCCGGTCGGGTCGATATCTCGTAGGTGCCGATCGACTTCGCCACGGCCTCGATCTCGTTCTTGTCGAACCCGATCAACGGACGGACGATCGGAAGCCCGACCGCGGCGGTCGCGGTCCGCATGTTCGAGAGCGTTTGAGACGCGACCTGACCGAGCGCCTCGCCGGTCGCCAGGAACGACGCATTCTCGCGCGAGGCGACCTTCTCCGCCGAACGCCACATGAACCGGCGGCAGAGGACGCAGCCGAAGTGCCGGTCGGTCGAGCGCATCAGGTTGATCTGGGTCGGGCCGTGAGGCAAGAGGTACATCGGGATCGGTTGGTGGTACCGCTCCCTCAGCATCGCGAGGTGGTCCACCGTCTTCGCAAGAGGAGAATCGTCCGTGAACGGTCGGTTGTCCATGTGAACGGCCACCATCTCGTGGCCCTGGCGGAGCAGGTAATGGAGGGCCACGGGGGAGTCGATCCCTCCGCTCATCAACATCACGCCCCGCGCCATCGCCCTCATCCACTCGGCCGCGATATTTAGGCGTGCGCTCGTGCGCGCAACTCCCCCGCGAGAGGTAAATAGCGAACCCCGGTCCAATCCGCGATGGCCGAGGAAGCCGCCGCTCCCCCGATCGAGCTCCGTTGCCGCGTCGAGGGTACGGGCCCCGCGCTGCTCCTCCTCCACGGCGTCGGGGGAGACCACACGGTCTGGAACGACATGATCTCCGGCCTGGCCAAGGAGTTCCTCGTTCTGGCTCCGGACCTTCGCGGTCACGGCAGGACTCGCGCACCCACCGATTCTCAGTTCACCTTCGCCGAGATGATGGGCGATATCGTACACCTTCTAGACGAAGGGGGGGTCGCTTCGGCCCATCTGGTCGGCCTGAGCGCCGGGGCCCAGCTCGCGCTTCTTACCACGCTCGAACGACCTCAACGCGTCCGGAGCCTGACGATGGTGAGCGGGGCCGCCTACACGGACTCCCACACACGAGCAATCGCCGAGAGATGGACGGAAACCTACTCCAAGGAGGGGACCGACCGGTTCGCCCTCCGCCTCCTCAAGGACCTCTACTACCCGGACTGGGTCGAAGCGAACCTCGATTTCGCCGACTCCGTGCGCCAGAAGGCGAAGCACCAGGATTTCGGACCTGCGACCCGGTGGGCCAAGTCGATGGCCTCGTTCGATGAACGCAAGCGCATCGCGACCGTGGCCCGACCCACCCTGATCGTGCAGGCGCTCAACGATGCGGTCGTGGAACCCTCGCACGGACGGATCTTACGCCAGTCGATCCCCGGCTCGCAGATCCGCATCCTGGCCGAGACCGGTCACCTCATCCCGGTCGAGCGACCCAAGGAGCTGCTCGACGCCGTCTCCACCTTTGTTCGGTCGGTCGAATCCTCTAAGGCCAGCGCCGCTCCGCAGTGAGCCGGCCACCGGGCGGACCGTGAGCTTATGACCCCCGGGTCGAATCCCGGGGCGATGTCGTCTCCCGAGGCCTCCGACCTCGCTGCCCGCTTGGCCCAGGTCGAACGAGATCTCAAGGAACTGCGATCGCGCGTGATCGCTCTGGAGCGGATGCTGGGCGCTGGAGAGATGCACCCGGCCGACTCGTCGACCGTACAGCGAAAAGTCTCCTACGACTGGCAGAAATGAGCTCGTCCGGGGAACGGGTCCCCGGGACCGCGCCCACGGCCCTTTCCGACCTCCTTTCGAGATTTCCCGCTCTCGCTCCCCCGGTGTCGACCGCGGGCGCCGCGGTGGTGATCGTCCTTCGGGAGGGAAGCTCGGAGGTGGAGACGCTGCTCATCGAGCGCGCGGAACGGGAGGAGGACCCCGCGTCGGGACAAGTCGCCTTCCCCGGGGGTCACGTGGCCGAGGGCGACGGTTCTCTCGCCGTGACCGCCCTTCGGGAGCTCGAAGAGGAGGTCGGACTAAGCCGGGCGGACCTTTCGGGGGAGCTCCGCTATGTCGACACAGTGCTCGCCATTCGCTTCGGCCTCAAGGTCGCGGTGTTCGCGACCGCCCTCGCCCCCGAGGCTCAACCTCCCACGGCCCGCAGCGCCGAGGAGGTCGCCCATGTCTTCTGGCTCCCGCGCTCGGCGTTGGGAACCTCCCGGCCGATCGAGCGGGAGACGAGCCGCGGACTGGCCACGGTCCGCGCCACGGTGTGCGACGGGCACATCCTTTGGGGGTTCTCGCGGAGGGTCTTGTGCCAGTTCTTCGGGGTCGCGAACGAGGACGAGCTCATCGGGCCCGTTTTCGCTCCCCGCCTCTACCCACCTCCGGATGGGTGAGGTCGGCGGGGAGTCCTCAAGACAGGACGCACTGAGACGGCGGGACCCGAAGGGATTCGATGGTAACTCGAAAGCTGCGGTGCCGTCACTGCCAGGGCGAGTTCGACTACGACTTCGTGCCCGGGATGTCGTTCACCGCGGTCCGCCTGGGGACCTCGCGGTACATGCGTTGCCCGCTCTGCCATCGGTTCGGAGTGTTCCCGCTGTACGGGTCGAAGGCTGATGACAGCGCCCCCGTGCCCGGACCCAAGACTCTCCCGACATCGGGAGGCGGGGCCGGCGGGATACCGGGCCCGCGGGCCCATGGATCAACGCCTCACTTCACCGACCGTCGACCGCTGGCCCGTTGGGGCGCCTTGCTCCTAGTGCCGGCCGTGTTGCTGATACTGTCCGGCGTGCTCCTCGGGCTATCCACGACCACCACGCTGCTCCTGGCGACCGCGGGTACTGTCATCCTATGTGTCGGGGGGGCGTTGCTCATCGGGTTCTCCCTTCCCGACCGGGTCCGTTAGGCCCCCCGGTGCGACCCCGGCGAAGGCAAGCGGCGTCCTCCTCGGGAACGGGGGCGTTTCAAAAAACCCGATGGTTTAAATACTGGTTTAAATACTCACGGCGGCGGGGATTTAAATGGTCAAGATTCGCATCGAGAACGTCGTAGCGTCCACTTCCCTCGGGGACGAGCTCGACCTGCAGTCGATCGCCCTGGGCCTGGACGGGGCCGAGTACGAGCCCGAGCAGTTCCCCGGACTCATCTATCGGCTGAAGCAACCCAAGACCGCGATCCTGCTCTTCCGGTCGGGGAAGGTCGTCTGCACCGGCGCGAAGAGCATGCACGAGGTCGAGGAATCGATCCGGACGGTCGCCGCGCAGATCAAGAAGGGCGGCCAGAAGATCAACATGCACCCGAAGATCGAGGTCCAGAACATCGTCGCGAGCTCGGACCTCGAGAGCGAGATCAACCTCAACGCGATCGCCGTCACCCTGGGGCTCGACCGGGTCGAGTACGAACCCGAGCAGTTCCCCGGCCTCGTCTGCCGGATCGATGAACCGCGGGTCGTGGTCCTTCTCTTCGGTAGCGGCAAGCTCGTCTGCACGGGGGCGCGAAAGCCCTCGGACGTCGAGGTCGCCGTCAAGAAGATCACGAAGGAGCTCCAGGGCGCGGGTCTCCTTCGCTGAGACGCGCCCCGGGAGGAACCGGGATGTCCCTGCCACGTGGTCTCCCGGTCGTCGACCACCACTGCCACCTCTCCCCGAACGGGGACGGGGTCCGCGCGGTCGAACGGTTCCGGGCGGCGGGCGGGACCCACCTGTTCCTCGCGACCCAGAACTACGAAGGGACCGTCCCTCTCTCGCTTGAGGCGTACGGCCGGCAGTTCGAAGTCACTTCGCGCCTCGCCCAGAAGGTGCACGAGGAGGTAGGCGTCCGAGCCTACCCCGTCCTCGCCCCGTATCCGATCGACCTCGTGGAAGCCTCGACGAAGCTAGGGCCCGCCGCCGCCCTCGAGCTTCACTGCTCCGCCCTCGACCTGGCAGGACGCTGGGTGCGGGAGAAGAGGGCGGTCGCGCTCGGGGAGGTGGGTCGCCCCCACTTTCCGGTGAGCGACGAGGTCGCGGTGGTCGTAGAGGAGGCGTTTCGACACGCCCTTCAAGCGGCGCGCGACTCCGACTGCCCCGTGGTGGTCCATTCCTCCGACCTAACCGCCGATGGCCTCCTCGCCCTGGCCGCCCAGGGCCGCGAGGCCGGGCTGCGTCCAGAACGGGTCGTCAAGCACTACTCCCGGAGCCGGGTCGCACCGGGGTCGGCCGGTGGGGTCGTCCCGTCGTACCTGGCCCGCCGCGACCTCGTCCGCGAGGTCTCGACGGACCCCGGACCCTGGTTCCTCGAAACGGACTATCTCGATGACCCGAAGCGTCCCGGGGCGGTCCTCGACCTCGCGACGGTCCCACGCCGAGCGACCGCGATCGCGGAAGACCCCGCGCAGGGCGCGGACCGGCTTTGGGTGCCCTTCGTGGAATCGGTCGAACGCGTCTACGGCTGGCGCCCCGAGGTCAGCCCGGAGGGTGCCGCCGAATGACGACCCGCCGGCGCGGGACCTTCCTGGTCCTCGAAGGGATTGATGGCGTAGGGAAGTCCACGCTCCTCCGGTCGCTCGCTCGGGCCCTCCAACGTCGGGGCCTATCGGTTGCCGTCCGCCGAGAGCCGGCCGACCCCCGCCTTGGAGCCTTGGCCCAATCGGCCGCTGCCGAGGACCCATGGACCGGCGCCGTGTACTTCACGGTGGACCGACATCTCGCGGCCCCGGACCTAGAGCGCGACCTTCTCCGGCACGACGTGGTCCTCCAGGACCGCTCGTTCTACTCGACCCTCGCCTATCAGGGAAGCGCCCTGCCTCCTCGGGACCGACGACGCCTCGCGGAGCTCCAGCGGTCGGCCACCGTGACGCCGGACCGGGTCGTCCTCCTCGACCTCTCCCCCGCGGAGGCGGTTCGGCGCCTCGGCGGCCGGGCACTGCAACGTGGCCCCCTCGAGCGGCTCCGGACCCTTCGAAGGGTCGCCCGCGCCTACCGCGCGCTGGCGCGCTCGAACCGCTGGCAGGTCCTGGACGCGCGAGCCCCTCCGAGCCACCTCCTGCGACAGGTGCTCGACGGTCTCGACCTCCCGACCCCGCCTCGGCGGAGGCGGCCCGTCCGACGGCGAAGATGATAAGCCCCGCCCTGGTCCCCTCGCGCGAACGATGAATACCGTGTCCCCCATCCTCGTTCGGGAGGAGACCCTCGACCCGTCGTACCTTCCGACCCGCCTCGTCCGCCGCGACATCGAGCTCGAGCTGCTTCGCCGTCGCTACCGGGAGTCGCTCGCGAAGGGGCTTCCGTTCCATCTTCTCCTCACCGGCGGGGTCGGCAGCGGGAAGACCGCCCTCGTCCGTCGGCTCGCTTCGGACCTCGAACGGGGAGGCCGGCTCGGAGGGTTCCCGGTCAAGGCCGCCTACGTGAACTGCTGGCGGCGCGCGAGCGACCGAACGGTCATGCTCGACCTCCTGCGGATGGTCCAGGTGTCGCTCCCCGACCGGGGGTACTCCCTTTCCGAGATGCTGGACGTCTTCGAACAAGGGATCCGGAAGAACCCCTCCCACCTCCTCGTCCTACTGGACGAAGCGTCCAGCTTGGTCCGGCAGGAGACGAAGCTTGTCTACCTGCTCTCGCGCTCGCGCGAGGTCGAGCTGGGTTCGATCTCGCTCGTCCTGGTCGCGTCCGAGGACCTGTTCCCGTACCTCGACCCGGCGAGCCGGTCGAGCTTCGGCGTGACGCATCGGCTGTCCCTTGCCCCGTACGACCGGGCGGCGCTCACCGACATCCTCGAGTCCCGCGCGGAACTGGCCCTCCGTCCCGGAAGCATCGACCGCGAGGTCCTCGACCAGATCGCTCGCATCGCCGCCCCGAACGGGGACGCTCGGTTCGCGCTCGAAGTGCTCTCGGGCGCCGCGCACGCCGCGGAGGAGGCGGGGGCCGACTCGGTCGGAGCCGAGCACGTTCGGCGGGCCAAGGGCTCGCTCCTTCCCACCGTGAGCGAGACGCAACTCGAATCGCTCTCGACGAACGAGCTCGGGGTGCTCCTCGCCCTTTCTCGGACGCTCAAGCGACGCGGCGCCTCCACCACGAGCCAGAAACTTCGGGCGAACCACACGGCCCTCCTGGAGGAGCTCGGGGCGGACCCGATGAGCCGAACGACGTTCTGGCGCACCCTGAAGGAGCTCGAGCGGGACGGCCTCGTGGTCCTCGAGATGGGGTCGTCGGGAGAGTCGAACAACGTCTCGATGGACGAGCTTCCGGCGAGTCTTCTCACCACCCTCCTCGAAGAACGGGTCGGCCGCGGCCGCTCGCGGAAAGCCTAAAGGGCTTCCGCGGGTCGGCCCGGCGTGGCCAGCTCTTCCACCCCCACTCTGGCGACGGAGCCGTCCGCTCTGCCCGAGTGGATCCGCGTTCGCCCCCCGCGTGGGGCGGCGTATCCCGAGGTCCGAGGGATCCTGGGAGAGCTCGGTCTCGACACGGTGTGCCGAGAGGCGCGCTGCCCGAACCTTTCGGAATGCTGGTCGGCCGGCGCGGCGACCCTCATGCTGCTCGGGACCGAATGCACCCGCCGATGCACGTTCTGCGCCGTCACGACCCACTGGCCTCGGGGCGTGGTCGACCGCACCGAGCCGTCGCGCATCGCTGAGGCGGTCCACCGGTGGGGGCTGCGGTACGTGGTGCTGACCCAGGTCTGCCGGGACGACCTCGAGGATGGCGGCGCGTCGGTGCTGGCCGAGACCGTACGCAAGATCCGAGCCGAATCTCCCCGTACGCTCGTCGAACTCCTCATCGGTGACCTCGGAGGACGGGACGACGCGCTGCGACCGCTCCTCGAATCCCCTCCGGACGTGCTCGCGCACAACCTAGAGACCGTTCGTTCGATCAGCTCCGAGGTGCGTGACCCGCGCGCCGGCTACGACCGGTCGCTCGGCGTCCTGCGGGCGGCCCACCGCCTCGGCCCCAAGGGCTTGGTCACGAAGAGCTCCCTCATGCTGGGCCTGGGCGAGACCGATGCCGAGCTCGAGATGGCGCTTCGCGACCTTCGGTCCGCCGAGGTAGACCTCCTCACGCTCGGGCAGTACCTGCGCCCGGACCCGGACCACCGTCCGGTCCACCGCTACGTCCCCCCGGACGAGTTCTCCCGCTGGCAGGCGACCGCGCTCTCCCTCGGCTTCCGGGGCGCCGCGAGCGGCCCCCTCGTGCGAAGCTCCTACCGCGCGGAGGAGCTCTATCGGCAGGCCCGCGCGGCGCGGGGAGGCTGAGCGATGGCGAAGAAGGTCCGCCGCAAGCCGGCGGAAGAACAGGCCCCCGCCTTCGAGTTCCCCGTATTCGACGAGGTCGCCTTCCTCACCAAGGAGTTCGAGATGGCCTACGCGCTTGGGCTGGCCGGTGCGTTCACGGTCCTCATCGGGATCCTATCGTGGGCGCTGTCGGTCCTCGGCCTGTTCTGGTACGTGGTCTTCCCGGTCGGGGTCGTGCTCATCGCCCTCGTCCCGTTCCTGATACGACGCCTGCGCTCCCGGTCGTCGACCTACACGAAGGGCGATTGGGCAGGCTTGATCGCGCTCGAGTTCTTCGGATGGCTCGCGCTCTGGTTCGTCCTCCAGAACCTTTCGCCGCACGCCATCTAGGATGATCGGTCCGGCCCGGTCACGGGTCGTCGAGCCAAGGCAGGCGTCGCGCGAGAAGCGCTCGGAGCGCCTCCGCGAGCGCGGGGGTCTCGGCGGCCTCTCCGAGCGTCCGCACGTCGCACGGTCCCGCCTCCTTGGGGGTGAGGTCCTTGCCGAGGGAGAGTCGAGGGAACGCCGCGCGCAGCACCGCTTCCGCATCCCGTTCGGCACGACGGGCATCGACCCCCAAGCTGCCGTCGGGTCGGACGTACGGTCCCTGGAGGACCTGGTCGCTCTTCGCGCCCCACTTCTCGAGGAAGTGGCCGACCCGGTCGATGCCGGCCGGGGGACCGTCCTGGACACGGACCTGCGGCCGTCGGGGATGCGCCAGCTCGACCACGATCACGACCGAGCTCGCGTCGGCGGCGCTCGCCTCGCCGAGGACCGCGAAATCGGAACGGGAGAGCTCGTCGGCGACCGCGCGAGCGGCTTTGCGCACCTGGGGATAGAGCGTGTCGTCGACCAGGTCCGGTCGAGGAAGGACGGCGACCGTGACGTGCGTGCCGCGGGCATGAAGGAGAGCGAGGGCCGCCTCCTTCGAGAACGGCAGGGTCGCGTGCACCTCGAAGAACCGGGCGCTCGGCCGAGAAAGGTACGCCCTCGCGGCCAGGATGAAGAGGCCGAGGTTCCGGCGCGATAGGGCGCTCGCGACGTTGCGGTTCGGGTCGACGGGGTCGGCGAGGACGAGCGCCACGTCGGCCGGCAGCCGGGGAGGCTCCTTGCCGGGCTCCGCGAGACGAACGGGGACCCGCCAATCCCGGGCCGCGACGAGGAGGTGGCGCAGGGAGCCGAAGCGGATCACGACGAGCTCGACCAGGTACCCCGAGAAGCCCTCCGTCCTCGCTTCGGAACCGTACACGCCCAGCGACCGGAAGAACTGCTTCGCGAGGCGGACCTGACGGACGATCTCAGGGGTCTCCCGGCCGGCGAGGTACTCCTGGTGGAATGGGGTCCGGTCGACCGGTGAAAGAGGATGGGAGGGGTCGGTGATCGCGAACCCCGGGACGGCGTCGACCGTGAACCCTTCGAACTTCCCGCGGAGGTAGGGGTGCTCGGCGTAGCGGGTCTCCGGTTCCGAAAGCACCGCGCGGCCGAGGGCCAGGCCCTCCTCGCGCAATCGTTCCCGCGGGAGGTCGGGCGGGAACAGCAAGAACAGGTCGACGTCGAGCCGGTCCTGAAGGAACGTTCCTCGGGCGGCGCTCCCGGCGACGAGAGCACGCACGAGGGGGCTCGACCGGGCCTTCGCGGCCGCCGTCACGCGCTCGACCAGCGCGGCTCGCACCTCAGAGACGCGGGCCAAGAAGTCGGCGGACGGAGTGATCCGAGCGCCCACCTCGCGCTCGATGGTGTCGGCTTCCGCGGCCTGCGCAGGACCTTCGTCGGCGGCCGTCATCGAACGTCCGGGGACGTTCCGGCACAGATGAACCTTCGGCTCGAGCTGCCGGCACGGGACCACGCTTATCGCCCGGCGGAGCCTCGTGGATAGAGACCCTATGACCGCCTTGGTCGGGCATCCCGCCACTCTCTTCGAACCCACGTCCGACGCGAAGGTGCGATGCACCGCCTGCGCTCGTTACTGCACGATCCCCGACGGGTCGCACGGGTTCTGCTTCGTGCGGAAGAACGTGGGAGGCCGCTTGCTCCTCCTCAGCTACGGGAAGGCGTCCGCCGTGCAGGTCGACCCCATCGAAAAGAAGCCGCTCTCTCATTTCCATCCCGGCACTCGGGTGTACTCCATCGGCACCGTCGGGTGCAACTGGCGCTGCGCGTACTGCCAGAACGCCGAGATCTCCCAGGAACACGAGGTGGTCGGCCGGTCCCTGCCTCCGCGCGTCGCGGTGGCCGAAGCGACGAAGTTCGGGTGCAGCGGAGTGACGTTCACCTACAACGAGCCGTCCATCTTCGCGGAGTACGCGCTCGACGTCATCCAGGAAGCGCACGCGGCCGGCCTGTTCGCGAACTTCGTGACGAACGGGTACATGACCCCCGAGGCGGTCCGCCTCATCGGTCCGCACCTCGACGCGGTGAGCGTCGACTTCAAAGGGAGCGGCGAGCCCGGGTTCCTTCGGAAGTACGTCGCCGCCACCGGCCCGGAGCCGATCTTCGAATCGGCGGCCGACCTCCAGAAACGAGGGGTCCACGTCGAGATCACCGACCTCATCGTCCCCCAGGTCGGCGAGTCGGTCGAGGCGACCCAAAAGCTCGCCCGGTTCGTGCGGGACGAACTGGGCCCTTCGACTCCGTTCCACCTCTTGCGATTCCACCCGGACTACCGGATGATGGACCTTCCCGAAACGCCGGTGGCGACGCTCGAGAAGCTTCACCGGGTCGTGAAGGCGGAAGGCCTCGACTACGTCTACCTCGGGAATGTGTGGGGCCACCCGCTCGAGCACACGTACTGCCCGCGCTGTGGGACCATCGCGGTCCGACGGCTCGGGTTCACGATCAAGTCCTGGCGCCTCGACCCCGAGAACCGTTGCCGGAAGTGCGGGGAGAAGATTCCCATCGTGGGGCGGTTGGCCGATGACTATGTGCCGTCGTTCGCGACTCCGATCTCGTAGGGCGGCCCCAGCCCATTCGGCGCAGGGGAGCCAAGCGAATGCATTCTCCCGCGAACCCAGCCCCCCTCGACCCAACGTGCCGTCAACCGAGGCCGACGGGGCTCACTTATACCGGCGGTCCCCCGAACCGTCGAGGAGGCCTCGGAGTGCCTAGAACCTCTGCCCACGCCCCGCGGGTCCGGAAGAAGGGTCCCGGGCGCGCGACCCCGGAGACCCACGAGCCTCTCCCGATGGTGGAGATCGTACTGACCGGGGTCGATGGGGAGGACTGGGTCACGGAAACGCTGCGGTCCCAAGGCGTGGCGTTCCGCCTCCTGGCCTGCCGGCCGGCCGACCGAGGACGGCACCGACTCCTCCGACTCTTCGAGGTCCAGACGGACGAAGCGGGGCTCGCCCCGCTGATCCGGCGCCTCCGCGCCCGTCTGTCCGCCCGCGACATCGCCGCGGCCAGCCTCGGTGCCGACCGTGCCCTCGTGCGCGTGTCCATCCCTATGCCGGCCGGCTGCTCGGCGGCGTTCGACCTGGGCGATTTCTGCATCAGCTGCCCGTTCCTCGGAGCGGACGACGGGACAGGGTCGGTGACCTGGAAAGTACTGGTCCCCCAGATCGGCGATGCCCGCCGTCTTCTCCGGGCGTCCGCGCGGGCCGGGGCTCCGAGACCCTCCCTGGTCCGCGCCGGGGCGTATCGACGACGGTGGGGCCTCACGGGACGGCAAGAGAGGGCGCTCCGCGTGGCGTTCCAGCTCGGCTACTTCGATTACCCGCGCAAAGCCTCCTTGTCGACCCTCGCGACCCGGCTCGGGGTCGGCCGCTCGACCGCTCTCGAGCTCCTTCGAAAGGCCACGACCAAGCTGGCCGCGGAGAGATTCCTCGCTGAACCACCGGTCGACCGTCCTCCATAGGGGAATCCCCGGGCGCGGGGAGCATTGGGCACCGAGACGGGCCGGGCCTGTTACTTCGGGGTCGAGGTCGCCGCTCGACGCCCCGAACCCGGATTCCTTCGCGAGCGCACCCGACTCCGCGTCCGGCCCGTCCTGCGTACGCGGGTCGATGGGGCCGGCCGCCGAAGCGGCCGGTTCTCGCTCACGAAGCGGTCCTTACCCGCCCCCACGACCGCACGGAAGATGGTCCTCGTACGCGAGGCAGAGAGTCCCGCCTGGGCGGCCCAGCCTTGGGCCCGCACGATCACCCGCTCTTCCTGCACGGGGTCCGATACCTGCCCACTCCCCTGAGAACGCAGGCGGATCGCGGTGCCGGCCGCTTCGACTCGGGCCGCCACCAGGAGGACGATGGCCCGGTCGATCTCCTCGAGGTCGCGTCGGACAGAGGCGAGGGAGGGAGCGGCCTTGGAAGGATGGGCCATGGCAATCGTCCGAGCTCGACGCGGGCCAAGTTCATTCGACCGCACCGGTGCGGGGGCCGGCTCACATACGGCTCGCCGTGCCCGGGTCGATGGAGATCGTCCTCGCCTCGAACTTCGATGACCGGCTGGTCGAGGAGACCGCCGACCTTCCGGTCTCCACGTTCTTCGGGGGGTTTCCGGTGCAATTGACCGGAGGAGGCCGCCCTCCCCAGATCCTACCGCCGGTGGACCGCGAACGGTTCCGCGCCCACCTCGAGGTGGTCCACCGACACTCCCGTCAGTTCTTCGCCACGTTGAACAGCAACGACCTCGGATTGAAGGAGTACGGGTCGGGGTACATCGGCCGCCTCCTGCGAGAGGTCGGGGAACTGGTCGACCTCGGGGTCGACGGGTTCGTGGTCGCCCTCCCAGCGCTCATCGAGGCGATCCGGACCGAATGGCCGGATGTGCCCATCACGGTCTCCACGTTCGCCCGCATTCGTACCGTGACCCAGGCGGAGTACTTCCTGAAGCTGGGAGCCCGGACGATCATCCTCGAAGAGGCGAATCGGGACTTCCGCCTGATCCGCGGCCTCGTCCGCCTGGGTGCGGAGGTCGAGATCCTGGTCAACCAGAGCTGCCTTCCGTCCTGCCCGTACCGGGGCCATCACCTGAACACGAGCTCCCTCGCCTCCCAACCGGGCGCTCCGCCGCTATCGTTCGAGTATCCGATCCTCGAGTGCGGCCTCGAGTACGTCCGCGACCCCGCGAAGCTGATCTCGGGGATCTTCGTCCGCCCGGAGGACCTCGAGGTGTTCGAAGAGGTCGGGGTCCATCGATTCAAAGTATCGGGCCGTAACCGCTCGACCGAATGGCTCGTGCGCTCGGCCCGGGCCTATGCGCAGAAGACCTACCCCGGCAACCTCGTGGACATCCTGAGCCTGGTGCAAGTGAAGGGACCCGCGGCGGCCCTGAAGCGTCTCGGGGAGGGTCCGCACGGAGAGGAAGCCCGAGCTCTCGCACGCGCGTTCGCGCCCCTCTCCGAGCTCACGATCGATAACCAGGCGTTCCCTCCCGACTTCCTGCGGCACATCGCCACGGTCGATTGCGAGCACACGACGTGCGAGGTGTGCGGGTACTGCCGCGGCGTCGCCCAAAAAGTGCTGCGGGTAGGGGGCCGTCCGGTGGGCGAGTACGCCTCCCCGACCGACCTGCCCGACGCGATCCGGGTCCTTCCTCAGCTGGGTGCCGCGCCGAAGTGAAGGGCCTCGAGTATCTCGTCCGTCTTCCGGACCCGACCGATCCGCTTGAACGCGATGTTGATCGCGGCGTTATGCATCTCCGCCGTGCCGGAGGTCATCGCGTCCTCGGCGAAAATCTGCTGAAAGCCGTACTCGTACGCGAACCTCGCCGTGCTCTCCACACCATAGTTCGTCGATACCCCGCAGAGCACGATCGTCCGAATCCCGCGTCGCCTCAGCTGCAGCTCGAGCTCGGTCCCGTAGAACGCCCCCCACTGCTTCTTCGTTATCGTGAGGTCGCCTTCTTTCGGCCCGATCTCCGGCACGAAGTCCGAAGCGTCGGGTGGCGGGGGCGTCGTCGGGCGCCAACCCGGGTCATCCGAGAGCACGTTGAGGCGGTCCGCCGGCGACGCGGCCACATGCACCAAGAAGACCGGCATACGGTTCTTCCGAAATGCCTCCGCTAACCGGGCGGCGTTCTTCACCACCGTTTCGGCGGTGTGAGGGCCGACCGGTCTCCCCGCAGCGGCGATCCCCTTCTGAAGGTCGATGACCACCAATGCCGTACTCTTCGGGTCCATCTCCAAAATCATAGGTTCGCATCCTATCCCGGTCGGTCCGAAAGGAATCCGACTGAGACGTTCTTCGACAGCCCTTGGGACCGCGGCGCCGTTCATATGGGTTTTGACGCCACGATGGACCACCCCTCTCGGTTTCGGAGCGAGAGCATCGAGACGGGGCTGACTTGCTGACCCCCTCGCAGGGGACCGGTTCGCACCCACGAGCGACAGATCTCCCGTCACGGGCAGAGCGGTCTCCTGGTTCCGGAGGCGGGTCTTCTGTAATGCCACCCCTCCGGGAAGAGCATATCCTCGTCGATTGGGTCGGAAGTGTGTCTACATGGCATACCAGCGGGTCGTGGGCAAGAGGATCGTGGCCGGGCTTCCATGACATCGCCCCCCAAGGAGGGCGGCTTCCTCGGCTTCTCTCGAACCATCTACCTCCTAGGGGCCTCCAACCTGGTGATGTCGGCGGGCCGTTCGGCCGCCTGGCTCTTCCTTCCGATCCTCCTCTACACCTCCTACCACCTCTCCTTCCTCTACGTCGGTGCCCTCGTCTCGCTCGTAATTCCGGTTTCCCTCATCGCGGCGATCGTGGGTGGAGCGGCTTCCGACCGGTACGGACGACGGGCGTTCCTGGCGTACCCTCCCCTCGCGTACGCGCTCGTCTCCTTCCTTCTCTACGAGTACTGGGCCCAGGGACTGGTCGTCGTCATGGGGCTCTGGGCGGCCAACATGTTCCTCGGCAACGTGAGCTCGGGCGCCCAGAACGCGTTGATGACCGACGTCTCGGAAGAGAGTCGGCGGATGAGCGTCTTCAGCCTTCTGCGCATCTTCGGCAACGCCGGCTTCGCGGTCGCCCCGGCCCTGGGTGGTCTTCTCGCGAGCCAGTTCGGGATCCCCGTGGTCTTCCTGGTCGCCGCCGTCGCCACCCTCGCCGGGGGTCTCCTGCTCACGCTCTTCCTCGAAGAGACGCACTACGACAGGAGCCCCGCCGCCCGGCCGCTGCGGGAGACGGCGTCCTTCCCGTTCCACGACTCGATGTTCCTGGCGCTCGGGGTCCTCGGGATAGGGCTCACGCTCGCGGCCGGACAGTTCGGGACCGCGCTCAGTCTGTTCTCCGTGGGGGTCCGTCATTTCTCGTACGAGGAAGTGGGGTGGCTCTACTCCCTCAACGGCGTCATCGTAGTGACCCTGCAGATGCCGGTCGCCTGGGGCCTTCGACGTCAGCATCTCCTTTGGATGGCCTTCGGGACGCTCTGCTACGGGGCCGCGTACATGCTCTTCTATGTCGGAACGGCGTACGCCGTCTTCCTGGTCGCCATGGGCATCTTGACCATGGGCGAGAACGTGGTGAGCCCGCTCCAGAACACGATTATCGCCTCGATGGCCACCAAGGACACTCGGGGGAGCTATTTCGGCGCGTATGCCGCCATCACGAACGGAGCCAACATCTTCGCCCCGTCGCTGGGGACCTTGCTCCTCGGCACCGGCAGTCCTCTCGCGTTGTGGGGCAGCTTTGCCGTTCTCACCGTGATCGTCGCCGCGGGGTACGTAGCGCTTCGGAAGTGGATGCCCCGATTACCGTGATCTCGGGGGACCGGTCGGAGGCCCGTGCCCGGGATAGTCGACCCGGAAGACCGTGGGCGATGCCCCGCCACCGACGGGCTACTGAGTTGGCAGCTGTTGCGTCAAGCCTTGTGTCCGACTCCGCCCTTGCAGAACCGGACCCTCCCCTTTCGCTTCCTTTGGATACGGACCACGACGAGGCGCACTACGATTATCGCGACGGTCACGTCCATCGCCAGAAGGAGAAGTGGATGGAGTGCGGTCCTTGCGAAGACGCCTTCCCTTTCGAAGCAGCCAAATGGGTCGCCAGGGAGACGGCCGGGAGAGTGTTAGGTCGACCATCGAAACCCAGCGGATTCGAACGAGCTCGGGCCTCCGGCCACGGACCTGAGGGTTTATCCATGAGACTCGCGTTTTGGATGACCGCCGATGATCGATCCCGCGGGTGACGAGTTCTTCTCTAAGGGACTCGGAAATCCATCTTCCGTTTTGTTCTCCGGGACCAACCGGTCGCTGCTGAAGTGGGTGGCCTTCGCCTCGCTCGCCCCCTACTCCTCGCGTGTCTTTTGGACGGACCTTCGTATGCCGGGAGAGATTCTCGACCCGCTGGACCCGATGGCCCTCCACGTCATTCCGGAGGACGCGGTGGACGTCGTCCCGCCCGGAGACCTTCTACCCGAGGAACAGGATGCTCGCCTTGCCGAAGCGGCCTCGGCGACCATGTTCCCGTCCGACGAGGCTCCCGCATCGGTCCGGGGAATCATCGAGTTCATCCGCATGCCCTGGCATACGCAGCAGCGGATCTCGGCGACCTTTCGCCCGGTAGAGCCCGCTATCCTCGTTTGTGCCAACGCCGACCGCCTCGTCGGAGTGTTTCCGGACAGTGCCGCCGCTCCGCTCATCCGGGCGATCGTGCAGGCGGGAGTGGTCATCGTCGGCCTCTGGGGCGAGGTCGCCTGCCCCTTCGATTCGGTGTTCGACGTGCTGTTTCACATAGAGGGTATGGGCCCGTCGGCCTGGCGGGATGCTACAATCACATCGAGGAAAGGCGTCTCCGCTGGGCCGCTCGCGACCGCCACCGCCCACCGCCTGGCCGATCTGGGGCCTATCGCAAGGATCCTCGAAAAACTCATTCCGACCACCCCCTAAGGCTCGGTCATGACCCGACCGCCCCACGGTCTCGAACGGGGCGACTCTGACGGAGACCCAAGCCACCGTTCTCTGACGGGAAGTCAGCTCTCGACGGGCGCGACGTCCCGGGTCGCGTCAAGAGAACGTGACCCGTGACTTAACTAACATTGGTGCGGAATAGGTCGGTGATGGCGAGCACGGTGGCCACCGAAGTTCCGAAATCGCGTGTCGTCGTGGATGCGGAACGCTGCAAGGGCTGCGACCTTTGCGTCGTGGCGTGTCCGCAGCAGAACCTCCACCTCTCCGGTGCCCTGAACCGGAGCGGCTACCATCCGGCCGTGTTCGAGTATCATGGGAAGAAGGGCGCCTGCACGGCGTGCGGTATCTGTTATTGGGTCTGCCCGGACTTCGCGATTACCGAGGTTTTGAGGTGGAAAGCATGACCACGGCGCGCGACTTTCTCAAGGGAAACGAGGCGCTGGCCTACGGGGCCCTCCGGACGGGGCTCAATGCCTTCTTCGGGTATCCCATCACGCCCTCGAGCGAGATACCGGAAACCCTCGCGGTCGAGTTCGGCAATCCGCAGTACCCTGCATTCAAGGTCTTTCTCCAGGCCGCGAGCGAGATCGAGGCCATCAACATGGTCATCGGAGCGGCCGCGACGGGGGCGAAAGTGATGGCCGCCACTTCCGGTCCCGGGTTCAGCCTAAAGCAAGAGGGGATCTCCTTCGCCTCGGGGATGGAGCTCCCGATGCTCATCGTCGATGTGAACCGCGGCGGGCCGGGCCTCGGAAACCTCGGGCCGGAGCAGACGGATTACTTCCAGGCCACCAAGGGAGGGGGTCATGGCGGATACCGCAACATCGTTCTCGCACCGAGCTCGGTACCCGAGATGGCATCCTTCCCCGCGCTCGCGTTCTCTCTCGCTTTCAAGCATCGAACCCCGGTGATCATCCTTACCGATGCCTTCCTGGGTCAGCTCAAGGAGGACCTCATGTTCCCCGAAGTCCCAGCGCTGGAGTTCGATACCTCCTGGGCGACCACCGGGGCCCGAGGTCCCGAGCGGCACGTCATCAGCTCGATGCATCTCGACCTCCCCGAGTTGAGCCGCCATTCCGAGCATCTCCGGTCCAAGTTCGAAGGGGTCGACCGCTCGGAGCAGAGGTCCGAGAAGTTTCAGACCGATGACGCGGACGTCATCCTCGTCGCCTACGGGATCTGCGCGCGCCTGTGCCAGCGCGCGGTCGGAACGCTCCGCGCCAAGGGGGTCCGAGTCGGTCTCCTGCGGCCGATCACCCTCTCCCCATTCCCGAAGGGGGAGCTCACGGCGTTCGTCGAGCGCGGGGTCCAGAAGTTCCTCGTGGTCGAGCTCAACACGGGCCAGATGATACAGGACGTGCAGCTCGCGACCGGCGGCCGAGCCCAGGTCGGGTCGCTGCAACGGGTCGGAGGTCTGATTCCTTCGCCCTCGGAGATCGTCCATGAGGTGGAGGGGATGGTCCGATGATCGACATCGAAGGGCACTACGAGGTCAAGCTCGGCCCGCTGCCCACGCTCACCGGCAAGCCCACCCACTATTGCGCGGGTTGCGAGCACGGGACCTTGACGCGGCTCATCGCGGTCGCCCTCCATGAGATGGGCGTGAGGGAACGAACGGTTCTGGTCGACTCGGTCGGGTGCAGCGTCCTCGCTCACGAGTATCTGAACGTCGACGCCATCCAGTCCCCCCACGGACGAGCGCCGGCCGTGATGACGGGCATCAAGCGGATGCACCCCGAACTCCTGGTCTTCGCGGTCCAGGGAGACGGGGACGCGGTCTCCATCGGCCTGTCCGAGCTCATCTACGCGGCGAACCGGGGCGAGCCGATCACCGTCTTCTTGGTCAACAACGGGATCTACGGCATGACCGGTGGTCAGATGGCTCCCACCACACCGGAGGGCATGGTCACCATGACGACACCCCACGGGAGGGATATCGCCATCACCGGGGCCCCGATCGACGCGTCGAAACTTCTCGCGACCTTCGAGGCCCCGGCCTACGTGAAGCGGGTGTTCCTGCCCGTGACACCGACCCCGGCGCCCGACTTCTACAACGCTCGGGGGTCGATCGAAGGCGCCCGGAGCGTGAAGAACGCGTTCCGGGTCCAGGAGATGGGCGGATTCTCCTTCGTCGAATTCGTCAGCACCTGCAACGTCAACTGGAAGATGTCGATCCTCAAGTCGAAGCAGTACGCCGCCGAAGTGTTGGCGAAAGTCTTCCCGCCGGGGCTCTTCAAGGACAAGTTCGGAGTGGAGAAGCGATGAAGATCGAGACGATCCTCGCCGGCCACGGAGGCCAAGGGGTCCTGGAGCTCGCGAACTGGCTCGCCTACTTCAACCTCGTTCGGGGGCGGCACGTCGCCTACACCCCGTCCTACGGTCCTGAGACCCGCGGAGGGAAGGTGAAGTGCTATGTCGTCAGTTCCGAAGAGCGAATCGATTCTCCCATTGTCGAGGACCCGGACATCCTGGTCGTCATGAACCGCCCCTCGCTCGACTTTCTTCCCTTGCTGAAGGCGGGAGGGACCCTTTTGGTCAACAGCTCGCTCGTGAAGGAAACCCCCCGACGCGACGACGTGACGGTCGTGGAGGTGCCTGCTACCGAGCTCGCTGGCGGGCTCCGCGAGTACAGCCCGGAGAAAGGGAAGGACACGACCATCGCTGCGAACAGCGTGATGTTCGGTGCCTGCCTCGCGGTCAGCGGCGAGAACCTCCGAGACGAGCTCGAGGGAATTCGGGAGGTCTTCGGTCACTTCTTGACCGGACGGAAGGCCGTATACATCCCCCTGAACGTGAAGGCCGTGCAGGAGGGGTTTGAGCACGTAACCCGCGCGCGCTCGGCAGAAACGCCCCACAAGGGTCCGGTTCCCCCCACCGGTATTGCTCCGTGACCTCTCTTCCGGACGTCCGATAACCGTCACCGGGATGGTTACCCGGGATCCCACGAGCGGTGGAGAGTCCAACCCACCGCGAGGGGAGCGACACTGGAGAATGCTAAACAGCAGGTCCGGCCGCGGCACGTCTGCCACTCTTCTTTGCCGAGGTCAAGCCGTCCAGGACGACCTGTAGCCCCCAGTCGAAGAGCTGGACGTCACTGAACTTGTTCAGCTCCTTCATGGCCTCTCGAAAGAGACTGGCCATCGGAGGGTCGACACCAAAGGCATTCCCCGGGAGCTTCTCGCCGGGACTCGAGGGTCGGTTCGCTCCGGCCGCACTTGCGCCCGAGGGTTCCGGTCCCCGACCCTCCTGTTCCTCGATGACAAAGCCCCAAACGTAGTCGACGACCGTGGCCGTCGCTAGGCTCGCCTCCACCAGCCCGAATCCACCATCCTTGAGGACTTTGGTCGAAACGATTGTGAATCTGGCGAGGGCTTTCGCGCGACCGAACGTTGCTCCGGCCACGACCCTTCCTCCATCGCGGTGGGCCACCAGCGCTTCGCGCAGGGTGTGGGCCGTCTGGCCGAGCCACGTCTTCCACTCGGCGGCCCTCGAAGGGGGTTGAATGGCGCCTACTCCACCTTCGATCAGGATCGCCTGGGCGAGGTCGTCCATGAGGTCCCTCTTGTTCTCGAAGTGCCAGTAGAGGGCTGGGGGCTGGATCCCGAGCTTCTTGGCGACAGCGCGAAAGGTCACTCCCTCCATCCCCTCCGCGTCGAGGAGTTCCAACGCGGTCCTCACGACCACTTCGGGGCTCACATTGGGACGCTTTCGAACGTTCCTCTGACGCATGCTGACCCTCGGTACCCAAGCGAAGACGCGGTGGGAGATAAGGTTAATTATCATAGTTATGTTACATTAACAATGATAAGCTATGACAACAGCACGCGTCGGAGCGGACCCGGTCATCCACGTCGAGGGCCTGGTGAAGCGCTATCACCAGTCTCCCACCGCGGCCGTCGACGGGATCGACCTCGACGTGTACCCCGGGGAGCTCTTCGCGTTCCTCGGACCCAACGGGGCGGGGAAGACCACAACGATCTCCATCCTGACCACCGCGTTGGCGAAGACATCCGGCGTCGTCCGGATAGCGGGGTACGACCTGGACCGTCAGGCCCGGGAGATTCGCGAGAACATCGGGATCATCTTCCAAGACCCGAGCCTGGATGAGCATCTGACCGCAGAGGAGAACGTTCGGTTCCACGTCGCCCTCTACGGAGTCTACGGGTACCGCCCCAGCTACCGGCTGATGCCGGCGTCCTACCGCAAGCGGGTGGAGGAACTCTCGTCGATTCTCGGGCTCGGACCGGACATGTTCCGGCTGGTGCGGGGGTTTTCGGGGGGAATGAAGCGAAAGCTCGAGGTCCTTCGCACGCTGATGCACCCGCCCAAGGTGCTCTTCCTCGATGAGCCGACCCTGGGGTTGGATGCGGTCAGTCGCCAGTCGCTCTGGACCCATCTGAGACGGGTCCAGCGTGAGGAGGGAACGACCATCTTCCTGACAACCCACTACATCGAGGAGGCCGAGACCGCCGACCGGATCGCGCTCGTGCGCCATGGCCGGATCCTCTTCCTGGGTTCCCCGGAGAGCATGAAGGCCACGATGACGGCACGGTACGTCATCCTGGACGCCCCGGACCGCGCCGCGTTGAGGAGTGAGCTGGCCGACCTCCACCCGGAGGTCGCCGAGGATGGGAGCCTCAAGATCCCCTTCCACGAGGAGACTCCCCAGACCATCCTTTCCCACATTCGAGTCCCGTTGTCGGTGCTGCGAATACATATGCCCACCCTCGAGGAAGCGTACGTCGGTCTCGTGACGGATGGCGACGTGGAGGAGGCGGCATCGTGACCGGGTCGCCCGCGAAGGAGGCCAACGTCGTCCTGGCCGTCGCCGCGAGGGACGTCCTCCGGCTCTTCCGCGACTGGAAGAACACCGTCGCGTTCACCGTCTTCTTTCCCGTGGCGTTCCTGGGGATCCTCGCCGGCACCATCGGCCAGAACCTCGGAGCCGGGTTGGGGTTCGACTATCTCCAGTTCGCTCTGCTCGGGATGGCCGCTTGCCTGTTGATGATGTTCACGACGATGAGCGTAACCTTGCTCGTCGAGGAGCGGGAGACCGGCTTCACGCAGGAGATCTTCGTCTCGCCGACGTCGAGGGTTTCCATCTTCCTCGGAAAGATCCTGGGAGGCAGCGTGGCCGGCCTGATCAGTCTACCCGCGCTGTTCCTGGTCGCGTTCGCGATCGGGGTCCCGATTACCCTCACCCTGATCGAGGTCATCCTGCTCATCGCTCCCGTATTCTGCCTCATGGGCGGCGCCTTCGGAGTGCTCCTGAGCGGTATCTTTGGCACGAATCCCAAGGCCGTGGACCAAGCCACGATCCTGACGATGTTCCCGCAGATGTTCCTCTCCGGGGCGGTCGTCCCGATCCGTAGCTCGAGCGGCGCCCTCTACGTGCTGGTTCGTGTGATGCCGCTCACCTACCTGGTGGACCTCGTGCGAGGGGTGTTCTACCAGGGGACCCCGACCTACGGACAGATCGTCCTATACAACCCGCTCATCGACCTCACCGTCGCGCTCGCGCTTTCCGTGGTATTCTTGGTCGCGGGAATGGTTCTCTTCGTCCGTGGGGAACGGAACCGCTGACCGAGACCCCTCTACCGAAGGAGCCACCCCCCGGTGGGATTCACGGAACGTTCGGTCCTATCGAGGTCGGGGCGGGCAACTCCGACGGACCGAACCCTTCACGACATGGCCCTTTCGATTGCCAGCTACAAGGGTGCCGTGTTCGGACCCATAATTCGATTGTCGGTGAGGTCTGCGGGGTTCGCCAGAACGGGTCGCGAGAAACGGACTCCTTTCGTCGGGACGGTCAAACGGAGCTACGACGAGGTAGTCTGACCGGCCCGGGACCGCTCTTCAGCGGTGCGACCGAAAACGTAGGAGAGCATCAGAAGGATTACGCCGGCCAAAGGCAGCCCGCCCGTCAGGACGATCGAGGTGCCCTGACCTACCGCGATCGAGGGAATGTTCACTATGAGCCCGAGCCACACCGCCGCAAGCCCGATGACGAAGAGTCTGCCCTCGACCGGAAAATCCCACGCCATGGCGGACTCGTTGAACGACGCCCGGATACAAGAACCCGTCGCAATGGAACGTCAGGAGGCGGGGCCTTCGAGTCGTCACAAACGGACCGGTTTGAGAACATCGGAAGGTTTTTCTCTTGAACGGAAATGGCGGGCCTCATGCCCCTCTACATGGATACTCACCGAAAGGTGAAAGGCGTCACAGCGGCGGCCGTCGCAGAAGCCCACGCAAAGGATCTCCAGGTGCAGGGCAAGCACGGTGTGAATTATCGGAGCTACTGGGTCGACGAGAAGACCGAGACGATCTTCTGTTTGGTCGAGGCGCCGTCCCCGGAGGCCGCGGCTCGGGTCCACAAGGAAGCCCATGGTCTCGTCGCCGACGAGATCCACGAAGTCCACCAGGGCTGAGTTGGTTCTCTTGACGGTCCCTCATCAGGGTCCGGAAGAACACCCCTTTGCGAAGTTGGTGCCGGGGCAAGGCACGGAACGATTCTTCCGATTCTGAACTGTGCGTTTGAAGTGGGACGCGCGCGACCGTTGACCTGACCTCAATCAGCGCGCGGGACGAGGACCGGCCGCGAGGAGAGCCGAGACGCGGATGCCGACGCGGTTCGCCCTCTCGGTTCAACTTTGGACGAGAGGGAGGAAGATTTGGTCCACTATCTCTTCCAAAACGGATTCGGGAACCACGTCTTGCGTGACGATCATTTCGTGACGAAAAAGGTCGAACGGCAATCGTGCTATTCGAGACGAAATCCGGTTCGCTGAAACTTCGCCCCGGCTTCGGGCACGCTGTAGAATCACGGCCATGACACCGGGCACGACCTCGAACACAGGATGGCCCGCTTTCTCCAACGTGGGAGCATCTGTCAGGAGGCCTCGCAAGACGTCCTTGGGGGTTCGCCGGAGCCGTCTATTCTGTGCACGCAGCAACTGGAGGACATCCTCCCGTAGGGTTCCTGTGTCAGGAATGTTGTCGGCAGTCTTTCCTATTCGGCTCCGAAGTGCCGCCAAAACAAGCTCAGCTCGGTTTCTCCATCGGCGGTAGATCACCGGCTTGCTCGTGCGTGCTCGGGCCGCGACGCGGTCGATCGTGAGACCGTCATAGCCCGCCCTCTGCAGCTCGGCCCACGTCGCCTGGAGGATGGCACCCTCTAGAACAGCTCCCCTCCGACGTGAGACGATACGGGATTGTCGACCCGTCCCTCGATGGTCAGACCCCCGCGGTTGATTCATAGAACACAGGATACGATAGTTTCTAATATAGCCTTCCCTCTAATAAGATACCATAGTATCCTATATGGGAGAGACGGACTTGACTCGATCACTTGCACAGAGTCCGGGTGGGTCGGGCGGTGAGGCACGAGCACGCGGTCGGAGCTTTGACCGATCCTACGCCAACCGAACGCTGGTGCTACTCGCCCTGATCCCGGCGCTCATCATTTACGTCGATACCATGCTCACTCCGGCGCTACCGACGATCTCGGCCGAGTACGGAGTGAGCATCGCGCAGACGAGTCTGCTGATCTCGCTCTACACGGTGTTCGGGGTCGCGATCATGCCGATCGTCGGCAAGCTCGGCGACATCTACGGCAAGAAGCGGTTGATGGTCTACACTCTCTCAATCTACCTAGTGGTCGCAACGACAACGTCTTTGGCTCCGACTTTCGGTCTTATCGCCGCTTCCCGATTCTTCCAGGGAATCGGGCTGGGTGCGATCCCGCTATCTTTCAGTCTCGCCCGGGAGCAGTTTCCGCGCGACATGGTTCCCCGTGCCCAAGGACTGATCAGCGCGATTCAGCTGTCAGGAGGGGCCGCAGGGCTCCTCGGGGGAGCGGTAATCACTTCCGATCTTCACTGGCAAGGAAACTACTACCTGGTTCTGCCGATCGTCCTTCTCCTAACCGTTCTAACCGTCTTCGTTGTTCGCGAATCGCCGAACCTGAAGCCCGGGGTCCACCTCGACTATGTTGGCGCTGCGTGGCTCGGGGTCTGCCTCACCGCGATCGTTCTCGGATTGTCTGAAGGAGCGACTTGGGGATGGGTATCCGCTCCTGTCCTCGGGCTTCTGCTCGGGGGCCTGGCATCGATGTTCCCACTCGCATGGTACGAGCGCCGACTGGTCGAGCCGGTTTTGGACCTCAAGCTCCTGCGTCGACGGAACATCCTGATTTCCAACGTCATCATCCTCGTTTTCGGGATGTCGATCTACATCGTGTTTCAGGCATTCACGTATCTCATGCAGTTGCCGGCCCCGAGCGGATTTGGACTCAATATCATCGAGACTGCACTCTCCTTGCTGCCCCTGGTCGTCGTCGCCCTACCGGTCGCCTACTCGGTGGGTGTAGTGATTCCACGGTATGGAGTGAAGCCATTTCTCTACTGCGGAGCCGCTCTCGCAGTGGTCGGCTTCCTCCTACTTTCTATGGCTACGAGTGCGGTAGAGGTCGGGGCTTACCTGACGGTGTACGCGGTGGGGGGCGGCCTCATGTCAGTGTCGGTCCAGAACCTCCTAGTGCTTTCCTTGGAGAAGGGCGAGATGGGTCTCGGAACCTCATTGAACTCGTCGTTCCGATACATCGGCCAAAGCCTTGGGGCCCCGGTGTCGGGAGCGATCCTCTCGACCTTCGTTTCGACATACGTTGTGGCGGGCCATTCCCTGACGCTTCCGACGCGAGACGCCTTTCACTATTGCTTCTACGCTGCGGCGGCCCTACTCGTCGTGGTGGGATTGACCGCAATACTCGCTCGGGAAGTCATGGGAAAGAGGAGCTCCACCGAGGCGCCGGAATCTGGCTCGTCGAAGGACACGCGTGGAAGTTAGCCTCCGAGAGTCACGCCGCAACCTTCCCGAACGGCCGCGCGGTCGATGATCGGACCGCAATCGGCGCGGGGGCGGTGAGCCCGGTTCGCGAGCACGATTATACGTGAAGGGGCATTGGGCCGCCATCGAAGCCGTTGCCCATGATTCACGCGGAGAAGCTAACGAAACGGTTCGGCGACCTCACGGCCGTTGACGGAGTCTCACTAGACGTCGAAGAGGGAGAGGTCTTCGGATTCCTCGGGCCGAACGGGGCCGGCAAGACGACCACCGTGCGAATGCTCGCAACCCTGATCTCTAAGACGAGCGGCCGGGCCGAGGTGGCCGGTTGTGAAATCGGCAAGGAGGCAGACGAGCTCAAGCTTCGCCAGCAGATCGGGGTGCTTCCCGAAAACGTGGGACTTTACGAGGGCACGAGCGCCTACCAGAACCTGGAGTACTTTGGGCATCTCCACCAGATGGATGCCTCCACGCTCCGGAACAACATCGAACGACTACTTCGTATGATGAACCTCTGGGAGAAGAAAGACGATCCCGTATCGACCTTCTCGAAGGGGATGAAACAAAAGGTGGCGATCGCGCGCACTCTGGTGCACGACCCCATTCTGCTCTTTCTGGACGAGCCGACAGCGAATCTTGACCCCGAGGCGGCGAAGATGGTCCGGGACGTCATCCTCGAACTCAAGAAAGAGAACCGGACGATCTTCCTGAACACCCACAATCTCGACGAGGCGCAGCGAATCTGCGACCGTGTCGGTGTCCTGCGGACCCGACTCGTGACGGTCGGTTCGGTCGAAGCGCTTCGGTCCGGTTTCTCGAGAAAGCGGACGGTCGTCCGACTTCAGCGAGCCTCCGAGGAACTCGTCACCGCGGTAAAGTCAAGGCTGGGCAAGGAGCGGGTGGAGCTCTCGGGCGATCAGTTGTTTGTCGACGTAGAGGATCCCGCTCGGGAAAACCCGGACATCGCCGAGGCGGTGGTTGCCGCGGGGGGCAGGATCATCGAACTCTCCCAGGTCTCGCCCTCGCTCGAAGAGGTCTATCTGAAACTGGTCCACGAGGAGGAGGCTGCGCCATGAGGTTCTCCCAGGCTTGGACCATCGCGCGGCATGACATGGGAATTTTCCGGCATCGGTGGGGAATCATGGGACCGCTCATCGGCCTCCCCCTCGGAGTCGGGATCGGATTCCCACTGCTGGTCAGCTACATCATCGCCACCAACGGTGGCTCGAGTTTTGCTACGTATCTCCCCCAACTCATCAACGCCTTCAGTTTCTGGTTCATAATCGGGGCGGGGGCCCTCCCCACGACCATCGCGGCCTACGGCATCGTGGGCGAGAAAGTGGAGAAGAGTCTCGAGCCCCTCCTGTCTACTCCCACGACCGATGGAGAGATCCTCCTTGGGAAGACGCTCGCCGCCTTGGTCCCCACCATCCTGGCCATATGGGCCGGCTCGGTGCTTTTCCAAGGACTGATCGACTGGGCGTCCCGGGGCGCGCTCGGTTACCTGTACTACCCGAACTGGGAGATGTCCGTCATCCTGTTCCTCCTGGCCCCGCTAGTGTGCCTCTATGCGATCGAGTTCTGCGTCCTCGTCTCGGCCCGCGTGACGGATGTTCGGAGCGCCCAGCAGTTCGCCGGTATCACCTTCGCTCCGCTGATATTTGTGTACGTCGCCGGCGAGATCGGATTTTCCTTAGACACGACCAATCTGTTGTACATCTCCGGCATCTTCGTCGTGCTTGACCTCGCGTTGTTCCTGGTGAGCCGGCGGACCTTCCATCGCGAGGAGATCCTGACCCGTTGGAAGTGAGAGCGACCTGGTCTACTTCCGAAAAAGGTCCCCTTGCAACGGTGGTGCTCGGCGGGGGCTCCGATGAATCCTTCGAGTCCGCTCCCTGACCGTCGCCTTGATACCGCGACTGCACCCACGCGCAAGCCCCAACGCTCCGTCGGCGGTACTCGGGTGGGGCTGAGCGGATCGAGGGAATAGCCCGCCGACTTTACGGCTTTTTATATCTCGAGACTTCCACCCTCGAACGGAGCGGTTGCCCATGAGGAAAGTGCTGATTCTGATGTTCATGACCCTTGACGGCGTCGCCGAGCTTCCCGACTACGTCGAGGACCCCGATTCGAGCGCTCCCGGCGAGGGACCACCGATGTGGAACTCCCGAATGGACTCAACAGATACCCTTCTCCTGGGTCGGCGAACTTACGTGCTCTGGGCCGCTTTCTGGCCCGGACAGCAGAACAACCCGTCGGCGACTCCATTTGAGAAGCAATTCTCGCGATTTGCTGACCGGGCGGAGAAGGTCGTGTTTTCGAAAACGCTCAAGTCGGCCGACTGGCCGAAGTCAAGAATCGTCAGGGGGGACCTGGGTGAGGAGGTCGCTCGACTCAAGTCCCTGCCGGGGAAGGACATCGTCCTGGGCGGAGGTCCCAAACTCGCCCAATCCTTCTTGGAACGGGATCTCGCGGACGAGCTTTTCATCACGATGTTTCCCAGCATCGTGGGAAGGGGAAAGCCATTATTCCGCGTGGTGGGCAACGCGGACCACAACGAGGACGTCGTTCCCCGTGGAGCGCCGGGTAGACACGATTTCACGTTGATTGAGGCGCGGCCCCTCAAGGATGGGACAGTTCTCCTTCACTATGCCCGGGCCAGTTCGTAGAGGCCCCCGTTCGTCGAGCGGAGATCGCTCCGTTAGCGACGAGATGCCCCGAGCTGGCCGCAAAAGCGCCGGGAGACACGATTCCTCGAGAGAAAGCGCGCTAGTCTAAACACGCAATGTCGATTGCGTCCACCGAGTCTCGAAACGGGGGTGTCGAGGCAAGGCACGGAACGATTCTTCCGATCCTATACCAGCGGAGGTGACCGACCGCTAGGAGCGCGCGGGCCGGACGTGGGTTGGGATGCGACCATGCCCCGCGCGGAAGCCCGCTGATCGGAGGATCGTCTCTCAAGGCGTACTGTGAGAAAGGTACTGTCGCGATCACACGCGCCTTTGCCGAAGGGGGCCCACGCCACTCATCAGTCGGGGTTCGGTCCGGCAGGCCCCGAAGCTAGATCGCACGGGCGCTGGGGGCGAAGCGGGGTTATATACATTGAATCCATGTAATGTACATGAGTCTCTCGGAGAATCGACTCACCAGCATCCCCGTGCATGCGACGACCGTCAAGCTCCTACAACAGCTGAAGACGGGTGCTCAGAACTGGGATGAGTTCCTCCTCTCCGCGTTCGAGGACCTGCTGCCTCCCGAAACGATCGAAGAGCTCGAGCGCCGGGAGCGCGGGGAAGGCAGTCGGTCGTTCGCTGAGGTAGCCCGAGGTCACCCGCGCCCAGTGCGTCGATCTCGGGTCGGCCGTGCCCCGTAGGCCTCTAGCTCCCTGGAAGGAGCAGTTCACGTTCCTGGAGTCGGCGGAGCGAGAATTCTATGCCCTCCCGGTGGAGGTGCAGGACACCTTCATCGAGACCTTCCCTCAATTTGTTCGCCACCCCACCTGGGCGACAGCCGACCTTGACGTTGCCCCGCTAAGAGACCGCGCGGGACGGTGGAGGCTGAAGGTCGAGGGGGGTCACCGAGGGATCTATCGGATCGCTCATGGACGCCCTGATTTCGAGATCTTTCAGAGCCGAGATGAAGTGTACCAGCGGATTCGACGGTACCTGATCTCCCGCCAGCAGTGAGCAATCGACCCCGATCCGATTCCACCTCATCCGTTTTCACGTTCGGGGTGTCCCGCGCGCTCGATGACCGACCGGGACCAGCGCGCGGGGTCAGACCGACACCGTGGCGTGGGTCGGCGCCTGTACCGTCAGCGATCTTTCAAATCCCCCGGCGCACGAAACGAGAGGTCCACAGGTCAGCCATGTCGGGATGTCCTCGCGTCAACCTCGACGAAGAAGTCATCCCCCTCGGACCTTGACCCACCGCGGCAGGCTCCGTGTCCGCGAATCCACTGATCGAAGGGATTGCGATTTTCGCGGTGGTTGCGGTGCTGCAACTTCCCGGCAAATCGAACTTCGGGGTCATCACCCTCGCGACGCGCCACCCGTACCGAGACGTTTTCATCGGAGCGTCGGTCGGCCTCGGGGCAGCGACCGTAGTATCTGTCACCCTCGGATATGGTGCTGAGACCGTCCTCGGCCCGTACCTCCTTTGGGTGAAGGTGGCCGGGGGGCTGGTCCTTGTCGCGTTTGGCATTCGGGAGATCCTGAGGGTTCCTGGCTCGGTTCACGAGCCGGGCGAGGGGACTCCAGCGGTAGCTCACACCGCACGCCAGGTGCGGACCGTCGCGCTCGGACTCGCGTTCCTGCTCGAGATGGGGGACAATACCCAGATCCTGGCCATCTTGTTCGTGGCCTCGACGGGCAATGTCGCGCTCGTGTTCGTCGCGGCGACGGCGGCATTGGTCATGATCACGGCGATCTCCTCGAGGGGGGCAGGATACCTTCACGAGCACGTTCCGGAGGAGCGCCTCCGAGTGGTCCTGGGTGGACTGCTAATCGCGGTGGGCCTGCTTACGCTTCTCTTCTCGGTCTTCCCCTCGCTTCTTCCCTTCGCCGGTTGAGCGGGGACTCGAACCTCCAGCGGCGCAAGGTTCCCGACCGCCGCGCCCGTTCGATGACCGGCTGCGGGGAGCGCGCGTGGCCACGCGGATGACGACACCGCGCCTCGTCCGGAAACCCACACCTTTCCAAAGGGCTATAACCTGCGACTGCGATTCGCCCTGTCGATGTCCTATCCCTATCACCCCATCGCTCAAACGTCCTATCCGACGGACGCCAAGACCAAGGAAGCAGAGGGGCCGAAGACCTACGACGACCACGACTTCTCATGGACCGAGGACTGGCTCACCCGTTGGAGGGCAATCGCACTGTTCGGGGGTCTCATCCTCGTGGAAGGGCTACTTCTTTGGGTAACCCTACCGATGAATTACAACCCTAATTTTCCCGGAGCGGGCATCCTCTGGTTGGCCGTTCTCGTGGGGGTGTGTGGTCTCCCGGCCTCATTCTTGGGGGCCAGTGAGGTCGCGATGGCCTTCTTTGGCGCGGCGGCTACGGGGCTCGTCGTGGGATTCTGTCCTCTGACCGTGATCACGGCGGGCTCTTCCGTGTTCCCCGCTTCCGGGTCCTTCGGCGTGGACCCGGCCGTCGTCCTCGGCCTTCTAGTCGCCGGCGGCATTCTGCTCGGGGTGGGCATCGTCGAATCGGTGAAGTCCTACCGTGCGCTCATTAACGAGGAGTAGTCGCACCGCACGGGCCGCGAACCTGGCGTACGTCGCCTCATTCTTGCCCGTGGGCTTGAGCGTCCTCCTCGGGAACCTGCGATGAATCTTCTGACGAGGGAACCTACCATAGCAGAACGCACCCCTTTGCAAACGTGGTGCCCGGGCCACGCCTGGCACGAGTCTTCGGATTCTGTGCCTGTGCAACGGTTAATCCGCAACTGCCACCGTTTCTCCGGCTCTGAAGAAGACTGCAGTGCCCAGGCTAGGCATGAAACGAATCATCGGATTCTGTCGCGATTGGACGAGTGCCCCCGCAGCTAGGTAGGAGATGAGACAAAAGTAGTGTCGGAGGGCGTTTTTGAACCCCCGGGGGGTTCAAATCTATCGGATTCCGGGCAGATCAGCGCCTGGCTGCTTCCGGCGGTAAACCCACCCCTTTAGCGCAGCCCACTTCAAGAGCTCCGAGGCCGGGGCGGAACTACTCTCGCTCTAGAACGTATTCGAGGTCGGGCCGGCGCATCTCCGCCCGGACGTACGCTACACGCTTGCGGAGCGTTTCCGCCGTTCCGAACCGTTGGGCGATTTCAACCACTCGCCTCATCCGTCCGGCCCCGACTCCGCCGAGAAGGTCCTGCAGGATCTTGTCGGAATAGTGCCGCCACCGAGGTATCATGAGGCGGGTGTACCACACAGCGGCCGCTGTCGCGTACCTGATTCCATCCCGCTTGGTCGACTCTTCCTCGAGAAGGAAGATGAAGAACTTCCCGCCCTCCCGGGACCCGGTGAACTTCGAGGAATTGAGCACGTCGAGGAACTCGCCGCCCACCAATCGCATCGCGAATCGAGCGACGCCCTGGTCTTCCCATTGGAACTCTAGGTCCTCGTCGGACTGGAGGGCCGCAATCGTATCGGCGTAATCGGTGGCGGTCACCATTACGTCGACGTCCCCGGTGGCGCGGATTGTCTTTCCGATAGCCTGCCCTCCGACGACGACATACTGGACCTCGTGACGGCGGAGGATGGTGTCGGCCGCCTCGACCTCGGGCTCGGTCATCGGACTTCCGGGGTCGCTGGCGCGTTCCTCTCGGCCCAGTCGAGATCGGCCTTCGGGAACGGTTCGCCGACCGTCGGAAGGCCGGGAACGAACTCCTGGAGCCTCACCTTCGTGGCGCGCTCCTCCATTCCCTCGTTCCGAACCCGGCGGTAGAGTTCGTTCGGGTCGAACTTCCCGACGTTCCGCCGCGCCAGCTCGCGAGCGGCGAGCATGTCGACCTTGAGAAGGAACGTCAGCACCTCCTCGAAGCCGGGCGACCGGAGGGCGTCCCGATCCCGGACGTGCACTCGGCTGTACGCCGAAGAGGAGACCTTGCCAGCCAATCCCTCCCACACGAAGAGCAGCGGCCGAAAGTGTTCCGGGTATCCGTGCGCTGTCACCCACTCGGGTGTCAGGAGGAAGAGGGGGAGGCCATACCGACGTGCCGCCTCCACGTCACTTTCGGTGTCTGCTCGAAGACGATAAAGCGTGGGGGGCCGGCCCCGGTGCCTGACATCGACCGGAACGAAGACCCTCGGCAGGCGGTTCGCCTCGCCCGACCGGACGAGCTCCGATACCATCTTCATCGAACGAGATACATAGTGACAAGTATTTATATTAATCCGCCAATAATCCCGCGCTCCGAAGGGGCCGGACCGTTCCTAAAGGCACCCCTCGCCAAAGGTGTTGCCGGAGGGGGGCTCCGCTGAAATCTTCGAATCCCACTCACAACGACAGTATGTGCAAGCGCGGTTGCACACACTTCTAAGGCAGCGGCAAGGGCAGGCGTGGGTGCAAGTTTCATTGCGCCCTATCCAACCCGAGCGGTCAACCCTTTCCCGCCGTCTCTCATTTCAGTGAGCGGCCAGCGGCTCAACTCGCGTCGCCGAAGGAGCGGGCGCCGCCCCGAGTTTCCCTGGGGGTCGAGAGTGCTCCCAAGGCGGCGGAGCGAGAAGAAGGGCGGAGAAGCCGGAGGGGGGCGGAAAAGCCGCAACAGAGAAGCTAAATACTACAGTCATATATGCCTATATGCTATAAGGCTGTAGTTATGAAGACTCATGAAGAGAGAATCCTGAAGGTGCCAATTGAGGAACTCCGTGCACTGCTCCGGTCGCAGCACGGCGTGGACCTGTCGGCCGTTGAGCCATACATTGCAGGGGATTACGTCGTCTTCGCGGTCCAAGTCTCGGGGGACAAGTTGAGCCCTGGCGAGTTGGGCGGAGGGACGGAAGCTACCTCGGTCCGCCCGCGTAGGGGAAGCGGAATTCGCCGGACACGTCGCAAGCGCAATCGAGTCAAGACCAGGGGTTGGAAGGTCGTTGGTAAAATCAAGAATTCTCAGGGCCTGGTGGCGAACATCTACGAACCATTCGTGACCGCTCTAAGAGGCGTGAAGTTGCCTCGTTCGGAGCAACGAAAGCTGGTCCGCCAAATCATGAATAGCAACTCGAATCGCCCCGCCGAAGCTTCAGTTGATTACTTCCTCGACAACACCCTGGAGTTCATCTCGCAGAAGGAAGGTGTGTCACGTGGCAGTCCGGCTTCTGGGTCGCCCCGGACGGAGGCAGGACATCCATGAGTCCAGACCTTCCGCCGGGCGGGCCTCACGTTGAGGAGTGGCACACTCCCCAAGTGAACAAGCACCACGTCTGGCAGGGGTACGTTGACTCCTACGGGAATCACGCGTTTGGAGTCATTCAGGAAAATGGGCAGAACAGCTTCGACGCTTACCCCGAAGGCACCAACCCGAGTGCGATGAAGGTTGTGATGCACTACGACGCGGAAGCTCGCTGCCTCTCGTGGCGGGATTTTGGGGCCCGTGGAATGCCCCATTGTGAGGGTTGCACTTGGGGAATCCTGCCCGATGGGAAGGAATGCACGAATCCGAGTTGCCCTTGGGGAACATTCCACAACATGGGCTACAGTGGGAAGGGAGGCACCGACCTTGGTTCTCGTGGGATGGGGAAGGCCCTCCAACTCCTATCGGGAACGCGTACGGTAGTTCGTACTACTCTGCCCGACGGCCGATACCAGGCCTCGGTGTGGGAGAGAGTCGGACGAGGCGGGGATTGGCAGTGGAGAATCGCCGCTGCAGAGGCAAAGCCCCTGTCCGCGACTGGGCTCGCACTAACGACCGAGGGAGTGATTCCTCGAGTTCACGACCAGCTTCTTGACGCTCCCGCCATGGTCGCGGAGCTCCAAGAACGCTGGTTTCGGCTCATTTCACAGGGAGCGACGGTCGAGTATGTTCTAACGAAGAATGGCAAGAGCGAACGGTTTGTCGTTAGAGAACCCCGACCTCCGGCTCTGGACGAATCTCAAGGGCCCGAGAAAGCCCGCAGAGTGGACGCAGAAGTCGTAGTCACGCTCCAGGGAACGCGGTTGGGTGTAATTCGGAATCTGCACCTCTTCTTGGCTAAGGCTCCATTCGGGGAGGAAGACCGCAGGGCGGGCATCGCAATCGTCAAGAACGGTAAGCAAACGATTGCTCGATTCAGAGATTTCCCGGACGAGATACCCGAGTCCATTCGCAACCGCGTGTTCGGCTACTGCGATGCAATCACCACTGCGGACGAGCCGTTCCTTAAGGACGCCGAGAACGCCACGCACACCGGTTACCAATGGAGCAATCCGACGTACAAGGCGGCCCGGCGAGTGCTTCGGGAAATCACTAAACAGTTCGTGCAGCCATTTCTCCGGGCGGGAGGGGAACGCGTGAGCGAGGCTGACCAACGAGAGGCGCGGGACATCCTCGAAGTTCTCAACCTCGCATTGGCCGATGTTCCGGAATTCGGCTTCTTTGGCCGAGAATCAGTGGGTTCGAAGCGGAAGGTTACCACAGTTCCGAAGAACTTCGTTTACCTCAGTCGGTTAGATTTCGAAAACCGCTCTTACAAAAGGGGCGAGAAAGCGATTGTCGCATCCGTCGTAAAGAATCCAACGGCAAAGCCGGTATCAGTCACATCGGTCTTTACGCACTTTGACCCGACTCCCGTCGCCGTGCAACTCACACCGGATTCTGCAATCGTCCCCGCCGGAACTCCTGAACGCCCCGGAACCGCGACGATGTCTTGCCAGATTCTCTTCGACCCGTCTCAAGCGCCCGGAATCCACTGGATTCAGGTTGTATTACAGGATGTTAAACGCGTCCCGCTTGTAGATGATGAAGGTCAACCAATCATCGGTCGTCGGCACATCTATTGCGAGTTCGAGCCCCAGAAGATGACGCGGACCCGCTCGGGCAGTGGTTCCCCCTCGGAAGGGTCCGGCCCCGGCGGCGGGGAAGGTGCGTTGGGACTGTCCGGAATGCAGTTCTTCAACAAGCCGGATATGGTCGACACCCTCGAAGCGTACATCGACCAAAGCCAGGCTGTCGCTTTCGTCAACCGCCATGGTCGTCGGTTCGATTTTGCCAAGGAAGGGGCGAAGTCGCGTAAGGCGCACTGGCCTATGGTCGGCGAGATTGTCGGGGAAGAGCTGCTGAAGATTCGGGCAGCTCTCGACGCGGAAACAAGAGAAACTTGGAGCTCGGAGGATTTCAAGAACAAAGTCGTCGAGCTTGAGAACACTAAGGCCAAACTCGTTCGGCGAATGACGCAGCTGGTCTCGTAATGCCCTCTTCACCGGACACCGGCTTCTTTCGAAAGCGCGCAGTGCCGTCTGACCTTCACGGTGCATCCCACGAGCTGATTCGCGAGTGGGCCAGGAAGCAACTGAACGGTGTCGAGGCAAAGTTGGACCGGGAAACCATTCGCCGGATTCAAGCGGGTGAGCTGAACGAAGTCGTTTTGAGACCGAGAAAAGCCGGCTTCTTCGCGCCTGACGGCCAGTTCATCGAAGCATACGACTATCAGCCGAGCTTTGGGGACGACCTTTCAGAGGCCGAGAAACACTGGACCGACGAGGAAGCCGACCGCGAATGGGCCGATGAAGAGAACGGCCGCTTCAACCGAACCAAGGTCGACCACGGCGAAGGCGCGGCGGGAGTGATGTGGGAGCATGGCCGGCGGATTCACGAGTACAGTAACAAGACGAAACGCCCCGCCTGGACCCTATTGGAATTGCTCGCAAAGAGGTCGGAAGCTGGAGGTTACGCGAAGTACACCCACCGAACGTGCTTGTACTTTTACCGCTGGAAGCCAGACCTGGCGCCAGACGACCCGATTATGAGTTGGTCATGGGGACTCGCCGACGCCGTGATGCGATTCTCGACACAAGACAACGTGCGAGAACACGTAGTGCGGGCACTCAAAGACACATCCTTGGGGAAGTTATCCGCGAAGCAACTGTCCAAGCTTCTTGGTATCCGAACCCGGAAGCTGGAAGACGCGCTTCCGACCCCGGCCCGAGAGCAGCTCAACTCTTTCAGGCGAGAGCTTGAGAGCGGCCGACTACCCTCAGAGGATTCTATCGACCGCTTGGTGGCGATTTTGGCGACCTTCGATTCGACCCGGAACGATAGACCAGAGGAGGTCGCACATACCAGGAGGCAGATGGGGGAACATCCGTGACCACGCGACTGCCTCCAACCCCTCGAACTCACCCGAGCCGATTCCGGAAGCGTTGGTCACGGGCGGCGTGCTCGGTGTGTGGACACCGCGGGAGCCGCCACAAGGGCTTGTGGCACGATGACCGGGTTCATCCTGCAGAGTACAACCCTCAGGCAATCTCGGTGTGCGCAGTCTGGTGCCGGTCTTGCCCGAAGAAGGGCAACCGCCTTGCCGTGTGCTACGCGTTCGGGTGCCACGGCCACGCCCGGGTGAATAACCCCCTCGAGAGCGGAGCCGCGTCTCCTAAAAGCCGTACAAAGCAGCTTCGACTTCCGTAAGTCCTCGACGCGACTCGAGCGGCCGGCCCGCTCTTTGAAGAGTTGTGGCGAGATTGAGAGACTATGGACATCCCAGCGCGCCTTCACGACGCCGCAATCGAGTATTCGAAAACCAACGCGGGAGCGCTCGTGACAATCCTCGCCCGTGAGGTTTAGTCTGGACAGCCGGTTCGGCGCGCCCGTCGGTCTACGAATACTTCCTCGCGACCCGGACGTTCATCGCCTCGAGCTTGGAAGCCATGTCGTCGAGGTAACCCTTCGACCCCATCTTGTCCCCCACGAGGACGACGATGAGGTTCGTGGCTCCGCCCTCGAGGTATTTCTTCACTTGGTCCTCGATTTGGCGGACCTGGCCGGGGTTCTCGGGGACTTTCATCTCGATATAGGTCGGGATGCTGCCCGAGGGGAGGACCGAGGCCTTTACGGTGATGTCCGGGATTCCGTAGCTCTTGCGCTCCTGGCGGCCCACGACGCTGGGCGAGAACTTGGCCGTGAGCGCGCCATAGAGTTCGGCCTCGTAATGGTTCTCTTTCGGCCACTGCGACCTGAACCGGTAGCTGTCCACAAAGGCGCAGACATCCTCGAAGCTGGGTCCGAGAGTTTGCGTTCCCGTCGACTGGCGAACGACAGCCGCGGGCGCCTCCCTCGATGCTGGGGGCGACGGCACTGCTTGGGCACGAGGTCCGGGGGCTGCCGGGGCGGGACTTGCGGACACCGACAGCGCGCTGGTCTCGCGTGGCGCCGGCATAGCGCTTTTCGGTCGCGGAGCCCGTTGTTGCCCCGCGACCTTTGCGATTGCCTTGACCCGGTCTCCCTTCTCGTCGCCGATTAGCATTCCCATCAGGCTCGTGGAACCTGAAGGGGCCGGGACTCCGAACCGCTTCTGAACGCGCTTCAGGTCATCGAGGTCGAGGAGCTTGAGGGCATCCTCGTCTTTCAACCCGCGGAGGGTGAGCAGCCTCTCGGCCATCTCCTCCTTATTGCCTGACGTCTGGGACCCAAGTCCGTCGAGCAAGGCGCGGACCTGAGGTCGGCTTAACCGCTCCCTCACTACATACTCAAGTACCGTCTCGGCGGCATCCGCGTCGATGCCTGAATTTCGGTCCGCGATATGTTCGGGCAGGGAATCAATTGGTTAATACTTGTGAGCGACGAGTTCAGACCAGTCCGCGCTACGAAGTCCGTGATTGACCTCCGATAGAACGGACTTATCAAATAGCGCGACATCGACGCGACATGGCTCCGTCAAACTGTTCGTTTCACGACTCGGCGTTGGCCTGTGCGAAGAATGGCTTCGACGCGACTCTCTGGGCTTCGGTGTCGAAGCTCGACCCGTCGGTCAAGAATTGCCCGAACGCTGGTCAGGCGCAGGTCAGTTGCGCCGTCTGTCGTGAGGCAATCTTGTTCGTGCGACTGAGGAACGTCCGAGACCCCGAGGCCAACAACGCGATTCAGCGACTTGGGTCAGTGACCGCCCGCCTCGCGTCAGCGACCTGCCTGCACGGATAGGCCCGTTCGGCCTCCGACAGGCTCCCCCCTTACTCGTCCGTCCCCCTGAAAACCCGTCCGTGTCAATTCTTGGTCCGTTTGCGTCGATTCTGGGGGCAGGGAGCCACCGACCCCGCCGCGGGGGCCCGCACCCTCCTCGCAGCATCTTCAGTTCACCAACGGTCGCCTGCGGTCGCCAGAAATCGACGCAGGGGCACTGGAATGCGACGCGGACGCGTCTCCGGCGGTAGATTGGCGTTCCAACGCGACGCGGCGGCCCCACGCCGGCCAGAGGAAGGCGTTGGAGCGGCTCGGAACGCGGAATGGGTAAGGGAGCTCCCCAGGGTCGTTCATCGACCGCGAGGAGCCTTCGAGGACGCGCCGACCGATGCTCCTGAACGCGTAAATACAAGGCCAATCGAGTTTCAATCATGTCCGCGCGCTATTGCTCGGCCTGCGGCCAGCCCATCTCCCGGGGTTCACGTTCTGCCCGTCCTGCGCCGCGACAGTAGGAGTGACATCGGGGGCGCTATGAGCGCACGACACCGACCTGAGTGCGCGGTGTGGGCTCGGCGGATAGACCACTTGCGGGCTCGCGTTCTACGCGACTCGGACGAGGACGAGGAGGGAGGCTGAGATGGACGGTGTAGAGGTTGGGATAGGAGCGGGCACGACCCTCGTGGGCGGAGGGCTCGCGGGATACGTGTATCAACCCTTCGAGATATGTCAATCCTTAGTCGGAGCGATTTTCGCAGGTCAAAGCTGTAACACGGTAGAGGAACTGTTCTATCTCGGACTTGCTATCGTGTTTATCGGACTGGTGATTGTCGCGGCGGGGTTCGCGTCCAAGGACCCCGAGTCGGTCCGCGAGGCTGAGGCGGAGCATCAGAGGTCCCTTAACTCGCCGAAGGACGACGCGCCGATAGAGAGCCTATCAGAGCAACCCCGCAAGCTTGAGGCCGCGGCCGAGATGGACCCCGCGCCGTATCTCAGCGCGATAGCCGAGGCCGAACGCGGACTCTCTGAGGCGGACCGTTTGCTCGCCGAGAGCGCGGCCACCCACGCCGAACCGCTGAGGATTCACGGTGAAACGGAGCGCTCGCTTGCGGGAGCGACTCGCTATCGAACCGACATGGCCGAGCGTCACCAAAAGAACCTCGCGGCTCGGGCGGAAGCCGAGACCGCTCGCAAGCACGCGCTCTCTTGGTCGGTCCTCAGGACCAAGGTGGGGAAAGCCAAGGTCGAGACCGAGACCCGCTCCCTATGCGAGACCGCTGAGGCGGCCGCGGGCGTCTCGCTCAAGGTTCTTCAAGAGGCGGACGCGAATCTCGCCAAATGGACCGCGGCCCTTGCGGCCGTCCAACAAACCCACGCCGAGCCGTTCGCTGCTTACGCTGCGGTGTTCGCAGCTCGCACTCAAGCCGCGGTCGCTCTCGACCAAGCGAAGAACGCCCTCGCGCAAGCCCAAGCCGTGCAAGCCGCGGAACAGGGTTGGGTCGTGGAGCTTAACGCCGCTCTGGGCGCGAGCGAAACTACAAGGCTCGCACGGAACGCCCTCGCGCACCGCTTCAACGAAGCTATCGGGACCTACTCGAACGTCTCCTCGAATCCTTATGCTGCGAACCTCCGCGCGGCGGAGCAAGCGCACAACCTCGCCGAAGAACGATACTCGGTCGCGAAGCTCAATCTCGCGGTTCTTCGAGGCGAGCTTGGCGCTGACGCGCGAAGCTCGACTCCACAGCGACCTCAAGGAGCGAGCGCCGAGGCGCGGCAGCTTCCGCCTCTGCCTCCCCTTACCGCGCCGACGGGTTCTCGGGACGCGCAGTTTTGGCAAGCCCTTGGTTATCACACCGACACCACTCCCCCGTCACCGCCCCCGCCGCCACCGACTCAGGCTGTCCCTGCTCAAGCGGTCCCTGCCCAAGCGGTCCCTGCCCAAGCTGCCGAGCGGTATTGTCCGTCATGCGGTAGTGGCAACGCTCGTGCGTCCGCCTTCTGTGAAAGCTGCGGAAAGCCTCTCCCTGCTCACCCGTGAATCTCTGTCGTCCATTAGGGGCGATGAACGGGCGTGGAAGCGCCAACCCGCAATTCACCTCGAGACCGTTCGCGTGCCGCACCGCAGTGCCATTTATAGTTCAGAAGAAACAGACTGAGACATCGGTGTGGAATGCCCGAAGATGTCCCCCTCTGCCCTGAGTGCCTCGCTCAGGTGCACCCCGATTGGCCATTTTGCACTCATTGCGGGTCGCGCCTGAATCTTGGTTCCACCTCTGCCCCGGTACCTGCTCTCTCGGGTCTCAATCGTCCCCCCATCGCCCCTTCTGGGCCATATCCGGTGTGCGGTAACTGTGGGGCCGCGGTTGACACATCTGGTTCCTTTTGCTGGAAATGTGGCGTTCCACTGCTGACAGGATGGGAGCCCTTCATCCCCGCGCATCCCGAGCCGGCAGACCAGCCAGGGACTGCGGCCGAGTCGCTCACCGCCCCCGTCGCCTCTGTTAGGGAGGAGCTTGGACGGGCGTCGTCTCGACCTGCAAGGCGAACTCCTGCTTCGAGACGCTCAGTAATCGGTGGTACGCTCCTCCTCCTCGGAGTCGTCTTGTTGATTGTTTCGCTATTCATGGGATGGTACGCTTACTCGTTAACAGCCTCCGCAACGGCCTCCGACGTTTCCGTCACGATTTCCGGCACTACAACTCTCTATCCACTCAACCAAATCACGGAAGCAATGACATGTGTGGGATGGAGTGGTTGCGCTCAATTCAACATTACAAGCGCGAGTTCTTACTCCCAAGGCGGCGACGACGGCATTGGCGCACTTTATGACATAGTCGCCGGCTTCGTCATCGCGGGTATCGTCATCGGTGTCGCGGCCGCGGCGCTTGCTTTCAGCGGTGGTCGTCGTTCTGGATTGGCGGGGACTCTTGCGGTGCTCGCAATCATCCTTGTCGCTTTGGCCCCAACCCTCCTGTTCGCTTCCCAACCAACTGTCATCAGCTCTCAGGGAGCTCCTTACACCGGCCCGGGAAGTGTGGCAGGTGCATCGTCACCGAGGACCTCCTTCTTCGGGTCTTGCTCGGGGACTGGATGCGGCCTTGTTTTTCCATCCGGAACCACGGATAGTGGGTCCTGGGGCCCTTCTACAGGGTGGTACCTCAGTTTCGTGGCGGTCGCCCCTCTAATCGCGGGATTGTTGCTGGTTCGGCGGCAGCGGAAAGGGCCGGTCGAACCTTCCGTCTACGACCTGGCAAGCTGACGACCCTCCACTCGCCCTGTGTGGTGGGGAGAACAAGTGACGCCTGCCGCCGTCGCCTGCTGGTGTCACTTTTCGACCTATCTCATAGGGCGCCCTAGCATCGTGGCCTCGGCCAGATTCGAACCCCCGGGGAAGGCAAATCCCACTGAACTCGACTCCACATTGAGTTGAGGAGTCAGGATTCGCCAAGCAATATAGAGCATAACATCCGCGGGCAGGTTGGTTAGTGGCCCGCAGTCGCAAGTTTAACCTGATTGTTGTAAGAGGCGTTGCACCCACCTAGAATAGACTCCCCTTCTCCACGAACCTTTGGATGACCGCCGGAGGCATTCTTCGACCGTCAACGGTTATTGCGTTGGAAGCTGTTCTCGGAACAAGGGGATGCAAGCTTGAGCGGACTTGGAAATGTGCAGTTCTCAATCATTCGTTCAGAGGCTGTCAGGCTGCTCGAGAGCCTTAGTGCCACGCAGTCTCCTGGTGACACTGTGGGGGGTCAGTTACTGCTCAACGCGGGAATCGCTGGACTGGTCCCATGGGGTTGGAAGGGGACCAGCCGCAAGATTGTCGCGGGCGTCCAGCGCTCCGCTAAGGTGGCTGCCCGTGAGCAAGCAAGCCGCAGAGTTGACAGCCTAGTCAGTCAAGCGAGAGGAATGGCAGCGAGCTATTCTGTGCGAGATCAATCACTGAGATCTGGAGCCAACTCACAGAAACTGACCCGGCGTTTCGGGACTTCACTTGATCATGGGAGCCCTGTGTCCCGTCTAAGACTGCTCATCGGTGCTCTAGATTCAGTATCTACTCTCGACCTCGTCCCGAACCAGGAAGTCCCGCGGATTCTTGAGGCCAGGAAGTTCGAGAGAGTAAAGTCCCAGGCGACGAGACTCGCACCGGAGCTACACGATCTCGTTTCTTCTGCTCAAAACCCCCAAGATCCGGCATACTACCAGGGCCGGGTTAGTCCGTTCGGAGTGACCCCTCAGATTGCTGAGGCTCTAGCCGGAGCACTCGCCCGCCTCCAGGAGGGCGGTCCAGACGCCTTTCGCCAAGGAGCGGGTTCTCTCCGCGTTGCTCTCGAAGGACTTCTGGTAGAATTGTCAGGGACCCCTGACTGGCATGTCGCTCTCAACAATCTCGTTACATCGGACGAGGAACGAGGAATCATGGTGCGGTTCCACCGTCTTCTAAGTAGATCAGCGCACGCCGGGCACGTCACCTCGAAGGAGGAGCTCCAACTCTTTCTCGATCTCTACGGAACTATTGGGGGGCGATTAGTCCAGTTACGAGGGACCACCCAGAAGTCAGGCTCGTAGTCCGGGATGATCAACAAGGCTGTCGGACGCGACCCCTCCGGAAGTAGGGAACGAGAGCGCTTCACCGAAGACTGTGAGCACAAGATGCGTTGCGCCCACCACCACTCGATTCATAGCGTGCAAGGGGGTTTGCACTCAGTCAGCGAAGTTTCAGGACAGTAGGGCGAGTCCAGCTACCGCGTCCAAGCACAGTGGGGACAACTTCCCTTCGGAACTCTGCGAGACGCAGACCGGGTGAAGCCGGCACGAGGGACACAGTCGACCGTTTAGGTCCTTTTGCGTCCACTCGAGGTATCCGCCGGGAGCGAGAATCTCCTGAAGCAGCTTGAGATACTTCCCCTCGGCAATCCGTGGGACATCGTACTTCGCGCCCCTCATTCCCGCCTTCCGGGTCCAATACTCGTAGAGTGCCCGGGGTCCCTTAGAAGAGTTACAGGAAGAACAGACCCAGACTGAGTTCTTCTCGTCTTCGGGCCCCCCCATCGAACGCGGGATGAGGTGGTCGCGAGTGAGCGCTCGACTCTCCCCACAATAGATGCAGTGGCTAGGGTCTTCGCGTTCCTTCACGTATTCCCTGGTGGTATCCCACGCGATCTCACCGGAGCGGAGTTTCGAGAAACGGTCCATCACGAATGCGTACTGTCGTTTACCGGCTCCTGAGGATCCCGAGATGATCTTTGCGTATTGCCAGTAGAGAAGATCCTGAAGAGTACGCACCGCTGAAGGAGGCATACCCGACCAAGGGCCTGGCGATTTGCCGAGCCTCTGCTAGTGGATTGGCGACCGAGTACAAGAACCCTCTATCGACTCTTGCGCATGATCCCAGCTCGTCGCATAATAGAGTAGACGCCAGGTCGATCGCGACGAAGAATCCCTTGCGCGACTAGGACTTGCAACTGTTGACGAATCTTGGGGCGCACGTTCAGATTCGAGGGATGAAGTTCCGAGAGAATTGGCTCAAACTGGTACGCCTCGTCCAGAGTGAACACATCAGTGGGAAGCTTCTGCACGCACGCGAGCACATCGCGGAGCCAGCCTTGGCTATCAGGACGAACACGGATCATGAAATCGAACCGGGACCAGGCCCCGACAACCGTCGACCATGGCAACTCAGCTCCGTCCCAGACTATCGGAACGCGTCCTACTTCAGGGACAACGCTCAGATCGATGTTGCAGCCCTGCCATCCCGCTCGCTGTGCGGAAACTGAGAGCCGTTCGCGGGGTATCACCGCCAGCGACGAGAGAAGGGTTCGGTGGATGGCCTGCAGTCTTCTCACAGAAAGGCCGATGGGGTCATACTCCAAGAGCAGAAGATTTGGAGTTCTTCCCGATCGAATTGTTTCGAGAAGAGTGCCGTACTCTCCATTCGCCACCCACCGCGTGAATCGGCCTGCCTTGCTCTTCAGCTCGTACGGTTCCTCACAGTGAGAGCATTCGAAGTCGCGAGACTTGGTATTCTCCCGTGTCGGACTGAGTGGTCGGTACGAGCATCTCAAGCAAGCCAACTCGCGATGGACCCAGGTCTGCGACGCGACCCGAGCAATCTGTGACCTGCTTGTATACTTCCCCTCGGGGATGGCGCTGAACTCGAGGTCCACATGCCTGGCATTGCTGGCGCCGATCTAAGGTTGTGGATTCACCGGGGAGAGTAGGTGCAAGCGGTGTTACACCCAACTCTGCGTCCGCTGGGTGTAAGGTTGATTGCACCCACTGGTTGGAGCGCGTAGGATCGGTCATCCCTGCCGACAACGCCCCATTGAGGTTGGCCTGTCGGTAAATCCGGAACCATCTACCTATTGTCCATCGGCGAGTCCTTCGTATCCACCGAGCCCGGTCGCTTTCCCGACCGCATTGAGGGCGGCCCTCGCCACCTCGCGGACTGCCACGTTGTGCAGGACATCGAACGCGCGGTAGTCGAGGCGCTTCGGTGGGCGTCTACCGGTGCAGAACCCGAGGAGAGCGTCACCGTCGGTGGACATGTGGGCGGGTCGCACCGCGAGGGCTAGTCCATCGTGCGCAAGCTCCACGAGTCTGGCCAACTGCTCGTGATCCAGAGGTGCGTCCGTACCGACGACTCCAATGGTTGTTCCGAAGCGGGTGGACGAGCGTTTCAGGTAGTCGTCAAGGAGGTCATCCATTTCCAGGAAAGCCTTGGTACCTCTCCGGTGGGTCCCGGCGATGGTTCGTCCTTCGAACGGGTCGCAAACGTTCCCTACGGAATTTGTGACCACAACAGTTCCAACAGTCCAGGGGCCCACTTTCGCCGCGCTGCTGCCAAGGCCTCCCTTCGTCCCTTTCAATTCCCGGTCGGCGAAGAACGGGCCAACGGTTGCCCCGGTTCCGGCCCCCACTGTCCCTTGGGTCACCGCGCGAGACGATGCGTTTCGGCACGCGCTCTCGCCGAGCGCCACGTAGTCCCGGCCTTCAAGAGGGCCGAAGTCCACGTCGTAGATATTCGTTCCCATGATTGCCGGCATTCGTCCCGCTCCCCGGGGCTTTGCCAGCCCTTTGTCCAGCAAGAATCGTCGGATGCCGATTGACGCGTCATACCCGTAGATGTCACCGCCGGTTAGGAACAGGGCATGATAGTTGAAGAACGTCCTGCCGAGATCCGATCCGGCCGTGTCGTAGCTACCCGGCCATCCACCGCGAATGCCCGCGAAGGCCATGGCCGGCGGTGTGAGAAGGACGACCGTGGTTCCCGTTCGATGCTTCAGGTCTTGGGCGTGCCCGACCTGGACTCCCGCCAACGCGGTTACCGTGGGGTTCGAATGCGACATAGAGGTCCCCCTGCGAACTCAACTGATTCGTCCAAGAATAAAGCCGCGTCGAAGGACGGATCCACCAAGGCGCGCCTGACATGGGGGTGCCATCAGTCCGATGACATTCGACGAAACTGTTCACGGCGCTTGAGACGGGTGCAGTCGCTGGTTGGAAGGTGCAACAGTTGTTGCACCCATGTAGGGCCTAACCCGTCGAATCTTCAAGCATTAGCGACGCTGCGGCGGTCCCGAGCTTCGGGAGAGGACGTCTCGATCAGCCTTTAGCGGCTTTTCGAAGCTTCGACAGGAGCGCGGCTACTCCCTCGAAACTTGCCATCGTTTCCAAGTACTCCCAATCCAGGCTGCCCCGCTTAGCAAGCTCGACGGCTTGAAGGTACAGTTCTTGAGAATCTTCACGATGAGCACGCGTCAAGCGCCCGATGATGAGAGGTTCGACTGCGCTCACAAGGACCGGACCGTGGGGAGTCTCCACCCGGTGAGGTTTAAGCCCGGAGCGATCGCCGGCACCCACAACATCGACCAGCCCAACTGCGGGCTTGAACCAGTAGACACGATGGCTGCGGCCTTTCACCTGCCGGAAGCCCCACTTCCGTAAGACACTCCGTATGCGATCACCGCGACCGACCAGGTCGATGTCTTGAGAAACGTAGTTCGAGGACGAGAGGTATATTTCGACGGCGGACCCGCCGACAATCTCGATGTCGGTCTTGCTCTCCCTGGCCAGAAGAGCGCCGAACCAAGCAATGCACTCTTCGGGCGTGGGCGCCGAGGTGACGACCTTATCGAATTCGGAGCCGTCCATAGGAAGTGCTTGGCTTCATGCCAAATCGAACGAGAATCTCGTCCTTCTCCCTTCGACTAACTTCTGCTCGGTGCGTTGACCTCGCCCGGAGAAAGCGCCGCAGTGACTCATCCTTGAGCACCCATCCGAGATCTGAGTGCGCCGCGTAGTCACTCAGCTCCTTCAAGATACGGAGAACTTGGATTGGTTGGGCCCCGACGACTTTAGCAATTCGATAAGCGGACTGGGGCCGCGGAGTGATGGCCAACTGATCGAGGACCAGCGCCCGGGTCCTACTGCCAAACAGCGGGTCCATGCCGGATGTAGGGCACGATGGATATTATACGTTTTGTATACTATTGGTCAATGTTGTCGTGGGTCTGCTGCCGACGCGTCCGGGGCTGACCGGTAGGTGCAACAGGCATTTCACATTCGGGAGAGCAGTGGCCGACCTGGTAGAGGCCGTTGGCCTTGTTAACGAATATCGCACCTACCGTCGACCTCCGCCTCGAAGGACTCAAGTCTGAGCCCCCAATGGCCGCGCCGCACTCGGCCCAAGCCGAATGTGGGGGCCCGGGACCCGGATGGACGACAAGAACCGTTGCGGATGGGGCTCGATCGATGCGGACCCCGTTATGCGTGCCTACCACGATCATGAGTGGGGGGTCCCCGTCCACGACGACCAGAAACACTTCGAATTCCTGCTCCTCGAGGGGGCTCAGGCGGGCCTCAGTTGGTCCACCATCCTTCACCGGCGTGCAGGCTACGCCAAAGCGTTCCGCCGGTTCGACCCGAAGAAGGTCGCCCGTTTTGATACGAAACACATCACCCGGCTAACGCAGGATCACGGGATCGTTCGAAATCGCCTCAAGATCGAATCCGCCGTCCGCAACGCCAGGGCCTTTCTCGCGGTCCAGGACGAATTCGACAGCTTCGATACCTATGCCTGGAGGTTCGTCGGGGGAAAACCCCGCGAGAATCGTTGGAAGGCCCTCCGGAACATTCCCTCCACCTCCACGGAGTCCGATGCGTTCAGCCAGGACCTAAAGCACCGGGGGTTCAGCTTTGTCGGCTCCACGATCATCTATGCCCACATGCAGGCGGTGGGGATGGTGAACGACCATGTGGTCGACTGCTATCGATATCGGGAGCTTGCTCGGCTAGCTCACCGGCCATCTGAGGCTGGGGCCAGGTGAGGAGGCTCGGCTCGCCGGTGCTGGCGAAGGCACCCCAGGGAGTGGGTGCGTGGCCGCGCTGGCGCCGCGGGGCAAGATGACCACCTGCGGTCAATTCGCCGAGGCTGCCGGCTTCCCGGGGGCGGCGCGGGTCGAGGCTGTTCGGCCCCACTCTAGGGAGACCCGGCTAGAATATCGAAAGAGTTTCAATGCCGGGGCCAGGATTCGAACCTGGGAACTCCTGCGAGAGCAGATCTTGAGTCTGCCGCCTTTGGCCGCTCGGCCACCCCGGCGCTGTCGACGCGAGGAGTCGGCGACCCTTATTCTTCTTCCGTTTCTTCGTCCACGAGGTCGCCCTCGTCGGGAATCGGGATAGAGAGCGCTCCCTCGTCGCGCGGGAGTTCCCGAGAGCCTGGATCGGAAGGCGGAGGGCTCGACGCCGCCAGCTTCGAGGTCGGGGTCCTGCGCTGGCGACCGCACCTAAGGCACGTCCGAACTCGGATTCCCGACCGAAGCCGGGTCCGGACGGTCCGACCCTCCACCCAGAACGCCGAGCACGAACGGCAATACAGCTCCCGGTACTCCTGCCGAAGCCGGACATTGTACCGCATCCCGATCCGGCGGGCCAATGCTACGTACCGGTCCGCGAGCTCAGGGTGGGGACCTCGTGCCTCCCGCTCAGCGAGCCCGAACAGGTGGGAGACCCGTTCCCGGGCGATCCGGACCATCGCCCCGGTCCGGCGGCCCTTGCGTCCCGTGCGCCTCAGGACTGTGGTTGCTGGCATACAGGGCAGTAAACGGCGACGCGGCTGATGACCGTCCGGCAACGAATGCAATACTTCCCCGCCGGCGGCGCTGGGATAGCGCCCAACGCTCCCGGTGGCGGGGCGAGCGTGACGTAGCCTCCCGGGGGGTAAGCCCAGGGAAGGCTGCCCGAAGAGGAGGGAGGTGGCTGGGGAGCGGTGCTCGTGGGTGAGGTCCCTGTGGGTAGGGTCCCGAGGGGCGGCCCGGGCGTCGTCGGGGGGCGCGCTAGAGGGCCAGTGTTGTTTCCCGCGGAAGCGTCGACCTGGGGCAGGGTGTAGCCGCACTTGATGCAGAACAGCGCCCCTTCGCTCGCCATCTCGCCGCAGTGGAGACAGACGGACACGGCGGGGGACAAGGTTAATGGCGTATATCACCGTCAGGTGTCCAGTGAGACACCGGTCGGTCGCACTCGTGACTCGGGACCCGGGGCTGTACCATGAGCTCGCGGGATTCTTGCGAGAGCGACGCGTGCCGACGATCAGCCTCTTGCCGGGGGATCGGATCCCGGACCAGGTGGCCGTAGTTCTCACGTCCAATTCCGAAGCACCGCTGATCTCTCACTCGAACGTCCTACCGGTGGCCGAGGCCGCTGACCGTCGCAGCCTGGCCGCGGCGGTGCGCCACGCCCTCGAGTCGGCCGACCCGACCGAAACGATCGTCGTAGGCATCGACCCGGGACCCCGGCCGGGGTACTCCGTTCTCGCCGGCGCGACGATCCTGGCCGAGGGCGTGCTGGAATCCCCGGAGTCGGCCGGGACCTTCGCGAGCCAGCTTCGCCACCGGTTCCCTTCTCGCCCGGTCCTCTTCCGGGTCGGTCGTGGCGACCCTCCCACTCGGAACCGTATCGTGAACTCACTACTCGAGCACCATCGGTCCATAGAGCTGGTTGACGAGCAAGGCACCACTCCTCGCGGCCATCGCCGACCGCGGGACGCGGCCGCCGCCCGCACGATCGCCCACCTCCCCGGCCAGCCCATTCGAGAGCCCATCCCTCTCACCGTTACCCCAGGGGAGATCGCAAACCTGCAGCGACTGAGCCGAGAGGGGAGCGGCGGGCGGCTGACGATCTCCCGTTCGAGCGCCCACCGAGTCCTCCAAGGGGAGATTACCCTCGCCGAGGCGGTCGCGGAAGCGATGGCACGACCGGGCCGTTCGGGTCCGTCCCGCGAGGGGGCGGCCCCCCGGGAACCCCTTTAATCCACGGGAACGTCGGCGATATCGTGGCGCTCTCACCGCAGGTCGAGGCACGGGCCCGTCGGGCGGCCCTGGAGAACGCCCTCGCTCACGACGGCGCTGCCCAAGCGGGTCCGATCGTAGCGCGATTGCTGGCGACCGACGCCTCGCTGCGACCGCACGCCGACGCGGTCCGGTCGCTCGTTTCCGAGATCGTCGCCGACATCCGAGGCCTTCCGGCGGCGGAGCTCGAGGACCGCCTTGCGGCACTCGGTGGCCCGGAGGCCGGACCTCCGAAGGCGGCGCGGAACGAGGCCCCCGACTTCCCGGAGCTCCTGGGGGCCGTGCGAGGGAAGGTGGTCCTTCGAATGGCACCGTTCCCGAGCGGGGTCCTGCACATCGGCAACTCTCGGATGCTCTTCGTCCATCAGCTGTACCGAGAACGGTACGACGGGAAGATCCTCCTCGTCTTCGATGACACGGTCGGGTCCGCCGCCAAGCGGATCGAGACCGAGTTCTTCGACCTCATCCGCGGCGACTGCGAGCTCGCCGGAGTTCGGCCGGACGCCGTCTTCTACAAGTCGGACCGGATCCCCGCGTTCTATCCGTGGGCCCGTCGGGTCATCGAGAAGGGCGGCGCCTACGTGTGCCACTGCCCGCAAGAGCTCCTCGGCCAGAACCGCGTCGCGGGTCGCCCGTGCCCCGAACGCTCACAGACCGTGGCCGAGACGCTGGACGAGTGGGAGAAGATGCTCGGGAACACCTACGGCCCGGGCGAGGCGGTCCTTCGTCTGAGGACCGACATGTCGGACCCCGACCCGGCGTTCCGCGACCGGGTCCTCATGCGGATCAGCGACATCGACCATCCCCGGGTGGGTCGGAAGTACAGCGTCTGGCCGATGCTGGAGTTCTCGTGGGCGGTGGACGACATCGAGCTCGGTGTCACGCACGTCCTCCGGGGAAAGGACCTCGTGATGGAGGACCGGATGCAGCGGTACGTGTGGGACCTCCTCGGCATCACGGGGCCCCCGTTCGTGCATTGGGGGATCCTCCGGGTCCGCGAGGTGAAGGTCGCGAAGAGCAAGTCCTACCAGGAGGTGAAGTCCGGGCTCTACGACGGGTACTCGGACCCGCGGACCTGGTCGCTCCGTTCCCTCGTCCGCCGCGGGATCTCGATGGACTCGCTCCGCCAGTTCGTCCTCTCGTTCGGCATGTCGCTCGCTGACATCGAGGTGCCGGCGGAAACTCTCTACTCGGAGAACCGCAAGCGGATCGACGCCACGACCGTGCGCCGCGCCTTCGTCCCGGACCCCGTCCGGGTCGACGTGGAGGGGTATCCCTTCGACCTCGCCCACGTGACCCTCCCGAACCACCCCGACCGCCCCGAGCTCGGACAGCGAACGGTGGCGGCCGGCCCCTCGTTCTACCTGCCCCGGCGCGACCTCTCCGCTCACGCCGGGCTGGAGATCCGTCTGAAGGACCTGGTCAACGTCCGACTTGAGGCCGCGCAACCTTCCCCCGGAGGGACCGTTCGTGCGGTCTTCACGAGCCGAGAGAACCGCAAGCTCCCGCGGCTCCAGTGGGTGGGCAGCGAGGGAGCGGTCCCGGTCGACATGCTCGGTCTCGAAGGAGACCATTCGACCGGCCTCGGCGAGGCCGAGCTCTCGAGAGCCCGACCGGGCGACATCCTCCAGTTCGAACGGGTCGGATTCATCCGAGTCGAGTCGGACTGGGTCTCGGGGTCGACGCCCCTCCGTGTCGTCTATGGCCACCCGTAGATTCCTGCCGACCTTTTAGTATCGGGAATCGCTCCCCGGTCGGAGCCTCGGATGAAGTTCCTCCACACGTCCATCACGGTCCGCCACATGGACGAGAGCCTCGCGTTCTACACCGAGGTCCTCGGCCTACTGTTCGAACGACGGCGGACGATCCCCGAGAACCACGCCGAGATCGCGTTCGTGCACGACCCTGTGTCGGGGGCTCGGATCGAGCTCACGCACTGGGAAGGAAAGGACCAGTTCGAGGCCGGGGAGCAGCTCGACCACCTCGCCTTCGAGGTGGAGGACCTCGACCGGTACCTGATGAAGCTGCGGACGAAGAACGTCCGCGTGTCGAAGGAACCCTACCGCCTCTCGGGCGGGTCGTCCCGCATCGCGTTCATCCTCGACCCGAACGACGTCTGGATCGAGCTCATCGAGCGCGCCCCGACGGCGGGCTAAGCGGACGGCCGTGGTCGAGGCGTCGCCCGACCCCAGCGTCGACCTTCACCGGCGGTCGCTGCTCGCGGTGTTCGAGGCGACCTTCTTCGTCCGTTTCGCCTTCGGCATCACGCTCGCGATCTTCGCGAGCTACATCCTCGGTCGGCTCTCCGGCCTGAGCGGGAACGACGTGGGGACGGTCGGTCTGGTCGCGGCGATGGCCCCGATCGGCGAGTTCACGACCGTGCTGCTTTCGGGGATCGCCACCGATCGGGTCGGGCGCTTCCCGGTGCTGTTCACTGGGATGCTCGGCTCGGCGTTCCTCTTCGGTCTTGTTGCGCTCACACGCTCGGTCTACGCCCTCGGTGCGCTGAACTTCGTCTTCGGGATCGCGAGCGGAGCTATCCTGGCGTCGAGCCTCGCCGTCATCGCCGACCGGTCGACCGAGGACGAGCGCGGGCTCGAGATGGGCCGCTTCGACGCGATGAATCTCGCGGGCTGGCTGGGCGGCTTCGCGTTCGGGATCGCGATCCTCGGACTGCTCCAGGGCCACGAGATCTCCGTGGCCTCCCTTCCCTGGGTCTTCGTCCTCGGCGCGGCGATGTTGGTGGTCGGGTTCCTGCTCGCGTGGGACCTCGTCCGGACCTTCCCCCGAACGGTACCGGCCCGCGGCTTCCCGGTGGGCCAGGTTCTGCGGAACGCCTTCCGTCGCGGCGTCCTTCTGGTCACGCTTCCGTGGCTCATCGTCTACATGCTCATCGGCTATGTTCTCGTCTTCGTGGGGAGCGCGTCCGCGAGCATCGGGTTCTCGGACCTGTACATCGCCGCAGGAGTCGCGGGAGGGGGCCTCCTACTGGTCCTCTCCCAGCCTCGATTCGGGCGCCTTGCGGACCGCTACGGCCGAACCCGCCTGATGAACATCGGGGTCGCGGGCTTCGTCGGGGTCATGGTCTTCGCTTCGCTGCTGGTCGCCTTCGGTCCCCTCCCCGAACTCCTTGCCGCCCTGGGTGTTTGCGTTCTGGCCGCGCTCGCCTACGGGCCGGCGGCCCTCGCGGCGCTCGCCGACCTCGCCTTCGCGCTCAGTCGGGGCACGACGATGGCAATCTACTCGCTCACGATCTCGCTCGGCATGGTGCTCGGTCTCGTCGTGGGCACCCAGCTCGTGGAACGCTTCGGGAACGACGGCTACTACCTCTTCTTCGGCGGCGTCGGGGCCGCCCTCGTAATACTATCGGCCTTCCGCTACCGGGAGGTTCGTCTCGGACCGGTGGTCCGGCCTACGCCTCCGGCTCGATGACGATGTGCCGCAGTACCGGGTGACTCTGCTGGAGGGCCAGCGTGACCTCATCGATGGTCGCCTCGATCTGGTCGGTCGTCAGGCCATCGTGGAAGTTGATCCGCAGCGCGAGGAGCGCGTCGTCCGGCCCGAGGACCATGGACTGAAGGGCGCGGACCTTCGATACGCGGGGGTTCCGCTCCACGACGGCGAGGATGGTGCGCGCCTCTTCCGGGTCCAGGGCCTGACCGATCAGGAGGCCGCGGCTCTCGAGCGTGAGGACGAGGCCCGTGATGACCAGAAGGACCCCTTCGATGATGGCGGCGGCGCCGTCCGCCGCGTACTGCCCGGTCCGGTACACGATGACGAGGGCAACGAACGCGACGAGGCACCCGATGATGGAGACGACGTCCTGGTAGAAGACCGACTTGAGCCCGATGTGGCGGGACTCGAGGAAGGACTGGAGGGTCTGCTGGGAGCGGCGCAGCTCGCGGAGAGTGACCGCGATGCTCACGGCGCTCACGGCGAGGGTCGCGCCGACCACGAGCAGCGCTTCGCCGATGTGGGAGATCGCGGCCGGGCTCGCGGCCTGGTCGATCCCCGTGGTCAGGGCGATGATGCCGGCCACGGTGAACGTGACCACGATCGAGATGAGGGCCCAGTAGAACCGCTCCTTGCCCCGGCCGAAGGGGTGGCGATAGTCCGCCGGCAGGCGAGAGGCGTAGAGTCCCCAAAGGAGGATGACGGCCCCCAGGAGGTCGGTGACGCTGTAGATCGCCTGGGCGAGGACCGCCCGGCTGCCCGACATCACCGCCACGTCGAGGTTCAACGCGAAGAGCGCGCCGTTGAGCAGGAGGGTTGCGACGATGATGACCTGGGAACGCATGGCGCTCGAAGTCTCCGCCCGAGCGAACCACGGACGGAGAGACCGACCATAAAGGGTTGTATCGAAAATGGTTTGGGATTCTATCCTTGGAGTGGATTCCGAATAGAATCCCAAAGCCTATCGGAAACGAACCCCCCTGGGCACGGCTCGCTGGGAAATAGGGTTAAATCGCGCCGACCCGTGCGCGGCCGAAGGTGTTCTGATGAGCGAAACGTCCCCTCGGCCGTCGGCCGCTGGGCCGGCCGCGCCGGCGTCTTCCCCACGCCGGTACCCCCGCCCTCGGCTCAGTCGCCTCGGTCTCGGCCCAGGGAAGCTGACCCGGTTGAAGCGACTCCTCTACACTCATGGTCCGGGCGGCGGCACCCTCCTCGTCCTCCCGATCGACCAAGGGCTCGAACACGGCCCGGTCGACTTCTTCCCGAACCCGGACGCGCTCGACCCCCAGTACCAGTACGACCTCGCGCGCGAGGGCAAGTTCAGCGCGATCGCGCTCCACATCGGCCTCGCCGAGAAGTACTTCCACGAGTACGCGGGCGATGTTCCGCTCATCCTGAAGCTGAACGGAAAGACCACTATTCCGGGCGACGCCCAGGCGTTCAGCCCTCTCACCGGGACGGTCGAGGACGCGGTGCGCTTAGGCGCGGACGCCGTCGGCTACACCATCTACGTCGGCTCGCCGGCCCAGGACCGCGACTTTCTACAGTTCTTGGAGGTCCGTAAGGAGGCGCAACGCTTCGGCATGCCTCTCATCGTCTGGGCGTACCCGCGGGGCGAGGCCGTGGCGAAGAAAGGGGGCAAGGAGAGCCTCTACGCGGTGGATTACGCGGCGCGCGTCGCCCACGAGCTCGGCGCGGACGTAGTGAAACTGAACTACCCGGTCGCCTCCGAGAAGGACGTGGACAGCCCAGCCCCGTACAACACGCTGCGCCTTCCCCCGTCCGAGGCGTTCCGCAAGGTCGTTCAGAGCGCCGGTCGCTCGCTCGTGCTCGTCTCGGGCGGAGAGAAGATCGGCGACGAGGAGCTCCTGCGTAAGGTCCGCTCCTCGATGGACGCCGGCGCGACGGGGATCATCTTCGGCCGGAACCTCTGGCAGCGTCCGAAGGCCGACGCGCTCCGACTGACCCGGGAACTGCATGGGATCTTCCGGGAGTACGCGCAAGACCCGTCGTAACGCCGCGCTCCGCCTCTTCGTCGTGCTGGCGGGGGAGGACCATCCCAAGGCGTGCACCGGCCGGCGGCTCGTGCGCTGGGGGCGGGTCGTGCAGGTTCCCCGCGAGGGTGCGGGCTTCCCCGCCCCGATCGTGTTGGACCCCTACGCCCCCACGCCCCTATCGGGAGCCGACCTCGAGTCCGCGGAGGGAGGAGGCCTCCTGGTGGTGGACTGCTCGTGGAACCGCCTCTCGTCCCGGGGGGCATTTCCCGGCGGTGCGAGGGAAGCGCGTCGCCACGGGACGCACCGCCGGCTTCCGGTCCTCATCGCCACGAACCCACAACATTACGGAAAGGTCGCCCAGCTGAACACCGTGGAAGCGTTCTGCGCGGCCCTGTACGTCTTGGGGCGTGTCCCGGAGGCGGAGGACCTGATCACCGGATTCGCCGGAGGCGGCGAGTTCCTCGAGGTGAACCGGGACCGACTCGACCGGTATCGAGATACCGCCAGCCCGTCCGATGTGACCGCTGCGGAGAAGGCGCTCTTCGGGGGAGCTTGAGACCCGCTCTCCCCAGTTCGCGCGCGGTGACGGAGAGGGTGGACGCCGGACGAGCCGGCCGACCCAGGGAGGGTCGCCCCGCCCGTCGGGCTCATCGGGGAACGGGATACGATCGTCCTTCCGTCGAAAGGTGCTCGATGGACAGGTCCGCTACGGTACGGAGAGGCGAGCGGAGCGGGAGATGGGCGATGATCACACCCCCGTAGCGTTCGTAGATTCGTGATGTGTGGAGCGTGAGGCACTTTCCTCCGTAGACGGGCCGCCCGGTGAGGTCCGGGTCGTGGCCTCGCAGCATGATCCGAAGGCCGGTCGCGCGGAGGAACTGTTCGAGGTCCCGCTCTCCCCACGGGAGCGCCGCGCCGCGGCGGACGCGAGACGCGTCGCACTCGGCCCAGGTGATCTCGGCGAGACGTTCGTCATCCGGCGATTCGAACGCCGCCGTCCACGGGTCGGGAAGCTTCCCGCGCGGGAACCCCGCGTGCGCGAGGTAGGCCCCGTTCGAGGTGGTCACCGCGAGCGGCCCCCTTTCGAAGAGTCCGAGGAGTCGGTCGTACCGCGTGGAATCTGGCCCCCACAGCTCGTCCACCTCTTCCGGAAGATTGTGGGGCACCGCGGGAATACGACGGACCACCTCGTGATTCCCCTGGATCAGGAAGACCCGACCGGGGGATTGGGTCGCGAGGCCCAGAAGATACAGCCCGTTCGCCACCGAGCCCGCGCCGCAGTCCTCGGGAGCCCGGTCGACGTAGTCGCCGAGTCCGATGAGGCAACGGTCACCTTCTCGATATCGCAGGACGACCTCCTCGGTCGACCTCCAGTCGCCGTGGGAGTCCCCGAAGACGACCGCCTCCTCGGCCGTTCCTGCCGGGATCTCGACCAGCGGAGACCGGACGGGAACCCAACGCTCGAGATGCTCCAGCAGGTCGTCCGCCTCGGCGGCCGAGAGTCGGAGGAGCTCGGAAGGAGACCGGGGGACGCGGGCGGTGGCCAATTTGCCCGACCTCCTACGAAACCGGGCGAAGTGCGGGGGGCCGGAGTTCCCGGCGGCCGGTCTGGTCGACCGGCCCGCCCTTTGAACCGGCGAATGCCCTAGGCAACAGGGTCCTAAGCCCTGCCTCGGTGGCCCCGTCGGACCGGTCCGACGGTTTGGCCGAGCTGGAGCACCCCCGCACAGGAAGAACGAGGTAATCGCGAGAGTAGCCCCGGCAGGAGTTTCGGCCGTCGGGGATCCCGACCTCCGCGGCGTTCGAACCTGCGTCGCGAGATCCAGAGTCTCGCATGATTGGCCACTACACTACGGGGCTACGAGAGTGCCAGCTTCGGGCCGTTGATAAACGTTGCCGCGCGGAGGAGCCTCCGAGCCCCTTCGCCCGAGAAGCGACCACACGACACAAATAGACCGGGACAGTCCCCCGCGCAACCATGCCGGGAGGGCTGCATGGCAGGGAAGGGGTGAATCCACTTGACCGCTCTAGCGGATTCCACACCAACGGCCGAGGACCCGGCGAACTCTGGAACGACGGTGGACCCGGCAGCCTCCCCTGAGCCCGCCCGCCTCCGGTGGAGCCGCCCGGCCTCGTTCCTCTACCTTGGGGTTCCTCTGTCCATCGGGATCCTCGCGGCCTCGGACCCGGGATTCTCCTTCGCCGGGATCGCGGCCTACCTTCCGACCGCCACCGTCGACGTCTCGTACTCGTTCCTTCGGATGTCGGCGGCCTACCTGCTCTCGCTCGCATTCGCCCTAGCCTACGGGTACTACGCCGCCTCCCACCGGACCGGGGAACGGGTCATGATTCCGATCCTCGACATCCTCCAGTCTGTCCCCATCCTCGGGTTCTTCCCGATCGTGGTCCTGGTCCTGTACAACCTTCAGCCCTCGGGGTTCGGCCCCAACCTGGCCTCCGTGATCCTGATCTTCACGTCGATGTCCTGGAACATGGTCTTCGGGGTGTACGAATCCCTGAAGACGGTCCCCTCGGACCTTCGCGAGGCGGCCGATACCTTCGGACTCAAGGGGTGGCTTCGATTCCGACGGCTGCTCTTCCCCGCGACGGTCAATCGGTTGGTCTACAACTCGGTCCTCTCGTGGACCGGAGGCTGGTTCTTCCTCGTCGAGGCGGAGATCTTCACCACCAACGGTGCCGCCCTGCCCGGGATCGGGAGCCTCCTCTCCTTCGCCGCCAGCGACCACAACACCGAGCAGTTCCTGGCGGGCCTCATCGTCCTCGTAATCGTCATCGCGCTCCTCGACTTCGTGCTCTGGAGGCCGCTCGGCCACCGGGCAGAGAAATATCGCTACGACCAGGCTCCCTCGGGAGAAGGGGAGCCGATCGCGTCGGCCGCAGGCTCCGGGCGATTCCGTCGGGCGGCGTCGTACGTCACGCGCGGGGTCCGAACAGGTGTCTCCCGTCTGAGCACTCCGCTCGTCCAGCTGGCGGCAATCCGGGCCCGGCCCACACGGGAAGCCAACGCTCGGCGTCAGTCGGTCATCTACCATCTTTCGCTGGGAACGATCCTCGTCCTCGTTTGGCTGATGCTTATCGCCATCATCGTGGCGGTCTACACGGTGTTCAGCGGGACGATCGTGCCCTCGGTACGGGCCCAGATGCTGCAGCTGCCGGAGGCGGTGGGATTCTCCATTGTGCGTCTCGTGATCGCGTTCGCGATCTGCCTCGCGATCTCCCTCCCCCTTGCCATACTGATGGCGCGGGGACCGCAGGCCCGACGCCTCGGACTTCCGATCGTCGAGGTGGTCGCGTCGTTCCCTGCGACGGCGCTCTTCCCGGTCATCATCTTCGAGCTCGTTCCGTACATCAGCGAGGAGGGCGCGGCCATCCTCATGCTCATGACGGGAATGATCTGGTACCTCTTCTTCAACCTCCTCTCGGGAATCCGATCGATACCGCCGGACCTCGAGGAGGCCGCGCGGTCGTTCGGGCTCAAGGGACGGAAGTACCTACGTCGTGTCCTCGTTCCGGGGGTGTTCACGGCGTTGATCACCGGCTCGATCACCGCCTTTGGAGGGGGCTGGAACACCCTGATCGTCGCCGAGTACCTCAAGGTGGGGTCCGGCCCGTCCCTGAGCGTCCTCGGTGTCGGTCAACTGATCGACATCGGATACGCCGAGCATGCCAGCGGAGGCTATCCGCTCATGGTCTCGGCGCTGTTCGCCCTGATCGCGACCGTCATCACCATCAACGAACTCATATGGAAGCCGCTCTACCGCCGGGCGGTCGAGCGATACCGGTACGATTGATCCCGGGAATCGTTGGGGAAGGGGGAGGTAGGAGCCGTGGCACTGATCCGGGTCGAGCACTTGGACAAGAGCTTCGCTTCTCGACACGGCTCGATCTCGATCATGCGTGACATCTCCTTCGAGGTCAAGGACTCGGACTTTGTCGCCATCGTAGGGCCGTCCGGTTGCGGGAAGTCGACCCTCTTGCGCCTCATCCAAGGCCTCGACCATCCGACCGCCGGGTCGATCTTCTTTCAGGACCAAAAGGTCGAGGCGGTCTGCCCCCAGATGGCGATGGTCTTCCAGAGCTTCGCTCTCTATCCCTGGCTCACCGTCGCCCAGAACGTGGCGTTCGGGCTCGAGGCGCTCCGCTGGGCGCCCGAGCGGATCGCCTCTCAAGTGGAGCGGTACATCTCCGTGACCGGCCTCGACGGCTTCCAGGAAGCGTATCCGCGCGAGCTTTCCGGCGGGATGCGGCAACGGGTGGGGCTCGCCCGGGCGCTGGCCGTGGAACCGGCAGTCCTTTTGATGGACGAGCCATTCAGCGCCCTCGACCCGCTCACCGCAGAGAGTCTCCGGGAAGAGGTCCTCCAGCTCTGGCGGGACCCTCAGCTCCCCCCCGATGCGGTGCTCCTCGTCAGCCACAACATCGAGGAAGCCATCCAACTCGCGGACCGTGTGATCGTTCTCTCTCGGCGACCCGGCCAGATTCTGGCCCAGGTCGAGGTCGACCTCCCGAGGCCCCGGGACCGGAAGTCCACGGCCTTCTACGACCTCACCGACCGCGTCTACTCGCTCATCACGGAGGGGGGAACCGTATTCGCCCCCCGTACCCGACCCGCGGAAGGGATTCCGCCCGCCGGGTAAGACTTATAGAACGGTTCTGAGTGGGTTGAATACTGGGGACAGACGTGCCGACGACCTTCCCGAAGTGCAACCCCACCGAAATGATGGGATTGCTGGTCCTCCTGAACTCCCACAAGGGCTCCGAGGACGTGGCCCTCCTGGCCGATGACCTCGACCTGGAGATTGACGAGATCTTCCCGGCCCTCGAGTTCGCGGAGGTCCTCCAGCTCGTGAAGGTGGTGGACGGGCGGGCCACGTTCACCGACCTCGGGAAGAAGCTCATGGGCGGGTCGATCCGGGACCGCAAGGCGGTCATCCGCGACCAGCTCCGCAAGACCACGCTCTTCAAGACCCTCCTGCGGGCGCTGGAAAGCGCGCCGGAGCACTCCTTGTCCGACGAGGACCTCGGCCAGATCGTCTCCTTCACCCCTGCCCCCGCCGAAGAGGCCGTTCAGAACATCGTCAACTGGGGCCGGTACGCCGACCTATTCCGCTACGACTCTGCCGAGCAGCGGCTGGTCCTGACCCGACGCTCCTCCACGGGGAAGACCGGCTCGGGTCCGTCCCACCCTCCCTCGCCTCCGGCAGCCCCCGGTGACAGCTCTTCGTCCTCCTCGAAAGCGGCATCCCCGGCGTCCTCGGGCTCCGAGGTCCGAACCTCAGTCGCCATAGCGGCCACGGGCTGAAGTCGATCCCGTCTCTCGGGTTCGGTGGCACCCGAGATCTCCGACCGCATGGCGAGGCTATCGCACGGCGGAACGAGTTTCCAAAGGGCTTAAGCGGACACCCCCATCCCCGCCTCCGCGGGCACGTAGATCAGCGGAAGATCGCTGCTTTCGCAAAGCAGAGGTCGGGGGTTCAAATCCCCCCGTGTCCACTCGGACTCGAATGTCTCCCGTCGGCGTCTACTGGGGAAGGTTCAACCCGCCCCACAAAGGGCACTTGAGTGTAATCCGGAAGTTCCAGGTCCAGTGCGACCTCGTGGTCGCCATCGGCAGCTCGGAGCACCGGAATGAGAAGACGAACCCGTTCAGCGGTGCGGAACGGAAACGGATGGTGGAAGCCTACCTGAAGGAGGCAGAAATCGAGGGTGTCCGGGTCGTCACGCTCCCGGACGGCAAGTCCGAATCATGGGCGGTCGACAACCTGATTCAGAAGTGCCGGCCGGATTTGCTCATTCTGTCGACCGAGAAGAGCCGTCTATCGGACCTGGCCGAGCAGCGAATACGGGTGGTCCGCTTCCCGAGGACCGGAAGAATCTAGTCGACCGGGATCCGCGATTCGATCGCCGCCGGTCATGGCCGATGGAAGAGCCAGACCGGCAAGTCGGTCGTACGACTGATTGTACAGTTTGACGGGATTCGTCGCATACAAAGGGCTTACGGCGCCATCGCGGGAACGAAGGATGCGAGAAACCGGCCGCATTCCCACCACCGATACGCCCGCTCGGGAAAGGGCAAGACTGATGTCCCGGAAGCCCCTTGACGGGTCGATGCAGTCGCCGTTTACCCTCGAGAACGTCCCGATGACGGACGACAGCCATGTATGCACCTGGTGCAGCAGCCCCATCCAGAAGGGGACCGCCGCGGTCCGCGTGGTGAACTACCCGACGAGCCTGCCCGAGAACCTTGGCGAGCACTACTTCCATACGATGGAACACCTCCGCAGCTGGGCCCAGCAAGCCGCCCTGAACGCGATGAGGCTCATCGCGACCAACGACCCGACCTACCTGGCTCATCCGGCCGAGATCACGGCGAGGCGCGATGCCTACTCCGCGTTGGCCCAGATGACGTATACGACCCGGTAGACCTCGCCGGGTGAGCCGAAGGCCGGGACGGACCCTCCGTCGAGCGCGAAGGGCCGCCGGCCAAACTCGAGCGACCCACCAAGGGTCTCCTCGAGTGTCGGTATCCCACCGAAAGGGTCAGCCGGCGGGAGTCGTCGACGACTTGCCGCTCGAGGGCGGCCCGGCCTCGGCAGGAGGCTCGGCGGCCCCCTTGGACGCCGTCGCTTCCGTGGCAACGTTGCCCCCCAGGTGGAGGGTCGCCTCGACCGTGCCGTCGTCCGAGTACGCGAGCGAGAAGCCCATCCGCTTCATGAGGGAAAGCGCTCGGTAGTTCTCGGCCAGCATGACGGAATAGACCCGCTCGATCCCCATGTCCTCCGCGACCTCGAGAACGTGGTCGGTGAGCTTCGTTCCCAGCCCCGAGTTCTGGAACTCGTCGGTCACGATGACGGCGAACTCTCCGCTCTTCCCGTCCGGTTCGATGCTCAAGCGACCGACGCCGAGGAGCCTCCGCTTCCCGTTCTGCGTCAGCTCGGGCACGATCGCGATCTCTCGGTCGTAGTCGATGTTGCAGTAACGCACCCGCATTTCGTGTGAGGTGTCCTTGAGGACCTGGAAGAACCGGTACCGGATCGATTCCTCCGAGAACCCTTTGAACATCTCAAGCCACATCGGCTCATCCTCGGGCTTGATGGGGCGGAGGAGGACCTCTTCGCCGTTCCCCATCCTCCAGTGGGCTTCGTACTTCTTGGGGTACGGGCTGATCACGAGATGGGCGTGAGCCTCGTGCTCGCGGCCCACTTGGTTCTTGTCGATCAGGATCCGCGCATCGAGGATGTGCACCTTGCTCTCGTTGAGAAGGAGCGGGTTGATGTCGACCTCCTTGATCTGCGGGAAGTCGACGAGCAATTGCGAGAAGAGCAGCAGCGTCTTTTCCAGGAGCTCGATGTTGGCCCGCGGCTGGTTCCGGTATCCTTTCAGGAGCTGGTAGACCTTCGTCTCCTCGAGCATCCGTCGAATGAGGGTCGTGTTCAGCGGCGGAAGCGCGACCGCGGCGTCCCGATAGAGCTCGACCCCCACGCCACCCATCCCGAACAGGACGACCGGGCCGAAGAGCGGGTCCGTCTTCCCTCCGACGATCAGTTCGTGGCCACCCCTCGGGATCATCGGCTGGACGGTCACGCCGAGGATTTGGGCGGTGGGCTTGTACGCCTTCGCTCGTGCGACCAGCAGGTCGAACTGGCGCCGGACCTCCTCCTCGGAACCGACGTCGAGCGCCACTCCGCCGGCCTCGGTCTTGTGGAGGATGTCCGGGGAGAGGATCTTGAGCACGACGGGGAAGCCGAAATGCCGCGCCTTGCCGGTCGCCTCCTCCGCGGTCGTAGCGACCTCGGTCGCGACCACGGGGAAACCGTAGTACTTCAACAGACGCTTCGCCTCTTCCTCGGTCAGTGCCTCACGACCCTCCTTGGCGGCACTTTCCAGAATGACCGAGATCGGCCGGCGTGGCGGGGCGGAGTCCACCGGAAGCTCTTCGGGAGTCTCGTAGAGGAGCCCGATGTTCCGGCGGTACTGGTACATGGTCAGGTAGGTCTTCACCGCCTCCTCGGGCGAGGAATACGTGGGGATGTTGTGGGCGGCGAAGAACGCGTTCGCCTCGGTGACCCGACTTCGGCCCATGAACGACGCGAGGATCGTCTTGTTCTGGTAGGTCTTCGCCTCGAGGACCTCCACCACCGTCTGCGCCACCGCCAGCGGGTTGATCATCGCCTGCGCCGTCAATAGGAGCAGGATCCCGTCGACGTTCTCGTCCTCGAGGCATGCCTCGAGCGCGGCCCGGTACCGTTCGGGCCCCGCGTCGCCGATCAGGTCGACCGGGTTCCCGTGGCTCCAGAAGGCCGGGAGCGCCTTGTTGAGACGTTCCATCGTCTTCGGACTGAGCTCGGCGAGCTTCCCGCCTCGCGCGAGCAGGGCGTCGGTCGTCATGATCCCCGGGCCGCCCGCGTTCGTGATGATCGCGAGTCGGGGCCCGACCGGGAGAGGCTGGGTGCTCAGCACCTCGGCCGCATTGAACAGGTCATCGATCTCGTCGACCCGAACGATCCCCGCTCGCTTGAACGCCGCGTCGTAGATGTCATCCTCACCGGAGAGCGAGCCGGTGTGGGAGGCCACGGCCCGAGCGCTCTCCCGGAATCGACCCGCCTTGACGACCACGATCGGCTTCGACCGGGCGAAGTGCCGGGCGGCGCTCATGAACCGGCGGGCGTTGGTGACCCCTTCGATGTACATCAGAATGCTTCGGGTCTGCGGGTCGCTCCCGAAGTAGTCGATGAGGTCGCCAAAATCGACGTCGATCATGGAACCGACGGAAACGAAGGTCGAGAACCCGACGTTCTCGTGGATCGCCGTGTCGAGGATCGCGGAGCCCAACGCCCCGCTCTGAGAGAGGAACGCCACCGTTCCCGGTTTCGGCACCTTGGAGAGGAACGTCCCGTTGAGACGGGTGGAAGGACGGATGATCCCGAGGCAGTTCGGTCCGACGATCCGTATGTCGTACTGGGCCGCGACTTTGAGGATGTCGTCCTCGAGGGCCTTCCCCGCGGGACCCGTCTCCTTGAACCCGGCCGAGAGGATGACCACTCCCTTCACGCCGGCCTTGCCGCACTCCTCGACCAGCCCACAGACCGTCGCCGCCGGGGTGGCGATGATCGCGAGGTCGACCGTTTCCGGTACCGCCCCTATCGTGGGGTACGCCTTGACGCCCAGGATCTCGGTCTTGTGGTTGTTGACGAAGTAGGCCTTCCCCTCGAACACCCCTCGCGCGAAGTTGGCGGAAACCGCGTGACCCACGGACCCTTCCTTGTCGGTCGCGCCGAGGATGGCCACGACCCGGGGTTTGAAGATCTTGTCGAGGTTGAATGTCCCCACCGGTCGCCTCCTCGTTTCCTTCGGGTGTAGGTGGATCGGGTCACCCCTCGGCCCCGCACCGGGCCTGGGGAGCGGCGAAATCACCCTTCGACCGTATTACAAACTTACGGCTCCTCAAAAAGGGGTTCGTTCTTCCGACTCGACGGCGGGGACCCACGAATCCCTCCCTGAGGTTTTATGCGGGCGGGCGGCCTCTACGTAGTGGACCATGCCGAAGGTAGCAATCCTCGCGAACGAGAACGGACCGAATCTGGTGATGGTGGACGGAAAGGTGGTCGCCGCGCTGTGCCGCTGCGGACACTCCTCGAAGAAGCCGTTCTGCGACGGCGCTCATCATCAAGCAGGATTCCGCGCCGTCAAGGCCGAGGTCACGATCATCGAGTGAAAGAGGGTTCGTCCCGCCATCCTCGCGGCTCTTCCCAGGCCCCGAGGTCGAGCGAGGGACTCCCGGCCTAGGGTTCCGTAGGATCGGTCCCGCGTCAGGGTCGCAAACGGATTACGGTCTTTCCGTGGGCACGCCCGGCCTTCAAGTCCCCGACCACCGCGGGTGCATCCGAAAGGGAGACCTGGCGTTCGAGGGGGACCTTGAGGTGATGGCCCACCACCTCTTTTGCCAGTCGGTCGAGAAGCCGTGCCGAGGGTTGGAGGTTGATGTTTCCCCCACGAACGCCCGCCCGGTCCAGTGAACCCGCGTCGGCCGAGAAGGTCGTGGTGACGGCCGCACCGCCTCGGCGGACGAGAGCGGCCCACCGTGCGAACCCCGGTCGGTCGCTCATCGTGTCGAGGAGGCCATCCAGCCCCGAGGGGTGGGCCCGCGACAGGACGGCCGACGGAGTCTCGTCGGACGGGTCAACGACCTCTTCGGCCCCCAGAGAACGGAGCCGAGAGGCCGAACTCGCCCGTGCGATGGCCGTAACATGGATGCCTCGCGCCGCCGCGAGTCCCGTCGCGATCGACCCGACCCCCCCGGAAGCCCCGATGATCGCCAGGGACGCTCCGGGCGGAAGGGCGAGGAGGTCGAGGCTGGCAAGAGCGGTCATCCCCGTTGTGGGTAATGCCGCTGCGTCCTCGGCCCTCAGCTCGTTCGGGGTCGCGATGATCCCGATACCTGGCGGAACAGGGGCGAGCTCGGCATAGGTGCCGGTGCCGACCGGGTCGTGGAGGAACTGGCCGAAGACCCGGTCGCCCACTCGAAACCGCCCTACCGCGGGCCCGACCGCTTCCACGGTGCCGGCGGCGTCCACGCCCAGCACGAGGGGGAACACGTGAGGACGATTCCCCTCTAAGATCCCGTCCGCGATCTTCCAGTCGAAAGGATTGACCCCCGCGAACTCTACGCGGACGAGCATCTCAGCACCCCCCACGGTGGGGGACGGGAGGTCCATTACTTCGAGAGGGGCGCGGAATCGGGAGACGGCGACGGCCTGCATATCCGACCGAAGCCGTCGCGGGCCATCAAACCATTCGATGCGGTCGGGGTCTCTCCACGGAAGGCTAAGTACGATTCCCGCTCTCCCGGCCTCCTCGAGCGCTCATGGGAATCGACCAGGACTTCCCGACCACGAGAACCCAGGCGAAGGTCCTCATCGTCGGCTTGGTGGTCATGGGCGCGTTCGGTGCCGCCCTATTCGGAGGAGCGATCCCCGGTTTGAAGCCCAACTACTCCGAGCCCACCTCCCTCGTTCTTGACGGCGAACGGTACTACTTCACCGTCGTTTCGCTCTCGATGCCGGGCCTCTTTCTGAACTCCACCGCTCCCGAGTCCTTTGCCTTCCACAACGTCACGTTCGCACTGTGGGTCTCGAATTGGAACGTGGTCGGGGGCGGGCTCGTCCGTGGGAACGGCACGGAAGCGAACGGGACCGTCTACGCGTTCGTCCTGGGCGAATCCGCCTCCCCGCCTGTGAACACCACGCTGTTCCTTTCGCCCGACCGGGCGTTCGCGGTATACTGGCCGGGAGGCCCCCTGGGCGGGAACTCGGTGCGCCTCATGGTCCACGTTTGACCGCTTGGGCGTCCGCTGGAGAGCGGACCGGGCACATGAGGACCCAACATGTCGAACCCCCTCCGACCCGGCGGTCGTTGGGTCATGGGCCGAACCGAAACGACCCCCGTTGGGAGGTTTTCGGGGCTGGAGAAACATCTAATCCCGAGGCGTCCTGTCGAGCATTGACGTACCTCTCGGGGCTTCGAACATCACGGTAGTCACTGGGAGGAGGCGAGATGCGAAAGGTGCGAACCGCCTCGGTCGGGACCGCCCGACGACACCGTGCCTTGGGTCACCGCAGTGGAACCGGTCGCTCGGGGACACGCTCCCGGAAAGTCCCCTCGGACCACCAACGGATGCAAGAAGGCTCGTGGTCACGCGCCGACGCGGTCGCCGTACTGGACTCCCCCGCGCGTCTCTCGAGCCAGGACCCGTCTCGGCTCTGGCGCCGGGTCGACCTCAAACCGGGCGACATCGTCGTCGACGTGGGCGCCGGATCGGGCTTCTACGCCTTCCCTGCCGCGGCCGTGGTCGGCCCGGGGGGTCGGGTGTACGCGGTCGATGTCTCCCCCGAGCTCGTGGAGCTGGTCCGGGAGCGAGCGGTCAAAGGAAAGGTCCGGAACCTCGAACCGGTCCTTTCGACCCCGAAGCGCATCCCCATCGAGGATGCGGTCGCCGACGTGGCGATCCTCGCGAACGTCCTGCATGGGATCCCCTCGACGACGGTGGACGAGGCGGTCCGGCTCCTCCGTCCCGGCGGGCGCCTCGTGAACGTCGATTGGAAGAAGGAGCCTACCCCCGAGGGACCTCCCGTGCGGCACCGCCTTACCCTTCGGGAGGCCACCGCGGCCCTGACCGCTCACGGCTTGACCCCGGTCGATTCCTTCGAGCTGGGACCATATCATTACGTCCTGGTCCTCGAGCGTCCTCGGCCTCCCCGCCTTCCGGGCCATCTGGTCTCGGCGGAGTGAGGCGTTCCTCCATGCCGCCCATCTTGGACGATTCGCTCTTCGGCGAGGAGGACTAGGTCCGGACGATGCAGGCGGTCGCGACGTGGAGGAAGGGGCACGAGATCCTCCTCGAGGACGGACGCACGCATTCGGTGGTCGTCGACCTCTCCCCGGACGAAGGGGGAACGAGCGCCGGGACCACCCCTTTGGAGCTCACCGTGCTCGCGCTCGCCGGAAGCCTCGCGTCGACGTTCGTTGCGCTCGCGAGGAAGCGACACCTCGACTTCTCGGGGCTCACCCTGGTCCTCGAGGGCGACCCGCCGTCTCCGGCGGGGGTCATCGGGGGCGTCCACGGGACCCTGCGACTGCGCAGCCGCGCAGACCGAGGCGACGTGGACACGACCTTGCGCGCCGCCCTGGAGCTCTGCCCGGTGGGACGGCTCTTCCGCGAAGCGAAGGTGGCGGTCAACGTGATCCCCGTCGTCTCGCCGACGGCAAGGTCCTCCTAGAACCCGGGACCACTTCGACCCGTTCCGGGTCGGGGTCCGCTAGTGGACGAGAGCCCGCACGAGGTCGTTCCGCGTGACGATGCCGACGAGGCGATCCCCCCGCAACACCGGGATCCGGTTGATCGCGTTCTCCCGCATCACTTCGGCCGCGAGCTCGAGCGAAGCATCGGAGGTGATCGAGATTGGGGGGCTCGACATCGCGTCCCGGACGTTCGTTTCTTCCAGGATCCGGCGGAGGACCTGGACGCTCGCCCCGGTGTCGTCCGAGAGCCCGAACATCAATAGGTCGAAGAGGCCGGTCACCTCGGGAATGCCGCCCGCGCTCTTCAGGGTCCGCGCGACATCGCGCTGGCTCAGGACCCCGACCAGCTTCCCGACCTCGTCGACGACCGGGAGACCGGACACCTTCTGGCCTCTCATCAGGACGAGCGCGTCGAGAAGCGTGGCGTCGGGTCCGACGGTGACCGGGTGTCGGCTCATCACATCCCGTACGTCGACATTGATGACGAAAGAGCCGGAAGAGGGGGCACGGGATCGGGCCGAGGAACCCCCGCGCGGAAGGGGCTTCTTGCGTTTCGGACCCGCGGTAGAGGGCATCGGGGGTACTATCCGTGGGAGGTCTATTTAGGAGATACCCTCCGTCGGCGGGGATAGGTCGGCACCGGAGGCGTGGTCCGAGCGGGCCCCCTTCAACGAGAGGAGGTCGCGGGGGGCGTCCGCGACCGATCGAGCAGCCGACGGACCTCCTCGTCGCTGACCTGAGAGAACTGGTGATACCATTCCCCGACCGCGAAGAACGTGGCGGGGGTCAGGAGGACCACCAGGTCATCGACCTCCGGGCGGAGGGTCGCCACGGTGTCAGGCGGAGCGACCCCCAGCGCGAGGACGATTCGGCGAGGCTGACGGGCCCGCACGGCGTGCAGGGCCGCGAGCACCGTCCCTCCCGTCGCAACCCCGTCGTCGACCAGGATGACGGTTCGGTTCCGCAGGTCGACGGGGGCGTGCCCGGCCCGGAACTCGCGGGCCCTCCGTTCGACCTCGGCCGCCTCGCGGGCGATCGTGGGACCCAGGTCCCTCACGGTGTGGCCCGCGGCCCGGATGCGCGGCTCGTCCAGGAAGCGAGAGCCGCCCTCGACGACCGCGCCGAGCCCGTATTCCGGGTTCCCGGGAGCTCTGACCTTCCGGACGATCAGGACGTCCAGCGGCGCTCCGAGGCGGACAGCGATCTCGAAGGCGACCGGCACTCCCCCGCGGGGGAGCGCGAGCACGACCGGGTCCTGGTCTCGGTAGGAAAGCAGGCGCTCGGCGAGCCGCTCTCCGGCCGCCCGACGGTCCGGGAGTGGCACGGGCGGGCCTTCCGCCTCGGTCATGGCCCAATCTTCGGGTGCAGAGCATCGCTCCGATTAACTCCCCGGTAGCCGTCGGCTACCCACCGAGGCGCGGAGCGCGGTAGGGCTCGGTCTCAGATCGACTCCAACTTCGACTCTCGGGTCATGAACCGATTCGCGTCTTCGGCCGCCGGCGGTCCCCGGTCCGCGTTCGGCCCCAGTCGACGGCGGTCGATCTCGATCACCCGGTTGTGGAGCCACTCGAACTCGTGGAAGATGAGAGGGTCGTTCATCGTGGCTCTCAGGTCGCCGATCATGTCCACCGGGTTCCTGAGGGCCCAATAGTACGCCGTGACCCAGCCTCCGAAGGCCTCCCAGACCAGGTCGTCGTGCAGCACCTTGCGGTGGGTAAGCGTCCCGACGAGCTCGAAGAAGGTGATCACCTCGAGGTTCGAGATGTCCTGGTGCGCCTGATGGAGGATCCGCTCGCTCAAGTGCCGTCGGGCCGCCCGCATTCGGGGACTGTCGAACCGCTCCCGTAGGTTCATGACCGCATTCGCCGAGTTCAGCTTCTGCGCTTGAAAGGTCTGCCAGAGCATCAACAGGAGAGTGCCCACGACGAGGACCCAGGTCCCGACGAGCGACCAGACGGCGATGTTGGTCCAATCGACCATCGAACGAGCGCTCCGACCGCCTCAGCGGCGGTCCACCGTCCAACGACCGGGGCCAAGAGCTTTGGGGGTCCCCCAATAGGTCGCTTCGAGCCGGGGCTGCGACCGCCGCGGTCCTACGCGTCGCCGTATCGGGGGTTGCGCCCCGGGCGCTCGTCGCGAGCGAACGACGCGTCGGCCTCGAGCTGCTTTGCCTCCATCTCTTCGCGGGGCATCTTGACCCGCATCGAGAGGGTCCAGTGGTGGCCGAACGGGTCCAGGAGCTTACCGTACCGCTCTCCCCAGTACTGGTTCTCGAGCGGCATGCTGACCTTCGCTCCGGCCGCCACGGCTCGGTCCCACAGGGCATCGACGTTCTCGGTGTAGATGTGGAGGGTGACCGTCGTGGTCCCGATCGAGGAAGGCGCCGCGGATTCGGAATCGGGGAAGACATCGGAAAGGAAGACCATCGTGTCCCCGATCCGCAGCTGGCCGTGGATCAGCTTCCCGTTCGGGGTGACCCGCCGGGCGACCTCGTGCGCGCCGAACGCCTTCTTGTAGAACTCGATCGCCGCGAGGCCGCCGGTGACCGAGAGGTACGCCGTCACCGTTCCGAACCCGGGCGGGATCGGTGAGGGGTCGTCGAGTCTCTTCGAACGAGCCTTTTCTTTCTGCTTCGAAGTGGGCATAGGGGGTCACCCGTGGGGACGGAGTACTCCTACATAAGTCTCCAAGCCCGGGGGGCCCGCGAGCCCCCGGGGGCATGACCCGGCCCGGGGCGTCCGGTACGAGGGGTTAGCTGGAGTGCGCTTTGCGCGTGTGCTCCTGGAGCGCCGCGGTCGTCGTAAAATGCTGGCGGCACAGGGAGCACTTCACCGTCCGAGGGTGCGCGGACTCCCCCGGCGCATTCACGGCCGACGCATGGGCCTCTTCGCGATGGTCTTCGAGGGCGTCCTCGGAACGGAACGCGCGCCCGCAGTCCCGGCAGATCGCCTCGACCTCGTCGTACTCTACGTACGGCATTGTCTACGAGATCCCACCCCTTCCCATCCACCGTGCCACGACGGCCCCGGCGTGTGAGTCGAAGACCCCAACGCGTCCCTGCGTATGAAACAAGAGGGAGAAGGCCCCCACCCCGGAGCTCGAGGGTCCAGGCATAAGAGGAGAGCGCCGCTCAGGATAGGAGGGTTCCCGCTCGACGCTACGATGACCACGCGTAATCCTCGGAGGCGGCGGTGGAGGGCCCCGAACCTGGACCTGCGCTCGGGGCTTCGCTTTGCGCTCCGACGAGAGGTCCTTTTGTCGGCGGACCCCGGGCCGGGCCTAACGGCGGCCGCCCACGCCGTTCTCGAGGGGGCCGGGTTCGAGCTGGTCCGAAGGTCGGGGTCTGCGGAGTGGCCCGCCGGCCCTCCGTTCTCCGATGCGGGCACCTGGCTCGGCGAGCGAGGGGTCCGACGGAGGAACGGCACGGCCTCGACGGCCGTGCCCCCGATCGTCGCCGTGATGCTCGCCGGATGCATCTTGGGCGGCCTCGATGCCTACCTTCTGGATTCGGTCTGGGTCGGGTTCCTTTGGGCGCTGGTCGCGGCGGGGGCCTCCGGCGCCTTCTGGTTGCGCTACGGGAGGGTCTACGACAGCGACATCGCCATGGTCACCCTTCCGAACCCCTCCTTCGGTGCGTCTGCGGGCCCGGGGTCGGCATCGGTGGTCTTCTGGGCGGCTCGCATCCGGTCTCAGATCCATTCGGGGGTCCGGGTCCCGACGATCGTGAGCGCCCCGATGTGGGTGGCCGCGGAACTGGGGGTCCTGTCGCGAGAGTTCGAGCGGAGGATGTCCGAGTCCCACGACGCGGAAGGTTCCCGAACGGTCGCGTCCTAGGACCGTCGGGGGGTGCGAGCTCTTCGCCGCGGCTTCGCCGGGCCGAAGGCCTCGAGACAGACGCCATTCGGGTCGTTGACGTACACGAGGCGGTTCTTCCCATCCACGAAGTCCTCGACGCGCTTCCCGCCCGCGCGCAGAGCGCGTCGGTACCACGCGGCAACGTCCGAGACGTAGAAACCAAAGTGGTCGAACTCCGTGCCGTTCCGGAACGGCTCGTAGAACCGGTTCCCTTTCGGATAGAAGTTCAGCTCGAGCGCGTGACGAGAGCCCGGGAAGACCAGATGGACCCACTGGCCTCCGTGTCCCATGCGACCCTTTGCCCGTACGCGGAAGCCGAGGGCTCGGTAGAACGTGAGCGAACGTCGAAGGTCGCGGACCCGGATCCCCGAATAGAGGAACCTCTCAGAACGGCGTGCCATGGTCCCCGGGAACGTCCTCCGCTTATCCCCTTGTCCGTGGGGCTTCCGAACGTCGGTTCACCCCCCGACCTTCCCTCGAAATCACGTCGGCTCAAATAGGGGAGAACGTTGCCGCTCCCGCTCGTCGGTGCTCCGGCGGGGAGGAAGCTCGTGGCCCGGTCAGAACAGTCGGCAACGGAAGCGCTCCGGACCTATCTCGCGGACGACTGGAAGCGGTGGCTCGCCGAGTACCCCGAACTCGCCACGAGCTTCGGGTTTCCGGGACTGGACGACCGTTGGACGGACGATTCTCCCGCAGGCATCGAACGACGCAAGCAGCACCTCGCCGAGAGCCTCGCCTCCCTGCGGCGGATCGATGCCGGTTCTCTCCCCGCGAAGGAGCGGACGAACTACGACCTGTACCGAGAGCTCCTCGAGAACGCGGAGCGGGGTCTTCCCTTCGGCCTCGACCCGCTCCCGTTCCACCTCGGGATGCCTCGCTGCCTCCTCGTCCCCTTGAACCAGATGGACGGGATCCATCTCACCGCCTCCGACACCCTCGAGATCCAACCTCGGCAACGACTCGCGGACTACGAGAACATCCTCTCCCGCCTGAACGCCCTCGCGGAGCCGGTCGAGCAGAACCTCGCCCTCCTCGAGGCCGGACGCCGACAGGGATTCACCGCGCACCGCGTCGCGATCCGGGGCGTGCCCGACCAGGTCCGCGGCCTGATCCCGAACGACCCAATGGCCAGCCCTCTCCTCCATGCGTTCACCGACCTCCCGAGCCGCATCGGAGAGTCGGACCGCCGCCGACTCGTCGCGGAGGCGAAGAAGGCGTACTCGGACCGCATCGTTCCCGCGTTCGAGCGGCTCCACGAGTACCTCGTTTCGACGTACCTCCCCGCCTGCCGGGAGGCCCCGGGCGTGGCGGCGCTCCCGAACGGGGCGGCTCTCTACGCCCACCTCGTGCGCTGGCAGACGACCACGGGAATGACCCCTCAGGAGATCCACGAGGTGGGTCTGCGGGAGGTCCGACGTCTACGGTCCGCCATGGAGGAATTGATGCGGAAGACGGGTTTCGCCGGTACGTTTCCCGAGTTCCTTCAGTTCCTTCGGACGGACGAACGGTTCTTCTTCACGAACGCAGACGCGCTGGTCGACGCCTACCGGGTCATCGCGAAGAAGACCGACCCGAACCTCTCTCGTCTCTTCGGCCTGCTCCCGCGTCTCCCGTACGGAGTGCTCCCGGTACCGGAGTTCCGAGCCGAAAGCTCCCCGACCGCCTACTACATGCCCGGCGCCCCGGCCACCGGCCGCGCGGGCACCTTCTTTGCGAACACGTTCGCTCTCCACTCTCGCCCCCGATGGGAGATGGAGGCCCTGTGCCTCCACGAGGCGGTCCCCGGCCACCACCTCCAGATCACCTTGGCCCAGGAGGTCGAGGACCTCCCCGATTTCCGGCGCTACACCGGGCCCACGGCGTTCGTCGAAGGCTGGGGACTGTACGCGGAAAGCCTGGGAGAAGAGCTGGGCCACTACCAGGACCCGTACTCCAAGATGGGCCAGTACACCTACGACATGTGGCGCTCGATCCGCCTGGTGGTCGACACGGGGATCCATGCCATGGGCTGGACGCGGGACGATGCGATTGGCTTCTTCCGGGAGAACGCCGGCAAGAGCGATGTCGACATCGCCGTCGAGGTCGACCGGTACATCGTCTGGCCGGGTCAGGCGCTAGCCTACAAGATGGGACAGCTCAAGTTCCGAGAGATGCGAACCTGGGCGGAGCAAGCGCTGGGCGACCGGTTCGATGTCCGTCGGTTCCACGACTGCGTTCTCGAGGAGGGGGCGCTCCCGCTCGGGTTGCTCGAGTCCCGGGTGAAGACCTGGGTCGCCCGCATCCAATCGGCGGGGTCGGCCCCCGCGTCCGCTCGTCCCGGCACCCCAGCCCCGTGAGACGCGTGCATGAAGTTCGACCGTTGGACGGTGGTCTTCCTCATCCGGCGGGACGATGCGCCGGAGCTCGACGAGGCGACTGCCGATGCGCTCCAAGACGCGCACCTCACCTACCTCGAGGGACTGCATGCGGACGGGAGACTCCTCGCCGCCGGGCCCGTCGAAGGACCGGCTGGGACGACCCTGGCAGGAATCTGCGTCTTCGAGGGTGAGGTCGCGGAGGCGCGGTCCCTGCTTGAGGCGGACCCCGCGGTTCGCGTGGGACGTTACCGCATCGAGGTCATCTCGTGGTCCGTGCCCGGGGGGACGATCACGTTCCTTCCCTCGCGGTTCCCTCGTTCGATGGCCGACGCGGACGAGCCCTGACGGGCCTCAGGGCCCGCTCTTCCCGACACCGCTACGGGGTGAGAGAGGTAGGCCGTAGCGCGCTCTCGAGCAGCTTCCTCTCGATGATCGCGACGGCCTCCGACAACCCGGACTTGCTCCGACCGAGACGGCGCGCGAGGTCGGTCAGAGTGATCCCCCGGGGGACCGCAAAGTATCCGGCTGCCATCGCCTGCGATAGGAGCTGTTGCTGGGCGTCCGTGAGCATCGGTAGGTGGCTCCGCAGAGGACGGTCGCGAATCGAGACGACCTGGAAGTCCGGGTTGACCTTCCGGGCGTGCTTGAGGACCTCCTCGAACTCGGAGCGCCGCGCGACGACCTCCCAGTTCAGGAATCCCGCTTGAATGCGGACGGGGAATTGCATCGGCAGCCCAAGCATCCGATAGACGTAGACGATGGGCGGACTGGAGTACGTGATCCGGTAGAGACAACCGCCGCCGACCTCGGCCAGGCTATCGACCTTCCGAACGTCGGAATACTCGGCGATCTCTCGGGCCCAAACGCCGGGGGGACCCCCGCTGATCCAGTGGTCCGAAACCGAGACGTGCTCGCTCAGGTCCGAGCGGTTCAGGACCTCGATGGTGAGGTTCGGATGGCTCCTCGAGAACGGGCCCGTCCAAAGGCCCTTCGTCTGAATTCGGATGCGAAGCAACGCGAGGAGAAGGCGACGGTCGGACGCGACGCCCACCGCGCTCCGGAGGCCCCGCAACCGGGCGGCAGTCCCGTTTCGAGACGTACGCGGCCTACGGTGACTCGACTCTCGCCGTTGCGAGTGGCTCCGCGGGACCACCCTAATCAACCCCCGGCTCGCCTGGCCCACACACGCTTCGGTCGGCATGGAATCCGCTTGGGGGCTATAAACAGAGAGGGATGGTGTGAGTCGGCGCCTCCGGGCGAGGTTCGGCCGCAGTCCACGGCGAGGCCCCCGAAGTTCCGGAGGCGCGCGCACGTCCCACCGAACCCGTTCGGAAGGCCGAACATGTTCGGGACTACGCCTTGACCCTCGGAGGAGTTCGTAGGATTGGGCCGAGATGGCCTGGACCTAGAGATGGCAACCCCCACACTTCGTATGAACGCTTCCCGGACGAACGACCCAGTGCCGGCGGGTCACGTGTCTGGCACCCCCGGTGAACCCGTCTTCCCTGGGGGACTTCCTCCCAAGATCCCGTCTCGCCGGCTTCCCACGTCCTCGGAACCCGGTCCCGACCGACGGTCGACGGTCTTCCCGCCCGACCTGTTCGACCGCGCGCACTCGGTCATGGTGTACGGGCCTCATCGGTCGCTCGTCAACCTGACCCTTTTCGCCCTCGCGAAGACCACGAACCCCGACTTCGAGTGGGTGGAGATTGGAAGTCCGAAAGACGACCGGTCCCCCTGCGAGCCGGTCCCGCTAGGTTGGATCCCGGAGGACCGCCTCTGGCTCGTGGACCGCCCTGACGAGCTCCTACCCGACGACCTAAGCGCAAACCTCTCCCTAACCCGAACGATCCGCTCTGACGAGCCGGCGGAGATCCTCGCCCAGATCACCGAGTTTCTGCGACTCCCCGACCGGTCACAACAAATACTCGCCACCCGACCTCCCAACGGGAAGCCCGGGGTGGTCGCGGTCGCCAACGCCTTCCGAGTCGAGCGGAACTTCGCGGCGAGCCGCGTTCCGTCAATCCTGACCGTGCATCGGAACGCTGGTTTCTCGGTTCTCGTTGGGTATAGTGAGGCCGCCGGCCCGGGACGGGAGGTGTTCGACTTCGTCTTCCATCTGGACGGCGACGGCCAGAACATCGAGGATTGGAGAAAGAATCATCTGGTCTGCGAGCGGGGGATCACGTCCGGACCACTTCGGGATTCTCGGCCGGTCCTCCTCGAGGATATCCCAATCCTGTCGGGTGTTCTCTCGAGGGCGGTACCGGCGAGGACGAGCCGGACTCCTTCGGGCTGAAGCCGAAGGTCGAGCGTTCGTCCCGGCTCATGGTCGGGCGCGGGTCATGGCGGACAGAGCTCAAAACCTGCCGTCGATCGTCGTCGGGACCCACTCGGTCGAGGGAGACCTCCCGCGCGGGTCCGATGTTGAAATAGATGGACCACCATAGGTACGATTACACTCGGTCGCCGGCCGGGTAGACGCACAAAGATGCCAAAGAAGGGCCCAAAGAAGAAGAGGTAACGGCCGGGACGGGCCGGTACCTCGGTGAGCGACACCGGGGGAGTTGCTTGCGTGAACTACTCTCCCCGCTCCGGCGAGCGGGGGATGTTCGCGGACTCCCCTACCCCCTACGGCTCGATCGGTGGTCGATGAGCCGCGGGGGCTCGGAACCGAATCCCGTCATCCTCTGCGGCACCCCGGAGGGACTTCCACTGGTTCGATAGGTTCAAGGCCCTCCTTCCCGGCACTTCCAACCGGTTCACCTATGGGCGAGGTCGTTCACGAGGTACGGGGATTCCGCAACCCCGCTGACTCGGACCTACTGACCGACCTTTCCCACCGGTTCCTCCTACCGGCCGCCGCGCTCACCTCCCTATTCCTCGGCCTTGCCCTCCTGCTCGATCCCCTGACACGAGTGGGGGACTATGCGCCCTTCGCGCTGTTTGCGGCCGGGCTGGGAATGTTGGCGACCCTCACTTCACTGTATCAGTGGTGGAACCCTGCTCCTACGCGGGCTGTGTCCGAGCCCGGCGCCGTCACGACCTGGCCTCATGCGGCTCAATCGGCGTCGGTCGCGCCTGGGTCGACGGACCGCCCGCGGCGGTCTCGCATCCCCGAAAGAGGAGCCGAGTGGCGCGTGCTCAGCGTCCCACCGACCCCGGGGAACGGGGCTGGGCTTTCCTGGCTCATCCATGGACATGGGCGCCCGGGGCCCGAGGCGGCTGGGTCTGCTTCCGGGGTGGTCCATTCGCTGGGTAAGTCGGGGAACCTCGTTTGGTTCCCCGTACGGAACTACCTCCACGGGGTCCGACCCGCCACGAGGTCCGGCGACGACACCCGTTCGATGCCGCGGGCGAACACTTCCCCAAGCATCCCCCAGGCCAGGGATCCGCCGGCTTTGACTACCACCCCATGGGGCGGGGTCCACACACCGTCCTCCCCGGCGCGGGCGACGAGACCCCTTTCCGACGAGGAACTCGACCGAATGTTCCCTCCGGCGACTATTCGAAGGCCCTACGTGCTTCCCGACGCTCCGGAGAAGGTCGGCGGCCTCTCCTCCTGGGCGAGGGTAATGGACTCGGACGACGACACACCGGCCCGCACGGACGAATCCGCGTCGCCGACCGGTAGCCTGTCGCCCTCCGTCGAAGGGGACGGAGACCCGGACCCTGATGATGTCCCGTTCGCGGACGAGCGGGTCGATGGTCCCAGGGTACCCGACCCGACCGCCTCCTCTCGATCCGGTTCGTTCAAGGCCGTCTCTCGGCAGGTCGCTGAATCGACCGACCTGTTTCTAGAGGCGGTTAATCCGGTGCCGCCCCACTTGAGGAGCGTGGGCGTTCACGCGCAGATCGAGGCCCACCGACCCACGCGTCGCTCCATCAGCTGCGCGAGCCAGCGGTCGGTTTGCGCCTCCTGCTCGAAGGTGGTCGTGGACCTACGCATGAGCGGTCCCTGCCCCAAGTGCCTGAGACCGATCTGCAACGACTGCCTCCGCGAGGCGCTCGCCACACGAGGACACGGGTGGTGCGTCGACTGTTCCGCCGCCCCTTCGGTGGGCGTCAGTTGAACCGACGGGCCGCTCGGAGACGGGAGAGGCTCCCGCGACGTCAGCGGCGACGAGCCTTGCGGTAGTCGGATTCGATCGCCTTCGCGAAATTCCGCCACGCGGCGAGAGTGCCCTTCTCGATGGATTTCTTCGAGGGGGTCCTTCCGGCCAGCGGGGTCACGCGTCGCTTCCACGTGAGTTCGAAGCGGGTCCGCTGAGGGCCGAGCGAAGTCAACGCGTAGTCGAGAGTGGCTTCGCGGTAGTTCCCGACGGATTCCGAGTGCCAACGGTTCGGCGGTCTCAGGGTGACCACATGCCGGGTCCACCGCCATCCGGCGGTGGTCCCTTCCAGGTCCTCGAAGACGACCCGCCGGGAGGTCCGTTCGATGATTCTGCGCTCGTACGATTCGCCTTCACGTCGGGCGTCATCCGCTCGGAAATCGGTGCACCAGCGGAACGCGAACGCGAGCGGCACGCGCAGCACGGTCTTGATATGATACTGGGTTCGGGGCCAGGTCGTCATGGTTCCTCCGAGCCAGACGCATCCGTAGGTAAGACGCTACGCATCCCCGGCCTCCCGGAGGTCCGCCCCGTTCCGGAGGACCGATTTCAGGTTGGTGAGGAAGTACGCCCATCCCGAGCACGTTCCCCCGTAGTTCTCGATCCAGGCGGGGGTCGTTCCGTAACCCGTGTGCCGGAGGGTGAGCCGGGTGCCGCCCTTCCGAGCGGTCAGGGTGAAGCTCACCTGCGTCATCCCGAGCCCCTTCGCGGGCCACTCGAGGGTAAGCTTTCGGTTCGGAACGAAGGCGACCACCTTGGCCCGGTGGCGATAGCCGAACTGCCAGACGAACTCGTAGGTCGCCCCAGCCGTGTGCGGCAGGCGGGCGTCCTTCAAGAACCAACGGGCCAACTCGGTCGGTTCGGTCAGCGCTCGGAAGACCTTCGTTACCGGTGCTCGGAGGAAATACGCCTGCTTGATCGTCGGACCCTTTCGACTCGCCGCCATAGTACTCGTCCTTTCCGAGACGCCGTCCCCTATTTCGCCCCTTGGGAGGGCGCCGGTGGATTTGGACTCGTGGCACATCCGAGCCGAGGACGCCGGGCTAGGGTCCTTGGGTCCCCCCGTTCGCTGCTCGAATGATTCCGGATGTCGGGGGCTTCAACCGACGCGCGCCGGTGGGTCGACGGGACCAGGGGTGGTTGGCTCCCCTCTTCCTGGAGTGGGAGCGACGGGCGGAGGGGTTCTGTTCCCCGTCACGAATACCAGCGTGAGACCGGTCACCACGAGGAGGAAACCGGCGACCTCCCAAACTGTGATCGGCTCCCCGTAAAGCCCCGACCCCAGCCCGATGCCCACGAGCGGCAGAAGGTAGGTCACAAGGTTGGCTCGACCGGGTCCGAGCTGGTGGTGCAACCGGAAGTAGACCACGTATCCCAACAAGGACGAGAACACCACCAGGACCAGCAACGGTCCCCAGACCGCCGCCGTGAGCGGTAGTCGCTCCGGGGGCCCGGGGAGCAGGAGGATCGCCAGGCCGAGGATCCCCGCGCCGACACCGAACTGGAACGAGAGCTGCCACGTGCCCTGCCGACCTCCCCCCCAACGGCGCAGGAGGACCGAGCCCAGGGGGAACACGACGAACGCCCCCATCACCGCGACCGGTCCCTCCCAGCTTCCACCAACACCCGCGAGGAGGCTCGGAAGGACGAGGACCATGATGCCGAGGAATCCCACGGCGATCCCCACGATGGCGGTCGCGGAGAGCCGCTCGAACGGAAGGAGAAAGTAGGCGAAGACCACGGTGAGGATCGGCCCCATTCCGGAGAGGACGGAGGCGTACCCTCCCGTGGTGAACTGCTCTCCCCAATAGAGCAGCATCCCGTAGAGGCCGATGATCAGAGTGCCTCCGACTAGCGCCGAGAGAAGACCGGAGCGTCGGTTCGGCCAGGGTTCCCGTCGCGCCGCGGCTGCGAGAGCGAGAAGTCCCGCGACGAGCGCATACCGTGTGCCGGCGTACAGAAAGGGCGAAGCACCCGCCACGATCCCTTCCCGGATCGCCACGTAGGCTGAACCCCAGAGGACAGCGAGGGCCACCAACAGCGCCACGTCGGTTCTGCCGACACGTATGGGAGCCCCGAGGGGAACTCCGGTGCTTCCTGGGCCCAAGCTCGTCACGCAGACGCCCCTCTCCCGAGCCAACCGACGGCCTCTTATCTGAAAGCGGTGAGGGGACCCTGACGCGGGGGCGAGTTTCCGCTCGGGTTTCGATGACGGCGAATGAGACGGGTGTCCCTGCCCCCGGTGTCTCGGTCCCGCCGCGCGTTCCACAACTCGAGTTGATCGACCTCGTGGGGTCGAATCGCGAGCGCGCTGTCCCCGTCCTGAAGGATGGGTTCGAAGGGATCTACCGGTGGCATGCCAAGCGGACGCTTCGCAGCGCAACCTGGGTGCGGGCCGCCGTGCTAGGAGGCGAAGTGGTCGCCGTCTCGGTCCTCGAGCGGCTCGACCCCGCCGTCGGGTACGTCTACTATCTCTCGACCGCGCAAACCCACCGTCGGGAAGGTCTCGGAGGACTGCTGCTGGACGACGCGCTCGCGCTCTTCCGCAGGGAACACGCCGCCGTGGCCTACGGCGCTGCCGAGGGGGAGAACGAAGCGTCGATCGCCCTCTTCCGCTCCCGGGCGTTCCGACGCGTGGAGCGGAAGGAGCTGGGCTTCCGAGAAGGTGGCCTCGGCGCCTGGGGGCTCCGGAGCCGCATGACGCTCGTGGGCGGAGAGGTCCTTATGGGACTCCGCCTTTCGTCCCCCGAACCAGCGTCGGGAAACGTCTGATTCCCGCCCGGGTCGCCGGCCTCGCGAACCCGTCCGAAACCGGCTATCAGGACAGGGGGAATCGAGGGCTACACGACGGGAATCATCGACCGTTCGCTCGGGTGCCAGGCGAACCCCTTCCAGGGAGCCGGGAGCTCCCAGTCGAAGGCGCTGATCGTCGTCAGCAGGAACTCACGGGTCTGCCCGAGGCGCGCCAGCTCTTCCCCGATCCTCGCCCGCCATTGTTCGGTCGCTTCGTCCACCGAAGCGGTGCCGAGGGGAGAGGGAAAGTCTGGATAGATCACGAGAACGGTCAGCAGAGCTCCCGACTTCACGACCGAGGGGAGGTCCTGCTTCACGATCGAATCGGTAGCGACCTTGGACTCCCGGATCGCGACCGCCGGCCGGTCTGGGACGCCGTGCCAGAACCACATCAGCTGCGCTAGGTCGGTCCCGCCCGAAGCCTGGACCAGGCCGAAGTCCCGAGCGAGCGAAGCGAGGAACGCGGCGAAGGTTCGGTTCCACTCCTCGTAGGTGTACTCAGGTCGGCTGGGCGGGGCGTTCCCCGGACCGACCACAAATCGGCGATGACGGTCGTAGAAGAGACCGAGGGCGGTCCGCGGGTCGCCGGCCGCCTCATCGAATTGGGCCCGGAACCGGGCGAGCCACTCCTTGGCGTAAATCACGGAGGTGGGTGGGTCGCCGCTCATCGAGCCTCGTCGGGCCCGCGAGCCCTCTCGGCGCCGTCGCGACCCCCCGACATCGACCGGAAGGGGCTTTGAGCCAGGACTTTAGGCATTCGGTCCTCAGGCGACGGAAATGGGCCACGTTCCGGGCCCCTCCCTCCGACCCGGGCGGGAGATGGTGAAATCCACCAATGGGGAGGCCCGCGCGGGGGGGGGCCGAGGCGGGCCCGACCTATGCCGAGGCCTCTTCGATGGCGGTCCCCGCGTCGAGGTACCAGGAAAGCTGCTCCGACGAGAACGTCGCCCCGGTGCGCAGCTCCCCCGAGGGCAGCCCCTTCTCGACCACGAGCTGGGCGGGGCGCCACTCCTCGGCGGAATCAACGTCCAGTCTCAGGACGACGTTGAATCCGTGCCGACCTTCGTAGGGAGGCGGGATGGAGGTGGTGATCATCGAGAATCCGTTTCGGGGGAACACGTCCGTGTACGCGCGAAGCCGGTCCGGGTCGGCCGGATAGAACTGCCGGACGCGGTTCGTGTTGGCGACGACGACGACCATAGGGTTCGTCGGAACCTGGTCTTCGTCGAGTATCCGTTGGAGTCGTGTCGGTAGTAGGAAGAAGTGGTCTAGCGCGGTTCGTTCCGAATTCGCTCCCTCGGGGCGGATCAGGGATTCGAACGTGCCTTTCGCGATCCGAGGTTCCGTCACGAACTCGGCGTCGGTGAACGGTGGGAGGATCCGGGGTTCAGGGAGGAGGCGGTGGACCCAGGCCTCCTCTACGGAGGGCTCCGTCGCCAACTCCCGGATCGTCATCCATCGGAACGATGGGTCGGCGAACTTGGCGATAGCGAACGCCAAAACGTGGCCCGCTCGACGGCTCCGGCTCCATATGTAATAGGAGAAGGGGGTAGTGCGAAACTCGTGGGGAAGGTCGACCATATTTCCCGGTAAGGTCAGACCACCCACTTCATCCCCGTCCGACCTCATAAACCCTGCCGCCTCGTTTCCGACAGATTCCGGCCCGATAGGGTCATCTCCCGACGGGGCCGCCCGCCCGATGCCGACCGCTGCTCCCGGGGTGACGTTCTCGCCGTGCAGGAGCCGACGTGTCGAGCGGGTTTGACGGGGAGTTTATTCGCGCGCACTCCGCCGTATCCACAATGTCTGTCACCGACGCCGCCCAGGACAAGCGGGCCGACCTCGCCGGCCCGGGAATCGGCACGTACGAAGAGGTCGACCGCGTGCTCCCCGGAGATTACGAGCCTCTCCTTTCCCCCCGCCTCACCCAGCACGCGATCTACGCCGTGAAGGGGTACATCGAGGAGCACCTCTGCAAGGAGCTCAACCTGATGATGGTCCAGGTGCCGCTCATCGTGGAGACGGAGAGCGGCGTCAACGACATGCTCGACCGGGACGGCTCCCGGACGCCGATCCAGTTCCACATCTCGAACGACCGCAACCTCCACCCGGTGGACGCCCAGGTCGTCCAGGCCGCGACCAAGTGGAAGCGGATGGCCCTCAAGCAGTTCGACCTGCAGTCCGGCGAGGGGCTCATCACCGACATGCGGGCGGTCCGAAAGGATTACTTCCTGGACCACGACCACAGCGCCTACGTCGACCAGTGGGACTGGGAGAAGGCGATCACGGTCGAGGACCGAAACCTCGACTACCTGAAGGACACGGTCCGACGCATCTGGAAGGTCATCTCCGGGGCACAGAAGCACGTCCAGCGGCTCTTCCCTCAGCTCAAGGACCCGCGCTACCCGAACCTGCCCGACGAGATCCATTTCCTGCACACCGAGGACCTCCTGGACCAGTACCCGGACCTGCCGCGGAAGCAGCGCGAGACCGCGATCCTGCAGAAGCACCCGGCGGTGTTCCTCATCGGGATCGGCTGGCCGCTCAAGGACGGCTATCCTCACGAGATGCGGGCGGCGGACTACGATGACTGGGTCACCGAGACCCGCTCGGAGGACGGTCGGCCGATGCACGGCCTCAACGGGGACATCCTCGTCTGGAATCCCGTGACCCGCCGCCGCCACGAGCTCATGTCCGGCGGGATCCGCGTCACCGCGGAGACCCTCCGCCAGCAGCTCTCGATGTCGAACCAGCTCGACTTCCTCAAGTTCCCGTACCACCAGGCGATCCTGAACGGTCAGATACCGCTCAGTATCGGCAGCGGGATCGGCCAGGGCCGGACGCAGATGCTCCTCCTCCGCAAGGCCCACATCGGAGAGGTCACGGTCGCGGTCTGGCCGAAGAAGCTGCGCGAGATCAGCGCGCAGCACAACATCCACGTGCTGACTTAGGCTTCCGACCGGAAGTGGGCCCGATTCCCCTCACGCCACCTGCTGTCCCCCGGCGCTCAGCGCCCTGAACCGTTATCAGGCTCTGGGGGCCATCCCGACGGGTACGGCCATGGGTATCCCAGCTCCGACCGTCGAGCGCCTCCTCCGCGAGGGAGACGAGCACCGCTGCGACGGCCCCCCCGAGAACTGCGTGCGGGTCCGCGCGCTCGCGAAGCTCCCGACGCGCTTCGGGGAGTACCAGGCCGTCGCGTTCGAGAACTGCCTCGACCGGCAGGACCACGCGGCGTTCGTTCACGGGGACGTGGTCGACCAGGAGAACGTTGCGGTTCGGGTCCATTCCGAGTGCCTCACGGGGGATGCGATCGGCTCGCTCCGATGCGACTGCCGAGACCAATTGCTCGAATCGCTCGCGCGGATCGGGCAGATGGAACGCGGGATCGTCCTCTACCTTCGTCAGGAAGGCCGCGGCATCGGCTTCGTGAACAAGATCCGTGCCTACCAGCTCCAGGACTCCGGGTACGACACCGTTCAGGCGAACGAGCTGCTCGGGTTCCGCCCGGACGAGCGGGACTACGAGATCGCGGCCCACATGCTCTCGGCGCTCCACGTCCGCTCGATCCAGATCCTGACGAACAACCCGGCGAAGGTCCAGGACCTCGAACGGCACGGCGTTCGCATCTCCGGGCGGATCCCCGTCGAGATCCCGGCGAACGAGATCAACCGCCCGTACCTGCAGACGAAGCGCGACCGGATGGGCCACCTACTCGAGGTCGAGCAGGAAGACGACCTTTCCGCCTACGGGCCGTCGAAGTAGGTCACCGCCGACGGGGCGGTCCCCGACCGACGATCAATTCCGGCAAGAGCAGCTTTGAGAACAAGAGTCACCCCGGGCCGCTGCGGCCCGGGGGAGAGGAAAGGGTTGCTTCGGCAGTCCGATCGAGGCTAGCTCGGCGGCGATCCCCCAGCGGGAGGTCCCTCGCTCCAGCTGCTGCTTCCCGCGCCACTCGGGGCGGGGGGGTTCGTCGTGGCCGCCGCCGACTCCGTCGTGGGCGCCGCTGGGGTCTCGGACGGTGCGGTCGTTTGCGGCTGCTCGGGCCGGCGGCGCAGGAACAGGGCCAGGAGGCCGACCACGAGGGCGATCACCGCGAGCGCGATGAGCACTGCGAGCCACGAGTTGAAATTGTCCGTCGAGACGAACGAGGTCGTGGTGCTCGGAGCAAAGCTGACCGCCACGCCCGCCGGGGCCCCGCTGACCTTCAGCGTGCCGCTCGAGCCCGAGACCGTGTATCCGCTCACGTTCGCGACGCTGAAGGCATACGTGCCGTTGACGAGGTAGAACGTGATCGACGTGCCGGTCGACGTCTCGAGGTTCCCGTTCACGGTCGTCGACCAGCTCTGACCGCTCGTGAGACCACTCTCGGTCAAGGTCACCGCATAGGTCACCGCGGTGAAGACTACGGAGATGTTGTACGGACCTGAGACCGAGATGCTACCGCTCGACGGCGACACCATGTAGCCCGCGATTGCGGGAATCTGGTAATCGAACGTGCCGGCTCCAACCGAAACGATGGCCGTGGACGTGTTCGAAGTGCCCGTCATGCCGTCGACGATCGCCGACCAGGATGTTCCCGTGGGCAGACCCTTCTCAGTCACCGTCACGTTGTACATCGGTGGGATCGCCGCGTACGACAGCTCGACTTCCACGGAACCCGTCGCCGCATCGACCATTCCAGACGCGGGCGTGGCAAGGTAGCCAGCAACGGTCCCCGCCGTGAACGCGAACGTTCCAGCCGGGGCCCCGAACACGAGCCACGTGTTCACCGTCGACTGCGTCGTGCCATCAAACGTCACCGACCAAGAGGTTCCCGTAGGTAGGCCGTACTCGTCGAACCAAACCTCGGTCTGGCCGGCCGGGACGCCGAGCGGGTAGAGGTCCCAGTTGTTGTCGCCAACGTAGTAGGGAGCCAGGTTGCCGCTATCGTCGTAGGTGTGCCAGTCGGCCCAATAGTTACCGGAGTCGGAGTACGGCGAGTAGAAGTAATTCGTGTCCGCCCCGCCGGAGTACGCTTGGATGTGGGCGACGCTGTACACGCTCGTCGCACCGTTGTCCCCGATGAAGTTCGAGTCCCAGATCCAGTTGTTGTACCCGTTCCAGATCGAGACACCGTAGCTTGTGTCGTCTACGAAGCTGCTTCCCAGGATGTCATTGTAGTCGGCGTCGTTCATCCACACGCCCACATAGTCGTGGTACGCCCCAATGTCGTTGAAGTACCCGTATTCGGTGTCATTGAGCACGATCGCGTACCAACCACCGGTGGCGTTCAGGTTCTGCACGTAGATGCTGCCCGGACCGCTCTCCTCTCCATTGCCCGAGCCGAGGTCGTACAACCCGATCGGGTAGTTGGTCGCGGTCACGTTCGCGATCGTGACTTGGTAGGTATACTCGGTCACGACGGCGGCCGCGGGCCAGCCCCACCAGCCCATGGTGTTCCAAGCGCCCGACAACGTCGAATTGCTCGCCGTAACACCGGAGATGCTGACCAGGCCCGACTCGTAGACCACGACACCGATCGATTCACCAGAGACGGTGGTCGAGGTGACCTGGATGTTGTGCGAGTCTTCGTAGATGTAGACGCCCTGCGAGAAGCTCGACACGGTCGTGCCGCTCACCGTGACCCACGAATCCTCCTCAAGCACCACGGCTCGGCTCGCGTCGGACGCGCCGGTGCCCGTGATCGTCGATTGCGAGGAATCGTAGATTAAGACCGCGGTCGCGGAGTAGTCCGAGGCACTGGCACCCGAGATCGTGGACGAATCGAACTCATAGAGGTAGATCCCGTAGTTGCCGTAGCCCAGGGCCGTCACGCCACTCACGGTGGCTTCGCTTCCGTACTGCAGCTCGATCTCGGTCCCGCCGGACACGCTGTAGGTCGTGGGCCCGGTAGTGGTGGCGTACTCACCGTAGAAGTAGTTGTCATCCGTCAGGCTCACACCGACCCTGCCGGAAGCGTTGACGTTGAGGTAGTAGAGGTCGGTGTAGTTGGACTCGGTGAGCGATAGCGCCGCCGTGGACGAGGCGTTGTCCCACACGTATTCGATGGTGTTGTAGATGTCATCGGGAAGCGAGACCCCGGTTCCGGCTCCGTTGACCGAGACGTTCCCAAGGAATGTGGCGTAGCTAGAGGATATGACCGAACCGGTCTCACTGGACGTGTCGTCGACCGTCAGATAGCTGATGATGTCCCCTCCCGAGGAGTAGACCCCGTCCGCGTAGATGTTCAGACCTACCGCATCGTGTGCCGTCACGTCCGTGAAGAAATTATCTCCCGAATAGTCGGAAACAATTCCCGAAGCCCCCGATGTCGCGTTGACCCATTCGACATAGATATCGCCCGAGGTCTCGGGAGGATACACTCCCTCAGAGCCGTAGGTGATGACCACCCCGGTCGCGCCGGTGGTAGCGTTCACGCTCAGGATACCGACCTCCCCGGCCGGGGCGGCGTAGACGCCAACCGCCAAGTCGGAAGCGTTGACGTCGCTGATGTCGATGGCCCCCGAGTAGACCGCAAGCACCCCAAAGGAGTACTCACCGGTGGCGGAGATATGCGAGATGAGGGGGTCGAATGCAGAGTCGTACATCGAAACGCCGTTCGACCCGCCCGAAGCGGAGACGTTGTTGACCTCCATTCTCCAGCTATCCGCCAGATACACTCCGTAAGAGCCACCGGTCACGGTGATGTTCCACACCGCCGAGTCGTCCGAGTCCCACAGCATCAGGGCCCCGCCGCCGAGGTCGAGGGGGTGGTAGGTGCTGGGGGGTGGCGTGAGGACCGTGCTGCCGTTGTACCCGATGAACGTCTCATTCGAGACCGCAGCATCCGGGCTGTCGTACAGCGCGATGACCCCGCTGTAGCCCGGGATCGATTTCGTCTGGACTCCCGGCGTGTTAAGGAACGATGGCGTCGCCCCATGCGCGGGCACATCGAAGACATAGATCGTCTGGGTTCCAGAGTCCGGTCCCTGCGTGACATTGGAGAAGATCAGGCCATCAACGCCCGTCACTTGGACGAGGTTGAACGATTGGTACCCCCAATCGTTCAGGTAGTTGAACGAGATGTTGACGTCAAGCTGCAGGTTCGAAAATACGCCGAGCGTGCCCCCGGTGATCGCGTCGTCCGCCCAGAGGGCTTGGGAAAATCCGTCCATGTAGAGCGGAGCGAGATTCACGCCCATATCCGGCGTCATGGCCCACGTGTGACCGACGTTCGGGCCGGAGAATGGCACCGGCCCCCCCTCATCGTACCCGTCCGCGAACCCCTCAACCCAGTAGACGGTGGTAGGGGGCACGGCAGGGGGCAGGAAGGTCTCGAACCCACCGTTGACGTTGGTCGGCAGGTACGACAGGTTGGCGATCGTGTTACCCACGAACAAGAACCCGTAGCTAGGGACGAGGGTGCCCACGAATGGGATGTTCCCTGCTGCGACCGAGAGATACGGTACCGCGCCCCAGAGACCGTACAGCATCGAAGGTCCGGCGTTGAGGAACTCGGTGTTCCCGCTCCACCAGCCTGCGATCCCCACAGCGGTCTCACCGGTGTCGGCCCCGAAGTCGTAGGCGGAGGGGACTGAGGTGTACGTTGCGCCGGTCTTGTAGCCCAGGGTCATCGACCCGTTGAGGTCGCTGAAGACCGCGTTAGACCCGCCTCCGGGCCCGCCGAAGATGAGCTCCGAGTCGTAGAGCAGGCCGAGGGGCGTCGTGCTCCGCCCGCTGACCTCGAAGGCGGGAGCGTTCGGGGGAGCCCTGGGTGTCGAAAGGCTCGCGCCCGGGCTGTTGAAGACCACCGTGTCGTAGATTCCGCTGTAGAAGTCCGCCGCCGAGTCCTGGACCGCGTAGCCGAACGTCACCGTCGTCCGGTCGTCGCGGACGGTCGCGTTGTTGTACAAGTTGAGTGTGATTGGTGGTGTGAGCTGGTAGGCAGGTCCGTAGTCGTAATAGTACGAAGGTTGGACGTACGTCCCGTTCCCCGATTCGATCGTGTTGGGCTCTAGGAGGCCGCTCGGGCTCGAGAAGTTCCAGACGTTGTCCTCGAACTGAAGCGTGTCCGTGTAGTTGTCCCACGTGACAACGTTCTGGGTCCAGAACGACCCGGTGTTGGTGCCCGGAATCGACACGTTCGAGAGGACCGTGTTGAGTTGGATGCCATACCGGTACGGGTCGGCGTACGAGCCGTACGTATTGGTCGAAGGCGTAACGAAGTAGTACGCTCCCGGGAATGTCGCTTGCGACGAGTTCAGGACGAGCGACCCGACGAAGCTCGACGTGTTGTAGGAGTACGGTCCCGAGGCCCCGAGACCGAAGTCGCCGAGACCCATCGGTGCGGGTTGTCCCACATATCCCGGTGAGACGACCTGTCCGGGCGACGAAACGGGGTTCCCGAGGAGACCGAGGTTGGGTAGGTAAATCGAGCTCGGGGAGGCTTTGCCCGAAGCCACCGCTTGGGCAAGGCCGTTCAAGAGCGCGGAATGAGAGGAAAGAGAGGGTTTGGAAGCCAACTGAGACAGGGCGCTGCTAAAGTCCGAAAGGGTCGTCGGGGAATAGGACCTTCCGGGATACGATTGCTGGGCGAGGGTGGAGGCGATGGAAGCGGGGGAGTACGGGTTCGTAAACGAGTTCCCCCCCGAAGAGCGTTCGGGTGACGAGGCGGTCGACAAGGCGCTCTGCGTCGTCCCAGCGGCGTGGTTGGGTGAGGGGCTGAAGGCACCTCCTCCAAGAATCGCGCCCGCCGGCAGGACCATCAAGGCGCACACGGCGACGACGATCGGTAGCAACCAGAGGGCGTTTCGACCCGGAAACGATGGCGACATAGCGGACGCTGACGGGCAATTCTACTATAGAAAGGTTCCCGGGCGAACGAGTTGAGTTCTTGGTCGTCGGCTAGGCTGGACCCGGTCTCGCGTTCCGACGCTCGTACGAGAACGCCCGAGACGGGTCCGTCGGGAGGACCACCGCCCTCCCACGAACTTCAGTCCGTGCCTTCTACAGGATCCCCGACGCGGACCCGGCCTTCGTGGAGGACCCGGGCGTACCACCCTCGACGGCCCAGCATGACCTTGAGAAACTCTGGTCCTCGGGTGGGTCCGACGTAGGGAAGCAGGTAGAGGTAGTCGCAGGGCGTGCACGCCTTCGACACCTCGAGGAGGGCCTCGCCCGCCCGGAACCGGCGTCCGGGAACGAACGCATCGTACGCGATCCCTTCAGTGATGAGGTTCTCGCCCAGATCCCCGTAGCGGACGGGCCATCCCTCGCGCACGATGTCGCTCAACGTTTCCCTCGGCATGATCAGGACCGCCATCGCCGGGTCGTCGTGCTTCTCCTCGTGCCGGTACCGGTTGAAGTCACCCTTGAGCCCCGCACGCGAGACGAACACTTCGGGCACCATCGGTTTCGGCAGGCCGCGCTCGCCGGGGACCTCGGGTTTGCAGTGGATCTCGAACACCCGCCCAGACACTCGAGATCCGGCCGCCAAGGGTCCACTTCCGCAGGACCCTGAGACCTCCTCTCTCAAAATACGTTAGGGTCGGTCGGGGACGATTGATCGGGCCGCGGCAAGCACGGTCGGAATCGTCCTTTTCTCCTCCCGCGCCTACCGAGTGCCCATGCCGCGACCCGTGGGAGCCGGGGTTCTGACGATCCTCGGCGGGTTCTTCATCCTGATCGGAGGCCTCGCCTTCGCGCTGATCGGCGCCATCTTCGCGTTCATCGGGTTCCACAGCGAGATTTTCTTCCTCGGGCTTGCGCTAGGGTTCCTTACAATCATTATCGGAATCCTCATGATTGTCGTCCCTTCGGCGCACGTTGTCTGGGGTGCCCTCGCGATCGTCTTCGCCCTCGTGAGCATCGCGGTCGCGTTGGGCGGCTTCCTCGTGGGATTCCTGCTGACCCTGATCGGGGGCATCTTGGCCCTGACGTGGAAGCAGCCCGTCGACCGCGTGATAACGGTTGAGGCGCGCCAAGTACCTCCGCCTCCGGGTTAACGGTCCAACGGCGGCGCGGGTCGCCGACGTGCGCCAGAGCCGATCGTTGCGACGCTGAGGATAGGGACCGTGGCCGCGTCCCTCGTCGAACTCGCGTTCGGCCTGGTCCTCGGCTTCTCGTTAACGATCCCTCCCGGCCCGATGAACGCCTTCATCGCGTCGCAATCGGTACGTTCGTTCCGGGAGGGCGTAACCGCCGGGTTCGGCGCGATGAGCGCGGACCTCGTGCTCGGAGTCCTCGTCTACGCGTTGCATTCCGCGGTCGACCTCTCCGCGGCGCTTCGTTGGATCTATCTGGTCGGTGCCGGAGTGATGGTGTATCTTGGGATCGGGCTCCTCCGAAGAGCCGCAGGGAACCCCCCACTCGAGACCACGGGCGCCAAGACCTATACGAAAGCGCTCGGACTCGGGGTCTCGAACCCGTTCCAGATCGTCTGGTGGCTCACCGCGGGCCTCGCCTTCGCCTACTTCGGGGGCTGGGTCCTCTTCGTCGGGCTCTTCGGAGCCATCGCGGGGTGGATCCTCGTGTTCCCATGGGCGGTGCACGCCGGCACGGAGCGACGGCCGACGATCGCCCGCGCGGTCGTCGTCGGGTCGGGGATCGTGATCTTCGCGTTCGCGGCGTACTTCCTGTTCCTCGCGCTGTGACGCGAGGCTCGGCCCCTACCCCGCTCAGACCGGCTTGAGGCGTGCCGCGAACTGCTTCCGAAACTTCGCTACCTTCGGGGCGATCACCACGCGGCAATAGCCGCTGCCCGGGTTGCGTCGGAAGTAGTCCCGGTGGTACTCCTCGGCCGGGTAGAACTCGGTGAAGGACGCGAGCTCGGTGACGATCTTCCGCCTCCAGAGCTTCGCTTCCTCGAGCTCGCCGATGACCTGCTCGGCGGTCGCGCGCTGAGCCGCGGAATGTAAGAAGATCACGGAACGGTACTGAGTACCCACGTCGTCCCCCTGCCGGTTCAGGCTCGTGGGGTCGTGGGTGGTCAAGAAAATGGTGAGGAGGTCGTGGTAACTCACGACGCTCGGGTCGAACGTCACCTGGACGACCTCCGCATGGCCCGTCCGCCCGGTGCACACCTGTTCGTAGGTCGGTCGGGGAACGGTCCCGCCGGCATACCCCGACGTGACGGTCGAAACGCCGGAGAGCCCGGAGAGGATCGCCTCGGTGCACCAGAAGCACCCTCCTCCCAGCGTGGCGGTCTCGGATGGTCTCGCAATCCCTCGAGCTGCTTCGGACATGGTCCTCTCGTCTCCGCACCGGCCCCTCGGCAAGGGGCTTCGATCGTCGGAGGGACCTCGCAAGCCCGTGACCGATTTCAATTCGCCGATGGCGTCGCGGGGGCGCTAGACCGTGCCCGGTCGGCCCCGCGGAAGACGAAGAGGGGCGCCAGCACCGCGAGGAAGGGCACCAACAGTAGGAGGAACTCGACTCCGGGGAACGAGACGACCAGCGCGACGAAAGGTCCGACGAGGGCGAGCAGCAGGATCGCGTAGAGGGCCGCGCCGAGGCCGACCTCCCGGGTCTTGAACCGAGACGAGCCGGTGGAGAGCCCGAGCACGATCCCGACACCGCCGAGCCATCCCAGCCAGAATCCGACGAGGCCCGTGTACGCTCCAAGAGGCTGCCCGGAGCGCAGGCAGGTGAGCGCGTGGGTCGGTTGACCGCTGATGCACGAAAGGAGCGAGCTCGCGGACCCGACGATCACGACCGCCGCGATCAGGACGAGGATGAACCCAAGGGTACCGATCAAACAAAGGATCGACGCGACCGTGAACCGGGGGTCGACCTTGCGGAGCAGGGCGAATCCGCGGCGGTAGAAGAAGAGGGAGACCAGGAAGAGCAGGGCACCGGCCAGGATCAGGAGCGCCGTGGCATCGAGGAACGCGGTCTGATGCAGCGAGAGGAACCCGAACGCATCATACGAAGCAATGAGGAGGAACGCCACGGGAACGACAATGGCGAGCATCGCGGCCGCGAGGCCGACGCCCGCGCCGGTGGCGATGCGAAAGAGCCCGGTCCTGTCCTGCTCGCTCCCGGTGGCCGACGTTGTTGCCATGCTTCCGTCCTCAGACGACTCGGCCTCCATGGCCTCCCGAGTTATCTACGCTTGGGCAGGGAGATCTCGGCGGGAGCCGTCCGGGCGGCAGCGACGGACCTAGGGCGGTTACGTTCGAACGACGAACTGGACCTCGGTCCTCGACCAGGCCCGCTTGTCCTTCCAGGGGTTTCCCTCGTAGATCTCGCGGTAGGAAACGACCGAGCGGATCTTCTTCTCTTTGCGTTGCCACCGCAGCCAGTCGGAAAGCCCATGGTAGACGACTCGGGGCGAAACGACGGTGGGGTCGAATCGCACGCACGCCACGGTCCCGGCGGGAAGCGTCCGAACCTTCACCCTACCCTCCGAACGTGCCGTTCCACGGACCTCGATGGCGGTATCCCAGACGCGCGACCCCGGCTCTCGGAAGATCCAGCGGCCCGTTCGCAGGCCTCGCGTCCGCGCCCACTTCTCGACCTCTTCGAACCGCCTCTGGATCTGGCGCTCACTGTACGGCCCGGTCCAACGGAGGGCGGCGACATGGATGCTCGGCGTCTTCTTCAGCACAAAGTCCGCGGTCATGGGTCAGCTCTCCTAACGCACGAGAGGACTCCTCATTCATAATCCCCTCGGAAGCCCGAAATCGCCTTCTCCCGCGGTCCGTCCTTTCTCGAGGAAAGGTCCCCGGGGCATCGGCAGGCTTCGCCGCGGCCCCCGTCACACCGTCGCGCGAGAGGGGGACTCGCGCGGAGGCCCCGGCGAGAGCTGGGGCGAAGGGTTCTGCGGTGGAAGGTCGGTGATGTAACCGCCGTAGTACGGGATGCGAGTCGTGATCACTTGTCGGAACGCCTCTCGGAGCGCTAGGTCATCCAAACCGCGGGTCGGGATCCGGTCGTCCTTCCGGTTGAGGCACCCCTTGAGCTCGCCCTGATGCGTCACCCGGATCCGGTGGCAATGAGAGCAGAAGTCGGGGTTGAACACGGGGTCGACCACCTCGACTTCCGCCCCGTGGATGATGTACACGCGTCGGTGGTGCATCTCTCGGACGAGAACGCGCGCGGAGTGCTCCTCGAGCCAACGGTGCACGCTCTGCATGTCGACCATCCACTCGCGGTGGTGGACCAGCTCGGGCATGAACTGGATGAGTTGCAACTTCAGCCCGTCCGTGGAACCCGCGAAATCGATCATTCGGGGGATGTTCGGGAGGGTGCGCCGGAACACCACCATGTTGAGCTTCACCGGCTTCAAGCCGACCCGAAGCGATTCGCGGATGCCTCGCAACACCGGCGCGAGGGCACCCTTGCGGATCGAGCGGAACTCCTCAGGGTCGGTGGTGTCGACCGAGATGTTGACCCGCTTCAGCCCCGCGTCCCGGAGGGTCTCCGCGCGGGCCGCCAGCATCGAACCGTTGGTTGTGAGCGACACATCGGGGATCTGGCGGACCGTCCGGTCGATGATCTCCTCGAGGTCGGTGCGGACCAGGGGCTCGCCGCCGGTGAACTTGACGGAACGGATACCGAGCTCCCGGGCGACGGTGACCAGCCGTTCGACCTCGGCGGGGGTCATCTCCTCGCCGTGCGCCGCCCGGGGCCGGGCGACCGGACCCAGGCCCTCGTCATGGCAGTAGACGCAGCCGAAGTTGCAGCGCTTGGTCACGCTGATCCGGATGTCGGTGACCTCGCGGCCGAACGAGTCGGAGAGCATCGTGGCACCCTTGAACCGCTCCGCTCCTTATAGACCGCGTACACCCGAAGTGGACTTCCGGCCGCTTCTGCCCCGGGCGCCGCGGGTCGGCCGAGACCGCCGCTGTGCTCTGGGGCGGTTCCCGACCGGGCCGACCGCCCCCACGGGTTAATGAGCGGTGGTCGGCATCTCGGTCGAGTCGATGGTATCTCCTTCTCCCGGGACACCGCTTCCGAGCCCCGCCCCGACTGACCCCTCGACGTCGCTCGAGGTAATCCGGGTCTCGAAAGCGTTCGGCTTTGTCGATGTGCTCTACTCCGTCAGCTTCTCGGTTCCGGCCGGGCAGATCGTCGGGCTCCTGGGGCCGAACGGTGCGGGAAAAACCACGACCATGAAGGCGGTCCTCGGACTCGTCCGGCCCGACGCGGGGGAGATCCGCCTCTTCGGGCGGAACGTCGTCGAGGACCCGGTCGGCACCAAACGGCAGATCGGCTACGTGCCGGAATCCCCCGCGCTGTACGAGTTCCTCACCGGGGCCGAGTACCTCGACTTCGTCGCGGACATGTACGGCCTCGACCGGGCCACCCGGCGAGAACGGATCCAGCAGTTCCTCACGGGGCTGGAGCTCGCGGGCCACGAGAACTCGCTCATCAGCGGCTACTCCCAGGGGATGAAGCAGAAGGTCGCGCTCATCGCGGCGCTCCTCCATCGTCCCCGCCTCCTCGTCCTGGACGAACCGCTCAACGGCCTTGACCCGAGGTCCGCGCGCGTCACCAAGGACCTGCTCCGGAACCTGGCGGCCCACGAGGGCGTCGCGGTCCTCTTCAGTACGCACGTGCTCGAGATCGCGCAGGCGATCTGCGACCGTGTCGTGATCCTCCACGGCGGACACGTCCTCGCGTCGGGGACCGTCGCAGCCTTACGCGACCGCACCGGGCTCGCGGGGCGAGACCTCGAGGAGGTCTTCCTCTCGCTCACCGGAACCGGGGACCTGCGCGACGTGGTCGACGCATTGAGCCGGTAATCGTACGATGGACCTCCACCGCGTTCGACGCCTCGCGCTGACCCTGGTCGCCTCGCAGCTCCGCTCGGGGCGGAGCTCCTCCGACCCGAACAGCCTCCTCGGCCAACCCCAGCTGATCGCGGCAGTAGACGTCGTCCTTTTCCTCGCGGTCTTCGGGCTCTCTCTAGAGGCCGTGCGCGCGAGCGCGCTCGGGAGCCACCAGGTCGCGACGCTCGCGAACGCGCTCCTTCCCTTCCTGCCCCTGGTCGCGGTCGGGGTGGTCCTGGTCGCCGGGGTCATGTTCGAACTGACGGCGACGGCGAAGTTCGCGGGCAGCGACGCCGCGAACTGGTTGCCCATAACGCCCGCGGAGTACGTGGCCGCCTCGGCCGCGGCGATCGCGTACACCTACTCGCCGGCCGTGGCCTTGGCCCTCGGCGTCCTGCTCCCGTTCGCGCTGTTCGGAGGGACCCTCGCGGCCTACCTCCTGACCGTCGTGCTGACGATCGTCGCCCTCTTCGAAGGCGCGGTGCTCGTCGAGATGCTCCGCTCCGCCACCCAACGGGCGAGCTCCGTCGGCGCCGGGCGGCGCGGCCAGGTGACCCTCATCCTTCGGGCGGTCGTCCTCGTCGTCGTCATTCTCGCGCTCCAGCTCGCGTTCAACCCGGTGTTCCTGCTCGGGCTGGCCCAGCGACTTTCGGCGGTCGGGCTGGTGACCGCCGCCGTTCCGTTCTTCTGGTCGACCGAGGCGGTGACCCAATGGGTCGGAGGGAGCCCGGCGCTCGGCATCGCGTTCGCCGTGGGACAAGTAGCCTTCGTGGCGCTGCTGGTCTACCTGGCGGGCGAGCTCCGCGTGCGCTACTGGGTCCCTGCGGCGACCGAGGTCCGCCTCGAGGAGCATCGGTACGCCGCCCGCAACCCGTTCCTGGCCCTCCTCGGCCTCAGCGCAGCGGAGTCGGCGCTGGTCTCGAAGGACCTGAAGGGCCTCGTCCGCCGTCGCGAGATGCTCCCCACCCTGGTCGTCCCCATCGTGCTGATCGTCCTGGTCCTGGTGGAGGGAACCACCTTCGGTGGGTTCGTCTCCGTCCTGTGGGTGGGCTGGGTCGCGGGCTTCTTCTCGCTGCTCATCGCCGGCACGTCGGTCGGCCAGGAACGACGGGCTCTCCAGTCGTTGATCTCGTATCCGCTCTCGGCCAAGAGCCTCGTGCGCGCGAAGGCGGCGTTCGTTCTGTTGCCGTCGTTAGTAGTGGCGGCCGCGCTCGGGCTCGTGGTCGGCATCTACTTCCGACTTTCCGTGGGCGCGGTCCTCGGTGTCCTGCTTCTCGTCGTTGCGGTCTCGGTCGTCCTCACCTTCTGGGGGCTCGTGTTCGCCTCTCGGTTCTCTGATTTCCAGGAACGACCGCGACCCCAGTTCCTGCGGCCGGGCGGGATGCTCGCCGCCATGGGCTCCGGGATGGTCCTTCTGTTCGCGATCTTGATCCCTGGGACGTTCGCTCTCCTCTCCCCCTCCTCGTCGTCCGTCTCCATCGAGCTGGTCTGCGCCCTGTTGGCCCTCGGGATCGGAGGCCTCGCGGTCCTCTGGACCGTCACGGGGTTCCGCCGGCTCCTCTACGAGCTTCCGTTCTGAGGAACCTAGCGCCGCTTAGAGCGGCGCGCCGCACGACGGGCATCTCCCGTCGACCTCGTTCCCCAGGGCTCCGCAGAAGCGGCACCGGACCTTGACCACTTGCCGCTCGATGGTATGGGTCGAGCCCCATGCCGCGGTGCCGGAAGGCGGGAGCGCTCGCTTCGCTTGGGCGATCGTTCCGGTCCACGCCTCCGGTTCGAGCACGTCGAACGAAGGGCGCCCGTGAGCGAGCTCGAGCACGAGACGCGGGCGGCCGATACGCCCTCGGCGCACCGCCACGTTCTTCAGCTCGTGGAGGGAGACGTCAAGCTGGGTCTCGGTCTCGGCGAGCGAACGTCGCCCGATCCGGCGTCGCGCCACCGAAGCTTCGAAGACGATACGGAGCGTCGTCACGTAGAGGACGCCGGCTCCGTTGGGCGGACCGTCGGACCCGTCCCCTCGGCTCGCGACCGCGTAGGCGCTGCGCAGCACGCTCTCACCGTGACCCAGGAGCATCGTCGGTAGGAAGGGGTCGGGAATCTAATACCCTCGCCGCTCGACGCGCCGCCGCCCCTTCGAGCGGCGGAGCTCTTCGCGGAAGCTCTTCGGAGCGCGCTCGGTCGCGACGGTGATCGTCACGGGGGCGAGACGACGCACCTCACGACGGAGGAAGCGTTCGGTCCGCGCCCGGTCCTTCTTCCAGCACTCCCTAAGCCAAGTGCCGACCGCCCGCTGGACCCAGCGTTCGGGGTCCTCCAAGAGTCGGGAGAGGAGGGCGAACGGTCGGTCGAGCTCGCCGGCGAGGACCCAGGCCCGGAGGGCGTACGCCGATGCCCTTCGTCGCCAGAAGTTCTTCGAAGAGGTCCAACGGAGGAGCTCGGCGAACCGTTCGGGGTGCGCCGCGACCTCTGTCGCGATCGGGCCCGAAGCGAGGCTGTCCGACAGGGCCCAGCCGGTCGCGGCGTCCACCCATCGGACCCCGAGGCGCCAACCGACCTCATGGTCGATGAGGGGCGGGCGGCCGAGGAGTTCGATGGCGACCTCCTTCTCCTCGAACGAGGCGCCCTCCCAGAGCGAGCGGACCAGCGCCCGGGCCTCTTGGGGTGACCGCCCCTGAATGCGGTGAGCGGCCGCCGAACCGACCCGACGGAGGTAGGGGACACTTACTCCAAGCACCGGTACGGGCGAACCGAGATACGACTGGAGGGACGCGATCCCCGAGGGTCCGGCCCCCGCCCGCAGCTCGCGAAGGACGCGGCGTCGCTCGCGTTCGACCCACGCGGGCCGACGCCGACCCGCGGCTACCACCCGACGGGGCTCGTGCGGTTCTGCTCGTCGAGCCATTGCTGGAGCGGCGCGAAGTACTCGAGAAGCCCTTTCGACTCCATCCGGCGGTCTCCGGTCAACACCTCGAGCGCGTCGGGCCACTCTCGGCTCGTTCCCATCTCGAGGGTCCGGCCGAGCCGCCGACCGGCCTCCTTCGAGCCGTAGATGGACGCTCGGTGGAGAGGACCGGAGGCGCCGACCTCTCGGGCGAGCGCTCGATGGAACTGGAACTGGAGGATGTCCGCGAGGAAGTAGCGCATGTACGGCACGTTCGCCGGAACGTGGAACTTGGCACCGGGGTCGAACTCCTCGTCGCCGCGCGGGCCCGGGGGGGCGATCCCCTGGTAGCGCTGACGCATCTCCCACCACGCCGCATTGTACTCCGAGGGAGGGATCTCTCCCGAGAAGACGTCCCAGCGCCACTTGTCGACGACGAGGCCGAACGGGAGGAACGCCACCTTCTCGAGGGCCCTCCTTAGGAGGAGGCCGATGTCGCCGCTCGGGTCGGTCGGCCGGTCGAGGAGACCGATTTGGACAAGGTACTCCGGCGTCACCGAGAGCGCGATGGTGTCCCCGATCGCTTCGTGAAACCCGTCATGGGCGCTCTCGCGGAACAGGAACGGCTGGCCGGCGTACGCCCGCTGGTAGTAGTTGTGCCCCAGCTCATGGTGGACCGTCATGAAATCGTCGGCGGTGATCTCAATGCACATCTTGAGCCGAAGGTCATCGACGTAATCGACGTCCCATGCGCTCGCGTGGCAGACGACCTCCCGGTCGCGCGGCCGGACGAACATCGAGCGCTCCCAGAACGTGGTCGGGAGCGGGTCGAATCCGAGGGAGGTGAAGAACCGCTCCGCCGTCCGCACCATGTCGGTCGGCGAGAGACCCCGCCCCACCAGGATCCGCGTCAGGTTTAGGTCCGGCGCGGTCGACGGTGGGGCGAGGAGCGGGAACGCATTCTCCCACGACTGCCCCCACATGTCGCCGAGCAAGTGGATCGGAAGCGACCCTTGCGCGGGTACTTGGTCCCCGCCGTAATGCTCCAGCAGGCGGCGTCGGACGTAGGCATGAAGGGACCGGTAGAGCGGTTCCACCTCGGACCAAAGGCGGTCGACCTCGCGGGCGAACGCGTTGGGGTCCATGTCGTACTTCGAGCGCCACATCGCGCCGGTGTCCGAGAACCCGAGCTCGGTCGCGCCGCGGTTGGCGAGCTCGACGTACCGAACGAAGTCGGGTCGGATCTCCCGACCCACGGCATGCCATCCCCGCCAGACCTCTTCGAGGAGCGTCGGGTCCCGGCTCTCGCTGAGGACCCGTGACAGCCCTTGAAGGTCGAGCGGCTCGGGCATGGACCGCGGGGTGTAGCGGCCTTTCGAGTAGATCCCGCGCATCGCGGTCACCCGGCGGGAAAGCTCCTCGGACTCGGTCGGGTCCGACGGGGCGACCAGGGGCAGCAGCACGCGCAGCAGCTTGGCCTTCCTCACGTCTACGTCCGAGAGGCCCTGGGTCGAGAAGCTCGTCGATTCCTTCGCGAGCTCGGCGGTCGCCCCGATGAGCCGGGAATACGCTCGAGCGGCCAGGAGCTCGCTGTCCGGCGTGATGTACGTGTCGTAGACCCAGTCCGCTTTCTGGGACTCGACGGTGAGGTCGAGGAGCCTCGCCTCCGCTCTCCGCAGAAACTCCCCCATCTCCGAGACCGCCATCGTGCTCTCTCCTTCGACCGAGGACCCAACGACCCCCCCTTTAAGAAGGGGCACCGAAAGTCGCCCCCGGACCGATTTCGGTCCGCCCGATGTCCGCCAAGCGTTTACCTCAGCGTGGTGACCGGGACCCCTCCGTTTCCAGTCGAACTTTCAGCTTTATGTACGACGTGCGTCTGACAGGTTGCTGCGGACGTGTCCGACAATCCCGACGGCCGTGCGATTCTCGCGGCGTTGCCCGCGCATTTCGGACCCCCCATGGAGGACGTTGCCATTCCCCTCGCGATTCTCCCCTGTCTTCGCCTCGACACGCCATCCGTCGCGTCCGAGGGGATCTGGGTCGCATGAGCGGGGCGATCCGTAAACCGTCCCCGTCCCCACCCGAACCGGCGATAGAAATCCCCTCTCGACGGGTCTTTCTCGGTCAGGGAGAGCCGAGGGGCTACGGGGTCCGGCCGAAGCTCACGCCGGAAGCGGCCGCGGCGTTCGCCACGTACGTGGACCCGGCGCGGGCTCGTGCGGCGATGGAAGGCCGCACGCTCGTCTACACCGTGCGCTGGGGCTGACCGTACCCGGAGGACCGCGTATTTCAGCGCGGTCGCGTCCCCGGTTCCTCTTCCACGACCGGGAACAAACGGACGGGGCGGTGGCGTTTCGCGTCTCCCCACGCGTCTTCGACCGCAAGCTTCGATAGTGCATCGGCCACCGTGTTCTCTTCTCGGGGCACCCAGCGGAACTCGACCCTTTGGAACGAACGCGCGAGCTGGCCCAGCCATTCGTGGTACGCCTTCAGGTGCTCCGCTCGGACCTCGTACTCGCCGTTCATCTGACGGACCACGAGCTGGCTGTCCCCTTCCATGATGACCGAGCCGGTATAGCCGATCGACCGAAGTTGTTCGAGGGCCCGGATCGCGCCGACGTACTCGGCGACGTTGTTCGTGGAGTGCGCCGAATACGGCCGGGTCGCGAGCCCGCACTCCTCGAAATGGAGGCCGGGACCCTCGATCACGAATCCCCAACCCGCGACACCCCCGCCGGCCGGGGGCTGGCACGAACCGTCGAAGTGGACGAGGACGGGAGCGGACGCGTCCGGCACGGCGATCCCCCGGGGCAGGACGACGTCGTCGGGCACGGCGCTCACCGCCTCCGGGATAGGGGCAGGTTGGGTCGAGATGGCGCGACCGGCCGAGCGAGGAGCGGGCAGTTGCATAGCCCCTCGATGCGGGCGCACGTCGGGCACGTCACCCGGTCGTTCACCATCCCGAGCGGACGGCCGCAGCTCCGGCAGTCGCGGGCCCGGGCGCATCGGGGGCACTGGGCCAGGTCGGAGGTGATTACCGTTCGACAGTACCGACAGTTCGCGGGCTCGTGCGGGTTGAACAGGCGGCGGGATCGGGGTTCGACCGGAGGACCGTGCTTGGGCCGCTGGAGGTCGACATAGGGGTTGCCGAAAGCCCCTCCGACCGTGGTGCGGGTCGGGTCCTGAGCGAGGGCTCCGAGCATCACGACCACGAGGCCCATCGGCGCGGCGAGGAACCCGAGCTCCTGCTCGAGGTCGAGCTGCTCGCGGCCCGTGAATGCGATCGGGTAGGCGACGAGGGCGAACCCGATGCCGATGAGGGCGACCCCGATGTAGACGATCGACCGGTTCATCGGACCTAGCGAGGGCCCCCTCCCATCCTCCGGGCTCGAGAACGGGCGGCCGTCCACTTAAACCGGATGGCTGGAGGTCTTGCTTTTCAGCTCGAGGGTTCTTTCCCGGGCATGGCTCAGCCGACCGCGACGTTTCGCACGACCCTCGGAGACATCCGGATCGACCTCTTCCGCGACCGCGCGCCCAAAACGGTCGAGAATTTTGTCTCGCTCGTCCGGAAGGGGTTCTACAACGGGCTCGCGTTCCATCGAGTAATTCCGGGGTTCATGATCCAGGGCGGGTGCCCGAAGGGCGATGGTACGGGTGGCCCAGGCTACACCATCCCCGACGAGTTCGATTCCACGCTGCGGCACGATGGTCCCGGGGTCCTCTCGATGGCGAACGCCGGCCCCAACACCGGCGGGAGCCAGTTCTTCATCACGCTCGCCGCGACCCCATGGCTCGACCGGAAGCACGCCGTCTTCGGCAAGGTCCGCTCCGGCCAGGACGTGGTGGAGAAGATCGCGGCGGTCCCGAGGGACGCGCACGACCGACCGCGGACGCCGGTCCGCATCGTCGAAGCGACGGTCGCGGGCGTGTAGGCGCGACCCGGTCACGCCGGGAAGTCGAACGGTAGGCGCTCTTTCGGCGCCCGGGCGTCCTCGGCGGTGATGAGGAGCCCGACGATGATCCCGATCGCCGGCACGATCATCACGAGCTCGAGGAACATCGAGTACCCCGCGGATATGGACGCCGACCCTCCGGGGATCACGAAGCGGTAGGGTGAGAGCGTGAGCGCGTAGAATAGGTAGAGAAGGCCCAGCAGGGACGTGACGACCATGAGAGGCCCGTAGGCCCGGGTCGGCTTCGAGATGTACTGGGCGGTGCCCAGGCCGAGCAGGAGGAATCCCCAGCCCTCCACCGCGAAGACCGATATCGGAAGCGCGATTCCCCGGGAATCGACAAAGGTGAGCGCCGCTACCGGCAGGGCCACCAGCAGGAAGAACGCCGGAATGAGGCGAAGGGCGGCGACTAGAATACGGTAACCGAGCGACGGGATCTGGTACCCACCGGTCTCCTGCCTCGGCACGACGACTTTGCCCGAGCCGCTCACGGGATCGCCTCCGGGGGGAGAGGGACCGTGCTGCCGCCCGACGAGTAGGTGGTCAATAGATGGCCCCCGGTGAGGGAACAGCCGGCGCTCACGGCCACGTTCTCGGTCTGGTCGTAGAGCGCACCGGCGGCGTCGTTGATCGGGAACGAGCCGCTTCCGCAGACGATGCCACCGGACGACTCAATGACGAATGCGAGCGTCCCCTGGTCCGGGGAATTGGCATGGTTCGAGAACGTCACTAGGACGGGTACGAGGAGGGTCCCGCCCCCTCCGGTCGGGGTTCTTACCGTCGCGCGGAAGCCCTCGAAGGGGGCACCCCACGAGCGGTTCTCCACCAGCGAGATCGAAAGGGGGAACAGGTAGGCGTACGTCGCGTTCCCCCAGGCGTTCACGCCCAGGGTCTGGTCGACGGTGAGCAGGGATTCCGCCGCGGAGACCGATACCGGCAGGTAGATGGCGAAGGGAAAGACCCCGGTCGAGGAGGGCGCGATGTCGTTCGGTCCTACGGCCAGCCGGCCGAGGAAGACGCCCTCACCGTTCGCGATGAGGGCGGTCAGCGCTACCTTGTCGATGGGGTAGAGCCCCGGGTTCGACAGCGTGAACGACCCGGCGATCTCGACCGTCCCGTTGGATGCGAACGACGCCGAAAGAGAGTGGGACTGGACGCTCGAGCGGGCGACCTCGATGGCGGAGTAGGCGACCGTCCCCGCGTAGAGGATCAGGAGGACGAGGACGATCGCGCTCACCACCCGCAACGCTCGCGCGGCACGATATATCGCGGGAGGCCGTCGATGCGTAGGGACGGTCAGCGCGGCCACTGGCGATGCCCTCCCTCTCAAGACGCGTGGCCCTCCCTTGAAAACCTATCGAGCCCGTCGAAAGGGCCCTCCGTTCGTGGTTCTGGGTCCGCGGACACAAAGTAGATGTCCGAGGGCTCGCGGTGGGCCACCCGCGAGGCCCCTCCGTGGCGCAGGTACGGATCTGGGTGAAACCCGGAAGCGCGGCGGACGCTCTCGCTTGGGACCCCTGGCGAAAACGCTGGGTGGTCTCCTGTCGCGCCCCGCCCGTGGGCGGGGCGGCCAATCGGGCTGTGGCAGCGATGATGGCGGACTGGCTTGGCCTGCCTCGCCCGTCGGTCGATTGGGCTCAAGCGGGTTCCTCTCCGTCCAAGGTGCTCTCGGCCGAGGGGATCTCCGACGCGGAAGCGGACCGCCGGCTGCGCTCGCGCATCGACCTCTCGTGACCACAGGACCGACCCCGGGTTGGAGATCCGAAAGAGAAACCATCCATCCGCTCGGATCCATGGGCCAAAGGGCTGAAACTGTCCGGCCCTGTGTCCGGCGCTCCCGGAGCGGACGGCGTTCCACCTGTCGCGGGCTCGTCCCGTCTAGAAGAGAGTCTCTAGGACCTTCGACGTGAAGGGGCGGATCTCTCGGATACGCCCATCTCGGACCTTCTGAGGCCACGCGGGGTCGGCGAGCAGGGCGCGTCCGATGGCCACGAGGTCGAAGTCGCCTCGGGCGAGCATTTCGAGAAGTCGGTCGAGATGCCGCACCGTGCGGACGTCCTCTTCCGGGGTCGCGCCCGTGGCCCCACGAAACGGTTCGGTGAAGTCGGTGTCCAGAGCAACGGAGCCCACCGTGATCGTGGGTCTTCCCGTGAGCTTCTTGGTCCAACCCGCGAGGTTGAGGTCGCTCCCTTCGAACTCGGGCTCCCAGAAGCGTCGTGTCGAGCAGTGGAACGCGTCAACACCGGCGGCCACGAGAGGCGCCAGGAACCGACGAAGCTCCGCGGGGTTGGTGGCCAGGCGGGCCGAGTAGTCTTGCGGTTTCCATTGCGAGAACCGCAGCAAGAGCGGGAAACCGGGCCCGACCCGGCGGCGACAAGTGCGGATGACCTCAGCGGCGAATTGGGTGCGGTCGACCAGGTCGCCGCCGTAGCGGTCCGTGCGGTGGTTCGTGGCCCCCCAGAAGAACTGGTCGATGAGATACCCATGCGCGCCGTGGACCTCGACCGCATCGAACCCGACCCGTTGGGCCTCGGCGGCGCCCTGCGCGAACGCCTCGATGGCGGCATCGATCTCGGCCTGAGTCATCGGCTCGCCGACCTTTCGGCCGGGCCCGTACAACCCTGACGGGCTGACCGGAGCGGCGGGAAGTTTCGAGGACCCGCTCGAGCTCTGGGCGGCACCGACGTGCCACAGCTGCATGCCGATGTGTCCCCCGGCCGCGTGCACCGCGGACACGACCTTCGCCCACCCTTGGACCGCCGCCTCCCCGTAGATGTGCGGGACCCTCGGGGCGTTCTGGGCTCCCGGGCACGGAGCGGTTCCCTCGGTGAGGATCAGGCCCACGCCCCCCTCGGCCCGGCGGCGATAGTAGGCTACGACGTCGGCACCGGGGACGCCCCTTGGGGAGAAGTTCCGCGTCATCGGCGCCATCACGATCCGGTTGGCGAGGGCGAGCCCGTTCAGCCGGAAGGGCTGGAACAACTCGCTCACGGACACAGGTTGGAGACCTCTCCACGTGGCGTGCGGGCCGTGATAGGGCGGGGCAACGAGCTACCGGCAAACCCCGGGGTCAGGGACGGGGACCCTCCCCACGGCCGTGCATCGCGTGCCATTCTCCTGCTCGAACCGACCTCGACGTATTACTGCTTGGTGGGCTCCGCCGAAGAGGCGGGACTCCTACGGGAACTCGCCCTTCGCACCTTCGACAACGGCGGCATTCGCTGGAGCGACACGGCCCGGGCCCGGACGGAGCTCGCGGTACGCCGGGCCTTGACGGCGGTCCTACCGCTGGGGGGTCCGGCCGAGAAGGACAGGGGGGAAAGGGTTGGCTCGGGGGTCCCATCCTCTCGTTACGGGGGCGGCGGAGGGGGAGGCGGCGAAGCCTCCTCGGTCGTCGGGGGAGCCTCCGGCTTCTGCCACTCCGTTGCTGGGGCGCTCGGACTCCGGGGGATCCGACCGCGTCGGATTAAGAGGAACAGGACCACGGCTACCACAGCGATCACGATCAGCAGGATCAGCCAGCCGACCGTTACTCCCGAGCCCGCGCCCAGCTCTAGGTTCATGACGGACGGGTTCGGGTTCACCGAGTACGAGACCTGTCCGAGGGCCGAGCAATAGTTGGTGCAAGAGCTCACCGCGGAGACGGTCACCCACAACGACTGGGTTCCTGCGGCCGCTCCCGAGGGTATCGTGTACTGGAACGAGCCCGACGTGGCGCTGGTCATCACCGCGGCGGCAGGGGGATTCCCAAATTCGAGGTCCACGTCCGAGGTCCAGAGGGTCACCCAGTACGACGTCGGAGGCGCCCCCGGTCCGAAGGTCGACGTGCTCCACGTCACCGTAAGGGTCTGGCCGGGTTGGAAGCTGCCGTCCGAGTACTGGGAAACCGTGGAGATCCCCACGGACACCGTCATCCCGGCCGCCTCGTAGAGGGTCTCCTGGTCCGATGCGAAGACTCCTTGCATGGGAGACTGGGCGGTCGCCTGGACCGTCACGTACGGCGGGGCGGTCGTGTTCGGGAACGTGATCGAGAACGTGTCGTTGACCACGACGCCCGAAGAGAGGAACGCCCCCGAGGAGGACCGGACCGTCTCATAGATCGTGGCTTTCGCGAAGAGCGCCCCGTAGGTCTCGACAGCGAAGCGGACGGTGTCGCCGGCGCGGTACTCGAGCTCGCTCGGGCTGATGAGGAGCTGCGCGGGGGCCACGTCGGTGCCCACCGTGTAGACGAGCAGGTCGCTCTGGTTGTGCGCGGCGATCGCGAGGTCGAGCGTCCCCGAGAAGTTCAGCGGAGCCGTGAACCCGATCGTTCCCGACAGGCCGGAGATCACTCCCGAGGCGACGGTGTTGTAGCCGTTGGAGTAGTACGCCGTGAGCGCGTAGCCGAGTGCGCTCCAGCCGCTCGTGGTCCCACCGCTGACGGGCAGGATCTGCCACGTCGCCGTCCCCGGGTCGCCCCCGAAGTAGAGGGCGGCGCCGAACGAGGCGACGATCGTGGCCCCGGCCGTAGCGTTGCCGATCACGAGGAAGTCGTAGGTCAGGTTATCGTACTTCGCAGCCGAACCCGCAATCGAGGGCACGGAGATCACGGAGACGTTGACCTGGTCCACGGCCGAGGTCGAGAACACCGAGGGCGAGGCGGTGAACAGGATGGTCGCGGTGCCGCCGAGGCCCGTCGTCAGCGCCCCCGGTGGATTGCCGGAGATCGAAGTGTTGGCGACATGGTTCGGCCCGCTCCAGAACCCGAAGGTCACGCCGACCCCGGGCGCGTTCATCCGCTCATACGAGTACATCACGGTGGTAACGGTCAGCTCGACCAGGGAGTTCGCGGCGATGTCGTTGTCGACGCAATCGCACTGGACCGCGATGGACGCGTCCAAGAAGTTGCCGATGTTGGAGTAGGTCTCGGCGTACACCGAGTAGTGGCCTAGGCTCGTCACGTTCGCCCAGCCGTCAAAGAAGATGTCGCCGAAGTTGCTCGCGTTCACGGGGAGCAGGAACGTGGCGGACCCGTTCACGATCCCCGCCCCGAACGAGGAAGCACTGAGGGCGAGGCGCGCGTAGTTCCCGGTCGTCCCGTCATAGTACGCCGCGGTCAGGTTGACGGAGGCGACCTGGGGATACGGGGTTCCGTCCGGGAGCCCGGTCACGAAGAATTCGACCGTTCCCGAGTGTCCCGCGAGCACCGTGTCCGGGGAACTCACTAGGGAGAGGGTGTACGTCTGGATGGAGAAGGCTGCGCTGGCAAAGCCTCCCAGCGTCGCCGACGCCGTTACGTTCCAGGTACCGCTGTACGTGAGGTTCGACGGCAGGGTGTATTCCAGGCCGGCCTGCGTGGAGACGTAGGTGCCGGTCGACACGTTGACCACCCAAGTTGCTACCGGGTTCGTGAGCCCGTCCCGGGTAGCATTCGAATCGAAGATGTGGACCGTGACGTGGGTATCGAAGTCCGGGTCATTGACGGAGAAGTAGACCCGCCCGTCGGGTTGCCCGGGGTAGAACACGGTCGTCAGAGCCCCGTTCTGGTCCAGCGGCGTGACGCCGATCGGACCGGCGGCCGGAGCGACCGCGGGTCCGAAGGAGGCCCGGGGGATCTCGGCCGGTGCGGCGGCCGAGACCACCGAGAGGGCCGAAACGACGATCAACAGTGCGGCTACGCCAAGAACCATCGGCCGATGCGCCATAGGTGATAATCTTCGCGTTTGGAGTATATCAACCCCCATGCTGACCCGAACCGACCTAGTGACGGCATGACAGGGGTGTCCCGGAAGACGCCCCGACGGAGCTTCCTGGGCCAAAGGCCTGCCGTCCGGGAGCCGAAGCGGACGGCCCTGGGCTGTTCGAGAAGAGCCACTGGAGGGACTTGAACCCCCGACCTGCTGATTACGAATCAGCCGCTCTGCCGAACTGAGCTACAGTGGCGCGACCGTACGGTCGATGGGAATCGCCCTATAATGGTGGCGGCGCACGCTCAGCGCAGCGAGTCGAGCGCCTCGGTCAGGTCGCGCACGAGGTCCTCGGGGTCCTCGATCCCGAACGAGAACCGAATGAGCCCCGGGTCGATTCCGCGTCGTTCGAGCTCCTCCTCGCCGAGGTGGCGGTGCGACGTGAGGCCGGGGACGCTCGCGAGGCTGTCGACCCCGCCAAGGCTCGACGCAACGTGCACGAACCGGAGCCGGTGGAGGAACCGCTCGGCCATCTCGGCGCCTCCCTTCACCGACACGGAGACCATTCCGCCCCGTCCCCGCATCTGGCGTGACGCGATCTCCTCCTCCTCGGCGCTCGCGCGGCCGGGGTAGCGCACGCTTCGAACGAGCGGGTGCGACGCGAGCGCTTCCGCCACGCGTCGACCGTTCTCGTTGTGGCGTGCGACGCGCAGAGCGAGCGTCTTCATGCTCCGGCCGAGCAGGTAGGCGGCGAACGGGTCGAGAACCGACCCGTAGTCTCCCCGGGGGTCGATCCGAGAGAGCAGGTCCTCAGGGCCTACAACGGCACCTGCGGTGAGGTCCGAGTGGCCCGCGAGGTACTTCGTGGCGCTGTGATAGACGAGATCCGCGCCGAGCGCGAGCGGATTCTGGTTGATCGGGGTGGCGAAGGTGTTGTCGACCGCCAGGATGCAGCCGACCGCGTCGGCCGCCTTGGCCCACCGCGCGATGTCGTGCACGGTAAGCAGCGGATTTGTCGGGCTTTCGATGACCGCGAGACGGGTCTTTGGGGTCAGGAATTTCTCCGGTGTGCGGGCATCCCGCTCGTTGACGAACCGCACCGACACTCCGAATCGGGGCATCAGGTCCGCCAGAACTCCCATCGTCCCTCCATAGAGCATGTCGAGGGTGACCACCTCGTCGCCGGCCTTCACGAGCGAGAGGAGAAGGCTCGTGAACGCGCCCATCCCGGAGCCGAAGAGCCGCGCCGACTCCGCTCCCTCGAGCTCGCGGAGCAGCTCCGCCGGAACCTCGACGGATGGGTTGGCGAGACGGCTGTACTCGTAGACCCCACCCCGGTCCGCCGCCTCGGAGAAACCGGACGGGAAGTGGTACGTCGTTGAGCGGTAGATCGGGGGAACGACCGCTCCGGCGTTGTAGTCGGGGCGACCGGCCCCGTGGACGAGACGGGTGGAGACGCCGGCCCACTCGGGGAGCGCGGTGAATCGGGGACGGGGACGACGACCGGGATCCTGCCGCTCGTCCGGGTCGCTCACGAGAGACCACGACCGAACCGGCTCCCGGCCTGCTTCAGGACGTGCAGGCGTGCCGGGGCTCCGATCTCTTCAAGATACGCGGCGACGGAGGGCGGGACCGCGTCCTTCCATCCGCTCCCTTCCGCCAGCTGCTCGCGGATCCGGGCCCCCTCGAAGCGGTCGCGGTCGAAGAGGGGCGGGCTCTCCACAAGGTACCCTTCCCGCTCGAAGAGGAGGCGGGTGAGAGGATTGTTCGTGTACACCCGGTCGAAGGTCGGCAGCAACGCCTCGAGATACCCCACCCAGAGGGCGTGGCGGTTGATGTCCTCGATCGGAACGAGGAGGGTGCCCTCGACCATCGCCTCGGCGAGGGCGCGGCCGATCATCTCGAGGCGCTCGCCGGCGGTGAACGGGTTCTCCCAAGTATAGGACTGCTCGGCACTCCCGACGCCGATCAGGACGGGCGCGCTCGGGCGGTCGGCCCGGATCTTTCGGATGACCTCGAGGTGGCCCCGGTGGAGGGGTTGGAAGCGGCCGATGAGGAGAGCCCGCACGGATATCCCTCGCACTCACTCGGGGGTCAAATCCTCCACGTCGTCCAGGAACTCGTCGATGTGCGGGCACTGCGCGGTCAAGTAGTGTCGGCAGTGCGCGCAGTGGCGGTCGTTCCAGGCGCTCGTGAGGTCGTCGTTGAACTCGTAGCACGGACGGTTGACGAACCGGTCCTCTTCGTCCTCCTCGTCGAGGGTCGGCGAGGCAGGGAAAGGCCGCGAAACCACCGGCCCGTGCGCCGGGACGCGGAACGTTCCTCTCACGAACCGGTCGGTCGCGCGGGTGCGGTCGGCGGCGTGACGGGCGCGGAGATCTCCTCCGACGTCCGGCCGGTCGCACGCACCATCGCGGAAAGGCGTTCGAGAAGCGACTCCTTCTGAGCGCCCTGGCCGACCAGGGCGTACTTGAGCACGTCCCGCAGCGTGGAAACCGGGATGACCTCGACCATGCCCCGGTACCTCGACTCGAGCACCAGGTCGTCCAGGTTCTCTTCGGGCACGAGCACGCGCTTGATGCCGGAGTCGGCCGCCGCCTCGACCTTGGCGGTGACCCCGCCGACGGGGAGGACCTGACCGCGGACCGAGAGCGAGCCGGTCATCGCGACCGACTGGTCGACGGGGACGCCCTCGAGGGCACTGATGACGGCGGTCGCGATAGAGACCGAGGCGCTGTCGCCCTCGACCCCGTCGGAAGTGCCCACGAACTGGATGTGGATGTCGTAGCGGGAGATGTCCTCGCCCGTGTACTTCTTGATGAGGGCGCTGACGTTCTGGACGGCCTCGCGCGCGATCTCTCCGAGCTTTCCCGTCGCGACCACGACCCCGCCGTTCCGCGTCTGGGCCGGAGTGACCTCCGCCACGATCGGGAGGACGATGCCCGAGAACTCGGCCATGCCGGTCTGCGCGTTGATCGCGGCGAGACCGTTCACCACCCCGACCGCCGAGCCCACGGTCGAGAACATGTGGTACTCCTTGCGGCGCTCCACGTAGCGGTCGGCGATCTGCTGCTCGAGCGAACGGGCCGCCTTCTTCGCTTTCACGACCTGTGCGGCGTGGACGATCGGAACACCTTCGGAGAGGGCGATGTCGCCCGCGACCCGGACGAGCCCCCCGAGCTCTCGCAGGCGCAGCGTGAGCTGGCCCGAGCGACCCGAACGACGTTGGGCCTCGCGGATGACCTCGACCATGGCCCCGACGTCGAAGTGCGGGATCTTCTTGTCCTTCGTAACCTCCTGAGCGATGAACCGAACGATCTTGGTCCGGTTCTCGGGAGTGTCGGGCATCGTCGTCTTGACGTAGAGTTCGTATCCGTAGCCGCGGATCCGCGACCTTAGCGCCGGGTGCATCGTCTGAACGCTGTCGACGTTCCCGGCGGCGACCAGGACGAAATCGGAGGGCACGGGCTCGGTCTTGACCATCGCCCCGGCCGAGCGCTCGGATTGGCCGATGATGGGGAACTTGCGCTCCTGGAGCGCGGTGAGCAGCGAGTGCTGGCTCTCGATCTTGAGGAGGTTGATCTCGTCCAGGAAGAGGACCCCGCCGTTCGCCTTGTGGATCGCCCCGACCTCGACGCGCTCGTGCGGAGGGGTCTCGAGCCCGCCCGACTGGAAGGGGTCGTGCTTCACGTCCCCGAGCAGGGCCCCGGCATGGGCACCCGTGGCGTCGATGAACGGGGGCTTGTCGTCGGGAGAATGGGAGACCAGGAGCTTCGCGACCGCATTGCCCGTATCCGTGCGGCCGCCCGAGAACCGGGCGAGGACCCAGATGATGAGCACGATGAGGACGCCGAAGAGGATCGCGGTCAGGTCCTTCTGGACGATGACGATGTAGATGGTCACCGCGAGGACCAGGATCGCCATGACGACGAAGAGGATCGACCGTTGCTCCTTCTTCTGGGCGGCCTCCATCTTCTGGGCCGCAACGATCTCCTTGCCTTTCCCGGCCGGGACGACCCGGATCTTCGGCTCGTTCGGGTCATCGCTGTTGGAGTAGGCCAGGATGTCCTGGAGCTGCTCCTTGGGCAGGAAATCGACCATCGCCCGAGCGAGCATGCTCTTGCCCGTTCCGGGGTCGCCGATCAGCATCATGTGCCGCTTCTGGGTCGCGGCCTTGTGCGCCACCTCGACGGCGTCGTCCTGTCCGATAACCTGGTCCAGGAGCCGGGGCGGGACCTCGACCTGCGCGCTCGACGTGTAGGGAAGGGTCCGCGCCCACAGTTCGAGCTCGCTGACCGGGGCAGCCTCCGCGGGCCCGACGGCCGGTGCTTCCGTTCCTTCTGCCATGGTGGCGTCGCGTCCCCCAACCGTCGAGAGACGGTGCGCCAATGAATCCAAGGGGGGGTCCATATAAAGCCCTTCGGGCCGGTGAAACAGAAGTACCCTGGTTTCGCCGGTGGTTTTCCGCTCCCGGAGGCGGCTCGTGTCCGGTCAGGGTCGGCCGTTATCTACCGTCCCGGACTCGACCCTGGGGGCACCTGCGATGACGGTTCGACTCGAGGGAAAGCCGGTCGCGGAAGCGATTGACCAGGCGACCCGGTCGGCGGTCCGGTCCCTCCCCGCGGGCGAGCCAGCCCCGTGCCTAGCGAGCGTACACCGTGGCGTGGACAGCCCGTTCCGGTACTACCTGAAGCGTCAGGCCAAGGCGGCCGCGGCGCTCGGCATCTCCTTCCGCGACGAACCCCTCGGACCGGAGGATGGGCCTCAGGAGCTCATCGAGCGGCTGGCCGCCCTCGACCGGGACGCGGGCGTCCATGCGGTGCTCCTCGAGCATCCCCTGCCGCCTCCGTTCGACTTCTACCGCGCGGTGGCGACCCTGCGACCCGCGAAGGATGTCGACGGGGTGGGAACGGCCAACCTGGGTCGTCTGGTCGCGCAAATGCCCGTGCAGGTCCCGGCGGTCGCGCTCGCCGCGGTCGAGATCGCTCGGCATTATCGGCTCCCCATCGAAGGGGAGCGGGTCGTCGTGCTAGGTCGGTCCGAGACGGTCGGCCTTCCCCTCGCGCTTCTGCTCGCGGGGAAGGGCATCGGGCTCAACGCCACGGTCACGGTCGTCCACTCGAAGACCCGGGACCTCAAGGCAGCCCTCGCGAACGCTCGCACGATCTTCTCGTGCATGGGCCGTGCGGGGATGCTGACCCGAGAGGTCGTCCCGGAGGGGTCGTGTATCGTCGACGTGGGTGTTTCGACCGTGCCGGACCCCGCCCGGCCCGGGAGCTCGAAGACCACCGGGGACGCGGACTTCGAGAGCCTGGACGGCTGGGCTGCCGGGGTCACCCCGGTACCTGGCGGAGTGGGCCCGGTAACGGTCGCGAAGCTGATGGCGGCCACGCTCGAAGCCCAACGGCTCTTACGAACCGAGGAGGGGGGTTGAGCCGCCACCACGTCGGCGCTCCCGGTGCGACCCCTCCGCCGCTGCGATGCCGGGACTGCCCGATGTGGTACGGCGCGGAGGACGACGGGTGGGGCCCGTGCTCGATCAAGAACCGCCGCGGCGACGAGCGGTACCTTACCTGGGGGGGCCACGCGTGCGACGAGGACTACTCGCCGCCGAGGGCCAAGCCCGCTTTCGTGCGGGCCACAGCGTTGAGGGGGGCCCGCTCCACTTCGAGGGCGTCGGCCGTCGGGTACACTTCGACCTCGAAGGCGGCCCAGGGTAGCCGACGGGCGACCCGACGCAACGCGAGGGGCGACACTTCGACGCGCCGCCGGGCCTCGTCGACCCGATAGTCCCCGGGACCCGCTCCGAGCCGACGGACCACCCGGGCCGACCAACGGTCGAGCTCCTCACCCACCTCCGCTTCCACGACCCCGAGAACGACCGTGCCGTCCTCGGTCCTCCGCGCGAAGGCGGGAGCGGTTCGGTCGGCGCGCCGCCGGAGCCGCTGTCGCAGCTGGACGCCGTCCTTGAACCGGGACGAGCAGTAGTGAACGGGGACGGACAGGGAAAGCTCGCGCACCAGGCGCTCGGCGACCGCGCGGCTACCGCGAACTCCCCAGCCGTTGCGCGGGTCGACCCGGTAGTGATGCTCGCGCATCTTCGTCTCGTTGGTCTCGGAGAACTCGAGCTCGTTCAGGTTGACGAAGTCGACCCCGATCGCGTCGAGGGTCAGGAGGAGGCGACGCAGCTCGGCCTCCTTCTCGGGTAGTACCGGGACCTCCACGCCCCGGCGGATCCCCCAATCGGGGGCGGTCTCCAGCACCGAGCGGTACGCCCCACCGTCGCTCGTGAGAGGACCCCAGAGGTAATGGGGGATGTGGAGGCGAAACTCGTCGAGCCCGGCCCGGGCGAGCCGTGCGAGCTTCTCGGGGTTGGGTTCGTGTGTGTAGAGGTGGATGTCGTGGTCGGCGCCGAACTCGTGCTTCAGGAGCCGAACGTAGTGCTCCACCCGGTCGACGACCCCGAGGGGGTCTCCGCCCGTGATCCCCGTTCCGGACGCTCCGATCGCGCGAGCCTCGTCGAGCACATCCGCGTCCGACCGGACCCGACGCTCGTTGGCGTACACCACGTCGAGCTGGTTGCGCGCCGGCGAGACCGGGCAGTAGAAGCATCGGAACCGGCACAGGCCGGTGACGAACAGCACCATCTTGCGGCCCTCCGCGCACTGCGTGCATGCGGGGGAGAGCGCGCCCCGGTGGCTCGACGCCATCGGGAGAAGGTGGAGGCGGTTCGCGTTCATCGAGCCTCCGAGCCGGTCCGTGAACGATAAGCGTTGCCGGCGCGCCCGGACGACCCCCCGTCCGGTCGGCGGGCCACCGACGCTCGGTTCCCGTGGTGGCCTCTTGCCACCAAGTGGGGTGGGGGGGAGGGCGAAGGCGTAGGCTCAAATCCCCCACCCGATTGAGCGCGCCACTCGCGGAGGAACGTCGCCGATGGAAATGCAACCGGGCCAGATGGCGTACGACCGGGCCAGCACGGTGTTCTCGCCGGACGGGCGACTGTTCCAGGTCGAGTACGCCCTCCAGGCGATCCAGATGGGAGGCACCGCGGTCGCGGTGACCTACGATACGGGCATCGTCTTCGTGGCGTACCGAAACCTCCCGGTGAGCTCGCTCGCCGAGGCCGGGTCGATCGAGAAGAGCTTCGCGATCGACAAAGGGCTCGGGTGCGTCACCGCCGGGCTCATCGCCGACTCCCGCGTGCTGGTCGAGTTCCTTCGGGTCGAGGCCCAGCGCCACCGGTTGACCTACGGGGAGGCTCCCCCGTTCACGCTGCTCGGCCACGCGCTCGGCACGCTCCTCCAGCAGTACACCCAGTTCGGCGGTACCCGACCGTTCGCGGTCTCCCTCCTCCTCGGTGGGTTCGATGGAAAGGCTCCCGGGCTCGTCGAGCTCGACCCCAGCGGCGCGACGATCGGTTGGAAGGCCTACGCCATCGGCCGGAACCGCCGTGCGGTCGCCGACTTCCTCGAAGAGAAGCTCCCGGAGAATTTGACCGAGGAGTCCGCGTTCAAGCTCGCGGTCCAGGCCGTCGCTGAGGGTTCGCCCACCCCGTTCCAACCGGAAGCGTTGGACGTGGCGATCCTGGAGCCGGAGACCGACCTGCGTCGCCTACCGGTCACCGATGTCGCCCGGCGCGTGCAGGGGATGCCGTTCATCGGCGCGCCCGAGCGCCGTCCCAACTCACGGTAGTCCGAGACCTCAGCGGACGCGGGGGAGTCCATGAAGCGCGGCTCCCGACCGAAGTCCGCGACCGAGGCGCTGTTGCTCTCCCCGCGGGACGCCCGAGCGATCTTCACGTACAACCGCGCGGTCTTCGACCGGTTCGTGCGGCGCCTCTCGCGCCTTCCGTGGAAGACGGTGAGCGCGGAGCGTCAGACCGGCCATCACACCCTCTTCGAGACGCTCGTCCACATCCTGCACGTGCAGGAAGCGTGGCTCGCCTACATCGTCCCCGGACGTGGAAAGGAGCTCTCCACGCGCTTTCGGGAGGCGGACCGGCGTCCTACCACGTGGCGAGGGTTCCGCACCTACTCGGACCGGGTGTGGTCCGAGACCGAAGCGGTGGTCCGGTCGCTCTCGGCCCGGGACCTCCGCCGGACCGTGAAGGCGCCGTGGATGCCCGGTCGCTACACGGTCGCGGACGCGCTCCTGCAGACCACTGTGGAGGAGGCGCACCACCTCGGAGAGGTGATCGGTGCTCTCTGGCAAGAGGACCTGGCGTCGCCCGCGATGACCTGGATCGAGGTCCATCGGACCCCCTCTCGGTCCCCTCGGCGACCTTAGGACGCTTACGGGCTGGTCCGTTTCGAGGACGCGGCCTCGAACTCTCCCCGCAAGCGCATGCGTCGCCGCGTGCGGTGGTAGGTGACCGCGAACCGGTGCGCCTCGTCGCGCACCGCCCGCAGGAGCAGCATCGGCGCCGCGTTCGGGTTCGGTCGCATCGGCTCCGAGCGGTCGGGTCGGTACACCTCTTCCTCCCGCTTCGCGAGGCCGATCGTGGGGATCCGGTCCGAGAGCCCGAGCTCCGCGAGCGCGCCGAGCGCGGCCGAGAGCTGCCCGGCGCCGCCGTCGATGAGCAGGAGGTCCGGCAGGACCTCGTTCTCGGCGAGACGTCGGGCGAAACGACGGGAGACGACCTCCGCGACCATCGCGAAATCGTTCGTCCCTTCGACCGTGCGAATGCGGAACCGCCGGTACTCCGACCGCTTGGCGAGGCCCCGCTCGAAGACGACGAGCGAGCCCACGGCCTCCGACCCCTGGAAGAGGGAGATGTCCACGCCCTCGATCCGGTTCGGGATCGTCGGTAGCTCGAGCAGGCTCTGCACGGCGAGGAGCACTTCTCTCGGTGCGGGGCGGGCGACGACCTGGTCGACCGTCGCGCGGGCGAGCCGCTCGGCGAGGCGGCCGAGCGCGGCGTAGCGGCCGGTCGGGCGGAAGCGGACCTCGACCCCGCGAGGACCGAACAGCTCGTCGAGCGTAGCGTCGATCCCGGTCGGTCGGGGACCCGCGATATAGATCCGGTCGGGAAGCTCGAACTGGGCCCCGTAGTACTGCGTCAGGAACTGACGCAAGAGCTCCCCCGGTTCCGGAACGTCGTCCGCGGGGATCGTGAGGAGGTGGGGTTCGGTCTGGCGGACCTCGCCGTCCTCCACCCGCAGGAGTCCCACCGCCACCCGCAACGTCGACGGGTCTTGGGGGTAGGCGAGCGAGAGGACGTCCGCGCGGCCCGTACCGGGACCGATGACCGCCTGACGCTCGGAGAGCGCTCCGAGGCCGGCGAGAGCGTCCCTCAGCATCGCGGCGCGCTCGAACTCCTCGCGCCCGGACGCGCGTCGCATCTCCGTCTCGACCAGCGGACGGACGAGAGCGACCTGGCCCCGGAGTACCTGGGTCGCCCGTTCGACCTGCGCTCGGTACTCATCGTGGCCGATCGCTCCGATGCAGGGAGCGCTGCAGACCTTGAGGTGGTAGTAGAGGCACGCTTGTTTCGGAAGTCGCACGCACCGTCGCAGCTGGAAGAGGTCGCCGAGGAGCTTCTCGACGCCCCGGGCTTCGCGGGCGCTCGTGTACGGCCCGAACAGGAGAACGCCGGGGCGACGGCGCGGCCGGCGGACTAGGAAGATCCGTGGGACCTCGTCCCCGACCGTCACCGCCAGGTACGGGTAGCTTCGGTCGTCCTTCAGGAGAACGTTGTACGGCGGCTGGTACTGCTTGACGAGGTTCGCCTCGAGGAGCAGCGCCTCCCGTTCGGTCACCGTGGGGACGAATTCGACGCTCGCGCTCTGGGCGAGGATCGTCCCGTCCTTCTCGATGCGCGCCCTCAGGTGGTCAAGGACCCGACGGCGCAGGCTGCGGGCCTTCCCGACGTAGACGACCTCTCCGCGGCCCGAGCGGAAGAGGTAGACCCCGGGCACGTCCGGGCCCCTACGGAACCCTTCGCGGGTCTCGGCGGCGAGCTGGCTCGCCGGCACGAACGACGGGAGCTCGGGCCGGTGGTTCTCGCTCATAGCCGCGCGCGTCGGAACACGGGTGTGGGCGGCGGAAGATGCGGGAGGAGGAACCGGCCGGTGTGCGAGGCGGGGGTACGCGCCACCTCCTCTGGGGGCCCTTGGGCGACCACGTGCCCGCCCGCGTTCCCGCCCTCGGGACCGAGGTCGATCAACCAATCGGCCGACTTGAGCACGTCCACGTTGTGCTCGATGACGACCACCGTGTTCCCGGTCGAGCGCAGCCGGAACAGTACTTCGAGCAGGCGCTCGACGTCGGCGAAATGGAGGCCGGTCGTCGGCTCGTCCAAGAGGTAGAGGGTCTTGCCGGTGGGAGGCTTCGCGAGCTCGTAGGCGATCTTGATTCGCTGCGCTTCCCCGCCCGAAAGCGTGGTCGCGCTCTGCCCGAGCCGGATGTACCCGAGCCCCACGTCGACCAGGAGCTGTAGCCTCGTCGCGATTCGCCGGTGGTGCGCGAAGAAGCCGAGCCCCTCGCTCACCGACATGTCGAGGACGTCGGCGATCGCCTTCTCCTTGAACTTCACCTCGAGGGTCTCGGCGTTGAACCGCTTCCCTCGGCAGTCCTCGCAGACCACGTAGACGTCCGGGAGGAAGTGCATCTCGTAGCGCAGCACCCCGTCGCCCTCGCACGTCTCGCACCGTCCCCCCGCGACGTTGAAGCTGAACCGTCCGGGGGCGAACCCCCGCGCCTTCGCCTCGGGAAGTCCCGCGAACAGTTCCCGGATCGGGGTCATGACACCGGTGTACGTGGCCGGATTCGACCGGGGGGTCCGCCCGATGGGAGCTTGGTCGATGAGCAGGACCCGGTCGACCTCGTCGATCCCCTCGATGAAATCGTGGCGTCCCGGCGTGTCGCGTCCGAGCCCGAGGTGCCGGCGCACCGCCCGGTAGAGGATCTCCTGGAGGATCGTCGACTTGCCGCTCCCCGAGACCCCGGACAGGCCCACCAAGAGTCCGAGCGGGATGGCCACATCGTCCCCCTTCAGGTTGTGCTCGCGGGGCCCGTGGATCGTCAGGAACCGACGACCGGGCGACATCCGACGCTCGGGCGTGGGGATCGAGCGGGCTCCGGAGAGGAACGCTGCCGTGAGCGAGCGCGGGGTACCGGCGATCTGGTCGGGAGGACCGGAGTAGAGGAGCTCGCCACCGAGGGCCCCGGCCCCCGGACCTAGGTCGACCAACCAGTCGGACTCCCGCATCGTCATCTCGTCGTGCTCGACGACGAGCAAGGTGTTGCCGAGGTCGCGGAGCGTCTTCAGCGTCGAAAGTAGGCGGGCCTGGTCACGGGGATGGAGGCCGATCGAGGGTTCGTCCAAGATGTACAGGACCCCGACGAGCCCCGAACCGATCTGGGTCGCGAGGGCGATCCGCTCGGCCTCGCCGCCCGAGAGCGTTCCCGAGGCGCGGTCGAGTGTGATGTAGGTGAGGCCGACGTTCTCGAGGAACCCGAGCCGGGCCCGGATCTCCCGGACCACCTGGCCCACGATCTGCTCGTCCCGCTCGGAGAGCGAGAGCGACCGGAACATCTCGACCGACTCGGAGACCGTCATCGCGGTGACGTCGGCGATCGATTTCCCCTGGACCGTGACCGCGAGGCTCTCGGGCTTGAGGCGACGGCCTCCGCACGCTCGGCAGGGAATGAAGGAGAGGAATCCGAGGTAGTACTCCTTTGCTCCCTCGCTCTTCGTCGTGCGCCACCGACGCTCGAGGGCCGCGACGAGGCCCTCGCGCAGCCACCCGTTCACCCACCACTCCTCGGGACGATGAGTGGCCTGACCGAGGCTCTTGTCGGCCCCGTACATGAGCGCCTTCCACCCCTTTTCGGAAAGCTCCCGCACCGGGCGACGCGGGTCGTAGCCGAACAGCTGGCCGAACCGGACGAGCGAGGCGGTCACGGGGGTGAGGCCCCACACGTTGATCGCCTTCGTGAGCGGCTTCTCCTTGTTCGGGACGATTCGCTCCGGGTCGGCGTGCAGCGTGGCTCCGATCCCGAGGCACTCTGGGCAGGCCCCGAAGGGGTTGTTGAACGAGAAGATCCGCGGCGCGAGCTCGTCCATCGAAAAGCCGCACACGGGGCACGCCCGTCGGCTCGAGAAGATCTGCCGCTTCCCCCCGGGACGCCGGAGGACGACGAGGCCGTCGCCGAGGCTTCGGGCGAGCTCCACCGACTCGGCGAGGCGACTCTCCTCGGCCGGGGAGACAACGAAGCTGTCCACCACGACCTCGATCGTGTGCTTCTTGTTCTTCTCGAGTCGGACCTCGGTGCCCGGAAGCCGGACCTCCACGCCGTCGATGACGAACCGGCGATACCCGGCCTTCCGCAGCTTGTCAATGACGTCCCGGTGCTCGCCCTTCTTCGCCTGGAGGACGGGAGCCAGCAGGTCGACCTTCTCCCCATTCGCCTCGGCCTTGACGGCATCCACGATCCGGTCGACCGACTGCGGAGTGATCTCCTGCCCGTCGTTCGGACAGTGCGGGACGCCGATTCGAGCGAACAGGAGGCGCAGGTAATCGTGGATCTCGGTGACGGTGCCCACGGTGGAGCGCGGGTTCTTACTGCCGGCCCGCTGCTCGATCGCGATCGCCGGGGCCAGGCCATCGATCGAGTCGACGTCCGGCTTGTCCATCTGCCCGAGGAACTGGCGGGCGTACGACGAGAGGCTCTCGATGTACCGCCGCTGGCCCTCGGCGTAGAGCGTATCGAACGCGAGCGACGACTTTCCCGAGCCGCTCACCCCGGTGATGACGATGAACTTGCCGCGCGGGAGGTCGATCGAGACGTTCTTCAGGTTGTGCTGACGCGCGCCGCGGACCCGGATGGTGTCGGATGGGTCGGCCATGATACTGGCCTAGGTCGGCAAGAGCGTACGGACCGTCTCGACCAGGCGGTCGAGGACGTGGGCCTGCACCCGGGCGCCGAGCTCGGCGGAGGCGTTCCGCGTGTCCCCGATCACGCTGTCCGGCCAATCCTTCTCGCTCGGACTACCCGGGACGAAGGGGCTGTGCCGGTACTCGACGACGGGGCGGGCCGGACCCACGGTCTCGGGGGCGAGCGCCATGACCCGGGACGTCTCGAGGAGACCCGCGTGGCCATCGTTGGGCGGCGACTCCTTACCCCGCAGCTCGTAGACGAAATCGTAGTCGCAGAGCACGACCGCGCGGGTGCCGGGGTGCGCCTGGACCGCGTGGTCAGCGGCCTCCCGAAGCGCCGCCATGTGCCCGCGCTCGCCGTGTCCCGATAGCACGAGGATCCGTCGGACCCCCGAGCGCGCGAGCTCGGAGAGGACCCCTTCGACGTAGTCTTCGAGCTGGGCGATGGAAAGCGAAACGGTGCCGGGGAACCGGCGAGCCCCCGGCGCCGACCCGTACGGGATCGTGGGCGCTACGAGGCCATCGACGCGCTCGGCGAGGGCCGACGCAGTCGCCTCCGGCTGGATCTGGTCCGCTCCGAGGGGCAGGTGGGGGCCATGCGCCTCGAGTGCCCCGACGGGGACGATCACGAGCGGGTTGGAGGCGAGACGACGCTCGAACGAACGGTAGTCGAGATCGAGGAGACGGTGGGAAGTGGACACGCTCGGAAGAACCGGGCGAGCGTATTTAACACGGGCCGAGAGATACGGAAACGGCCGACCCTCCGATGGGAGGGAGGGAGGCTCTTAGGGAACCGGTGCCTACCTTTTGGTTTCGGTCGCGCGCGCCCCCGTTCACCGGTCCTCGGAGGTTCGCGATCCGCGCCTCGGTTGCGCCCACGGTCCATCGCCTTGAGCAAATGGGGTGCCCGGGGGTCAGTGACCCCGGGACGGTCCACGCGGCGGAGGAGGCCAGCGTAGAAAGATCACGACCGCGACCGCCGCCCCGACCACGACGATGACCCATACGGCCACGCCGGTCAAATCGGTCGATCCGACGCTGGTCGCGGTCAGCCCGCCGCCCCCGCTGCTCTCACTGACAATCGGCACGTTAGCCCACGTCGACCCGAGAACCCAAGTGTCGTTGCCGAACGAGTTGACCCCGCCGACAGGGTTCTCGTTGCCCGAGAAGATGATGTCCCCCACGCCCGGAACGTTGACGAGACGCGAGTTCCAACGGGGAGGGGGCGGGTGGCCGACCGTGCTCGTCAGGTTCGTCCACTGGCCGTCCGCGAACAGATAGGTTGCATCGGTCTCCAGGCAATCCAGGGTGAGGCCGCTGAACATCACGACCCCGTCGCGTGTCGGGTCGTATCCCATAGTGGTGACCCCCATCGGGTTCACCGGGGTGAGGGATTGGTCCTGGGTGACGTTCGTCCAGGCACCGTTCGCATAGATCCACGTCAGCGCGAGACCTCCCTCGGGGTCGAAGCATCCGTTGGTGCCGCCGTAGAATAGGAGACCGTGGGCCGCAGGGTCGTCTGCCAGGTTGCCCCAGACAGCCGGCGGGAGCGTCCCCGCAGTCTTCGTGATGTTGGTCCAGGTGTTCCGGGTGAACTCCCAGAAGATCAGAGCGTGCGTGACCGGCAAGCTGCCGAGGAGCAGCAAGGTTCCGCTCGTTGAGTCGTAGACCAGATTGATCGACGAGGTCAGAGGGGGAGACTGTGCGGGCGCGAGCTGTTCCCACCCCGCGTCGGAGAAGAGCCATGTGTCGTTGAAGAACGTGCCCGATCCCGCACCCCCGAAGAGAATCACGCCGCCGAGGGCAGGGTCGTAGGCGATCCCGTCCGCGAAGCGGGCCGCCGGCGAGACCGACGACGCCACCGGAGACCAGTTCCCATGCGAGTAGACCCAGGTATCTCCGAGGGGAGTGTTGGACGAATCCTCTCCCCCGAACAGCACCAGCTCGCGCAGCAGGGGATCGTACGCCATTCCGTAGCTCTGCCGAGGCGTGGGGACAAACTCGGTTGCCGCCCGCCCGCGACTTTCAGTAGCGGCATGGGTGACGGCGGGCAATGGACCCACGGCTCGGCCCGTCGGCACTCCCGTGAGGATGACCATCATGACCACCGCGACGAGAAGGGCCGGAAGGAGGACCGAACAGCACCGACAGCAGGATCGGGCCATGGACCCCTCGACTTAAGCGAAAGACGAACGGGAGTATCCGCTTTACCCCTCCTTGCCGACCGACCGGGCGGGCCGGCGACTTTCGGATGGCGTTCTCACGACGGGGTCGACGGCGTCCCGGGGTCCGGTTCGTCCGCGACGGATGGGACGGGCTCAGCACGGCGATTCCCTCTTCGGGAACGCGTGGGGCTCGCGACCCGAGCCACTCGTGCGGGGGTGGAGCGGGCGGAGGGGGCTGGTTTGCCCGTTCCCGTCACGCGACCGCGGCCCTTGGGCTTGGCCTTCGCCTCGGAGGGCTTGGCGGATGATGGCCGGGCGGCCTTCTCCTCGGCCCGGGCCGACGCACGAGCTGCCTTCTCTTCGGTCCGGGCGGTCGCCCGGGCGGCCTTCTCTTCGGCCTTCTGTAGTCGGGACGGGCATTCGGGGTTGATGCAGAGCGTCCACGGGGGTCGACCGGCCTCGATCGCCGTCACAACGGGAGCTCGACAGACCGGGCAGGGAGGCTGGTCCTTCTCGAGCTTTCCCCGCTGGGGCAGCGGGTACGTGACACGACACGCCGGGTAGCCGGAGCATCCGACGAACCGCTTTCCCGCAAACGAGTAGCGGATCGAGAGCGGGCTACCGCAGCTCGGACAGATCCCGATCCGGAACGCCTTGTGGTGCTCGGGACACTCCGGATTGACGCAGTAGAGGTCCGGGCGGACACCGCGGAACGTAATCTTCACACGGGGGACCTTGCAGGTCGCGCAGAGGAACTCCGGGGCCGGCTCGACGAAGCCCGCCGAGGGGAGCGCGTAGGTGGCCGTGCACGAGGCGGGGTTGTTGACGCACTGGACCCAGCGTGCCCCCCGGGGGCTCCGCGCGAGTTGGAGCGCGCCACCACACTTCGCACACGGTCCGACGAAATGCTGGCGGTCGAGCGCGCCCGTGAGGGTCTCCTTCACTCCCTTCGTGTTCGCCGAAAGGAGCGCGTACGCCTCGCGGAGCATCTCGCGGGATTCCTCCAACACCTCCGCCTTGGGCTTCTTCGACTCCGCGACGAGCTCCATGTCCTCTTCGAGACGGTGGGTCATCTCGGGTCGGGTGATCACCGGGGCGTGAGCCTTCAGCGCCTCGGTCACCGCGATCCCGGTAGACGTGGGTTCGAGCTGCCGCTGGTTCACGTAGTGGCGGTCGAAGAGCTTCTGAAGGACGTCGTGCCGGGTGCTCTTCGTCCCGAGCCCGAGGCGTTCCATCTCTTGGATGAGGGAGCCCTGCGAGTACCGGCGGGGAGGCCGGGTCTGGTCCTCGACGAGCTCGACCTTTGGGACCGTGACGGTCTCGCCGACGACGAGGCGCGGCATCGGGACCGTGTCGGGTTTCGAGTACGGATAGACCCGGTACCAGCCCGGGTCGGTCAGGAACTGGCCCTTGCCTTGGAACCGCTCACCGTGGATCTCCACGGCGGCGGTCCGTCCGATGCCGAGCGCATCGGGGGCGAGCGTCGCGAGGAACCGACGGACCACGAGCTCGTAGACCGCGGCGTTGTCGGGACGCAGCTTCTTCGGGTCGACGACCCCCGTCGGATAGATCGGGGGGTGGTCGGTCGTCTCCGTCCGCCCTCGTGTGGGTCGGAACGACGGCTGCTGGAGGACGAACTCCGCCGCCTCGGCGAACGGGCCTTCGCGGAACTTCTCCACGAGCGTTCGCAGGCCGAGCCCCCGCGGATAGACCGTGTTGTCCGTCCGCGGGTAGCTGATCAGACCCTGGGTGTACAGGTCCTCGGCGATCCGCATCACGCGCGACGCGCCCAGGCCCATGCGCGTCGCCTCGGCGACGAAGAGCGTGGTGGAGAAGGGGACCGGGGGCCGGCGTCGGGTCTCCTCTTCCGCGAACTCCCGCACGACCCCGCTCTTGGCGTGGGCGACGAGCCGGAAGATCCGGTCCGCGTCGACCTTCTTCTCGAAGATCCCGTGATGGTGATGGAGGCGAAACTCCTCTCCGGCCTTCTCGCCGGTCGCGACGATCTCCCAGAACGGGGAGGGAACGAACTCCTTGATCGCCTGGTCCCGTTCGACCAGCAGCGCGAGCGTGGGGGTCTGGACGCGACCGACGGACAGGAAGCTCTTGCCCCGCTGCTGGGCTGTGAGGGAAAGGTAGCGCGTTAGGAGGGCACCCCAGACGAGGTCGATCTCCTGGCGCGATTCGGCCGCCTCGGCGAGCGCTCGGTCGAGCTCTTCGAGATGCGTGAAGCTCGTCTCGATCGCGTCGCGCGTGAGCGCGCTGTACTGGGCCCGCTTCACCTCGATCTTGGGATGGACCTTCTGGAGGAGCTCGAGGCACTCGAGCCCGATGAGCTCGCCCTCGCGGTCGAAGTCGGTCGCGATGATGACGCGGTCGAACTCGCGGACGATCGATTGGAGGGCCGCGACGATCCCCGTCTCGGTGACCCGCTTGAGCGGCCGGGTCTCGAGGAGCTTCGGAAGGCCGGCGAGCGTCCACTCGGAGAGCTCCTTCGGGTAGTCGAGCTCGACGATGTGGCCGCGCAGCCCCACGACGGCGTAGGGTCCTTCCGGGCGGTCGAACCGGAAGACGTTCGTCCCTTCGAGGCGGGCGCGTTTCATCCGCCCATCCGAGAGCACAATGGCGATCCGGAGGGCGGTGTTGAACTTCTCGGCCACGACGAGAGTGCGAACCACGGCTCGATTATCAGGCCGGGCGCCGTAGATAAAATCAGGGGGTGACTAACGCCGGCCGACCGCTCCGAACGTGAGCGCGCGCGTTCGACCGGGGCGAAAAGCCCGACGACCGTCCTCGACGGCCCGGCGGCGTGGCGGACCCGCCCTCCGACTCTTTATACGGCCCGGCCGGTCGGGGCGACCGGTGCCGCGGTAACTCAGTTTGGGAGAGTGCAAGACTGAAGATCTTGAAGCCGCCGGTTCAAGCCCGGCCCGCGGCACCTCCCCCGGTCTGAGCGGTACGACACCGTTCGGAGCGGGCATCGTCGGCCGACCGGCGGACGCGGCGAGCCGGGTCTTCCGGGGGTCCCCCGACGTCGTCCGTCGGGGGGAGGCGCGGAGTTAGCGTGACGGGACGAACCAGACGTCCGTGATCGCGTACTTCGGGTTCGCTTCGAACCGAGCCTCGATGGGCATCCCGACGTAGAGGTCCGACTCGGCGCAGTCCCTCAAGCGGACGAGCAGGAGGCTCCCGACCCCGTCGAACTCGACGAGCGCGAGGCTGTACGGGGTTTCCTTGAGGAACAGTTCGCCCGAGAAGTGACACGTCGTCCAGGAATGCACCCGCCCCTTCGTGGGGAGGTCGACCCACTCCGTCGGAGCGCCGCAGACCATGCAGTGGCTTCGCGGGGTCCCGTAGACGAAGCCGCACTTCGGGCGTCGGCACTTCGACCCGCGCAGTCGTCCCTCGGCGAGCCCGAGGAAGAACGGCGAGTCCTCGGCGTAGCTGTGGATGTAGCTGATCGTGTACGGGTTGCGGATGATGAGGCTCTCCACCCCGTCGCCGTCCCGGAAGATGGCGGCGCCGCTCTGCTCGAGCTCGGATTGGACGTCTCGGAACTTCGAGAACGTCCGGGGGCGTGCGCTCATCGGAACCCCCGCTCGAGGATCGAAACGGTCACGGCCGAGCCCGTCCCCGCGTGGCTGTGGATGGCGCCGCGCTTGGGCTTTGCCAGCTGGAGGGCCGGGTCCCCGAAGTGCTTCGGGATCGTTCCCTGGAGCTGCCAGAACGCGAAGACCGCCTGCATGAGGCCGGTCGCGCCGACCGGATGGCCGCATGCGATGAGACCCCCGGAGGGGTTGACGGGCATGGCGCCGGCCCGGGGGACCGGGAACCCATAGTCGATCCCCTTCAGGAACGGGTCCCCGCGCTCGACGAACCCGTAGCCCTCGCCGTAGCGGCAGAGCCCAAGGTCCTCGTAGGTCTGGATCTCGCTCGACGCGTAGGCGTCGTGGAGCTCGACGAAGTCGAGCTCCTCCGTCGGCTTCGTGATCCCCGCCATCCGGTACGCCTCGATCCCCGCGGTGCGGCCGGCGCGGAACGAGTGCACACCGGGATACGGGAGGTGCTCGTACTCCTTCGCCTTCTCGTGCGGGAGGAGCGGGACCCGCCCGAAGGGCCGGTCGGAAAGACGCATCGTGTCGGTGCCGCAGCCCACGCCGGTGACCTGCACCGGCTTGTCGGTGAACTCCTTCGCCCGCTCTTCGTCACAGAGGATGACGCACGCCGCTCCGTCGCTCATCGTGCAGATCTGTTCGCGCGTGAGCGGGTAGCTGATCATCTCCGAGTTCAGCACGTCCTCGACCGTCAGGCGCTTCGGGTACTGCGCGTACGGGTTGTGGAGCGCGTTGCGGTGGTTCTTCACCGAGACGAGGCTCATGATGCGGCTCCCCTCGGCGATCGCGAGTCGCTGCGCCTCGCGCTCGTCGCGGACGTTCGCGAACTTTCCGAGCCGCAGGTACTCGTAGATGTGGCGCATGACCATGAGCGCGTAGTAGCCGGTGTAGAACCCGCCGAGCGGGAAGTCGAAGTTCGTGTCGGAGGCGAGGGCGATGAACTCGTTCCCCTTCCAGGTGTTGACCCGGCTCATCGTCTCGAAGCCGGCCGCGAGGCAGACGTCCATGCGCCCGCTCGCGACCGCTTCGTACGCGGCCTGGACGCATTCTCCGCCGGTGGCGCCGCCCCACTCGATCCGAACCGAACCCTTCGGGTTCAGCCCCAGGTAGTCCTGGACCATGCTCGCGGCCTTGAGCTGCCGGGTGAAGTGGTCCGAGAAGTAGGAGATCCGCGTCCCGTCGATCCGGTCCGGGGTGAGGTTCGGGACCCCTTTGAGCGCGTAGTCGTATGCCCGTCGGACCATCAGGCGGAAGTCCATCGCGGGATGGGCCTTTGCGAACTTCGTGACGCCGCCCGTGACGATGTAGACGCGCCGCCCGCGGGCGGGGGACGTCCGGGCTCGGGTCGGTCGGGCGGGCGGGCTCTTCGAGCGCTTCGGGCTCTTCTTCGCGCGAACGGGCACAGGTGCTCCCTCGCCTCGCGCCAATCGGGTCGCCCTCATAACCTTCGCATGGCCGCCCACGGGCGGGCGGTGCCAGAATCGTTTAACGCGGGGGGCCGATACTCCCCCCGATGCCGACCCATCCCGCCCCGAAGCACCTGCTATCGATCTCAGACCTCGCGGGGGACCTCGACCGGGTCCTGGCCCGCGCCGCGGCCCTGAAGGCCGAGCGCGCCCGGGGGGTCCTGAAGCCGACGCTTGCGGGGAAGAACCTCGCGATGATCTTCGAGAAACCGTCCACGCGCACGCGCACCTCGTTCGAGGTGGCGATGAACGACCTCGGAGGCCACTCGCTCTACCTCTCCTCGAAGGACCTCCAGCTCGGACGAGGCGAGACGATCGCCGACACGGCTCGGGTCCTCTCTCGGTTCGTGGACGCGGTCTGCTACCGCGCGTACCGGCACGCCGACATGCTCGAGCTCGCGCGCTGGGCCACGATCCCGGTGATCAACGCCCTCGACGACGTGGAGCACCCTTGCCAGATCACGGCCGACCTGCTCACCATGCGCGAGCGCTGGGGCGGTCGGTTCGCGCACCACCGTCTCGCGTGGGTGGGGGACGGCAACAACGTCCTCCACTCGCTCCTCCTCGGAGCGGCGGCCGTGGGACTCGACCTCGCGGTCGCGACCCCGGCGGGATACCGCCCCCAGCCCGAGTACGTCCGGGCCGCGGAGGTGCTCGCGCGGGACTCCAAAGCGACGATCACGTTCACGAACGACCCGAAGGAGGCCGTGACGGGCGCCGACGCGCTCTACACGGACGTGTGGGTCTCGATGGGCGACGAAGCGGAGGCCGCGGCACGGATGGCGGCGTTCCACGGGTTCCAGGTGAACGACGCGCTCGTCGAGCTCGCGAAACCGTCGGCGTTCGTTCTCCACGACCTGCCCGCCCACCGCGGCCAAGAGATCACCGACTCGGTACTGGACGGGCCCCATTCCGCGGCCTGGGACCAGGCCGAGAATCGGCTCCACGCCCAGAAGGCGATCCTCGAGTACCTTCTCCTTCCCCGCGCCAAACCCCGGCGCGCGAAGTGAGGACCGGTCGGACACAGGGGCCGGTCCGTGGTCGGCTACACGCATCGGGACCGTCGGGCCCACCGGGACGTCCGCCGGGCGTTATGGACGATGGTCGCGGCCGCGGTCGCCCTCACCGGGGTCGGGCTCGGGGTGCCGCTCCCGTTCATCGGGATCGCGGCGGTCGTGGGCCTGGGGGCGCTCGGGGCGGTGTACCTCGGCTGGTCCGAGGGGATGCTCTCGAGCTACCAGACCGACCTTCGGACCGCGCGGGAAGGCGGGACCGGGGACGGCTTCGTCCGCGTCGAGGTGGGGTCCGCGGTCGGATTCGACCGGGACGTCGGTGGGCCCACGGCGCTCTCTCCCCATGCCCGGCGACGCTACCCGGGGACGTCCCGCGACGACGACGAACCGAGGCGTGCGACCGGACCGTAATCGGGTCAGGTCTTGCCCGGTGTCTCGGGCTCCGCGCGCAGCCGGACCTGGAGCAGGTGCTCGATCTTGCGCACGAGCGCGTCGGGAGGATGGAAGTTCCCGGATTCGATCTTGAGCACGACCGACTTCTTCTCGTTCAGCTTCTTTCCGAGGACCTCGGGGGTCCATAGGCGGGCCTCCCGCGCGAGCCGGATGCGCTTCCCCCAGTCCGGGGCGAGCTCCATCTCCCCGATTTCCTGGTAGAGGTCCCGTTCCTCGAGCCGTCGTCGGGGACCGGAGGGGCGGGTGACGCCCATTCCCGGGCGGAACCGGCCGCCGTCGCTCGAGGTCGATGCGGGAGGAGCGGGAACCGGGTCGACCGGCGTACCGAACCGGGCGCATTCGGGGCAGAGCGAGAGGACCGACCCCTCGAGGCGCACCCGGCTCGCGAGCGGAACTTCCTTGCCGCACATCTCACAGAGCATCGTGTTCTCCTACTTCGGACGCGGAGGCCGAGTCCGTCGACGTTCTTCCATTCTCCGCTGACCTTCTTCGAATCGGAGCCGCTCCTCCGCGCTCTGCGGGACGAGCGGCGGCACCGACACAGGCCGGCCCGCGGCGTCGACGGCGACCATCGTGATGAACGCTTCTCCGACCGCGCGAGGCCTCCCTCCCGAGGCCGACTCCGCGCGGACCCGGACCCAGACCTCCATCGAGGAGGTCCCGACGTAGGTGAGAGTGGCGTCGAAGTCCACCACGTCCCCGACGTGGACGGGGGAGAGGAAGTCGACGCGGTCGAACGAGGCGGTCACGCAGCCGGTCCCCGCGTGGCGGCTCGCCGCGATGTACGCGACCCGGTCGATCTCGGCGAGGATGCTCCCACCGAAGACGTTGCCCGCGAGGTTCGCGTCGGTCGGCACCATGAGCCGGATCGTCGATGCGCGCGACGAGCCCGTTTTCGATGACCCTGGGTCCGGCACGTGCTCCGCCCCGAGAAAGACCGGGCGACCGACGGGGCGGCCCTCTAAAGCGGTTTCGCCGCTCGGAGCCCGCCTAGCGTTCGGCGACCACGAACGCTCCCGACCCGAACGGCTCCCGACGGGCGCTACGGAACCCGGCGGCGAGGACCTGCTGCTCGAGCTCGGCGGCCGTCACGAACGAAAACGAGTGACGGGCCAGGTGTCCCTCGAAGACGGCGACCCATCGCCCCGAAAGCGTGGACCGGTCGAAGTCGTACACGACCAGTCGGCCTCCCGGGGCAAGCACCCTCGCGGCCTCGCGGAGCGCGACGTCCGCCTGAGGAAAGTGATGGAACGACATGAGGGACACCACGCGGTCGAACTGGCCCACCCCGTACGGGAGCGTCTCGGCCACCCCCGAAACGAAGGTGACAGGAGCGCCGGCGGCGCGTCCTCGCAAGATCTTCCGCTCATCCGGCTCGAGGACGACCAGCTCCCGGGCCCCTCGACCGAACGCGGCCGTAGCGGCACCCGTGCCCCCACCCAGGTCGAGGAGGCGGCACCCTTCCGGCTCTGTGAGCGACCGCAGGCGGTCGAGGAGCGCCCGGCGCGCCCAGAGGCGGAAGCGGTCCCGTCGGGAGGGTAGGTACGGCATCGTTCGGTCGACCTCGGGGAGAACGGACGGGATGGGTTGTGTGCCTAAGCCTCAGGGGAATCGGTCTTCCCAGAACGCACGGTGGAAGCGACGACCGACGGACAACCCCCAGAAGATCCACATCACGACGACCACGGTCGGGAAGATGATGAACGAAACCAGGACGATGGCGAGGTTCTGGTACCAGGGGAACCGACCGGCGAGGAACGCGAGGTAGAGGATCACCCAGCAGAGGCCCCCCACGAGAAGACCGATCGTGGCCACGATGCGGGACTTGAGCCCTCGGAAGAAGGGGCCGGCTTCCTCGGGTCCGGGCGGGAAGGCCGGGTCCTTCATCGGCCCACCTCGTGCCGCTCCCTTGTGGAACCCGTTCGAGTCGTCATGCGGGCTTCCCCCGAGCCGAGCGGTCGACAAGGTCGTCGAGCCGCTTCGCGACGGCCTTGAGACGAGGGGCCATGGCACTGAGGTCGCCCTTCTCGCCACGGCCGAGGTCTTCCAGGAACGCCGCGTACGCCTCGATCTCGGCGAGGGCGTCCTGAGGGCTGCGGGGCCCGCGTCCCATCCATCCGTGCATCCAATCCGGCCCGCCACGAGCCGCCTCCGTGACCTCGTAACGGCCGTCCTCGCGCTTGCGGACGAGCTTCTCTTGGGCGAGCTGCTCGAGGAGAGGGTAGATCGAGCCCGGGGAAGGTCGCCACCAGCCCATCGACATCCGGTCCATCTCTTCCATGATCTCGGCTCCGTTCATCGGGCCTCGCTCGAGAAGCTGAAGCACCCAAACGCGAAGGCCACGATGACGCTTCGATCCCCACGCGTAAGCCCACATACTCGGAATACCGATATCGATTATTCGATATAAATCTTTCCTGAAACGACGCCCGGGAGGCAGAACCGTTTCAGGACCTCACCGAGTCCTGAAGAGGGGCGAGTGGTTCCGCCCAGATAGGAAGGTCATCGATGCCGACCAAGAGCAAGAGCGCGAGCCAGGGAGCCGGAGCGAGCCGGGGTAAGGGATCGTTGCCGAAGGCGCACGTGGCCACCGTGGCCGTCGTGGTCTCCGACCGGAAGAAGGCGACCGAATGGTACACCGGGAGCCTCGGTCTCGACCTCGTCGAGAGCATGGACCACTGGGTGGCGGTAGGTCGCAAGGGCAAGGGTGGGTTGCTCCACCTTTGTCAGATGTCCGAGTTCGAGCCGAACGCTCCGCTCGAGCCGGGCAATTCGGGCATCACGCTTCGGGTGCCGGGGTCCGACTTCGTCGCGGCGTGCGGGGCGCTCAAGGCGAACGGTGTCGAGTTCACCGAAGGGCCGAAGAAGGAATCGTGGGGCTGGTACGCGACGGTCCGCGACCCCGACGGGAACGAACTCTTCCTGATGCCCGACCTCTAACGCCCGACGCCCGGGCCCCGGTCGGTGCCGGTGCCCGTGCTTTTCCTTTCGTCGCGCGCGACGCTGCGCCGGCGCGGCCGCGGAAATCGTACGAGCCGCTTCTCTCGGAGGCGCGCGGAGACAACGCCTATATAGCAGGACCAACTGGGCGCGCCCGGTGCCCTAGAAAATGGCGCAGAAACCCCACCTAAACATCGTCTTCATCGGACACGTTGACCACGGGAAGTCCACGACCGTCGGCCGTCTCCTGCTCGATACCGGGTACATCCGACAGGAAGAGATCGACAAGTACCGGCAGGAGGCCGAGGCGAAGGGGAAGGCGACGTTCGAGTTCGCCTGGGTCATGGACGACCTCAAGGAAGAGCGCGAGCGCGGGGTCACGATCGACATCGCCCACCGCCGCTTTGACACCCAGAAGTACTACTTCACCATCATCGACGCGCCCGGCCACCGGGACTTCGTCAAGAACATGATCACGGGGACGAGCCAGGCCGACGCGGCGGTGCTCGTCTGCTCCGCGGCCGAAGGGGTCCAGGAACAGACCCGGGAGCACATCTTCCTCGCCCGGACGCTCGGCGTCAGTCAGATCATCTGCGCGATCAACAAGATGGACCGACAGGAGGTCGCGTACTCCGAGAAGAAGTACGAAGAGGTCAAGGAGGACCTGACGAAACTCCTCAAGAACATCGGGTTCAAGCTCGCGGAGCAGGTCACCTTCCTGCCGATCTCAGCGTTCAAGGACGACAACATCAACAAGGCGAGCGCCAACATGCCCTGGTTCAAGGGGATGACCCTCCTCCAGGCGCTCGATGCGCTCAAGGTGCCGGAGAAGCCCACCTCGAAGGCGCTCCGACTCCCGGTCCAGGACGTCTACACGATCACCGGCATCGGGACCGTCCCCGTCGGACGTGTCGAAACCGGGACGCTCAAGGTCGGCGACAAGATCGTCTTCATGCCGGGCGGAAAGTCCGGGGAAGTGAAGTCGATCGAGATGCACCACGAGGCGGTCACGGAGGCCGTCCCAGGCGACAACATCGGCTTCAACGTCCGCGGGATCGACAAGAACGACATCCACCGCGGCGAGGTCGCCGGTCCGGCCTCGAACCCGCCCACCGTCGTCGAGAGTTTCACGGCGAACATCCAGGTGCTCAACCACCCGAGCGTCATCACGGTCGGCTACGCGCCGGTCTTCCACTGCCACACGGCCCAGGTCGCCTGCGAGTTCACGGAGCTCCTGAAGCGCCTCGACCCCAAGACGGGTCAGGTCGCGGAAGAGAACCCCCAGACCCTCAAGACCGGGGACGCGGCGGTCGTCAAGATCACGCCGAAGCGCCCGCTGGTCATCGAGAAGTACAAGGAGTTCCCGCAGCTCGGACGGTTCGCCGTCCGGGACATGGGGCAGACCGTCGCGGCCGGGGTCGTCGTCGACCTCAAGAAGCGCGAGTAAGCCTCTCGCGGGCGGACGGGCGACCGGGAGGGAGGGACTATCGATGCCGCAGAAAGCCCGTATCTCGTTGAGCGGCACCGACTCCCGTAAGGTCGACTCGATCTGCAAGCAGATCCGCGAGATCTCTCAGAAGACCGGGGTCGCGATCGCCGGCCCCATCCCGCTCCCGACGAAGAAGCTCAAGGTGCCCGTACGCAAGGGCCCCGATGGCGGCGGCACCAGCACCATCGACCACTGGGAGATGCGGATCCACAAGCGACTGATCGACATCGATGCTGACGAGCGCGCCCTCCGCCAGGTGATGCGGATCCAGGTGCCCGACGGCGTGAACATCGAGATCGTCCTCACCGGTTAACCGCGTGTTCGCGCCGGGCGCGGGCCGCTACTTGGGAGCGGCCGCCGCGGTCCTCCTCTTTCTCGCGGCCCTCCCGGTCTTCGGGGCCGTCCCTCTCTCGTGGGCCTGGGGCGTTGGGCTCCTCGTGGGCATCGCCGTGTGGCTGTTCTTCGCGGTCTTTTTCCGGGACCCCGAACGGACCGTCGGCGACGGGGTCGTCTCCGCGGCGGACGGCCGGGTCCGCGCGGTCGACCGGGAGGGGGACGTGTGGCGCATCTCGGTCTTCATGAACGTCACGAACGTGCACGTGAACCGCTTCCCCGTGGACGGCCGCGTCATCGAGATGGAGGGACGCGGCGAGGGGTTCCGGGCGGCGTACCGGCCGGAGGCCGAGCACAACGTCCAGCGGCGCTACCGGCTCTCGACCGCCCTCGGGCCCGTTGAGGTCGTGCAGATCACCGGGGTCGTCGCCCGCCGCCTGGTCTCCTTCGTCCGGGTCGGCTCGGACGGGAAGAAGGGGGACCGACTCGGGATGGTCGTACTGGGGTCGCGGGTCGACGTGCTCGTGCCCGCGGACCGCGCGAGCCCCGTAGTGAAGGTCGGGGACCGGGTCCGGGCCGGGGCGAGCTCGATCGCCCGGGAGACATCCGCGTGACCGACCGCTGGCGGGCGAGCGCGAACCTCGCGACGCTCGCGAACGGGGTCCTCGGGGTCGGAGCGGTCCTCTACGTCCTCGCGGGCAATCCGCTCTGGGCGATGTTCCTCATCGTCTGCGCGATCGGGTTCGATGGGTTGGATGGGATCCTCTCTCGTCGCAGCACCGCTCCCCCCAGCCGGTTCGGTCGCGTGGCCGACTCGGTCTCCGACGCGGTCTCCTTCGGGGTCGCCCCGGCGTTCCTCATCGCGGTCCACACCGTGGACGGGCCGACGTGGCAGCCGTGGGAACCTCTCGCGCTGGCGCTCGCCGCCGCCTACCTGGCGGCCGCGGTCGCCCGATTGATCTACTTCACCGCCCGCGCGTACGACCGGTCGGACTTCCTTGGGGTTCCGACCCCGCAGAGCGTGCTCGGGCTCGTGGTCGTGCTCCTCTTTCTCGACACACCGGCGTTCGCGGGCGTGCAGCCGGTCGGCGTGTTCGTGGGGGTTGCGTTCTTGGCCGTCATGATGGTCGTGCCGGTCGGGTACCCGAAGATCCGTCGCGGGAACCCGTTGCGCGCGCCGATGGCCGCGACCGCGGCCTTCGTCGCCCTGGCCCTCGTGCCGCTCCAGTTCCATCTCGCCACGGGCTCGGCCCTCTACGAGTTCGCCTATGGCGCGTCGATAGCTTTCCTCATCGGGGTGGCGAGCTACTATCTCCTCGGACCGTTCACGGTCCCCCGGAAACGAACGGAGGAGCTTCCGAGCCCATGACCCCCTCAGGCCGCGACCGCGCGCCCCGACTCTCGCGTCGGGAGACGCTCCTCTTCGAAGCCGGGATCAAGCTCGGAGGCGTCTTCCACCAGTACCTGGGCATCCCGGTCTCGGACCGGACGGCGGCCTCGCTCGCACGTGCGATCGAGGCGGCGGTCGGGCTTCAGCCGTTCGTGCGTCGGGTCACGGTCGGGATCCATCCGAAGCGCGGGGGACCGCTCGGTCGCGGGAGGTTCGCGTACCGCTACCTCACCCCCGAGATGCTCGACGTGAGCGTCCAGCTCGTGGACGGCCGGACGGCAGTGGAGGCGCGCCTCCAGCACCGACCCGACCTGAGGTACACGCTGATGAAGGTCGTCCGGATGGACGACCCGGGCCGCTCCCCCGGCGGCAGGTCTCGCACGACCCGGCCCCTCAGGACGCCTTCAGGGCGGCGCCGGAATCGACCGCGGGGTTGACCACCGGTTCTCGCGGTCCGCCGGCGTCGCGGGCGGGGCCGTACCGGCGTCGCGTGTACGCGACCGTCGCAGCGGTCCAGAGCGGGAGCGACACGAGGAGCAGACCGCCCGAGACGAAGAAGACCAGACGGAAGCTGCCGATGAGGGAGAGGACGCCCGAGAGGGCTGCGCCTCCGACCGCGGCCACGCCTCCGAGCGCGGTGTTCACGCCGATCAGGCTTCCTGCGTCCCGTCCGACGAGGCTACGGAACAGGATGAGGGAGCTCGCGGTCGTGTAGACCGCGATCGCGGCGCCGAGAATCCCGTAGATCAGGAGGTTCGCCTCGAACGCCGCCGGGGAACTGAAGGCGACGAACGTGAACCCCGCGGTGGCGAGATACCCCAGGCTCCGAAGGTACGCGGCCCGGTGGACCAGACGGTCGGGGCCGGAGCGCATCGCGAGCCCGCCCGTGAACGGGAAGACGAGCGTCTGCGCGAAGTTGTTCGAGACGTTCACCAGGAATATCGACGAGGCCGCGAGGCCGGCCGAATAGAGGTACGGCGTGTAGGAGATGTTGAACAGGTTCCCGGAGAGGTTGAACAGGAACGACGCGATCATGATGAGCGGGAACTCGTGATGGAGCTCGGCGCGGGCCCACCGTCGGAACCGGGTCCAGACGCCGGGGCCGAGGGACGGGCGGGTCGGGAAGAACGGGATCGGGATCCGGAACGAGGTGATCGTCCGGATCCGCGATAGGAGGCTTTCGGGATGGTGGACGACCTGGGTGGGCTTCGCCTTCTCAGCGCTCTCCCGGATGCCGAACCAGATCGCGACCGCGCTGACGAACGCGAGGGCGGCGAGCAACAGCAGGAGGTTCAGGAGAGCCTCGGAGGCCAGGGTCCAGAAGTACCCGATCAGGACCCCGAGGATCGAGCCGATCATCGTCATCTCCTGGTAGGAGGCGAACGCGTTCGGACGCTCGCGTTCGCTGAACTTCTCGAGGATCAGGAGGTTCGATGCACTTGCTCCCGCAGGAGCGATCGCGCCGATGACCGCGTAGAGAGCGTAGAGGGCGGTGATCGAATGCACTCCAGAGAGGAGCGCGTAGAGGACGCCGTACCCGGCGAAGTTGATCACCAGGAAGGTACGTCGGGCGGGGTAGCGGTCCGAGAGATGGCCCCAGACCACCGACATCAGGATGACCGCGCTGTTGAACAGCGTCGCCGCGACCGCTACGTCGGCCCAAGATCCGTGCAGCGTGATGAGAATGAGAAGGGGAAGCACGACGCCGAAGCCGGCGGTCGCGGCGTTGATCGGAACGAAAGCGAGAAGCCACGGCCGGGCGAGAAAACGGCTCGGCCAGGTACGGAGCGAGAGGGCCATCTACAAATCCGGGGCTACACGCCGCTTACTTAAGCGGCCGTCTTTCGAGTGGCGACGGGGGTCGGTGGGGGGAGTTCCCTGAGGAGGCCCGCCCTATCGTTCCTCGACACGCTTATTAGCTGGGGACCATCTCGCCGCCTCTCGGAGGAGTTTCCGCGTGGCGATTGGATTCGTCCTAATCAGCACCGCGCCAGCGAAGGAGCATGAAGTCTACACCGAGCTCCTTCGGGTCAAAGGGATCGTCGAGCTGCACCCCCTCTTCGGAGAGTACGACCTGATTGCCAAGGTCGAGGCCGAGGACTTCAACGCGCTCGGCCAGCTCGTCGTTGACAAGATCCGCTCGGTCCCCGGCGTAATCGATACGAAGACCCTTACGGGCATCAAATTCTGAAAGGTGCAAAATGTTCGATCTGTTGGCTGTTACCTCGGTAGATTTCTCGAAGTGGTATGCGTTTGTCGCCGTGCTGCTGCTGGTCTTCGCCCTGTTCCTGATCCTGGCCGGGATCTTCACGGCCTACTTCGGAAGCGGGAAGAGCCGGACAATCGGCGTCGCGCTATTGGTCGTGGGGCTGGTGGTCGGCGTGTTGATTGCCTACCTCTACCACGCCGGGGACTTCGGGGCCGCCTCGGACCAGCTCGGCTCGCTGATCTTCCAGTCGGTCCTCGTCATCGTCGCCGCTGTCATCGGCGCCCTGGCCGCGATCGGGATCTTCCTGGTCGCGATCATGAAGTCGTAGACGGCACAACCCGATCCCTCAGGACACCTTGGCGCGTCGGCCGAGGTCACGCGGCGGGCGGCTTGTCACCCTCACGAGCGACGTGGGCTGGGCCTACGCCGCCCAGATGAAGGCGGCGCTCATCGCCGGCGGCGTCGACCCGAGCCAGGTGGTCGACCTCGCCCACGACCTACCGGGGCACGGGGTAGAGGAGGCCGCGTTCCTGCTACGCGAGATGGCGAGAGGGTTCCCTCCGTCCACGGTGCATCTCGCGGTCATTGACCCGGGGGTCGGAGGTCGTCGTGCGCCGATCGCGATCGCCACGAAGGCCGGACCGCTCCTGGTCGGTCCGGACAACGGCCTCCTCGTTCCGCTCGCCGAGGAGCTCGGGGTCCGGGCGGCGTATCGGATCGACCCTGCGAGGCTTCGACGGAGACCCGCGGTGGGAACGACGTTCGACGGGCGGGATGTCTTCGCCCCCGCGGCCGCGTCCCTCGCGGGCGGTGCCCGTCCGTCGGTCCTGGGTCCGACCACGGTGCCCAAGCCGTACTCAATCCCCAAGGCCCTCCGAGCCCGGGCCGGAGCCCGTGGCGAGGTGCTCCACGTGGACCGGTTCGGGAACCTCATCACGAACGTGCCCTCCCGATGGGTCGGTACGATGGTCTCCCGGCTCACGCTCGCCGTGGGAAGGGGGCGGGTCCGTGAGGTCCCCTGGGTGGCCAGCTACGAATCGCTCGGCCGCGGCGCCCTCGGGACCCTCGCCTCGAGCTTTGGGCTCGTCGAGGTCGCGGTCGGAGAGGGGCGGGCGGCGGACCTCCTTCGGGTCGGGGTGGGTTCGAACGTCGGGCTAGCCTGGCGTCGGCGGCCGAGGACTCGGACTGAAAAAGCTAATAGCGCGCGACCTAGGAATCGGCGCTAACGGACCGTCTTTCCGGGCGAGAACCTCATGGCCAAACGCGATTACTACGAAGTCCTCGGCGTTCCCAAGACCGCGACGGAGGACGATATCCGTCAGGCGTACCGGCGCCTCGCCCGTCAGTACCACCCGGACGTGGCCAAGGAGAACCCGAAGGCCGCCGAGGAGAAGTTCAAGGAGTTCTCCGAGGCCTACGAGGTCCTCGCGGACGCCGACAAACGGCAGAAGTACGACCAGCTCGGGTTCGCGGGGGTCGAGACCGACTTCGGTCCGGGCGGCTTCAACTGGCAGAACTTCACCCACATGGGAGACCTCGAGGACCTTCTCGGAGCGTCCCCCCTCTTCCAGCAGGTCTTCGCCGGGTTCGGGATGCCGTTCGGAGGTGGCGGCCGGATGGCCGGACCCTACCGGGGGAGCGACGTCGAGCTCACTATCCGTCTCCCTCTCCTCGCCGCCGTGCAGGGGGCCCACCCCACGGTGGAAGTGCCGCACACCGGTCCGTGCGCCGATTGTCACGGCACGGGAGCCCGAAACGGTACCGCCCTCGAAACGTGCTCGGAGTGTCGGGGCGAGGGCCAGGTACGAAGGGTGCAGAACCGCGGCTACACACAGCTCATCACGATCGCCGAGTGCCCGCGTTGCCACGGCCTAGGCCAGCGGGTCCTCGAGAAGTGCCCCACGTGCGGGGGGAACGGAAGGACGACCACGGTCGAGCGGATCGAGCTCACGGTCCCGCCGGGGGTCGACGACGGCTCGGTCCTCCGGGTCCCGGGGCATGGCACCGTCGGGGTGAGAGGCGGGAGGGCCGGCGACCTCTTCGTGCAGGTCATCTTAGAGCCCTCTGCGGATTTCCACCGGGAGGGCACGGACTTGTTCTCGGAGACAACCGTCCCCCTCTCGGTCGCGCTCCTCGGCGGCGAGGTCGAGGTCGCGACGATCGAGGGTCGGGCGGCCCTCAAGATCCCGGCCGGGACCCAGCCCGAGACCCAGTTCCGCCTGCGAGCGAAGGGATTCCCTCGGTTCCGGGGCTCGTCGCGCGGCGACCAGATCGTGACCGTCCACGTGGAGGTCCCCCGGTCGCTCTCCGGGCATGAGAAGGAGCTCCTCCGCGAGGCGCTGGGGGCCGGGAGCTCAGCCCCCTCGAAGCGGGACTGGTCGTTCCGTCGGCGGTCCTCCTGACGATGTCGGACGAGGAACTCCCGGTCAGCGAACAGTACTTCGCCGAGCAGCCGCACACCCGCTCGGTCCGCTCCGAGCGACGGTTCCTCTACCAGGGGGAGATGCTGACGTTCGTGGTCGATTCCGGCATGTTCGCCTCGCACGGGATCGACCCCGGGACCGCGCTGCTCATCGAGAACCTCACCTTCCGTCGGACGGACCGGGTCATGGACCTCGGCTGCGGGTGGGGGCCGGTCGGGGTCGCGGCCGCGAAGTCCGCGCGGGACGGGCGGGTCGTGCTGACCGACGTGAACCGGAGGGCCGCCCGGCTCGCCCGGGAGAACCTGGAGAGGAACGGCGTCAAGAACGCCGAGGTTCGAGTCGGGTCCCTCTACACGCCCGTCGCCGACGAGACCTTCGACGTGATCGCGACCAACCCTCCCTACCACGCCGGCCGCCCGCTCGTCCTCCGAATCCTCTCGGAGGCCCCGGACCATCTTGCGCCCGACGGGCGCCTCGTCTTGGTCGGAAAAGGAAGCCAGGGGATCCGGTTCTACCAGGAATGGCTCGAGGCGCACTGGCCCGGACCGGTCGCCGTCCTCGGCCGGGGCTCCGGTTATCGCGTGCTCGAAGCCCGACGTGCGCGGACCGAACCCGCGGCGTGACGGTCGGGGTGTGCGGCGTCGGTTGCCGCCGTTTCGTCGGCCGAAGCCGTTAAGAGGCACGGCTTTCTCGGCGGCCGCGCCCTCGATGGAGGGGGTCGAACCCGGCGTCCGTCCGACCGTTCGCCCCCTTCCGGTGAGGCTCCACCCCTAGGGGAGTGACCGTCGCGCCCAAGGAACCGAAGGAAGCCCCGGCCGAACCAGCCGCGACCGCCGCGGACGCCGGGCCTGGGCCCGGTGCGGAGAAGGCGGCTCGGAAGGAGAAACTCGGCAAGGGGAAGGAGCCGAAGGACGCCAAGGAATCGAAGGGCAAGTCGAAACCCGGCGCGCCGGGCAAGACCACCAAGATCATCCCCGACAATCCGAACTTCCGGTACATCGTCCGCATCGCCAACACCGACCTGGACGGCACCCGCCCGACGGCGCTCGCCCTCACCGGCGTGCGCGGGGTCGGCCTTCGAATCTCCGAGGTCGCCTGTCGCCTCGCCGAGGTGAACGCCAGCGAGATGATCGGGAACCTGCCCGAGACGACCGTCGAGGCGCTCGAGACGACGCTCGGGTCGCTCGCCACGAAGCTGCCCGTCTGGATGGTCAACCACCCGAACGAGCCGTTCGTGGGAGAGTCCCCCCACTTCTTCGGCCCCGACCTTGAGACTCGGCGTCGGGACGACATCAACGTGATGAAGATGATCCGTAGCTACCGCGGCGTCCGCCACGAGCGGGGCCAAAAGGTCCGCGGACAGCGGACTCGGTCCAACGGTCGGACGGGCATGGCCGCGGGCGTTATCAAGAAGGCCGCCAAGGAAGCGGCAGCCGCCGCGGGCAAGGAAGAGGCCCCGGCGGCGGCGGCTCCGGCGGCGGCCGCAGCTCCGGCGGCGCCCGCCGCGAAGAAGGTGTGAGGGATCCACGATGGGCGACCCGAAGTTCCTGAGACGCACCTACGACACTCCGAAGCATCCGTGGGAGGCGGCGCGGATGGAGGAGGAGCGTAAGCTGCTCACGAAGTACGGCCTCAAGAACAAACGGGAGCTCTGGAAGGCCCAATCGATCCTTCGGGGCTTCCGCGGCCAGGCCCGGGACCTTCAGGCCCGATTGAGGACCGGGGCGCCGCAGGCCCGCCGTGAGACCGACCAGCTTATCGGCCGACTGACCCGACTCGGCCTCCTGCCGGTGGGGACCCCCACGATCGACGATGTCCTCGCGCTCACGACCGAGGACCTCCTGCAGCGCCGGTTCGAGTGGATCGTGTTCAACCGCGGGCTCGCCCCGACCGCCAACGGCGCTCGGCAGTGGATCTCGCACGGTCACATGTCGATCGGCGACCACCGTGTCACGCGCCCCGGCTACCTCGTGCCCTCGGCCGAGGAACCGTTGATCGCCTACTGCCCGACGAGCCCCCTCGCGAACGACGACCACATGGTCCGGGTCGCCCTGCGGGAGCGGCTGCAGGCCCGCGCCGCCCCGACGCCCCCGCCCACGCCCGAGCCTCCGGCGGTAGGGGGTGCCTAGGCCATGGCGAAGGTCGGCATCGCGCACATCTTCGCGAGCTACAACAACATCCACATCACCGTCACCGACATCACCGGCGCGGAGACCCTCGCGAAGGCGACCGGCGGGATGGTCGTCAAGGCCGCCCGGGACGAGTCGAGCCCGTACGCGGCGATGAAGGCGGCCGACCAGGTCGCCGCCGTCATCAAGGAAAAGGGCTACGACACGCTCCACGTCCGAGTCCGCGCGCCCGGCGGGAACCTCTCCCGGTCTCCCGGACCCGGCGCTCAGGCCGCGATCCGGGCGCTCGCCCGGGCCGGGGTCCGGATCCAGCGAATCGAGGACGTCACCCCGGTGCCCCACGACGGCACGAAGCCGAAGGGAGGCCGCCGCGGCCGGCGGGTGTAACCGATGGCGATCACGGTCCAGGAACTGAAGCCCCGCTCGACCGCGCTCGAGGTCGAGGGGATGACCGCCTCCCAGGTCAACGCGATCCGGCGCACGCTCCTCTCGGACGTGCCGAAGCTCGCCATCGAGGACGTCGAGTTCCACCTCGGCCCGATCCGCGACGAGGCGACCAGCAAGGACTACGATTCCTCGACCAGCATGTTCGACGAGGCGGTGGCGCTGCGGCTCGGACTACTGCCGATCCCGACCGACCTCTCGCAGTTCCGGCGCAAGTCCGAATGCGAGTGCGGCGGGGCCGGGTGCGTCCACTGTCAGGTGATGTTCTCGGTCGACAAGAAGGGCCCGTGCACCGTCTACGCAAAGGACGTCGTCCCCCTCGGGGACAGCTCCCTCGCGATCCTCGAACCGGACGTGCCGATCGTACGGCTCGGCGCGCGCCAGGCGCTGCTCGCCTACATGACGGCGGTGGTCGGGACGGCGCGCGAGCACGCGAAGTGGCAGGTGGCCCACGGGGTCGGGATGTACCCGCGCCCGCACGTCAAGATCGCGAAGAAGGAGGGATGCACGGACGCGTGCCTGAAGCGCACCGCCGCATCCTGCCCCGTCAAGATCCTCGAGTTCGCCGGCGGGAAGCTCTCGGTCACCGACGAGCCGAAGTGCATCTTCTGCAAGGCGTGTGAGGAGGTCTGCGAGCACGGGTCGATCAAGGTCACGGCCGACGAGGAGGATTTCTTCCTCCGGTTCGAGACCGACGGTTCGCTGACCGCGCGCGAGGCCCTGCGCTTCTCGCTCAAGGACCTCAAGCGCCGCTTCGAGGAGCTCCGCGAGGCGATCCAGGCGATCCCGTGAGCCGCGACGGGCTCGTCCAGTCGTAGCGCAGCAGGGCCGCCACCCTTCCTAGGGCCGTCAGCTTTCGACCGGCCTCTCCCTCGTCGCGGACCACGAACAGTCGGACCCGGGCTTCCCGGGCCCGGTCGAGCGTGGCGGCGATCGTGCTGTCGGGAAGGAGCGACTCCGAGACCAGGACCGTCTCGGCGGCGCCGGCCTCGACCGCTTCCCCGACCTCGACCGGTCCGACGGCGGCGCGGGTCCCTCCGGCGAGGGCTCGAATGAGCCGCTCGACCACCTCGGCTTCCTCCGCCGCAACGCTGCCGCGAAGCACCTCGGTCGCTCGCCCGCTCTTGAGGAGCTCGTCGACCCCGACCCGGCCGGACTCGGCCGTCGGGTACACCCGCATCTTGCGCGCGAGGGCGGGGTCCTCCTCGGTCAGGCGGTGCGCGAGCTCTTCTTTCAGGAACCCGGGGCCGGCGATCACGACCGCGCTCGCCTCGGCTCCCTCGCGACGGAGCAGCATCACGAGCTCCGCGACGTAGGAGCCGCGGTCCTTCTCGGCCTGCCCCCCCTCGTATCGCTTCCCGGCGATCGTCCGCCGTAGGTCGACCACCGGCTCGACCGACCGTCCGCGCAGCCGCACGAGCGAGGAATCCCCCCAATCGACGGCGGCAACGAGGATCGTGGGGTCGCCCTTGCGCTCGAGACCCTCCTCGAGGATCGTTCGGTCACCGGTGGTCCAGTTCGGTTTGGTCACCGAGACCTCGTCCCCCTCGGTGAGGTCGAGCGTGTGATGACGGCCGATGTCGAACGGGCCTTCGACGATCGGGCCGGTGATGCGGACGTGCTTCGAGAACCCGTGGAACTCGACCTGCTCGGCGCGCACGGCGAGATACACCCGCCGGCGGGTCCGCTCGGCCCCCGCGACCTCCTGCGGGGCCTCGGGGTCCCGGCGGGTCGTGGAGGCGCCCACGATGTCGCCGGGCCGGACGAGACGCGCGATGCGCCAGAGGTCGCTCGGGGTCTCGAGGCGCAAGCGGTGGACTCCGGTGGAAGGGTCGCGGTGGATGAGACGCACGTGTGGCTCCGAGGGGTCGAGGACGTAAGGGGAGTACAAGCGGGTTTCGCAGACGGCGGCCCGCCCGCCGACAGGCTTATTGACGAGGGAGCGGGTCGGAGGCTCCCGGAGGCGGAATCCCCTGAGCCGGTACGGGGCGCTCTTCCGGCAGCGCTCGTTCACGGCGTTCCTCACCGCCGGCGCCCTGCAGTTCGCCGCCCCTTCCGCGGTCCTGGTCGTCCTCCTCTACGGCATCGCGTTCGCCTATCCCGCCGACGAGCGAACGACCTACGGCGCGCTGGCCCTCGCGTTCCTGGGCCTTTCCTCCACCCTCCCCACCCTCGCCGCCGCGTTCTTCTCGGGGGCCCTCGCGGACCGGTTCGACCGGGCGGCCCTCATGCGGACGGTGAACCTCGGTTCGCTGGTCGCCGTCGCAGGCCTGGCCTGCGACCTCGCCTTCCTTCCGTCGGGTCGTGTACCGCTCGCCGGGCCGGCGGGGTTCTACATCCCGCTCTGGGTCCTACTGCTCTACCCGGGCTGGGCGGGGGTCGCCGTGACCTCCACGCTCTTTCGGCCGGCGTTCAACGCATCCGTGCCTCGCCTCGTGGACCCGTCCCAGCTTCCCAACGCGAACGGCGCGATCTACGCGACCGCCGCGGGCGTGAGCGCCGCCGGAAGCATCGCGGTCGGAGCGGTGCTCACCTTCGCGGCCCCGGCGTACGCCCTGAGCGTGGCGTTCCTCCTCTTCTTCGCCGTACAGGTGACGCTGCTCTTCATCCGCGCGGACCTTTCCGTTTATCGCCGGGGACCGGTCCGGTCGGTGCTAAAGGACGCGACGGAGGGATACTCCTACCTCGCACGGCGGCGAGGGCTGCTCCAAGCCACGGTCGCGGCCCTGGTCACGAACTTCCTGTCGGCGGTCGCCCTCATCGAGCTGGCCCTCTATGTAGCGAGCTGGCTCAACCTCACCCAGGGGATTTGGTACGGGGCGATCGTCGGGACCTCGACCCTCGGGGTCGCGGTCGGTTTCGTGGTCGCCCCTCGTCTCCGTTTCCAGGCGGTGGCGGGTCGTGCGATCATCCTCTTCATCCTCGTGATGGGCCTTTCGATCCTCGCTCTCGGGCTGGTCCATTCGATCTGGCTCGCGCTTCCGATCGTCTTCGTCTATGGGCTGATGCCCGGGATGATCACGACCGTCTTCCTATCGACCGTCCAGGCGACGGTTCCGGACGAGATGATGGGCCGTGTCTTCTCGGCGGACGAGGTCGGGAGCATGGCCCTCATCCCGGCCGGGCAGTACGCAGGAGGGATCCTCACCGTATCGGTGGGGGTCCAGGGAACCTACCTCTCCGCGGGAGGCGCGATCGTCGTGTTCGGCCTCATCATGGTCGTCTCGTTCCGGGCGCTGCGGCAGCTCGGCTACCGTCCCGCAGAGCCCTCCGTGCCCCCCGCCGGTTAGCGGACGGGGGGCGGAGGGTACTCGACCGACATTCGTCGGGCGTTGTACCACTCCTTCGAAGGGCCGATCGTCCGAACGAAGCCGAGGTGTGCGTAGAGACGAGCCGCGCGCTCGTTCCCTTCGGTGACGTTGAGGGTGATCGCGGGCTCGCCCCGCTCGCGCAGGGCGTGGATGGCGCCCGTGAGCGCCACCCGTCCGAACCCGTTCCCCTGGAGCGTCGGGTCGGTCATCACGTCGATCACGAGGACGTGGGCCGGGCGCCGGACGGCGACCACCGCGGCCACGATTCGGCCATCGAGCGTGACGGCCACTGAGCCGGGCGAGAGGAGCTCGCCCCATCGACCCGCGAAGTACTCCCGAAGCTGGCGGTCGGCGTCGCGAACGGGGTCGACGACCTCGAGCGAGAGGTACCGGTCGAGGTGGTTGCGGTAGGCGTTCTCGTGGAGCCGGGCGAGGAGCGGCTCGTCGGCCGGGCGGACCGGCCGCACCTCCGCCCCCGGTGGCACCGGTGCGAGCGCCACGGGGACGTTCGGCGAGAGGGCCATCTCGCACCTACCGAACGGCGCGAACCCTATGCCTTTCATCAACGCCGACGCTTCGTCCTCCGATAGGCCGAAAAGCGGTCCGGGGGCGAAGGCGATGGGCCCCGCGGCGCGCTCGGTCAGGTCGAACGCGGCGCGGTAGCGCTCTCGGTCCGCGTTCGGAGGTGAGAGGTACAAAAGCCGAACCGATACTCCGAGCGGCCCCGCCGGCTCCCAGAGCACGATCCCTCGCGCCTCTCCTTCGGAGGAGAGCAGCCCTCCGGTCGCGCGGCCCGAGCGGATCGCCGAATCGATGGGCGGAAGCCAGTCGCGAATGTCCTCTCCCGGCGCAAGCCGGGTCCGGAGCGCCTCCGCGGCGAGCGCGAGCGAGGTCGTTTGGTCGCGCGGGAACGGCACTAGGGCCAGGGTCACGTCCGGTTCACGATAGGCATTGTATAAAGGGCGACCCTAGAATGTACGTCCCGTCCCGTCGACCCAGTACCGGGACGAAGGATGCGGGGAAGACGATGCGGAGCCTCAACGACCTGGCAGGCGCACTCGGCCTTCGAGCGGATGAAGTGCATCCGGCCGGACGGTGGGTAGGCAAGGTCTCGGTATCTGCGGTGCGCCAACGCGTGACGAAGAGGCGTTCCGGGAAGTTGATTCTCGTCACAGGGATGACCCCCACCAAGCACGGGGAAGGGAAGACCGTCACGGCGATCGGGCTCGCGGACGGGTTCACTCGGCTGCATCACACGGCGGTCCCGTGTCTGCGCCAGCCGTCGCTCGGGCCGATCTTTGGCGTGAAGGGAGGCGCCACAGGAGGCGGCAAATCGACCGTCGAGCCGTCGACGGAGATCAACCTCGGCTTTACCGGCGACATCTATGCGGTCGCCTCCGCCCACAACCTCCTCTCGGCCCTCCTCGACAATCACATCTTCCACGGGAACTCTCTCAAGATCGACCCGAACCAGATCCTCTGGCCGAGAACTCTCGACATGGAGGACCGGGCCCTCCGCCAGGTCGTCGTCGGGAAGGGCCACGACCCTCGGTTCGTGACGCACGAGAGCTCGTTCGTCATCACCGCCGCCTCCGAGGTGATGGTGATCCTCGCGCTGGCCCGCGATTACCCGGACCTGAAGGCACGGCTCGGTCGTATCGTCGCGGCGTTGACCACCGACGGGGTGGCCGTTCATCCGTCGGACCTGAACGGAGCCGGGGCGATGTCCGCGCTGCTGCGCGACGCGCTCGAGCCGAACCTCGTCCAGACGGCCGAGGGCACGCCGGCCCTCGTCCACGCGGGTCCGTTCGGCAACCTGGCCCACGGCACGTGCAGCCGCCTTTCGATCGAGCTCGGCCTAGCCACTTCCGAGTACTGCATCGTGGAGGCCGGGTTCGCTACCGAGCTCGGCGGAGAGAAGTTCGTCGACATCGTCACGCCGACGCTCGGGCGGAACGTGGACGCGGCGGTGCTGGTCGCGACCCAGCGCGGTCTCCGCTACCAGGGCGGAGCTTCGGACGAGGAGTCGTCGCTCCCGAACCGGGCCGCGCTCGAGCGCGGCCTCGAGAACCTGGCGCAGCACCTCGACAACGTCGAGACCTACGGGCCCCCGGCGGTCGTGGCTCTCAACCGGTTCCCCGGGGACACGGCCGAAGAGACGCAGGCCGTCAGGCGCTTCTGCAATGCCCGGAACGTCGAGGTCGTCGAGGCCAAGGGGTTCTCGGAAGGCGGCAAGGGCATGGTCGAGCTCGCGCGCGCGGTCGAAGCCGCCGCGGCGCTCGGTCACCAGAGCCACCCGGTCAACCCTCCCGGGACCGCGGTCTTCGACCAGGTCGAGACGATCGCGACCCGGCTCTACGGCGCCACGCACGTCAATCGTACGCCCGAAGCGCTCGCCGACCTCGAGCTGCTCACGCGGCTCAGGGAGCTCGAGGGGCCGGTGTGCATCGCAAAAACCCCCCTATCCCTCTCCGACAATCCGCATGTCCTCGGTCGGCCGCGCGACTTCAACGTCACGGTGGACCGACTGACCCGGTCGGCCGGAGCGGGGTTCACGGTCGTGTACCTTGGGACGATCGAAACGATGCCCGGGCTCCCCACGCGGCCCGCGGCCGAGGAGATCGACCTCTCTCCCCACGGCGAGGTCACCGGGGTCCACTAGGGCCTCGCGGGCCACGACAGGATTCGCGAGCGGCGGCGAAACGTGCGTCTACCGATAGGTACTATTCTCCCTCCTCGTACGGGCGCGCCATGGCCCTATTCGTCGCCGAACACCGCCACCCCGCCGAGCATTGCCCCGCGTCGAACCCTCAGATGGCTCCGTTCCTGCTGAAGCTCCTCTCCGCCCCCGAGGCCGCGAAGCACGGGGTCAAGATCCACGGCGAGGCCGTGGCCCGCGGCCAGCACCACCTCTACCTCGTGGTCGACGCCCCGGACCAGGCCGCGGTCCGCAACTGGCTCGCGCCGTTCGCCCAGGCCGGGTCGCTCGACGTCCTGCCCTCTTCCCACTGCGAAGAGGTCGTCGCCCGAGGCAAGTGCTGAGACGACCTCTTCGGTCGCCTCCGCCGCGCCCCCGCAACCGTCGGGGGCGCCCCACCCCGGTACATCGCTAGAGGGGGAGGGTTCGTGCCCCCAGTTCGTTTCATATACCAGTTATTCGATATGTCATTCGTCAGACAAAGATAGGGGTCTTGTCTGACGGGCATGGTCGACACGTCGGAGCGGGTGACGGTACGGATCCCGCAGGAGCTCCTCGAGAAGCTGAAGCAGATTCAGCAGCTCAAGGGGACCCCGACGATCTCCGACACGATCCGGGAGGGGCTCGACCAATACATCGAGCTGAACCTTCCTCCCCAGAACATCCGCAAGGTGGTGGTCGAGCTCTCCCGGCAGGACAACAGCCGGCTCGAGGAGTTCGTCCGCGAGGGGAACTCCGTCAGCGTGGACGACGCGGTTCGTTCCGCCGTCCGGGAGTACATCCGCAGTCGGATCGAACAGGCTAGCCCGACCGCCCGGGTCCACCGTAGGGAGGGGGAGCCGGTCGCGGCAGAGGGGTCCCCTCCGCCCTAGGCGGCGAGGGGGCCGATGAACGACGACGAAGCGCTCTCCGCCAATGCCTGGGGCCCTCTCGCGCTCGCGCCGTCGATCGGGGTCGTTGGACTGGGGGGCGCCGGCAGCGAAGCGGTCCAGGACCTGACCGCCCTCGGGATCCCCGGGGTGCGGGCGATCGCGGTCAACACGGACGCGGCCCACTTGCTTCGCACCGGAGTCGAGGAGCGGATCCTTCTCGGCCATCGGGAACTGCGGGGCCGGGGCAGCGGCGGGAACCGAGCGCTCGTCCTCCGGGCCGCGGAGGAGGGCAAGGAGGAGCTGCTGCGCCGATTGGAATCGCTCGAGATCGTCTTCCTGCTCGCCGGGCTGGGTGGCGGGACCGGCAGCGCCCTGCTCCCGTTCCTGACGCGCGCCCTCCGCTCGACGGATACCCTCGCCGTCCCCGTCGTCTTCCTCCCGTTCCAGGTCGAGATCGACAACAACCAGACCCGGCGCGACAACGTCGAGGCGACGGTATCGGAGCTCGAGCAGATGGGGGGGCTCCTGGTCGCGCTCGCGAACGAAAAGCTCCGGCGGTTCGAGACGCTGCCGATCCACCGGGTGTTCCAGGTCCGGAACGCCTACCTCCATTCGCTCGTCACGAGCCTCGTCGACATGGTCGAGAACCCATCCCAGCTGAACGTCGACCTCGCGAGCCTGAAGAACCACCTGCGCGACGCCGGGCTATCGACCTTGCTGGTCGGCGAGTACCACATCTCGGAGCCCGAACGGCTCGTCCAGCAGGCGCTCACGGACTCGCTGCTCGACTTCCACCTCTCCGACCGGCCGTCCGCGCTCGTCCACCTGGACGGGGGCTCGAACCTCACGCTCCGGACCCTCGACCGCGTGCTCCGCACGCTCAGCGAGCGGCTCAACCAGCCCGACCGCCTCGTCTTCGGCACCCGGGTGCGCCCCGAGCCGAGGGAAGTCGTTCACCTGACCGCCGTCATCGGCGGCCTCAAGACGAGGTCCGTTCGCGAGGCGCTCGAGAGCACGAACGAGATTACCCGGCCGGTCTTCGTCCACTGACTACGGTGCCGGGGGAGCGCTCGCCCCGCGCCCGGCGTCCCTTAGGTCGAGCTCGTGGTGGACGATGTCGAGGACCTGGCTCGTCCTCAGGGAACGAGGACCGACCGAGATGCGGGGCACGCCGGTCGACGCGAGCAAGTCGCGTTCATCGGGGGTCGGGTCGTAGGGGTCGGAGACGACTGCGGCGACATGGCCCTCGGGGGAGGCCCACTCCTCGATCGGGCGGCCGTCCTCGCAGAGCCAAACGGGGTTCGGTTGGGCGAGGAACGTTCGGACCTCGACCGCGGGGTCCGCCGGAGCGACGGTGAGGCCGGGCGACGACTCGAACGGTCTCGGGAAGTCGACCGACCGGACGAGGGCGTTCTTCAGCAGGGCGGCGGTCGACCGCTCGTCCGGGTTGAGGAACCGTAGCCTCGCCCCGGAGAGGACGATGCGCCGCGCCTTCGGCGGGGGGTCCGCCACGAAGAGCACGGTCAGCTCGGTGTCCCGGCGCAGGTCGTTCGATAGGGTGAAGGCCGTGGAGACCGCCCGGGCGACCTCGTCCATCCGTCCGGCGCCACCCGCGAGGTCGTTGAGGGTGAACTGACCGTCGGTCGGGACCCGGTGCGCGAGGATCAGGAACCGACGCATAGGCGAGGACGAACCGGTCCCACGGTCAACGACGGTCCCGCGCCCCTGCGGTCGAGCTCACACTTCGGGTGTGGGGCCCCGTCGGTGGGGGGTCGGGGGGGTAGGCGGTGCGGGCATCGGGTTCTGGCGGCGTTCGAGCCAGATCTCGTCCCCGAGCTCATGATATACAGCATGGGCGGCCAGTCCCGTGCCCGTCTCCCCGTGCGGGAGCAGGAACGCCCCCGAGCGGTTGGCGTTCGACGAGTACACGACGTCCGCTTCGCCCGCTGCGGCCATGGCGGCCGACTCCTCGCGAGCCAGCTCGAAGATGCGCTCCTTGCGGAACATCCAGTAGTGGATCCTCCACTCGCGGCCATCGTAGAGGGTCGTCTCGTCCCGCTCGGTCTCGAGGATCCCCGTGTCCTCGAGCATGTAGAACGTGTCCCGGTCGTCCGGTTCGAGGACGTTGTCGATGATCCGCTCGTTGAAGCCGAAGAAGTTCAGCACGTGGGCCGCGATCGAGCGGGCGTCTTCGGGGCGCATCCCCTCGTGGCCGACCGACCGTCGGATCGCCTTGGCGAGCGAGTCGAAATCCACGGGCCCGGCGGCGTACGACAGTGCGGCATCCGTAGGAATTCCGGCACGAGTCGTCCTCACGTCCTGCTCCGTGCGCAGGGGCACCGGGTTGCGAAGGGTGTAACGCCTCGGACCCGGTTGCTTAGAGGTCCCGCTGGCCGGTCCCCGCATGGGTGGAATCTATCTTTCGGACCGGTATAAGTAACTATGGAAAACCCCGGGTTTTGGCGGTCCGGGCCTTCCCCCTTCGGACCCCCTCCCGGACCCAGAAATCGGGGCCGACCAGGGCCACATTTGGCGTTTATTCCTTACAGGACCACGCGGCGGCTCCGCCCGACCCGCTGAAGGGCCTCCACGGCGGGACGCCACTCCTCCTCCTCGATCCGGTACTCGAGCTCCGCGAGCGGCTGGAACTCCTTCGGGAAGGGAAACAGCGACTTCGTAACGTAGACGCGGGCGAACGGGCCCCCGGAGGGCCCGGTCCAGGTCTTTCCGGCCTCCACGACCGACCGGTACTCGTAGTACTCGGGCGCGGGGACGAACCAGATGATCCGGTCGTCGGTCCCCCTTAGCTTCGGGCCCCGCGAGTAGACCTGGAGGCCCAGGTGCTGGACGACCGGGGTCGGCAGGGTGAACAGGTGGCGCTCCCCGGGGCGCGCGGAGGCGATGAAACGGTTACGGACCGTTTCGATCGCGAGGGCTTCCCGGGCGGGGTGGGAGGCGATCACCCGTGCGACGCCTGCGCCCCGGGCCAGGAACGAGATCGTCCGGCTCGAGTCGCGGTGGGGTCCGGCTTCCGGTCGGAAGCAAATGAGCTCCGCCACCTCGGCCGGCAGCTGTAGCGTAAGCCAGGTCGGGTGGGTCGCCCGGACGATCACGTACTCCATCGACGACCGTTCGACGGAGGGGGCGCTATAAGAATCCTGTGCACCGCGCTCGGTCGCCGTTCACGTGCGGGGAGCGAGGTGAGAGAGGCCTTCGACCACGTCCCGGAAGTCCTCCGTGGCCAGGACGAGGTCGGCGGCCTGGTTCACCACCGGGAACCGAGAGTTCAGGGCGACCCCACCGCCCACGAGCCGAAACACCTCGGCATCCGACCACCCGTCCCCGACGTGCGCCACCAACGAGGACGGGGTCGGGTGGCGGATAAGGAGGGCACGAAGGCCACTGGGCTTGTCGGCGCGGATGTCCACCGGGGGTCCGATCCGGCCTCCGTCGACCGCCTGACCCGCCACTCCCTCGGCGTTGTCGAACCCGAACGCGCGTTGGTACCACTCGGCCACGTAGGTGGGGTTGTGGGTGAGCAGGGCGACCCAGGCCCCTCGGTCGTGCAGCTGCGAGACTCCCTCGGCGATGCCGGCGAGCTTCGGGGTCCGTGCGAGGACGGTCTCCACTTCCGCGACCGTGCGTCCGGTCGCAAGCTCTAGGAGGTCTCTCAGGTGGACGTCCTCGCCGATCTCGTGGGCGAAGAACCGACGGTTGGTCACCTCGAACTCTCCGAGCCGGCCGAACGCGATGGCGATCTCCTTCCACCCATGGGTCCGGGTGAGGGTACCGTCGATGTCGACGGTGATGAGACGCCAAGGGAACCCTCGCTCCACGTGCGACCTCTCAGGAGCGGTGCCCGGTCTTCGCCGTCATCGACCGGGCCGGCACCGGTCGCCGCGGGACCGAGGCCCATCCCTCGACCCCCATGGCGGGCCACTCGGCGACCGGAAGATAACCGTGGTGGAGAGCGCGCCGGCCATCCGCGCTCGTCAGCGAGGAAGGTTGATCTCGCTGTCCGAGAGAATGTGGCGGGGCGGCAAGCTCTGGGCAATCGCGGAAGCCCGCTCGGCCGACGCGCGACGCGCGGCCGTGATCGTGCGGACGAACGGCTTCGCTCCAATGGGAGCGAACATGGTAGTGAACAGTCCCACCGCCGCGACGATCGTGTAGATGTGGACCGTGAAGAACCCCTGTTCGAGCAGGATGACCGCCATCGCGAGCTCGACGGCTCCCCGACTCGACACGAGCATCCCCGTGCAGAGCGATTCGTCCCCCGACCAGCCGAGGGCGCGGGCGAAAGCGGCCCCGACGAAAACCTTCGAGAAGAACGCGTACAGGATGAGAGCCGAGAGCGCGAAGATGGAGTAATCCGCGAAGCTGAGGGTGGTGAAGTTCATCCCGAAGCCGACCAGCGCGAAGAAGAGGGGAATGAAGAAACCCCACGTGATGGCATTGAAGACGAGGCTGATCGTCCGATGGCCGGCTCGGCCGGCGCTCTCCGGCGTGACGAGGAGGCCGGCGTAGAAGGCCCCGACGATGAATGTCAGGCCGAGGAACTGCGAGTAGAGCGCGGCGCCTAGCCCCGCCATCATGAGGAAGCCGAAGCCGGCCTCGCGCGACCGCCAGGTGAGGCGGAAGCGGTCGACCCAGCGGTCCCACACGTGGAGCTGGCGCAGGCTCTGAAGCCCCATGTGGATGGCCAGGATGGTGGTGAGGAACAGGGCCACGGTCCCGACCGCGGTCCCGATATCGAACCAAAGGTTCCCGGTGCCGCTCTCCAGCCGGAGCAGGACCGCGAAGGTCGTCACGGCGGCGAGCTCGTTGACGACCGCGCCGTTCATCAAGAACGCCCCGAAGCGGGTGTCGGCGAGGTCGAACTCCCGCAGCATGATGCCGAGGACCGGGAGCGCGGTGATCGAGATCGTCAGCGAGACGAACAGGGTGGTATCCACGGCGATCCCCGGGAACAGCGCGCGGACGATGCCGACGCCCACCGCGAACGGCACCACGAAGATCGCTATCCCCAACGCGGCGGCCGACGGGCCGGTCGCCCGTATCTGGGCGGGCGTCACCGCGAGGCCCGCCATCATCAGAATGAAGAACGTCGCGAGGAACTGGATCCCCGTGAACTCGCTCGAGATGCTCGTGAGGCCGAGGGCGTTCCCGAGCAGGCTCGGACCCAGTACTACGCCGACCAGGATCTGCCCCACGAGCGCCGGGATACCGAAACGGCTCACGAGCTCCCCGACGAGGATGGCGAGGGAAATCAGCAGGAACAGGGCCACGAGGAACTCGGTGGTCGTGTCCATTGGGTTCCCGGCTCTCCGAAGGTCGCCGCGGTCCGGCACGTCGGTCTTCCCGGCGGGGAAGAGGCGGCCGTGCGACGGGCTCGGCGGGCTTGAGGACCGGCACCTCGAGTGACGTTAACAACTTTTTGTCCGATAGGACGGCCACTCACCTCCGCCCCGAAGCCGTATGTAGCCTCCCTCCGTGGCATCCCCGTGGACCGGCGACGAGGGCCTCCCCCGAAGGTTCTGGACGCGAGCGAGCTCGCGGACGAGGTGAGCGAGCGGAGGTCGCGAGCTCTCGAGGAGCCGCTCGACCTTCGGCTGCGCCAACGGGACCCCTATCCCCTCATCGAGGTCCGGAACCCCCTCCACCGGACCACGTACCTCGTCATGCGACCGGCCTATCCCGACCGCTCGGCGGACATGTGCACGTGCACGGACTTCGCGCGTCGCGGTCTCGGGACCTGTAAGCACATCGAGGCTGCCGACCGGTGGCTCGCGAACCACCCCGACGCGTCCCCGTCCCCTCCCCCGAAACCGCCGGTCCGACCCGCCGCCGTCTGGAAGGAGATAGACCGCCGCATCGAGCGGGGAGGGCGAACGTCATCGCCCGCGAGCCTACGATGCCGCGAGGCCGGCGCCGCGCTGTTCGATACCGTACCCTAGAAGTCGTCGGACGGCGTCGGGAAGGAAGGGGTTCGCCCGGGGGTCTAAGGCCGACCTAGGTGGACGACATACCCGGCGCGCCCTTGAGCGCCCGGATCTTGTAGTACTCGGGGTCGACGATGACCTCGCCGTTGACGCCCATCGTGTCGAGGGTCTTGAGCGCGAAGCCGCCCTGCTTCTTCGCCGCCTGCCACTCGGGGATGGGGATCGAGAACTTCTTCTCGACCTCCGTCCGGTAGATCGGGCCGGAGTTGTACGAGCAGAACGGGATGACCCGACCGTCGGGGACCGCGTAGTGGATATCGCAGCGCATCAGGCGCTGGATATCGTAGTCGTAGGCGTCCTGGAAGTGCATGTTCCCGATGTAGAGCGTCTGCCACGTGAACTTCGCGACGGCCTCTTTGCTGCCGCCGGTGAAGATCCCGGCGATGACCTTCACGCAGTTCTTCTCGTTGAGGCCCTCCGGGGCCTTCGAGAAGTCGAAGAACTTCGCCACGTCCTTGAGGAGCCGGGCTCCGGCGACCGCCGTGCGGACCCGCGAGAAGCGGGCGTCCCGGTACTTCTCGATCATCGACTCGACGTTCTCGAAGAAGCCGTCGACGTCCATGAACCGGGGGAGCGGGGTGATCTTTTGGCCGTCCTTCGAGACGAACGCGAAGGTGGCGCACCCGCATCCGGGGTGGGTCGTCAGGGTCATCTTCTCCTCGCCGTGGATGATCGAGGTGAGCTCCGAGATCGGGGCCACCGACGGGACGGGGAAGAAGTCCGACTTATCGAAAGGCCCCTCCGTGCAGAGGATCCGGACGAGGTCCGACTGCGTGAACCGCATCTGGAAGCGGTCCTTGTCGGGGATACGCGCGGTGAGCGCGACCGGCTGGAAGTTGACCCCGCGGACGACGTCGATGTTGTCGATCGCGTACTTCACCGTCGGCCAGATCTCCTTCTCGTTGAACCCGCCCACCAGGGTCGGGACCAGGACGACAGAGATCGGCTTGTCCGCCTTGCCCTGCGCGAGCTCGGTCGCGGGGGTGTGGGTCTCCCGGGCCGCCTGGATCGCCTTGTACTTCACCTTGAGGAGGGGGACGCCGCGCACCTTTCGGTAGATCTCGTCGTCCAGTCCATCGAACTGCAGGTACAGGGTGTGCAGTCCCGCGTCCCGGCACGCCTGGGCGAAGCCGGGCTCGTTCGCGAACCGGATACCGTTCGTCGCTACCTGGATCTGCTTGAAGTTGAGGTCGCGCGCAATCGAGACCGCGTCCAGGAAGAGCGGGGAGAGCGTCGGCTCGCCGCCCGAGAACTGGACCGCGACCGTTCCGACGGGCTTCTGCTCCCGGAGGGTCTTGAGCATGAAGTGGATCTGCTCGCGGGTCGGCTCGTAGACGTACCCCGCGGCGTTCGCGTTCGCGAAACAGACAGGGCACTTCAGATTGCAGCGGTTCGTCAGGTCGACGAGCGCGAGTCCCGTGTGGGACTTGTGGTGGCTGCACATGCCGCACGTGGTGGGGCAGCCGCGGAACTTGTCGTAGTAAGGGTTCTCGTAGCCGACCCCGTCGTGGGCGTACGCCTCCATCCGGAGGTAGAGGTCGACGTCGTTGGAGATGATGTCCCAGAAGTAGCCGTGGGCCCGGCAGGTCTTCTCCATGATGACCCGGCCCTCCTTTTCCCGGACGATCGCCGGTATGACCTTGATACACTCCGGGCAGACCGAGGCGGTCTTGCGCGGTAGGCCACGGGGCGCCTGGAATTCCATCATCACGCGTGCCGGCATTCTCGTTTCTTCTCCTTGGGCCCGCCTGGACGGCTCGGACCTGGGAGCCTCACCTATGCCGGTCTACATAACCCATGTGTCGTTTCGAGAGCGACAGAAACCGCTCCCAGTGACGGAGAGTCGCACGGCGCGTCTCGCTACAAGCCCGCGTTATACGGCCCCGCAGGGCGTCGACCGACGTAGCGTATGGGACCTCTTATGGCCTCTCGCGTTTCCGGGCCGCGGAGCCCCATGACGACCAAGAAGGGAACCCGGAGGAAGAACGCCGCACCCCGTTCGGCTCGTTCCCCAGCCCCGAAGGCTCGTCCCCGATTCGTCGGGCGGGACGCGAGCCCCGTGCTCGACCGCTACCCGCCTCGGGAGGGCGGCTTCGCCCCCAACCGCCCGCCCCCGACCCCGCTCCCGTCGGCCCCGTCGACCGCCCCGACTCCCCGCGCCCCTGCCATCCCCTCCCCCCCGGGAGGGTCGGCCCAGCCGCTGATCACGCTTGACCGCCCCTTCGATGTCGATGAGTTCTCGACCCTGCTAGGGGGGAACTCGATCCGCATCACGGTGCCCCGGGACGCGCTCCCGGAGGTCCTGCGGCGGGTCATCGAGTTCATGGGGTTCGGGATCTACGTCTACTCGATCTCCGTTCGTCCGGCCCCGACCGAGCTGATGAAGGGGTTCATCGTGGAGCTCCAGCGGGTCGACTACTCGGCCGAGAAGCAAGCCTGGGTGCCCTTCGTGGAGAAGGGGACCGTGGATTCTCCGTTCGGCCCTTCCGGCGGCCGGTCCTGAACGGTTAGTTCTTCGGGGCGAGCGCCCGCTGGGTCAGGAGCGTCGCGACCGCGAACATCGCCAAGGCCCACCCGATGAGCCCGAGCAGGTAGACCCAGGCCGCGTACGGATAGAAGTTGCCCCCGAAGAGGTCGATACGGAGGACCTCAACCGCAAGCGTGATCGGGTTGTAGGAAGCAATCCCCTGAAGCCAGGCGGGCATGGCGCCCCACGGATACAGCGCGGCCGACGTCAGCAGCACCGGTAGATTGATCGCGTTCACGAGTGCGAAGTAGGTCTGCGGCTGCTCGATCGTGAAGCCGAGCGCGAGGAAGAGTGAGGCGAACATCAGCGACAGAAGGAGGATGGCGGCCACGATCTCCCCGGCTCCCACCACGGTCACCGCGGCGGTGACGTGGAGACCCGCCAGGCCTACGTCCCCGAGGAGTATCGCGAGGCCCAGAACGAGGAAGGCAAGGCCGACCGGCTGGATCGACCCAGCAACGAGACGAGCGCCGAAGATGTCGGCCGCGGTGGCGGGGGACGCCGCGGTCCGCTTCAACGTTCCGAAAAGCTTGTCGAAAATGACGTTGGCCCCGACGAACAATGTTGCCGTTACCCCGACGAACCCGACCATCCCCGCTGCGAAGTAGGAGAAGTAGTCCGGGGCCCCCAGCAAGTACTGGTGGAGCAGCTGGGTCCTCTGCACCGGCGTGAGGTACGGCGAGTTGAGGAAGCTCGTGAAGTTGAACCCCTGCCCGAACAAGAGGAGGTAGAGGACAGGAAGCAATAGGCCCGTCGCGATCGCCGCCGGGTTGCGCACGATCTTGAGGAGCTCCCGCTTCGTGAGGGCGCTCCATCGTCGGACGTTCATCGGCGCCCCCTTCGCGAGTCCTGGACGCGGCTCAGGAACACCGCCCGGTCGGTCGCCGTCGGTCCCTCGTCCTCTCGGAACTCCCGCCCTGTGAACTCGAGGAACACCTCATCGAGGCTGGGCCTCCGCAGGGAGACCCCGGCGAGGCCGATGCCGAGGCCGGTTGCGGCTCCCACGACCTTGGGGATCAGGGTGTCCCCGCTCGGGCACTTCACTCGAAATGTCCCGTCCTGGGCGGTCACCGAGGTGACCCCCGGAAGGGCCTGGAGGGCCGGTCCGAGCGCGGCGGCGTCCCCGAGCGGCCGGACCGTGACGATGTCGCCTCCCAGCCGGTCCTTGAGCTCCGACGGGGTCCCGGAGGCGACGATCTTCCCATGGTCGATGATCGCGATGCGGTCGCAGACGCCGTCGGCCTCGTCTAGGTAGTGCGTCGTCAGGAAGACGGTCATCCCGGTCTCCTTCCGAAGGTCGCTCACGATCTTCCAGAAACCGGCCCGTCCCTGAGGGTCCAATCCGAGCGTCGGCTCGTCCAGGAACAGCACCCGCGGGGAGTGGATCATCCCGACCGCGAGCTCGAGCCTGCGACGCATGCCGCCCGAGAAGGTCTTCACTAGCCGGTCGGCCGAGTCCGCGAGGGCGAGGCGGTTGAGAAGCTCGTCGACCCGCTTCGGCGTGTCCCGCAGAGGCACCCCGAACAGGGCGGCGGCCAAATCGAGATTCTCGCGGCCCGTGAGGTCCGGGTCGGCGGTGGATTCCTGGAAGACCAACCCGATCCGCTGCTTGAGAGCGTGAACGTTGTGAGAGACGTCCAGACCGTCGACCGTGGCCCGACCGGTGGTCGGCCCGAGCACGGCCGTCAGCATGGAGAGGGTCGTCGTCTTCCCGGCTCCGTTCGGGCCGAGGAACCCATAGACCTCGCCCTCTTTCACCGAGAACGAGACCCCGTCCACGGCCTTCACCGAGCCGTTGAACGTCTTGGAAAGCCCTTCCGCGATAATCGCATCCGGCATGGTTCGGTCTACGTCACCCCCCGGGGCGGAGGTTCATGAGCGTTGCTGATGAAGTTGCAGGGACGCCACCATCGTCGCTGCCCGCGGGGGTCCGAGGAGAACCGAATCCGCCCGACCATCGTCGCTCCGAAGGCCAAGTGGTGGTCCCGGTCCTTAAGCGCAGGTCACCTCCGGTGAACGCCACCGGGGAGCGGCGTCCCGCCCGGACAAGGTAATTACCGAGCGACCGTGGACCGCTCGAGGAGGAGAAGATGCCGGTCGGTTCGGACGAGGCGCGCTGGGAGGTGGAGCTGCGGAACCTGCGGGAGGAGCTCCAGCAGCTGAGGACCGAACAGAGGCAGATGGCGCAATCGGTCCAACAACTGGTGCAGACGTTCCGCGCGCTGGCCGCTCACCTCGGGATCGCGGTAGAACCGTACGTTCCCAAGGGCGGAGAATCGTCGTCCGATCACGAGCTCCCCCCGGGCTTTGCGTAAGCGGGGGTCCATGGAGATCCTCTACACCGTCCGGGCCGACATCCCATCCGAGCACCGGGCTCGGTTCTCGATCGACCTCGAAGGGATTTCATCGCCCGCCCTCGACCTCGTTCTTCCCTCCTGGGTACCCGGCTCCTATGTGATCCTGAACTACAGCCGCGGGTTCCGCGACCTGGTCGCGCGGACCGGGCCGAACGGAGCGCCCCTGCCTACCGCCCGCGTCGAGAAGTCCCGTTGGCGGATCCAGACCGAGGGGGCCTCCCGGGTCCACGTCGAGTACACGGTCTATGGGCATCAGATGGTGACCGAGGGGTTCGACTTCACCCCGGATCATCTGTTCGTCAATGCGGCCCTGTGCCTCCCGTACGTGGATGGACACCTCTCCGACCCGGTGGCCGTCACGCTCGACGTTCCGCCCGAATGGACGGTCATCACGGAGCTCGAAGAGGTCGAACGGACCCCACGCCGCTACCGCGCACGCAACTACGACGAGCTCGTCGACTCTCCCATCGATGCCGGCCGGCCGGTCGTCCTCACGGTCCGTCCCTCCGGCATACCGCACCGAATCTGCCTCTGCGGGGAAGGAGGGAACTACGATGCGCACACTCTCGAACAGGACATCTCCAAGATCGTCGAGGCCGCGGTCGCCCTCGTCGGGGATTCTCCGCTCTCTCGGTACACCTTCTTCTATCACCTGACGAACGTCCCGGACGGGGGCCTCGAGCACGCCTTCTCGACCTCGTGCGTGGTGTCGAGGAACATCTTCCGCCCGGCGGAGGCCTACCGCCACTTCCTCAGCCTCACCGCGCACGAGTACCTCCACCTGTACAACGTGAAGCGGATCCGTCCGAAGGTCCTCGGGCCGTTCGACTACACTCGGGAGAACTACACTCGAATGCTCTGGTGGATGGAAGGGACGACCGACTACTTCACCGGCCTCGTCCTCCGCCGGGCCGGGCTGGCCAGCCCCGACCAGTACCTGGAGGTGCTCGCCAAGCTCGTCAAGGAGTACCTCGAGACCCCCGGACGCAACCGCATCTCCCTCGAAGAGTCCTCCCTCATCACCTGGATCGACCACTACCAGCCATTCGAGGAAACGCCGAACCAGTCGGTCTCGTACTACCTCAAGGGCCACTTGGTCTCGATGTGCCTCGACCTCGAGATCCGGCACCAGAGCGAGACCCGCGCCTCGCTCGAGACCGTCCTTCGCCTCCTGTGGAACGAGTACGGGAAGGTCGGGCGAGGGCTCGAGGAGGGCGAGCTGCTGTCGGTGGGGAACCGGGCGACCGGCCTCGACCTTTCCTCGTTCTTCGACCGTTTCGTCCGGGGAACGGAGGAAGTCGACCTGGCCCTGTACGCTCGCTACGCCGGTCTTGTGCTCGCCCCGAAGGCGAAGCGACCGGACGAAGCCGACGAGCCCGAACCGGGCGACCTGGGTGTTGCTGTCGAGGACTTCGGGGGGCTCGCCCGCGTCCGGCACTCCTTCGTAGGAAGGCCGGGACGCGCCGCCGGCCTCACTCCGGGCGACGAGATCATCGCCATTAACGGGGCCAAGGTCACGTACGGCGACCTCGAGAAGATGCTCGAGAAGTGCCCCCCCGGTACTCCGACCGAGATCACCGTTTTTCGCCGCGGGTACCTGCACAGGGTCTCGCTCACGACCGGAGCTCGGCCCCCCCGGAAGTACTCCTTCACCCCAGAGGAATCGCCCTCGGAGCTCGCCCGGAAGGTCTACGAGAGCTGGATGGGCACGAAGTGGGTACCACGGACAGCGCCATAATCCGGGAAATGCCCTAACGGGTGCTGGTCGGGGGTGTCGTGCGGATGTCCTGGGCGAGGACCCCTCGAACGGGTCACGCCCGGCGGCGACACCCGCCCGATGGGCCAATGCCTCCGCCTCGCGAACCGTCTTATGAACCGATTCGTTGAAGCATCCCAGCCCGGGGACCCATCGTGACGGAGGAACTACCGATTGTCGTGGGAGTGTCGGGCGCCAGCGGCGCGCCGATCGCGATACGGGTCCTCCAGGCCTTGCGCGAAGCGCATGCGTCGGTATCCCTGGTCGTATCGGAGGGGGCGCGCGCCGTGCTTCGCGAGGAGTGCGACCTCGACATCGAGGCGCTCCGCCCGTGGGTCACAGAGCTCTATTCGGACGACGACCTGGCCGCCCCGATCGCGAGCGGGTCGGTCCGGACAAGAGGGATGGTGGTCGTGCCGTGCTCGGCCAACACGGCGGCCAAGATCGCTCTCGGACTCGGGGACACGCTGCTCACGCGCGCGGCCGCCGTGCACCTCAAGGAGCGCCGACGTCTCATCGTGGTCCCGCGGGAGACCCCGCTCCCGACGATCCTCCTGCGGCATCTGACGACGCTGAGCGAGCTCGGAGTGGTCGTCCTGGTCGCCTCCCCGGCGTACTATCTTCGGCCGAAATCGGTCGAGGAGACGACCGACTATCTTGCGGGTAAGGTCCTCGACCACCTGGGCGTCACGCACCAGCTCTACCGGGGCTGGAAAGCGGGGACCGCATGAACGGGGGAGACGTCGCGGCAGCCGCCTCCCGGAGGCGGCCGCCGGGAAGACTCGGTATCTTTGCTCCGTGGCCCCTCGTAGGGGTCGCTCTCCTCCTGGTAGCCCTCATCGTGTTCACTCCGGTGCTCGTTGCCAACACCCACCAACCCGGCCCCGGGCTCCTCACGCAGGCCGAGCTCGTCGTCGACAAGATCTCGACGAACGCCACCCTCCACTTCTACGTCTGGGCGCTCGGAGAGACCATTCGCTACGACGAGGTCCATGTCGGTGTCGCGACCCTGTTCAACTGGTCCGGGACCCAGACGATGTCGTGGCGCACGCTCAATTGGACCAAGTGGTACAATGATAGCGACGCCCTCGCGGTCATCGTCGCATCGGCCGCGAACCCGGTCGCGTTGAATATCTCGGCGCACTACGTCAGCCCTTCCGGGAGCACCTGGTACGCCGGCCTCTTGTCGTTCTACGTCCAGCAGTCCGTTCCCTCGGGCAGTGAGAGCCTTTATTCCGCCTCGGGAACCTCGGGGGTGGCGGTGGCGTCCCCCCTCGCGGTATCCAACAACACCCTGCCGGTCACGATCCTGCTCGCGGACGTCGGCGCGGGAGGGGTTCCCTGAAGGCGAGCCGAGTCGCGATCCTGCTCTGGGTCGCTCTCATCGTCGTGCTGCTCGTGGTCGAGATCGCGGAGATCACCCACTTCTTCACCCTCCCCGTGCAGAACGCGATCGGTGACCCCCTCGCGTTCGTGGTCGCGCTCATCTTCACGACCCTCCTCGCGCTCGTCGGGGCCATCTTCATCGGGGTCTTCCTCTCGCATCGCATCCTGAGCACGACCGGGTTCACGCCGTTCGAGGAAGAGATGCTTCGGATGCGCGCCGACCTCCGTGAGGTCAAGCGGGACGTCGCCGAACTGCGCGGCAGGGCGGAGACCGCGTCGGATTCGGACGCCGAGGAGGACTCGTGAAGGTCCCCGTCCTCGACAACGGTGGCCAGTGGACGCACCGCGAGTGGCGGGTCCTCCGCGACCTCGGGGCCGAGACGAGGATCCTTCCGAACACGACCCCCTTCGAGGAGATGGACGCGGACGGCGTCGTTCTTTCGGGGGGGGCGCTCAGCCTCGAGGGAACGGACGCTCCCCTCGGACGGGTCGGGGAATGGATCGGGTCCGGGAAGGTGCCCGTGCTGGCGATCTGCGTGGGCCATCAGTTCCTGGGTCGCCACTTTGGGGGGCGGGTCGACCGGGCCGGCGCCCCGGAGTTCGGGTCGGTCGAGCTTACGGTCGACCGGACCGACCACCCGATCTTCGCCGGGTTGCCCTCCCGCCTGCGGGTGTGGTCGAGTCACAACGACCAGGTGACGGTCGCTCCCCCGGGGTGGAGCGTCCTCGCCCACTCGGCGGCGTGTCCGGTGCAGGCGATGGCCCACCCATCCCTGCCGATCTGGGGGCTCCAGTTCCATCCCGAGGTCGAGCACACCGAGGGGGGTCGGGAGATGTTCCGACATTTCCTCGCCACGTGCCACCGCTGACCCCCGGGAATAAGTACCGCCGCCCGTTCGTGGGACGAGGCGAAGGGTGGCGCGGGTCCGCAGAGCGTCCGGGGTCCGCGAACACGACCTCGTCGCCAGGGCGAAGGTCCTGAGAGGGTCGGTCGACCCGCTCCTGCCCCGGTTAGGCCCCGAGTGCCCCCGAGAGCGCTTCGACCGTCGGCGCGCCGAGCTCGAGGAGGTCCGCGAGGCTCGGGATGACGACCGGCGCCTCCAGAAGCTCTCGCGCTGGGGGGACCCGCTCGCGCGGGCGTACGCGGGCCTCCTCCACTACTACCTCGACCCAAAGCCCCTCTCCGTGGTCGCCTTCGCGCTTCCCGGCGGAGAGGTCTCCTACGCCCCGTTCGCCCGAACGGACCGGGAGGCCGAGGTCGCGGTCCAACAGTCGGACGACCCGGAGCGGCTTCTCCTCGGGTACCTCGAATGGGCCCGCAAGGGCCTCCACTTCTACGCGACCCGCAAGAGCCTCTTCTGCTCCGGCCTCTCCGCGATCCCTCCTTCGGAGTTCCGGGCCGACAAGGTCGCCGACCTTCCGTACCGACTCGTCGAGAATCCGAGCCATCACCGCTTCGAATGCTCTCATCTGCAGGCCGGCGAGCCGCGTCCGTTCCTCGAGGTCGGCTGGCCGGGCGCCGGGACCGCGTTCCGAGTCTGCCGGCGGTGCGCGAAGAGCGACCGACACCTCCTCTCGAGCGTCTCCGATGGGACCGCGGGACCCGACCCTTCGGCGGACTTCCCCGTGTCGGCGGAGCTGAACGTTCGTTGTCAGGGGGGACCCGAGTGCGTCCACGCCTCCCTCCCGCCGCTCCCGCGCGGGCTGAAACGCGACTACGAGCTCGGCAAGCTTTCGGACGTCGGGCTCCTCGACGCCTTCGCCTCGGAGCTCGCCGCGCGCGTGGCCCGGAGCGGCCGCACGACGTTCCTCGCGGGAGGGGTCTGCTACGGGAACGACCCAAAACCGTTCCTGGACGCGCTCCAACCGACCCCCGTGGAACGTCGGGCCCTGGAGGCGGTCCTCGCGTCGTGGGCAGGCCCGTTCGAGGTGGACGAACCGCGCGCGAGCCGGGCGCTCGAGAAGCTCTGGAGCGACCACGCGGAGACGATCGTCCAGACGATCGTTCCCGACCCCAAAGAGGCCCGTCGGATCATCGAAGAGACCCGCTCCTCCCCCGGTCGGGTGGTCGAGCTCTTGAAACGCGCCGAGCGGTCGAGCGAGGAGAAGGAGGTCCTCGAGGCCCTCCCGCACTATTCCCGCCTCGCCCGAGAGGCGGCCTGGGTCGACCGGGTCGCGCGGGCGTTCCGGACCCACCACGAGGCGGGGGCGGAGCGGGCGATCCTGCAGTCCCTCCCGAGCGAGGGCAAGGAGCGAGGGCTGGCGTTCGCGTTCCTGGCGGCCCTGGGCCGGGAGAACGCCCACGCGTGGCAGTTCTCCGCCACGGAACGCGAGTTCGGGGCCTCCTTGAGCGACCTGGCCCGCGAGCTCCTGAACGCCCCTTCGGCCCAGTACCATGGCGCCCTCGACCGACTCCTCCAGGCCGCCGGAGTGGCCGACTGGGGCGAGAGCGAACCGGGCCCGAAGTGACCCCCCGGACCCCCCTCCCCGGCCTCGGAACTGCACGGCGCTCGACACGCAAGGAGAAATAGCACTAGGTCGGTAGCACCCCCGACTCGGGGGCGGGACAACCCGGTCGAATCGGGCGCGAAGACCTTGAGCGGTGACATCGGCTCCACGTCGAGCGCGATCGTTGTGGCCGGCGACGAGGAAACTCGCGTATTGCTGCGAGGCCTCCTTCGGCTGCATCATTTCCGCGTCGACGGAGAAGCCGAGGGGGCGACCCAGGCGGTCGAGCTGGTGCGGGTGCATCGTCCGTCCCTCCTGGTCGTGGACGCCAACCTCGCCGAGGGAAGTTCGGGCCCCCTGGTCGGCCAAGCGCGGGCCTTGGTCCCAGGGCTTCGCGTGATCCTAGTGGCCCCTGCCTCACGACCCCCCAATCTCCCGTCCGACCCGGGCCAGCGCCCGGACGCCGTCCTTCTGCGGCCGTTCCGCATCCGACAGTTCGCGGAAGCGCTCGTCCCGTCCGGTGGCGGAGAGCTGCCGGTCCCGCACTAGGGTCGCGCCGGGCGAGGATCCTCGTCCGGGACGGCATAGCGTCGGAGGGCCGCCTCCTCCTCGAAATGGAGGGTGGGGGCGAGCACGACGATCGCGTGCATCGGCGGCCCGAAATCGAGGGAGCGAAGGCGCGCGAACGACGCGACCCAGGCTCGTGCGCCGTCCTGGCCCACGCGAGCGACGACCGCCATGCGGTCCGCATCGGTAAGGAACCCTCCGTGCGGGTCCCGCTCCCGCATCATCGCGAGGGCCGCGGTGGCGGTGAGGTACCGCCCCTCGTCGGGATGCAGGTCGAGGAGCACGAGGGTGTGGAGGTCCCGCCTATGGTTCGATGCGATGTGCTCGAGCGGCGACCGGGGAGCGAAGCTCTCGGAGGGCAGGGGCAGGGAGACGGTGCGTCCGAACCGGTAGTGCATGAGTCCGAGGAACCCTGCGGCCGCGGTCAGGATGCTCGCGTTCGGGCAGTAGGTCCAGGTGTGGCCGGCGCGTTCGGCGGCGAGACGGAGGGCGATGTGGGTGGTCGCCGCGAACGGGTCGCCTACCACCACCAGGGAGACACGGGCGTGCGCGGCGAGGGCCTCCAGGATCGGCCCCTCGGACTCGAGGAGCGGCCGGTCGAGACGGCGGATCGGCTTTCCGACGAGATGACCGAGCCGCTCGATCGTTCCCGTCGGCGCCACCGCCGTGTATTCCTCGGCGAACACGACGTCGGAGGAGGAGAGGACCTCGCGGGCGCCCTCCGAGACGCCCCGTTCGTCGTTGAGTCCGAGGCCTACGAAGGCAAGCTCGCCCATCGGTGGAACCGCTCCTAGTCGCGGAACGCGAGGACCGGGCACGGGGCGGCCCGGAACAGCTCCTCGAGGAACCGACGCGTGAGGAGCGCGCTGCCCCCCTGCTCCTCCTCTCCGACGAGGAGGAGCCCGTAGCGCTCGCGCTGCGCCGCCTGGAGCAGGATCTCGGGAAGCCGTCGGCGACGGCCGAGGGTCGCCTCGGAGAAGAGCCAGTGGCGGTGGACGATTCGGACCCCTCGGGTGCTCGTCTCTTCGAGGTCGTCGCTGGGTTCCTCGTTCGGCCGGCCACGAGACCCCAGCGTGAGCGTGATGACCGGCGCGGGCGGGTTGCGAACGGCCAGTTCCTCGGCGAGGAGCATCGGCTTCGGGGCCGGCTGGTCCCGGAAGGTCGACACGAGGATCCGGGGGAGCTTCGGGGCGGCGAGCGCGAGGCGGTTCAGGACGAGCACGTCCGCGCGGGAGTGCTGAAGGATGCCGGTCGCCGTGTGCCCGACGAAGAACCGGGAGCTCCGACGGTCTCCTCCGAGGGAGAGGAGGATGGCGTCCACGTTGTGCGACTCAGCGCTCTCGAGGATCTCGCCCGGGACGTCCGTGGCGGCCCGGACCTCGGGGTCGACGCGCACGTCGAGCGCGGCCCCCGTCTCGTGCGCGGGGACCACGATGTTGACGGAAGCGCGCCACTCCCGGGTCACCTCGGGGAGCGTCGTGGTCGGGATCACGTGGAGGACCCGGATCTCCCCGTCGGCGTCAAGGAGCATCGACGCGAACCGGAGCATCGGCTCGACCTCGGAGGCGGTCTGGACCGGGACGAGGATCTGTCGGTACATGTTTACTTCCCGATGAGCGATAGAAGCTTGATGTCGAGTTGAAGGACGTTCACGTACGTTACCCCAACGTACGGGATAACGGGATTCGTGATATACGAGTTGACAAGGTCCGTGAGCTGGATAACCGACACGAAGTGGAGGGTCGAGTTGTCAGCCGTCGCCTCCGAGACCCGCGGGATCTGAATGAGGACCGCCTCCGGCACCAAGTCCGGGTCGAGGTCGGAACCGGACGGGGCTACTAACCAGTACGGGAGGGTGTGGTTCGCGCTGAAGTTCCAGGCCACATCCATGTACGCGATCGTCTCGTTCAAGAGCGCGCCGAGCGCCGGGTCGCTCGGGCCCGGGGGCGTGTCCGCCCCTAGCGTCGTGTTGTAATCCGTCATGGACGGTCGTTCCCAGAACAGGTAGGGAGCGCTCGTGTTCTGAGCGATGAGGGAAGAGCCGATGACCGTCCCGTTCGGGTCCCTCAGGATCGATCCGTTGGCGACGGAGGAGTCGGCGAGCTCGGCGATCCCCGTGACCAGGACCGGGTAGACCACCCCCGTGGCCAGGAGAGCGAGCACCAGAAGGACGACGGTCGCGCGCAGGTGTTGGAGGCTGGAGTGTGTCCGTCGGGGGGCCGCGGGTGATGCCCGCACCGGTTCCTTCGGGGCCGGCGGGGAAATGGCCGAGGATGCGCTCATAGCCCTCCGAGCGGCAAGAGATGGCTGACGACGAGCCCTAGGTGCTGGACCCAGGGCAGGGCCTCCATCCACGATAGGAGAATGTAGATGAGCTTGATCCCGACGAACGCGCTCAAGAGACCGCCGAACCCGTAGAGGAGAAGGTTCCGGCGTAGCAAATCGATCGCATTGCGGGGTCGGAACGGGACCCCGTAGAGGGCCATAGGGATGAGCAGCGGGATGATGACTGCGTTGAACACGAGCGCGGAGAGCACGGCGAGGTCGGGGTTGGAGAGGCCGAGAAGATTCAGGAGGGCGATCCCCGGCAGGGTGCCGGCGCCCGCCGCGATGAAGACGGCTGGGATGATGGCGAAGTACTTCGCGACGTCGTTGGTGATCGAGAAGGTCGTGAGGCCTCCGCGCGTAATGAGGAGCTGCTTGCCGATCGACACGATCTCGATGAGCTTCGTGGGGTCGCTGTCCAGGTCGACCATGTTGCCGGCCTCCTTCGCCGCGCTCGTCCCGCTGTTCATCGCGAGACCGACGTCCGCCCGCGCGAGCGCGGGAGCGTCGTTCGTCCCGTCCCCCGTCATGGCGACGAGCCGCCCCTGGGCCTTTTCCCGCTGGATCAGGACGAGCTTCGCCTCAGGCTTCGCCTCCGCCACGTAGTCATCGACGCCGCTTTCCTGAGCGATCGCCGCCGCGGTGAGTCGATTGTCGCCCGTGCACATGATCGTGCGAATGCCCATCGTCTTGAGCTCGCGAAGACGGTCTTTGATACCCGGCTTCACGACGTCCTTGAAGTACACGAGCCCAAGCGCCCGCCTCCCGCTCGCGATCGCCAGCGGCGTCATCCCCTGACGGGACGCTTCCGTTGCCTTCCGCCGGAGCTCGAGTGGAAGGATCGCTCCGTACGTCTCCATCGCCTGGAGGGACCCCTTGAACACCTCTCGGCCGTCCGCGAGCACGATGCCGCTCATGCGCCGCTCGGCCGTGAACGGCAGGACCTTGAACGTCCCCGGCTCGAGGCGGCGGGGTTGCGTACCACGACGGGCGACCAGTCGGACGATCGAACGCCCTTCGGGAGTATCGTCCAGGCTCGAGCAGAGCAGCGCCGCATCGAGCAGCTCGGCCATCGGCACCTCCGGCGCGGTGACGAGCTGGACCGCGAGACGGTTCCCGACGGTGATCGTCCCCGTCTTGTCCAAGATCAGGACGTCTAGGTCGCCGGCCGCCTCGACAGCTTTCCCGGACTTCGCGATGACGTTGGCCCGGGCGACCCGGTTGACCCCCGAGATCCCGATGGCGGGAAGGAGCGCCCCGATCGTTGTCGGCATCAGGCAGACGAACAAGGCGACGATCGTCGCGATGTCGATGTAGATGATGTCGGTAAAGTCTGCGAGGAAGATGAACGTCACGATCACGGCGAAGAGCGAGATCGTGAACGCGTAGAGCAGCACACCGAGGGCGAGCTCGTTCGGGGTCCGGTCCCGTCCTTGCCCCTCGACCAGACGGATCATGCGGTCGAGGAATGACTCACCCTTCTCCGTCGTGACCCGTACCCGGATCGTCCCCTGGAGGACGCGGGTTCCTCCCAGAACGCTGGTCTTGTCCCCGCCGCTTTCCCGGGTGACCGCGTCGGACTCCCCGGTCATCATCGACTCGTCGATCAGGGCCGCCCCATGGACCACGTCGCCATCGATCGGGATCGGCTCTCCGGGACGAACCTCGACGGTGTCCCCCACCCGAAGGATGTCGGAGGCGACCCACGCGAGGCTTCCGTCCGGACGGACCTGGCGCGCCAGGATCCCGCTCTGGATCTCACGGAGGCTGTCGGCCTGGGCCTTCCCCTGGGCTTCGGCGAGCGCGTCGGAGAGGTTTGCGAACCAAAGGGTGAGGAACAGGATGACCGTCACGGCGAGGTAGTAGTCCGGATTGTAGGTACGAGCGATGTCGGGGAACGCCCACGGGGCCAGGGTGAGCACGATCAGGAAGAGGAACAGGAGGTACACGCAGAACATCATCGGGTTGTGGATCTCCCGACGAGGGTCGAAGCCCCGGAACGACGACGCAAGAACCCGGCGCCAGGACATGTGCGGGACCTTGCGGACCGAGACGTGGGCCCCCGGTTCCACGGTGAACTCGGACGCCACGCTACATCCCTCCGAAGATCTGGGCCAACGGTCCCATCGCCATCACGGGCAGGAAGAGGAGCGCCGTCACGATGATCAGGAACAGAGTGAGGTAGATCGTGAACGTACCACTGGCGGTCTTCAGGGTGCCCACGCCCGCCGGCAGGACTTCCTGGGTCGAGAATATGTCCGCGACCATGAGCATCGCCAGGATCGGGACGAACCGACCTACGAGCATGACGAGCGCACCGGCGACGTTGAAGAACAGCGTCTGATCGTTGAACGCGCCGGTGGAAAGCGCGCTCCCGTTGTTCGCGGATTCGGACGTGAACTCGTACAGGACGGAGGTGAAGTTGTGCGACGTCGCGCCGATGGTGGACCCATCCACCACCACGAAGTTCCCGGCGACCGCGATGACGAACGGCAACAGGATGGTGGCCGGGTGGATGATGAGGGCCATGGCGGCCCACTTCACGTGGGAGGTGTGGATCTTCTTCCCGAGGTACTCGGGAGTCCTTCCGACCATCAGACCGGCGACGAAGATCCCGAGGATCGCGAAGAGCAACAGCATCGCGAATCCGGTGCCGACCCCACCCGGGGTGCTCTGCGTGAACATCCCGAAGAGCAGGTCGAGCTGCGCGATCGGCGATATCGACCCGATCTGAAGATTGTTCGCGCCGACATTACAGTACACGCTCACGACCTGGAAGGTCGAGCCCTCGCTGAGGCTGAAGCGCGTGTCGATCCCGACCGGATACCCATTCGTTTGCGCTCCGAGGCCGGCGACGGTGGAGAGGGCGGGATTGGTCGCCGCCTGGAATCCGATGAACAGCGCGAGCGCGACCGCGAGGACGATCACGATGGTCCCGACGTACGGCCACGCCTCGTTCTTCCGACGGACGATCTCGCCGAACGCGAACGGTGCCGAGAACGGGAAGACCAGCATGAGGCCGATCCCCCAGAGGTTGGTGAGCGCGGTAGGGTTCGCGATGGGAGAGGCCATGTTCGCCGAGTAGAAGCCCCCACCATTGGAGCCGAGCAGGGAGATCGACTGGAAGCTCGCCACGGGTCCCAGGTAGATCGTCTGGGTTCCTCCGGTCAGCGGGTGCGCGAGGACGGACGCGCTGAGCGTCTCGGGCACCCCCAGGAGAACGAACACGAGCGCGCCCAGCACCGCCAATGGGAGGAGGAGTCGAGTGACCGACCGCGTCATGTCGACGTAGAAGTTCCCGAGCGTCCCGTCCTTTCGGACGAAGCCGCGCACCATCGCGGCGAGGACAGCGAGGCCGGTCGCCGGGGAGAGGAACAGGGCGAGTGGCCAGGCGACCATGAGTGAGCCCAGGCTCAGCTGGGACTCGTTCGTGAAGTGTGTGAAGTTCGTGTTGGTCGTGAAGCTAGACGCCGAGTGGAACGCGAGGTCCCACCCCATGTTCGGGATCCCGAGGGGGTTCAGGGGGGTGGTCGATTGGAAGAAGAACCAGAAGAACAGGATGACGAGCACTCCGCCGTTGACGAGCAGGAGCGCGAGCATGTACTCGCGAGCCCTCATTTGATGCCGCGGAGAGGTGCCGAGAAGACGGTAGACCACCGACTCGATCGGGTTCCAGAAGGCGTCCCCGAACACGGGTCGGTCCATGTAGACTCGGCCTAGGTAGCTCCCGAACCAGGGGGCGATGGCCAGGGCGAGGCCCATGACCACGAGGACATCCCAGAGCGACTGGACCTCGAACGCCATCGACCTCTTTCGTCAGAACCGTTCCGGATGGATCATACAGTACGCGAGGTACAACGTGAGGGCAACGCAGATGACCGTCAACGTCACGAGCCCCAGGTTCTGGACCAACCATTCGAGCGAGCCCATGGATTGACTTGGGGCGTTGAACCCGGACTTCCTTATTTAGCCTCGATGACCGAGCGGCTAAGCCACACGGGGCGGCCGAAGGTTTATACAGTACCTTTCGCGGGCGACGCGTTCCCCGGGCCGCCTCCCTCGGCAGCCTCGCTGGACCGTCTTCGCGCTTCGCGCGAAAGCCTACGGACGATCCGTCGCATCGACTGCTCCCGGCGCACCTCGGCGACCTGGTAACGAACGTCGCGGGTCTCGCGGGTCAGGAGTACCGTGACCCGGCCCAGGGAGCTGCGGCCCGTCCGTCCGCGTCGCTGGATCGCCCGGATCTCGCTCGGCACCGACTCGAAGAACACCACGAGGTCGACATCGGGCACGTCCAGCCCTTCCTCGGCGACGCTGCTCGCGACCAGGATCGGGAAACGACCCTCTCGGAATCCTGCGAGGATGCGGCCCTGCTCTTTCTGGTTCATCCCCTTGTCCTCGGCGTCGCGGGTCGCCTGACCGACGAACCGCCCGGTCGTCCAGCCCTGAAGTTCGAGTATGGACTGGATCGTCTGGATCGTGTCGCGGTACTGGGCGAAGACCAGGATCCGGGGCGGGTGCCCCCGTGGCCGAGCGAGGGTCTCCTGGACGACCTCGACCAGCGCGTCGAGCTTGGGGTGGGAGGACTCCCGGCTCGTCCGGAGGAACTCCTCCGCTTCCCGTCGTGCGGTGACGACCTCGGGCAGCTTGAGGACGGCGAGGTCCCCCCGGCTGGGCTTCTCCTTGCTCGCGAGCCGGTCGAGGTACTGGACGAAGGGGGCGAGCCCCTGGGTCTCTAGGCGTTCCTGTGCGTGGTGGAGGTGGAGCAGGACCAGCTGGTGAAAGAGCGGCCCGAACCGGCGCACCATCGGGCCCGGGCGAGCGAAGATCTCGGCCCGCAAGGCGATGAGGTCCTTGACCGAGATCGAGCCGATCGGCTTCTTCCGAAGGTATCCCATCTTCTGCAGCTTTCGGGCCGTCGCGTGGGCGGCGGTCTCGAGAAGCCCACGGATGCGCTGGGCCTCGGGAGGGAGGTCGACCCAGCGGTAGTCGATCTCCACCGGCTGGACGAACTCCCGGACCCCGTCGTCCTCACGGCTCCGAGCCTCGATCCGGCGGACCCCGAGGTTGGCGACGACCTCCTCGATCCGCTCGTCCTTGCCACCCGGGGAGGCGGTGAGGCCTAGGACCCGACCGCCCTCCGGCCGGTCCGTGCGGTACCGAGCGGCTAGGGGGACGTAGGCATACTTCCCCACCGCGTGGTGGGCCTCGTCGAACACGACCAACGTCACTTCCGAGAGCCCGTAGCGATCGGCGGCGAGGTCGTTCACGACGATCTCGGGGGTCGCGAAGACCACCTCCGCGGTCTCCCACGCTCCCTCCCGGATCGGCCGCTTGACCGTCCCGGTGAACCGGGCGAACCGGAGGGGGGTGAGCCAACGGCCGAACGAGTCGGCGTGCTGCTGAACGAGAGGGCGCGTGGGCGCCAGAACGAGGACCTTGCCGTCCGACCGGCGAAGCGCTTCCGCGGCGAGCAGAGCGGCGATGATCGTCTTCCCGAGGCCCGTGGGGAGGACTACGAGCATGTCCTCCTCGAGTCCGATGCGGGCCATGTCGAGCTGGAACGGGAGAGCTCGCACCTGCCCCGGCTTGAGCAGGGGGTGCACGACGTGACCGTCGACGACCTCCCACGTCCCCGGAAGCGCGGGGGGGTGAGGGCGCCCGGTCGGCGGTTCCTCCGCCACTGGGCCCGCGCCGCCCGTGAAGTCGTCCAGGAGTCGCTGTCGGGGCACGGAGGGCTACCTCGGCTCGCCCAGCGACCGCGGTGCCTTAGGGGCTTTCCCTTCCCGCGGGCGCGCGTCAGAGGAAGCGGACGTCGGTCGGAAGCTCGCCCGCGTAGCGCTGGAATCCGGCCGGCCACCCCGATGGGTCGAGGCCTTTTTGGGCGAGGAACGCGGTCAGCCAGCGCTCGAGCCCGATACCGGTGCACCCCGACCAGAGCTCTCCCTTCTGGGCCTTGATCGAGAACGCTTTCGTGTACTTCTCCCCCACGATCGACAGGTTCTGGAACTCGAGCCATTCCGACTCTTCCCGAGTTCCACGGTAGGGAAGATAGGCTTCGAAATCGATGGTCCCCTTGACGCGCGCCTCCGCGTCCTCGACGCCCACGCGACCGCTCTGCTGCATGTAGAACGGGGTGACCCAGGCGGTGCGCCATTCGAGCTCCAGGACCTCATCGAAGACGTGGCGGTAGCGCTCGAGCAGCTGCTCCCGCAGGGCGAGCAGGTCCTCGCGAGCTCCGAGGAAGACCGGCTCGATCCGATGGAATTCGTCCACCCGCTCGAGCCCGTGGCGTCCCCCGCTCTCGTAGCGGTTCGACACGGCCGCGCGGTCGAAGATCTTGAGCGGTAGGCTTTCGGAGGCCAGCGTACGGCCGGAGAGCCACCAGTAGGTCGTCGGGCACTGGGCGTAGCAGGAGACCGCTGTCGGCCCGGTGACCATCCGGGCGAGCTCCTCCTCGGGAACCTGACGCGTGATCTTCACGAGGTCGGTGAACCGTTCCCACGCGGCCGGGTCCCGGGTCTTCGGCTCGGCAACGTAGTAGAACTCGCCCGGCAACCCCTCGAGGTGACCGGTCTTGAGGAGGGTCTCGAAGGAATCGTGGTGCGGCTGGACGACCTCCTGGAAACCGAGCGGCCGGAGCACCTCCTCGAGCGCGACCCGCTCCATCGTCCGAAGGAGGTGGGCGGCGGTCGGTCCCAGGAACCATTTTCCCTTGGTCGGCCCCGAGCGCACCCAGTGACGTTTCAGCATCTCCTCGGTCGGGTCGCCTCGGAAGAGCGGCTCCCGGGCGGGGCTCGCGGAGAGGAGCGACCAGAACTGCTCCTTTCCCTCGTAGGTCTGCCGTCGCGCCTTCTCCTGGACGAGCGAGACCGCGCGGTCCATCCAATTGTCGCGTAGTCCCTCCTCGGAGAGGGCGGTCAGCGAAAGGGTAGCGAGCGTGCCCTCGACGGTGAGGTGGTGCGGCAGCGGCAGCGTGATCGCCGCCGTGGGGGGCGCGTCCAGGGAGAACTCCGTGCGATAGCGTGCCGCGACGAACGAGCGAACGCCGACCCGGGCCGTGCGGCCGAGCTCCTCGCTCAGGCGACGGGCGAACGCCAGCAGCGTCTGGTGAGGACGCGGACCCGTGGATTCGAGGACGATGCGCAGCCGAACTCCCTCGAGATTCCACTCCGCGAGGCGGCCCTGCCCCCGCGCGCCGATCGTTCGGGCGACCGCTTCGCTCGCGATGCGGGGGATCAGCTCGTCGGGATGGACCGTCGACGGCAGGCTCCCGCTCAGGGTCAGCTCGGCCTCGAGCCGATGCTCCATCGGTCCGAGGACCGAAAAGTGGGTTATAACCCTCGACGCACCCCGTCCCCGAAAGCGACCCGGGCGACGGACTCCGCGGGGCCGCCCGGTAGCCACCCTTTTAGCCGTGCCGCTGTCCTCCGCACCGGTTGAGAAGCTATGCCGGTCAAGGTCGAGGAATTTGGTCACTTCATCGACGGAAAGTGGGTCATCCCGCCCCGCGCGAAGCGGTTCGAGACCGTGAACCCCGCGACGGGCGACAAGGTCGGGTCGTTCGTGGTCGGCACCCCCGAGGACGTGAGCTCGGCGGTCGCGGCGGCCGCGAAGGCCTTCCCGGCCTGGCGCGACACCCCCGCTCCGAAGCGCGGCGAGATCCTCCTCGAGGTCGCCCGACAGATGCGGAAGGCGAAGCCGGCCCTCGGGCGGGTCGTCACCCAAGAGATGGGCAAGGTCATCAGCGAGGCGCTCGGGGACGTGCAGGAATCGATCGATTTCATCGAGTACATGGCCGGGGAGGGACGACGCCTCGCCGGTGAGACCGTACCCTCAGAGCTACGGGCGAAGTTCTGCATGACAATCCGACAGCCGAAGGGCGTCGTGGCGTGCATCACCCCGTGGAACTTCCCGACGGCCATCCCGAACTGGAAGATCGCCGCGGCGCTCATCACCGGGAACACCGTGGTCTTCAAGCCGGCCACGAACACGGCCCGATGCGGGGCCGAGGTCGTCAAGATCTACACCGCGGCCGGGGTTCCTCCGGGCGTCCTCAACTTCGTCACCGGGTCGGGAAGCGTCGTGGGGAACGCGCTGGTCGCCGACCCACGGGTCCGCACGGTCTCGTTCACCGGCGGGGTCGAGGCAGGGCGGGACGTCTACGTCCGCGGAGCCCAGGGCCTCAAGATGGTCCACCTCGAGCTCGGCGGGAAGAACCCGGTCATCCTCATGGACGATGCCGACCTTCCGCTCGCGCTCGACGGAGTGCTCTTCGGCGCCTTCGGCACGGCCGGCCAGCGGTGCACGGCGACTAGTCGCCTGATCGTCCACACGAAGGTCTACGACCGGTTCCTGCAGATGCTCACGGACCGCCTGAAGCAGTTCCCGGTCGGGGACCCGCTCGACCCGAAGACGGGGATGGGGCCGGTGGCATCGGCCGACCAGGAGCGCAAGATCCTCGAGTACATCGAGATCGGGAAGAAAGAGGCGAAGCTCCGGTACGGTGGGCGTAAGCTCACGGGAGGGGCCTACGACCGTGGGTTCTTCCTCGAGCCGACGATCTTCGAAACGACGCACGGGACCCGGATCTCGAAGGAGGAGATCTTCGGCCCGGTCCTCTCCGTGATCCGGGTGAAAGACTACGACGAGGCCGTGCGGGTCGCGAACGACGTCGAGTACGGGCTCTCCTCGGCGATCTACACGCGGGACGTGAACCGGGCGTTCCAAGCGATCCACGACCTCGAGGCCGGGATCACGTACATCAACGCCCCCACGATCGGGGCGGAGGTCCAGCTCCCGTTCGGAGGGATCAAGAACACCGGGAACGGCGGCCGAGAGGCCGGCAGCGTGGCGATCGAGGAGTTCACCGAGATCAAGACCGTCTTCGTCGATTTCTCGGCCAAACTCCAAAAGGCCCAGATCGATACCGAACCGGCCGCATGAGCCCCTACCGTGCCACCGACGAGCAGCTCGACCGCGAGATCGCGGCGCTCGAGCAGATCGCTCGGGTCCGGCTCCGGCGCGCGAGCGCTGAGCTGAACTCGATCGACAAGGACCTGCGCGAGCTCCGCAAGGAACGGGCTCGGCGGGCCGCGCGGGCGGAGGAGATGGTCTCGACCGAAACGCCGACCTCGGCCGAAGCGCCCGCCTCCGAGGGCTGACCGGGCGTCGGAGTCCGAACGAACGACCCGCGGCAATCGCGCCCTGGTCAGCGCTAGGCTAGCCGGACGGTTCAGAACGGTCCGGCGCCGGCCGGGTTGTCGAAGTTCGTGAGCAGCATCTGGCCGCGGGGCTTCGGACGGCCCACCGGGGCGATCAACGGGTCCTCTTCGAGGGCCGGCATCGTTTCGGAGATCGGGACGTCCACGATGATCTCCCGGGTACGTCCCCCGCGTCCCCGCGAGACGATGGTCGCGCGGATCAACCCGAGCGACTCGAGCTCGGACACATAGTTCGAGATCGACCGCGCGTGGAGCGGCTGGAGGCCGAGGCGCTCGGCCAACCGTCGATAGCTGTCGTAGACCTCACCCGTAAGGACGCCGTTCCGTCGACGTTCGAACGATTGGAGGATGGCGTACAGGAGCACCTTGCAATGGGGCGGGAGCGTGCGACAGCAATCGATGATGATGTCCTGCTCGAGCCGGTTCTTCGCCTTCACGACGTGGTCCGGGGTGATACGCTTCGCGTGGTCCCGCTCGGCCATCTCGGCGGCGAGCCGGAGGAGGGCGAGGGCACGGCGGGCGTCCCCGTTCTCGAGGGCGGCGTACGCGGCGCACCGCTCGACGACGCCGGGGTCGACGACCCCGTCCCGGAACGCCTCGTGGGCGCGGTCGCGCAGGATGTCCTGGAGCTGGGTCGCGTCGTACGGCGGGAAGAGGATCTTCTCCTCGTTGAGCCGGCTGCGGACGCGGGCGTCGAGATGGTTCGTGAACTTGAGGTCGTTCGAGATGCCGATGATCGAGAGGCGGGCGTTGTCGAGCTCGGTGTTGATCTGGCTCAGCGTGTAGAGGATGTTGTCGCCGCTGCGGGCGACCAATCGGTCGACCTCGTCGAGGACGAGGAGGAGGATGCCTCCCTTCGCGTCCATCAGCCGGCGCATCCCGCTCTGGACCCGGTCGAGGGACCAGCCCGTGGGGATGCGGTCGGCCTCGTTCTTCGCGAAGCTGTTGGCGATCGTCTGCAGCAGGCTGTACGGCGTGTCGATGTTGCCGCAGTTCAGCGTGACGAACGAGATGTGGGAGGAGAGCTCGGTGCGGCGCTGGAGGTCCTGACGGACCTGAGCGACGACCGCGGTCTTGCCGGTCCCGATCTTGCCGTAGATGAGGAGGTTCGAAGGAAGGTCCCCGCGCAAGGACGGGGCCAGGATCTCCGCGACCTGGCGGATCTGCTGTTCCCGGTGCGGGAGCCGGCTCGGGACGTAGGAGTCCCGGAGGACCTCGCGGCTGCCTCGGAACAGTTCGCTCTTCGAGGAGAGGATGGTGTCGAGAATCCCTTCGGTGGAGGAAGAAGGGTTCCCGGGCGCGGACGGCGCGGGGACCGGCACGGGCACTCCTGCGCTGTTCGCGCCCGGGCGGCGGTCGCTGACGGGAGCGACCGCCGGATTCGAGGCTTGGCTGTTGTCGAGGGGTTCCGGCGCGTCGACCGGCCGATCTTCGTTAGCAGGTGACACCGTCGAAGCCTGCCCGGGCCTCGGGCAGCGGTCGGAGGAACGCGAGCCATATGTAGCTTGTGCCGACGGAAGCTCCGGAAAGCCCGACGAAGGCGTCGAGCGCCGTCGAATCGGCCCGGAAGGGCTGTTTCGCTCGACCGAATCCATTTCAAGGGGCGCCGCTGTCGCCTTCGTGATGCCAGAGTTCGGGTCGGAAGACCGTTTCGGCCACGCTTCGGCTCCGATTTCGCGGCCGACGCGGTTTCTCGTCCTCTCGGCGCCGTCCCGGATCCTGAGCGAGCCCCTGTGGCGTGTCCGCGGGTCGCCCGCGAACCGGACGTAAGCTCGAGGTGGTGGGAATGGTACGCGTGCCCGACCCCACGGCTCCCGTCGTTATCGTCAAGCTCGGCGGAAGCATCATCACCCGCAAGCGAGAGGTCGAGCGTATCCGGCCGAAGGTCCTCGCCCGGCTGGCTCGCGAGGTGGCCGAGGTGCGGGACCGTCGCGTGGTCGTCCTTCACGGTGCTGGTTCGTTCGGACACCCCGGTGCGAAGCGCTTCGGGCTCGCCGTCCCACCGAGCGAGGGGACCTCGGGAGCGGAGCGCCTCCGAGGAGCGGCGATCGTCGCCGCCGAGGTGCGTCGGTTGCACCTCGCGGTCGTCCGCGAGCTGGTTCGCGCCGGCGGGATCCCGGCCTCCGTCCCCATGTCGACCCACGCCCGTAACCGGGCGGGCGAGCTCGTCCACCTCGACCCCTCCGCGGTGAAAGCGGCCTTGGACGGAGGGTTCCTCCCGGTCTCCTTCGGGGACGTGGTGCCGGACGAATCATGGGGGTCGTCGATCCTGAGCGCCGACACCATCGCGCTGGCCCTCGTCCCGGCCCTCGGCGCCGAGCGGGTGGTCTTCGTCAGCGACGTCGAAGGGATCCTCGAGGGACCGCCCGGTCGCAAGCGGTCGGTCGTTCGAGAGGTCATTCCCGAAACGGTCGCCGCACTACGTCCCCCCGCCGGAGCGGCCGACGTTACCGGCGGCATCCGTGGGAAGGCGACCGCGATGCTCGCCATCGCGACCGCCGGCGCGGACGCAGGACTTATTAGCGGACTATCGGATGGAGCGGTCTCGCGCGCAATTCGGGGCGGAATGGAGTACGGGAGCTGGGCTCGTGCGCGATCCTCCTGACCCTTCCGAACCGGGCGGTCTCGACTTGAGCCATCGAAAGGCCGAGCACGTCAAGGTCGTCCTCGGAAAGAACGTCGAGGGCCGGTATCGATACTGGAACGACGTCCAGCTCATCCATCGGGCGCTCCCCGAGGTCGACTTCGACGATATCGACACCTCCGTGACCCTGCTCGGTCACCGTCTCGCTGCGCCGATCGTCATCACCGGCATGACCGGAGGCTTCCCGGACGCAGCGAAGATCAACGAGAACCTCGCGCAGGCCGCGGCCGAGGTCGGGGTCGCGATGGGAGTCGGGAGCGAGCGGGCGGCGATCCTGAAGGGTCAGTACCCCGAGAGCTACTCCTGCGTGGCCCGTCACCCGGTCCCCCTCAAGTTCGCCAACATCGGAGCCCCCCAGATCGTCGCCCAGAAGTCCGGGGGTCGGGTCATCGGACCCGATGAGGTCCGAGCGGCGATGGACCTGATCCACGCCGACGTCCTCGCGATCCATCTCAACTTCCTCCAGGAGGTCGTCCAGCCCGAAGGCGAGCGACGGGCGAAGGGCTGCCTCGACCGTATCGGAGAGCTGGCCGCCCGCTTCCCCGTCCTCGTGAAGGAGACCGGGGCGGGCCTGTCGCGCGAGGTCGCGGAGCAGCTGGTCGCCCGTTCCGTCAAGGCGTTCGACGTGAGCGGTACCGGAGGCACCTCGTTCGCCGCGGTCGAACACTATCGCGCGGTCGAGCAGGGGGCCGAGCGGGAGGCTCGGGTGGGCAAGACCTTCTGGGACTGGGGGATCCCCTCCCCGGTCTCGGTCCTCGAGCTCGTGCCGCTCGGCCTCCCGGTCGTCGCGAGCGGGGGCGTGCGCTCGGGCCTGGACGTAGCCCGTGCGGTCGCGCTGGGGGCCACTGCCGCCGGGATCGCAGGTGGGATGCTGCGGGCCGCGGCCACCGACTTCGCGCAGACGCTCAAAGAGCTCGAGTTTCTCGTCCACGAGCTCAAGGTCGCCATGTTCCTCACGGGCTCCCGGACGGTCGCCGACCTCCAGAAGGCGCCCTACCTCCTGACCGGGGAGAGTCGCCAGTGGCGCGGTCGGTAGCCGCCCCCACTCCCGAGGAGATCCACCGAGCGAAGCTCGCGGGATTGCGGACGAGCGGCGTGGCCGGTCCGCTGCCCTCGAACGTGGATTGGATCGCGGGCCTCCCTCCCGAGGAACAGGCCCGGTACGCCGGCTCCGTTCGTCGAAAGCCCTCCCGGACGCTCTCCGGGGTCGCGATCGTCTCGGTCATGACCGCCCCGGCGCGGTGCCCGCACGGGCAGTGCACCTACTGCCCGGGAGGGCTCGAGAACGGGAGCCCCCAGAGCTACACCGGCGAGGAGCCATCGGCGCTTCGAGGGGCTCAGTTCCACTGGGACGCTCGGGCCATCGCGCGCCATCGGCTCGAGACGTTGGAGGCAATCGGCCACTCGACCAGCAAGGTCGAAGTGATCGTGATGGGAGGGACGTTCCCCTCTCGCCCGAGGCTTTACCAAGAAGAGGTCCTTCAGGGCGTTTACGATGGCCTCAACGGGACCGCGTCCACCTCGCTCGCCGACGCTCAGGCGCAGAACGAGCTCGCCCTCCACCGGGTCGTGGGCCTGACGGTCGAGACCCGCCCGGACTGGTGCGACGGACGCGTCCTCCCATTCCTATTGGAAGCGGGGGTGACGCGGGTCGAGATCGGCGTCGAGTGCCTTCACGACGACGTCCTTGAGGCGGTAGGCCGAGCGCACTCGTCGGGGGACGTGGCCCGCGCGACGCGGGAGGCGCGGGACCGGGGCCTCAAGGTCTGCTACCACCTCATGCTCGGACTCCCCGGGATGGACCCGGGTTCCGACCTCTCTGACTTCGAGCGGCTGTGGAACGAACCCGATTACCGCCCGGACCTTCTCAAGATCTACCCGACACTGGTGCTCCCCGGGACCCCGCTCTACGACGACTGGCGAGCGGGGCGCTACCAACCGTACGACACGCCCGTCGCGGCGGAGCTCCTCGCTCGGATGAAGCGATGTCTCCCGCCGTGGGTCCGGATCCAGCGCATCCAGCGAGACATCCCCGCACGGCTGATCGCGGCCGGCGTCCGGTCGAGCAACCTTCGAGAGAAGGCTCTCGACTGCCTCCGAAAGGAGGGCGGCCACTGCCGGTGCTTGCGGTGCCGGGAGGCGGGCCGACGGGCCACGCCATTGCCGGAAGCGTTCGAGCTGACCGAGACCGAGTACGGGGCCTCGGGCGGCCGAGAACGGTTCTTTGCGTGGGAGGACCCGGTCACCGACACGGTCGCCGGCTTCCTGCGGCTTCGCTTTCCTTCGGGCTCTACCGAGGGGGGGCTCGACGGTCCGGTCATCCGTGAGCTCAAAGTGGTAGGCACCGAGGTCCCCGTCGGGCACGAAGGCTCTCGGCCGAACGAGTACCAGCATCGCGGCTTCGGGGGGAGGCTGCTCTCGGCCGCGGAAGAACGCGCCCGGGACGAAGGGTTCTCCCGCGTCTACGTGACCAGTGCGGTCGGGACCCGGGAGTACTACCGACGCCGGGGGTACGAACGGGCCGGCCCGCACATGGCGAAGAGTCTTTTCGCCGGGCACAATCCCTGACGGGACCGTGCGACGGTTTGGCTTTCCGCCGGCCGCGCAACCCTTAAACCCACCCCCGGCTCCGCCGACAGAAGGAAGCCTCCATGGACCGGAACATCCAGGTAGAACCACTGCGCACCGTCCACATCGAGGAGCAAGGGATCGAACTTGTCGAGCGAAAGGGGCTCGGGCACCCCGACTCGATCGCCGACGGGGTCTCGGAATCGGTGAGCCGCGCGCTCTGCCGGTTGTACTTGGACGAGTTCGGAAAGATCCTCCATCACAACACCGACGAGACCCAGGTCGTCGGGGGAGGCTCCGAGCCGAAGTTCGGCGGGGGCCAAGTGACGAGCCCCATCTACATCCTCCTGGTCGGGCGCGCCACCACGGAAGTGAACGGCGAAAAGCTGCCATACCGGGACGTCGCCGTGGACGCCGCGAAGAAGTACGTCCAATCGATCTGCGCGCACCTCGACATCGAAAAGCACGTTGAGTTCGACTGCAAGATCGGACAGGGCTCGGTCGACCTGAGGGGCGTCTTCGAGCACAAGTCGGTCCTGTCGAACGACACCTCGTTCGGGGTCGGCTTCGCGCCCCTCTCGGACACGGAGCGACTCGTGCTCGAGAGCGAGCGGTTCCTCACCCTGAAGCTCAAGAAGAAGCTCCACGCCCTCGGGGAGGACGTCAAGGTGATGGGATACCGCCAGGGCGAAGCGATCCACCTCACCGTCGCCGCTGCCCTCGTCGATAGCGAGCTCAAGGACGCACGGGAGTACGCCGCCACCTGTCAGGAAATCCACGACAAGCTCGCCGACCAGGCCGCGAAGCTCACCCGGCGCAAGGTCACGATCGACGTCAACACCGCGGACGACCCCGAGCTCGGCCGCTACTACCTCACCGTCACGGGTCTCTCGATGGAGGCCGGCGACGACGGGTCCGTCGGACGGGGGAACCGCGCGAACGGGCTCATCACTCCCTGCCGCCCGATGAGCCTCGAAGCGTCGGCGGGCAAGAACCCGGTCAACCACGTGGGCAAGATCTACAACCTCCTCGGCAACCTGATCGCGAACGACATCGTCAAGGAAGCCGGCGGGGACGTACGAGAGGTCCACGTCCGCATCCTCTCCCAGATCGGGAAGCCCGTGGACGAGCCCCAGGTCGCGGGGATCCAGATCCTCCCCGCGAACGGGGTGAAGCTCGCCCAGGTGAAACCGGTCGCCGAGACCGTGGCCCAGAAGTGGTTCGACCAGATCGACACCATCCCGAAGCTCCTCCTGACCGGTAAGCTATCGGTCTTCTAGGGATCGGGCCCTCCGGGGCGCGTTCGTGCAGGTCTACGTCGAGTCGTTCGGGTGCTCCCAGAACCAGGGCGAGGGGGCCGGGATCGTCCGGGACCTTTCGTCCCACGGCCACGGGATCGCCCCCAGCCCGGCCGGCGCGGACGTCGGGATCCTCGTGACCTGCGGGGTCATCGGCCCGACCGAGGCTCGCATGGTCCGCCGATGGCAAGCCCTCTCGGCCCGGGTCCCTCGCGTGGTCGTGACAGGATGCCTTGTACCCCTCCGCACCGAGCTCATGACCGGGCCCGGCCGAGAGCGAACGACGTTCGTTCCGATCCGGGACCAGGACCACATTCCCGCGCTGCTCGATTCGTGGTCCGACGGTGCCTCAGGGACGCTGCCCATGGCCCCCGCCCCGACCGATCCGCCTTTGTCGCCCATCCTGGCGGAGGAAGTGGTCATCGCCCAGGGGTGCACGAGTGGTTGCACCTACTGCTTCAGCCGTCTCGCTCGCGGCCGGCTCTCGAGCGTGAGCGTGCCGGACGTGGTTCGTCGGGTCCGCGAAGCGACCGCTCGGGGGGTTCGTGAGATCCGGCTCACCGGTCTCGACACGGCCGCGTGGGGGGAGGACCTTCCGGGACCGAAGCGACTCCCTGACCTGCTTCGGGCGGTCTCGAACGTTCCCGGGGATTTCCGCGTCCGAGTCGGGATGATGAGCCCCCAAAGCCTGGAACCGAATCTCGTCCCGTACCTTGACGCGCTCGCGGAGGGGCCGGCCTATCGATTCCTTCACCTGCCGCTTCAGAGCGGCTCCGACCGGGTCCTCGACTCGATGCGCCGAGGCTACGGCGTGGACCTGTTCCGGAAGCAGGTCGAGGCCGCCCGCCGACGGCTTCCGGACCTTCACCTCGCCACGGACGTCATCGTCGGCTTCCCGGGAGAGACGGAAGACGACTTCCGAGCGACCGAGGCGCTGCTCGAGGAAGTGGGCCCCGAGACCGTGAACGTCACTCGCTTCTCGGCACGTCCCGGCACGCCCGCCGCGCGCCTCCCGATGCTCCCGCCCCGGGTGGCGAAGCGTCGGTCGAGGGAACTGGCCACGCTGCGGCATCGCATCTCGCGGGCCCGGCTCGAGCGCTGGATCGGGACCCGGGCCGTCGGCCGGGTCCTAGAGCACGGACCGGGAGGCAGCTCCGTCGCCCGACTCGGGAATTATCTTCCCGTCGTTCTCGACCGCCGACCGCCGCTCGGGGCCGACGTAGAGCTTCGGGTCGATGGCGCTCGGTCGACCTATCTGCTCGGAACTCCTCTCTAGTGGCGTTCTAAATACCTGACCGACCCCTAGTTGGACGATTCGGTCCTCTCCCGATCGGGGAGGGACGACGGAAGACCCGATGACGGTCCTGACGAGCACGGAGATCATCGCCATCGTCTTCATCGTGGTCCTCGCGGTCATCCTCGTCGGCGTCGGCCTCTACGTCATCCGGCGCCTGCGACAGCGCCGCGCCGACCTCGTGGCCGAGCTGAACGACAAGCCCGTGCTCAACCAGGACCGGGCGTTCAACCGTCTCGCGATGGCCCGGCGAGAGGCCGGGATCCTTGCCGGGCAGGGTGTCGATGTACGCCGTGCGCAGGACCTGATCGCCGACGCCCAGGGCGCTTTCGACACGCACCAGTACGACCACGCCTACCGGGTCGCCCAGTCCGCGCACGAGGCCCTCGTGAACGCTCGGCAGGCGGGCTCGAGGACCGCGGGAGCCCCACTTCCGTCAAAGCCGTCGGGAACGGCTCCTCCTCTGGGAGCGACCGGGGGGGCTGCGCCCGCCGCCGTTCCTGACTCCGCGTCCGCTACCCCCGAACGGCCCGCGATCCCCAAGAACCGGGCCGAGTCCCAGTTCCAGCTCCAGCTCCTCGGCGAAGAGCTCGACGCCCTCCCGACGGCCCGGACGCGGCAGGCGCCCGCGACCGAAGCGGCCGCGCTGAGAAAACAGGCGTCGGCCGCTTTTGAACGGGGCGACTACACCGGGGCGTTCCGCCTCGCCCTCCGAGGACGGCGAACCCTCGGGGGTACCCTCGAGACGATCCCCCCGCCGAGCGGTGCGACCCCCGGGACCCCGAAGAGGACGGCGGACGTCGGGGGACCGGCCTCCGACCCGGCCCAGGCGGCCGAGACCGCTGCTGGGGGAGAACGATGCTCGGACTGCGGGTACCCCACCCTCCCCGAAGATGCGTTCTGCCGAGGCTGCGGCCGTCCCCACACGCCACTCACCTGCCCGACCTGCGGGTCGCCGCGCGGCGCGGACGAGCCGTTTTGCGGGCGCTGTGGGTCCCGGTTCCCCTAGTCGGGAGCGGGCCTAGGAGCTCGTGGGTAGCCACTCCTCGAGTCGACGCTGAGTCCGGGCGTCGTGGAGGAGCGCGCTGGCCGTGAGCCAGCGGGGCAGCGGAATAGCGAACGACTCTCGAATCCGTTCCGAGAGCTCGGCGAGCGATGCGACCTTCTCCGGAGGTCGGGCGAGAGCCGCCCGGACATGCTCTCGGACATTCCACACGCCCAGCGGAAGGATCTCGCCCGGGTGGACCTCCCGGAGGACCACCACACCCGCCTGTCGTCCGATGTTCAAGAGCGCCTCGCTGGTCGCGAGGCGGGCGGCGTAGTAGCACCCTCCGATCGACGCGTACGTCGTTCGGCCCCGGTACCCCTCGTGGTCCCCAATCATCACGATACGGCTCGTGTTCGGGTTCCACAGGGTGTTCGGATACCAGGCCTCGATCGATTCGTACCGGTACGAGCCGGGAAGGAAGACGATCACCCAGCGGTTGTCGAGGGCCGTGAAGCGGTGGAGATGGATCTCCGAAAGCTCGGGAAGGTTGCGGACCCGCTCGAGGTTCATCTTGGAGAGGAGGTCGTCCACGGCGGTGATGCTCCAACGGGTGGGAACGAGACGCCGACGGCCCCGTCGACCCAGGGTGCCGACGCTGAACGCCCGCTGGATCCGGCTCACCCGGACGCCCCGGTGGTAGAGCTCCTCGACGGCGACCCGGGCGTTCGCGTGGATGTCGGACGTCAGGCGGTCGAGATGCGGGTCCACCCGACGGACGTCGAGGTGCATGGTCTCGATGGGAGCTGACGGTCCGAACGGAGGCGTTGAATCGCTGAGAGAAAGGTGGCCGCGAGGAGGGCGGCGGAAATGGGCCTCGCTGTCCACCGTTTCCCCGGCGATCCCCAGCAGTTGAAGTTCTTCCAGGATCGGAATCGGACGCTCGGCGTCGGTCACCCGGATCGGGGTGGTGCCGCGAACGAGACCGGTCCGGAACGAGACGACCTCGGCCACCGAGCGACCGACCCACTCCTCGGGGGTGTCGAACAGCTCGGTCGATCCGTGCTCGGGGCTGAGGAGCGGGCCGACCGACACCTTGGGGTAGCCGAACCGACCCACGAAGAGAGCGGGAGGTGACGTTCCGTTGAGGTCGACGCCCTCCAGCATCGGGAGGGTCTTCTCGAACGCTCGGTACTTGACGAGGATCGGACAGACCGGCTTCCCACAGAGCAGCTGTGCCGAACGGCACCGCAGGCACATTGTCGGGTCCTCCTCGAGGCCCGGCACGCTCCAGGAGAGCGCGCCGACGGGGGCGAGCCCCGGGATCGGGGGGACGGAAGTGGAAACGTCCATCTCGGTTCGCACCCTCTATCGTATGGCCCGAATGTAAAGCCGGCGGGAGAGGTGGTGAAACAGCCCCGAGGGGCACCCTCGGTCCCACCTCGCGCCCTCACGTTCAAATAGCGGGGGCGGCTGGTAAACCCCGCGTCCGGGACTGTGGGGTAGCTTGGTCCATCCTTCGGGGTTCGGGACTCCGAGACGCCAGTCCAAATCTGGCCAGTCCCACTCGCGCGTCACGACGGGGCGGCGGCCCTCGAGCCGCCGTCCCACGGGTCCTAGAGCTTCTGGGTGAGAGCGCGAACAGCTCCGCCGCCATTTTTCAGGATCGGGCCGCCGTGGTAGCTCAAGAGGGAGTCGACGGAGAGACGACCCATCCGGCGCGCTGAGATCTTGGCGGTAGGGATGTGGTGGGTGAACTCGGGGGGAGTGAGCGTCGCCGTTTCCCCTTCCACGAAGAACAGGTCTCCCGAGAAAAGGAGCTTACGTTCGGGCTGGTAGAACGACGAATGCCCGGGCGTGTGGCCGGGCGTGTGGTAGGCGATGAGCCCGCCGGCCGCATCGATCGGGTCCCCGTCCTTGAACGCCTCGTCGACGATCACCGGTTCCGCCGGAGGGGTTCCGGGGCCGTCGTACTTCGGGTCGAGCGCGATGTACGCGGCCTCGATCCAGTGGGCGAACGAGCGGGCGTGGGTCTTCTCGAGCATCACCTTCAGAGAGCCGGTGTGGTCGCGGTGGAGGTGCGTGACCAGGATCTTCTTCACCGAGGTCGGCTCGACATGGACTTTCGCCAGGTACGCGAGGATCGCCGTGGAAGCGCCCGGCAGCCCCGTGTCGATGAGCGTCCAGGACGCTCCCTTGTCCTTCACGAGGTAGACGTGCGTCGAAAAGTCCGGCGCTGGGTCGACTCCTTCCACTAGGTGCACTCCCGGTAGGATCTCGGGCATGGGTTCTCTCGCGGAGGCGAAGGTCGGGTCGGTTAAGTCGGTTCGGCCGCGGGCCGGCTCGGGACGAACGCGGCCCCGAGAGCCCGAACGGACCGTTCGACCTCGTCGATCGGGAGGCCTCCGAAGTCGAAGATGCCGAGGACCTCGTCCACGCCCGTGGCGCGAAACGCGTGCAACCGTTCGGCGACCTCTCCCGGAGCGCCGAAGATCGCCCAGCCGCTCCGCTCGATCGCTGCGGCGTTGGCGTGCGACGGGTCCCGACGAACCTTCTCCTGATAGAACGCGCTCTGCGTCGCGAGCCGGCTTTCGAGGTACTGTTGGAGGGCTTGACGGGCCCGCTCGGGGCGCGGACCTGCGTAGAGATGCAACACGGCCGCAACCTCCCCATGAGCTCCGGCAGGAAGGTGGCTTCGGTACTCCCGGACCTCGTCGGCGAGTTCGTCCAGGTTCGAAAGGGTCGCGTACGGTACGAGCGCGAGCGAGGCTCCCCGGCGGGCGACGAAGGGGATCGCCTCACGACGCTGGACCGCGATCCAGAGTGGGGGATGTGGGCATTGCACCGGACGAACGTTGATCCGCACCGGCGCCGCATGCGGCCCATCGGCGCGGACCTCCTTTCCCTCGAAGGCCGCGAGCATCGTCTCGAGCGCGCGGTCGAAGAGCGCCCGTTTCTCCGCGGGGTCGACCCCGAACCCTTCGAGCTCGAGAGGGATGTAGCCACTGCCGACCCCGAGGTTCAGACGACCTTCGAGGAGCCGGTCGACCATGGCGTACTGTTCCGCGAGCTCGACCGGACGGTGGAACGGGAGGACGCTCACGAGCGCGCCGAGGCGCAGGCGACGGGTACGGGCCCCGAGGGCCGCCAGGAGGACCGGAGGGGAGGGAGAAACACCTCCTGAGTGAAAGTGGTGCTCTGCGACCCACAGCGCCGAAAGCCCGCCGTCCTCGGCCGCTTCGGCGAGACGGACAACCTCGAGGAGACGGTCGGTCGGAGCGTCGGAGGGGTATTCGTCGACGACCGTGAAGGCGCTGAGCCGCACAGCGCGCCGACGGACCCCGAGTAGAAGGCGTTTGTCGCGGTCGGTTCTCGGCTCCCATAATACGAAGAGCGAGACCGGCATTCGTCGGACGATGACGCTGCCCGCGATCGGTATCGCTCCCGGTCGGGCGACCGGGTCGGTCCACCTCGTCGGGGACCCGCTCCGTTGGAGGTCGGAGCGACCTGCTCCCGAGGTCCTTGCGTTCCCGGCGCTATGGTGGCCACCCGACCATCCGCTCCCGTCCGGTGTCGTGGCAATCGTCCTGCACGGGGTCCCGGCAAAGTCCGCACACATAGCGGAGGTCCCGACGGTCGCACGGGTCGACCCCGACGTCCTTCGGGAAGGGGAGACCGTGGAAGTCAATGGAACCCTGGGGCGGTTCCGGATCGACGGGGTAGAGGAGGTCGGGGTGGTCACCTCGTTCCTCGAACGGGACGACGGTCGGATCCTCCTTCTCGAACGGTCCGCGAAGGTGGGGTCGTTCCGGGGTCACTGGGCAGGGGTCTCGGGGTTCCTCGAAGCCTCGACCCCGACCGAGCAGGCGTACCGAGAGATCCTCGAAGAGACCGGCCTCGGCGCCGAGGACCTCGAGCTCAGGGTTCAAGGGGCGCCGGTGCTCGCCCGGGACGGGCCTCGGGTGTTCGTCGTGCATCCGTTCCGGTTCCGGGTCCGACGCACGGAGATCCGCCTCGATTGGGAGCACAACCGCGCCGAGTGGGTCGACCCGACCGAGATCCGACGACGACCGACTGTCCCGAAGCTCGACCGAGTCTGGGAATCCGTAACGGCCGCTCCTCCGAAAGGATAAGACACCGGCCGCTCCCTGTCGCCCGGGATGGGCTGGTAGATCAGCTCGGAAGATCGCCGGTTTTGCAAACCGGAGGCCTCGGGTTCAAATCCCGACCAGTCCATTTCCGCGAGTCCGGTCGGAGTCCGTGGAAACACCGCCAATCGGGCCGGACCGAGGCCAGAACCCGCAATGTCTCCGTTCGGAACGACTATCGGTCAAAGTGGCGCCACCGCTCGATCCCGTCGCAGACAAGACCGATCGCCACCCCTAGGCCCACGATGGCGAGCAGCGGGAACAGGTACATCCACCAGTAGTTGAACCCCCCCGGGAAGCTGAACCCCTCGCACGTCCCGAACCCGAGGAGAAAACCCCACTCCGGGAACGCATTGGAAGGGAGGGGTGAGAAGTACGGGAGGACCGGGACGAGGTAGGGGGTCGGCGGAGGGGCAAGATGTCCGGGGGGAACGGGAACATGGGGGCCTCCGGGCAACTGGCAATTGTAGTACCAAGGAAAGGCGGAGAGTACGAAGAACACCGGCGCCACGTCGAGCGGTATCTGCGCCAGCACCGGGCCGAGCGAGTTGGGCATGACATGGCGGACCAGGATACGGAGAGAAGATGCCCCCGAGGCGCGCGCCCCCTCGACATACGGCTGGTGCGCGATGATGCGCGCCCGCTCCCGCACGGTGCGGGCCATGGTCGGCCAGAGAATTATGCCGAAGACCGCGACGAACACCGGAAGGCCGACGGTCTGCGGCGCCACGGTCAGCAGGCCGGCGAACACGACGACGGCCAGGACGAACGTGGGGATGGACCCCAGCGAGTCGCCGACGAACGTGATGAGCGCGTCGACGAGACCGCCTTCGTCGAGGCCGGCGATCGCTCCGAGGAAGAAGCCCAAGAACACGTCGATCCCCAGGATGCCCGCGACGATGCCGAGGTCCCAGGGCGTGGCCTGCCAGACAGCCCGAAAGAGGTCCGTGCCGAACCCGGCCATCACTCCGAACGGGTGGACCGCGGAGGGGCCGATGGGATTCTCCAGGGGCACCCACGCGACGGTTGAGGGGAGCTGGTCGAGCGAGCTCCGAAAAACGACCAGAGCGCTGAGGGCGGCGACCAGGTAGACGGCGAGCATTCCGACACCGACTAGGAAACTGAGGCCGGGCGGACGGCGCGCCCATCGCTCTCGGACGGAGGGCCGCGGTAGGGCTGACGGAGGTTCGGCGGGGCGAGGGGCTGTGCCTTCGGTCATCGACCCGCCACCCCGTGAGGATCCAGCCGTATCGCGATGAGGTCGACGACGAGGGCCCAGACCAGGACCACGATCGCCATCAGGAAGACCAAGGGCACGAGGGGGGACAGGACCCCCCCCGTCAGGCTAGCAAAGATCAGATACCCGAATCCGGGATCGACGAACGCCACCTCCACGGCGAACTGAACGCCGAGGTACTCGGGAATCGTCAGGGCGAAGACCAGCAGGAACGAAGGAGCCACCGCCCGGGCGGCGTGCCGCCAGAGGAGGGTGCGCTCGGAGATCCCCCGCGACCGGGCCCCGACTATGTACGCCTCCTCCCGAACCGACCGCGCGATCGAACGGGCGTGCCGGAAGAAGATTGCCACGTACGCGACCGCGACGACCGAGGCTTGGATGAGCGTCTTCGTGAACGAGATCGCCGCGACGGTCCACGCATGATTGATGAGCGCGTCGACCAGCGGGAACCCTGTTGGCTGCGTCGCGAACTGGTAGAGGATCCAGGAGGGGTAGCCTCCGTGATTGAAGAACCAGAAATCGGCCGGTAGCAGCCCCTGAGATGGGACGTCCTGGAAGTACCCCAGGTAACCGAGGAAGAGCGCGTTCAGCACCAGGGTCCCCACTACGAAGACCGGGAGCAGGGCGCCGGTCAGGGTCACGAACCGGGCGGGGGCGTCCACGCCCGGCCGACGGCTCCAGCCGGCCAGGAGGCTCACGGGGTAGGCCAGCACGGCCGCGATCGGGAGCGCGAACACCGCCAGCTGAATCGAGGGGGGGATGTAGTACGCGAAGATCCAGCTCCAGGGGATCGGCTCCGCCGGGTTCGGCCCGCCTCCCCCGTTCGCGTATCTCACGAACGAAGCTGTCCCCCAGTTACCAGTGAAGAGGTTGAACACCATCTGATAGAACCCCTGGTCGATCCGCAGGAGACTCTCCGGAGGGTTCTGTGTGAGAGAAACGGGGACGTCGAGGACAAGGTAGAGAATCAGGAGGACGAACACGAGCTGTGCCGGAATCAGCAACAGGCGTTGCACGGCGTACCGGGCAACCCCCGACAGGACCGGGCGAGGGGACCCACGGGCGGGAGGCGCGCGCGACCGGCCGAGGGAGCCGTCGCGCGATCCGGAGCTGGACACGGACCCCTCCGACCGAGCGGTCACGAAGCGGTCCTCCGCGCAGGAATCATCGTAACCGAGGACCCCGTCTCTGCCACCGGAGTCTCGGTTCCACATCGCAAGCGCAACGCCCCCGCCTCTCCGAGCGGAAGCCTGAGGTCAGCCCTCCGCGTGTGGGCGCGGTCATGCCTCGCTTCGCCCCCGGACAACGGGAACGGGGACCCGTGTTTTAATCCCTTCACTGGGGTTGACGCTCCGCGGGCCGGTCCTCATTGGGATGCGTCCCTTCCGCGGTCACTGGGCCGCCGGGTCCTAGAAGGAGTCGGGGGTTGCGGGCCGTCGACGGTGACGCATCACGTAGACCACTACCCCGGCGACGACGAGGGCTACGAGGACTCCATTCACCACGGACACCCACAGCGGCACTCCGGGAACCGCCGGTGAAGCGGTCCCGCTGGGGGACGAAACGACCCCGACCACGCTCACGTTGCCCGTGTTGAAGTTCGGGACGTACACGTATCCATTGTCCCCGTCGTACGCCGCGTTCTGGATCCCGGAGCCGATAGGCACGGTCTCGATGAGGGCGGTGCCGTTGACCACGCTCACGTTGCCGGAGACCGGGTTCAGGACGTAGACGTAACCGTTGCCGCTGTCGTACGCGGCAGACCCCGGAGAGCTCCCTTCGCTCACGGAGCCGACCAACTGGGTGCCGTTGACCACGCTCACGTTGTTGGAACCGGCGTTCAGCACGTAGACGTCCCCGTTCCCACTGTCGAACAGCGCGAAGCTAGGGTACTCGCCGACGGCTATCGTGCCCACCAGCGACGTCCCGTCGATCACGCTCACGTTGCCTGTGTTGACGTTCGGGACGTACACGTAGCCGTTGCCGCTGTCGTATGTCGCAACCTGCGGTCCGGATCCGACGGAGACGGTCGCAACGACCGAAGTGCCATGGATCACGCTCACGTTGGCGGAATAGTCGTTCGACACGTACACGTCGCCGTTTCCGCTGTCGTACACCGCGGAACTGGGAGATACCCCGACGTTCACGGACCCGACCGCCTGGCTACCGTTGAGGACGGTGACGTTGTTCGACAGGTAGTTTGACACGTAGACGTCACCGTTCGCATCATCGTAGGTCCCGCCCTCCGGAGAATTTCCGACGTTCACCGACCCAACCAGGGTCATGCCGTCGATCACGCTCACATTGTCAGAGTACTCGTTCACGACGTACACGTCACCGTTCCCGCTGTCCCAAATCACTGAGACCGGGTCGGTACCGACGGCGACCGTGCTTGCCACGGAGGTGCCCTCGATCACACTTACGTCGGTGTAGGAGTTAGGCACGTAGACGTAGCCGTTCGCGCTGTCGTACGTAGCCCAATCCGCCAGGGGACCGACCGTGACGTTGGCGACAATCCTCAGGGTCAATGCGACCTCGGTCCCAAGTTCCCCCGCAAGGGTGTCGGCGGCGGCGGACCCCCCGCTGGAGCTGGGCACAGGATCTGCCTTGGGAGACGTCCCGGCGGACACGTCCTGTTTCAGACCTGAGCTAGACCCAAAGGCGGGGACCCAGAGGGTTACCAGCAGGATACCGAGGACGACCGAAGATGCTGCCGGGCCAATGCCTCGATGTCGGCGATCCATGGGTGGCCCCGGAGGCCGTCGGCATGCAACTTGGGTGCCTGTATATGGTTACCGGAACGGCGGCGCTTTTTCGATTCCCCACCGAGACGGGGAAGACGCTTCCAAAGAGCGATCTATCTTACCCGGTCGAGAAAGCTCCCGCGTTGACGAAACACCGACCCGACGGGGGAATCTTCTCTGCTCCCGAAAAAGAAGGAGGGGAAAGGGTTCGGAAGGAGTTCCGAGCTCAGCTAGTTCCCGGAGGCGGGGGTGGGGGCTGCTCCCACGCGGGAGGGGCACCGGTCGCAGGCGGCGGCGAAGCGCTGTACGGGGCCACGGGGGGCTGCTGTCGACCGCGCCGAGCGAAGATGATCGTCGTCACGAGGAAGACCGCCGCGAGGGCCGCAAGGACCCCGATGAGGACCCAGCCCATGGTGGAGATTCCCGCGAACCCGCTCGCCGATGTCGAGCTGGACGCCAGCGTGACGTTGAGGTTCGTGGTCGTTCCGAGCGTCAGCGTCGCGTTGTTGTAGTACGTCACGTAGCCGGACTCCATCGCCTCGATCGAATGCACCCCGACGGGGAGCGTCAGAGAGTACGTGCCGCCCGAGCTGAGGGTCTGTTCGGTCCCGTCCACCCAGAGGGTTGCCCCCGAAGGGCTGACCGTGCCGCTGAGCGTCCCGGTCGCAAGGGCGAAGACCACCGACACGGCCGGGTCGGCCGGCAGGGAACCGCTGCCCGAGCTCGGTGTCGCTGCGTAACCGTTCGCGCTCACCTTGTACGTATAGGCACCCACCACCGCGGTGAACACGATCGAACTGCCGGTGCTCCCCAGGGTCGTTGTATTCGTTCCTTGGGTGAGCGCGACGGTCCAGGGGGTTCCCGACGGAAGGTTGGACTCACTGAAGGTAAGGGTCGCCGCCTGGAACGTTAGGGTCAGGGTCGTGTTCGCGGCGAGGGTCAACACTCCCGATCCGGGCGTCGCCACAAAACCGGCAGAGCCGGCCGCCCAGACGTACGTCAACGCCGCCGTGGTCGTGTTGATCCACGGACCTGTGTTCCAAGCCGTGTAGTTGTAGCCGGACGTGCTGGTCGCGTCGAACGACCAACGCGCGCCCGCGGGAAGGCCTAACGCATGCACGTCTAGGACATAGACGGCCACGAACGTGACGTCCACCGTGGCGTTCGCGCTGAGCGTGACGGTCGCCTGGTACGGTATGCCCGCGTACTGGTTCTCCGCCGAGCCCCACGTGTAGGCCCACCAGGTGTAGGTGCTTGCGATCAGGCCGGAGACGTTGTTCTCGGAACCCTTGGTCGTACCATTGGAATCGTAGCCGGTGGAGGAGTTGTAGGTCTCCCCGTACCAGTCGGTACCCTTAGGCAGGCCCGTCTCCTTGACCGTCAGCACGTAGGCCGAGACGAACTTGACCGTTACGACCACGTTGCCAGTGGTCTGGTTCACGGTGACGGTGCCGTACGAGGGGGTCGCGGCAAAGTACCGGTCGTCGGTGTAAGGGTAGTAGTACCACGTGCCGGCGGACTCCGTCAAGTTCGTTTCGCCCGGAGCGTACGACCAGTTGTAGGCGTCGTCCCCTAGGAAGTAGTAGGGGGCCGGTACGTACAGGTCCACGGACCAGTACGCTCCCGAGGGCAGGCCCTGCTCCTTGAAGGTGATCTGGTAGAGCGGGACGTTCACGAGGGGATAGTAGTCGCCGCCATAACAATCGATACCGCAAATGAAGACCGGGGCCGACGACTGGTAGTTCTCGTAGGGCAACCAGTTCTCCTCAATGTCCGGAAGGATCCCATACGGGTTCTCCGCGTAGCCGTAGTCCCAGTAGTAGTTCCCGCCGAGGTAGTTCCCGCCAACGATGTTGGTGACTCCCGGCGTGTACTGGACGTTCCACGCCTGGCTGAAATCGTACGGATACTGGTTGGGAGCGTTCCCTGTGTACGGGTCGAAAGTCGGGCTCATGGCGGTGACGAGCGTGTCGAAAGCGTTGTTGTAGACTAGGTCGCAGTCATCGAAGACGCCGAGACAGTCCGTGGACGCCACCGCTCCGTAGAGCTCGGCGTCGCCAAAGTCCGCGTCCACGAGACCAATCGACCCGAATTCGGCCCCCGCCGTGGCGTAGGGGTTCGCCGAGATCGGAGCCGTTGCGGTCAGGAACGTGTTGCCGGTAATCTCGTTGTTGATTCCTCCGTAGAGGAAGAGCCCCATCCCACCGACGTTGAACGTGTTGTTGGCGATCATCGAGTCGCTCGTGTTCCAGAAGACCACGCTCGCGAACGACTGGGAGGGACCGAAATCCGATGTCGCCGGGAACCAGCCGCCCACCGTGGACCCCTCGAGGTTGACGTTATCGTCGCCCCAGAAGAACATCTGCAGGTCGTTGGTCGTCGGCCAGCCGAGGTAGTTGGCCATCTGCAGGTCTGAGCTCGGGGCACCAGGGGCTGCGACATCGAACGACGGCGCGTTGACCACATCGACGCCACTAACGCCACTAAGGAGGATCCCGGGGAAGACCGGGAACCCGAAGTCGTTGTAGAGGCCGAACCAAGGTTCGTAGAAGTAGTTGCCCAGGCTCGCGTCCACTGAGGTCGCGGGAATCTGCCCTATCGGCGCATATTGGCTGTTGTCGAGGATCTCGTTGCCGTAGGCGTCCGTCCCCGAAGATATGGCAGCCACTCCGGTGGCGTTGAACGCCCAGAGGGGAGTGTCGACCCCGACCGTCGGGTCGGCATACGGACCGGGGAAGTCCGTGATGGTCTGGCTCGCCGCGACATTCGCCGTGATGGGGAACTCCCAGTAGTAGCTGCTATAGTCCGCGAGGGTTCCGAACGCGGTGTAGTTTCCGATCGGTAGGTCCAGGAAATAGGTGTTGGGAGACAGGTCCGGCGCCCACTGGAACAGCGAGTAGTTCGTGGTGGCGTAGCCTGTGAACACGAATCCCTCCGCGATGAACAGGAACGCGTTGACCGGGTTGAGATAGACCAAGGCCGCGGACTGGGAGGGCCAATCGGTTTCTGACCGAGGGCTTATGCCGCCGACTCCGGCCCCTCCCACTCCCCACATCCCGTATAGGAACGACGGCCCGTTCGAGAGCGACACGCACTCTACGCAACTGGCTGGGAATGGGGTTCCGGTCCCGAATTGGGCCCAGGCCGCGTTGACGCCGACGGACGTCTCGCCGGTCTCTCCGCCGACATTGAACGCTGTGGGCACCGTGAGGTATTCCCCCAAGGTGGAATTCCAGTACTGTAACGACATGTACGTCGAAGCGCTTTCGAGCACGTCGAAGTTGCTGCCGCCCCCGGGTCCTCCGAGGGTGATCTCGAAGTCGTCAGGCAGGCCCAGAGGGTTGTACTGGAACCCGTTCGCGACGTAGACAGGCTTCGGGGTCGTCGCCGGGTTCGCCCCCGGCATGGTCGAGTTGAAGATGGCGTAGTTGTAGTTCGCGCTCGACGTTCCGAGGCCCGACGTCAACGAGTAGTTGAAGTAGACCGCGTCACGGCCGTCGATCAACGACGAGTTGAGGTAGAGCTGGACCACGAACGGCTCGGTCGCCGGGATGTATCCAGTCTGGCCGTAGTAGTATTGGGGGCAGTGATTGTTTCCGTTCGTCTGGTAGAGGAAATTGCAGGAAAGTGTGGCCTGACTGTTCGAGAAGTTCCAGATGTTGCTGACGAAGACAATCGCCTGAAGGGATGGGGAATACTCGAAGACGTTCTGGGTCCAGAACTGATAACCGGTGCTGCCGAAGAGCGTCACGTTGTTGAGGACCGCATTCAGCTGGACGCCCCATTCATCGGGCGAACTCAAGTCGGGCGAGTATCCCGAAAGGTGATCCGTGGAGAAGTTCGCCTCGACGCTCGAGGTGGAGAGTCGGTAGGGGTTGATGACCCCGGAGACGTTCTTGAGGCCGAAGTCGCCAATCCCGTACGGTGCCGGACTGCTCGTGTACGACAGATTGACGTGACCGTTAGTCAGGCTCCGGTCCGGGCTTTCCAGCAGATAGGGAAGTTGGATGTCGCGCAGGGGGACTCCCTTGGCCGCGAGAGAGCTCAGGATCTTAGTGGCGAGGGAAGAGTTCGCGTCCGCCCCCGGTGAAACCTGCTGGTTGCGAGGGGTGGGTGGAGCGGAAAGTCCGCTCGTTGGGGTGGTATGGGTCAACGCCGCGGTCGCTCCCGAGCCCAGAGTAGTGGGTGCCGAGCCAGAGGCTGTTTTCGATGGGGTGGTGAGTGTCGAAGCTGCGAGTGTCGCCGAGGGCGAGCCCCCGGTTCCACTCACGACACTGAGAAGTCCCAGCGACGAAACCACGAGGACAACGGTCACCAGAACGGCCAGACCCAGGGTTCGTCGAGAGGCGGGCATACGGGATGGGGGCAAGATTGCTAGGGGATAAGGCTACGGATGGCCCCTCGACGCCGTTTGTGCGGTTCGGACGGGGTCGGCCGGGTTCGACCGGTAGGGGCGTGTCCGCCCGCGTCGGGGATCAGGTCACGCTTCCGCGGACCGACTACCGGTCAAAGTGGCGCCACCGCTCGATCCCGTCACAGAGCAGTCCGAGCGCCAATCCCAGGCCCACGATGGCGAGCAGTGGGAACAGGTACATCCACCAGTAGTTGAAGCCCCCCGGGAAGCTGAATCCCTCGCACGTCCCGAACCCGAGGAGATACCCCCACTCCGGGAACGAATTGGAAGGCAGCGGTGAGAACGCCGGGAGGGAGGGAACTAGGTAGGGAATCGGGGGACTGCCGGGCGGAAGGGGAGGTCCTCCGGGAAGCTGACAGTTGTAGTACCAGGGAAAGGCGGAGAGGACAAAGAAGATCGGGGCTACGTCGAGCGGTACCTGGGCCAGCACCGGGCCGACCGCGTTGGGCATCACGTGACGGAGCAGAATGTGCGGGAAGGAGGCACCCGAGGCTCGCGCCGCTTCGACGTACGGCTGGTGCGCGATGATGCGTGCCCGCTCCCGAACGGTGCGGGCCATCGTGGGCCACAGGATGATCCCGAAGATCACGACAAAGACGGGAAGACTGACGGCCTTCGGCGCCTCGGCGAGGAGTCCGGCGAACACGATGACAGCCAGGAGGAACGTCGGGATCGTTCCCAACGAGTCACTCACGAACGTGACGAACGCGTCCACGAGACCGCCCTCGTCGAGACCGGCGGTCGCTCCGAGGAAGAATCCTAGGAACACGTCGATGGCCAGGATTCCCAGGACGATCCCGAGATCCCAGGGCGTGGCTTGCCAGAGCGCGCGGAAGAGGTCCGTACCGAACCCGGCCATCACACCGAACGGGTGAGCCGAGGAGGGCCCGACGGGGTTCTCCAGCGGGACCCATGCCACCTTTTTGGGGAGCTGGTCGAGCGAGCTCCAAAAGACGACGAGGGCGCTGAGAGCGGCGACTACGTAGACGGCCAGCATCCCGGCGCCCACCAGGAATCCGAGGCCGGGGGGACGGCGGGCCCACCGCTCCCGGAGAGGGGGTCGCGGCGGAGCCAGTGGTAGGTCCGCGGGGCGGACGACCACAGCGTCCTTCATCGACCTGCCAGCCCCCGAGGGTCCAGTCGGAGCGCGATGAGGTCGACGATGAGGGCCCAGACCAGGACCACGATCGCGATCAGGAAGACCAAGGGGATCACAGGGGAGAGTTCGCCCGTGGTCAGGGACGCGAAGATCAGGTACCCAAACCCCGACTGGTCGACGAAGGCCACCTCAACGGCGAATTGGACGCCGAGGTACTCCGGGATCGTTAGGGCGAAGACGAGAAGGAACGAAGGAGCCACCGCCCGGGCGGCATGGCGCCAAAGGAGGGTGCGCTCGGAGATCCCCCGGGAGCGGGCCCCGACGATGTACACCTCCTCCCGGACCGAACGCGCGATCGAGCGGGCGTGCCGGAAGAAGATCGCCACGTAGGCGACCGCGACGACCGAGGCTTGGATGAGCGTCTTCGTGAACGAGATCGCCGCGACCGTCCATGCCTGATGGATGACCGCGTCGACCAGCGGGAACCCCGTCGGCGTGGTCGCGAACTGGTAGAGGATCCAGGAGGGGTAGCCTCCGTGATTGAAGAACCAGAAATCGGCCGGTAGCAGCCCCTGAGATGGGACGTCCTGGAAGTAGTCGAGGTAGCTGAAGAAGAGCGCGTTCAGCACCAGGGTCCCCACTACGAAGACCGGGAGCAGGGCGCCGGTCAGGGTCACGAACCGGGCGGGTGCGTCCACGCCCGGCCGACGGCTCCAGCCGGCGAGGAGGCTCACGGGGTAGGCCAGCACGGCCGCGATCGGGAGCGCGAACACCGCCAGTTGGATCGAGGGGGGAATGTAGTACGCGAAGAGCTGGGTCCAGGGCAGCTGATACTTCAGGTAGGCCGCGGTGCCCCAGTTCCCGGTGAAGATGTTGAACAGCATCTGGAAGAAGCCTCGGTCGATGGTGGCCAGGCTCTCCGGTGGGGTCTGCGTGAGGGCGATCGGCACGTCGATGACGATGTAGAGGATCAGGAGCACGAACACGAGCTGCGCCGGGATCAGCAACGCCCGCCGCAGAGCGTACCGGGCGACGCTTGAGAGCACGAGACGGTGGGAGTCCGGAAGCGAGGGGCCCTCCGAGGAACTAGGAGACCCGGTGGGGGACTCGGGACTGGGGGCGAGCTTCTCGGGCGGAGTGGTCACGGGACGAACCTCCGCGCGGGCATCACCGTGCCCGAGGCGCCTCTCTCGGACGACGTTGGCGCGGACCTACCCCGCGCGCCGGGGCACGCTCACGCCCGCGTCGGGAAGCGGGACCACACGGTCCACCCCGCCCGGCTGGGCAGGTTCCGGGACCGGCACCCGAGGGCCCGGCCATCTTCCGCCCGATGGCGGGGGTGGTTAATATGCCCCTCCGGAGCGAAGGAACCGTAGCGTCCCTACTTCTCCGACCACTCGCCGGGCGGTCCCGCGGTCGACCCGCCGGCGGGCGGCGACGGGGCGCTCGTCTCGGCGGGCGCTATCGGTGTCGGGGGTGGTCGACGGCGGCGGGAACGGTAGGCGAGCGCGATCAGCGCGAAGACGACCACGAGGGCCGCCAGGAGGCCGATCACGGCCCACACGAGCGGGCTTATCCCCGCGGCCGTCGGAATCGAGGTGAGAGAGATCGAAAGCGGCGTGACTTGGGCGCTCGTCACGCTCACATTGTTGAAGTAGGGAATGTACCCGGCGTCCGTTACCTCGATCGCGTGGATACCCGGGGTCAAATTGATCGACGCGGACCCGTTCGCTGCGATAGCGATCACTTGACCGTCCACGGTCAGGTTCGCGCCGGCCGGTGTCACCTGGGCAACCAGGGTCCCTTCGGGCAGCGCGAAGGGGATGAGAACGGTCACTCCGGCCGTACTAACGTTCGCCGACCAGTTCACGCTCGGGAACTCGAACGCCGAGGCGATGCCCGAGTAGTTGACAGGCTCCGACCCCCCAGGGAGTGGGAGGACCATGGAGGAAGCGCTCGAGGTCCCGCTCACGGTGCTCTCGTTCACGGGCTCCGTCACCGATACCGACCAGGTCCAGCCGGGAACGAGGCCGGATTCCCAGAACGTCACCGGTTCGACCGGGACGAAGGAGACCGAGACCGATACGCTCGCGTTCTGCACGGTGAAGGAACCGTTCTCCGGCCCCTGGAAACCGGCCGGAGAGGGCAGGGTGAAGTTGTACGTGCCGTTCGGGGCCCAGAGCACGAGGGTCGTGCTCGCGCTCGATGTCATGACCCCGAGGGCGCTCACGTTCCAGGCTGTGCCGGCCGCGAGTCCGCTCTCGGTGAACGTCACCGAGAAGAGCGTGTACGGGACGAGCGGAACGTAGTCACCGTAATTCGTGATGAACCCGGAGTCGTTGTACGGAAGGACCCCGTACGGGTTCGCCTGGGTCCCGTAGTTCGCCCAGTAGTTCCCGCCCTGGTACCAGGTCCCGATGATGCTGCCCGTGAGGGTCGAATCGAGCGCGGTCGCGGTGGCGTTGGCGGGCTCAAGGTTCACATTCCAAGTGTCCGTGTAGGACGCGCTCTCGCACTCGATCTGGCAGAGGAGCGCGTCGAACGTGGGCGTGAACGCCGGAGTGATGACGCCGAAATAGTTGTTGTAGATCAGGTCGCCCGATTCCGCCTCGAAGATCCCGGTCACGTTCCAGGGTTGCTGGAAGATCGAGGACAGGTCGCCCGTGGCCACCGAGGCGTTCAGGAACGTGTTCCCCCAGATGGTGTTGTTCGTCCCCCCGTAGAGGGCGAGCGAGGAGCCCTGGTCGTAGAACGTGTTCCCCGCGATGACGTTCCCGGAGGAGTTCCAGAAGATGGCAGCCCCCATGGGGTAGACGTTCGGGACGGTCGCTGCGAGCCAACCGCTGATGGATTGCGCGTTCGTCAGCGTCACATTGGACACGTAGGCGAACTCAAGCTGGAGGTCGTTCGAGTTCGGAAGACCCGGGACAAAGGAGGTTTGGGCGAACCCGACCGGGTAGTTGATCTGGAACGTCGGAGGCGTCACCGTGACCCAAGCCGTGGTGTTGACCAGGAGGAGACCCGGGAACACCGGGAACGTCCAGTCGTTCCATTGGCTGAAGACGGGGTAGAGCGACCCGCGTTGATTGCTCTCGATCTGATAGGGAGAAACGTTCGTTCCCGCACCGAAGCGAGAGATCGAGGCCAGCTCCCCATTTCCCCACGCGATGAGCGGAGTGTAGAGGCCGGCCCCGTTAGCGTGGACCATCGTCTCCGTGAACGTAGTGGTCGAGTTGGCGGCGGTGTTCTCCAGCACCCCCGCCGGGCGGTAGTCGCTCAACAGCCACTCGAAGAAGTAGGCGTTACCGTCGTTCGGGATCCCGAAGTTCGAGGTGGTCTCCGACCCGAACGGGATCGTGGGCACCCACTGGGCGGCGGACTGGTCGAAGGCCGCTCCATTGGTGATGAAGAGGAACGCGTTCGCCGGGGTCTGAGTCTCTTGGAATAGCCGAACTCCGGACGACGCGGGAGAGACGTTCCAGAGCCCGTTCAGGAGCGAGGGGCCGAGGATCATGTGGGCCACCGGCTGGACGACGCCGCCCGGTTCCGTGTAGTAGGTCATCACCCCGTCGCTCGTCTCGCCGGTTTCGGTCCCCACGCCATACGCGGAGGGGATCGGCGCGTAGGCGGCGGTCGTGTCGTTCCAGTACAGGATCGATAGCGTCGCGTTCATCTGGAAGAACGTCGTGGTGTCGCCGTCATCGTTGCCGACCACGACCAGCTCGATGTCGTTGACCTCCCCGATCGGGTCGTACGCCTCGCCGTTCACCTGGAAGTGGGCGGTCGGTGCGGGGGCCGAAGGGGTCCCGGCCGAGGAGTTGAACACCACATAGTCGAACGACCCGGCGGTGTTGACGGTGGAGCTCGCGACGGAGTAGTTGAAGAACAGTGCCGGGCGGTCGGCGATGGTCGTAGAGTTGAGGAAGAAGGAGACCGTGAAGGGATACTGCACGGTGAACGTCGGACCGACGGCATAGTAGAAGTACGGCGCGACCAGCGTGCCGTTCGGGCCGTTCTGGTAGTACGCGTTCTGCGAGATCAGGCCGGAAAGGCTGGAGAAGTTCCAGACGTTGTCCCCGAAGGAAAGCTCGCCCGAGCTGGACGTGTAGCTCACGAAGTTCTGCGCCCAGAACTGGTACGTCGAGTTTCCGAATAGGGTCACGTTGGTGAGGACCGAGTTCATCTGAACGCCGTACATGTCGGGTCCGTCGCCGTCCACGTACATCGACTGGGCGCTCGTGAAATTGATCGTCCCTTCCGCGCTCGTCGTATCGAGGATGTACGGAACGATTTTCCCCGAGACGTTCTCAAGCCCGATGTCGGAGAGCCCCATCGGCGCGGGAGCTTGGTCGTACAGGAGTCCTACCTGTCCAGTGGCCGGATGGGACCCTTCGGCCGCGATGTTCGGGAGGTGTATGTCCCGCGCGGGGACCCCGTCCGCGCGCAACGCTTGGAGAAGGGCCTGGGCCCGGGGCAACGAAGCCGTGGGGCTCGTGGCGGGGGCGGCGGACGGGGCCGCGCCGTGGGAGGTGGACGCCGCAGTCGGCTCGGCTACGGTCGCGGGAACGGGGTTGGCCACGGGTCCCCGGGAAAAAGCGGTAGGGAACGCTATGACCACAACGACCACGATCGCCACGACCATCGCTACGCGCAAGATGCTCTTCGGCATGGTCCACCGAGGGCGGGCCGATTCACGGCATCCCTTATTCGGTTTGCTCTTGACGAAACGCCGGGCGAGGGGTGGGTCCGAAGCCTCCCCGGCGCCACTTCGCTCCGAGTGGGTAAACGAGTCGGGCAGGGCCGACCTCCACGCAAACTCTTTAGGCCCGCGAGCCGAAACGGGCCCCGTGATATCGGAAGGCCTTGACCCGATCCTCATCCAAGTGACCATTCCCCTGCCGGTCCCAATGATTTACGCCGCGTTCACGGACCCGGCGCAGATCACGAACTGGCTCGCGGACGGGGCCCAGGTGACCGCGAAGGCGGGTGGGACGTACCACCTCTCCTGGAGGGGGTCGACTCCCTTCGAGAGCCCGGGGAAGATCGTTCGCATGACCCCTGACCTCGATATCGGATTCAGCTGGTTCGCTCCGCCCCCCTTCGAGCGGCTGATGAACCACCCCGAGCCCAGGACCCAGGTCTACGTGCGGCTTCAGGAATCTCCGGAGGGGGTCGACATCACTCTCGAGCACGAGGGATGGGGCGCGAGCGAGCCGTGGGAAGAGGCGCGCTCGTGGCACTTCCACTTCTGGGAAGAACGCCTCACTCGGCTGAAGGACTACCTCATCAAGACGGCCTACGGGTGAAGAGAGCTCGGGTCGGTACGGGTCACGTACCGCCCGGGGTGTAGCGGTGGCAGACCGCCTCCCCGCAGAGGGCGCACGGGCCGGTCGGTTGCAGCCGAAAGCTCGCGCTCGTCCCGATCGCGACTACTTCCATGTGATGGGTCGGGAGGTGCCCGCACCGGCAGCGGGGCCGTCCCGCGGGCCGCGTCGCACCACCGGACGCGGCCGCCGCTCGCATGTCCGACCAACTCGCTTCCTACGCCAAAAGGTTGTCGCGCGAGTCAGGCCTAAGAGCTCCTCCGAGCGTCCCGAGCCCATGGAGGTCGCGGGTTGCCCTCTCCCCGAGGACCGCCGGTACGACCTCAAGAACGACGTGTGGTGGGCGGACGACCCGCATGGGGGGGCGGCTCGCATCGGGATCCTCGGAACGTTGGGCGCGTTCGCGGGACCGTTCCGGTCCCTAACGTTCCGGCCCATCGAGGGAACCGTCGGACAAGGGCGTAGCGTCGCGACGGTCGAGAGCACGCGCTTCACGGGTGCGATCCGGGTTCCGTGCGACGTCGTCCTCCTCGCTCGCAACGAGGAGGTCGCGAGACGCCCCCGACTCCTCAACGACGACCCGTACGGGGAAGGGTGGGTCGTCCAGGTCCGCCCGGTCCGCGCCGACGCGCCGGGGCTGCTCCTAGAAACCGCGGCCCAGATCGCCCAGCGCCTCGAGGAGCGAATCCGAGCACAACGGATCCGGTGCTGGCCGGCGACCCCGGACCTCGAGCTCTACGAGATCGGGGTCGAATGCTCGGCGGTCCTCACCCGGCTCAACGAGGAGCTCGCGGGGCATCCTCCGGGGGATGCCATCTTGCTCGTGACGGACGACCCGACGAGCCCGATCGAGATGGTCCGCTGGTCGGACCAGACCGGTCACCCCGTGCTCGCCCACCGACGGGAGGGCAACCTTCACCAGTTCCTGGTTCGAAAGGAGGCGGAGCCGAAGCCCCGCCGCCGTCCGGGCTAGGTCGGCGGTTTCGCCTACTTCTCGATCGGGGTCCGGACGAGGTTCCCCCATTCGGTCCAGGACCCGTCGTAGTTACGGACGTCCGGGTACCCGAGGAGGTACTTCAGCACGAACCACGTGTGGCTCGACCGCTCGCCGATCCGGCAGTAGGTGATCACCGGGTGGTCCCGAAGGACGCCCTTCGACCGGTAGAGTTCCTCGAGCTCGTCCCGGGACTTGAACGTCCCGTCGTCCTTGACCGCCTGCGCCCACGGGATGTTCTTCGCGCCGGGGATGTGGCCGCCCCGCTGCGCGTGCTCGGTCGGGTACTCGGGAGGAGCGGTGATCTCCCCCGAGAACTCCTTGGGTCCGCGGACGTCGACGAGCGAGAACTTCCCGCCCTTCACCTCCGGAAGGACCTTGCGGACGTCCTCGAGGAACGAGCGGAGCTGGGCGTTCGGGGCGTGCGCCTGGAAGTGACCGGGCGCCGGCGTTGCCACGGCCTCCGTGAGGGGCCGGTCCTCGGCGATCCACTTCTTGCGGCCGCCGTTCATCAGTTTGACGTTCTTCACGCCGTAGTACGTGAACACCCAGAAGGCGAACGCCGCGAACCAGTTGTTGAAATCCCCGTAGAGGACGAGCGTCGTGTCGTCGTCGACGCCGGCGCGGGCGAAGAGCGCGGTGAGCGCGTCCGCCGAGAGGATGTCGCGGGCGACCGGGTCGTTGATGTCCTTGCGCCAGTCGAACAGGACGGAGCCGGGGATGTGGCTCATCTCGTAGTTCGCCGCGGGGTCGTAATCGACCTCCGCGATGCGGACCTTGGGGTCGCTGCGGTGGGCCTCGAGCCAGTCGGTCTCTACCAATACCTCGGGATGCGCGTACGCTGCCATCGGGCGGTTTTCCTCGGGGGGGGCTGTTACACCCGGGGAATATACGTTCGCTGGTATGCCTAATTTCGGTTCCCGGCCCGGGTCTTCGCAGACCCTCCCCCGTTGAGAGGGCGAGGAAGGGCTACCCGCGGCGCCCGCGCTTCGGGAGCGCGGTGTCCGAGATCTCGATCGTCTCGGGGTCGAAGCCGAGCTTGGCGAGCTCCGCGCGGATCCGCGCCCGGTGGTCGCCCTGGAGATAGACCTCGCCGTCGACGACGGACCCCCCGGTCGCGAGGCGGTTCTTGAGCGAGCGGGTCGTCTCCGCAAGGTCGACCCCGGGGGGGAACCCGGAGATCACGGTCGCCGGCTTGTTGTACCGACGGGGTTCGGCCCGAACCCGGATACGGGCGGTCTCTCGGTCAAGCGCGGATAGGATCTCGTCGAACTCGTCCTCACTCATTTCAGGTTCACCTGCCGCCGGCGACTCGGGAAAGCGAGCGGTAGGAGCGGTTCGAAGGAGTACTCAGCGGTGCGACCGGAACGCACGATGAAGTGGGAGCGGTTCTCGGTGAAGGCACCGCAGTTGACATGCCCGCACTCCCCATGAACGTTTCCTATCAACCTACGCCTCCCCCCAGCGGTAGAGGCGCAGCATGATGACGAGGCCGACCGAGGCGCAGGTCACCAGCAGGAGGGCGTAGAAGGCCATCTGGGTGGGGGAGGCGGGGGTGATGCCGAGCGCCCCCTGGATGAGGAGGGCGGCATAGGTCGTCGGCAGGAACCGCGCGGCGTCCTGCCATAGCGGCGGGAGCGCGGAGAGCGGATAGTACAGCGGCGAGAGCATCCCGAGGATGGTGAACGTCAGGTTCCCGACCGGCCAGATCTCGCGCTGGGTGCGGATCCGGCTGGAGATGCCGATCCCCACGGCCGAGAAGAGGACCCACAGGACCCCCAAGCACGCGACGAGGACGAGGAAGGCATACGGCGTCAGGGGGGTCCCCTCCCGGGCCCCGGCCCACATGAGGAGGACCGTCAGGATCGTGAGCGCGGGCAGCATCGCGATCAGGTTCTCGACGGCAATCCCGAACAGGTAGCGGACCCGGCTGAGCGGGCTCGCGACGAACATGTCCTGGAGCGAGCATTCGATCCGCCAGAACGCGCTGTCCCCCAGGACCCAGGAACCGATGTTCTGCATCGTGAAGAGCATCGCTCCCACGACCTCGAGCGGAAGGAGCGAGGGAGGCGAGATGAGCGAAAGAAAGTACAGGAAGATGAACGGGAGAAGGACCGGCGTGATCGCCACCGCCGGATTGCGGCTGATCCAGCGCCAGCCGACGATCAGGAACGCCGGGACCGCCCGCCCGCTCGTCGGGACGTGCGGGAACTCGGAACGCATCGTGGCCATCTAGTCCCCCCGTACCGTCCGTCGGGCCCAGTATATCGCGAACAGGAAGACGGCGGTCGTCTCGACCAAGAGCCCGCCCACGGCGAGCGCGAGCTCGCCCGACGTCAGGTGGGTGATGCCGAGGCTCATCTGGGCCAGCGCCGCGGCCCCGCTCGGGGGCATGAGCAGGGCGACCGGGTGGAGCGCTGTGGGGAAGAGGTCGAACGGATAGAAGACGGGGGGCAGGACCCCGAAGACGTTGAAGAACAGGCTTGAGTACGCCCAGATCGCTCGGTTGTCGCGGAAGAACGTCGAGAAGACGTAGCCGACGGACGCGGAGAAGACCCAAACGATGGAGGCCAGGGCGAGGAGGAGGAGCCCCTGGGCCAGCGTGAAGTGCACGACCGCGGTCGCGAGGGCCCCAAGGGCGATTACGGGCGCGATGTAGACCACCAGGATCCCGGTCGACATCCCAAGGAAGTACGCCTCGGGCGACATCGGGCCGGCGAGGTAGAGGTCGTTCGCCTTGTGGTCGATACGGATGTAGGCCGCCTCGTTGAGCACCCGCTGGCCCATCGCGAACGTCGAGAAGATGATCGACCCCACGAAGGCGACGCCCAGGAGCCCCGGATTCAGGATCCAGACGAAGATGAGGAGGACCCCCTGGACGAGCATCGAGGTTGCCATCGCGAGCCCCTCGTGCGCCTGAACAAGGATCTCGGTCCAGAGGAAGGCGCCCAGACCGCGGAACGCGCGGGAGCTGGGGACAATTTCGCTAGTCGACATCGATCGACCGCCCGACGACGCGAAGGAACGCCTCCTCGAGCGTGACCGGTCCGACGGTCGCCATCAGTTTCGAGCGCACCGCGAGGTCCATGAGCTCGCCCAACCGCTCGGGCTCTACGATGATGGTGAGCGCTTCGCCGTCGGTGACGCACGAACCGAACGTGCGGAACGACTCGACCCGTGCCGCCCCCTCCGGAAGGAGGACCTTGACCGTGCCTCCGACGGACCGCTTCAGGTCGTCCGCGGTCCCGGAGACCAACACCTGCCCCCGTTCGATGATGTAGAGCCGGTCGCTGAGCGCCTCGGCCTCGTCCAGGTAGTGCGTCGTCAGTAGGATGGTCGAGCCCTTTCGCGTGAGCGCTCGCATCGACTCCCACACGGAGCGACGGGCGAACGGGTCCATCCCGATCGTCGGTTCGTCTAGGAACAGGAGCGGGGCTTCGGTCGCGATGACGGTAGCGACCATGGCCCGCTGGCGCTGACCTCCCGACAGCGTGATGGAAAGGCGGTTCGCGAATTCGGTCAGCCCCATCTTCTGGAGGGCTTCCTCCGTCCGGGTCTTGGCGGTCTCCCGCCCCAGCCCGCGGGCCCGGAGGTACGTGTAGACCTGCTCGCGCGGGGTGAGGTGGAAGAACGGCTTTCCTTCCTGGGGCACGACCGCGATGTACGGGCGGGCCTTCTCGGGCGTCTGGTCGACATCGAATCCGAAGACCTGGATCCGCCCGGAGGTCGGCCGAAGGAGCGTCGAGGCGATCTTGAGGAAGGTCGTCTTGCCCGCGCCGTTCCGGCCGAGGAGCGCGACCCGCTCACCCCGTCGGACCTCGATAGAAACGCCCGCCAGAGCCTCGGTGGGAGGCGCACCCTTCGACATGTAGACCTTCCGGAGGTTCTCGCTCCAGAGCGCGAAGTCGGTCACGGGCTCACCGGCCCTCGTGGGGTCGGCCTGTCCCGGGTCGATGGTTCAAATCGGACGTGCGTCGTGGAAGCGCTCCAACCGGGCTCTATCCCGCCGCTCCCACGCACCCGTCGCTACCTCGACCTTCACCGCCACGGGGCGCGTACGTCCGGACGGCCCTACCCGTCGCCTCACTGTGGCAGAGCTCCCGGACCGGGTCGACCGCCGGCGGTCGAACCTCGAAACAGGCGATGCTAAACATCCTTGAACGGAAGACCCGGGTCCCGACCTTAAGCTCTCCGCCGTTCGCGCGACCGCACCCTGACATCCCCTGTGCAAACGGTCCTTCCCTAGGCGTTCGGAGGCGGCGGAGGAGGTTCCTCCGCGAGCACGGCCATCTCGGGCAGCTCGGTGTCCCCGACGAAGGTCTCCGGTAGCTCCGTGGGCCGGAGCCCTCGAGCGCGGCTCAGGTCGACGGGGAGCAGTCCGGGCGATGTCTCCCTCCAACAGAGGCGGGCGATCGGGTTGTAGAACCAAGCGGGAAGGCCCACGGACGAGCCGATCTGCCGAACGTCTTGGCGGGTGAGCTCGCCGATCAGGACCAAGATCACGAAATACGCCGCGAAACCGAGGATCACGCCGCCGGCCAGCTGGAAGTACCGGTTGTGGGGCAAGTAGTGGTTGAACTGGGACATCACGAAGAACCCGCCCGCCGCGCTGAGCGTGATGCCGAGGATCGACCGGGGCTGGATGTGGACCTGGATGAGCGTCTCCATGAAGTACGTGTTGAGAAGGAGGGCCGCGATCGAGGAGGCGAGCACCGCGATCGCGCCGGCGACGAGACCGTTGCTCATGTAAAGGGGCGCCCACCGAGGCATGAGGAGAAAGACCGCCGCGAAGAGGACGACGACCTGCGTCGAGGTGATGTAGAGTTCCAAGCGCTGACGGCCGATCGAGTTGATGGACGCCTGCATGATCTGGCTCAGGGCCAGCGGGATAGCGCCGATGACCAGGATCGCGAGGGGGATCGAACCGGCGCTGGCGTAGGCCGCGTTCTGGAAGACGTTCAGGAAGGCGTAGCGGTACGTCACGAGCGCGACGACGCCCGGGACCAGCAGCATCGCCGAGTACCGCAACGCCTGCCAGGCCCCGCGTCGTATCCGCTCGTACTCCTCCTTGCGATGCAGCCCGGCCAGGTACGGGAACAACGGCGTGGTGACCGCCGCGGGAAGAGAGAGGGCGAGGACGCGCCAGCCGTTGGCGGCGAGGAAGATCGTGAGGGCGGCCGCGCCCAGGTAGGCGTTGACGATGAGCGGGATCATGTTGGTCACCATGTAGCTCAACATCAGGCTGCCCATCAGGGGCCAAGAGAATCGGAACATCCCGAGGGCCTCGGACCAATGGAACCGTCGAAGGAGTCGGATGATCACCGGTAGGCAGTAGAGGGCCGATGCGGCCGCTCCGATCGCGTACGCCACCGTGATCCCGAGGATGGTCGGATAGTACAGCGCGACGATGATGATCGCCGGCAACCGGGCGATCGCCTCGACGAGCGACGGGTACTGCGCCTTGACCGAGTTGCCCAACCCGATGAAGAGCGAGTTGTACACCGTGGAGAACGACCAGAGGAGAGGAAGGGTGACGAAGATGCCGAGCGACAATAGCTGGGTGTTCCCCGAGGCGATCCGGGCCCCACCGATCGAGATCGGCGCGATCACGAAGAGGATCAGGCCCGCCGCGGCGACCATCATCATCCGCACGAGGAGGTAGGTCGACGTGTTGTCCGTGGGCGGCTTCCCTCGGGCGAGGAAGTAGGTGTATGCCGTGCCGAGACGGAGGTCGCCGACCCCGTTGATGGACGAGCCAATCAACAGGAACAGCTGCGCCGTTCCGAGGAGGACTCGACCCTCCTCGGTGAGCCCGATTGTCTTGTAAAAGGCGATGCTCGCGAAGAACCCGATCAGCTGCGTCGCAAGGCTCGCCGCGAAGACCGCGCTCGAGCTGAGCGTGAGCGAGTGGGCCGCCTTCGGGACGACCGTCGGACCGGGCGGCGACGCGGAGGGCGGGGCCGTGGGTTCCACGGATTACCGGCGGGACATGGCGGGGACCGCTTCTTATTCCCGTCGCTCGAGAGCCTCGGTCAGCTTCCGGGCCGGGAGGTGGGGGGCTCCTCACCGGGACGGCGCTCGTAGAGCTCCACCCAGAGCCCGTCCGGGTCCGAAAGGAAGACGAGACGCATCTCGCCCTCCTCGAAGGGCGGGATCTCAACCCGCGCCCCCAGGGCGACCAAGCGTTTCACCACGGCCTCCAGGTCGGTGACTCGGAACCCGAGGTGGTCGAGCTCGTCGCCGAGACGGTACGGCGGGTCTCCCGGATAGTAGTTGAGTTCAAGGATCGCCTTCGTCTCCGGGTCGTAGAGCTCCTGCCAGAGACCCCCCGCGGCCATGCGGCCGGAGAGGCCCACCTTGAGGCCCAACCCTTCCGTGAAGAACCGCGCCGCCCGGGCGAGGTCTCGCACCCGGACCCCCGTGTATTCCAGTGGCATTGATCCGCGTTCGCCTACCGTCCCGTTCGGTCGGCTTCCTCCTTTGCTTCCCTCGAGCTCGAGGGATACTCGGCTCAGCCACGGGAATACTTCGCTTTGTTCCCTCGGCCGCTACCGGCGGATGGGTCGAGGTCGTCGTTCCCCCCCGTGAGGAGTGTCCAATCCGGGCGTCAGCGGGTATTCCTTTTGAGCGCTGGGGGGAGGTGGGAGCACGGGGATTTGAACCCCGATATGCGGGTCTCTCCGCGCGCTCCAGTCATTCGTCATGGGGGCCCGTCGCCCCTCCGCAGACTCAATTCCCAGGACGACCATCGGTCGCCCTGACTGGAGCCCGCTGGTCTACCAAATTAGCCTATGCTCCCTCCGGGAGCGCGGGGAACCTCGGGAGAGATAGCCTTTTTCGTCGAGGCGTTCGCCGACCCCCGCCCACGGTCAAGGACCGTTCGCCTCGGCGAAATGTTTATCTGAAAGTGTTTTTGTGCCGAATCCAATGCATTTGTATGACCTCTCCTCGTCGTCGGCGCCGCCACGACGGACCGTCCCGCTCGCGTGGTTCGCGGTGGTGGTGATCGTCGCCGCGGGAGTCTCCGTGGTGGGCATTGCCGCCAGCTACGCTCTCCGAGGCGGTTCCTCGTCCGGGCCGCTCACTATCACGGACGACCTGGGCCGCCGTGTGACCGTGCCGCTCGACCCGGCGCGCGTCGTCGTCCTGGGGCCGTCGATCATGGACTCGGTGTATCGCCTAGGACTGCGGAGCCACGTCGTGGGCGTCGACTGCTACGCCCCGGCCCTGGGCGGACTGTCCTCCGACTATTCTGCCGACCAGGTCGCGCTCTGGAACCTCTCCTCGTCGATGTGTGTCCAGACCGGGCCGACGTTCGACGTGGAACAGCTCATCGCGCTCGGACCCCAACTCGTGCTCGCCGCCACCATCGTATCGGTCGCAGCGGTCGAGCAGATCACCCAAACCTACCAGATCCCGGTCGTGATGCTCCAACCCGCAACCCTGACGGGCGTGATCCTGGACGACCAGCTGCTGGGGGAGATTTTCGGGGTCTCGTCAGCCTCTTCCTCCCTCGCGAACGCGCTCCAAACTGTCCTCGCCCAGGCGGCTTCGCTCCAGAACGACCTGACCGCGAACGGCACGCCGTTCCCGACCCTCCTGGTCACGTACTCCGCCGACGGGAACGGGTACTGGACATTCGGGCCCGGGACGTTCGGCGAGTCGCTGATCGAGCTCGCGAGCGGCGCTAGCATCTCGGCGAACGCGACGCTCTCCTACCCAGAGCTCTCGGGCGAGCAGGTCCTCGCGAGCGACCCGCAGTTCCTCGTCTACGGGACCGGGTTCGGGATCAACGAATCGACCTACGCGGGAGCTCCGTTCTGGTCCCAGCTCACCGCGACGCAGGATGGACGCGCTGTCGGCATGGACTCGAATTACTTCACGGAGCCGGACCCGACGATGATCCTCGTGGGCCTTCCTCAACTAATGGCGATCCTTCATCCGGGCTCTTCCGCGCAGTAGGAACGTCCTCGTGGGAGCGTCGGTCGCGGCTCCCGCAGACAGCCCGAGGGCGTCGGGCCGGCGCCCCTGGGTGCTCGTGCTCCTTCTCGCCTTCCTCGGGGTAGGGGTCTTCTTTTCGCCGATCCTCGGGACCGTGTCGGTCGCCCCCGACACCGTGCTGAGGATCCTCCTCCACCAGGTCTCGGGCGGGGCGCTCTTCTCCCACCCGTGCGCGGGGGCGAGCGTGCCGGCGAGCGGCTGCGCGGGCCTCATCGAGATCGTCTGGGACGCGCGGCTCTCCGAGATCATGCTCGCGGTCGTGGTCGGAGCCGGTCTCGGGATCTCGGGTGGGACGCTCCAAGGGGTGTTCCGGAACCCGCTCGCGGACCCGTTCCTGTTGGGGATCTCGTCGGGCGGGACCCTCGGGGCCGCGGTGGTCGTGGTCTTTCGGATCGGGGTGGCGGACCAGAACCTCCTCCTGCCCCTGTTCGCCTTCATCGGGGCGATCGGGACCGGATTCGTGATCTTGGTGGCGGCGCGAAGCCGATTCGGTTCGGTCGAGACGCTCCTCCTCACGGGCGTCGCCCTCTCCAGCTTCCTGTCCGCGGTGCTCTCCCTTCTGCTCCTATACAGCCCGACCGGGAGCCTGCAGGTCGACTTCTGGCTCCTCGGGAACCTGGGTTCTCTCGATTGGACCCAGGACGGGATCGTCTTCGGGGTGGTCCTCGTGGCCGGTACGCTTCTCGCGACATACGGTCGCGAGCTGAACCTCCTTCAACTCGGCCCGGACGTCGCCCAGAGCCTCGGGGTCGACTCGCGCAAGGTGCGGGTCCGCCTTCTTCTGCTGGCCTCGGTCACGACCGCTGCGGCGGTCGCCTTCACCGGGATCATCGGGTTCGTCGGGTTGGTCTCTCCGCACGTGGTGCGTCGGATCGCGGGCAGTGACTACCGCATCGTCCTCCCCGGAGCGGCCCTGGTCGGGGCAGGGTTCTTGCTGGCGGCTCGAGACCTCTCGTTGGTAGCATTTCCGGGGACCCTGCTCCCGATCGGGATCTTCACATCGTTCGCCGGGGCCCCGTTCTTCGCCTACCTACTGTTCCGTCGGCGGGGAACCTCGACCATGGGGTCCCCATGAGCGGACCGACGGACCCGGCGCTCCGACTTCGGCAAGTGACCGTTCGGTTTGGCGAGAGGATGGCATTACAGGACGTCAACCTCGAGGTGCCCAAGGGGCAGTTCCTCGCGCTGACGGGACCGAACGGGTCCGGGAAGACCACTCTCTTGCGGGCCGCGCTGGGGTTCCTGGCCCCCCAGTCCGGCTCTGTCGAACTGTTCGGGAGTGAGGTGCTCAGCCTGTCCGTCGCAGAGAGAGCCCGACGGGTCGCGTGGGTCCCCCAAGAAGAGAATCCCCGGGAGAACGTGCCGCTCCTCGACTACGTCCTCTACGGACGCTACGCCCATCTCGAGTGGCTTCAGGGGGAAACGGCACGGGACCGAGAGGCGGCCCTCCGGGCGCTGAGAGCGGTCGGCCTCGAAGAGCGGGCGGAGGACGGGATCCTCTCGGTCAGCGGAGGGGAGAAGCAACGGGCGATCCTGGCCCGGGCGCTCGTCCAGGAGGCCCCACTCGTGCTCCTCGACGAACCGACGAGCCACCTCGACATCGCGCACCAGCTCGACCTGTTGACCCGGGTCCGTGAACTTTCCCGCGAGCGGAACGTGACGGTCGTCGCCGCGCTCCACGACCTCAACCTAGCCGCGCGCTTCTCCGACCGCATCGTCGTGCTCTCGAGAGGTCGGCGGGTCGCGGACGGGGCACCGACAGAGGTCCTTTCCGAGGAGCTCCTGGCCCGGGTATGGGGGGTCGTCGCAGACCTGCGCCGCGACCCAAGGACCGGCGCTCCGTACCTGCTCCCCCACCACCTCGTGCCGCCGGCACCGTCCGGCCCCGGAACGTTCCTCGGTAAGGGACCGGTCCACGTCGTGGGTGGAGGGGGTTCGGGCGCCCCTTACCTACGAGCTCTTTCGGAGGCCGGCTACCGCGTCACCGCCGGAGCCCTCCACCTGCTAGATTCTGACCTCGAGACCGCGGAGAACCTCGGAGCGCTCACGGCCGTCGAGGTGCCGTTCGCACCGATCTCGGACGAGGTGCGGGAGCGACTGCGCAATCTCCTCCAGGCGGCGAAAGCGATCGTGGTCGCGCCGTTCCCGGTCGGTCCGTCCAACCTGCCCAATCTCGAGGAGGTCCGTGGTTGGCTCGGGCGCGTGCCGATCCTCCTCGTTCGCCGACCGTCCGGCGTGGAATGGGACTTTGCGGGGGGGCGTGCGCGCGCGCTCGAAGAAGAACTCCTTCGCGGCGGAGCCCGGCAGGTCGCCGGTGCGGCCGAAATGCTCGCGGCCCTGGCCGCCGAACCGAGCGTCCCGCTTCCTCAGTGACCGCGGCGTCGGGCCTTGGCCCCTCCGGGAAGGGGAGCGACCTCGAGCGGCGGAGGGGAGGGGCCGACGAACTGGGCGAGCAAGTACGGAAGGTCGCTCTCGAGCACCAGGATGTAGCTCGGCACGCCGAGCCGGGACGCTTCGAGGCACGCGGTACCGGCGGCGAACCGGAGGACCGAAGGAACGCCGGCGTTCGAGAGCGCATGATAGGCCTCGAGGCCCTCGGCGGCGACGAGCGAGAGAGGGTCCGAGGGCAGACTGCTCCGGACCCGGTTCCCGAGACGGCCGTCCACGAGGTCGTCCGAGGCCAGGGTGCGCACCGAGATCGGGGCCGGAGTGAGCGGTACGATCCCCTCGAGGTCCGAGACCTCGACGAGCGAGCCTTTCCGGCCTCCTCGCTGAACGCGGCCCCGTGAGGGACCCCCTCCGCCCGGACGGGCCGAGAGCAGGCCATGCTGGAGCTCGAGGGAGACGGCGGCCCCCTCCGCGAGGTCCGCGAGCGCGAGGGCGCGGGTCGACCGGATGACGTGGACCCGCTCGATCCGCTCCCGAAGGTCGTCCCCGAGACGGCGGAGCGTTTCGTGCAGCCAAGCGACTCCTTCGACCGTCGGTCGGTACCGCCCGTCCCGCACGGTCACGAGCCCACGGCGCCGGAGCTGGCGGTAGGAGTGGGACACGGCCTGGACCGTGAGCCCGAGGCGCTCCGCGATGGGGCGCAGCTGGGTCGGCTCGAGGGTGGCGCACTCGTACAGGAAGAGCAGCTCGGTGACCGTACCGCCCCGTCGCAGCCCGGCGAGGCCCGTGGCCTCGGAAGATCGAACACCGACCACGGGGCGCGGAGGCCTCCGGCGAATAAAACAGTCTTTACCAATCGGGAAAGCGGTCTTGCCTAGGAGGGGGGCCCGGCCTTTCGCCCGGACGAGCGCGCGCTCGGGTTCGCCCGGCGCACCTCCCGCAGGCGGTCACGGATGCGGGCTGCCTCTTCGAAGTCGAGGCGCTCCGCGGCGAGGCGCATCTCCTCCTCGAGGTTGGTGAGGAGCAGCGGAAGCTTGTCCTTCCAGTACCGTCCGAGGCCGCTCGTGGAGAGCGAGCCAGACGGGGCCTCCTCCTCGGGAGCCAGGAGCGAGCGCACCTCCTTGCGGATGGATTCGGGCACGATGTCGTGGACCCGGTTGTACTCGACCTGGGTCTCCCGACGGCGGGCCATCTCGGCCATCGCACGCTTCATCGACCCCGTGACCCGGTCGGCGTACAGGACGACCCGCCCGTCGACGTTGCGGCTCGCGCGGCCCGAAGTCTGGACGATCGACGTCTCGCTGCGGAGGTAGCCCTCCTTGTCCGCGTCCAGGATCGCGACGAAGCTGACCTCGGGAAGGTCGAGCCCCTCGCGGAGCAGGTTGATCCCGACCAGCACGTCGAACTCTCCGAGACGAAGGTCGCGGAGGATCTCGACCCGCTTCATCGTCTCCACCTCGGAGTGGAGGTAGCGGACACGGAACCCTTGGTTCGCGAGGTAGTTCGCGAGCTCTTCGCTCGTCGCCTTCGTGAGGGTGGTCACGAGCGCTCGGTCCCCGCGCTCCACGCACGCTCGGAGCTCGACCATGAGGTCGGCGATGTGACCCTTCAGCGGTCGGACCTCGATCGGGGGGTCGACCAGTCCCGTAGGGCGGATGATCTGCTCGACGAGGCCCTTCGAGACCTTCCGTTCGAACGGTCCGGGGGTCGCCGAGACGAACACCGTTTGGGGGACGTGGGTCAGGAACTCGGGGAACTTGAGCGGACGATTGTCGCGGGCGGAGGGGAGGCGCCATCCGAACTCGACCAGGTTGTCCTTGCGGCTCCGGTCGCCCTTGTACATCCCCTGGATCTGCGGGATGGTGACGTGGGACTCGTCGATGAACGCGAGGAAGTCGTTCGGGAAGAAGTCGAGGAGCGTGTACGGGGGCTCCCCCGCGCGACGTCCGGCGAAGTAGCGGGCGTAGTTCTCGATCCCCGAGCAGTAGCCGGTCTCCCGGATCATCTCGAGGTCGTAGTCGACCCGTCCTTTGAGGCGCTGGGCCTCGACGATCCTCTCCTCGTGCTGGAGCTCCTTCACCCGTTCGTCCCGTTCCTTCTCGATCTCGCTCAGGATCCCGCGGAGACGCTCGTCCACGGTGAGGAAGTGGGTTGCCGGGAAGACCGCGAGCTCCGAGAGCCCGCGGCGCTCTTCCTGGGTCACGGGGTCGAGTTCCACGATCTCGCGGATCGTGCTCCCGTCGAGTACGATACGATGAACGGTCTCGCCCGCGCCCATCACGTCGATCGTCCCGCCGCGGACGCGGAAGCGGCCCCGCTTCAGCTCGATGTCGTTGCGGTTGTACTTCATCCGGACGAGCTGCTCGAGCAGGGTCTGTCGCGAGATTTCCTGGCCCACCGCGAGTTCGACGACGGAGGCCCGGTAGTCCTCGGGCGAGCCGAGACCGTAGATGCAGCTCACCGAGGCGACGATAAGAACGTCCCGTCGGGTGAGGAGCGCCTGGGTCGCCCGGTGCCGCAACCGGTCGATCTCCTCGTTGATGGAGGCATCCTTTTCGATGTAGAGGTCGATCTGGGGGACATACGCTTCGGGCTGGTAGTAGTCGTAGTAGCTGACGAAGTACTCGACCGCGTTCTTGGGAAAGAGCGCTCGGAACTCGCTCACGAGCTGCGCCGCGAGCGTCTTGTTCGGGCTGATGACCAGCGTCGGACGCTGGAGGCGTGCGACCACGTGCGCCATCGTGAACGTCTTGCCGCTGCCCGTGACCCCGAGGAGCGTGACGAACTTCTCTCCCCGCTCCACCCGTTGGACGATCGCGTCGATCGCCTCGGGTTGGTCGCCTTGGGGCACGAGGTCGGTCTCGAGCTGGAATTGCCCCGGAAGCGACTCCGAAGGCCCCCGGGCGCCGCGGTTCCGGGTCATGGCACGACGGGGAGCTCGTGGGCGGCCCCCGGATACCCCCGTGGGTCGATCGTCACGTTCGTGAAGCCGAACCGCGTGAGCTCCCCCGTCACCTCGCTCGCGAGCGGTTCCGTTCGGAGGCGCTCGACCTCGGAGGGGTCAACCTCGATCCGGGCCGCTCCGCCGCGGACTCGCACGCGCACCCGGCGAAATCCGAGACGTAGGAGGACGGCTTCCGCCGATTCGATGCGGCCCAAGAGCTCGCTCGTAACGGGGTCGCCGTGCGCGATGCGCGAGGCGAGGCAGGCATCCGACGGTTGGTCCCAGTTCGGGAGGCCCCGACGACGAGCTTCGGCCCGTATCTCGGTCTTCCCCCAGCCTGCCCACAGGAGCGGGTGGGAGAACCCGGCCTCGTCCATCGCGCGGAGCCCCGGCCGGTCGTCGGCGAGGTCGTCCCGATGCACTCCGTCCAGGTACTGGGCGGCCGACCGGGCGGCCCCGAACTCGCGAAGGAAGCGGGTTTCCACGGTCCGACAATGGTAGCAGCGGTCGGGTCGGTTCGCCCGGTACTCTTCGTGGGAGAGAGGGTCCGCCGTCAGCAGTACGTGCTCGAGGCCGATCGCCGCGGCCACCCGCTGGGCACGAGAGAGCTCGGCCTTCGAGACCGCCGGGCCGGTGAGGGTGACGGCGATCGCCTCCGGTCCCAGCGCCGAGAACGCGAGCGCGGCGACGATAGAGGAGTCAACGCCTCCCGAGAGCGCGACGACCGCCCGGCCCCCTTCCCGGATACGGGCGACGATCTCGTCGGCCGGGCGGGACGGCAGCGTCGGGGAGGTCGAGTGGGACATTCCTATCGTCCTGCCGCCGTGACCCATTACCCTTTCCTTGTGGCCACGGCCCGATCGCTTAGCGGGCAACGATGCGCCCGCCGGATAGGCCCCTGGGGTCGACCTGTCGACGCCGCAGGAGCGATGACGAGCTCACGGACGGCCGACGAAGCTGAATTCGAAATCGTAGGAGTGGTCCGCGCCCGAAACCTGGATCGTCATTCGCCCTTGGATACCCGCCAGCTCGTCGGTGCCGGAGTCCGGGATGACCTCGATCGTCAGACGGGGAACGCCGCGGTCCATGATGCCGAAGTGCTGGAGGAGGAAGCTGCCGGTGCGGCCTTGTAAACGGCCTTGTACCCGCTCGATCAACACGTACCCTGCGGAACCTTCTCGGGCGGTCATGCCGGTGAGCATGCGTCCCCGGCTGGAACCCTCGAGGTCCCCGTGGAACCGCTTGGTCCCTTTCAGGGACCCGAGGACGGTGCCGTCGGCGCTGTCGTCGTCCGAGTCTCGGGTTATCTCGACCTCGAAACCCCCATGGGCGTTCGTCACAATCTCGTCGCCTCCGCGTCCGCCAGAGCCGCGCGGGGGATTAGAACCTCGGGGAGGGGTGCGGAAACACCGTGCGGGGGGCGAAAAGAGGGAGGTGCAACGGCCATAGCCCGCGCGCCCGTAGGGGGAACGATGCAAGCGGTCCGCGACGGGAGCCGGTGGATGCTGAGACTCGAAGATGGAGAGGACCTCTTCGAGGCGATCTCGGGTTTCGCGCAGCGTGAGAACGTTCGCGCCGGGACCGTGGTCTTTGGGGTCGGGATGTTCCGTCGGATGACGTTCGGCTACTGGGACGGGAGCCAGTACCAGACCCAGGAACTGACGGTCCCCCACGAGGTCGTCTCCCTCCACGGCACCATCGCCCGCGCGGGCGGAGCACCGTCGCTTCACCTCCACGTGGGTGTCGCCGGCCCGGACCACCGGGTCGTCGGGGGCCATCTCCTGCGCGCGACCGTGGGGACGATCCAGGAAGTGCTCGTCGAGACCTTTCCCGGCCGCACGTTCGGTCGGCCCCTGGTCGAGAGCTACGGGTTGAAGATGCTCGACCTAGACCCTCCGGACGAACCGTAGTCCCCCGTCATCCCTTTCCGTTCCGCCGGGCTCGTACGGTCCGTTCATGACCGGACCGCCCTCGGTGTTCACGACCCTGGACCCACGCCTCGAGCGGGTGGTCCGCGAGCTGGGGCTTGCCGAGCCGACCGAGATCCAGCGCCTCGCGTTCCCGCTCCTCGCGACGGACGCGGACGCCCTCCTGCTCTCTCCCACGGGGACGGGAAAGACCGAAGCGGTCCTGCTTCCCCTCCTCTCGCGCCGTCTCACCGACCCGACGCCACCGATCTCGACGCTCTACGTCACCCCCCTGCGAGCCCTGAACCGGGACCTCGAGCACCGCATCGTCGCTCTCGTGAAGGAGGTCGGCCTCACCGCGGCGGTCCGCCACGGGGACACTCCGACCTCGGCCCGCCTCGCTCAGTCCCGTCGACCGCCCGACCTGTTGCTCACGACGCCCGAGACCCTACAGCTCCTCCTCACGGGAGCCCGCCTTCGGGAATCCCTGCGGAACGTCCGCTCGGTAGTGATTGACGAGGTCCACGAACTCGTAGGGTCGGACCGCGGGGCGCAGCTCTCGATCACGCTCGAACGCCTCGACAAGCTCGCGGGGCGAGCCGTCCGCCGCATCGGACTCTCGGCGACCGTGGGGAACCCGGCCGAGGTCGCCCGCTTTCTCTCCCCCGCCCCGCGGGACGTGGAGATACGCATCGCCCAGGAGCGGCGGCCGCTCGAGCTCACCGCGCGTAGGCCGGACCGAGAGCGGCCCCCCCTCGACGAAGCGCTGGTCCGCGAGCTGAAGGCCGACCCGCCGTTGCTCGAGGGACTCCGGGCGGTCGAAGAGGAGATCCGGGAGCACCGGACGACCCTCGTCTTCGTCAATACCCGCCCGACGGCCGAGGGGCTCGCGGCACGTCTCCAGAAGCTCGCGCCGGACCTTCCGATCGCGGTCCACCACGGCTCGCTCTCTCGCGAGGTACGCGAGGAGGCGGAGCGCGCGTTCCGGGACGGTCAGCTGCGGGCGCTGGTCGCGACGTCCTCCCTCGAGCTCGGGATCGACATCGGCGCCGTCGACCACGTCGTCCAGTTCGGGTCGCCGCACCAGGTAGGGCGCTTGGTACAGCGGGTCGGCCGCTCGGGCCACCGGCTCGACCGTACGATCCACGGGACCGTCCTGTCGCTGGACGACGACGACCTCGAGGAGGCGGCCGTCCTCGCGCGAAGGGCCGACGCCGGACTGATCGAACCGGTCTCCTGGCGCACCCGAAACCGGCTCGCGGCGGCGCAGCAGGTGGTCGCGTCGCTGCGCGCGGAAGGTACCCTCGAGCTCTCCGAGCTGCTCCGACCGCTGCGGCATGCCTCGGCCACGGCGGACATCTCCGAAGTCGAATGGACGGAGCTCATCGACTACCTCGTCGGCCTCGGCCTCGCGAAGCGGGTGGGCGACCGAGTGGCGCCGGGCCGCGGGACCCTGCACCGTTTCTACGCCTCCCTCTCCCTCATCCCGGACGAGCGGACCTATCGCCTTCGCGACATCGGCACGCGGCGGCTCATCGGGACCCTCGACGAGCGCTTCGTCCTGACCCAGATACTGGCGCAACCGGAGGAGATCTTCCTCCTCCACGGACGAACGTGGAAGGTGGTGGAGTACCGGGAGGGCGAACTGCTGGTCGAGACCGTCCAAGAGATCGGACGCGAGCCTCGGTGGGCCGGAGAGGACCTCCCGGTGCCGTTCGATGTCGCCCAGGAGATCGGGAAGCTCCGTAGGGAAGGGTCGTTCGAAGAGTACCCCATCTCCCCCGAGGACCGAGCGCACCTTGACGAACGTCGGAAAGGCCCGGCGCTCGCCGGCACGATCCCGACCGACCGGCGGGTCACGGTCACCACCCACGGTCGTGTGGTGGTCTACGGCGCGTGCTTCGGCACTCGAACGAACGAGACGCTCTCCCTCGCGGCCGCGGGGCTTCTTACGGCCCGCCTCGGGGCCCGTGTCGAGGTCGCTTCGGTGGAGCCGACGTGGTTCGTTCTGGAGCTTCCGATCGCGGTCGACGCCCCCACGCTCATCGACGCTCTCGCGATCGAGCCGGCGACCCTCCGGCCTCTCGTCGAACGCCTCGTGCCGTCGGGCCTCGACTACCGCTGGGTCTTCCTCGCGGTCGCCCGCAAGCTGGGGGTGATCCCGGCCTCGGCGGACCCCCGGGACCTGCGGACCCTCGACCCGTTGCTCGGGGCGAGCCGCATGAACCCGCTCGGCGAGGAGACGCTCGAGAAGACGCTCCACGACCGCTACGACGTCGACCATGCGGTGGAGGTGCTCGAGCGGATCCGGGACGGCGCGGTCGAGGTGGTCGCCACGCCCCCGTCGGCGTTCACCGACGGACCGCTCGAACGCCTCGAATGGCGGACCGTGCTCGACGTCCCTCCGCCCACGCTCCTGAAGGCCGTCCAGGAGCGGCTCGCGAAGGAGGCCCTCACGCTGGTCTGCCTTCGCTGCGGCTTCGTCCGGACGACGAGCCCCTCCCGCTACAAGGCGGAGGGAGGGAGCCGGTGCCTACTCTGCCATGGGTCGCTGTCGGCGGTGCTGTCCCCTCGCCGGACCGAGGAGGTCGACCGGCTGAGCGCCTACGCGAAGCGGAAGCGGGCCCGGGAGAAGCCGGCCCAGGGCCGCCGGGCCCGTCGCGAGAAGTCGCTTCCCGCGGGCACGGAAGCGCTCGTTCGCACGGGGTACACCTCGGCCGAGCTCGTGGCCCATTACGGGGAACGCGCTCTGTACGCCCTCGCGGGTCGAGGGATCGGACCCGAGACCGCCCGCCGGCTCCTGATGCGCCTCTACCGCGACGACAACGCGTTCTTCACGGAGATCCTCCGTGCGGAGCGGGCGTACGCCCGAACCCGGGTCTTCTGGGACTAACGGGCGTTGGCGAGACGGCGGACCAACTCTTCCACCACCTTCTGAGAGGCGTCCGTCCGGAACCCCTCGGGTCGGGCATGGGTGCGGGCGACCCGGAAGCCGAGCGACCGTAGTCCTTCCTCCACGGCGCGCAGGCTCGGCGGCTCCGCCAGGTCCAGGCGGGACGCAAGGACGTTCGCCTCGAAATAGAACGGTCGGTCCGCGGTGACCTCCTCTTTCAACCGGGAGAGGAACTGCTCGACCTCACGGGCGCGGGCGGCGCCGTCGGGAACCCGAAGGCGACCGACGAGGTCGACGTCAAAGAGCGGACCGAGCCAGAGCGGGCCGTAGGGTCCCCGGTCGCCGACCCACGGGCCGGGCCAGCTCTCGGGGTCGATGGTGCCCACGGGAGCCGACGTATCGGAGCGGTCCTGGACCTCGACGTACGCGCGGACGTAGTGGTCGCGAGCGTAGGCGAGCATGGGACGGACCGAACGGCCGAGCGCTTCCGATTCGTGCGCCAGGTAGGCCAAGAGGATCCGAAGCCCACCCTCCGGTCCTAGGCGACCGCGGACCGGTCGGGCGCCGTAGCGCCGCCAGCAGGCCGAGGGCTGGGCGCCCGCGAGCACCATCATGTCGGTGGCCGTCACGGCGACGACCCCCCCGGGCCGGACCGAGCCAAGGGCCGTGCGCACGAACGGTGCGGGGGTGCCGTACGGGTCCAGGTCGACGTAATCGAACGGCGCTCCGGGAGGAGGGACTCGCGCATCGCCTTCGACCGCATTCGCGCCCGGGAACCGGGCCGCGTTCTCGCGCAGCACACGGCACGCCTCCGGGTTCGATTCTGAGAACGTGAACGCATCGAACGCCCCGGATTCTCGGAGGAGGCGGAGCCCTCGCACGCCGGTGGCGGCCGTCATCTCCCAGCCGGTCCGCTTCCCGTTCGTCGGGGGAAGGAGGGCCTGAGCGAACGCGACCCCGAGGTCCCGGTCGCCGGCCATCGCCGGGTTGTAGAAGACCGGTGACCGTCGCCCCGGACCCCGGCCCGGTGCGGTGAGCGGGAGGAGGAGCTCGGTCCTCCCCTCGATAGCGAGGGCTAGTGGGCCCGGCCCGTGATGAGGTGGACGATCTTGAACGCGAGGAGGTTCTTGTTTACCGGGGTCACTTCGAGCAGGCGTAGTTCGTCCCTCCGACGGATGTCCTGGAGCAGCGGGTTCCTCGATTTCTTGTGGAGGGTCATGACGATCGACTTTCGGGCGTCGAGCGTGTCGATCACGCTCTTCGTGAACACCTCGCTCTCGACCTCCATCTTCCCCACCTCGTCGATCACGATCACGTCGGCCGACTCGCGCGCCTCGGCGAGGGCCCGCGTTCCCAACCCCTCGAGCGCGGCGATGTTGACGCCGTAGCGGCCGCTCCGTAGGCGAGACTTCAGCCCCTCGTGAGCGAACACCTCGTGTTCCTTGGTGGTCCAGTCGACGATCTGGAACCCCGCGCGCCGCTGCTTCTCGACGATCGGCTCGGTCACCATGCCGCCGACCTTTACGCCCTCCTCCTCCAGCAGCTGGATGATGCGGAGCAGGGTTTGGGTCTTGCCCGAGCCCGGGAGACCCGTGATCCCGATCTTGACCGGAGGGGAAAGTCGACGAGGCATCACCAAGTATACCGCTAGGATTGCTAGTACGCGTGGAACCAATAAGAAGACGTCGTGCGGCCTCGACGCCGAAACCGCCCGGTACCGGCGAAGGAGAAGGCTCCCTCGGGGAGGCGGAGGTCTACCCTCCGCGTGAAGACACGCTGCTCCTGCTTCCGTTCGCCGGGGTACCTCCGGGCACCCTCCTCCTTGAGGTCGGAGCCGGAGTCGGGCTCGCGGCCCTCACGGCCGCAAGACGAGGGGCGCGGGTCGTCGCTACCGACCGGAACCCCCACGCGCTTCGACGGCTGCGCGCGCAGGCCCGAGCGGAAGGGCTCGACCTCACCGCCGTCCGGACCGAGCTCGCGCGGGGCGTTGGGCGGTTCGAGCGGCTCCTGTGCAACCCGCCGTACCTGCCGACCCGGCCCGAGGAGCGCGACCCCGACCGGTGGCACAACCTCGCGCTGGATGGAGGCCCGGACGGCTGTCGGGTCACCGCCCGACTGGTCGAAGAGCTCGACCAACATCTGACCGCGAACGGGACCGCGTTCGTCGTGGTGTCGTCGCGGCAGGACGCCGGCGCTCTGGAACGGGTTCGCGCCGACTGGACGGCGCGCGGCGGAAGCGTGGAGGTCGCCGACTCCCGCTCGCTCGAAGGAGAGCGGCTCGACGTCTGGCGACTGCGCCTCGGCGCGCGCTAGGCGTGCCGTTCCGCGTAGGTCAGCACCGCGTCCAAGAACCGTCGCCCGTCCCCGAACCCCTCGGCCGAGCCGGTCCGGGTCCAGTCCGGTGACTGGGCACGGAAGAACGAGCGCTCGGGGTGGGGCATGAGACCAAAGACGTTCCCTTCGGGGTTCGTGAGGCCCGCGATGTTCCCCTCCGAACCGTTGGGGTTCCAGGGGTAGCGCGCGGACGAACCGTCCGACGCGACCCAGCGGAACAGCACTTGGCCGTTCTCCTCGACCGACCGGCGGAGCTCGTCGCTCCCGAGGACCAGCTTTCCCTCGGCATGGGCCGACGGGAAGAGGAAGCGCGTCCCCTTCGGGACGCCCTGGAACGGAGGGAAGATCCCGCCCTCCCAGGCCACGAACGTGGGACGGCATTCGAAATGACCAGAATCGTTGGTCATGAGGGCGGCCTCGGGGGTCACGAGATGCCCGCCGGGCCGGCCCGGCAGCAGGCCGAGCTCGGTGAGGACCTGGAAGCCGTTGCAGATGCCGGCGACGATCCGGCCGCTCCGCACGAACTCCTCGAGCTCCGTGCCGATTGAGGCCCGCACGCGGGCGGCGAGAATCGCCCCGGCCCGCACGTAATCTCCCGCAGAGAAGCCTCCGGGGACGAACAGGGCCTGATAATCGGAGAGGCGACGTCGGGCCTCGGGCAGCACGTCGCGCCCCTCGAGCTGCTTCAAGTGCACGATCTCGGGACGGGCGCCCAGGGTTGCGAGCGCTTCGCGGAGCTCGTCGTCGCAGTTCGTTCCTTCGATAGAAAGGAGCGCGACCGCGAGGCTACGACGCGTCACGCCCGACCGAGGCGACGGACCGCTTAACCGTTGTTCCCGGTCGGCGCGCTCCCTCCCTGGGGACCCCCGGACCGAGGCGCGGGTCGAGGTAGTGGACGCGTACCCGCGCTCCCCGGCGGACGACCCTCCGCCCGGGAGGCAGCAGGGCGAAGCCGGTGGCCCCGGCGAGGCTCGTGATCACGGACGAACCGCGGTAGGTCGTGTACGCTCGGCCCCGCTCGAACCGCAACGGAACGACCGTGGCGAGCCCCGGGGACGGCGCGACCGCGTCGCTTCCGAGGACGGCCCAACTATCGGTCCAGCCGGGGCCGGGCCTCCGCGCGAGCCGTCGGAGGACGGGGAGTACTAGCCAGTACATGTTCACGAGGCAGGAGGTGGGGTGACCTGGCAACCCCACCACAAGCTTCCGGCCGCTCCGCACGGCGAGCGTCGGCTTGCCGGCCCGTACGGCGATCCCGTGGAAGAGCAGGGGGCCGAACTTCGACAAGACCCGAGGCAGGTGGTCGCGTTCCCCGACCGAGCTCCCTCCCGTGGCCAGCACGAGGTCCGCGCGGGCGAGCGCGGCCCGGACCGCCCGCTCGATCGGGACCGGCTCGTCGGGAACGGGCGGGAGAAGCTCGGGGATCCCGCCGGCGGCGAGGATCACCGCTGCGAGCGGAGCGTTGTTGCTCTCGTAGATCCGGCCCGCTTGGGGAGGGTCGCCGGGGACCAGGAGCTCGTTACCGTTCGGGAGGACCGCGACCCGGGGGAGGGCGTACACGGTGACCTTCGGGATGCCGCAGGCGGCGATCGCGCCGACCGCCGGAGCGGAGAGCTCGTCGCCTCTTCGTCCCAGGAGAGCGCCTCGAGGAAAGTCGTGACCGGGAGGGGAGATACGGTCTCCCTTCGGTATCGGACAGGAGACCCGGACCCGACCACCATGGCGAGCGACCTCCTCGAAGATGGCCACGGCGTCGGCACCTTTCGGAATGGCCCCGCCCGTGGCGATCGCCACGGCCTCGCCCCGCCGAAGGAGGCGCGGGTACGATTGCTCGGCAAAGACCTCGCCGACGAGGCGGAGCTCGGCGGGGCGAGCCCGTGTCGCGGCTTCCGTGTCCTGACTCCGAAGGGCGTAGCCATCCCACGTCGTCCGCGGGAACCCTGGGACGGGCGCCGGTGCCCGTACGTTCGCGGCAAGGACCCGACCGAACGCCGCTTCGACCCGCACCGTCTCGACGCGATCGATCGGTCGGACCGCGGCGAGGAGACGGCGGCGGGCCACGTCGACCAGCGTCAGCCGACCGAAGGCATGCATCTCCATGCGGCGAGGCTACCTCTTTCCCTCGATCCACCGAGCCGAGCTTCGCGTACCGGCGGTGAGGCACGCAACGAGAGATTGGCCGGCGAACCACGCGGCGTAGAACCCGCCCCGGAACGAGTCCCCGGCCCCTACGAACGTTCGAACCCGGGTCGGGCGAGCCGCCCGGACGTGGACGGTGCCCGTCCGGGAGAAGGCGGTGGCACCGGACCGACCTTCGGTCCGAATCACGAGCGGGACGAATTCGAGCAGGACCTCGGGCCGGTCCCCCCCGACGAACTCGAGCGCGCGGGCGACCTCCGACCGGTTGCCGAAGAAGAGCTCCGAGCCTTGGAGGAGCGTGCGGAACGAGCGACGGTCCCATCGGTAATGGATCTCCTGGGCCGGGTCGGCCGCCACCAGCAGGCCTCGGGCCCGCGCCGCCTTCAGAAGGCGAAGCTGGAACTCCGGGTCGGCGGTCGTCAGGTGGAGCCAGGAGTATTCTCGGAGCAAGCGCAGGGGTAGTCTCGCTCCCGGGACCCGCGCCATCACGCCTTGGTCGATCAGGGTCCGCTGGGCCCCCTCGAGGTCCTCGATCGTGTAGCAGGTTGGAGTCGGTCGGCCGCTCACCCGCTGGATGCCGCGGACGTCGATCCCAGCGCGCCGGAACTCGGCCACATACTCGTCCGGGAATCCATCCCCCACGCGGGCCACGAGACCCGTGGCCACCCCGAGCTTGGAAGCGACCCGAGCGATGTTGGCCGCGGTGCCACCGACCTCGGCCCGGTGCTCGAGAACGGGAACGGTCCGGTCCGCTTCCGGGAACGAACGGACCGACAAGAAACGGTCGATGTTCACATGACCCGAGACGAGAAGGTCCCGGGGCCGGTCGGCGACCGCTCCCGTCATGGTCCGCGGAATCCTGTCAACCCCCCGGTCCCTTATCGCTTGGGGGAGTCCGGTAAGCCGCTTAAGCCGCCGGGAGGTTCCCGCCGAACGCGGCATGCTCGTCGTAGGCGCCATCCTGGACATCGACGGCGCGCGACCGGCCTACGTCCGCATCCGAAACGGGCGCGTCACCGAAGTCGGCGCACGGGGCGCGGAAGGTCGGCGTCGGGGCGAGCGGACGGTGCGAGGGATCGTCGTCCCCGCTCCGGTCAACGCCCACACTCATCTGGGGGATGCCGTGTCGGTGAGCGAACCCCCGGCAGGCCCGGTCGCTTCGCTCATTCAACCACCGCACGGCTACAAGTTCCGACTCCTGGCGGGCGCCTCTCGCGCGGAGAAGGTCCGGGCAATCCGCGCCGCGCTGCTCCGCATGGAGCAGGACGGGGTCGCTGCGACCGTCGACTTCCGCGAAGAGGGCCGACCGGGGGTCGAGCTCCTGCGTGAGGCGGCCCGGGGGAGCTCGGTCCGTGTCCTGGCCCTGGGACGTCCCCTCTCTCGGCCCGTCGTCCGGACCGAGCTCGACCGACTGCTCGCGGTCGCGGACGGGGTCGGCCTATCGAGCTCCCGGGACGAGACCGACGAGACCTGCCGAACGGTGGCCCGGGCATGCCGGGCCGCGGGGAAGAAGTTCGGCCTTCACGCGAGCGAAGCGGTCCGGGAGAAGCCCGAGCGCTACCTCGACCCGAGGCCGGACCTCCTGGTCCATCTTACGAAGGCAACCGTCGACGACCTTGTGACGGTGCGGGACGAACGCGTTTCGGTGGCCGTCTGTCCTCGGTCGAACGCGCTGTTCGGCCGCCAGCCCGACCTCTATTCGATGGAGCGGCTCGGAGTCTCCGTTCTGCTCGGAACCGACAACGCGATGTTCCATGCGCCGTCCCTTTGGAGGGAGATGGAGTTCGCCTACGTCGCTTCCCGGCTTCGCCGGCGGCCGGTCTCGGCGGCGTTCCTCGCCCGCGCGGCACTCGTGGAGCCCTGGAAGTGGCTCGGGGAACCGGAGGCCGCCCTGGTCGCGCCGGAGATGCCCGGCCGTCCGCTCGTCCTTCGGTTGCCCCCGGACGACCCCGCGTACCAGGTCGTCACGCGGACCACCGAACACCTTATCGTCCGGGGTCGGCCCCGGCGTCGGCAGCGGGCCGCGGCACGATGAAGAGCGACGAGCTGTTCGCACTGTTGCGTCGGCGGGGCGTGCTCTGGCCGAGCGCCGAGATCTACGGAGGCGCGCAAGGCCTCTACGACTACGGTCCCCTCGGCGCGGCGCTCAAGCGAAGGATCGAGGACGCCTGGACGGCGTGGTTTGTGGGCCTTTCGCACGATTACTACGTGATCGACCCCGCCGAGATCCTCCCCGAAGCCGTCGTGCGGGCGTCCGGTCATCTCGAGAACTTCACCGACCCGGAAGTGACGTGCGAGACCTGCCACAACGCGTTCCGCGCGGACACCATCCTCGAGAAGGTCCGGCCTGAGGGAGTGGACGGCCTGACGAGCGCGGAGATCGGAGAGATCGTCCGGGCGCGGGGGTTGAAGTGCCCGAGCTGTGGAGCGACGACCCTGAGCGTCCCCCAGCCGTTCAACCTGATGTTCGGGCTCGACTTCGGCGTGACCGGGCACGAACGGGCCTATCTACGGCCCGAGACCGCGCAGAGCAGCTACCTCTCGTTCCCCCGCATGTGGGACGTCGGTCGCCGTGCGCTCCCGCTCGGGATCGCGATCTTCGGCAAGGCCTATCGGAACGAGATCGCGCCCCGCCAGGTCCTGTTCCGGATGCGGACGTTCACGCAGGGCGAGCTCCAGATCTTCTTCGACCCAGAGAACTTCCCGCTTCCGTTCGACCGGGTGCGCGACGAGAAGCTTCCCGTCGTCCGGGCCGCTCGGCGGCTCGCCGGGTCCGAGGCGGTGGAGATGGTCTCCGCTGGGGACCTCGTAAGCGCGGGAGGGCTGCCCGAGTTCTACGCGTTCCACCTCGCCCACACCTACCGGTTCTATCGCGACGTGCTGGGTGTCCCGACGGACCGGATCCGCCTGTTCGAGAAATCCGACCAGGAGCGGGCGTTCTACAACCGCATCCAGTTCGACGTCGAGGCCAACCTCGAGAGCCTGGGCGGGTTCAAGGAGCTCGCGGCCGTTCACTATCGCGGAGACTACGACCTCGGCCGGCACGGGCAGGGCTCTGGGAAAGACCTCTCCGTTACGCTCACCGGGGGCCGGTCGGTCCTCCCGCATGTGCTCGAGCTCACCTTCGGACTCGACCGGAACCTCTGGGCGCTCGCCGACGTGCATCTCGGGAAGGATGGGGAGCGGACGGTCTGGCGCCTCCCGACGTACCTCGCGCCCGTGCCGGTGGGTGTCTTCCCTCTGATCGCGAAGGAACACGCGGCATTCGCACTCCGCCTTTCCGATGACCTGAGCGCCGCCGGCATCCCGAACCAGTACGACGATGCGGGGACGATCGGGAAACGCTACGCGCGCATGGACGAAGCGGGGACGCCGTTCTGCGTGACCGTCGACGGGGAGACGATCGCGGACGGCCCGAGGCACGGGACCGTCACCGTCCGAACGCGCGACTCGAAGGCCCAGGAACGGGTCCTGGTCACGGACCTACCCCACCGCCTGGCCCCGTTCCTGCGGCCCCCGCGGCCGGCACGCGGCTAGCCCCGGGCCCGCCTTCGCCCGCAAGACAACGGCTATATCTCGCGTCCGAGTCACGACGTTCTGATGGCGACCGGCGGAGGAGAGCCCCCTCAACCGATAGGGGCGGCGACCCCACTCGCGGCCCGGCGGTCCCGCTGGATCGGGCAACAGTACGCGGACATCACGAAGCTCCGCGAGATCGCGGCCCGCCACGACCGGGCGGCCGCACGAGCTTCCCAGCGGGTCGCCCGGCTCAACACGCGTATCGATAAGCTTCGGCACCAGGCCACCCTCCTTCGGGAGAGGGGCCAGAAGGCGCTCGCTCAGATCCCCGAGATCGAGCAGGAGATGAAGCAGCAAGAACGGGACATCGACGCCGCGACCAAGAAGACGGGCGGCGCCCCGATCGGTTCCGATGTGACGAGCATGCACTATCACGTCCGTAAGCTCCAGCAGAAGGTGGTCGACCGCCAACAGAAGGCTCGAGCCCTCGAGCTTCGGGCGGCGACCAAGACGCAGAAGACCGCTGAGCTCAAGGTCAAGGTCGACCGGTATCTCGAGACCTCGCGTCTCGAGGAGCAGGAGGCGGTCGCGTACCGACAACGGGCGGACCGACTTCAGATGGTCTCTGAGCACGAGGTCGCGGACCATCTCCGGGCGACCGCGGAAGGACCGAAGGGGTCCTCCGACGAGCCACCCTCCTCGCTATGAAACTCATTGTCACCGTAGGGATGCCCGGTTCGGGCAAGGACGAGCTCGTCGGCGTCGCTCGCGGGATGGGCCTTGCGACGCTCAAGATGGGCGACCTGGTCCGCGACGAGACCCGGCGCCGCGGGCTCCCGATCACGAACCAGAACGTCGCGCGGGTCGCGTCCGAGGAGCGGGAGAAGCACGGCCCCGGGATCTGGGCGCAGCGCGCGATCCCGAAGCTCACCGAGACCCGGATGCTGGTCGACGGGTGCCGGTCCGATACCGAGGTCACCGTCTTCCGCCACAACTTCGGGGACCTCTTCGTCCTCGGGATCTACGCCTCCCCCGAGACCCGGCACGACCGCATGGCGAGCCGAAGCCGAGCGGACGACGCCGCCGACCTCCAGGAGTTCTTCGACCGGGACCGACGCGAGCTCAAGTGGGGTATCGGTAACGCGTTCGCCGTCGCCGACGGGATGCTCGTCAACGAAGACTCGCTCGACGAGTTCCGCAAGGCGGGACGGGCGGCGCTCGAGAAGATCCTCGCACGCGAGGAGTGAGCCTCCCGAGCGCGCCTACGCAATCGTGGACGGCGGCCCCTGGGTGAGCAGGTTCCGGATCGAGTCGAAGCGCTCTCGGTCGACCAGGACCGCGAGCGGCCTCCGTTCGGCCGCGAGCGACGGGAGCCGGCTTGCGAGGTGCTCGTCCCGGGCCTGAGCGAAATCACGGGAACCCCGACCCGACGCGGTCTCGCGGTCCCACTCAAGAGCGAACTCGTCGGGGGAGGAGGGGGCCGGCGGGCTGCGGGAGATGCGACGTTCCCGGACCGTCCGTCGGACGAGCTCGAAGTAGCCGATATGCTCGGCGAACAGCGCCGCGGTGCGTTCGTCGTCCGGGTCCAGCGGCTCGGTGGGGAGGCCGCGCGACCACGCCCACCGGAGGACCTCGACGAACGACGGGTTCGGGACCCGAACCTCGCCGAACCGAACGAGCCCTCGGACCTCGCTCGTCTCGTTGGGGGTCAGGGGGACGATCGGCTCCGCGTCCGAGGCCACGAAGTAGTCGTGCAGGCTGCGAAGCTCGTCGCTCGAGAGCCCGAAACCGACGAGCGCCGGCGCGAACGCCTCCAGCTCGGCGAGGACCCGGGGAACCTCGGAGGCGAGCCCGCGGACCGGGGCGATCAGCAGGATCCCGGGCGCGTTCTCGAACTTCGCCGTGATCACGGGCCTTCTCGCTCGGTGATCTCCTCGATGAGTTCGTCCGGGTCACGGTGGCGTCGGAACTCGGTGATCGTCAGGATGGGCAAGCCGGCGATGGCCGACCGGGTGACGGGGTCCCGGACCACGAAGACCGCGTGTCCCTCGGCCACGCGGGCGAGGCCCGGAAGGACCTCGGCCCGGTGAAGCGCGGTCCGCAGGCTTCCGACGGCCGCGAGCAACACGTCCGGCGTGCGGGCAAGCGCGTCGAACGGGGCGCGCACGGTCACGGTGACCTCGAGCCCCATCCCGTTCAGCTGCCGGACGACCCCGTCCCGCAACGGGTCCCCGGTGCCCGGACGCGGGTGCTCCGTCGTCGGCTCGGAACCCTCCTTCGATTTCGTCTTCTCCGTCTCGTCGCGCGCCCGGGCCGACCAATCGAACAGGTCGATCGGCCTCACAACGGTCTCTCCGAGGAACGACTCGATCCGTTCGATGACGAGCGCTTCGGCCCCCGCGCTCTCCTCGTAGAGCTGGATCGCCCGGCGGGAGACGCCGGCGATGGAGGCCAGGGTCCCGAGGGAGAGACCCCGCTCGTCCCGGAGCTGTCGGAGACGGGGGCCGTCGACCTGGGCGAAAGTACCCCCGGGGCTCGCGTACAAGAACGGGGGGAGCGCCTTCTCGAGGAACTCCTGGAGCGTCTCCTCGTTGATGATCGGCACTCCGTAGCGAGTGTAGACGACCCCGGCGTCGAGCTCGGAGGCGCCCGACGTCTGCCCGATCACGAGAATGATAGCCGGGAAGAGGTGGCCGAGCTCGCGGAGGCGGGTGGCCTCTTCGGAGTCGAGGGCGTCGATGTTCTTGAGGACCTTGACCAGGATGAGCGTCGCGTCCCGGCGGGCCGCGAGGTCGAAGCTGGTCGGTCGGATCGCGTGCGTGTCCGCAACGTAAAAACCCGCCCGTTCGAGCAGCTCGCGGATGTGCTCGATCGAGTGCTCTCGCGGCGACGTCAACCGACTTCCCTCCAGAATAATCCATTTACTTCTTTTATATAAAGACAGATGGTCCCGGCTCTCGGAGAGCGGGACCTTCCGCGGGGCGAGAACCGTCTTGGCCGCCGGCCCCTTGGGGGGGACCGTGGAGAGCCCCCTACACCCGGTGCCGGACGCGCCCGCGTTGGTCATCGAACCGGTCGGGCGGTCCGAAGAGCGGACGCTCGTCGTCGCGGACGTCCACCTCGGCCTCGGCAGCACGACCGAGCGTTCGCTCGGCCCACCCGAGGCCTCGGCCGACCGCCTCGCCGAAGACCTCGTCGGGATAGCGCGCTCCGCACGGGCAGAGGCGGTGGTCGTCGCGGGGGACGCGAAGCACCCGATCGTAGGGACCCCGCCGGCGCTTCGGCCGGTGGTCTTCGACTTCTTCGCCGAGCTCCTCCGAGAGGGGCTGACGGTCGAGCTCGTCCTCGGCAACCACGACGTAGGGATCGTCCGGCATCTGCCCCGCGAGGTCCGCGTACATCCGGCGACGGGGGTCGTGCGGGGAGACGTGGGGATCTTCCACGGTCATCGATGGCCGTCGAACAAGGTCCTACGGGCCCCGCGGTTGGTGGCCGGGCACCTGCACCCGGGGTTCCGGCTCGCTCCTACGGCCGACGACCCCGCGGGAAAACGTCGGTGCTGGGTGCGGGTCGAGCGGGTTCCCGTCGCCCCGAAGACGGCGCGACGCCGCCGTCACATCGAGCCCCAGGCGCGGGAGATCGTCATCCTGCCCGCGTTTAACCCGATCGCCGGCACGGAGGCGTTGAATCGCGAGCGGCCGGCGCGCGGCCGCTCGTTCCTGTACCGACGGTTCCTTTCCCAAGGCGTCGCCCGGGCGTACCTACTCGACGGCACCGACCTCGGCGTTCTCACGAACCTGTCCGAGACCGCCCGCCGCTCGCGAGCAGCGGACCGAGCGCCCTCGGGTCGGTGACCGGCGGAGCGCACGCGGTCCCGAAGCAAACGAGGGCCCGGGCTGCCTTCGACGTCCCTTGGGCTTCCATTTCCCCCGGAAGGGAGATCGGCAGCGGCGGGTGCCCCGAGAAGACCCAAACATTCGGGTGCCACGCCCGGCGCGCCGCCCGGAGCAGGGCTTCGGCCTCCTTCCCTTCTCCTTCGACCACGACCGTGGCCGGGGGGGTGGTGAGGAGACCCGCGGCCAACGCCGAGCCGCTGACGAAAAGGCCCGCGTCTCCGACGTGACGGGCGATTGGCCCCAGGAGGGCGCGGGCCTTCTCCGTCCACCGATCGTCGTGCGTGAGGGACCCGGCTCGGAGGAACGCGGTCGCGGCGGCGGCGTTCGCGGAAAGATGGGGAGTGTCCTCGAGCGGGTACGAGGGCTCGGTAACCCCTCCGACGACCGGTCCGTCGTAGAGGCCCGGCGACAGGTCGCGAAGAAGGCCGTCCTCGCCCCGGAATTCCCGGTCGACGAGCTCGAGGAGGGAGACCGAGGCCTCGAGGTACTTCGGTTCCGCGAGCACTCCGGAAAGGTCGAGGAGGCCCGAGGCGAACGAGACCTGGTCTTCGAGAAGCCCGTACCCTCGCGTCCCGTCGGGGTCGACACGATGCCCGACCCCCTGCCCCGGGCGGAACGCTTCCTTCAGGAGCCGGTCGGCGGCCTTCCGAGCGTCGGCGACGACCGAGCGGTCGCCGAGGAACGCACCGGCCCGTGCGAACGATGCGATGAAACGGCCGTTGATGTCGGCGTAGACCCCGGGGTCGACCATGGGTGTCGGACGGTTCGACCGGGCGGCCCGAAGCCTCTCGAGGGCGCGGGCGAGCGACGCAGCGGCCCGTTCGGGAGGGTAGACACCCTCCGCGGCCTCCGAGAGCGGTAGGAGCCGGAAGAGGACGTTCCGTTCGGGGTCGTGGGGCATGAGCCCATCGGTACCGACCCCGAAGAACCGCGTGACGAGTCGAAGCTCGTCGGGGTCGAGGGCCTCCTTGAGCTCGGCGCGGGACCAGGTGAAGTATCCTCCGTCGTCGCCGGGCGCGTTGTCCGCGTCCTGGCTCGCTCCGAACCCGCCCCGCGGGTCGGCGAGGACCTCCCGCACCCAGCCCACCGTCGAGCGAACGACCTCCTCGAGCCGGGGGTCCGTGAACCGGGCCGCTCCCTCCACGTAGACGGACAAGAGCGCGGCGTTGTCGACCCCCATCTTCTCAAAATGAGGGATGTGCCAGCCTTCGTCCACGGAGTAGCGGTGGAACCCGCCCCCGACCTGGTCGAAAAGGCCACCGTCCGCCATTCGGGTCAGCGTCTCGTGAGCGCGTTCGGTGCTCGCGGGGGTCCCGTGCTTGAACCCGTCCCAGAGGAGGAACGAGACGGCCGTCGGGTGGGGGAACTTCGGTGCCATGCCGAAGCCGCCGTGGACCGGGTCGTAGCTCGCGCTGACCTCTCCGCGCACGCTTTCGACGAACGCATCGAGCGGGCGGTCCGCGGACGAGCGGGCCTCCCGCATCCGCTCCAGAGCGCTCTGGATCACTTGCGCGTTATCTCGGATTCGCTCGGGCTCCTCCTGCCAGAGACGAGCAACCTCCTTGAGGACACGACGGAATCCCGGACGACCGTGCCCGTCCGTCGGTGGGAAGTAGGTGCCGCCGAGAAAGACCTCGCCATCGGGGGTCAGGAATGCCGTGAGCGGCCAGCCGCCCTCGCCCGTGAGCGCCCCGACCTGCCGCTGGTACCTTCGGTCGATCTCGGGATGCTCATCGCGGTCGACCTTGACCGCCACGAAGTGCTGGAGCAGGAGGCGGGCGACCTCGGGGTCGGAGTAGGTACCCTCGTCCATGACGTGGCACCAGTGGCACCACGAGGCTCCGATATCGAGCAGGATCGGACGCTTGGTGCGCCGGGCCAGCTCGAACGGATCGGGACCCCACGGGAACCATTCGATCGGCTGCTCGGCGGCGCTCCGTAGGTAGGCGGACGGACGGCCCGCGAGACGCCAACCGCCCGACCGTTCGGGTCCTGGCTCGGCGGGAGCGCTCATGGGAGAGGGGTCCGTCCGCGGCTCTTAACGGTTGTCGGACCGCCCTCCCGGTCGACGGCGGTCGACGAGGGGTCCACGTAACCGGCTCACGGGAGCGTTACTCCCCGCGCGCTCGTTATAAAGGGGTCCTCAGTGCCCGGTCGAGGCGCTCACCATGGAGATGCAACCCGGTCAGATGGCCTACGACCGGGCGATCACGGTCTTCTCGCCCGACGGACGGCTCTTCCAGGTCGAGTACGCCCGCGAGGCGGTGCGCCGAGGAGCGACCACGGCCGGGGTCGTCTACGCGGACGGCGTGGTGCTCATCGCCGACCGTCGGATCCCGAACCCCAAGCTCGCGGAGGCCTCGAGCCTCGAGAAGATCCATCAGATCGACGAGAACATCGCGTGCGCGACCGCCGGCTTGGTCGCGGACGCCCGTGTGCTGGTCGACTACGCCCGCCTTTCGGCCCAGATCAACCGGGTCACCTACGCCGAGCCGATGTCGGTCGAGCTCCTCGTCCGACGCATCTGCGATTACAAGCAGCAGTACACCCAGTTCGGCGGGGTCCGCCCGTTCGGGACCGCGCTCCTGGTCGGCGGTTACGACGACGGCGGGGTGCACCTCTTCGAGACCGAGCCGTCCGGGTCGCTCACCAGCTTCAAGGCCGCGAGCACCGGCGGCAACAAGGGTCCCGTCATGGACCTCTTCGAACAGAAGTACCGTCCCGGCATGGACAGGGACGCCGCGATCCTCCTGGCGCTCGAGGGCCTTCGGGCGGGCCTCGAGGAAGGCGGCAACCTTTCCCAGGTCGAGGTCTGCTCCACTCAGGTCGGCGAGGGGATGACACGGTTCCCCTCGGACGAGGTCCAGAAGTACGTCCAGCGCCTCCCACCGGCGGGCGGGGCCGGTCGACCCGGCCGCCCCTAGACCGGCGCCCCTTCACGCTCCCTATGGTGAAGGTCGAGGATGCGGTCATCGCGCGTTGGGAGACCGGGGGTTCCCGGTTCGAGGTCCTCGTGGACCCGCAAGCCGTCCAGGACCTGAAGGACGGGAAGAAGGTCGACCTCTCCGACAAGCTCGCCCTCGACCAGGTCTTCAAGGACGCGAAGAAGGGCGACAAGATCTCCGAGGAGCACCTCGAGAAGACGTTCCACACCCGCAACCTCGCCGAGATCGCCCGGATCATCATCCAGAAGGGCGAGGTCCAGGTCACCACCGAGCAGCGCCATCACCTCCAGGCAACCAAGCGCCAGCAGGTCGTCGCGACCATCGCTCGGAACGCGATGAACCCCCAGACCGGCGCCCCCCACCCCGCGACCCGCATCGAGGCAGCGATGACGGAGGCGAAGGTCCACATCGACCCGTTCCGCCCCGTCGACGAGCAGGTCCAGGAGGTCCTGGCGAAGTTGCGCCCGCTCATCCCGATCCGCTTGGACGTCGTCAAGGTCCGGATCAAGATCCCCGCCCAGTTCTACCCCCACGTGATCGGCGAAGTGAAGGGACTCGGCCGCCTCCTCGAGGAGAACTGGCTCTCCGGCGGGAGCTGGAGCGGCGTCGTGGAGATCCCGGCGGGAATGCAGACGGAGCTCTACGAGAAGCTCAGCGCGCGCACCAAGGGTGCCATCGAGACCGCTTTGGTTAAATAGGGCACGCCGGTCGAGCGGCCCGGTGCAGCACGAAAAATGTCCAGAGGTCATCGTCCGGGCCACCGAACTCGTGGCCGCGAGGGTTCACCCTCGTCTCCCTCCGGGGACCGGACACTAGTTCTTCCCGGTGAAGAGATCCGCGCCCAGGGACTGAAACCGGGGCCCGGAACCTACCGCACGGGCGGCAAGGTGTATGCGAGCGTCTTGGGACTGCTCTCCGAGCGGCCCCCGGTCGTCCAGGTCATCCCGCTCTCCGGCCGGTACATCCCGAAGCCGAGCGACACGGTCATCGGCACGGTCGCGGACGTCCAAGGGACGTTCTGGCTCCTCGACATCGGCGCCCCGCGCTGGGCCCCGCTCCACATGACCGGGACCCCGTGGCAGATCGAAGTGGGGGAGACCGAGCGGTTCCTCCGCGTAGGGGACGCCGTCGTCGTGCAGATCGAGAGCCTCGAAGCCACCGGGCGCATCGGCGTCACGATGAACGGCGAGGGGCTCGGGAAGCTCGACGGCGGGACGATCGTCCGCATCTCGCCCGCCCGCATACCGCGCGTCGTGGGCCGGAACGGCTCGATGATCGATACCATCCGCCGCCTCACCGGAGCCGAGGTCGTGGTCGGCCAGAACGGGCGGGTCTGGATCGGCGGAACTCCCGAGGCGATCCACCGCGTGAGCGAGGTACTTCGGATCATCGAGGAGAACGCTCAGCACTCGGGCCTGACGGACCGGGTGGAGAGCTATCTCCGGTCGACCACTCCGACCGGCGGGCAGGGCCCCGAAGAGCCCCCGCACGAGCACGCGCATCGCGATGCCCCCCCGAGGGTCCTCAATTCCGCGGAGCCGGACGAGGACGCGGTCGCCGCCGAGGACGAGCCCCCCGAGCCGGCGGAACCCGGCGAACACTGACGGATACTGACATCATTAAGGAGAACGAAGATGGGAAGCGTAGGAGCGAAAGAGGTCCCCGTGCTGTTGAGCCCGGAAGGGCTCCGGATCGATGGACGGCAGCTGAACGAACTCCGGCCGATCCGCATTCAGGTCGGTGCTCTCCACAACGCCGACGGCTCGGCGTTCGTGGAGTGGGGCGCGAACAAGGTCATGGCGGCGGTCTACGGACCCCGCGAGGTCCACCCGCGCCACCTGCAGCAGAACAACAAGGCCGTCATCCAGTGCAAGTACAACATGGCCGCGTTCGCGGTCGACGAACGCAAGCGACCCGGCCTCGACCGTCGTTCGCAGGAGATCTCCAAGGTCATCGGAGAAGCGTTCGAGTCGGTTGTCTTCGCGGAGGAGTACCCCCGCACGAGCATCGACATCTACATCGAGGTCCTTCAGGCGAACGCCGGGACCCGCTGCGCCGGCCTGGTCGCCGCTTCGATGGCGCTGGCGGACGCCGGCATCCCGATGGTCGACCTCCTGCCGGCCGTCGCGGTCGGTAAGATCGCAGGGAAGATCGCCCTCGACCTCAAGAAAGAGGAGGACAACTTCGGGGACGCCGACCTCCCGATGGCGCTCGTTCCCCAGTCCGGCCGCCTCGTGCTGCTCCAGATGGAGGGGCACATGACCGAGGACGAGCTCTCGCAGTCGCTCGAGCTCGGCGTCCAGGGCTGCCGCGAGATCTACGAGAAGATGAAGCAGGCGCTGCGCGAGCGCTACGCCACCGGGCCGATCGGAGGTTCCGCATGAGCGATGAGGTCTCGGCCGAGATCCTCACGACCCACATCCTCGACCTCGCCGCCGAGGGAAAGCGCCTCGACGGGCGCGGGCCGAACGAATACCGTCCCATCACGGTCGAGCCGGGGTTCGTCACCACGGCGGACGGTTCCGCCCTGGTCCGGATCGGCAACACCGCGGTCCTCTCGGGCATCAAGCTTGAGCCGGGAAAGCCGTTCGCCGACACCCCGAACGCGGGCGTCCTCACGACCAACGCCGAGCTGATCCCGCTCTCGAACGCGATCTTCGAGCCGGGGCCGCCCCAACCCGGGGCGATCGAGGTCTCTCGCGTCGTCGACCGCGCGATCCGCGCCGCCGAAACGATCGACCTGGCCCGCCTCTGCGTCACCCCCGGGGAGAAGTCCTGGGTCTGCTACGTCGACATCCACTGCCTGGACCACACGGGGAACCTCATCGACGCGGCCCTCATGGCCGCCGTCAGCGCGCTCTGCCACGCGACGGTCCCGGCGAAGCGGTTCGAGGTCGCCGAGGCCGACTATCCCCTCGCGGTCAACCACATCCCGATCGAATGCACGTTCGTCCGGCTCGGGGACGCCATCGTCGTCGACCCCACGTTCGACGAGGAACGCGCGGCCCAGGGACGGATCACGGTGGCGACCGATGAGGTCGGCCGGGTCGTTGCGATGCAGAAGGGGCTCGTCGGAGCGTTCTCCCCGGACGACGTAAAGGACGTCGTGCGGCGAGCGTTCCGCCACGGCGAGCGCCACCGCGTCCTCGTGAAGGGAGGCACCCCATGAGCAAGCGCACGAAGAAGGCCGGCCCGACCGGTTGGATGGGACCCCGCTACGGGATCCGGATCCGCCGCCGCGTCGTGGAGATCGACCGCGCCCGCGGGCCCGATGCGCCGTGCCCTCGCTGCTCCACCGTGACGCTCCACCGGGTGGCGAGCGGCGTCTTCGAATGTCGCCGTTGCGGGACCCGATACTCCTCGAACGCGTACGTCTTCGCGGCGCCTCCCCCCATCCAGCGGACCGAGCGAGAACCCACCCCGGGTAACGCTTAAGCTTCCGAGGAAGGTCGAACCGGTAGTCATGTTCCGCTGCATCCGGTGCGGGGAAGCTCTTCCCTCGGACGCGAACCTCTTCGGGGTCCGCTGCGACAACTGCGGTGGGAAGATCTTCACGAAGGAACACCCGAACGTGAAGAAGGTCCTGAAGGCGCGCTAGCGCCCATCGGACCGACCGCTACGCGATCGGATAACCCGCCCGTCGGCAAGCCGCGAGCACGACCCGCCGCTTCTCCCCTCGGAGGGTGGCCAGGCTCGATCGCGCGGTGAGCGAATAGAGACGGAGGGCGGCCTCGCAACTCGCTCTCCAGCTCGGCTGGTCCGTGCCTAGCGCGGCGCGCTGTGCGGACCGGAACTGCGCCCCGGAGGTCCTACCGGCGGTCTCCCAGAGACCGTTCTCCGTCTCCCAAAGGGTCTCCTGCGAGAGCAACCACAGGAATGCCATGCGGTTCGCGAGGAGGTTGCGCTGGACCGAGGCCGTTTCTCTCTCTCCGATCTCGATGGCCCTCAGAAGCTTCGCGACTTCCTCGGCCAACCCCGCGAGCAGGTCGGCGACGTAGGCGTCGCGGGCCTTGCGGACCGGCGGCCAGCGGAAACGATAGGCCTCTGACCGAAGTCTAGCCGCGACGCCGGTCGGGTCACGGAGGATCTTCGCGTTCCGCCAACCGGGCACAGCGCCATCGAGCCGACCGGGGTTGCGCATTTCCTTACGCTCGTCCGCGGCGGTGCTGAACTTCACACACACCATGTGCCCATCCCGCTCGAGGATCCGGTCCCGACCTCGCCTCCCTACCACCCAGAGGTCGATGTCGGACGCCTGGTGGGCATCGCCCCGGGCCCAACTTCCCGCGAGCAGCACCGCGGCCTGTCGCTGGGGGTCGACCTCGTCCACGAGCCGGGATGCGATCCGGAGGACGGCCCGGTGCTCGGCGGGAGTCGCGCGAGGATTGCGCGGTCTCCTCGAGGGATTCGGCCAGGGATGAGCCTCCCGGGACGCGGGCATACTCCGGTCCTGCAGGGCCCGGCGCGAAAAACATCTCCGACCCCGGACCGACAAACCGTTTCAGGAGGGAACCCCCTTCGGTCTGCGTGAAAGGTCCGACCGTCCGGTTCCTCGGGGGCGTTCGCGAGATCGGTGGGAACAAGATCCTCATCAAGGATGGCCCCGACCGGATCCTCTTCGACTTCGGCCCGTCGTTCTCTCCGCGGGTGGAGGAGTTCTACGTCGAGTACCTCCAACCTCGGTCGACAAGCCGCGCGAAGGACCTCCTCGAGTTCGACCTCATCCCCCGCATCTCGGGCCTGTACGCCAAGGAGACGCTCGGCGACGGGGACCTCCCTTACGTGGCCCCCGAGGTGCACGGGATCTTCGTGAGCCATGCCCACGCGGACCACGCGGGGTACCTCGAGCTGGTCGACCCGTCGATCCCGGTACACGTCGGGGAGGGGACACGCACTCTCCTGTCCGCGATTGAGACGTCCACGAGGATGAAGTACGGCGACCATCCGTGGGAGGTGTTCGCCGACCGGAAGCCGATCCGCGTCGGCGGGATCGAGGTGGTCCCGTTCCCGGTCGACCACTCGATCCCGTTCGCCTATGGCTTCATCGTGCGAACGAGCGAAGGGACAATCGCCTACACAGGGGATTTCCGACACCACGGCCCCCGGGCGGCCGATACCCACGCCTTCTTCGATGCCGTCGCCGCCGAGAAGGTCGACGCGCTCCTGATCGAGGGAACGCGCGCGGGACCCGACCCGCGCCGTAACCTCTCGGAGGCGGGAGTCCGCAGCGGGGTCGACCGGGTCCTGACGGAACGGCCCGAGCTCGCCCTCGCCTGTACGTACCCACGGGACATCGACCGGCTCCGCACCCTGTACGCGGCCGCGGTCGCGGCGGACCGGGAGCTCGTTGTGTCGGTCCGCACGGCGCACCTTCTCTCCCAGGTGGCCCCGCGCTTTCCTCCCGGGGAGGTCCCTGTGCCCGGACGCTCGCCCGGTCTGCAGGTCTACGCCCGGAAGAAGCGGGTTTCCTATCTCTGGGAGCGCCCGTTCCTCGGCGACGCGCTCCCGTCGGAGGAGGTCCGGCGCCGGGGTCGGAAGTACCTGCTGGCACTCGATTTCGCGCACTTCCCCGAGCTCATCGACCTGAGGCCCCCGAAAGGGAGCCCGTTCATCCACTCGATGAGCGAGCCGTTCAGCGAGGACGACGTGGACGACCGAGTGATGCACAACTGGCTCGACCATTTCGGTCTCCAGTTCCACCAGATGCATGCGAGCGGGCACGCGTCGGGCACCGAGCTCCTCGACATCGTCCGGGCCGCCGGCGCCCGGACCGTCTACCCTATCCACACGGAGCATCCCGAGGCCTTCGAGAAGGCGGGTCCCTCGGTTCGCTTGCCCGAGCTCGGGGTGGCGTACCCGCTCACCCGCTAGGGGACCCCGGGGCGACGATAGGTTAACCTCCCGAAAGGTCTCGGAGCTCGGATGGACCCGGACCGCTGCCCGACGGGGATCGCCTCGGTCGACCGCCTCCTAGGCGGCGGGCTCGAGACCGATTGCGTCACCGAGCTCTACGGCGAAGGCGGGAGCGGGAAGACGCTCTTCTGCCTCCAGGTGGCGCATCGGGTAGCGCTCGAGAACCGCTGGGTCTTCTACGTCGACACCGAGGGGGTGAGCGTCGACCGCCTGCGTGCGATCGCCGGCGAGGACCTCGACCGGGTGCTGAAGCGCTGGCTCCTCTCGACCCCGAAGGACCTCGCGGAACAGAGGAAGGCCGTCGGAACGGCCTGCGCCCTTGCGCGCGAGGGTCAGCGGCCCGTCGGCCTCATCGTGGTCGATTCCGGGACGTTCTTCTACCGACTGTCGCTTTCGGGGCCGGACGAGGACGACGCGCGCCAGGCGCTATCGCTCGCGGTCGCCGACCTGGTCGCGACCGCGCTTCGCGCCCACCTTCCGGTGCTCTTCACGAACCAGGTCTGGCGGAGCATGCGGGACGGTGGGCTCGAACCCCTCGGAGGCTCGTTCCTGAACCATGCGGCGAAGACGATCCTTCGGTTCGACCGGCTCTCGGGGCCCCTCCGCCGGATCGTCCTCACCAAACACCGCTCCCTCCCCGAAGGGTCGGCCGAGTTCCGGATCGGGCCGCACGGGCTCGAGAGCGTGGGTCCGGGATAAACCGAGATAAGGAAGGACGCTCCTCCCTCCACAATGGCCGAACGGGTCCAGTTCTCGGACATTTCCAGTCCGATCGGCATGTTCCGCATCACCTACCTGGGTTCGAGCGTGCGGGTCGTGGACCTACTCGAGAATGGGGTCCCCCAGACCGGCGTGCCCAACGGGGCTGTGCGTCGGGGTCCTCCGTTCGCTGCTGCGAGTCCCCCGCGCCAGCTCCGGGAGTACTTCCAGGGGACCCGCAAGGAGTTCGACCTCGAGGTCGAACCGGACACCGCCTCGGCGTTCGACCGAGCGGTCTGGAAGGAACTGCGCGAGGTTCCGGCGGGCTACACCGTGACCTACGGGGAGCTCGCGAAGCGCGTGGGCTATCCGGGGGCGGCCCGGGCCGTCGGGGGAGCAATGCGACGCAACCCGATCCCGATCGTCATCCCCTGCCACCGGGTCGTCGGACAAGGGGGGGCGATCACCGGTTTCGGGCTCGGCCTCTGGCGGAAGCGATGGCTCCTGGACCACGAAGGAGCCTGGCCGTTGCGCTCACGGTCGGCCGAAGGACCCCGTCCCCACGGCCAACGCACCTTGGATGCCCTAACCGAACCCCCGAAGGCCGGCCGCTCGGCCAAGACCTCCGCGTAAGGGATGCCCACCGGGCGGCGGACCCGCTACCCGGAGTAGTAGGACGCGTCGTACGGTTCCGGCTTGAGGCCGCGTCGTTGGCGGACCTCGGCGACCACCTGGGGCTGAAGCTCCGGCGGCATGGGCTCGAACCCGATCGACTCGGTGGCCCAGAGGACCTTGCCCGCGGTCGCGCTGCGGATGTCGCTCGCGAACCCGAACATCTCGGCGACCGGGACCTTCGCGACGACGGTCTGAAGGTCGCCAACACTGGTCATATCGAGGATCTCTCCCCGTCGGCGCTGCAGCTCCCGGGTGGCGCCCGCGAGGACCTCCTGGGGAACGTTGACGGTCGCTTTTTGGAACGGCTCGAGGAGCAGTCGGTCGCCGAGGCACATCGCCCCGTAGATCCCGGAGCGGGCGGCGGGGATCGTCTGCGCGGGACCCCGGTGGATGGAGTCCTCGTGGAGCTTTGCGTCGACAAGGCGGACCTTGAGCCCGTAGACCTTCTCGTTCGCGAGAGGACCGCGGTTCATCGCCTCCTTGAAAGCGTCGACGATCAGGTCCATCGTTTCGTTGAGGTACTGGATCCCCTTCGTCACGTCGAAGAGGATGTTCGTCCCCTCGACGGCCACGATTCCGCGACCTTCGTCGCGCGAGATGCCGAGCGCGTCGAGCTTGGTCACGAGGGTCTTGGTGTCCTTGAACGACTTCCCCTGTGGGATCTCGCCCTCCTTGAGGGCCTCGACCACGGCCGCCGGGAGGGCCTCGACCTCGAAGTAGAACTTGTTGTGCTTGTTCGGGGACTTCCCTTCGAACGGGCCGCCGGGGTGCTTCACGACCTCGCGGTAGACCACGATCGGTTTCGACGCCTCGATCTCGACCTTGTAGTCGTTGACGATCCGGTACTGCGTGATCTCGAGGTGGAGCTCGCCCATGCCCGAGAGGAGGTGCTCGCCGGTTTCCTGATTGATCTCGACCCGAAGGCTGGCGTCCTCCTTCGCGATCTTCCGCATGACCTCGATGAGCTTCGGGAGGTCGCCCATCCGCTTCGGCTCGATCGCGACCGTCACGACCGGCTCCGAGACGTGGCGGATCTCCTCGAAGGGGACCATGTCCGGGATGTCGGACATCGTCGTCCCGGCGAACGCGTCCGTGAGGCCGATCACCGCGGCGATGTTGCCGGCCGTGACCTCCTCGACCATGAGGCGCTCGGGGCCCATGAAGAGGGAGACGTGCTGGACCCGGTTCTTCGACTTCGCGCCGGCCACCTGGAGCTCCATCCCTTTCTGGATGCGGCCCGAGAAGACCCGGCCCGTGGCGATCTCGCCCGCGCTCGGGTCCATCGTGATGTCGGTGACCATGAACGAGGTCGGACCGGACGCGTCGGTGTTCGACATCGCCGTACCGATCGCGGAGCCGGGGTCGCCCTTCCAGATGTTCGGGATCCGGTACTTCTGGGCGACGCGGGGGCTCGGGAGGTGGCGGACCACCATGTCGAAGATGACGTCGTTGATCTTCGCCTTCTGCGCGATCTCGCGCGAGCGACCGGACGAGACGTAGTCGATGATGTCCGGGAACTTCACGCCCGTCTTCAGCATGTAGGGGACGCTGATCGCCCAGTTCTCGTAGCCCGAGCCGAACGCGACGGACCCGTCCCGAGGGTCGACACTCCACTCGTCGACGAACTCCTCGGGGGCCATCTTCCGGATCAGCTCGTTGACCTCGGAGATGATGGCCAGGAACCGCTTCTGGAACGAGTCCGCCGTCAGCTTGAGCTCCTTGATGGCACGGTCGACCTTGTTGATGAACAGGACCGGTTTCACCTTCTCGCGGAGCGCCTGCCGTAGGACGGTCTCGGTCTGGGCCATGACCCCCTCGACCGCGCAGACAACGACGATCGCACCGTCGACCGCGCGCATCGCACGCGTGACGTCCCCGCCGAAGTCGACGTGCCCGGGGGTGTCGATGAGGTTGATGAGATGCTGCTCTCCCTGGAACTCGTGGACGATGGTGACGTCCGCGTTGTTGATCGTGAGCAATCGGGCCTGCTCCTGCTCGTCGAAGTTGAGATAGAGCTGCTTTCCCGCGAGCTCGTTGGAGATCATCCCCGCCGCGGCCAGGAGGTTGTCGGAGAGCGTCGTCTTCCCGTGGTGGATGTGCGCAACAATGCCGATGTTCCGGATCCGGTCGATGTTGTGCATCATGTCGGGGATGGCCTTCGCCAGTTCCGCCCGAATGTGGGTCATCGAAAACTCCCTCCCGTGCCTACCGCGCCGACTGGGCGACCCGTTCGACCTCTTCCTTCCGACCGACCGCGAAGGAGGTCAGGTCACCCTTCGCGGCGAGACGAATCTCGTCCGCCAGGCAGGAGTGGATCGGTTTCGTGGACTTGTGGGACGCCTGGATCGCCCCTAGGGCGAGGTTCCGGATGGCGACATTGAGGCGGCGGGCGGGCGACGCGTCGACCGCGCGCGGAACGGAGATCCCGCCGAACTGGAGACGGGTGACCTCCTCCCGGGGCGCAGCGTTCTCCACCGCGTCCACCAGGAGCTGAAGAGGGTTCTTCTCTTCCTTCTTCGCCATCTCGTCGAACGCCTTGCGGATCGTCGCGAGCGCCTTCGACTTCTTACCGGTGAACTTGCCCCCCTTCATCAGGTGGTTCGCGAGGCGCTCCACGAGATGCATTCGGGTCTTAAGGAACGGCTTCCCGGTGAGTTTCCCCTCGGTATGGGGAGCGTAGATCGGGTGGAGGTAGATGTACGGCAACAGCCCTGGGTCGTGGACCTCGACCCCCTCGAACGGGTACTTCCCGAAGAGGGGCGGGAGCGGGAAGGGAGGGGGAGGGGGTGACTCGGGCCGATGGACGACCGGCCCGGCGTCCTCCTCGGTGGGCTCGGGCGGCCGAAGCGACTCCGGACCTCCGCTCATCGGGCCGGCTTCTCCTTGCGTCCGCGCACGAGCTCGTCAAGCGAGACGCTGTTGACCTGGATCACCTTGTAGCGCACGCCGGGAATGTCCCCGTAGGACCGGCCCATCCGTCCGCCGATCCCTTCGACCAGGACCTCGTCATGCTCGTCGATGAAGTTGATCGCGCCGTCACCAACCGCAAAGGCGGTCACCTGGCGGCCGTTCTTGATGAGCTGGACCTTGATGCACTTGCGGATCGCGGAGTTCGGCTGCTTCGCTTCGACCCCGACCTTCTCGATCACGATCCCGCGCGCCTGGGGAGCTCCCTCGAGAGGGTCCGAACGCTCCTTGAGATGCAGGGTGCGTCGCTTGTAGTAACGGTCCGACCAGCGCCGACGCTGGCGGAGGGTGGCCAGACGGCCCGCTGTGTTGAGGCCCGATGGCGGCGACATATCGGCGGAGGGGCCGAGCAGAAGGGTAGTGGTATTTAAGGTCCGTGCCGAGTCGTGCACGGCGGCGGGTCCGAGGGGCCCGGAAGGACGGAATGAGCACGACCCGGCGACGGACAAAAGCTCCGCGGACGGCTCCGGCCCTACACCCGAACCGGGCCGTGGACGCCGAGGTGCGGAGGGCGTGGGGCCGGCTATCGGCCGAGATCCGGGCCTGCCGGAGGTGCCCGCTCGGCGACCTGCGAACGCACGCGGTCGTGTACCGGGGGGGACTGGCCCCTCGGGTCGTCTTCGTAGGCGAGGCGCCCGGGGCGGAGGAGGACCGCACGGGGGTGCCGTTCGTCGGCCGATCCGGTCGGGAGCTCGACCGAGCGGTGGCGACGCTGGGGCTCTCGGACGAGGATTTCGGGGTCCTCAACACCCTGAAATGCCGACCGCCGGGGAACCGGTTCGACCCGAGCGCCGCCCGAACCTGCCGACCCTACCTGGACCGTCAGCTCGAGCTCCTCCATCCCGAGGTGGTCGTAACGCTGGGAGCCCGCGCGTTGGCGGCGATCGACCCGACCGCCCTTCCGATGCTCTCCGCCGCCGGCCGACCGCGCGCGCACGGAGGGATCACCCTCTTCCCGCTCATCCATCCCGCGGCGGCGCTTCGGTCCCGTCGCCTCCGCGAACGCTGGGAGCGGGACGTCCGGGTGCTCGATCAGTGGCTCGCCGAACGCCTCGCATAAACGACTTTAACTCGAGTCGAACTCTCTCGGACGTGCGCACGGTCGAGCTGTTCCTCTTGGAAGGTTCGTACCAGGCTGTCGACGACGGGGTCATCGTCGAACTGTTCGGTCGCATTCGGGACGGGACGCCGATCGTCGCACGCTACTACGGATTCCGTCCCTACTTCATGATCACGGAGCCCACCGACGAGGTGCGGGCCCGCCTTCAAGCCGACAAGGAGATCGTCGGGGTCGAGGACATCACCACCTGGGTCGCGGGCAAGGACGTGCCGGCGGTGCGGGTCACCCTTCACCGCCCGTGGCTCGTGCCGCAGTACCGAGACCAGTACCGGCGGCGGGGCGAAGAAACGAGCGTGCTGGCCTGCGACATACCGTTCGTTCACCGCTTCCTCTACGACAAGCACCTCGGTCTCGCCGTCGCGTTCGAGGCGGAGGAGGAGCGCGAGGAGGTCCGCGCCCGCTACACGGTAGCGGACGTGGTCCGGGTCGTGACCACCGACGGGCACGACATCCGGCCCGCCGAGATGTTCCGTCCGTCGCTCAGGGTCCTGTCGTTCGACATCGAGAACGCCATCCGGGAACGGACCATCTTCACGATCTGCGGGGTCGCGGAAGGCGGGGGCCGCCCGCGCACCACGTTCCGGCTCCAGGGCCCGGAGCGTCAGATCCTCGAGGGGTTCGTGGGTCAGATCCTCCAGGAAGACCCGGACGTGATCACGGGATACAACATCGGAGGGTACGACTTCCCGCTCCTGGTCGAGCGGGCCAAGGCGACCGGCCTCGGGCCGCTCGAGATCGGCCGCGAGCGGTCCGCCCCGCGCGAGATGGGAGAGCGTCTCTGGAAGGTGACGGGGCGGGTCGTGGCCGACGCCTGGTGGTCGGTCCGACGCGACCTGAAGCCCAAGCAGGAAACGCTGCAGTTCGTCGCGCGCACCCTCCTCGGCGACTCCAAGCTCGACGTCGACCGGAGAGAGATCGAGAGGGAGTGGGCCGCCGACCCGGTTCGGGTCATGGAGTACTGCGAGCACGACGCGGACCTCGCACTGCGGATTCTCCAGCGTCTGCGCACGGTCGAGAAGGCGGCCGACCTCGCGACCATCGCCCATCTTCCGCTCGAGGAAGGCATGAACGGTCGGACGTCCCTCTACGTCGACTCGCTGCTCATCCCCCGTGCGGACGCGCAAGGGGTCGGCGTCCCGATGAACCACTTCGCGGGTCGCGAGAACCCGATCGAGGGCGGCTACGTCCACCCGATCCGGCCCGGGATCTACCGGTGGGTGGTCGTCCTCGATTTCAAGTCGATGTATCCGTCCATCATCATCTCCCGCAACCTTTGCTTCACGACCCTTTCCCCCGGGGGTGCGACGGTGGCCCCCTCCGGGGCGCGTTTCGTCGCCGCTTCCGTCCGCCGGGGGATCATCCCGGCGATCCTCTCGGACCTGCTCGCGGACCGCACCCGCTTCCGCCGGGCCGGCCAAACGGCCACGAACCCGGAGATGAAGGAGTACTATGACGGCCTTCAGAACGCCGTCAAGGTCCTGATGAACTCGTTCTACGGGGTGCTCGCCTCGAGCTTCTACCGGTTCACGAACAAGGACATCGGCGCGGCGATCACGGCGTTCGGCCGGGAGGCGATCACCTCCATCATCCGGGACCTCGAGGCCGACGGGTGCGAAGTCGTCTACTCCGACACCGACTCCGTCTTCGTCCGGTCCCCCGTCGCGTCGCTCGAGGGAGCGCGCGAGTTCGGGGAGCGGGTCGCGAAGCGGTTCACGCACGAGGGCGTGACGTTCGAGTTCCAGTCGGTGTTCGAGTCGTTCTTCTCCCACGGCGTGAAGAAGCGGTACGTCGGGCGGACCGCCTGGCCCAACGAGGACCTCGTCGTTCGGGGGTACGAGACGAGACGGACGGACGCGTTTGATTTCCAGTCCGTGGCCCTGATGGAGATCTTCGACCTCGTCCTCAAGGGGGACACCGACGGCGCGCTCCGTCGCGCACGCGAACTGGTCCAGTCGGTGCGGAACCACGAGGTCCCCCCCGAGCGGCTCGTCATCGCCCGGACGGTCCGGGCGGAGAGCGAGTACAACGAGTCGACGCGGGAATCCCTGCCGTTCCTCCGCGTGTTCAAGCAGCTCCGCAGCGAGGGCTACGACGTGATCCCGGGCATGCGGGTCGCCTGGGTCGTCACCGATTCCCGCAAGAGCCCCCAGGAGATCGAGCCGTGGGTCGAGGGCCGACCGTTCACGAAGGAACCGGATTGGGAGTACTACGCGGACCGGGTCGCACAGACCCTCGCCCGTGTGACAGAGGTGTTCGACTGGGACGCGGCGGCGCTCCTGCGCGGCAGCCACCAGCAGCGGCTAGCTTCGCTTCCCGAGGCCGCCCCTGCTCCCGGTCGGAACGCCGCGCCCGCGACGCTCGACACCCCGCTCTCCGAGGTCGGAAAGCCCGCGAAGCGTCGGGGCTCGACCCGGAGCTTGAGCGATTGGCAGTGAGCGCCCCGGCCGGGGTCACCCACGAGGTCGTTCGGTTTCGGGCCCTGGATCGTCCTCGGGAGCGAGCGCGGATTCCCCCCACATCGCGAGGACCCCTCCGACGACCGCGACCGGGATGCCCAGCACTCCGATGAGCGGCAGCGCGATCCCGAGGACACCGGCCGAGAGCAGCAGCGTGAAGACCGGGATCGCGGTCATGAGCATCGGTGGGATCACGAGGCCGACTTCGCTCAGCGCCAGGAAGTAGAGCGCGGGCGCGAGGAAGAAGCTCGTGACCCCGCAGAGCGCCAGCAGGAGGAGCGGGACCGGGGCGACCGACACGAGCCCGCCCCACCCTCCCGGGAAGAGCGGGGCAGCGACAACGAAGAGCCCGGCGGCCGCGAGCATCGATTGAGCGACCACCGCGGACGGCGCGGTCGTGCGATTGGCCCGCGCAGTGAGGAGGAAGTACCCCGCCACGAGAATCGGGACGCCGGGTACCACCAGCCACCCCCAGCCGCGCACGGCGGAAAGGCTCTGTCCGCCGACGATCGCCATGGTGCCACCGGCGAGGCTCACGATGAGACCGACGGCGAACACGGGCGTCGCGATATGCGGCCGGTACGCCCCGATCGCGGCGGCGACGAGGATGGGCGTGAGCACGACATCGCCGATCAAGGACAGAAGGGAGCAGTCGACGGGTCCGGTCAGGTACGTGGCCGCGAGGATCGCGACCTGCATGGTGAACAGTAGTCCGACGCGTCCCCACGCCATCGGGTCCCTCCACAGCTTCGCGAAGGCGCGGCCGTTTCCGCTCGCGACCGCCCAGCCGGCATAGGCGACCCCTCCGAACACGAACGGGTACGCGAGGATCGCCGACGGAGCGGTCCCCGGGGTCACCCAGAGGACGAAGAGGTACCACGTGGCCCACGCGAACGCGGCGAGCACCGAGAGGACGATGGCCCATGTTACGGTACGTCGTCCGACCGGCACGCGGGGTCGTTAGAACCGGGCCCCGATAATCGTTGCCGAAACCGGCCCGCCGGTGGTCCCTACGGGGTCGGCCGCTACGAGTAGCCCTCGAAGGAAAGACCGTACGCCGGGACCGAGACGCCCGAACCCCGCTCCACGTGACCGATCTCCATGGCATCGGGCGCTCCGGCCCGGGCCAGGCGACGGCGGGTCTCGGCGAGCCGCGCGGGGCCGACCACGAGGACGAACCCGATCCCCATGTTGAACGTCTGGAACATCTCCTCATCGGAGAGACCTCCGAGCTGTTGGAGCCACCGGAACAACGAGGGTGCTTCGGGCCACCGGTCGAGCACGAACCCGACCTTGGGATGCAGGCGGACGAGGTTGCGGACACCTCCGCCCGAGAGGTGGGCGAGGCCGTGCGTCGCGGGAGAGTCGGCGAGCACGTCTCCGACGACCGAGTAGATCCGTGTCGGGGTCAGGATCTCTTCGCCGATGGGACGGTCCCCTCCGACCCGGGGACGGAGCAGGTCGACCGACCGCTCTCTAAGGAGGCGACGGACCAGCGTCAGCCCGTTCGCATGCACCCCGGAAGAGGGGATCCCGAGCACCCGGTCGCCGGGGCGGATGGAGGCCCCCAGCACCGGCCGGCGACCGCGCGGGAAGAAGCCGAACGCCGTCGCCCCCAGGTCGATCCCGTCGACGATCTCCGGGACGACCGCGGTCTCCCCACCCAAGAGGGAACAACGCGCCAATCGGAGGCCCCGGTTCAGTCCCTTTCCGATCCCTCGGAACGCCTCGGGGTCCGGTCGAGGACAGAGGATAGTGTCGACGAGCCCGGCCGTACGCGCCCCGACCGAGGCGAGGTCGTTGACGTTGACGCCGACGATGTCCTCTCCGACCTCCTCCCAGCGTCCGAGCTCGGCGGCGAGCTTCGTCTTGGTCCCCACCGTGTCGGTGGTGACCGCAATCGTCTCCCGGCCGATGCGCAGGAGGCCGGCGTAATGCCCCGGGGCATCCACGAGCCGGCCGGCGGACGGGGGCGGGCGGTAGGTGACCTGGTCCAGCAGCACCGCTAGCGCGGAGGACACCTGCGACCGGTCCACGCCGCTACGAGCATAGGTCCAGGGCCGGTCCGTTCGAGGGGGGGGTACCATGACCCGACGAGGAACGCGGGAAGAAATACCCTCGCCCTTGGGCAGGGGTTGAGCTATTTACGCCCCCCCAGCGTCCGCCGGAGGCATGCCCGGGCCCGCTCGCCGACGGAAGGCGGAGGCGGTTCCCCGTTCCTCCGCATCGACCGCCCTCGTGCTGGCGGGCCGCGCGCTCCTCCGCGGACGACTTCAACCGGTCGAGATCGCCATCGACGACACCGGACGGATCCAATCTATCGGCAAGGTCCGTTCGGGAGCGCCGCGCCACGATGTCGGGGACGCGGTCATCTTGCCGGCCGCTGTCGACATGCATGTCCACCTCCGCGAACCGGGCGGTCCGGCCGAGGCCGAGACGATCCCCACGGGCACGGTCGGTGCGGCGCTCGGTGGGGTCTCCCTGGTCGGCGTGATGCCGAACACCCGACCGCCGCTCTCGGACACCGAGAGCTGGCAGGACAAGGTGCGCTTGGTGGAAGGGCGGGCGGCGGTCGACGTCCTCTTGTTCGCCACCCCCACCGTCCCGCGGGCGCTCCCGTTTCTGGCCCGCCGGGCGGGCGGGTTCAAGGTCTACCTCGCCCCGACCACCGGCATCGAGGAATCCCCGGCCTCCTCCGAGCTCCCCGCGCTCTGGGACCGTCTCGCCGAGCTCCGGCTCCCGGTCTCCGTGCACGCGGAGGACCCGACCCGGTTCGTGACGAGCCTACGCCCCAGTTCTCCCGCCCAGTGGAACGGCCACCGCCCGGTCGCCGCCGAGAAGGCCGCGCTCGACGCAATGGCCCGGGCCCCGAAGCTCCTCCGTCTGCACGCGGCCCACGTGACCACCGTCGCGGGCGTTCGGAGCCTGAAGGCGGCCGGGCTATCCTTCGAAGCGACGGCGCACCACCTCCTGCTTTCGGACCGCTCGGGAACGGACGCCCGGTTCAAGGTCAACCCTCCGTTGAGGAGCGAGCCCGAGCGTTCCGAGCTCTGGGAGGCGTTCCGCCGAGGGGAGGTCCCGATCCTCGCGAGCGACCACGCCCCTCACCCGGGAAGCGCCAAGGAGGTCCCGTTCGACCGCGCCCCGAGCGGTGTTCCGGGGGTCGAGACCGGGCTGCCCCTACTGCTCGCGAAGGTACGCTCCGGGGACCTCGACCTCGAGGTTCTCCTTTCCGCGGCATGTGACCGCCCCGCCCGCTGGCTCGGCCAGCCGCTCGGTCGACTCGCTCCGGGCCACCGGGCCAACCTTCTCGTCGTCGACTTCACGAAGCGCTCCAAGGTCGAAGGTCGGAGCCTTCGCTCCCCCTGCGGTTGGAGCCCGTTCGAGGGCTGGGAGGTCGTCCGACCCCGGGAACACTACCGGGATGGCCAGCGGATCGTCGAGGCCGGCGAGTACGTCGGTGGACCGGTGGGCAGGGTCGTCCGACCCGACTATGCCCCCGGGGAGCCGACGGACCCGCTTCTACCCACCGGTTGATCAGGGGAACGACGGGGGAGCGACCGGCGGCGCGCCTCCGGACGGAGGCGTGGGATTGGCCGGGCGGCCCCGGCGGGGAGGCCAGCCGGGCTGCAGGACTCCCACGGTCAGTAGGACCAGGTAGACCACGAACGCGAGCACGAGCACGATGAGGGGCAGGTCGAGCAACTGGAAGTACGAGGAGAGGACGACCCAGTTCGACCGAAGCAACATCCCGGCGTAGATCAGCGCCACCGTATAGGGGATCGCGCCGACCAGCGTGTAGACTCCAAAACGAACCGGCTCCATTCGAGCGGTCCCCGCCGGGTAGCTGATGTACGTGCGGATGACCGGAAGGAGACGGAAGAGGGCGACCGTGACCTCGCCCCGACGAGCGAAGTACCGGTCCATCGACTCGAGATAGCGGGGTTCGAGCCTCAAACGCCCGATCCCGATCCCCGTGACACGGTCCCGCCACCAAAGGCCGACGCCGTAGGCGACGTAGGCGCCGATCATCGTGCCCGCCATCGCCGCGGTCAGCGCCCACCCAAAGGAGAACGTCCCGTCGGCCACCAGAAAGCCCGCGAACGGCAGGATGACCTCGCACGGGATCGGGGTCACCCCGACCATCGAGAGCACCATCAGGGCGAGGAGGCCGGGGAGCCCGATCGTCGTCATCACGGTCGTGACGATGTCCACGACCGCCCCGATAATGGAGAACACCATGGTGGAGCGACCCTCACAGCTCCGACGAGCGGTCGGAGCTCACGTCCCGGAGGGCGGTCCAAAGAGGAGACGAAACGGGTCTCGCAATTGGGCGTTCGTCCGGGCCGGGATCCCGTCGAACTCGAGAGGGTTCTGGCAACCCCCGCACGACACGACGGGGCGTTGCCGACCGAGGGCGATCGAGAGCGCGATCCCCACTTCGATCTCGCGCGGTCGTTCGGGAGACTGCTCGACCGCCCGGCGAAGCTCCGTGAGGAGCGCGTCCTCGCTCGCCGGCGTACCCGCCCCGGTCATCGAGGAGGAAACGCCGGGCGCCCTTTTAACGGGCGCCGTTCGGCCCGGACGCGGTCGCGGCGATGAGTTCGCCTCGTCCTCGACATCCGGGCCAGACTCCGCGCGCGACTCACGGAGCCTGACGTCGCAGCGCGTATCGCCCGAGGCGACGGAAGAACGGAAGGGGCCGACCGAACAGCTGTTCGACGGCCTCGAGGAGGAGGCGGTCCCCCTCGTCGATTGAGCGGGTCGCGAGGACGAGCACCACGAACAGAAGAGCGATCCCGAGTCCGAGGACGGGGAGGGCCCAGTAGGGGAGGCTTGGGTGCAGGAACCAAAGCGCGGCCCCGACCGGGAGCCCCGTGGCCAGGACCGGGACGACCAAGTGATCGTGGAACGGGTGGATCCCGGTGAGCACGGCGAGCTCTACCAGAGAGAGGACCGCGTACGTCGCGGTCGCCACTCCCCAAGCGATCGCTGCCCCCGTGTACCCGTACGTCGGAACGAGGGCGAACGCTACCACCACGTCCGCGATCCCCGCCGCGATCGCGTTGGTCGCGAGGAGCCGCGTCTGCCCGAAGGCGACCTGGGCGGTGGACGCAGGCCCGAGGAGCGTCGTGGCGAACGCGCCCGCGACCACGATCTGGAGCGGAACCACGATGGCCGTGTAATTGGGTCCGTAGACGAACCCGAGGGAGGAGCTCGGGAGGAAGAAGAAGATCAGGAAGAGCGGGAGTGAGATGAGCGTCATCCACTTGGTGACGGTCACGTAAGTGATCCCGATCGACCGCGGTTCGTTGAGCCGCAGGAACCGGCTCGCGACCGGAAGAAAGATGTACGCCGCCGCCCCGATTCCGATCGGGAGCAGGCGGGCCAGGGTGAGCGACGCGGTGTAGGTGCCCACCTCGAGAGGGTGGAAGATCCCGAGGACGAGCGTGTCCGCGGAGCCGGTGATGGTCCCCATGATCCCCACGACGAAGAGCGGCGCGGTGAACCTTAGGAACCGCGGCAACGCCGTCGGCGCCCGGGGCCCCGGCGGGAGGTGATGCGGCAAACGGAGGACCAGGTAGAAGACGAGCAGGCCGAGCGTGACCACGCTCGCGAGCGCGTAGGCAAGGAGCGCCTCTTGGTAGCTGATCCCGAACGGCGGCACCACGATCGAGGCCGCGAGGAACGCGACGAACAGCGTCGGGTTCACGATCTGGATGAAGAGCGCGTTCGGAGTGACGTCCTCGTAGCCCTGAAAGATCGAAGCGATCAGGCTCGCGACGATGCCCGAGCCGACCGCGATAGGGAAGTACTGGAGGCCGAGCGTGATCCCCGAGGAGCCGAGCGACTGCCCGATCGGCTCGGCGAACACGTAGAGAAGGAGCGAGCTTCCGAGCGCGGCCACGCTCCCGATCCACAAGGTGCCTCGAACGATCGTCCGACGTTCCTCGTCCGAGCTCGCGTAAGGCAGGCTGCGAGCGACGGCGCTCGGCAGGCCAAGCGACCCGATCGCGGCGAGCACGCCCGCGAGCGTCAGGCCGAAGGAGAACGCGCTCCAGTCCGCCTGCGAGATGCTCCGGACGATGATGACCCTCGAAACGAACGTGAGCGCGACCAGGAGGAGGGTGGAGACCAACAGAAAGAGGGTGCCTTTGGTGACGCTCGAGAGCCCCTCCCGGACCACCGCGTCGGAATCTGTGGCCAAGAGCTTCGCCTGCGAGCCGGTCTTCCCTCAAGACGGTAAAAACGTAGCGTTCCGAAGGTACCTTCGGGTCCCGTGCCGGGGAACCCCCGAAACTCGGCCGGGGCATTCCCGGTGCGGGCGGCGGAGACCGGCCGGCGGCCCGCGTCGCGATCGGCGCGTGACGGACGGTGAGCGGAGGCGCTTTAGACGAATTCGTCGAGGAGCTTCTCTCGCCCTTTGAGCCCCGAGGGCTGGTAGGCCAGGGGTCCCGCGGCGAGCACTTGCTCGAGGTCCTCGTACGTGGGCTTGTCGACCGAGTAGAACAGGCCAATCGGGATCTTGTCCCCCCACTCGAGCGAGCGTTGGAACGCTGCGCCGAGGTCACTCGGGTCATGGCCGGCGTTCTCGAGCTTGTAGACCCGCTGGCGGAAGAAGTCGAACGTGTTGACCTTGTTGTAGGTCACGCAGGGCGAGAAGACGTCCACGAACGCGAACCCCTTGTGCTGGATGCCGTTCGCAACGAGGTCTGTGAGGTGCTTCACGTCCCCGGAGAACCCGCGGGCGACGTACGTCGCTCCGCTCGCGAGCGCGAGGGAGACCGGGTCGAGCGGGTTCTCGATGACCCCCGTAGGCGTGGACTTGGTCTTCTGGCCCATCCTCGACGTCGGGCTCGCCTGTCCGGTCGTGAGGCCGTAGACCTGGTTGTCCATGGTGACGTAGGTCAGCTTGACGTTCCGCCGCATCGCGTGGATGAGGTGGCCGACCCCGATCCCGAAACCGTCCCCGTCCCCCCCGGTCCCGATGACCGTGAGACCGTGGTTCCCCCACCGGACCCCCTCGGCGACCGGGATCGTCCGGCCGTGGAGTCCGTGGAAACCGTAGCTCGACAGGAAGTGCGGGAGGTTGGACGAGCAGCCGATCCCCGAGACAATGACCACGTCCTTGCTCGGGATCTTGAGGCGCTTCAGGGCCATCTCGATGGACGCGACCACACTGTAATCGCCGCACCCGGGGCACCACGTGGGCCTGACCTCGGACTTCCCGACGATCGGGAGCTGGGTCGCAGAATGGGAGGCGATCGGCGCCACAACGCTTTCCGCCATGGTCAGAGCACCTCCTGCGCGCGCGCGACGATCTGGTGCGGGTAGAAAGGCTCTCCGTCGTACTTGAGGAACTTGTGCGGGAACTCGATGCCCGTCTCCGCGCGGAGGAGGTGGGCGAACTGCCCGGAGAAGTTCCCCTCGACGAGAAGGGTCTTCCGCGTCCGGGCGAACATCGATCGCACGACGTCGGGGTCGAGCGGGTAGAGGGTGGGGAACCGAAGCAGGTTCGTCGCCTTCCCCTTCTCCTGCAGGATCGCCATCGCGTCGCGCACGGCGCCCACGGGGGAGCCCCAAGCCACGAACGTGAGCGGGGCGTCGGGCGGGCCCTCCAGCACGGGCGGAGGCACCTCCTTCGCGAGTCCCTTCAGCTTGCGCATCCGCTTTTCCATCATCTTCTTTCGCACGGCAATCGCCGCGGGGATCCCCGCGCGGATGTCGGAGACGTCGCCGCCGTACTCATCGTGTTCGTCCGACAGGGCGATGTGGTTGAGGCCGGGCTGGCCGGGGAACGCCCGGGGCGAAACGCCGGACTCCGTGTCCAGGTACCGTCGGTAACGATGCGAGTCGGGCTCGACCGTGAAGAGCGACGGGATCGGGATGTTGAAGTTAATCTCCTCCCGGTCCACCCCCTCCATCGCTTCCGCGAGATGGAAGTCGGTCAGGACGAGCACGGGAGTTTGAAAGCGCTCGGCGAGGTCGAACGCCGCAACCGTGAGGTTGTACGCTTCGACCGGGTCCGACGGAGCGAGTATCGCCCGGGGCCACTCTCCCTGACCTGCGCCGAGCAAGAGGTTGAGGTCGCCCTGCTCGGTCTTGGTGGGGAGGCCTGTTGACGGACCGGCCCGGGCCGCATCGACGACCACGACCGGGACCTCGGCCATGCCGGCCATCCCGAGACCTTCGGTCATCAACGCGAAACCGCCCCCGCTGCTCGCGGTCATCGTGCGCACGCCGGCGTACGACGCCCCGATTGCCATGTTGATGGAGGCGAGCTCGTCCTCCGACTGCTTCACCACGATCCCGAGCGCCCGCGAGTGGGCGGCCAGCCAGTGCATGATCGAAGTCGCCGGCGTCATCGGGTACTGGACAAGGAATTTACAGCCCGCCGCGGCCGCGCCGAGGGCAATCGCCTGGTTCCCCGTCATCAGGAGCTTGGGTGGGTCCTTCTTGGCGATGGCCTTCGGGTGGATCGGTCCCTTCGTTTCGGCAAAGCGGTACCCATCCGTGCTCGCGCCGATGTTCCAGGTGACCACGTCCCCCGCCTTCCGGCCGAACGAGTCGGTCAGGACCTGGTGGATGACGTCTATCGGAATGCCCGCGAGGAACGCCGTCGCCCCGATCCCGGCCGCGTTCTGGAGAATCGACTGGCTCGTGTACTTGCGTGCGATCTCGAGAGTGGGCACGGGCAGGAGATGGATTTCCGAGGAAACGTCGGTGGGCGCGAGCGGGAACTTCTCCGGGTCGAAGATGACCGTACCGCCCGGCCGGAGAATGGAGGCGTGGACGTCCACCGTCTGGCGGTCCAAGGCGTAGAGGATGTCGGCGGTGTCGCCCTGGCAGTGGACCTTCCCCTCCGACGCCCGCGCGTGATACCAGACATGACCGCCGCGGATCACCGATTGGTAGGCGTTCAGTCCGAAGACATGCAGTCCCATTCGGGAGAAACTTCGGGCGATCGACTCGCCGATCGAGGCGATTCCGTCGCCGGCTTGACCCCCGACGCGGACGGCAAGCTCCTTCATGGGAACTTCGAGGGGGCCTCCGTATTAATCGATTCTGTCAAGCGGAATGTCCGTAACGCTTAGACGGGCCCCGGGCTGGGTGCGCCCATGCCCGGCCGAGTGACCGTCCGGCTCTTCGCGACGGCTCGGGTGGCGGTCGGCGCGTCCCAGCTACGGATCCGTGTCGACCCGGACGGCGTGACAGCCAAGTCGCTCATCGATTCCTTAGGAAAGCATTATCCAAAACTTGCCCCCGCGCTCCGGACGAGTCGGTTCGTTCTCAACGAACGCTACCTTACGCGCCTAACGAACAAAGTGCGCCCGGGCGACGAGTTCGCGGTCCATCCACCGTACGGAGGTGGCTGACCGTGAGCCTTCGGCTGACGCGTCGCCCCCTCTCGGTCCCCGCCGCGATGGAGGCCTTGGAAGGGCCGGGACTCGGCGGGGTCGTGTTGTTCGCGGGCCGGGTGCGGCCGGACGCGACGCGTCGTGGGCGGGTGGTCGCTCTCGAGTACGAGGCGCACCGGACGCTCGCCCGGGTCGTCCTCGCTGAACTTGAGCGAAAGGTCCACCGCCGCTACGGGGCGGAAAGGGTCGTGCTGTGGCACCGCCTGGGCTCGGTCCCGGTCGGACAGGTCTCGGTCGTCGTGGGGGTCGCGACGGTCCACCGCACGGAGGCGTTCGCGGCCGCTCGATTCCTTATCGATCAGCTGAAGGCGAGGGCGCCTATTTGGAAGACGGAGAGAGTACAACCCGCGCGTCGGCGGCAATCACGCCCCCCGAGTCCGGGAGGACGAGGAGCGGGTTGATGTCGAGCTCCAGGACGTCGGGCATCTCCATCGCGAGCTGAGAGATCCGCTCGATCACCTCGGTCAACGCCTCGATGTCGCTGGGCGGCTCGCCGCGGACCCCTTTGAGGAGAGGGAACGCCTTCACGGACTGGACCATGCGCAGGGCCGAGAGCGGTCGGAGGGGGGCGAGCCGGAACGTGACGTCCCGGAGCACCTCGACGTAGATGCCGCCCAGCCCGAAGGCGAGGATCGGACCAAAATGCGGGTCCCGTTGGACGCCGACCAGGACCTCCTTCCCTTCCTGGATCTCGGACTCGACGTCGAACCCTTCGATCCGAGCGGTGGGGGCCTTTGCCGCAAGGGACTGTTGCATCGTCTCCCAGGCCGTCTGGAGCATCGTCGCGTCGTGGATCCCCAAGGCGACGCCGCCCACGTCGGTCTTGTGGGAAAGGTCGGGCGAGACGACCTTCAGGACGACCGGGTACCCGATCGTGTCGGCCGCGGCGACCGCCTGGTCCAGCGAGTGGACGAGCTGGACGTTGGGGAACCGGATGCCGTACGCGCTGAGCAGGGCTCGTGCATCGGAGTCGGAGAGGATCGTCACGCCCGCGCGTCGGGCGCGGTCGATCGTGGCCTGGGCGACGGCGTGGTCGACGGCAAACGTCCGCTCGGGCGCGCGGGGTCTCGTCCACCAGGCGTGGTAGCGCGCGAGGGACGCAAGACCCTGGGTCGCCTCCTCTGGGAACGTGAACGTCGGGACCCCGGCCTCCTCGAGGATCGATACTTCCCGGGAGAGGTCGTTGACACCGAACAGGCAGGCCGCGATCGGCTTCTGGGTCGTGGCCTTCGCTTCCAGGATCGCCCGCGCCACCGACTCGCCGGTCATGGTCGAGGTCGGCGTGGTGATGACGAGCGCCCCGTTCATGTCGGGGCCTTCGAGCAGTATCTTCAGGATGTCGCGGTAGTGGTCGGCCCCGGCGTCCGCCGTCATGTCGAGAGGGTTCGCGATCGACGCCGACGGGGAAAGGCGGGGGACGAGGGCGTCGTGCATCGCCTGCGAGAGCGGGGGGAGCTCGAGGCCGTGGCGGATCGCGGAGTCCGCCGCGACGATCCCCGGGCCTCCCGAGTTGGTGAGGATCATGAGGCGAGGTCCTTCGATCTTGAGGCCGGAAGCGAAGATCTTCGCGGTCCGGAACAGCTCGCCCAGGGTCTCGGCGCGCTCGACCCCGGCTTGGCTGAAAAGGGAATCGTACAGCTGGTCGCGTCCCGACTGCGCGAGCGATCCGGTGTGGCTCTTCGCCGCTCGTTCCCCGGCGGGAGTCCGACCGCTCTTGATCACGAGGACGGGTTTGTGTTCCGTTACCTCCCGTGCGGTCTCGAGGAACTTTCGGCCGTTCACGAGGCTCTCGACGTAGAGCAGGATGACCTTGGTGGCCTCGTCCTTGCCGAGCGAGTAGAGAAGGTCGTTCTCGTCGATTCCTGCGCGGTTCCCCACGGAAACGAACCGAGAGAAGCCGATCCGCTCGCTGATCCCGTAGGCCAGAATCCCCGCGCAGAGGGCCCCGCTCTGAGAGACGAACGCGATATTCCCGCGCGGCGGAAGGCTCGCACTGAACGTGGCGTTCAGGTTCACTTCCGGGGCCGTGTTGATGACCCCAAAGCAGTTCGGGCCGACGATTGACATCTTGTACTTCGCGGCCCGTCGGACCACGTCGTCCTCGAGGATCGCGCCGGATTCCCCGAGCTCGCGGAACCCGCTGGAGATGATGATCACACCGCGGGATCCCGCCTTTCCGAGCCGCTCGACGGTGTCCGCGACGGTCGGTGCCGGCACGATCACGACGCCTAGGTCCGGGGTCTCGGGAAGGTCCTCGATGGAAGGATAGCACCGAACCCCCGAGACGCTTTTCGAGGACGGATTCACCGGGTAGACGACCCCTCCGAATCCGGCCTCGATGATGTTACGGAAGAGATACGTCCCGACCTTCCCGGGCTTGTTCGAGGCGCCGATGACTGCCACTGACGAGGGCTGAAAGACTTCCTCCAATTCCGCCGACCGGCCGCTCGTCATAGCCACCTTGCAGGGTTCCGGTCTTCGGACGGGCGGTCCGTTATATATTTACACCTCCGTCAACGCCGCGTGACCGCCGACGGACAGCCCAACGACCCTGCCGCCGCGTCGCCGCCTTCTCCGACTCCCGCCGCGCACCCCTCCGCCCGCGGAATTCTCCAGCGGATGGACAAAGGGGAGGTTCAGCACGTCGTCGCGGTCGGTAGCGGTAAGGGAGGCGTCGGAAAGTCGTCCGTCGCGGCGCTGCTCGCGGTCGAGCTCACCCGTCGCGGCCTGCACGTAGGGATCCTGGACGCCGACATCACCGGTCCCTCGATCCCGAAGCTCCTCGGCCTCACCGGTCCCCTGTTCGACCGGGGGGAAGGGATCGAACCCGCTGCGACACCGTCGGGGATCTCGGTCATCTCGTCCCAGTTCATGGTCGAGGACGAGCAGACCCCGGTCATCTGGCGGGGCCCGCTCGTGACCCGCCTCATCACCCAGTTCTTCGGAGGCGTCCACTGGGGACCCCTCGACTACTTGCTCATCGACATGCCGCCGGGGACGAGCGACGTTCCCCTCACGGTCTTCCAAACGATCCCGATCGACGGGATGGTGTTCGTGTTGACCCCCCAGGACCTCGCGGCGTTGATCGTGAAGAAGGCGATGAACATGGCCCGCGACCTTCACGTCCCGCTCCTCGGGGTCGTCGAGAACATGTCCTGGGTGACCTGCCCGCATTGCCACGAGCGGACCGAGCTGTTCGGCCCGAGCCGGGTCGCCCGTGTCGCCGAGGAGTACGGGATCCCGGTCCTCGGGAGCCTTCCGGTGCTCTCCCCGGTCTCCGAGCTCTCGGACGACGGTCGGCTGGGAGAGATCACGTCCCCCGAGGTCACGGCGCTCGCCGACGCGTTCCTTCGGGCCATCGACGACGCTACGAAGAACCGGGTGACGGTCCTGTAGCCGCCTTGAGCTCCGAGAAACGGACGACCTCGCTCGGGAGCCCGCGCCGGGCGAGGGCGGTCCTTAGCCCTTCGAGGTGGGCGTCACCGACCACCGCGGCCATGCGACCGAAACCCCGCTGACGGAGCGCGAGGAGACGGTCGGCCATGTGCTCGTTCCGGTCGTCCAACAGGACGCGGGCCATGGTCGGGCTCACGCGCCGCAGCTGGTCGGTGTACTCGCTCGGGGACTCGTTGTATCGGTCCATCTCCCGGGTCACGATGCGGGACGGGACGAACAGGCCGACGACGCCGCTCACGAGCAGGGTGACCCGCTCCCGGAAGGACAACGAGCGCACGAGGTTCGCGAGCGTGGCGCGGATGGGGTCGTCGATGAGAAAGACGGGAAGGTTCCGGTCCCGGGCGACCCCGATCGCGACCTTCATCTCCGCGCCCGGCACGCCCGCACCAATCTCCGCGCCGAGACGGCGTTGCAGGATCCCCCAGAGCCGGGCGAAGAGCGGCGAGGACCCAGACCCGCGCGCGGGTCCCTCCGGGGACATGAGCGACTGGGCCCTCTCCGCGTCGAGCTCGACGGCGATTCCGTCCAGGACCCGGTCGGAAAGGATGCGTCGCAGCGGCTCGCTGAGGTCCACCACGTGGGCCGAGCCGAGCAGGAGGACCGGGGCGTCCAGGGTCGAGGAGTACACGTCCGACCGAGGTCGGGGGCGCTCATCTCGCTGGCTGTCGACCCGAAAACGCCCATATAGGCGAGCCGGGTCGTCCGAGGGCATGACGTGGACTCTCTTCTCCGTCCCGACCGCGAAGCGGGCGGAACTGGACGCTGTCCTCAAGGACGACCGGGTCTCCCGACAGAGCCAGAAGGTCCGGGACGCGGCCGCGGTGGGCGGCCCCTCCGACGCGACGTACGTGCTCATCGAAGGAGCCGCGGACGCGGTCCACCACGCCGAAGAGCTCCTCGCGCCTATCGGCACGCGCCTGCCGGCTCCGGAGGCGGAGACGCTCTACCGCCGGTTCAAGGATGAGGACGAGTCGGCATCGGCCGGGATGGGCCTCTTCTTCACCGAGGAGTGATCGCTCACTCGTTGGAAGGGGCGTGCGAGGGCTCGAGGTCCTCGCCGCCGGCGAACACCCGCTGGAAGGAGCGATAGAGGTCCTCGAGGCCGCTCGCTTCCTTCGCGGACGTGGGGACCAGGTCGACCAGCGGGGCCATGTTCTCGATGGCCCGAAAGAGCTCGGTCGATAGCTGCACATCCGGGGTCGGCGTGTCGCGGCCGATCGCGTCGTAGAGCATGCCCGGGTCGTCGGACCAGCTCATCACCTCGCGGAGCTGCTCGGGGCTCAGCACGTCCGACTTGGCGAGGATGTTAACGGTCGGGAGGCGGAAGCGGAACTCCACGGTCGCGCCCAACATGAGGAGCGAGACGAATCCGGCGGCGGTCCGGGCGAGCACCGGGTCGTAGAGGAACGCGATGACCGAACGGTCCCCGCTGAGCGCATCCACGATCGCCTTCGACGCTTCTCGGAACGCGAACAGCTCGATCTGCCCGGGCGTGTCGATCAGGATGTAGTCGGCCTTCTGCTCCTGGACCGCCTGCTTCACCTCGAAGACCTTGAGCGCGATCATGTCGGCTGCGACGACTTGGGCGCCGTTGGGGCCCAGTCCGTACTCGTCCTGGAGGTCGGCGAGCCGTACCCATTCGCGGATGTCGACGTCCGCCGCGTCCTCCGAGGCTTCGCTCCCGGGGTCCAGGTTCACGACGGCCGCGTCGTAGCCGGCCGAACGCGTCCACTCCGCGAAGGCACGGACCAACGAGGTCTTGCCCGCGCCCGCCGTACCCGTGAAGTAGATCGTCCCCGGTTCTTCCACGGGTCACTTCCGTCCCGCGGCGGCCCGCTGTTTGTGAAGCTCGGTGGCCAATTCCTTGAGGAAGTGGGCCTTCGTCATGGCCCCTTTCTTCGTCACCTTGACTCGGCCGGCGTACTCGAAGAAACGTCGAGGGTACTGCTTGTCGGCCTCGACCTCGGCGCGGAACCCCAGGCGCTTGGCGGCCGTGACGATCTCCTCGGCGGTCAGCTCCGGCAGGCTTTCCGGTTGCGGGACCCGACGCCCACCCGTCCGCGAGAGACCGCTCGCGAGGTACGCCGGATACACGTAGAAGTGGTCGGGCATTAGGGACCGGCGCCGCGTCAGGCCGAGGCCGGGCTCGCGACCCGCACCCCGTTCAGGACCCCGTCCTGGCCCGGGCGGGAACGAACGCGGACGAGGCCCACGTCGGTCTCGAGGATCGCGCCTTTCGTGATGATGTTCCGCTGGACGTAGTTCGGGTTCGCGGGGTTCTCCCGGACGGTGATGACCTTCGCCGGCTGCATCTTCTTGGTGGCCGGGTCGAAAACGTTGATCGTCTGGGTCGTGAGGATGCGGAGCTTGCGGTTCGCGCCCCGGACCCGATAGACTTTCACCGTGCCGGCTCCGAGGGTCGCGTGCTGCTGCTCCCGCCCGATCTCGAACCGACGCTTCTTGCGGATCGGCCGAAGGCGACCGCCCGTCCGCTTGCGACGCGACCGTCCTTGCCAGATGCCCACGATTTCCTCCGAGAGGTGCGGTCCGACCGGGGTTCGGTATATGACCTTTTCAGCGGGACAGGCTGCCCGGTTTGACGGGGAGGACGGGGTTGGCCGCGCCCAACCCCCGGGCGCCGTCGGCCTCGGAAGGCAAGCGGCCCAGGAATGGCTTGAGGAGCTCTCGGAGCGGTTCGAGCCGAGAGAGGACCGCGGCTTGCTCTTCGGGCGTGAGCGGGTCGTACGGGGCCCGGTAGCCGACCTCCGCACCCCGCAGGTGCGCCGCGAGGAACTTGATCGTAGACGGAGAAGGACCGGAGCGCGTCACCTCGACCAATCGGGTCACGATGGGCTGGAGCTCCTGCGACCGAGCTCGGTCCCCGCGCCGGGCGACCGCGACCAGCTCGACGCAGAGCTTCGGTACGATGTTCGCCACGCCCATCACGGCGCCCTTGGCGCCTCGCTCGATCGCGGCCGAGGTGAACTGGGGGTCGCCGGGAAAGACCGCGAACCCCTCCGGGGCCCCGGTCAAGAACGCGGTGATGCTTTCGAGGGAACCCCCGGTGTCCTTCAATCCTGCCAGGACCCCGTCCCGCGCGAGCGTGTGGACCAGGGAGGGCGGAAGGGCGTAGCCGACCAGCGACGGGATGTTGTAGGCGATCAGCGGGACGTTCACCGCCTTTCGCACCGCGCGGTAGTAGCGGTCGACCGCGGCGAACGTAGGGTGGAGGTAGTACGGCGCGACCGCCACGATCGCGGCGGCGCCGATTCTCTCGGCCTCCTGTGCGAACGCCACCGCCTGAGCGGTGGAGGGGGCCCCACAACCGACCCAGACGTCGGTCGGACCGGTCGCGCTCTCGACTACGACCTCGATGAGGGGTCCGCGCTCGGTGGGAGTGACCGAGGGGAACTCCCCGGTCGAGCCGAGGACGAAGAGGTGGTCGACCCGGGCGTCGCAGAGGTCCCGCGCAAAGCGGGCGTTCCGTTCCGGGTCCACGGCCCCGTCCGAAGTGAAGAGCGTCGGGACCGGCGCCGAAAGTCCCTCGAGCGGCATCGCTCGCGGTAGGTGCGCGCCGACTTAATGGCTTCACGCCGCTGTGCCGCGGTCGGGGGAAACGCCACGCCACCGAAGCGGGTCCTCGGGGTCGACGAGGCCGGTCGCGGAAGCCTCGTGGGGCCGCTCGTGGTCGGGGGGTTCTGTCTCCCCGCCGACCGGCTCGATGCCCTCGTCGCCCTCGGGGCCAAGGATTCGAAGGCGCTCACTCCTCGCGCCCGCGAACGGGTCTTCGCCGGGCTCGATGCCCTCGGAACGAAGGCCGAGGTCGTGCTCTCGCCGCGGACCGTGGACCGGGCGGTCTCGCGGCGCGGGCTCAACGACCTCGAGGCCGAGGCGTTCGCTCGCCTCATCCGCGAGCTCGCGCCGGACGTCGCCTACGTCGATGCCTGCGACCCGAACGAACGGCGCTTCGGCCTTCGGGTCGCTCGCCTCGCGGGGGGGTCGGCCCGCGTGATCGCTCGACACCACGCCGACCGGGACTTCCCGGTCGTGGGGGCTGCGTCCATCGTGGCCAAGGTCCAACGCGACCGTGCGCTCGCGCGGTTGCGCGAGGAGCTCGGAGAGGAGCTCGGCAGCGGATACCCGTCCGACCGCCGGACGGTCCGGTTCGTCCGCGCCGCGCTCGCTGACGGCTCGCCGGTCCCTCCGTGGGTGCGCGGTTCCTGGGCCACGATGCAAAGGGTTAAACCCCGCCGACCGGCTCGCACGCTGGACGGCTTCCTCCCATGACGGTCGAAGAGACGCTCGCGTCCCTGGTCGACCGGTTCAACCGGCACGCGGAGCGCTCCCCGGGCGTGACCGAGGAGCTCGACGGGATCTCCCGAACGATCCAGATCCGCCTCACGGATGGGGGGACGTACGCGGTCGACCTCTCCAAGGGACGGCTTCGGAATCTGAGGACCGGTCCGTCGCCGGGCGCCGATGTGCGGATCACGACCGATGTGGGGACGTTCGATGCCCTCGTCAAGAAGGACATCGGGCCGATGAAGGCGCTCGTGACCCGCAAGCTCTCGATCGAAGGGAGCCTTGAGGACAAGCTCCTTTTCCGCAAGCTCCTGTGAGGAGCGCGCCCGGAGCGGCGGAGGCTACGGCAGGAAGACGCACGCGGCGATGCACACGCCGTAATGGTCCATCGGGATCGACAGTTCCTCCGTACGGTAGTGGGTCCGACGGAGCTCGACGCCCCGGAAATGAGCGATCTCGGTCATCCGCCACTTCAGGAACTCCTTGAGCGACTTCTGGGTCCCGTGCAGATGGCCCTCCGCGACGTAGCCTCCCTGCCCGTCGCTGCGGAACCCGTAGGCGATCCCGGCGCTGATGACCTCACCCTCGCCGCCTCCGTGCCGGGCGAGGACGCAGTGCGTGATCGCTCCTCGGGAGATGGGGACGCGGTCGGTCTGGCGGATGCCGATCGGTAGCACCGAGGAGACGCTGACGAGGTTCTGTTCCCCGATGCCGGCCTGCAGCAGCGCGAGGTCGAACGCGTTCAGCTCGCTGGTCTTGTTGATCCCCTTCCCGCTCGTCACAAAGAATCGCGAGGGTACGGGCACGAGGGTGTGCGCTGTCGGCTCGGCGCGTCGCGGCACGGCGAGCGGGGAGGTCGACCGGCCCTTAACGTTTGGGCCGTGCGGCCGAGTTCACACCATGATGGCGTGGCGACGGCGCATGGACGCCTCGGTCTCCCCTCGCACTCGGAGGAGCTCCGCGATGAGGCCGTCGGTGAGTCGGAGGCTCGCCTCTTCGAAGAGCGTCCCGAGGGGCGCGTAGCGCGGTTGGTCCGGGTCGTCCTCGAACTCGATCGAGAGCAGGTGGCTCGACGTGTGGGCGATCTTGGAACCGGGCTTCGAAGTAAGGACGATCAGCTCCGCCCCCTCCCGTCGAACGATGTTCGCGGTTTGGATGGAGGAGTAGCTCTCGCCCTGGGCCGAGAAGATGAAGACGGCGTCCCCCTGCCGAACGATGGGGGTAACGCTCTCTCCGATCACGTACGCCCGCAGACCGGCTTGGACGAGCCGCATCGCGAACGCGCGGCCGATGATCCCGCTGCGACCGGCGCCGTAGACGAAGATCTGGGGGGCCTTGAGGAGGATCTCGACCGCGCGGGCAATGGCCGTCGGGTCGATGCGCTCGAGGGCGCGGGTGACGCGCTCCCCGATGTACCGCTGCGAGCGGACGAACGTCGTTCCGTTATCGACGTCGATGACCGCCACGGCGCACCTCCGTCCGTCGCTTCTGAGATACGATTTGGGGCCGCTTCGGTCGGTGACCGGCCGAGCGGGGGGGCTTGGGCCGGGGTTTCGGCGAGGGGCGGGGCTTGGGCGCCATGCGGGGCGGCGGGGTCGCGGGGGGCTTCGGCGGAGCCCGCGGGGCGGGCGGAGCGTGCAGCTTCGACCAGCGGCGCGTGAGGGCCCGCTCGTAGAGGAGCTTCATGTACATCGCGTCGTGCTCGAGCAGGGGCGAGCTCGAGATCACCGTGACGTCGTAGTCGCGTTCGGAGAGGATCTCCGCGAGGGGGTCGAAGCGGACGAGCCCTCGCTTGATCGGCGTGAGCCGGAACTCTCCCGGTCCGTAGAACTCGACGCCCGAGAAGTTGAGATAGACCGGGCCGTCGGTCGCCCGAACGAACTCCTTCACGACCGGGTCGAGCTGCTCCGCCTCCTCGAAGCTCGTGCGTTCGCGGGCGGCGATGTGCGGCAGGTTGAGGACGGGCACGGTCCCCTTCACCCGCCGTACGAGCTCAAGGACCTCTTCTCGCGAACCGAAGACGTCGGGATGGCCGCTCGGCTCGATCGCCAGACGGACCGTCCCCTTCGAGAACTTCGCGAGCCAATCGGAGAGGTCCGAGACGATCTCGGTGAGCTGCTGGATGGAGTCGCCGCGGTCGCCGGGGCCGTAGAAGCCGAGGTGCGTTACCGCGAGGCGCGCGCCCAATCCCTGGGCGAGCACGCCCGCCCACTGGATCTGTCGGGTCGATTGCTCGCGCGCGTCGGCGGAGCCGAAGAAGTCCACGTAGTAGGGAGCGTGGAGCGTGAGGTCGGTGTCGAGCGCTTTCGCGAGCGCGCGCGTCTGTTGGAGGTCCGCGTAATCCTTCGCGAGGCTCCACGTCAAGGTCGTGACCGAATCTCGACGCTTGAGAGGGGAGGTCATCGCGACGAGGTTCGGGGCACCCCCCTGATGGTCGGCCGGGCCGACGCTGACGACCAACTGTTGGATGAGCTCGCGCGCGGACTTGCCGATCTCCTCATCGAGGACGGCCCGCGTCAAGTGGTTCACTTTGATGAACTGGACCTCCATCGCCGTGAGGCCGAGGTGGTGCACGTCCGCGATTCCGTCCCGAAGCGTGCGCCCCTTGCAGGATAGAGGGATCCCCGCGGGTCCAAACCGGATCACGAGTAACCAGGCCTCAAAATGGGGAGAACGCGCTAATCAATGGGTCTATATATCAGAATCCGGGCGAGGCGCCCGCGCGGGGTCCGGCCGTTCCCGGCGCCGGGCGTCGGGGCGAAATCCGCGAGCGACCACGTAGAGCTCGGAGGACGGAGCACGGGACGCGGGAGGCTTCGTGCGGGCGACTTCCGTGAAGTGGGGCTGCACCTCGAGCACGAGCTCGTCAACCATGTCGCCCGCGAACACCTTCGCGACGAACGCCCCTCGGGGCGCGAGCACGCGTAGCGCGAGAGCGAGCGCCGAGCGGACGAGGTCGACCGAGCGAGCGTGGTCGGTGGCGTACGCGCCGCTGATCGACGGGGACATGTCGGAAAGCACGACGTCGAATGACGCCTCCCCCAAGCGCTCGACGAGGGACGGGTCGCCGACCCGCCCTCGGACGACCCGAAGACCTTCGGCCGGGGCGATCGGGCGTGGGTCCACCGCGACGACGATGCCCGTGGGAGCGATCCGGTCGAGGGCGATCATCGACCAGCCTCCCGGGGCCGCCCCGAGGTCGAGGACGCGGGCGCCCCGTCGGAATAGCTGAAAGCGGTCGTCAAGGTACGCGAGCTTGAACGCGGCGCGCGAACGCAAGCCTTCCCGCTGAGCCGCCCGGTAATACGGGTCGCGTCGCCGCTGGTCCACGAACCGTCGGCCCATCGGAAGGGTGGGAGCGGACGGACCTACATGAAGCTCGGCCTGAGGAGGGCGAGGCTTCCTGGGGACCGGCGCGGGACGATGGGGCCGTCCGAATTTGAATCGGAGTCTCTTGCACCCCAAGCAAGAAGGATGGTCCAAGCTACCCCACGGCCCCACGCCACGCCGGTGGCGCATCGACCCGACCGACTTAGATAATGGTTTGCCCGGGAGGAACGCGCGGCGTCCGCGGGCGAACTGCCGGGTCGCGTGGGCCCGTGGAACGGTTCGGTCTCGAGGGCTCTTACGCCGCGAACCAGGGTAGGCGGGCGGCCGGTCCGGTCGGCTTCAGGACGAGCAAGTGCAGGTTCGCGCCGGAGTCTCCGGGAGCGTACGAGTCCCGGGACGCGAGCTGGTAGAGGATGTACAGCGCGTCCTCGTCCGAATGGACGCCGAGCGAGCGGTGGACATCGAGGCCGAACCGGTTCGTCAGGAGCGTGAGCAGTTCCTCGAAATCGATTGGGTTGCCGCCCTCGCCCGCGGCGGCCCGCCGGAACAGCCCGGCCACGACCCCCGTTGAGATCGCGAGGATCTCCCGGGGCTCGGCGACCCGTAGGTGGAAATGCGGGACGTCCTCCGACCGGTCCGGGGACGGCACGACGAGGATCGAGACCTCGTGGTCGATGGCCGACCCTCCCGCGGACCGGAAGAACCGACGCCAGGCCTCCTCGGCCGTCTCGTCCGTCGGGACGACGAAGATCGCCCGCCGCTGGGAGGGGCGCGCGCTTCGGACCCCGGTGACCCATCGTTCGATCCCCGCCTCGACCGCGGCAGGTTCGCCGGGCGGGACATACACCGGGAACGTGCGGCGCGGGACCCCGGCCTCCTGGACCCAGAACGACGGCTCGACCACCGGCTCACGCCGCGGGTTCGAGACCCGCGAGTAGCCGAGCTTCTTCAGGACGTTCTCGGCGTCCCGCTGCCGTTCGGGGGTGGACGCGACCCGGGGAGTGGCGGACATCTTCGGAGACCAGTCAGGTCCCCGAGATAAGGTCAGCGCGCGCCGTGACGGGAAGGTAAGCTCAGAACCCGCCCGAAAGCCGGTCCCCGGTGGTTCTCGGGTCGGGGACGGGTCGAAGCCCTCAGGGAATGGTGGAGGCGTCCGACGAGCTCCCGCCCTCGAAGCGGCGGATGAGCTGGGTCGTGACCTCGATCAACGGGTGGTGGCTCGAGTGGTCGATCTCGATGTCCGCGACCGTCGTGAGGTGGTGCTCGCGGGCGATCCGCTCGAACCCGGTCTCCTTCGCGGCGAACTCCTCGGGACGGTCGCACGTCAGGATGAACGCCTGGAGCTGCGTGAGGCCCATCTCGCGCGCCGCGAGCGCCCGGTGGTGGCCGTCGACGAGGATCCAGACATCCCCCTTCTGCACGACCAGGACCGGTTCGGCGAACCCGCGCTCGAGCTCGTACCGACGGCCTTCGAGCTCGTCCTCGAAGACCTTCCATTGGGTCGGGGTGAGGTGGGAGATCGGGACCAGTCCCCGACGGGACGAGAACGGAAGACCATAGCGCTCGGCGAGGAGGCGCTTCAGGGTGTCCGCTTTCATCGGCGACGCGCGCTCGAAGTGAGAGCGCACGACGTCGAGGTTCGACAGGACCCCGCAGAGCCGACCGCCTTCGTCGATGATGGGAAGGTCACGGAGGCCGAACCGGAACATGATCCGGGCCGCGTCGTCGAGGCCGGTTTCCGGGTAGGCGGTGTACGTGCCCGGTCGGATGATCTTCGAGATGGGAGTCTCGCCCTCGTCCGCGTGGCGGAGGAGCTCCTTCGCGCTCACGAACCCGACGAGCCGGCCCGTAGGGTCGGTCACCGGTAGCCCGTGGTGACGGCTCTTCGTCAGCTTTCCGATGGCTTCGCGGATGGTCGCGGTCGAGCGGATGTGCTCGACCTCCAGGATCATGTAGTCCCGGACGTGGACGTTCATCAATCCCGTACGGGTTGCTCGTCGCGCAGGTACGCGGTCAGCAGGTGGAGGGTGATGAGGTGGGTGTCCTCCGTGTGCTGCATGCTGTTCGAGGGGACGACCAGCGCGACATCGACCATGTCCTTGAGCTTCCCGCCACCGATACCGGTGAGACCGATCGTCGTGAGTCCCATCGCGCGCGCCGTCTTCACGGCCTCGAGGACGTTCGGGGAGTTCCCGCTCCCCGAGATCGCGACCACGACATCGCCCTTCTCGGCCAGCGCCTTGAGGGGCCCGGAGAACACCTCGGCGTAGCCGACGTCGTTCGCCCATGCGGTCAGGCCCGGGATGTTGTCGTTGAGGCTGACGCAGCGGAACCGCTTGCCCGGGCCGTGGCCGGCGGTCCCTCCGGCGACCTTCGCGATGTCGGTCACGAAGTGGGACGCCGTGGACGCGCTCCCCCCGTTCCCGAAGAAGAAGATCGTCCGGTCCTCGGCCCGGGCCCGGAGCAGGATCGGCATGATCCGCTCGACCGCGGCGAGGAGGTAGGGGGCGTCCAGGGCCGCGTGCGCTTCCCGCACGTAGTTCTGGATGTACGTCGCCAGGGTCGGGAGCTCGGTCATCGTCCCACGAACAGTATCCGCGAGCCCTCGGGGGTGATCCGAACGGGCAGCCGCGTCATCGGCGACAGGGCGGCCGCTATTTGATGGCTGCGTTCCGGGGGGTGGAGGAGGAGGAGGAAACCGCCCCCTCCGGCCCCCGTGATCTTGCCGCCGTACGCTCCGGCCGCCTTCGCCGCGGCGTACTGGCGGTCGATCTCGTCGTTCGATATCCCGCTCGTCAGGCCCCGCTTCAGCCGCCACCCCTCGTCCAGGACCTCGCCGAGCCGGGCCCAATCCCGTTGCACGAGCGCGGTGCGCGCCGTGCCCGCGAGCTCGCGCATCCGCAGGAGCGACTCCTTGTTCTCGTCGGTCCGCGAGTTCTGCTGCACCAGGATCCCCTGGGCCTTCCGGGTGATCCCCGTGTAGAAAAGCGAGAGATGGTCGCTGAGCTCGACGCGGTCCTGGGTCGATAGCGGAATCGGGGACGCGCGGACCGAATCGTCCGCCCGGAACTCGAAGTGCTCGACCCCTCCGAACGCCGCGATGTACTGGTCCTGCTTGCCGAGGGTCCCGCCGAGGCGGTCGATCTCGATGCGACAGGCTTCCTCCGCGAGCTCGGCCGGGTCCTTGAGGACCCCTCGGTAAGCGTAGAGCGCGTTCAAGAGGCCGACGGTGAGGGTCGAAGAGGAGCCGAGCCCCGTCCCCTCGGAGGGGATGTCGGCGATCGTGTGGATCTCGAGCGCTTCGTGTACTCCGGTCACGCGCATCGCTTCTCGGAAGATCGGGTGCTGGAGGTCGTCGAGCCGGTCGACGTTCTCCGTACGGGAATAGGCGACCCGGATCGACTTGTCGAACTTCTCGTTGACGAGGACGTGGATGTACCGGTCGATGGCCGCGCTCGTGCACGCCCCTCCCCCGTAGGCCCGGTAGAAGCCGGGCAGGTCGGTACCTCCTCCTGCGAAGCTGATGCGCAGCGGGGTCCGGGTGATGATCACGGCCCCTAAGCCGCACGACGGCCACTTATGGGTTTTGGGGGTCGTCCTCGGCTTCCGCGGGAGGGCGGACCGCCCCCGGGGCGGGCGTGGCGCTCCGCGACCACCTCGCCCGGCGGCCGTAGAACGCATAAGTGGTCGCCGCGAGGTCGCCGACCGGGGCGAGGCCCGGAAGCACTTTCGCGAACGTGGGGGCCCTACGGTCGAGCACGATGGCGATGCCTCGGTCGTTCTCGGACCGGATCATGCGCCCGCACGCCTGGAGGATCGCTCGTTGGGCGGGGGCCTCCATCGTGTACTCCCAGCCCTTGCCCGTGGTCGCGTTGAGGTACGCCCGCAGGGCCTCCCTCTTCGCGGTCGGTCGGGGGTAGGGGATGCCGACCACCACGACCGCTTCGAGCTCCTCGTCCGGATAGTCGATCCCCTCGGAGAGCCGACCCCCTGCGACGCCCAGGAGGACCGTTCCTTCGGGGTCCTTCTTCCAGCCTTCGATCGACCGCCAGAGGTCTCCCATCGGGACCCGACTGTACTCGATGAACACGTTCCCCGGAAGCTGGGACTGGAGCCCCGCCTCGAGGACCTTCTGCAGGAGGTCGAAGCTCGGGAAGAACACCGCCGTCTTGACGGGAAGCGTCTCCAGGACCTCGACCAGGCGGTCGGCGAGCCGCGTGACCGCGCGCGGGTCGTTGCGGATCTCCTCGAACCGGGTGGTGACGCTCGGGTCGTAGAGGAACTTCCGGTTCTCCGGTGGGAAGAACGAGGGAACGTCGAGCAGACGCGCCTTCTCCCCCAGGCCGAGAGAGTCGCGGTACTCGGTGAGAGGGGAGAGGGTGCCCGAGAGGTGCACGGAGCTGTGACACTCGAGGATCGGCTGAGCCGGGGCGCTCGCGTCGAGCGCGAACGCCTCGAGCGCGGGTCGGGGCGAGCGGGTGGCCACCTTGACGTACGACGGGGAGTCGAGCTGCGGCCACGAGAGCAGCGTGAGGGCGACCGTGTGGACCCAGGACCTCGGGAGATGACGCTCCCGCCGACGCTCGTCCCGAAGGTTCTCCCCCCAGGTCGCGAGGGCCCCGAGCCAGGTGTCGAGACGGTGCGAGGTGCCTCCGAGCGCCGTCAGGAGCGCGTCCTCGAAGATCGAGGGAGGAAGGATCGCGTCCTCCTCCCGGACGAGGGATTCGATCAGCTCCTCCACGGCGGCGACGACGATGTCAAAGAAGCGGCTCGCGCTCGGCCCGTCGGGGAGCTGGAAATCCCCCCGCTCGGCGACCTCCGCCCGTGCCCGCCGCACGGACTCGAGCGGTAGCGCGACGGTCGTGAGCTCCCGCAGGTGGTTCGGCAGGTTGTGGGCCTCGTCGACGACCAGGTCGACCCGCTCGGGGCCGACCCCCATCCATCGGAGGAGGGTACGGCGGATGTGCGGGTGGAAGAAGAACGCGTACGGCGCGGTGATGAGGCGGGCATGCGGGACGAGCTTCTTCGAGAGCTCGTACGGACAGAGGTTCTCCTCCCGGCTGTATGCCTCGAACTCGTGCGGGAGCGGGAGCTTCGTCCGGAACCGCTCGATGAGGCCGTCGAGGTCCGATTGGAGGACCCGGGCGTAGTACGGGCAGCCGTCGAGGTCGGTGAGGTCGATCTCCCCACCCTCGGGGAGCTCCGGCGGAGGGGCGAGCGGGGCCTCCCCCTGGAGCATCCGCTCGGTCGCCCGCTTGCGGTCGGCGCAGAGCTTGCCGTGCTCTTCGGCGGTCGCGCCTTTGACCTCGGCGACGTTCTCGAGGAGGAAGCAGCGGCGGGCACGTCCCTGGAGACCGACCGCGAGGATCGGCTGGTCGAGGCGGAGGGCGATTGCGCGGGTCTCGTGAAGGACTTGAACCTCTTGGGAGTGGGTCCGGACGAGGTAGAGGACCTTGTGGTCCGCCCGCACCGCGTGCTCAAGGAGGGGGGCGAGAGTGGCGACGGTCTTGCCGCTTCCCGTCGGGGCGTTCACGAGGAGCGTCCCGCCCCGCTGACCGACCTCCGCGACCTCGCGGAGGATCGATTCCTGACCCGGGCGCGGGCGGTACGGGAATAACAGCGGCACCTCGGGTGCGGTCGTGGCGGCGGACGTGGTCGACCTTCCCGGAGCGCCGAGCGGACGACTGGGGTTTTAAGCTGCGCCTTGACTCGCACGGGAGGAGGGCGGGAACGCCTCCTCGCACGGTCGGTGGACGCGTCTATCGACGCTCCGCTCTGCGGTCCGGCCGTTCAGCCGTACGCGTAGCGGACCCCGTACGGGCCCCGGGGCATCGTCCAGGTCACCGACCCCTGGTCGCAGGCGATGTCGCACGCTCCGCATTCGACGCAGTCCTCGTAGCGGAAGACCAGCCGTCCCTCGATCCGCTCGTAGCAGGCGGCGGGGCAGACGAAGGTGCAGAGCGAGTGCGGGCAGCGGGCGCAGATCTCCGGCTTGACCGTGATGTGCGCGTGGTCGGCGGAATCGGTGGTCACTCTCAGGGTGCCGAGCCTTCGCTTTACGTCGACGAACTCGACCGCTCCGGTCGCTGCGAGAGGCACCGCCGTCGCCATCGTCTACCTTCCCCTCACTTCGGGAGCTTCGCGAGGATGTCGAGGTCCGCCCGGACCGCGGCGACGCTCGCCCGAAACGCGTCCCGTTCGGCCGGCAGGAGGTCGACCTCGATGATCCGCTCCACGCCCTGCCGTCCCAGCACCACCGGTACGCCGACGCAGACGTCCTTCTCTCCGAACTCTCCCGAGAGGTGCGCCGCCACCGGCAGGAGCCGGTGCTCGTCGTGAGCGATCGCCCGGACGAGCTCGGCCTGGCTCGCCGTCGGGGCGTAGAAGGCGCTCCCGGTCTTGAGCAGGTTCACGATCTCCGCGCCTCCCTGCTTCGTCCGGGCCACGATCGCCGCCAGGCGGTCGGGAGGGAGAAGCTTCGTTAGGGGAACTCCGGAGACGCTCGTCAGGGAAAGGAGCGGCACCATGGTGTCCCCGTGCGTTCCGAGGACGAACCCCGTGACATCCCGGGGAGCCACGTGGAGGGCCTCGGCGACGAACGAACGGAACCGAGCAGTATCCAGCGTGCCCGACTCTCCGAACACGCGGGCCGGGGGCAGGCCGCTGACCGCCCGGAAGTAGTAGGTCATCACGTCGACCGGATTGGTGACGACGATCGAGACCGCATTCGGGGCGTGGAGCTTGACCGCCTCCGCGTGCCCTTTCACGATCCCGGCGTTCTTCTCGAGAAGGTCGGAGCGGCTCATCCCCGGCTTGCGCGCGAGCCCGGCCGTCTCGACGACCACGTCGGACCCTTGGAGGGCGTCCAGCGACGTCGTCCCGGTGACCCGGGTCGAAAAGCCGAGGATAGGGCCCGATTCCTGGATGTCGAGCGCTTTCCCCTGCGGCAGGCCGTCCACGATGTCGACCAAGACGACCTCGCGGGCGACGTCCATCTCCGCGAGCCGCTGGGCGAGCGAGCCCCCGATGTTCCCGGCCCCCAGCACCACGATCTTGCCGAGCGCGCTCATTCGTGTTCCCTTCCTTCCCACCCAGTCGCCGGCGGGCTTAAACATGAGCGTTCGGGGGGACCCCCACCCCCGCCGAAAGGTTGATTCAGGGGCCCCCCCGTTCGCCCCCGATGGTCGACGTCGACTCGATCCTGCTCGGCGTGCAGGAACGGGACAAGTGGCGGAACCGAACGGAGGTCCTCGAACAGTCCCTTCGGGACGTCCGCGACCGTCGGCGCCGGCTCGAATCCCGATTGCGGCGCGTCAAGAAGGAGCTGAGCCGCCTCCGCGATACCGTCGATGCGGTCCTTGACCGATCCCGAATGGACGTGACCCACAATGCCCCGGGCGCTCCCCCCTACCGATAGGCAGGAGGCGCTCGCCTCGGCCCAGCGCCAGCTGGTGGCCGAGATCGAGCAGCTCACTCGGGAGGAGGAGTACCTCCTCCTCAAGGTCCGTCAGGCGCGCGAGCAGGTTCGTTATTATGAGGGGCTTCTGAGCTTGCTCCGGCGCGACCTTGGGGCCACTCCGGGTCTCACCGACCTGGTGCGTCGCCTCGGGTGACGCTCGGGCGATCGTGAAGATCTTAGTCGTGGGGGCAGGGGCCGTCGGCAGTCTCCTCGGGGCCCTGCTCCAGGAGGGGGGCCATTCGGTCCTTCTGGTCGGACGGGCGGACCACGTCACCGCGCTCCAGGGCCAGGGACTCCGGGTCTCGGGTTCCCGGCCTCGGGTCGTCCGGGTCGAGGCCGCCGTCACCATCCCGCCCGGGAACGACGCGGACGTGGTGCTCGTTACGACGAAGACGTTCGGACTCGCCGCCGCGACCACTGAGCTCGCCCGTGCCCTTTCGCCGCATCCGGTGCTCTTCCTTCAGAACGGTTTGGGGATCCTTTCGGTCGCTCGGAACGCCTTGAGGGCCGGGGGCTGGATCGACCCCGCCGCCTATGCGGTGCGCGGAGTGAACTCGATCCCGGCGACCTGGGTCGGACCGGGCGAGGTCCGGGAGGCCGGAGTAGGGGAGGTCTTGCTTCCCGTTCCCAGCGAGGCGGGCCCGTCGGCGGGAGCCGCGCGTCTGTTCCGGATGCTGCTCGCCGGGGCTCGGGTCCCGGTCGAGGCGGTCCCCGAGTTCGAACGCGAGGTCTGGAGGAAAGCGCTCGTGAACGCGGCGGTCAACCCGGTCACGGCGGCGCGAGGGGTCACGAACGGGGAGCTCCTCGAAGACCCCCTACGCACGGAGGCCCTCCGATTGCTCGGCGAGGGGCTCGCGGTCGCACGGGCGGTCGGTTTCGACTTCACGAGCGAGGAGGTGACGCGCGACTTCGAGCGGATCGTGCGGGCGACCGCCTCGAACCGGTCGAGCATGCTCCAAGACCTCGACCGGGGCCGCCCGACGGAGATCGACGCCATCTCCGGAGAGATCTTGCGCGAGGCGGCGAGCCACGGCCTCGACCTTCCGGCGACCCGCGCGATCGTGGCGGAGATCACCGCGCGTTCATCTCGTGCCCCCCCGGGGCCACAACCCTCATAGTGGCCCGACCCTCGCTCTCTCCGAATGGCCGAGAAACGTGGGATCGCTTCAGCGCCGGTCCATGGTCGGCGGGTCCTCGTCCGGGTCGATTTCAACGTCCCCCAGGACGCGGACGGACGGATCGCCGACGATCGGCGAATGCAAGAGGCCCTTCCTACCCTGAACCACCTCCGAGCCGCGGGGGCCCGAACGATCCTGCTCTCGCACCTGGGCCGTCCGGAGGGTCATCGGGACCCCCGGTTCTCGCTGCGGCCGGTCGCCCACCACCTGAGCGTCCTGCTCGGTCAGCCGGTCTCTTTCGCCGAGGATATCGTGGGCGCGAGGCCGCTCGAGCTAGCGACCCGCCTCGAGAACGGGCAGTTCCTCATGCTCGAGAACCTGCGCTTCCATCCGGGGGAGGAGGCCAACGACCCCGCGTTCGCCGCCCAGCTCGCGAGCCTCGGCCAAGTGTTCGTCGAGGACGCCTTCGGGACGGTCCACCGGGCGCATGCGTCCACCGTCGGAGTGCCGAAGCGCCTCCCGTCGTTCGCGGGACTCCTGGTCGAACGGGAGGTCCGGGAACTGTCGAAGCTCGTCGAGGCTCCCGCGCGCCCCTACATGGTCGTCGTCGGCGGGGCGAAGGTCGCGGACAAGCTGCCGCTGCTCACGAGCTTCCTCGGACGTGCGGATTCGCTCCTCGTCGGGGGCGCCCTGGCCTTCCCGTTCCTGCATGCCCAGAACGCGGGCCTGGGAGCGACCAAGGTCGAGGGGGGGCTCAAGGAAGCGGTCGACCTCTTCTTCCAGCAAGCGAAGTCGGCGGGGACGGAGGTGGTCCTACCTTCCGACCTCCTCATCGAGCGGCCCGGAACGTCGGAGGCGACGGCCCATGCCGTGGGACACATCCCGCCGGGCGGCGTCGCCAAGGACATCGGGCCCGAGACCCGGGCCCGGTTCGCCGAGGTGCTCGCACGCTCCCGCACGGTCTTCTGGAACGGGCCCCTCGGCCTCGCGGAGGACCCGCGGTTCGCGAACGGGACCCGGGAGGTCCTGGCTCGCCTCGCCGAGGTCCCCGGGTACCACGTGGCGGCCGGGGGGGACTCCGCGCGGGTCGCTCACGACCTCGGGGTGGCGGGAAGCTTCCAGTTCATCTCGACCGGCGGTGGTGCGGCGCTCGAGTTCGTGCAGGGGCTCGAGCTCCCCGGGCTCGCCGTGCTCCCCGACGCGTAGGACGACCGCCGGACGGCGGCACGGGGGATCCCGGGTCGAGGGTCGCGGCCAGGTACCGAAGGTAGGCGTTCCCGACCCGCGGCACGTCTATCTCGGCGACCTCGGGAACGTCGTACGGGTGGGTCGTCTCGAGGTGGCGGAAGAGCGCGCCCACGCGCTTCGGGGTCGTCTTGAACAGGACGAGCGACTCGTCCGCGGATTCGACCCGGCCCATCCACCAGTATCGGGAATGGGCCGGCACGATGTTCGCGCACACCGCGAGCCGGGCCCGGAGGGTGGACTCGACGGCCGCCAGCGCGGCCTCGCGCGACGGGTACGTCGTGAGCACGAGGCGCATCGGGCCCGCCGCGCGGGCGCTTTCGAGGGGATATGGGCTCACGTCTCGGGTCCTCCCACGATGAGGCGACCGGCCGAGAAATCGAGCGTGGCGAGAGCGAGGGTCGAGAGGTCGACGACCGCGGCGCGGGCCGGCACGGGCGAGATGTTGCGCATCCGTTGGTACTCGGTCTCGGATTGCCATGTCGAGGCGTTCAGCAGGAGGACGCCCCGGTACCGGTCGACTCCGTACGTGTGGGAGTGGCCCGTGACGAGGATGTCCGGCGCGGGGTCGATGACCAGACCGTCCCGCGGAAGGGGCGCGAGCGGAGTGCGGTCTCCGTAGATCGGCGCGAGGTGGCGCATCAGTAGCATCCGCTTCATCACCTCGGTCGGTCGGGAATACGAGGCTCCCGGGATCGCCGGGATGAGGTCGTCGAAGCTCCTCCCGTGGTAGGCCTCGACCACGACCCCGGAGAGCGCGAACGAGGACGGGTTCGCGAGGGCCCGCACGTTCGGCGGCAGCAGGAAGGCGAGGTTCGCGGGGAGCGCCGGCTGCGGCTCCGCCGGGGAGACGGCGTCATGGTTCCCGGGGATCGCTACGATCGTGAGCCGGTCGGGGAGCTCCGCGAGGCGACGACCGACCTCGGCGTACTGCTCGACCACGTCGGAGATCGCAAGGTCCCGCTCCTGCCGGGGGTAGACCCCGATGCCGTCCACGAGGTCTCCCGCGATGACGACAAAGTCGATGGACGCCGCGAGCTCGGCATGCGGGCCGCGCCCCCGCAGGAACTCGACCAAGTGGGCCCAGCTCTCGCTGAGGAACGACCGGCTTCCCACGTGAAGGTCGGAAAGGAACATCACCCGTCGGGGGGTGGTCGACCGGCCCATCGGCCGGGTCGAGGGGATGTCGGGACGCTCGACGTGAGCGACCCGGGGGATCCGGCCCGGCTCCTTCCCGAACGTCAGGCGAAGGCCGACCACCTCGTCGGAGAGGAATGTGACGCGGGACCCGGGCGAGTCCTTCGGGACGAGCGCCTCGAGCGAACCGGTCTCGTCGTCCACGGTGAGGATCAGGTGGTGCCGCTGGGGCGTCTCCCGGACCCCGCTCACCATCCCGATGACCGACGACGTACCCTCGGACGCCCGCAGCTCTCGGATCGGCCGGAGGTTCGGGAGGTCCGGCCGGCCCCGGAGCATCCGGGCGAGAGCGCGGTAGCGGGACTGGAAGAGCGCTCCGAACGCGGCGATCGGCTGGGTCGCGACCGGGGGTCCTGTGAACCCCTCGGACAGGAGCTCGAACGGCACGGCCGCGCGGCGGGCATTGGCGCTCGCCACGAGCCCCGCGACCGCCACCTCGGCGCGGTGAGCGGGAGCCTGCCGACGGGCCAGCGCAGCTTCCACCATCTCCCGGGTGACGAACGGGGAGCTCTCGTCGGACCGAGCGAGAAGCTCCCGCGAGAGCGCGAGCGGCTGTCGGTCGGAGAGGAGGAGCTGGAGGGCCCCGGCTTCGAGGAGCTTGTGGTGCTCTTCGAAGTAGGCGACCAAGTGCTCGCGCAACGCTCCCGCCACGTACTACCCTGGCCACCCGTCCCGGTCCTAGGACCGACGACCGGTCAGCTCGTCCGCGAAGCAGCCCCGGCTTATTTCAAGACTGGGGCGTCCGGGCGGGTCCCGGGCGGTGCCGAGCGTCGTCCGCGCGCTTAGCGGTACGATTCCTTCGCGTAGGAGGCCCCTTTCGGGTACTTCTCCTTGAGGTGCGCGACCAGCGCCTCGGGGGTGCGCGCGAGGTGGGCGGAGTACCATTGCACCACGACGTCCTTCAGGACGCGATGGAGCTCCCCGACGTGCACCTCGTCCTCGGCGCTGTCGTAGAGCACGGCCTGGCTCATCATCCGCATCCATCCGGAGTAGCGGTGGTAGCTCTCCCCGTCGCACCACTCGAAGATCCCACGGAGGTGCGACTTCCCTTCGGGCGTGCGGTAGTACCAGAAGCGGAGGGTGAAGCCGACCCAGCCGGCCGCGCGGTCGCCGAGCTCGATGGTCTTGACGGCCCCGAAGTCGAAGTTCTCCTTGAACGTCCAGGTAGTGGGGTACTCGGTGAACGTCGCGAAGAGCGTCTGGGAAGGGTCGATGGTGAGATGGACCGAGACCTCCTCGAACTGATTGTGGACCTCCCAGAGGTCCTGGAGGAGTCGGCGGTTGATCTCCGCCCGGTGCGACAGGTCCTCCCCGGTCTGGGCGCTCGCCGCCTCTTGGGTCTTCGAAAGCTCGGTCTTCAGCGACGAAACGAAGTCATCTTCCGCGAGGGGAGGTTCGGGAGAGGGAGTCCCGGGTTCCGGGACATCGGGCACTTTTCGCGCAGATTTACGGGGCATGAGTTAAGGCTCCGAGGTCGCGTAGAGGAGGCCGATATAAAGACTGTTAGCATGCTTCGGCAGTGGGCCTCGCCGGTGGGAGCGGGGCTCCGTCGGGCCCGGGTCGCGGGACCGCCCGCTTAAATACCGCGCCCGACTCCATATCGCTGGAAAGCACCCCTCCGGGGACGAAAGGAGGAACCCTCCCGACGTCGCTAGGAGATCCGGAATCACGACTCATGTTCCGCCCACGGTTTTGTCGTAATCTCCGCGCATCGTCCGGCGACCCGGGTCGTACCTAGATCGTCCCTTGGGGAGGCACCCGCCCACAGCGGGGCGCTTTCCGCCATGAGGAGAATCGAACATGACCAACGACCCTAACGCCGCGAAATACCAGATCCGAGCCCGCATTGCCGCCGAAGGCGTCATCGACAAGCCCGACGTCGTCGGCGCGGTATTCGGACAGACCGAGGGCCTGCTCGGAGACGAGCTCGACCTCCGCGACCTCCAGAAGTCCGGGCGGATCGGACGGATCGAGGTCGAGATCGACAGCCGCAAAGGAAAGAGCGAAGGCGAGATCCTGATCCCGTCGTCCCTCGACCAGGTCGAGACCGCGATCCTGGCCTCGGGGCTCGAGACCGTCGACCGCATCGGCCCCTGCCGAGCGAAGATCGAGGTCATCAGCGTCGAGGACATCCGGATCTCGAAGCGCCAGAAGGTCGTCGAGCGCGCGAAGGAGATCCTCGCCCACCTCCAGGAGGAATCGAAGGGGGTCGGACTCGACCTCACCGAGGCCGTCCGCAAGGCGGTCCAGGTCGAGGAGATCACGACCTACGGCCCCGAACACCTGCCGAGCGGGCCGAACATCGACCAGGCGGACGCGCTCATCGTCGTCGAAGGCCGCTCGGACGTGCTGAACCTCCTGCGCTGCGGGATCAAGAACGTCATCGCGGTCGAGGGGACGAGCGTCCCCCAGACCGTGAAGGACCTCTCGCGCGGGAAGACCGTGACCGTCTTCACGGACGGCGACCGCGCGGGCGAGCTGATCCTTCGGGAGATGCTCCAGACGATGGACATCGATTTCGTCGCGCGCGCCCCGCGGGGGAGCGAGGTCGAGGAGCTGACGCAGAAGCAGCTCCTGAAGTGCCTAAGGAACAAGATCCCCATCAACCAGTACCTCGAGATGAGCGGGTTCGAGTCCACGGGCTCGACCCGGGAGCCGAGGGAGGAGCGCGGGGAGGACACCGGAGCCCGCGGCGAACGGCGCGAGGAGCGTCGGGACGACCGCCGAGACGACCGAGGCGGGGGAGGACGCCGGGAGGACCGCGAGCGAGTACCTCCCACGCGCCTTCCACCGCCCCCACCTACGCCCCCGCCGCCTCCGCCCCCGGCCGCCCCTCTGACGCCGGAGCTCCAACACTACTTCGACCTCCTGACGAGCGTCGAGAACACCTCGAAGAGCGTGTTCGTCGGCGAAGGCGACGCCATCGTGGGGGAGGCCCCCGTGAAGGAGATGATCGAGGCGATCGCGAACCTGGCCACCCCCGCGAAGGCAGTGGTCTTCGACGGGATCGTGAGCCAGCGGCTCCTCGATGTCGCGCAGGAGAAGGGGATTCTGACGATCGTGGCGACCCGCCTCGGGCCCGTCGGGAAGATGCCCGAGAACGTCCGGGTCTTCACGAAGGCCGACCTCGGGACTCCGACCGGCAACCGCTAGGAACCGCCACCCCACGTCGCGGAACCTTTTCCCCGAGGCTCCGCGACGAGCCTATTACCCTCCCGAGCGCTTTCCTCCGCGACCGTGACGACCCCCGCAAGCGAGGGTGCCCACAAGGTGCCCGCGGCCCTGGATGAGGTCGCGACCACCGAGGACATCCACATCCCCACCGACCCGCTCGAGCGGGTCATCGGCCAGGAGAAGGCGGTCGAGATCGCCCGCATCGCGGCGTACCAGCGACGCCACCTCCTCTTGGTCGGCCCCCCCGGCATCGGGAAATCGATGACGGCGCAGGCCCTCGCGCTCCACTTGGAACGCCCTCGTACCGAGCTGCGGGTCGTCCACAACCCCGAGAACCCCGAACGCCCCAGCATCGAGGTCGTCTCCCGGGAGGAGGTCTACCGCGAACGCGAGGCGGCCCGGTCCGTCGAGGGGGAGCTGATCCTCCCGTCCGAAGCGCCGGCCGCGGTCGCCGAGCGGCTCGGCTACCGGTGCCCGCGGTGCAGCTTCTACTCCACGCCTACCGAGCGCTACTGCCCGAGCTGCGGGAACGTGAAGCAGATGACGCCGGGCGTATCGGGGAGCGGCAACCCGTTCCGCGACCTCGTGGGCGGCATCCTCGAGCTCACCGTGAGCCCTGGAGGGAACCCTCAGGAATCGGTTCGCACGACCCGTCTTCGCTCCGGTGTCGAGGAGGTTGTCGCGTACGAGCGGGCGGGCGAGCAGATCAAGGTCCTCGACCAGCGAGCGCTCGAGCGCCGACGTACCCTCCAGCACCAGAGCCCGCGCAAGGTCCTCATCCGGCTCGACCGCAACACGTTCCTGATGGCGACCGGCGCGACCGAGACGGAGCTCCTCGGGGACGTCCGACACGACCCGTACGGGGGCCACCCTCAGCTGGGCACGCTCCCCTACGAGCGCGTCATTCCCGGCGTGATCCACGAGGCCCACGAGGGAGTCCTCTTCATCGACGAGCTCCCCCACCTCGGGTTCCTGCAGCGGCACATCCTCACGGCGATGCAGGAGAAGCGCTTCCCGATCACCGGGCGCAACCCCCAGTCCGGGGGAGCGGCGGTGCGCGTGGACGGCGTACCTTGTGACTTCATCCTGGTCGCCGCGGCGAACATCCAGGACATCCACCGGATCCTCTCGCCGCTCCGCTCGCGGATCGCAGGCTCGGGCTACGAGGTGCTCCTCGAGACCGCGATGCCGGACAACGAGGCCAACCGGCTGCGCCTCGCCCAGTTCTGCGCCCAGGAGATCGCCGTCGACGGCCGTATCCGCCCGGCGACCCGAGCAGCGATCCTCGAGCTCATCCAAGAGGCCCGCCGTCGTGCGGAGGTCCTCGACGGCCGGCGGAATGCGCTGACCCTGCGCCTGCGCGAGCTCGGCGGCCTCATCCGCACGGCGGGCGACCTCGCCGCAGTCTCGGGAAGCGAGTTCCTGGACGCGAGCCACGTCCGGGAGGCCCTCCTCCGGGCGCGCTCGATCGAGGAGCAGGTACGGGAGGTCTACGGTTCGTTCCAGGGTGGGCTCCGCCAGGAGTCGACCGAGTCCCAGCGGCAATCGATGGGCTACTACAACTGGAACGACCACCCCGACTCGGGCCAGTTCCCGGGCGGCTACGGCTGAGCTGTCTCCCGACAGAGATAAGTGCCGGACGTCGGTGGCCGCCCGCGCGGGCGCGTAGTCTAGTGGTTATGACGTCACCCTGACACGGTGAAGGTCGCCAGTTCGAATCTGGCCGCGCCCATTCGGTCCGACGGCGCGACTAAGTTACTTGGGAGGGCAGAGCCGGCCGGGAGGCAGCGAGGTTTCGAGGACGCTCCCGGCGCGGCGAATAGCGTGTGCTCCCCCACGAGCCCGGCCGCGGATCCGGCCGGGAGTACCCTGAGCGCGGCCGGCGAGAGACTCCGCCCCGGGAACCGGCGCTCGGCTTCGGCTCAGGTCCTACCGTAGGTTCCCATGAACTCGGCCGATTCGAGGGACTTGGCCCGTGCCGCCGCCTCGGCCTCCTTCGCGCCGAGGCCCGGAGCAGCCCCCAGAGGCTCGCGGAGGGCGTAGAGCCGAAAGAAGTACCGATGCGGCTTCCCCGGTGGGGGAGAAGGACCACCGTATCCGGACTTCTTCCAGCTGTTCCGCCCTTGGTGGGTTCCGTCGGGTAGCGAGGCGTCGGTGGGGACGCCCTCGGAGAGTCCCTTCGCGGTTCCCGGGATGTCGTATATCACCCAATGGACCCAGGTCCCGGCGGGCGCGTCCGGGTCATCGCAGATCAACGCGAACGCCTTCGTTCCCGTCGGGGTCCCCTCAAAGACGAGCGGAGGCGATACGTCCGCCCCGTCTCCCGTATACTTCTTCGGAATGGTCTCTCCGCGCTTCCACTGTGGCGAACTCACCCTGAGCGCCATCGGTTTTCCTTCTGCGCCGCTTCCCCCGCTCGCGCAGGGTCGTCGAGCGTCGCTCGTCACAGGACCTGCGGCAAATCAAGCGTTCGGTGCGGGCAGCGGCGCGTGCGACACGCAACCCTCGGCGCTCTGACGGTCTGCCCCGCATGCCTCCTTCGGGCTCGCACCCTGGTCCATATTTTGCCTATACCTAATAATTAGAGTGGCCAATATATACTGCCGATTTCTCCCAAGTCCGTGGAAACCCTCCAACAGTTGACCCATCGCCAAGTCGAGGCCCTTCGGATTATCGCAACGCGGCAGAGCGAGTCCCGAGGAGCGAGCCTCAAGGAGATCGCCTCCGGCCTTCGCGTGCGACCACCCTCTGCCCTCGCCCACCTCGGGCCCCTCGAAGAGCGGGGATTGATCTCCCGCTTCCGGGGAAAGAGCCGCCTCACTTCCCGGGGGGCCGCCTGTCTTGAGGAATACCGACGTCATCACCGCGTGGCCGAGAGCTTGTTCTCTCGCGCCGGCCTATCGGTCGAGGCCACGTGTCGGGCCGCCCGAGAGGTGGACCTCGCACTGAGCCACCGAACGGTGGAGAAGATCTGCGCCGCGGAGGGCCACCCCTCCGTCTGCCCTCACGGGGCGCCCATTGCCCCCTGCCGCACCTCGGGCAAGGCGAGCTGACGAGAGGATCGCCGAGCGGGGGAGAAGGGAGGCGTTGTGAAGAGTTCGACCAAGATCGCCGCGGTCGTTGCCGTGGTGATCGTGGCGGCGGGAGTGGTCGGGTACGAGGTGTACTCGAGCACCGCTCCCAGCTCGGCATGCGCGGCGATGACTCCGACCCAGGCCAGCCCCTCACAGCCGGCCGATCCGGCCGCCGGCCCGCTCGGCGCGGCGGCCCATTCTGCCATCAGCTCGTCCGCCCCAGCCCATTCGCTCCACCCTGCCGCCACGGATGGGGTCATTCAAGTAGTGGCCGCCGAGAACTTCTGGGGTAGCCTGATGTCCCAGCTCGGGGGTAACCACACCTCGGTCCTGAGCATCGTGACGGACCCGAACGCCGACCCGCACGAATACCAAGTGAACAGCTCCGACGCGATTGCCATCTCCAACGCGCAGCTCGTGATCGTCAACGGCGTCGGGTACGATGACTGGGCCCTCCAGTTGATTGCCGCCGACGACAACCCCAACCAGGTGGTCCTGAATGTCGGCACGTTGAACGGGGTGAGCGTCACCGGGGGCATCGTTACCGGAAACCCGCACATGTGGTACAACCCCGTGTACGTGAACAACAGCGTGGCGGCGATGTACTCGGACCTCGTGACCATCCAGCCCCAGTCCACCAGCTACTTCCAGGCGAACTACGCCGCCCTGAACGTCTCGCTGGGACAGCTCTACGGGCGGGCCGCCGAGATCCGGTCCCAGTTCGCCGGTACCGAGGTCGCCTCCACCGAGAGCATCTTTGTTTACCTCGCGAACTACACGCACCTCGACCTCGTCTCACCTCCGGCATTCATGGAGGCGATCGCCGAGGGGAACGACCCTCCTGCCCAGAGCGTGGTGCAATTCCAGTGCCAGCTCGAGAGCGGGAAGGTCTCCGTGCTCGTCTACAACGAACAGACCGTCACGCCCATCACGAGCAACATGAAGGCCATCGCCGCCGAGAACAATGTCACCGTCGTCGGTGTGACCGAGACCATCCAACCGCCCGACGTGCCGTTCCAGGTCTGGATGAACGCGGAATACCTGCAGTTGGAGAACGCGCTGAACTCGAAGGCCCTGGGGCAGTGACCCGCGATGAGCGAAACCTCCGGTCTACGACAACCGGGCGCCCGGAGCCCGGAGATCATTCGAGCCGACCACCTCGACGTGGGGTACCAAGACAAGGTCGTCTGGCGGGACGCCAGCATCGAGGTCAGTCGCGGAGAGTTCGTCGCGGTCATCGGTCCCAACGGAGCGGGGAAGACGACCCTGTTCCGCCTGCTGCTCGGGCTCCAACGGCCCCTGGGGGGTACGCTCACCGTCTTCGGTGCCCCGCCCCGACGAGGGAACCGAAGGATTGGCTACGTTCCTCAGCGCCACACCATCGACAACGAGACCCACGTGGCAGCGGATACCCTAGTGCGTCTGGGCGTCTCAGGAACGAAGTGGGGACCCGGGTTCTCGGTCCGCGCGGAGAGAGATGCCGCGGCCGAGGCGCTCGAAGCGGTCGGTGCGGCCGAGCTCGGACCCAAGTCCCTCGGCTCGTTGTCCGGCGGTGAGTTGCAGCGAGTGTTCCTCGCCGAGGCGCTCGTGGGCAACCCGGAGATGCTGCTGCTGGACGAGCCCCTTTCGAACCTCGACCTGCGGCGGAGCCGGGACCTGGTGGAGGTCATCCACGGATTGGTCCAGTCCCGTCACGTCACGACCCTACTCGTGGCGCACGACATCAACCCCCTCATCCAGTGTCTCGACAAGGTGATCTACATCGCCAACGGCAGCGTGGCCACCGGCCCGCCGGAGGAGGTCCTCACGTCCACCTCTCTCACCGAGCTGTATGGGGTCCCGGTAGAGGTGCTCCACGACTCCCGGAACAACATCGTGATCGTCGGTGGCGAGGACATCCACGGAGGTGAGAACGGATGACCGGGGGTGGGGCCGCGTTCAGCTGGAACTTGATCACCGACCTCCGCACGATGTGGGAGTTCAGCTTCATGCGCAACGCCTTCGAGGCGGGGACGATCATCGCCATCGTCGCCGGGATCATCGGCTACTTTGTCGTGGTTCGTCGCCTGGCGTTCGCCACGCACGCTCTCGGCCACGTGGGCTTCTCCGGGGCCGCCGGTGCCGTGCTGTTCGGGGTGAACCCGGTGTACGGTCTCCTGCTGTTCACGACCTCCGGGGCCACCGGCATGGGCTTGCTCGGCCGACGGGCCTCGAACCGAGATATCGAGATCGGGACCGTGCTCGCGTTCATGCTCGGGCTGGGCTTGCTGTTCATCAACCTGTACACCGGATACGCGACCGAAGCCTATTCCATCCTGTTCGGAGAGATCCTGGGGATCAGCAACGCCGGCGTGATCTTCACCCTCGAGGCCAGCGTGGTGGTCCTGGCGGTGATGGTGCTGATCTACCGTCGGCTCCTCTTCGCCTCGCTCGACGAGGACGTGGCCGAGGCGAAGGGGATGCCGATGCTCGCCCTTGGGCTCACGTTCATGATCCTGCTCGCGGTGGCGATCTCGATCGCGGTCCAGGTCATCGGCGTTCTGCTCATCTTCGCCCTGATGGTCACTCCCGCCGCCGTCGCCGTTCGGCTGACCAAGAGGCCGTTGTATGCCGTAGTGGCCTCGGTCCTCGTGGCGCTGTTCGCGACTTGGGTAGGGCTCTTCGTCCAGTTCTACGCCCAGTACCCCGCGAGCTTCTTCATCGTGAGCATCGCGTTCGCCATCTACGTGGCGGTCCGGGCGGGGCAAGCGCTCTCCGCTCGATGGTCTCGCCGGAACGTCCCGGCCCTCGTACCCGAACCTTCCGCGGGCTCCGGATTGGCCTAGCGTCGTGCGGACCCGGCGGGCGGGTCACTTCAACGCTTCTTTCTTGCCGGCGTAGAGGTCCCGCGCGGGGCTGAGCAGGTCGAACACCTCGCGGTCGACCACCGGTTTCCCGTGGGCGACGAGAGAGGCGAGATTCAACCCCACCCCGGGTCCGAGCATGAACCCCTGCCCGCACATCCCAACTCCCAACACGAACCCCTCGACGTTCGGTGCCTTCCCCACGACGGGGCTGCCATCGGGGGTCATGGGGTAGAGCCCGCGCCAGACCCGCCGGATCGTCAGGTTCTTCAATCGGGGGATGACCTCGACCAGGCGCGCTGCGATGATCGGCATGAACTCGTAGGTCGAGTTCCGATTCGTTCCGGAGATCGGCACTTTCGGGGTGTAGCAGAAGATGATCTGGCCGTTCGCGTCCTGCCCGAAGTAGAAGTTGATGGTCTTGCCTTCGGGTCCGGGCCGGAGGTCGACGACGAGAGGGTCGAGGAACTGCTGGACGGGAGCGGAGATCCCGCCTTCGTGGCTGTCGGGCAGGATCGGGATGTTCAGGCCCGCCATCTGGCAGAGCCCGGTCGCGTTCACGCCCGACGCGTTGATCACGGTCGGAGCCCGGTACTCCCCCTTTTCCGTGCGGACCCCCACGACGGCGTTCCCGTTCAGGACCAGGGACTTCACCGGTTCTCGGTAGCGGTACACGGCGCCCAGCCGGACCGCTTCTCGGGTGAACGACTCCGCGGCGAGTAGCGGGCTCACCTGTCCGTCGTCGGGCGAGTATGTCCCACCCCTCAGTCCGTCCGGGCTGATCCCGGTCACGACTTTCTGGATGCCCTCCGCGTCGAGCCAGTCGATGTTGAGCCGGAACTTCTTTTGGACCGGGAGCAATCCCTTGATGGTCGTTTCGACCTTCTCGGTGAACGCCGGGAAGCAGTATCCGCCCTTCTTCCAGCCGATGTCCGTGCCGGTGGATTCCTTCCAATGAGAGAAGATCTCTAGGCTTTGCTGGCAGAGCCGGATCTTCGCGGGGTCCGAGTGGGTTGCGCGAACCCCTCCGATCGCGGCCTTGTTCTGCCCTTGCCCGGAGGACGACAGCTCGTCCAGCACGAGCATCCGGAATCCCTCGCGGGCGAGGAAGTAGGCGGTGGGATTCCCGACCGACCCCGCGCCGATGACGATGGCATCAAACTCGGTTGCTGCCTTCACTTTCCACCAGGAACGCTTTCATCGGGACTTCCTGGGTGAACGGCCGATGCACCGGCGGTGTGACGGCCTTCAGGTCCACTCCGAGCTCGCGGAAGATTCGCGCGGTCAGCTCCGCGCACGTCTTTCCCCCGCAGGGTCCCATCCCACTTCGCAGCGCGGCCTTGACGGCGTTGAAGTCCCGGCTGCCCGTGTTCTCGAGGTAGTCCACGATCATCTGCTTCGTGATCCGCTCGCAGCGACAGACGATCACCTCGTCGTCGGTCACCGGCGGCACGAACTCCGGAACGGCCGGGGTTTCCGGCGACCGGATCCGGACGCCTGCCACCTTCTCCGCGTCGGCGAACGGCACTTCGAGCACCATCAATCGGCGCCGGTTCAGGGACTTACCCGATAGGATCCGGACCACCTTGCCCGTGCCGACTATCTCGCCTTCGTTGCCGGTCGTCGGAACCTCTTGACCGACCTGCACGAGCTCCTCGGGCATCTCCCACGGGATCGTGACGCGGGCCACCGTCGCCGAGGGGTCGTGGCGCTTGTCGACGAGGCTGATCGCGCAGCCCGGGCAGATTGCCACGCACTTGAGGCAACCCACGCAGTCTCCCACGAGCTGTGGCCGCCCGAGGAGATTCCCTTCGGGGATCGTGATCCCGTCCGTGATGCAGACGTCCGTGCAGGGGTTGCACGGGATGTCCTGGGAGCACCGCAGGATCGGATACACGTTCATCTCGCGCGGGGGAGGATAGAAGCCCAGCGCGGGTCCCGGGTGCGAGCGCAACATCGCCTGGATCCTGAGCCACTCGGAAGGGATCTCGGCGGAGAATCCCATGTCCTGCAGGATCTTCCGCGCCACGATCTTCCCGGAGAACATCGCGGCCGACGCTTCGGCGATCTCCTGGGAATCCCCGGCGGAGTAGACCTTCATGCCGAGCCGCCGCCCTTCCTCGAACAGCTCGTTGACGGAGGAGAGGCCGACCGCGACCAGTACGGTGTCCACCTCGAATGCGAGCTCGGACCCGGGGATCGGCCGGAACTTCGCGTCCACCCGGGCGATGATCACGCGCTCGACCCGGTCGGTTCCTTCGGCCCGCAGCACCGTGTGCGAGGTGTAGACCGGCACGCCAAGTCGCAGGATCTTGTCCCGATGCACCTTGTATCCCCCGCACTCGGGCAGGACCTCGGCAAGGCCGACGACGTCGATGCCGGCTTGGAGGGCCTGGTATGCTACGATCAGACCGACGTTCCCGCCGCCGACGATGAACAGCCGACGAGAGGGCTTGACGAGGTCCCGGTTGACGAGCGTCTGGAAGGCGCCAGCTCCGTAGACCCCCGGGAGGTCCGCCCCCGCGAACGCGAGGGCCTTCTCCCGCGCGCCGGCGGCGACGAGCATCGATTTCGGACGGACGACCGTGAAGTGGCCCTGCTTCAACACTCCGACCATGCCGTCCTGGAACACTCCCACGACGGGGGAATCGGTCCACAGGTCGACCGTCTTCTGGGCTCGCGCCTGTTGTTCGAGGATTCGACCGATGTCGGTTCCGCGAACGCCGGCATAGCAGTCGTCGACCGAGCCGAAGAAATTGTGGGTCTGGAGGCTCAGCTTTCCGCCGAGCACTTGCTTATCATCGCAGAGGACGCACCGCACTCCCTTTGCGCCCAGCTCGGTGACGGCCATCAATCCCGCCGGACCGCCCCCGACGACCAGCACGTCGGTCTCGACCTCGGGGATCTCCCGTCGGAGATAGACGGGCGCATCGTCCGCCATCAGCTCGGGCAGCCCCTCGATGGGACGGACGTCCATGTCGGGATGCACGGGAGTAATGCACGCCTTGACCGGGAGGCCGTCCGCGAGCACCAAGCACTGGGCGCACTGCCCGTTCGCGCAGAAGATCCCCTGCGGCGAGCCGTCGCGACGATGCCGGCCGAAGACCTGGATCCCGTTGGCGAACAGAGCCGAGGAGATCATCTCGGACTTCCGCCCCTCGAGCTTCCGCCCGTCGAAGGTGAACTCCACTATCTCGGGGTGGGCCGGCACCTCTAGGATGGGGTGTCGTTCGACCCGGTCGGGGGACATGATGTTCCTCTCGTAGCAATTCAGGCCGAGCGGCGGTATTTAACTCCGTATCAACGCGATTTCACGAAACGGATAGGCCCCTTGGCGAATCCCAATTACCATGATCTGGAACATCGAGCGCCCTGTCAACGACGTGAACACGATCCGATCCTATGCCCCGAACTCCGCCGAGCGCCGGAAGCTTTTGGAAGAGCTCGCGGCCATGCGCAAGGCGACGGTCGAGATCCCGCTCATCATCGATGGGAAGGAGGTACGGACCGGGAACGTCGTCGACGTACGATGCCCGGACGACCATGACGTCCTCCTCGCCCGCGCGCACGTTGCCGGAGAGCCCGAACTGCGGCGCGCCGTCGACAGCGCCCTCGCGGTTCACGACGACTGGGCCCGGATGGACTGGTACCACCGGGTCGCCGTCTTCCAGAAGGCCGCGACCCTCCTCGCGGGCCCGCGTCGGACCCGGAACATCGCCGCGATCATGCTCAACCAATCGAAGAACCCGTACGAGGCCGAGATCGACCTCGCCGAGCTCGTCGACTTCTGGAACTTCAACGCGTACTTCACCCGTCAGATCTACGAGATGCAACCGAACCAGTACCCCGGCGAGACCAACCGGTTCGACTGGCGTCCGCTCGAGGGGTTCGTCCTCGCGATCACGCCGTTCAACTTCTACTCGATCGCCGGGAACCTTCCCACGGCTCCGGCGATGGTCGGCAACGTCGCGCTCTGGAAGCCGGCCCGGTCGGTGATCCTATCGAACTACGAGATCTACAAGGTCCTTCTCGAGGCGGGTCTTCCGCCCGGGGTCGTCAACTTCGTCCCGTTCCCGAGCAAGGAGGCCCCGGTGCTCATCGACCACCCCGCCCTCGCCGGGATCCACTTCACGGGAAGCTACGAAACACTCGTGCAGATCTGGAAGCGCGTCGGAAGCAATCTCGAGAAGTACCGCAACTTCCCACGTATCGTCGGCGAGACCGGCGGCAAGGACTTCATCTTCATGCACCCGTCGGGCGACGTTCGCGGCACCGCGTTGAACCTACTCCGAGGAGCGTTCGAGTACCAGGGCCAGAAGTGCTCGGCGTGCTCGCGGGCCTACATCCCCGAGAGCCGGTGGCCCGAGGTGGAACGCATCCTGAAGGAGGAGGTACCGAAGGTCCCCATGGGTCGCGTGGACGAGTGCACGAACACCATGGGCGCCATCATCGACGAGCCAGCGTTCGCCAATGTCGTGAAGTACCTCGAGTACGCGCGGAGCAACCCCCGCGACTACACGTTCGTGGTCGGTGGCGAGTCGGACGGCTCGAAGGGCTGGTTTGTCCGCCCCACCGTGATCCGGACGAACGACCCGCACGGGAAGCTGATCTCGGAGGAGATCTTCGGCCCCGTGCTGACGGTCTACGTGTACCCGGACGGGAAGTTCGAGGAGACGCTCAAGCTCTGCGACGCGACCTCGCCCTTCGGGCTGACGGGAGCGGTCTTCGCTCGGGACACTCGGGCGGTCACCCGCGCAGAAGATGCCCTTCGCTGGAGCGCCGGGAACTTCTACATCAACGACAAGCCCACGGGAGCGATCGTGGCGCGTCAGCCGTTCGGAGGAGCCCGACGGTCGGGGACGAACGACAAGGCGGGGTCCGTGCTGAACATGCTTCGATGGCTCTCTCCCCGGAACATCAAGGAGAACGCCGTGCTGCCCGACGACTGGCGCCGGCCGTTCATGGGCTGAGCCGCGGGAAGGCTCTGGGTGCCCGGCGTCGGGCACCCAGCGCTCGTCAGGGAGAGCCCGGAGGGCGACCGAGGTCCTTCATGATCTGGTCGTACTGCTCCCGGGTGATCTCCCCGCGAGCGTAGCGCATCCGAGCGACCATCGCCGGCCGGTTCGGACCGTACCCTCCGGAGGAGTCCGAGTTGTTCCGCCGGCCGTAGCGGCTCGCGCGCGTGCTCCAAAACGCAACCCGCACCATGAAGAACACCACGATCAGGATGAACAAGAGGACCCACACGCCCCCGAAGCGACCGAAGCCGTACGGGGAGGAGGGGGTCGCGAGCCCAAACGAAGCCGGGTAGAACAGGATCAGCAGTATCAGGAGCGCGACGGCGACGAAAACCCCCCCGATGATGACAGGAAGCCAGTGGAAGCGACGGGGCGGCCGTCGGTATCCCATGCCCTGGGGTCGATAGTACGGACCCGGGTCGTTCATAGCGGTCCGCGGATGAGACGCGCCTTCCTGGGATAAGAAAGGTCGTCTCGGGAATTCGTCGGGTCCGTCTCAGGGGGCCGACGGGGCGGACCCCGCCGGCCGGGACTCCTCGGTCTTCACGACGTCCGCGTAGAGGAACTCGTTCGGGAGGTGCTCCTTGCGCTTCCGGGTCTCCGTTTCCGTCGTGCGGAGCTCGGTCCGACGGATCTTGCCGCTGATAGTCTTCGGGAGCTCGGGGCAGAACTCGAGGATCCGCGGGATCTTGTAGTGCGCCAGGCGGGTCCGGCAGAACAGGAACATGTCGCGGGCCAGTTCCCGGGACGGGACCTGTCCGGGCTTCAGGATGACGAACGCCTTGACGAGGGCCCCACGGATAGGGTCCGGACTTCCGATGACGGCGGCCTCGGCCACGGCCGGGTGCTCCGCGAGGGCGCTCTCGACCTCGAACGGTCCGATGCGGTAGTCCGACGACTTGATCACGTCGTCCGCTCGACCCACGAACCAGAAGCGACCGTCGGCGTCCCGATAGGCGCGGTCCCCCGTGAAGTACCACTCCCCTCGGAACGCCTTCGCGGTGACCTCCGGGGAGGCTCCGAGGTAGCCGACGAAGAGCCCGGGGGGATGCGACGGGAGATGGACCGCGATGTTCCCCTCCTTCTCGGGCTTCGCCTCGACGCCGTGCTCGTCCACGACCCGCACGTCGTAGAGGAACGACGGGAAGCCCACCGACCCCGCCTTGATCTCGCGGCCCGGAAGGTTGCCCACCATCAGGGTCGACTCGGACTGGCCGTAGCCGTCCCGCAGCGTGACGCCGGTCGCCTTGCGCCAAGCGTCGATGACCTCCGGGTTCAGAGGCTCGCCGGCGCTCACGCACTCTCGGAAACGGAAGCGGTACTTCGACAGGTCCTCGAGGATGAACATCCGCCAGACCGTCGGGGGAGCGCAGAAGGTGGTCACTCCGTGGTCCTGGAGGGCTTGCAGCTGGTGCCGGGGGTCGAACCGACCCGAGTAGTAGAATGAGAAGGACGTGGCTCCGACGTTCCACGGCGCGAAGAACGAGCTCCACGCGAACTTGGCCCATCCCGCTTGGCTGATGTTCGAGTGGACATCCCCGGGCTTCACCCCTACCCAGGCCGAAGTGGTCAGATGGCCGATGGGATAGCTCGTGTGCGTGTGGGTCACGATCTTCGGTAGCCCGGTGGTCCCGGAAGTAAAGAACAGGAACAGCGGGTCGCTCGAACGAGTGGCGGCCGGGGAAGCCTCCGTAGGCTCCGTTCGGCTCGCGTCCACCGACGTCCAGCCGGGTCGTACCCCTCCGGTGATGAGCTTGATCGGGATGGGTTGACCGGTGGACATCTCGGCCCAGTCGATCTTCTTGGCGCTCACCGGGTCGGCGAGGACGGCCCCGGGTCGGAGCTGCTTGAACCGGTACTCGATGTCCGAGGGGGACAGGATCGTGGCGGCGGGGACGAGGACGAAGCCGCCCTTGATTGCGGCATAGTAGCTGAGCCAGACCTCCGGGTAGACCGGCAGCATCACGAAGAGCGGTTGCTTCTCCTTGAGCCCGAGCCGACGGAGCAGGTTGAGGAGACGGTTCCCCGCCTCGACGAATTCCCGGTACGTGAGGCGCAGCTCGTGGTCTCGGTCGTCCGCCCACACGAGCGCGGGACGGTCCGGTTCTCGCTTCAGGTGACGACCTTCGAAGACCTCGTGGGCCCAGTTGAACCGCTCGGGAATCTCGATCTTGTCACGACCGAACGCGTCTAGCTCTCCCCGTTCGACGAGGGCGAAGGCCTCCTGCAGCGTGATCATGATTCCCTCGGCGCGAACGAGTCGGCCGTTCTACTTACGAGTTACGTGATGGGAAAATTAGCGTCGGGGCCAAATCACGATACGACCAGGGTGAGGACTCCGGTGTACGCTGACCCGGGCATGTTCACGGTGAACTTCAGGGTCGCGGACTTGTTCGCCAGGATCCCGAGCGGCACGTTGGTCTCGGTGATACTGAAACCGGGAGTGATGGTCGAGAGACTGTGGATCGTGCACGCAGCGGTTCCGCCGCCCGGGGTGCTGTTGCCGTACATGTAGACCCCGATTCCGAGGGACTCGCCGGGGCTCGCGTTGAAGCCGTTGGTGTTCAGGTCGTTGACTCCGCAGGCGTTGTCGAGCGAAGTGAAGTGGATGGTCGTGACGATGACCTTCGAGGACGACGAGGTCGGGAGGAAGACGAAGGCGATCGTCCCCAGGACGAGAACGGCCACCACGGCCAGGACGGCAACGGTCAACCAAGTTCGGTGCCGAGTTGGAGGGCGGGCCGGGCCACCGTACGTTGGAGGTGTTCCGGCTCCCGGAGACGGGGGAGGGATGTCGCCGGAAGGCAGCGGTACGGAGGGCACGGGAAGCTCCGCGGGTGCGTCCTGACGTTCCTACTTCGGCTTCGTGAGACCTAGCTGAGCGAGGTCGGCTCGCATCTCCTCGCGCTCGGCGGGGGTCAAAGGCAGGAGCGGCGCTCGGACCGGTCCGCCGGCCATTCCCATCAGCTCTCCCCAGTACTTCACCATCTGGACCGGCAACGCTCCCCCGGTCCGTCCGACGAGGCGCCCCCACCACTTCCGAGAGACGGCCTTGATGGGTCGGATCTTGGTGTACAGTTCCCGCGCCTCCTCCCAACGTCCGTGGGTCGCGAGGTCGATGTATCGGACGTAGCGGTTCGAGGACTCGGTGTCGAACCGCCAGTCGCTCGTGTTGGCGAACATCACCTGCTGGCGGATGCCGTACGGCTCCCCGACGAAGAATATCTCCTCGTCCGGCATGCTGACGACCGCCTTCGCACCGGCCTGGAGGTGGGTGTCGATCGAGAGTCCCATGTTGAAGCTCGCCTCCTTGATGGCGATCAGCGTCTCGAGGTCGGCCATCTTCGACATCGCCTTGGCGGAGAGGACGACCCCAAACTGCGGGGAATTGTAAAAGGCGATGCCGATGTTGACCCTCTCGGCGACCCGGGCGACCCAATCGACGACCTGCTCCTCGGTCTTCGTCACGATGTAGGGCGCGGCGAGGATGACAAAGTCGAACCCGAGCTCCTCGGCCCGGTGCGCCATGGCGATGACGTCCTTGAGGCAGGTGTCCGTGACCTGAAAAGCGACCTTGGCCCGACCGCCGACGAGGCGCGGGGCCAGTTCCATCAAACGGTACCGTTCGTCCTCGGTCAGGCTCCAGAACTCCCCCATGTTCCACGAGAAGCCGAGTCCGTGGGTGCCGAGGCGCAGGACGTGCTCGATGTTCGCGGCCAGTCCCTTTTCGTCGAGCTCATCCTCGGGGGTGAACGGGGTCATCATCGTCGTCCATTGTCCCACGAGGTTCTCCCGAGCCCACGCCTTCGCTTCCGACCGGGTGTAGTGCATGATCTTCCTTCTCCTGTTCGCGCCCTTCGCCGGGTAGGAGAATCACGGCGACCTTATCACGGCTCCCGAAGCCGCCGGGGAGTTCGGGCGTTCGCCCTTCGCGATCAAGAGTTCGAACACCTCGCCTTGGCGCACGTCGTGGACGATGCGATGCCCCTTCCGGTCGGCCCAAGCGCGTACGTCGATCCGGCTCGGGACGTCATTCACCAGGACCCGGGCTACGCTGCCCGTCGGGAGGGCGGAGAGCTCCTTCTCCAGTCGGGCGATCGCTCCCTTGCAGGTCAGCAGGGTCCCGTCGACCGTGAGGGTGATGGTCGGAGAGGTCACGACGGGATCCGCGCCGCGGGAGGCGCCACTTCGGCGAACACGTCGATCTTCCCGCTCAGCCGCTGCCGGAGCTCATCCCGGAATGCCGCCACGGCCGTGGCGTCGACGGCTCCCTTCTCTCGGTCGCCGCGGGTGCAGACCGCTCCGCGCACACCTACGATATCCGGATTGATCCGAACCAGGGTGTGGAGGTTCGCGACCCGCAGGGTCCCCGAGAGCGCGGTGCTCATGCCCGCTTCCTTCGCCTCGACGACGAGGTCCTTCAACACGCGCTCTCCCAGGAAATCGAACAGGTTTCGACCGTCCTTGACGAGCGTGTCGATGAGCATACCGTCGCTCTGGCTCTCCTTCCCGAGCTTGACGACCAGCTTGGGGTCGATCCCGTGGTAGAGGTGGCTGTCGGCGAACGTCGCCGCGATGAGCTTGGTATCGAACCCCTCGAGCGCGGTCCGGCTCTCTCGGAGGATCCGAAGCGCGGTCTCGTAGTCGCTCTCGATGAACCCGACCTTCACGGACGTGGCTCCGAGCGCCGCGGCGCCGTAGACCGCCATGGCCACGGTTCCGGCCTGGTTCGGCACGACTCCGAGGGTGACGCTGACATGGAACGGTCTCGGGTAGGCGTTCCGGACCTCTCGAATGACGGGGGGGAAGTTCGACCCCACAATCATCTCGCGGAGATTCTTCACGTCCACGATGTCGGCCCCGCCGGCGACAGCCTCGCGCGCCTCATCGAGGTTCTGGACACTGACCATCAGCATCATTTCGTTCCTTCCCTGGGGGGGCCGTCCGGTCCGCGACACGTCGGGAAACGGGGTCCCGGCCTACCCGCATCCACGTGACCCGGCGCTTTAGCCTTACCCTCGAACGAATTTTCAGAGGAGAGGGGTGCAAAGCCTCCCTGTCAAGCGAACTTGACGTGCCCCGAATGACCCGGCCCTTTTCGGGAAGCGAGCCCCCTGGACCGGTGAGAGGACGGGACCGATCGGATGCCGACGGGAGACTGGGAATTCCTCTCGAGGCGGCGGTTCTGCGAGCCCCCGACGGAGAGTATTAGCGTGGGGAAGAGTTACGGAAATAAGATGTCCGGTGGCGCGGCTCCTTGTCGTCTTCCCCTACCTTCGAGCCCGTGCGCACCTGCCGTCTCACTGCCGGTTCGATTGGAGGGGTAGATGCTGAAGGAGGGGGGACCTGCGGCCCTGCCCGGTCCCTCGTCCTTCGTCGTCTGGGGATCCAAGAGGGCGGACCTGGATCGCCTTGCGATCGCCCTCGCCAAGGCGCTCGCAAAGGAGGTGTTTTGGGTGGACATACAGATGGACGCTTCCTTTTCTGCCGGGGAGACGAGCGTGCTCCAGGACCTAGACCCATCTCATTCGTTCCGGGTGGCCCCCGCGGACGTCGCTCTCGATGAGAGACTCGGTAAGTTGGCTCTCTGGGCGGTCGTGCAGGAACCCGCCACATCGGCGGAGAACATGCGGCTATCCGACTACCTGCGGATCCCCGGAGCGTTCCGTTCGGTGATCGACCGGACCGGGCCCGTCGCCGGTGGGGTGGCGATCGTGGTCGCCAACGTCGACCGTGCCACCGGCTTCTACACGGGGACGCCTGGGGAGTTCACCCCCTTCCTGCAAGAATTGAAGCGACTGGAGGTCTCCGTCATTTTCACGAACGCGGGGATTCCGAGAGGAAACACTTCGGACTTCGACGCGGTGCTTCGGGTGACGCGAGCCCCGGCGGACGAATGCGCCAACGTGTATTGTTCCCACGCCGACTCACGGTTTGCCGCCCGATTCGACGTGGGCACAGAGGTTCCGCTCGACGATCTCCTGGCCGCGCTGGTGACGACCGGATAGACGCTTCCTCCAACCCGAAGTCCCTGGGGCCTCGCGGCGCAATCGGGCGGCGTCCGAAGGATCTCCCTCCTTCCGGGCGAGGACGACCCCCGGCGCGGCGAGGGCCCTCTTCAGAAGTGCGTGGCAAGCCACGCGTGGACCGAGGGGTACCTTCCTACCAGCGTTAGGTGCCCCTCTGTCGGCTCCAGGTGAACTTCCGCGTGGGGCATACGGGTCGCCAGCCACTCGCCGTGGGCGAACGGAACCATCCGATCCTCTCCCCCCTGCCAGATCTGGGTAGGGATTCGGATCTGGGATGGGTGGAAGCCCCAGGGGCGCATGAACGCGAGGTCGTCGTCTCGCCAGCCCGCAACTCCTTCCCGGAGGCCCTCACGGGCTTGAGCCGCGAAGAACGGGGCCAGCTCATTGGTGAGGATTCTAGCGTCGATGGGAGATAGAAGCGACCCGAGCGCCGCCACGAGTCCCTCCGGAGTAGCCGATAGGAGACCGGGTCGCTGCGCTTCCAGGAATCGCTCCAGTTCGGCCTCTCCCTTCAACGTCGCGGAGAATTCTGCCACGTTCTCCTCTCCCTGTCCCCGCAGCCAGTCCAAGCCTTCGGCCGGGTACGGGGCGACCGAGGCCAGCGACGCGATCGCCACCGTGCGTCTTGGAGGCAGGGTCCCGCAGGCGAGGGCATGCGGCCCCCCTCCGGAATGACCGTACACGGCGAACCGGTCGAGCCCCAGCGCGTCGGCGATCGAAACCACGTCGGAAGCTGCGTCCACCACACGTCGGCCGGGCTTCGGAGGGGACCCGCCGTATCCCGGTCGGTCGTATCCGATCAGCCGTAGGCCGCGGCGACGGGCGTCCCCGACCTGTTTCTCGTAGAGCACGCGAGAGCCGGGCGTACCGTGGAGGTAGAAGACGGGGTGCCCGCGAGGGTCTCCCTCCTCCAGGACGCGCAGAGTTCGATCGTCGGCGAGGCGGACGTCACGCTCGGAAGGCGGCATGGAAATCTTCCGGAACAAGCCGGTGCTGGTGAAAGAACCTCTGCTCCGATCGCCTGCCTCCAGCCTGGGGGCCGTCACCGGGCCGTTCGTACCCCAAGCTGTCACGTCGGCTCGGGAAGCCGCGTCAGGGCCAGGGGTGACCCTTCTGCCCGTGGTTCCGGGCAAACATGCCCAATACTCGTTCGACATCGGGCTCCCGACGCCCTTTCGATGACGATAGTGAAAACGGTCGCTGTGCACGAGGTCGTCCAAGCGGCCTACCCTCGGCCGGTGACCGAGAGGGACGAGATCGGCATGGCGGTCGGGAAGGCCATCGACGAAACCCTGTCCCGCTACAGCCACGAGTTCAGCCAGTCGCGGCGGCCCACGCTCACTTCGATGAGTCGACTGGCGACCGAGATCCTGGATCGGGAGCTGGCCGACGCCGACGTTCAGCTTACCCCTAAGGACCGGGAGCAGCAACTCTCCGAGGTCTTCGGCGTCCTTCAAGCGTTTCGCCGGAGCGAGGTCATGGGGTTGTCCCGGCCGCGGAGCCGAGTTATCCTGATCAACGAACGGGTCGGGGTCTACGCGCAACCGGACTACTGGGACGGACGGGACCGCTTCTACGAGATGAAGAGCTACCACGCGAACCCGACGCCTCCGGATGTGCGACTCCAGCTCCGACTGTTCCAGTGCGCTTTTCCGGGCTTCCGGGCGTTCCTCGCGTGCTTCGACCGCCACGCGACTCCGGTCACCTCCACCATCGAGAGCTTCCCTCCTCTCGAACGGGAGGTCCTCAAGGAGGTGCTGACCCTCGCCTATCGAACGGGTCTCGAGAAGGGCACCGAGAAGGTCCTCGAGTACGTCGACAACCCCATCGTCCGCTACGCGATCTCTCCGTAGCGCCGGGGCGGTCTCGGGTCCCCGAAGAAAGCGCCCTACCGCAAGGCCCCGACGACCTTCTCGACGGCGCTCAGCACTTCCCCGGACCGCGCGACCCTGGTCAGGGTGTTGATGTCGTTGTAGAGGGGTCGGTCCTCTTCCAGCTTCTTCACGTGCTTTCGGATGACCTCGAAGGCCGCCTGGCAGCCGGGGGAGGGTTTCGTGGGCGCTCGGAACTCGAACGCCTGGGCGGCGGCCATGAGCTCGATGGCCACGATGGACCAGGAGTTCTCGATGATCTGCCGTGACTTGATCGCGGAGGTCATGCCCATCGAGACGAAGTCCTCCTGGTCGGCCGCGGCCGGTATAGAGCCCGTAGCGGCCGGATGGGAGAGCACGCGGTTCTCCGCGACCAGGGCTCCCGCCGTGTACTGCGAGAGCATGAGCCCCGAGAACATCCCCGCTCCCTTCGTTAGGAAGGCGGGCAGGCCCACCGAGAGGTGGGAGTTCAGAAGACGGTTCGTCCGGCGCTCGGAAAGGACCCCTACGGTGGTGACCACCATTCCCATGAGCTCGATCCCGAAGGCCATGGGCGTGCCCTGGAAATTGGCCCCCGTGAGCACAAGCTCCTCGTCAGGGAAGAACGTGGGATTGTCGGCCGCATGGTTGAGCTCGATCTCGAGCATGTACCGCGTCCAGGCGAGAGCGTCCTTCGCGGCGCCCACGACCTGAGGGCTAGACCTCAGGGAGTAGGCGTCCTGCACCTTCTTGCCGGGACGCTTCAACAGGTCAGAGCCTTCCGTGATCTTCCGGACGTTCTCGGCGCACGCTTGAGCGCCGGGGTACCCTCGCACGTCGTGGACCCGGTGGTCGTACGCCTTCATGTTGGCGTTGAGCGCTTCGAGCGTCATCGCCAGAGCGACCTCTTGGGTCCGTAGCCACCGCTCGGCGTCGACCAGCTGGATACAGCCCATGGCCGTCATGACGTTCGAGCCGTTGATCGAGGCGAGCCCGTCTCTCTCCTTGAACACGATCGGGGAGATCCCGGCCGCCTTCAGCGCGTCGGCGCCCGACATCCTCTTGCCCTTGTAGAATGCCTCGCCCTCGCCCATGAGGACCAGGGCCATCTGGGCCATGGGAGAAAGGTCCCCACAGGCGCCAACCGAACCCTTCTGGCACATGACGGGGTTCACGCCTCGGTTGAGCATTTCGACCATCAGCTCCACGACCTCGCGCCGGATGCCCGAATGGCCCCAGCAGTGGGTGTTGAGACGGGCGAGCATGGCCGCGCGTGCGTCCTCCTCCGCGATCGGCTCCCCGCAGCCCGCCACGTGCGAATAGACCAGGTACCGTTGGAACTGCTCCACCTGCTCCGGGTTGAGGATGACCTCGGAAAGCTCGCCGATCCCGGTGTTAACACCGTACATGATCTCCTTGGCGACGATCTTGCGCTCCAGGAGGGCGCGGCACTTGTTGATGCGGTCGACCGCGTCCTTGTTGATCGAAATCCGCTCCCCGCCCCTGGCTACCTTGACAACATCCTCGGCCTTCAGAGAGTGCCCGTCCAGTACTACCGGCATAACAAAATCCTCTCCCCTGTGCAGACTTTCCACCGGCCATCGAAGATGGCCGTAAGTACTTTCTCGGAGCAGGAGCGCGACAGAGAAACTCCTCCGTCAAACTGAGTAGACGAAGCCCAGGGTGGTCTTCCGTCGTGGGCGACCTGGATACCCCTTCGTTTCGAACCGAAACGACCGGTCCTGGGTCACTCGTGAACCGTCGCCGAGCCGGGCAGTCCGAGAATCCGCTCTAGGGGGATGTAATGTGGGCGAAAGAGTTCCTTTTCTGGACAACCATGACCAACACCTGCCCAGAATGTGGAACTTCGATGGATTTCGAACAACATGAGGCACGTCTGCGGACCGGTACCTGTCCCGCATGCGCGAAGGAGTTCGCGTTCGTGGAAGGGACCACGGTCTCCTCCCGTCTCGGGTCGCCCCCGTCAGGACCCGCGTCCCCTGCGGACGAGGGCGTGTCGGCGAGCGCAGGGGTCGAAGGCGGACCCGAATGCGACGAATGCGGATCTCCTCTTTCGTTCCGTGAAGGCAAGGGTGGGTCTCTCGAGGTGGTCTGCCCCGACTGCGAAACGACGACGGTCTTCGTGCCGAAACGCGAGTCGGCGAGACCCGAGAGGGAACGGGAACGGCCCGAAGGATTTGACGGCGGAGCACCCCGGGGTCGGCCGTGCCGGAAGTGCGGAGCGCCCCTGCGGTTTTCCACCGGTGACGACGGTCTGCTCGTAGGAGAGTGCGAGGCATGCGGGAACCGGTTCACCTTGCCCCCCCGAAGCGACAGTGGGGGAGGCGACCGCGGGGGACCGCGGTACGGAAGACGCGAGTACGGGTCCGGGCCGGGGTCTCGACCCCCGTACCAGAGCCGGGGGGGTCGACCGTTCCGAGGGTCGGACCGACGCGGGCCTCCTCGATACAGTGACGACGATAGTCGTCGAAAGCGCCGGCGTCGCGACGACTAACGCCGGCCCGCTCGGGCGACCCGCCTCGACGAACCCACACCTGGGCTCCGGAAACCGCCCCGTTTCTTCCCCCTGGTCGGGGCGAGGCGCAAGTGAATCTCACCTTACGCGGTCCAAATGAAGTCGGTTACCATCGAAGATTCTCGGTTCTGAGCGACGTTTCCCAGCAGTGTTGGGCGACGAACTCCACCGAAGGGTGAGAGCGGCCGAACGGGCGACTCCTCGTAACCGGGAGAACACGATGACCACCGACAAGCTGCGTACAGCCTCGGTCGGCCGTCGTCCCCGGTCCTCCGACGGAGGGGGGTGACCATGGAGTACAAATGGACGGTCCTTTCGAACACCACGTTGGGCGCCCTGATGGCGTCGATCAACGGAACGATCATCCTGATCTCGCTTCCCGTCATCTTTCGAGGCTTGGGCGTCGACCCGTTCCTCCCGAGCAACTTCACCCTCCTCATCTGGCTCTTGCTGGGCTACGGCGTCGTCACGGCGACGCTCCTCGTCACCTTCGGTCGAATATCGGACATGTGGGGACGCGCCCGGATGTACAACCTCGGGTTCGCCATCTTCGCCGTCGGCTCGGTGATGTTGTTCCTGACCCCTAACACGGGCACCCTGGGGGCCTGGGAGCTGGTCGGATTCCGGGTCGTCCAAGGGATTGGCGGTGCGTTCTTGTTCGCCAACTCTGCGGCGCTCATTACTGATGCATTCCCTTACGACGAACGGGGGAAGGCGCTCGGGATCAACCAGGTCGCGGCCATCGGCGGGTCGGTCGTCGGACTGGTTCTCGGCGGTGTCCTCGCCGGCCTGAGCGACGTTCACATCGGGTCGTTCGTCCTGCCGGCGTGGCGGGTGATCTTCCTCGCGAGCGTCCCGTTCTCGGTTGGCGGGACGGTCTGGGCCTACTTCAAGCTCCACGATGTCGCCAAGATCCGGGAAGGCCAACGGGTCGACTATGTCGGGAACGCCACGTTCGGGATCGGTCTTACCCTGCTCTTGGTCGCGGTGACCTACGGTCTCCTTCCCTACGGAGGCCAAAGCATGGGCTGGTCGAGTCCCTGGGTCTGGTCGGGCATCGTGGTGGGGCTCGCCCTCCTCATCGCGTTCGTGTTCGTCGAGACTCGGGTCCGGGACCCGATGTTCCGTCTCGAGCTCTTCCGGATCCGGGCCTTCGCCGCGGGGAACTTCGCGGGGCTCCTCGGGTCGATCGCCCGAGGGGGCGTGATGTTCATGATGGTCATCTGGTTCCAGGGGATCTGGCTCCCCCTTCACGGGTACTCGTTCGCACAGACCCCGTTCTGGGCCGGCATCTACATGATGCCCATGCTGGCCGGCTTCGTCGTCATGGGGCCCCTCAGCGGCTGGCTCTCGGACCGCTTCGGGGCGCGCTATCTCGCGAGCGCCGGGATGGGGATCAGCGCGGCGACGTTCGTGTTCCTCCTGTTCTTGCCGTACAACTTCGTGTACTGGCAGATGGGGGTCATCCTCTTCGTTCAGGGCTGCGGCATGGGGATGTTTGCCGCCCCCAACACGGCGGCGATCATGAACTCGGTGCCCGCCGAGGACCGGGGAGCCGCGTCGGGGATGCGCGCAACGCTCCAGAATGCCGGTATGCAGCTCTCGATGGCGGTCTTCTTCACCATCGTCCTCGTGGGCCTCGCGAGCGGGCTGTCGGGTTCGGTTTCCGGCGCCCTCAGCTCGGCGGGAGCCACGGGACCGGCCGCGGCTTCGCTCTCGAGCATGGTCGCGTCCAACCCCACGGGAGCCCTCTTCGGGGCGTTCCTGGGCTATAACCCGATGCAACTGTACATTTCGCTCTTCCCGCCGGGCACATTTTCCAACACGGTCGTGACGGCGCTCACTGCGAAGCAGTTCTTCCCGAACGCGGTGGGGCCGGCCTTCCTCAAGGGGATTGACCTCGCCTTTGCGATCTCGGCCATCCTAACGGCGGTGGCCGCGGTGGTCTCGTTGATGCGCGGCGGACGCTACGTCCATGAGCTCGACGCGAAGGACGCTCGCCCCGAACCGGCACCGGAAGCTCCGGGACCTCAGGCTCAGAAGCAGTGAACTCTTCCCCTTCCCAAGGGGCCCGTCTGACGGGGGGGGAACAACCCCCGAAGGGGTTCACGGGCGCGCCGCAGGACGGTTCGAGGGTCTGCGTTCGCGCTCGACCCGAGCTCGACCGAGGGCGGAAGGACACGGGTCGGAGGGGAGCACTGTCCTTTAGTGTTCGACCCGAGTGGGTAGGACAACGGGTTGAGGGAGGCAGGAGGACTTTTTGACAACGGAATGTGAGACCCCAGGCTGCCTGCACCAGCGGCGCCTGCACGGGCCCGACAACCGTTGCCGTGCCTGCGCCTGCACCGCGTATACCCGTAATGCTCCTCGCCATCAGACGAAAGCCGAACGAAAGCAGGTGGCCCAGGCACTCCGCAACTGGTAGGCTCGCGGCCCGGTGGTGACCGACCGAAAGTCGACCTCGTTGGTCGGCTCGGCGACCCTCATCGAGGGATGTCTTGACAAGGCTAATTCTTCGACCTTCCTACCCCGTCGTGTGAGCGGGAACGTCGAGTTCGACCGGATAGCGCCGGTGTACGACGAGACCCGACTCCCTCCTTCCGAAGAGGAACTTCAGGCGCTGGCCGGGTTGCTCGTCGGTTGCCGAACGGTCCTGGACGCGGGGGTGGGGACCGGACGCTTTGCCGTCCCATTGCGCGCTCGCGATTTCGAGGTCGTCGGGGTCGACCTTTCTCTCGCCATGATGCGACGGGCCCGCGCTAAGGGGATCGCGACGCTCGTTCGGGCGGATATCCTCCACCTGCCCCTCTCGGACAAGGTGGTCGACGCGGCCTTCATGGCCCACGTCCTTCAGCTGCTTCCCGACCCGCGTCCGGTGCTCGGGGAGCTCGGTCGAGTGGCTCGCCGTGAGGTCGTTGTACAGCTCCCCGAATGGTTCGAGCGACAGCCCACCAGCGCATGGCAAGATCGACGCGCGCGGTACCGTGAGCTGGCCGCGGAACTCGGCCATCCGCTGCCCCCGCGAGGGAAAAGGTACTGGCACACCCTGGAGGAGCTCTCTGCGATCGCGCCTCCGAAATCCGTTCGGCTCGTTTCCCGACCACCCCCGACAGACCTCACCGCCGAGGAGCGGGCCGCTCGGTGGGGAGCGATGATGTTCGGCCGGGAACAGGTCCCTCCCGAGGTCCATGCCGAGATCATCCGTCGGCTCCACGCGGAGCACCCAATCGACCCCTCGTTCTGGACGCGACCCCGGACCACGCGGTTCGTGGCCTGGGACCCCGCCACCCTCGGCCCGACGGCCTAACCGCTGGGCCGCTCCGTTCGATGGTCGCCCTAGAAGGCTTTGGTCGACGACGGACTGCGAGCGGGTAGGAGGCGAGTATGGCGAAGGCGTCGGGGGGCTCGGTGGGAGCGGCGGTCGTCGACAGCGTCGGCTGGATCCCCGGCGGCTTCGTGAACATCTATACGTACCGCGAGGGGGAGGAGACCTACCTCATCGACACCGGCTTCTCTCGGACCGCCAAGCCGATTGTCCGGGCGTTCCGGAAGGCCAACGTGCCTCTAGCCCGCGTGGGGAAGGTGCTCCTGACCCACCACCACTTGGACCACATGGGAGGGGCGGCCTACCTGCTCGAGAACGCGTCGGTGCCTCTCGCCTGTCACGCCGACGACGCCCCCTTCGTCGACGGGCGGACGAAGCCTCGCATGCCCCTGATGATGCGCCTCTTCGTCCGGACCTGCCCCGCTCCGGTCGCGATCGTGTTGAAAGACGGGGACCGGGTCGGGCCCTTACGCGTCGTCCACGTGCCGGGACACACTCCGGGAGAAGTAGCCTTCTACCATCCGGCCCGGAAGATCCTCTTCTCGGGGGATTCCGTGGTCGAGCGGAAGGGACAGCTTACGCTCCCCGCCGCGAAGTACGCCGCGAACTTGGGCCAAGCGGTGCAGTCCTTAGATCGGCTCCGGGCCCTGGATGTGGAGGTCCTGCTCCCGGGCCATGGGGTCCCCGTCACGAAGGGTGTCGCTTCCCTTCTCGACGACCTCATCCAACGGGCACCGAGCCAGTTCCTCCGAGGCTCCCGCACCTGAGCCCCACGCACCTCTCCGGCCGAGGATCACCGGAAGCGAGGGGTGGGCCGACCGACCGTCGGATCAGGGAATCGTGGTCAGGTCTTCCAACAGCATGCGTCGGTCGTCCCGGTCGCGTACCTTCGCTCCTACCCGTCGGGCCTCTCGGAGATAGCGGTCCCGAGCTCGACGCTGCCCCGCCACAGCGGCCGCGCGCGCCAAGGCCTCGTACGCGTACGCAAGGTAGAAGCGACCCAATCGGTGTCGGCGAGCCGTCTCGAGGGCTCGGCGACCGTGGTATAGGGCCGGCTCGGCCCGGCCCAAGACTGAGTAGACCCGAGAAATCTGCCATTCCCCGACCGAGCGGTTGAGGGGCGTTCCCGCGTGGCCCCAGTGATAGCGCGAGGCGTGGGCCGCGTGGAGCAGCTCGTCCGCCTCCTCCGGGCTACGTTCCTTCTGGTCCAGGAGCGACCAGGTGTAGTTGAACAGGTCCGCGGCGATCCTCCGATGCTGGCTTCGGCTGAGGGGGTCCGCTCTTCGCCTCACGACGCGCGGAACCACCGGTCCCGATTAGGAGCTTTCTTCCGTCGAGGGGGGAGGAGGGGCCGCTATCGCATTCCTCCGTGACGCGGTCCCAGCGCTACCCCTTCTCGAGCCTGCCTGTTCTACCGAGGGAGACCTGCGGTCGGCCTTTGTAATCCTTCACCCAGCCGTCGACGATACGGACCTTCTCTCCCTCGGCGACCAGCTCTACCTCGTCGCCCCAGAGCACGAACGAGATCTCGCCCGTCCCGTCCTTGAGGACGGCGTTCCGCACCTTCTTGCGGCCCCCGGCCCGCTGCTCGACCTCCCGGATGGGCTCGAGCTTCTCAACGGTCGCCTCGAAGGTCGCCACGCGCCCCGGCCGCAGGTCGGAAACAAAGGTCTTCGGGGGAACGCCGGTCGACATTGGCCTCCCCACTCTGCCCTGGCGAATAGGCTCTTCGCCTGGCCCGCTCCAGGTTCCTTCGGTTCCGCCCCGGGAGGACGGGTGGGGATACCGTGCGAGCGCGTCGATTTAGAGGGAACAGCCGGCGACCGTCACTCCGTACCAGCCTCCCCCGATGAGGCAGAGCGTGATGATCGCGAAGGGGATGATCGTCGCCCACGCTCCGGTGCGGTACAGCAAGGCGCCCAGGATCGCGACCGCGACCCCGAAGAGGATGAGGGAGTTCCCTCCGTTACAGGAAGCGTAGAGTGCGAATCCTGCGACGACGAATGCGATGCAGGCGATCACTTCGACCGCATCGATGAAGTGCGAGCCGGACACAATGGGGAATCGCCTCGTCGGCATAAACCCCGCGTCCGGTGGCCCCTCCCGAGTTCGTTCGAGGAATCACTAACCGGAGACCGGGGCGAAGACCGACCGGCAAGTGGCGACGCACTCCCGGGGACCGGGAGAATCCCAGGAGTAACCACCCGGTCAGAGAGCGACGACCGTCAGCGGCGAGCCCGGTTTCCTCCCAACGGAACTTGACGGCGGCGGGCGGCGATTCTGCGTTGACGGTCCTTGTGGTGCCGCTTCTTTCCGGCGGCCGACGGGCGCTTCCTTGGGGTTACTGCCATGATGGTATCCTCTCGGAACGGTGGGAGTCGGCACTCCGGGGGACATCATAACGCCGCGGGGCGACGTTGGAGCGTCCTGGTCGGGGAAGGCATCGTGAGGAACCTCACCCTTCGCTCGACCAAGGGCCCACCCTGCGGATGCTGAGGAGTCGGACACCCCAAACGGAACCGGGGAAGCAGAACCCGAGCGCTTATGGACGGCATTCACTCGCCTAACGGGAGATGGATAGCAGCAACCCGCCTCCCCCGGACGCACCTGCCTCAACCCGGGGGAACCTGACCCTACCCGCCCTATCCCGCCACCTGCGAGCCCCGCGAAGGTGGCGGGGAGGACCCGCGTGGCTCGTCATGATCGCCGACGTGGACGCGGCCAGTATCCTGACGGCGCTCGCTTCCGGGGCGAGCTACCGGTACGAATTCATCTGGTTCCTCGTCGTCCTCACGGTTCCCCTCTTCTTCATTCAAGAGGCGTCGGGCCGACTCGGCGCCGTCTCCGGCAAAGGACTGGGACAGCTCACGCGGGAGCGCTTCCCTCCCAAGGTGGCCTCGACCGCGGCCATTTCCATGGCCGTAGCCGATGTCCTGACCTACATCGCCGAGTACGCGGGAATCGCCCTCGGCCTGAGCCTGTTCGGAATCCCACCGATCGTGTCCCTTCCGCTCGCGTTCCTGGCCCACATCGGCCTGGTCGCTCGGGGCCACTACGCCTGGGTCGAACGCGTCCTCATCGCCATCTCGGCGGGCGTCGTGGTGTCGTTGGCGGTGGTGGCGTTCCACCGGGGGCTCCTACCCTACCCGCTGCTAGCGGGCTCGACCTCGCCTTCGTTCTTCCTCCTGCTCGCGGCCAACGCAGGGGCCGTTGTGATGCCGTTCATGCTGTACTTCCAATCCTCGGCGACCGCCACGAAAGGGACCTCGGTTCGGATCTCTCGACAATCGACGCTCTTGGGCGCCCTCGTCAGTGAAGCGCTGATGGTCGTGGTAGTCATGATCGGGGCGGACGTGGGCGGAGCCTTCACGTTCGCGACGGGGGCCGGCTTCTCCGCGGCGCTGACCGCCGGCCTCGGGCAGTACGCCACGTACGCACTAGGAGCCGGGCTCGTCGCCGCGGCGTTCCTCGCGCTGGTCGTAATCTCTCTCGGAAGCGCCTGGGGAGTGACCGAGGCGTTGGGCCTCTCGCCGAAGAGCGTCATCTGGATCTATGCCGGGGAGAGCATCCCGGCCGTCTTCGTGCCGCTGCTCTTCCCCCAGCTCGTGACGCTCGTGCTCGCGCTGATGGTCGCGATGGTGTTCATTCTCGTGGTTCCGGGAATCTTCCTGGGTCGACTCACATCGGATTCCCGTGTGATGGGGTCGGAGGCCTCCCGCGGGCTTTGGCGTGGGGCCTATTGGGCGAGCCTCGCCTTTGTCGTATCCGTAGGGGTCCTGGCCGTCGCCTTCGCAGCCTAAGGAGACTCGCCCGAGGAAGCTCGCTAGACTATCACTATCGGAGAATGGGTCGGCAACGCGGCCTCGGGCAGCCTTAAGTGGCCCGGGAGTAAGCCACGCCACTATGAGCGGCTCGTTGCCCTGGTCACAGACGCCACAGCCCCCCACGCCGACCGACCCAAACTACACGCTCCAACGGATCGAGCAGAACACGGCGGGCCTCCTTTCGTGGATGAAGATTCTGGTAGCCGCGGTCGTCGTGCTCATCATCGTCACCGTGTTCCTCTTCTAGAACGCGTCTCAGGTACGGAGAGCGCCCGGTCGAGGTGCGCGGACTCGTTGTGCCGGGGGTCGGTGCCTCAGGGCACGGTCCCGTCCGGGGTCAACGGTAGCGAGCGCAGGCGTTTCCCCGTGGCATCGTAGATCGCGTTCGCGATCGCCGGGGCGACCGCGATGAGCGGGGTCTCCCCGCCTCCCTGCGAAGGAAGGTCCGGTCGGTCGAGCAGGATTACCTCGATCGGAGGGATATCGCGGAACCGTGGGACCCGGTACCGTGAGAAGCTCGGGTTCAGGATGCGGCCGTTCTCGAAATGGATCGCTTCGAAGAGGGCGCCGCCCATGGCCATGACCGTCCCTCCCTCGACCTGGCTTCGAAGGTTGGTCGGGTGCACGATGGCGCCGCACTCGAACCCGGTGACGATCCGGACGACCTCGAGGTGCCGGTCCTCGGGAACCCGGACCTCCGCGAACGTGGCGACACGCCCCTCTTTCTCGAGCCCTACCGCGATGCCGCGGCCGCTCCCCGAAGCGGCCGGCGCCGGGCGGGGGCTCCATCCCGCTCGCTCGGCGACGGTGCGCAACACCGTGGCCAGCCGGTCGTCCGCAAGGTGGCGGAGTCGGTACTCGACCGGGTCGGCACCGACCCGGGCCGCGACCTCGTCGAGGTGCGACTCGCGAGCGAAGTTGTTCGCGGTCGCCGCGAGCGCGCGATAGGAGGCTTGGGAGAGCGGAGAATCGGAAGGTTGGTTGTCGATCTTCTGGTTCGCCACCCGGTAGGGAAGGCGAGCGGCCGACGCGCCGGCGTTCAGGACGTGGAACTCCCAGGCTGTGAGGGTCCCGTCCTGCTCCGCCGCCGACCGGATGTCGACCACCGCCATGGGTCGGAAATAGGCCTGCGTGAACTCTTCCTCTCGGCTGAACACGACCCGGACCGGATGCCCCGCGGCCTTGGCGAGTCGGGCGGCCGCCACGGCCAGGTCGGAGGTGTGCTTGCCTCCGAAGCCGGACCCGGTCGGTGGGACGATGATGCGAACGTTCGAGGGAGAGAGCTCGAGCGCGTCCGAAACGGCCTCTCGGGCGCGGAACGGCGTCTGGGTTCCCAACCAGACCGTGAGACGCCCGTCCTCCCAGGAAGCGAGGACGGCGCGGGTCTCCATCGGAGCGTGGGCGATGTAGGCGGTAGTGTAGGTCTCGCGGAGTGAGACCGGGGCGGAGCCGAACGCCGCGCCGACGTCTCCCGTCTCGTGGTGGACCATGTCCCAGAAGTCCTCCCCCTCGACCGGGTGGTGTCGCAGGTACTCGACGATCTCCTTCTCGGAAGGCTGGGGAGTCGCCTCCCACTCGGCTCGAAGCGCCTTCAGGGCCGCGAAGGCCATCCGTAGGTCCGGGGCGGCGACCGCCACGAGGTCGCCTTCGTGGATTGCCGTCACCCCGGGAAGAGCCTGGGCGCGGGAGAGGTCAACGCTCCGCAGCTTCGCTCCGCAGGACGGAGGGAAGAGTACCTTCCCGTGCAACATCCCCGGGATGTGAAGGTCCGAAGTGTACCGACGATTTCCAGTCACGACCTCTCGGGCACCTACGTCCTGGGCCGGGCGTCCGGCCCGCGTCCATTTCGATGGCGGGTTGGGTTTCGCGTCCGACGGGACCAATTCCACGCGACGGAGTCCCTTCACGAGCTCGCCGTAGCGGACCGACCGGCCCGAATCCCGGGCCTTGGCGGTTCCCTCCGCGAGCTCCACCTCCGTCGGCGCGGCGCTAAGCCGGACCGCCGCGAGCTCGGTGAGGAAGGTTCGGGTCGCGGCTCCCGTTAACCGAAGATGCTCCCCGGCGTCGGGCATCGACCGGCTTCCGAACGTCCCCATGTCCCACGGACAGAGGTCCGTGTCGCCCATTGTGAGCTCGACCGAGGAGAGGGGAAGCCGAAGCTCCTCGGCCACGAGGAGGGAGAGCGCCGTCCGCGTGCCTTGTCCGACCTCGACCTTCCCGATGAACGCCCGGGCCTTCCCGTCCTCGCCTACGTGGATCCAGGCGCCGCCGTGGGGCGGTCCTCCGGCTCCCCACCCGGAGGGATCGGGTTGCCGGGGAGGGAGGACGACCACGAGCCCGTTGCCGAATCGGTCGAAGTACGGTCGTTCGTTGGGTGGAAGGAGATCAAATGGGATTACGGCCGGAGAGGCGGTCATGGGACCGCCCCTCCGGCTCCGCTCGACAGGCGGGACGCCCGCTGCACCGCATCGATGATCCGCAGGTAGCCCCCGCAACGGCAGAGGTTGCCGTCCATCGCCGCTCGGATCTCCTCGACGCTGGGCTGGGAGCTTCGCGCCAGCAGGGATACGGCGGCGATGATCATGCCCGAGGTGCAGAAACCGCACTGGAAGGCCCCGGCCTCCACGAACGCCTGCTGCACCGGGTGCAAGTGCTCGCCCTGCGCGAGCCCTTCGATGGTGACGATCGACCGACCGACCGCTTCGCCCACCGGGGTCTGGCAGGCACGGACGGCAACCCCGTCCACGAGGACCTTGCAGGCGCCGCACTCACCCTCGCCGCATCCGTACTTCGTACCGGTGAGCCGAAGCTCTTCCCGAAGGACATAGAGCAGGCTCCGGTCGGGATCGATAGGGACCGAGTGGTCGGTCCCGTTCACCCTCAGCTTCGTCATCGCGCGAGGACGGGCAGCGGGTTCTGAGGATGGCATGGATGGTGACGACCTCTCGACCGGATACGGGGAACCGCGGCCCTGGGTCCGACCCACTTCGGGGAAGCTTATCACGGTACTGACGGAAAAACCCCGACCGAACGGGGAACCAGTGGCGCGGCCAATGCGGCCCGGCCCGTTCCGGGCGAGCCCCTAAAATAGCGCGACCTCGCTCGTCGCTTCCGACCGTCGATGGCGGACTGGTACAACGCGGTCACGTGGGGCGTCCTCGGAGCCCTCTCGGCCCTCAACCTCCTCGTCCTCGTATACCGAACCGAGTGGGGAGCGGGCCTTCGACCCAGGGTCCTGCGTGCGTTGCGACTCATGTCCGGGCGCGAGGATCTCCGATGGCTCGACTGGCAGCCTCTCCTCGTCGCCGCGGGGATCGCCTTCGCTTGCGTCACTGCCTATGGGATCCTGAGCGGCGCGTACGGCTGCCGTCCGGGCGGAAGCGACCCCATCGCGGTCCTGAACTCCGGGAAGGCGTTCCTCGCCGGCCAGAACCCGTTCACGGTCCCGGACTGCGGGGTCTCTAGCCAAGTACCGTACGGTCTCGCCGCGGTCCTCATCAGCGGCATCGGGAGTCTCGGCGGACTTCCCGGGGTATACGCGGCGTGGGGCGTGGTAGCCCTGGCCCTCATCCCCCTCACCTGGGCGGTCGCGGGCCCGGACCGCCGCTACGTAACAGTGTTCGTCGGTACTTCGGCGCTCTTCGTCCTGGTCGTCTGCTCCCAGATCGACGGGGTGACGAACGCCATCGTCCCGACCACGGCCCTCCTTTCGCTCTATCTCGCCCAGCGAAGCGAGCTCGTCAGTGCCGTGGTCGGAGGGTTCCTGTCGACCGCTCGGTTCCCGAACCTGCTTCCGATCCTGGGAGAAACGGGGTCGTTCCCGCGCCGGCGCTACCTCTCGTTCGTCACCGCGCTCGCGGTGTTCGGCGGAACGACGGCGCTCACCTTCGCGATCTGGGGCCATCAGTTCCTGGACCCGGTCTTCATCTCCCAGCTCGGCCGACGCTCGTTCTCCCTCAACGTCTACGGTATCCTCCTCCTTTCGAACGCGCTCCCGGGAGGCCTCGGGGTCGAGGTCATCCAGGGGACCCTGATCGTCGCCCTTCTCGTCGCCGTTTTCTTTGGAGTGCGCTCCCCGCTCGCGGCGGTGTCGATCATGCTCGTGGGGTTCGCCCTCCTCACGCCGTTCCTCTCGTTCACGATCCTGATCTGGCTGCTCCCGGTGGCTTTGGTCGGGACGCGGGCCCGTTGGTGGCTCTGGGGGGTCGCGTTCGTCGGGTCGTTGAACTACAGCCTCGCCCTCAACGTCTGGGCATGGGACGACAAGGTCCTCTGGCCCTCGATGATCTGTGACGTGGTCCTCACCGTTCTCCTCCTCGGGCTGTTCATCGACCTATGGCGCGGTGAGCTCGCCGACCGGCAGGCGGGAGCGCCGCCTACGGGGATTCCCTCGGAAGGCGGTTCGAGCCCTTCGCGCTAGGCGGTCCGGTTTCCGGGGACCGCGCCGGCGGTCTGATCCGTACGCGCGCTACCCTGTGGGCGCTGGGCGTTGAAGAAGAGCGCGCTCTCCCACAGGCTCGCCAGGAACGCTCCCGCAAGCTCTCCTTCGAGCGCGGACCTACCCAGGAGGACCGCGCCCATCACCATCCCGACGTTCAACGCGAGAGCGACGCCGTGGACCGCCGCTTGGAACGGGAGACGCGAGAGAGACCATCGCAGGAACGGCCCGCGCGTGCTCGCGGCTTGGTCGCAGGCCACGACCCACGCGGCGAGGACCACGAACCCGGCGACCGCGGCGCCGAGCGTCATGGCCGAGGTGGATCCTAGGTAGATTCCCAGAATCAAGAACCCACTGACTGCGGCCATCGCTCCCGAAATTCCCACGATAGCGAACGAGGGCATTCGGAGAAGCTCGTCCACCGAAATCCGTCTCCCCGCGAGGAGGCGAGAGACGCGCCCCGTCTGCGCGGTGGCGCGAGCCCACGCGAGCACCGGGAGATAGAAGACCGCGAGGACCCACACCGGCCAGAGAGCGTAGTTGAGGAGATACTGGGCCGTGCCGCCGCTCGGGCACGACGAGAGGCGGTCGGCCAGGACGGCGGGACAGAGGACGGTCGGCCCGCTCCAGACCACGAAGGGGAGGATGAACGCGGCGCTGACGCCGAGGGTGACGAGGACGTTCTTCCAGTCGCGCCGCACGAGGTAGTAGACCACGACGATCGCGTTCGCGAACTGCTTCGCTCCCAGGGCGAGGAGCTGGGCCCAACGTTGTTGTCGGCCCTGGATCCCCACGAACGCGACCGTGAGGAGTAGCAAGACCGGGAAGTCGTTGTAGCCGCTCGCCGCCATCACCACGACGTACGGCTGGGCGAGCAGAACGCCGGCGTCGAACCGCTTCCGGACCAACAGGACCATCCCGACCCAGCACGCGAGCGCGAACCACTTGTAGTCGAGTCCGGGGACCTGGAGGAACATCAGCAACGGCAGGTACGGATAGATCGAGTAGGAGTGAATCGTCTGTCCGTACTGGACGTAGTTGAAGACGAGCGGGACCACGTAGGGGTCCTGGTGCGCCCACAGCAGCGTTACGAAGCGAGGTGTCGTGAACGGCTCGTCGGTGAGGCCGTTCCCCCACCCGGTGAGGATGGAGACCACCCCGAAGACGACCCCAGCCACCAGGAGAAACCGGATGAATCCGTCCCGACGTGGCACGCCGAGACGGCGCACCACCACCGGGAAGGCGATGGCGAACGCTCCGATCGTGATCTCACCGGTCGAGCCGAAGGTGGGAAAGTCGCGCCAGAGGGCCGTGACCACTAGGAAGAGAGGGACAGCGCCCGCCAGCCACGCCGTGGCGTACAGAGCGAGGTGACGCACCCGCGAATCTCCCGCGGGGGTCGAGGGCCCTCCGGCGTCGGCGTGCTCCCCCATCCGACGGGACGCCCCGCGCTCGCAAGATGGGGCGGGGAATATGAGCCCTCGGTCGTCGAGGCGTACCGGCCGGGCAGACCTCCTCCGCCCGGGGAGACGACACCCCCCAGGACGGCGGGAAGGAGGGCCGCGAAGGAGAGTTTATCCGAGCGATGTGTGAGACGGTCGCCAGGGGGTCGCCGGGCTTCGGCCTTCGATGACGACGGTAGGACTCGCGGGCTCCACCCTCGTCTTTGTCGCGAGCTTCGCCCTGAGCTTCCTCGTCCTGGCCTATCGGTCCGAGACCCTGTCCTCGGTGCGGCGAGGGGTCGACCGGCTGCAGCAGTGGGCCACGGGCCGCTCGGATTGGCGTTGGCTGCGGTTGTGGCACATCCTCCTCCCCCTCGCCATCATCACCGCGGCGAACATCGTCTGGAACGTCTCCGGGGCGCACTGTTCGGACGACTCCTTCGCGATCCTCGCCTCTGGGACCGCCGCCCTCCACGGGACCGACCCGTTCTCGGTGGCGTTCTGTAGCCACCCGTACGCGACGTCCATCCCGTACGGATTGGCCGAGGTTTCGCTGGATGCGCTCGGGGCCATCTCGGGGAGCATCCTCGGGATCTGGCTGGTCTGGCAGCTCCTCGCTCTCGCGGTCGTGCCGCTCGTGTGGAAGATCGCGGGGGACGACCGACGCTACAAGAGCGTCCTGGCCGCGACCTCCGTCCTCTATCTTCCCAACATCGCCACGAACCTCGGTGTCGAGAACCTAGTGGTCGCGGTGTCGGTCCTCCTCATGCTCTACGCCGTGACGCGCCCGCAACGCGGCTCGACGATCCTGCGAGGGCTGGCGGCCTTCCTCAGCACTGCGCGATTCCCCGCCGTATTTCCCCTGCTGGCGTCCTCCGCCTCCCAAGAGCGTCGTCGCTGGGCGCAGCTCGTGCTCGTCGGGGGGGTCTTTCTGGGAGCCGCGGCTGTGAGTTACGCACTGTGGGGGTGGGACGCGGTCCAGGTCGTCTACCTGGGGCAGTTCGCCCGCGCGAACAGCGAGTCGCTCAATCTCTTCGCGCTGCTCATCCACGAAGGCTGGGTCCAACCTTCTCTCGGGCTCGCCGCCATCCAAGGTGGCGGGTTACTGCTCTTCGTGCTGTTCGTGCACGTGCGGGGATACTCCCCCCTGGCGGCCTGTGCCATCCCGCTCGTGGGGGTGATGATCTTCTCGCAGTACCTCAACTACCACTTCGTCGCCTGGTTGATCCCCCTCCTCCTGCTCGGAGCCTCGACGAATTGGTGGCTCCTGGCCTACGCCTCCGTGGCCGCCGTCACCGAGAATGTCCTCTACTGGAACCTGGCCCTCGTGGGTGGGGTGTGGTGGCCCTACGAGCTCTGCGGAATCCTGCTGCTGGCCATCCTGCTCTGCATGCTGGTCACGATCGTCCGGTCCGAAGAGGCGCGTCTTCGGTCCCGGGCCACGGCCCCCTCAGTGTCGCCGGGCGTTCCGTAGGAATCCGAGGGGGTCGTTGCGGACGGGGCTTAAGCGGCCGTCCGTCTACGGGTCCTCCGGCCTTCGGGGAAATCCGTTCTCTCCCACACCGGAGCCTTCACCAGTCGGATGACGAACGAGGCGGTCGCCGTTCTCAGCAACTGGGACACGTGGGGAGTGTTCGGGCTCCTTACCGTCGTCAACCTAGTGGTCCTGCTCTATCGGACCCGCTACGGGGTGCGACTGCGACCGGCCGTGCAGCGACTCCTGCACCGGCTCTCGGGCCGCTCCGACCTGGGCTGGCTCGACTGGCGCCCGTTGCTCGTGATGGCGGCGATCTGGTTCGGCGGATTCTCGGCCTACGGCATCCTCAACGGCCAGTACGGCTGCCAGCCCGGGATCCTGAGCGACGCGCTCGGCGTGATGGACTCGGGTCGGGCCTTCTGGGCCGGGGGAGACCCGTTCTCCGCCGTGCCGTACTGCGGGGGGACCCTCCTCGTTCCGTACGGTCTTGCCGCGGTCCTCCTCGACGCCCTCGGGTCGCTGGGAGGCCTCACCGGCATCTGCATCGTCTGGGGGGCTGTCGTCCTGAGCATCCTGCCGCTGACGTGGGCGGTCGGTGGCGACGACCGGCGGTACATCACGGTCTTCGTCGCGTCGTCCATCCTGTTCGTGCCGCTCGCCACCTCCGAGTTCGGCGGGGCGACGAACGCGATCGTCCCGATGACGCTCCTGCTCACGCTCTACCTCGCCGAGCGCCGCGAGGTCCTCGCCGGCATCCTGGGCGGCTTCCTATCGACCGCGAGGTTCCCGAGCCTGTTCCCCGTGCTGGCGATGGACGGCTCGGTGCCGCGGCGGCGGCTGTGGAGCTTCGTGGCTGCGGCTGGGACCTTTGGAGCGGCCACGGCGCTCTCCTACGCGGTCTGGGGGTCGGGTTTCCTGAACAGCGTGTTCGTCGGCGAGATCGGCCGGCGGTCGTACTCCCTGAACGTGTACGGTATCTTCCTGTTCCATAACGCGCTCCCGTCCTCGCTGGGGGTCGAGGCCGCCCAAGCGACGCTCACGATCGCCGTGGTCGTCGCCGTCCTGGCCTGGGTCCGCTCACCGGTCCGAGCGGTCGCTATCACGATCGTCGGGGTGGCCCTCGTGACTCCGTTCCTCTCCTACAACTTCCTGATCTGGCTACTGCCGTGCGCGCTCGCCGGGGCCCGGCCCCGATGGTGGTTGTGGGGCGTCGCGACCGTCGGGGCGGTCAACTTCAACCTCGGGCTCATCACGTGGGCGTCCGGCCCGGGGGTCGTCTGGCCGGCGGAGGTGATGGACGTCGTCCTCACCGCCCTGCTCCTCGGGCTGTTCGTCGACCTGTGGCGCGGGGAGCTCGCCGCGCGCCGGGAGAGGAACGCGACCGTTACGACTGCTTGAGGGCGGTGACGAGCTTTCCGATCGCCGTCGCCGCATCCCCGTAGAGCATGTGGCAGTTGTCGCGGTAGAAGAGGTCGTTCTCGATGCCGGCGAACCCCTTCCCCTGTCCGCGCTTGTTGACGATGACGTTCTTCGCCAGCTCGACGTCGAGGATCGGCATCCCCTGGAGCGGGCTTCCCTGGCGGTGGGCCGCCGGGTTCACGACATCGTTCGCCCCGATCACGAGGACCACGTCGGTGTTGGCGAACTCGGCGTTGATCTCGTCCCGGTCGAACAGCTTGTCGTAGGAGATCCCCGCTTCCGCGAGCAGGACGTTCATGTGGCCGGGCATGCGGCCCGCCACGGGGTGGATCGCGAACTTCACCGTGACGCCCTTCGCCTCGAGGAGGTCGGCGAGCTCCTTGACCTTCCCCTGGGCCTGGGCGACCGCCATCCCGTAGCCGGGCGCGATGATCACCTGGTTCGCGTACGCCATCATCACGGCGACGTCGGAAGCCTCGATCGGCTTCATCGACCCCTTCATGGTGACGCCGGTCTCCTCGACCGCGCCGAAGGCGCTGAAGAAGACGTTCCCGACCGACCGGTTCATCGCCTTCGCCATGAGCAAGGTCAGTAGCGAACCCGACGCCCCGACGAGCGTCCCCGCGATCACCATCGCGTAGCCCGCGTCCCCGAGGGGGCCGTTGACGAGCGCGAACCCATCGAGGGCGACCGCGATCCCAGTCAACGCGTTGAACAGGCTGATGACGACCGGCATGTCCGCGCCCCCGATGGGGATCGTCAGGAGGATCCCGTAGGCGAGGAGGAGGACGAAGAACGGTAGCATCCAGAAGAGGCTCGAGGTCACAAGGAGGAGCACACCGCATGCGACGCCGACGATGAGGATCCCCGTGTTCACGAATTGCCGCGCCGGGAGGACGATCGCCTTGGACGGCATCCAGCCCTGCAGCTTCAGGAACGCGATCATGCTGCCCGCGATCGAGATCGAACCGATGATCGCCCCTGCGACGCTCAGCCCGCCCGTCACCTTGTCCGAGAGCGTGGAAAGCAGCTCGACGGCCGCGATGGCGGCGGCAGCCCCGCCTCCCATCCCGTTGAACATCGCGACCATCTGGGGCATCTCGGTCATCTTCACGACGCGAGCCCAGTAGTATCCCCCGAAGCCGCCAAGAGCGACGCCGAGGAAGATCAGGCCGAGGTTCTCGACGGGGATGGTGAGCGCGAGATTCATGTCGACGAACGAGAAGAACGTGACGGCGACCGCGACCAACATCGCGATCCCGGCATAGACGATCCCGCGCCGGGCGGTCTCGGGCGAGCTCAGCGCCTTCAAACCGAGGATGAAGATCAGGACGGCGACGACGTACACCGCATCGATGGCGATCGAAATCCAGTTCGTCATGCGGGACCTCCCTTCTTCTTGGTGCGGTCAAACATCGCAAGGATGCGTTCCGTCACGACGTAGCCGCCCGTGACGTTCATCGCGCCCATGATCGTGGCGATGAGCCCGATCGCCAGCTCCGGCCCGTTGTTGGCGAGGCCGAGAGCTACGATGCCCCCGACCAGCACGATCCCGTGGATGAAGTTCGACCCGCTCATGAGCGGGGTGTGGAGGAGCGTGGGGACCCGGCTGATGACCTCGTACCCGACGAACACGGCGAGCAGCGCGATGAACAGCGCTGTCCACAGGTCTGCTGCCATCTACGCCGCCCCCTTGGAGAGCAGGTCCGCGGTCGGCTTGTGCATCACCACGCCGTTGGATACGAGAAGGCTCGCGGCGAGGATCTCGTCCGAGTAGTCCGTGACGAGCGCATGCTCCCTCGTGAATAGGAGGGTAAGGAACGATTCGAGGTTCTTCGCGAACATCTGGCTCGCGTTGAACGCGAGCTGGCTCGGAAGGTTGAGGGGCCCGGCGATCGTGACCAAGTTGACCACGACGTTCTCGCCCGGCTTCGTGAGCTCGCAGTTGCCGCCCGACTCCGCGGCGAGGTCGACGATGACGGACCCGGGCCGCATCGCGGCGACCATCTCCTTGCGGATGAGCACCGGAGCCTTGCGACCAGGGATCGCGGCGGTCGTGACGATGACGTCGGCTTCGGAAACGGCCTTTGCGACCATCGCTTGCTCCTGCTTCTTCTCCTCGTCCGTGAGCTCTCGGGCGTACCCACCCGCGCCCTCGGCGTTGATCTGGAGCTCGAGGAACTTCGCCCCGAGGCTGCGGACCTGCTCCCCCGCCGCCCGACGGACATCGTACCCTTCGACGATCGCGCCCATCCGGTGCGCCGTGGCGATCGCGAACAGACCCGCGACCCCGGCCCCCAAGATGAGGACCTTGGCGGGTCGGATCGTGCCGGCCGCGGTCGTCAGCATCGGGAGGAACTTCGGGGACAGGCTCGCGCCGATGAGCATGGCGCGGTAGCCCGCCGCGGTCGCCTGGGACGAGAGCACGTCCATGCTCTGGGCGCGCGTGATCCGCGGGAGGAGCTCGAGGGCGAACGCGGTGACCTTCGCGTCCCGCATCTTCGCCACGCGGTCGAGCGACCGGCTGGCGTTCATGAGGGCGACCACGACCGTCCCGGGCTTCATCCAACCGATCTCCTCGGGGGTAGGAGCCTGGACCTTGAGCACGATCGCCGCCGAGCCGAAGAGGGCGGAGCGGTCCGTCTGGGTCTGGGCTCCGACCGCGGTGTAGAGGGCATCCGGGTACCCCGAACTGGCCCCCGCCCCCGCCTCGACGACCACCTCGACCCCCGCCTTCGTCAGTTGTTTGACGACGTCGGGAACGAGGGAAACGCGTCTCTCGCCGGGGGTGACCTCAGTAGGTACCACGATCCGGACTGCCATAAGAATCGGGGGGCTTTTGGCGGACGAGATTATACGCTTGATGTGTCCGGGGGTTGACCGAATGGGTAATCAAGCCGACGTTGCGGTCATCGGCGCCGGTGTAGTGGGGCTCGCGACAGCCCGTGCGCTGCACGAGCGAGACCCGGACCTTTCCCTGGTGGTCCTCGAGAAGGAGAACGCTGTCGCCGCCCATCAGTCCGGGCACAACAGCGGCGTCGTCCACTCGGGGGTCTACTACCGTCCGGGGTCGCTCAAGGCCCGGTTGTGCCTGGAAGGGCGGGCCGCGCTGATCGACTTCGCCACCCGGGAGGGGATCCGGTGCCAACGGATCGGCAAAGTGATCGTTGCGTCGCGGCCGGAGGAGGTCCCCGAGCTTTCGACGATCGAGGAACGCGCTCGGGCCAACGGCGTCTCGGACGTCCGCAGACTCTCCCCGGGCGAGCTCGAGACCCGGCTCCCCGAGGTAGTGGGAGTGGCCGCGGTCGAGGTCCCTTCGGCCGCGATCATCGACTACCCGGGGGTGGCCCGGCGGTTGATGGACCTCCTGAAAGCGGAGGGGGTCGATGCTCGTCTATCGAGCGGGGTGCGGTCGGCCGTGCGGCGGGACGGGGGCTGGGACCTGGATACCCCGACCGGGGAGGTCGCCGCCCGCTACGTGATCAACTGTGGTGGTCTCGAGTCGGACCTCTTGGCGGAGATGATGGGGGTCCGCTCACCGGTCTCCATCGTTCCGTTCCGCGGCGACTTCTACCACCTCAGTGAGCGGCTGCGCCCTCGGATCCCTTGCCTCGTCTACCCGGTTCCCGACCCCGACGTCCCGTTCCTGGGAGTCCATCTGACCCCAACGGTGGAAGGCGAGCTCCTAGCGGGACCGAATGCGGCGCTCGCCCTCTCTCGCGAGGGGTACCGGGGAGGCCAATGGACGGCGGCCCAGCTGACGCGCATGGCCCTCTTCCCGGGGACGGTCGGTCTCGCGCGTCGCTACGGGATGTACGCGGCGCGGGAATGGCTGAAGTCGTGGAGCCCCGCGGAGTTCCTCTCGGCCATCCGTCGGCTTTGGCCGGCGGTCGAGGAGAACGACCTCATCAGCCGCTCCTCGGGAGTGCGGGCCCAGGCGGTCCGACCCGACGGCTCTCTCGAGGATGATTTCGTGCTCGTCCGGGGACCGCAATCCCTCCACGTCCTCAACGCACCCTCCCCCGCGGCGACGGCCGCGTTCGCGATCGGGCGTCGGGTCGCCGACGAGGCGAACTTCCGGCGGGGAGCCGTCTCGACCGGGCCCGCCGGTTCGGGCCAACGCTCATAGACGGCCTCATCGTCCTCGCGACGATGGCGGAACGCTCGGAAGGGGCCGCCGGGACCCGCTGGTTCGACCGGATCGTGGAGGGGGACGCCCGCGAGGTGCTCGACCGGCTGCCGGCCGAGTCGGTCCAGCTGGCCATCACAAGTCCTCCCTACAACGTTCGGATCCCCTATCGGGGGTACACCGACGACCTGCCGCCGGAGGAGTACCTCCGGTGGCTGAAGGACGTCTGGAAGTCGCTCCACCGCGTTCTGGTACCGGGCGGGCGGTTCGTCCTGAACGTCGCCCCGACCTCGATCAAGAACTTCCGCCCGATCCACCACGACCTGTCGCGCGACCTCCGCGACTTGGGCTACATCATGCGGACCGAGATCATCTGGTACAAGCAGACGATGGGCCGGCGCACGGCCTGGGGCAGCTGGCGGAGCCCGTCCAACCCGCACATCGTCCCGTCCTGGGAGTACGTGCTCGTGTTCTCGAAGGGACAGTGGCGCCTCCCCGGTGACCCTCAGGCGGTCGACATTAGCGCGCGGGAGTTCGAGCAGTTCTCCGACGGGTTCTGGCAGATCCCTCCGGAGCGGCACCGCCGTGGCCACCCGGCGCCGTTCCCCGAGGAGCTGATCGAGCGTCTGGTGAAGTTCTACAGCTACCGCGGGAACGTGGTCCTCGACATGTTCGGCGGAACGGGGACGGTAGCGGCCGTCGCCCGCCGGCTGGGCCGGCACTACCTGCACATCGACGCGTCCCATGAGTACTGCTTGCTCGCGGCGGCCCGGGTACGTCGTGCACGACCTCCGAAGGGAGTGCGGGTCCCGGCCCCTCCTACGGGCTCGATGTTCGCCCTTCCCGAGGGCGTCGCTGAGGCCGCCTAGGGGTCGCGTCGAGCCGCCTGACGGGTGCTCATCCGCCGGGCGACCCCGGGGGCCAGGAGGTAGGACGCGGCGGACATCTCGGCCGCCCACACCTCGAGCGAGAGCTCCCTTTCGGCGGGGTGGTGTCCCAGGAACCGAAGGTACTCCCCGGCGAGCCGGGCGACCTCACGTCGGTCCGCTCCCGCCCTGACCCGTTCGACGATCGTTCCCGAACGGTAGACGCGATCGTAATGCTCGGAGACCCTTGCGAGCCGACCGGCGAGGTCGGGGTTCGCGTGCGCTTGCGCCAGGGCCGCGAGGTCGCGGTACGCTTCGTGGGCGTGCTGAAGCCAGGGAACGCGGTTCGTGACGTTCTCGGGGTAGTAGCGGTACCGCGTGAGCCGGCGGTCGTCCAAGTACAGGCCGAACCGGCTGACCGCCGCGAGTACGAACAGCGCGACGTCCGGTAGCTGGGTCCGGGCGAACGCGGCCCCGAGCTCTCCTTCGAGGAGCTCGCGACGGACGATCATCGTGCTCGAGTTGAAGGACACACGGGTCCGCTCGAGCCCCAGCTCGGCGAGGCCGTTCTTGTCGCGAGGCGGTACCGGGATCGGTCCCCGGCCGTCAAAGTAATCGTCGACCGCGTAGAACCGCCACTTTTCCGGTGGGACCGGGTCGCCGTGTTCGTCGACCACGCGGACCCGATTGCGGTAGAATCCGAGACCCGGGTCGGCCCGGAGGACGTCCAAGGCGTGAGCGAGCCGCTCGGGCTCGAACTCGTCGTCGTCGTCGAGGAAGGCCAGGTACGGAGCGTGGGTGGCGGCCACCGCTTTGAGAAGCCAAGAGCCGATCCGAGGGTCGTCGTCGAGGAGCGTGGGGATCCGCTGCTGCTCGAGGAACCGGTCGATCTCCGGGTTCGCGAAGCTCTTCGTGACGACGACCTCGTAGCGTTCGCGAGGGAGCGTCTGCGCGAGGACCGAACGGACCGCCGACAGGAGGAACCGCTCGCGACGGTAGGCCCCGATGACGATGGCGACCTCCGGTCCCTCGGGCACGGCAGCTCCTATCCCCGGGGCTGACCCGGCCCCGAGGGGGGTCGGGGAACGTTCCGGGCGGCGGCGGCCCCGGACGGCGACCCCCCGGGAAGGACGCGACGCTCGAGCTCGGTGGCGGCGTAGTGGAGGAGCGGTTCGAGGTTCACGGTGTCGGCGCGGTTGTAGCGGACGAGACGGTCGAGCGCGGAGGCGCTCCCCCGGCGGTACTCCTGCCAGAGCCGGACCGCATCCAGGCCATCGACTCCCTCCACCCCCGACCGGTCGCCGACCCCGAGCCGCTGCTCGATCCGTTTGAGCCCCCCGGCGTGGCCGATCCGGTAGAGCAGGAACCGTAGGTCGATGTGCGCGGGGGGAACGAGGAGCTGCGGGAACGACGTGAGCAGGAACGGGACATCGAACCGGCTCCCGTTGAACGTGACGAGGACCTGGTATCGACCGAGGAACGCGGGGAGCTCCTCGAGGTCGTCCCCCGCGACGAACGTCCGGGTCGCTCCGCCGCCGTGGACCGTGACGACCGTGACGATCCCGCCGTACGGGGAGAGCCCGGTGGTCTCGATGTCGAGGTAGGCGGTCTCGGCGGCGAACGCCGGATAGAGACGCCAGTGCTCGCGGTTCGGCAGGCGGCGGGCGAACCACCCCGCATCCCGCTCGGCGAGCGCCTGCTCGCTGCGCGCGAGCTCGTTCGCGAGACGCGCGCGGGTCGGCGCGCCCAGGCCGAGCGCCTCCGGCCGTTCGAGCAGGTCGCGCCAATCGCGGAACCCCGACTGCCAGAGGTCGGCCTCGGTCGCGGGGCCGATCCCGGGAAGATGCAGGAACGTCGCCCGAAGCACGGAGGCCGCGACGGTCGTCGGCCCTTTAGTCTCTGCGGGCCGGCTACGGACGGGGGTCGGCCGACTCGACGGGAAGCGGCCCGAGGGGAGCGACGAGCTCCTTCACGACGGCCCAGAACTTCGGCACGTCCGACCGCGGGAGCCGCTGACCGTAGAGCGGTGCCCGGCACTCCGCTTCCAATAGGTCCGGGTCGTCCGCGTCCCAGACGAGCCGAACGACCCACTCCTCTTTCTCGAGCTCGAACGCGAAGACCCGCTTGCGTGGGTCCGTGGCGACCGGGTTCGGCACGAGGATGTCGAGCGGCGGGTCGGGAGGAGGGGCGATGCCCGGCATGAGCGTCATCGGCGGCGGCCGGAACGGGAGCTTAAGGCGGATCCACGCGACCACGGGCCAGTGGCTCCGCGACACCCCGAGCGACGGCACGCCCGGGCGGAGGACGGAGGCCGCTTTACGCTCTCGGGCCGGTCGGCTCGCCGTTGGTTTCCGGGGTTTCAAAAAAAGAAACCACACGCGTTCTGTTTAACTGTCAAGTGTAGCCAGATAACGTAGCTGCGGACGTTAGTGGATGCGGGCTGAACAGATCGCCCGAAGGCTTTCTGCGTACACCCCATCTCTATCGAACTCGTCTTCTACGAATGTCCTTAGAGGTCTCTCTTTTTCGAGGGGGTTTCGGGCTTAGATGCTTTCAGCCCTTATCCCGGAGCGCGTGGCTGCTCAGCGATGCCCTGCCGGACAACTGATGGACTAGAGGCGCCGATTCCCCGTTCCTCTCGTACTGTGGGAACCTTCTCGTCAGAGACCCTTGCACTTCCGCCAAAAAGCAACACACCTGTCTCACGACGGTGTAAACCCAGCTCACGATCCCTTTTAATGGGCGAACAACCCCACCCTTGGTAGCTGCTGCACCACCAGGATAGGCAGAACCGACATCGAAGTAGCAAGCCTCCAGGTCGATAGGGACTCTTGCTGGAGACAACTCAGTTATCCCCGGGGTAACTTTTCTCTTATCACTGGCCCCTACAGGGGAGGCACAGTGGTTCGCTAGGCCCTGCTTTCGCATCGGGAATCCTCGTTAGGCAGATTCCCGTCAAGCCGGCTTTTGCCCTTGCACTCTACGGTGGATTTCTGACCCACCTGAGCCGACCTTTGGGGGCCCTTGTTACTTTTTGGAGGGCGTGGCGCCCCACCCAAACTGCCTACCTACGGGTGTCCCCTTTACAGGGTGAGCGATACCAGCCCGAAAGGGTGGTGTTTCATCGGCCTCTCGGAACGGAGCTTGCGCTCCGCCCTGGTAACGAGTCCCACCTACGCTACACATTCGGACTAGTATCACAACCGCAGGCTGCAGTAAAGCTCCACGGGGTCTTCGCTTTCAGACGGAAGACATTGGACTGCTCGCCAATGAGTCAGTTTCGCCGGCTTCCGAGCGGGGACAGTAGAGCTCTCGTTGGTCCTTCATGCAAGTCGCCAATTAAGCGACAAGGTATTACGCTACCTTAAGAGGGTCATAGTTACCCCCGCCGTTTATCGGTCCTTCGTCCCGTTGTACCGGGCTTTCAGATGCCGACACTGGGCAGGATTCAGCGGCCATACACAACTTTTCAGTCTCGCGGCCACCTATGTTTTTATTAAACAGTCGGAGCTCCCTGGTCACTGCGACCAGACCTCTACAGGTCTGGCACCCCTTATCCCGAAGTTACGGGGCTAATTTGCCGAATTCCCTCGCTCGAATTCTCGCCGACACGCCTTGGGCTTCTCACCCAGGGGCACCTGTGTCAGTTCTCGGTACGAGCCCAAGATGCCGTCCTCGACTTTTCACGGGCCGCCCGCATTGGGGAGAGACTCCTCGCGGAGTCCCGATCCCCCTGTCCCCGGTTCTCACCATAACGGTACTCCCCGGGGCGACGGGGGAACGATAGGCTGGCATATGCCCACCTTCCCTAGCGGCCGGCTTCCTCGAAGACGCTTTGACCTTGGGGTTACAGAATATTAACTGTATTTCCGTTCGCGAGTGCCGATTAAGGACTCGCTTAGGCTCGACTAACCCACGGCGGATGATCGTTGCCGTGGAACCCTGGCCCCTTCGGCGGACGGGATTCTCACCCGTCTTTGCTGCTACTCCTCCCAGGATTTTCGATGGAACCCGGTCCATAGGAACTCACGCCCCTACTTCTACCCGAGCACCACGCCTCCTTACACGATCGCCGCCGGTTGGCGGCGCGCCCACATATCGGGGGCCGGTTTAGCCCCGTCCATTTTCGGTGCCCATGCCCTCGACTGGTGAGCTGTTACGCACTCTTTGAAGGATGGCTGCTTCTGAGCCCACCTCCCAGTTGTCTTCGAACACGGACGCCCTTTGCATAACACTTAACCGGCACTTTGGGCCCTTAATGTGAGGCTGGGTTGCATTCCCTTTCGCACGGCGGGCTTACCCCTGCCGCGCTCACTCCCGGCGTCTTCGCTGCACGGAACTTCGGAGTTCGACAACAGGCCGAGACCTTTCGGTCCCGCTTCCCGTAATCGGTGCTCTACATACCGTGCTTGCTCGGCCGAGACCTACCTGCGAGTAGTTTCAGGAGGAACCAGCCATCCCCAGTCTAGATTGGCCTTTCACCCCTAAGCACAGGTCATCCGAGTGATTTGCACGTCAACACCGGTTCGGTCCTCCACCTACCTTTCGGCAGGCTTCAACCTACCCACGCTTAGATCGATTGGCTTCGGGTCTTCCACATATGACTTCGGGCGAGCACACCCCGTCCCTGGCCTCTTGCGAGGTTGCGGACTGTCGGTTTCCCTTCGGCTGCGGCCGTGCGGGCCTTAGCCTCGCCATATATCGAAACTCCCTGGCCCGTTATTCAAAACGGACGCATGGATCCTGTGTCCACGGTCTTGCGACCGCTTCGTTCCTTGGGGACCACATGCGGCTTAACGTCAGTTGGTTTCAGGCTCTTTTCACCTCCCTTCCGAGGTACTTTTCAGCTTTCGCTCGCGCTACTATTGCACTATCGGTCTCGGGACGTATTTAGGATCGGATGACTGTACCACCCGGCTTCCCGCGCGATATCCAACGCACGGTACTCGGGATACCTCCAATCTCGCCTCTTTCGTTCGCCTACGGGACTTTCACCCTCTTGGGTCCGTCGTTCCAGGCACGTTCAGCTTAGAAAGCCAGCGAGTACGAAGGTCCACTACTCCACATCTCCCTGCCCTCACCGGGCAGGGATTCGGTTTGTCCTTGGCCGCGTTCGATCGCCTTTACTAGCGGCATCTCGGTTGATTTCTTGTCCTCCCCCTACTAGAATGCTTTACTTCGGGGGGTTCCCCTTCCTTGCGGAATGTCCCTTGCGGGACCGGAGTTCCGATTCGGTGATCGGTGGATCACAGGTTCCTTGCGCCTACCCACCGCTTATCGCAGCTTGGCACGACCTTCATCGGCGCCCGAGCCTAGCCATTCCCCAACTGACAGGAGTCAGCTACACTGATTACACTTGACAAGCGTCCAGAACGCGTGTGATCGGCGTCATCGGCCCCTTCCCCAGGTCGGCGAAGGGACCCTCGCCCTTCCCCGGAGAGGCCCCGGCCTCTGCGGGTGCATGTGCCGACCGAACAGCTTCGCCGTGGCGCGGCTCGTGTGCCAGTGGGAGGCGCTATTTAACCACTGCGACGGGGAAACTTCCGGGGCGCTCCCCCGACGCCGGCGGGGGGCTCCGGGGGACCGCAGCGACCGGGCCGGGGTCAGGGACGGAAGCCGCTGGGCCCATGATGGGACGTGGGGTCTCGGCCGTCCGGCGGGCGCGCGGCCGCGAACCGGCAGTACCCTTCGGCGTTCGGCGCGCAGCTCACGCAGTTGCGCTCGGCCGGCACCGGGGCTCGCACGCGGTCCTCGCGAACCTGGCGTAACGCATACTCGAGCCAGTGGGCTTCCGCCTCCTCGTACGGCACCCGAACCCAACCTTCGTGGAGGCCGCCGCCGGCTTCGTCCCCGTAGAGGACGACACCGAACGCGGGACGACGACCGAACGTGACCTCGACCAGGCGGCACTCCGCGACCGCCTGGATCGTGTCGAAGAGGCGGACGTGGGCCTCGTGGTAGCCGCCGAAGAGATGGGTCTCCTTGTACTCGACGGGATAGAACTCTCCGTCCGCCTGTCGGATCACGAAATCCGGGCGGCCGGCGAACCCCCACGCCGCGTCCACGAGCGTGCTGTGCGAGTTCGTGAACTTCGGGTCGATCTGGACGCGTTCGGAGGGGAACAGCATCGGGAGGTCGTCCTCGCCCGGGTCCTCGTAGACCAAGCGGTCGTCGTCGAAGAGGTCGAGCCGGCCCTCGTTCACGGTGAGCTTTCCGAGGGGCGGGGAGAACAGCGGCGACTGCCGGAGCGGGACGACGTCGAGGGGAGTGCGCACCGGCCCGAGCGTCCCGGTGTTCCGCAGCGCGTGCAGGGCACGCCCGAGCTCCATCTCGTGCGGGCACCGGAAATAGGTGACGAGGTCGTGGGGCGTCAGGTGCTCCGCAGCGGGGACCGAAAGAGGGGCCAGCATCCCTCGGGCCTCGGGCTCGAGGTCTATGAAGGTGCGCCTTCACGCGAAACCGGCGAGACCGGTCGTACGCTATCCCGTGGTATCGCCGAAGAGCTGCCGTCGGGCCGCCGTCCGCTCGGGGGCCGGCAGGCGAGAGCGTGCGAGCAGGGAATCGAGAAGCTCCGTGTCGGGCCCGAGCCGCCGGACGACGGCGGCAATCGCCTCGGCGTCGCTGGGTCGGCGCTTCTCGTGAGCCCGGACAAAAGCATACTCGGGTCGAGTGACCCGAACCGTGTGCCCGCGGAAGGAAGCGTTCGTGAGGCGAGCGACACCCTCCCGACCGCTCCATTCCTCGAACGGAACCGGGGTCCGCGGTTCTAGCGGCACTGCCCACTCCACGCGCGCCCCCTCCCGGAACGTCCCCACGAAGGCGCGGGCTCCCTGCACGATCCCCGCCGCGGGCCAGTCCGTCGGGGCGAGCGGCTCGATGAGATAGTCCGCGAGCAGCACGGCGATCCGGTCCACGCCGGCGCGCGTTGTGCCCAGGTCAAGGCCGCCCGGGGCGACCCGGGCCCCGAGCAGGGCGGCGGCCGCCGACCCGCCCACGTACCACTCGACCCCTTCCTGGGCGAGCGGGCCCGAGACCCTTCGGAGGACCTCCTCGAGCGCGCTCTCGACGCGGACCGGGACGTGTTCGTAGACCTGGTCGAGCATCGTCGCGAGGACGAACCGGTTCCGGTTGTATGCGGATCGCGCACGGGCCAGCTCCGAGAACGGGAGCAGGAACCGACGGTGCCAGCACCGGGGTCCGCCGAACAGGCACGGCGACGGGGGATGGACGAACCCGAAGACGTCAAGCGGGCCCTTGGGCGGTCCGTTCGCGTCCGCGCCTCCGTCCTGAGCATGGTAGGTAAACGTCGTCCGCTCCCCGTCCCGGTCCTGGGACAGCTGGTGGAGATAGCCGGCCCCGAGGTCGGGCCCCGACACCATCTCGCTCGTCATGACCGCCCGAGGGTGCCGACGAGCGTCCGAGGTCGGTCCCGTCAGCTCGGAGGCGGGCGAATCTCGAGCGCGCTGGGAAGCGGTATCGACCCGACCGTCACGTCCACGTGGTGGTCGCCCCGTCGAGCCACCAGGTACGTTCCGCTCGGCATCGATTTCCAGACGCCGGGCTCCCCGTCGAACGGCTCGGAGCCGACGATGACCCGTTGGGACGTCGCCCGGTAGGTCATCTCGTAGTAGCGGCGGGTCCCGTCGAAGAGGCCGGTCCCGTGGTCTCCCGTCCACAGACAGAACGCCCAGAGCTCGTCTGGCCCGCGCGTGAAGAGTACGTTCAACCCCGAGAAGGGAGGAATGATCGGTTTGCCAAGACCTTCCCAGACCCGAACCAGGTCCTCGACCGTGTGCACGAAACCGCGGAGCGGGTCTCCCGTCTCCTCGGTGTTCCGGTGCAGCAACCAGTAGAGGACCTCGCTGTCATTGACGCCACGGACCTTCGGCTCGTGGACCCCGAGGAACGGACGGGTCTCGTTCGGGAACGAGATCGCCCCGTTGTGCGCGAACAGGCTCGTGTGGTTCTCGAACGGCTGGGAGTTCTCGAGGGCGATCAGCTTCTCGTACGGGAGCTTCAGGGGATTGCTCGCGTGTCGGAGATGGCCGATGATCAGCGAGCCGCGAGCCTCCGCGGCCGTTCGGAGGTAGTGCTCCCGCTCTCCCTCCGCGAACGCGCCTCTCGCGCCTTTCTCAACCCGCGTGCGTCCGCCCTCCACGAACCATCCGATCCCCCAGCCATCCTTCTGGGCACGGATGGGGTCAACGTTCGACTGGGCCAGCAGCGACCGGTCGGAGCGAACGAGCCACGGTTCTGCGGACTCCGCTTGGACCGACAAGACTCCGAAAAGTCGACACATCGACCTGAGCACGTCGGGCACCTAGATAAGCCTCCGGCGCGGCCGCGACAACTTTCCCGCCCGTTAGCAACCCTTTTTACCCATGCCCGGGCTGGAACGTTCGAGAGAGCCCGATGGTAACGGTCGAAGTCACTCCCGCCGCACGGGACCAGGTACTGAAGATCATGGAGAAGCAGGGCAAGCCCGGGTCCGCCCTGCGCCTCTACGTCCAGGGCGGGGGATGCTCGGGCCTCACGTACGGGATGTCGTTCGACCAGCGCGAGACGGGCGACGAGGTCGCCTTCGAAGGCGGCGGGCTCCTGGTGGTCGTCGACCGCGCGAGCGCTCCGCTGCTCGAGGGCGTCCAGGTCGACTTCCTGCTCGGCCTCGAAGCCTCAGGGTTCAAGATCCACAACCCGAACGCCAAAGAGACCTGCTCGTGCGGCAAGTCGTTCTCGGCGTGAGTCACGACGCGCGCGACACCGGCGTTTTATAGACGGCCTTTCGTCCTATCTTGGGGAATCGAGGAGGGCCCCAGGCATGAGCGATAGTAAAATCACATTGGAAGTCACAAAAGAGGCGCAGGACCAGGTCCGGGACTTGATCAAGAGCCAGAAGCCCGGCATGGCCGTTCGCGTCTATCTCCAATCCGGCGGTAGCGGTAGCGGTGGCGGCTGCGGAAGCGGCTGCAGTTGCGGTTCGTCGGGTGGGGGGGGATGTGGCAGCGGAGGCGGCCACGGCGGAGGCCCCTCGTTCGGGATGGCGTTCGACAAGCCCCGCAACGGGGACCAGGTCGTCCAGATCGACGGCTTCTCCATCGTGGTCGACGACCTATCTGCCGAGCTCGTGAACGGGGCTCGGATCGACTGGGTCCAGGACCTGAACGTCTCCGGATTCAAGATCACGCCGCCGAACGCGCCGACGACCTCGGACCCCGAGTCCGGGGCGGAGGCCGGCGGCTGTGGTTGCGGTTCCGGCGGGTGCGGGGGCGGTTAGCGCCCCCGGTCCAACCTTTTCTTCCCTTTTCTCCGCACTTTCGCTAAGGCGAGGGCCTGCCGGCGAGGAATGCTTCGGTCGATCCAGTAGCGCATCTCCCACGTCCGCTCGAATCCCAGGCGAGCGTAGACCCGCCGTCCGAACCGCGAGCCGTGAAGTTCCACGTTCGGGTATCCCGCCTCCCGGCACTCTCGGACGAGTTCGCGAACGATCCGGGTCGCGACCCCCTTCCCCCGCCAGGCGGGCTCGGTGTACATGGACAGGATGTACGGACTGACCAACGAGGGAATGCCGGGACGCGGTTGGTCCGAGTGGCACCACACACAGCCGCTCCCGACCACGGACCCTTCCGGGGACTCGGCGAGCCAGCCGATGAGCTCGCCGGAGTTGAGAAGGGTCCGCGCCCATCGGCGGTAGCGGGGGTCATGCTCGGTGATCTCCCGCTCCGAGCGGGTGGCGATGTCGGACCACATCCGGTGCCGGTGGTCGACGAGCAACGGGAGGTCGGCCAGGGTCGCCCTTCGATACGTCAGTCGAGCGCTCTTCGTCACCTTTGGCGTGGTCATTCGTCCCTCCGACCCGTGGTCGCCTTTGGGGAATGGGCCCGGACGGATTTGAACCGTCGACCGACCGGTTATGAGCCGGTCGCTCTGAGCCGGACTAAGCTACGGGCCCACCGGGAAGGAAAAGGAGGCGCCGCCGAGCGGAGTTTGGGGGCGGCGGCAGAACACCGCCGCCCTTTCGAACCGCTGACCTTTCGGTTAACAGCCGATCGCTCTACCGCTGAGCTACGGCGGCACCGAGGGTGCCGAGCTGGCATCGCGCTAATAGCCTTTCCGGCTCGGAGGCGGCCGGTTCTCGTGCTCGATGGCGCGGCTCTTGAGGTGCTGGATGATCGCGGTCATCCGTTCGAGGGACTGGTTGAGGTCCGCCCAGAACTCCTTCGACTTGTCGGTGATCACCGCACCGTCCGCGGAGGGTTGGATGACGCCCTCTCGCTCGAGCAGGTGGAGCGAGTACCGGGTCTTGTGGATCGGCAGTTGGAGCGCCTCGCTCAGGCGGATGATTCCGATCGGGGGACTCTTCGCGAGCTTCTCGAGGATGTCGACATTCCGCGCGAGAAGGTCGAGCTCCTCCTCGATACGCTCCACCAGGTGGACCGGCTCCTCTCCCTCGGGGCCCTCGGACTCGAGGTCACCGACCCTTTCCTTCTCCACGGGCATGTACCGACCCCGGACCCGAGCACGCTTACTTGAACGTTGTTAGCGACACGCGCGAGGGCGACGGGTGCCCCGGGTACGGGAGTTACGGGCCCGCCGGGATTCGAACCCGGGTTTGAGGCTCCGGAGGCCTCCGTGATGTCCAAGCTATACTACGAGCCCGCGCGTCGCATTCGACGCCGGACCCTATTTAGGTGCTTGCTCGGAGCGAAGCTGCGGTCCTCCCCATGTCCCAGAGGAGGGGTTCGAGTGACGAGGGTAACCGGGCGCGCGGGAGGCTATCGGGCCCGTCGACCGATGGCGCGCAAAGTATTCATGAGCGGCGACCGGGAGGGGTTTCGGGTGCCCGGGCTGCAGCGGCGTTCGATACGGGCCGTTATTACGGCCGTCGTTAGAGCGGTGAGGACCGGCAGGTGAGGTCGTGATCTCGTTCATCACCCCTATGCGTCGCCCCGACCCGACCGAAATCGAGCGGATCCGGTCGATGCTGCCCAAAGGTTCCGAATTCATCGTTGTCTCGGCCCCCGGGGGCGCGGCCCATGCCCGCAACATCGGAGCGGCCGCGGCGTCCGGGGACGTCTTCGTCTTCGTGGACGATGACGTGCAGCTGATCACCGATTGGGATTGGGACGCGTGGCTGAAACGGGATTGGCAGTTCGCCGTCGCCGAGCTCTACTGGCCGGCCCCGAGGGTGAACCGATTCATGATGCGGGCCGAGAGCACGTTGCTCGACGTGCTGATCGCCGTGTTCCACTACAAGCTTTTCATGTCCGGGTTCGCCGCGGTGCGTCGGAAAGCGTTCGAAGCGGTCGGCGGGTACAACGAGTCCGTGGTCTTCGAGGAGCACGTCATCACCATGGACTTCTACCGACACCATTTCCGGGGCGCACGATTGCCGGTCCGCGTCAAGATGCTAAGGAAGTGGCACGGCTGGAGCCCCACGAACGACACGACGAGCCGCGGGAAGGAGCACCCTCCCCCGAAGCCGGGCGAGGTCCTGGTCCTCCGCACGTAGTCGTGAACCCGTCCAACCAACGCGGACCCGGACCTAGGGGGTCTTCGGGTCGAAGGGACAGGCCCACCGTGGGGCCGCGGACTACCCCTTGCCGGCCTTCACACGAGCGGCGGGGGGCGGGGCCTTCGACTCAGAGTAGCCGCACTTCCCGCAGGAGCGGCGGTCCTTGTGGTTCGCGAGGAACGTGCCGGGACCACACTTCGGACAGGACTTGTGGGTCCGGGTGAGGGTGTCTCCCTTGACCTCGTAGAGGCTGATGCGTGCCTTCGACATGGCAGCTCACTCCTTCTTCTCGGGGGCGGGCGCGGCCGGCGCCGGCTCGGCCGCGGGCGGAGCGGCGGCGGGCGGCGCCTCCGTGGTCGCGGGGGGCGCGGCCTTGGCCGGCTTCTCCTTGAGGCCGTTTCGGATCAAGATGTGCCCGCGGACGGTGGCCTTCGCCGCCTCCGCGGATTCGTAGACGACCGCGTCCCCGCGCGTGACCGCGGTGCCGTAGCGCGCGTTCATCCGCTCGATGATGACCCGGTCCTTCGGGGCCTTCACGAGCTTCGAGAGCTCCCCTCGAACGGCGTCCCGGCTGGGCGTCGCGGCGGTCGCGTGCGCGACCTCGAACCGAAGTTCGTGGCGCTTCATCAGCGGGTTCGCCCGGTCCTCGAGGATTCTAATCTCCACGGTCGATTCTCCGAAGCTCCATTTGGGCGATAAGTTGCCGCACGTGCTCCTTCGACACCGCGTCGACGCGGACGAAAGAGACCCCCGCACCTGGGATTCCGTATATAACGGTGGCCCCGGCGGGGAGCGATTCGACGAGCGCGAGCGACCCGAGGTCCTCCTCGCCCTCGACCTCGATGAGCCCGCCTCCCGAAGCGACCAGCTCGCGGACGGCGTCCCGGAGCCGCTCCGTGAGGAACCCGGGAGGGTTCTTGACGCGAACGAGTCGCCGACGGGCCAGTGACCGGAAGAGCTTCGGGTCGATGGGCTCGTTCCGCCGCGTCTTGAGGTCGACGATGCCGATGAGGGGAGGATGGGCGAGCTCGATCGCTCGCGCGGTCACGAGGTCGCCGCACGCTCCGAACGTCTCGAGCGCGAGCACATGACGGTCCGCCTCCGGACCCGAATAGACCGGACCGTACCGCACTCCCAGGGTCGCGCGCAGCGACTCCGGGACCGCCCACGCCCGCTCGTCACTTGACGCGGAGCGCGTACCGGCCCGCGGCATGGATCCCCATCTTGCGCGCGATCTCCGACTTCTCCGGGTCGATGACGATGAGGTACCCCTGCCACTCGCGGGAGACCTCGCCCCCGCAGCGGGGGCACTTCAGCTGGTCGGTGATCGAACTGCAGCTCTTGCACGCCTTCAGATTGATCATCGTTCCCCTCAGCTCGCCGGGGTCGGCGGTTTCGAGGCGGGCTTCGCGGCGGGCTTCGCGGCGGGCTTCGCGACCGTCTTCTTGGCGGGGGCCGGCCCCGCCTTCTTGGCGGCGCCCTCGGCCTTCTTGTGCGCCTCTTGGATCCACTCGAGCCGACCCAGCGCCGGCTGGCGCATGGTGAGCCCGATGCGGCTGTCGCGGGGAGAGATTTCGGATAAGGAGAGCGAAACGACGCGGGCCCGGACCTTGTAGCCGACCTTGAGGTCCTTCTTGGACTCCACGCCGACGAGCCGCTGGTTGTGCTCGTCGATGTTCACCCGGTCGTCCATGATCTGGGACACGTGGAGCAACCCGTCGAGCGGGCCGAACCGGACGAACGCGCCGAACTTCCGGATCTCCACGACCATCCCCTCCACGACCTCCTGGATCTCGGGGCGGAAGAGGAGGGCCTCGTACTCGACCTCCTGATAGACGCCGCCGTCGCCGTGGATGATGTGCCCTTCGCCGACCGGTGTCACGTCCCGAATCGTCACCGCGACGCTCTGGCCGTCGACGAGCTTCCCCTCGAACTGCTGCTGCGCGAGCTCGGTCAGCACGCTCCCGAGGTCGGGCCCGAGCCGCTGGGGCGGGATGCGGACGACGTCCCGGCGGTGGTCAAGATAGTACATGCGCCGCGCGCGAGCGGGGGGGCCTATAAGATTCTTGGGGTCAGGCCTGCGGGCGGGTTCGACGACCGCGACCTTCCCGGACGGCCGCCACCACGAACCCATGACCGGTCTCGAGGACGCCGGGTCTCCGACCGACTCGTTCCTCGAGCTCGGGGAGGTTCCGCCAGACGCGAGGCTCTCGCCGCGCGATAGTCGTGAGCCGGTCCCGGAAGGCCCCAATCGACCCCAGCGCCATCCGGTCGACCGTGCGGAACCCTGCTGTGGTCAACGCGGCTTCCGCGCCGGCGGCGGTGTAGAAGTCGAACTCGAAGAAGCACATGCGCCCGGGAGCGTAGGGCTGGTGGGACCGGTCCGTCGAACGGGTGACCCAGTCCAGGAAGTAGTACTCCGGGTCCCGGAGGACCTTGAGGAGAAACCTTCTCCGTGCCCCGCTCGACAGGAACTCGGTCGTCGCCGCAACCGGGGAGGAGACATCGATCACTAGCACCCCTCCGGGCCGCACGACGCGCGCGACCTCGGAGAGCAGCCGAGGTCCGTCCCCAGCGGAGAAGCCGAGGATGTTCCCGTAGACCACCGCGCCCCGGAACACTCCCTCCCCGAACGGCAGGTGCTCTCCAGCGCCGCGGACGCCGCGAAGCTGCCGGGACCGGGCGAAGGCGCGGCGGCGGAGAGCGCGTAGCATGGGGAGGCTCAGATCGACCGCGACCACCTTTGCGCCGGACGCGAGGATTGTGGGCGTGAAACGGCCGGGCCCGGGTCCTAGTTCCAGCACCCACCCGCGGCCCCTCGGAAGGTGGCGCTCGAGGAATCGGTCGCGGAGCTCCCGGACGAGGACGCGCCAGGCCTCGCCGGAATACCGGTGTCGCTCTCGATCGACCTGCGCGTCAAACCGCTCGCGGATCCGACGACGTCGCTCGCTCGAACGCGCCGCAGGCCGCAATCGGGGCCGCAACCCCCGGCTCGGGTGCGTTGGCACGGCCGTCCCACCGGGGCGGATGAGATAACCCGGCTCCGGACGCGAACGGATGGTGGCTAAGCCCGGCTGAGCCCGAGGGCGAGGTCGGTCTTCGCGATCGACGCGCGACCGTCGACCTCGAGGTCGAGGGACGCCCGAATCGCGTCCACGTTCTCCGGCACCACGATCGATTCCTGATGGATCGCCTGGAAGAAGTAGGCGTCCCGACCGTCCATGCGGAACCCCTCGTCCCAGAGAACGTTCTCCATCATGTCGTTGAAGCCGAGCCCGCGGTCCCGCGCGTACTCCATCACCTGAGGGGTCCCATCCACGTGCTCCCAAGGGGCGAAGACCCGGAACCGCGGGGCCTTGCGGAAGGTGTCCGTGACCTCGGTGGCGTCCTTAGGCGCCCGGGTCAGACGGACGTGGTTCACGTGAACGTGCATGAGGGTCGTCGGGACCACGACGGCCAGGGTCGCGATGTGAAGCTCGGGGAGGATCGTCAGCACGTCGGGACCGTGGTGGGACGGCAGCTGGAACGTGGGCATGATCCCGTTGATCGGTCCCTTCTTCGTCTCCGCGGGGTCGGCGGCCCGGCGGACGATCGTGACCTCCCAGTGGTCAATCCCCCAACCTTCCCGAAGAATGGCGGCGGCGCGTGCGATGCCCGTCGTATTGCACGAGACGACCCGCAGGGTCCGCTTGCCGCGGCACGCGGCGTAGTTCGCGAGCGAGCTGAACGAAGCCTCGGCGACGTCCGCCTTCTCTCCGCCCTGGAAGATCGCGTGGACCCCCGCTGCTTCGTAGAGCTTCCGGTTCTCCCGACCGATCTTATCCGGGGCGGCGTCTACGACGATGTCGACCTTACCGAGGAGGTCGTGGATGGTACCGGCGACGGGAAGGCCGGCGCACTTGAAATCCTCGGGCTTCCCCCCGCCCGTGATGTAGATGGGATACCCCTTCTCCATCGCGCGCCGGGCCTCGTAGCTCGGTCGTGTCTTGGCGACGCCGACGAGCTCCATGTCCGGCTGTTTCGCCACCGCGTCGGCGACCCTCTTCCCAATCGTCCCGAACCCGTTGACGGCCACGCGGACCCGCACGAGTCACTCCTCCGGGCGGTCGAAGTTCGTCCAGGTTAAAGGAACTGCCGCGAGAGGCCGCGCCCGCGGATACGCTAAATCCCGGCGCGTGCGTCGGCGCTCGGTTACCATGAATTTCGAGCTGAGCGACGAGGAGCAGGCGTTCCAGGCCGCGGTCCGTCGTTTCGGGGACCGGGTCCTCCGGCCGAACGAACAGAAGATCGACGCCGAGGGACGGATCCCCTCCGACGTCCTCGCGGCAATGGCCGACCTCGGCCTGCTCGCGATGCCCGTGCCGGTCGAGTACGGCGGGATGGGAGCCTCCGCGGTCCTCACCGAGCTCGCGGCCGAGGAGATCGGGCGCGGGGACTCCTCCATGGCGACCGCCGTCTTCTTCCTGCTCGAGGCGGGGTGGTCCACGGCCTTCTCCCTGCACGGAACGGAGGAGGCGAAGCGCGAGGTCCTACCACCGGTCTGTGCCGGAAAGGCGTTCCTCGGGATCGCTAGCACGGAGCCGACCGGGGGAAGCGACCTCGCCGGCATGCACACCACCGCCCGTCGGGAGGGCACCTCGTTCGTGCTGCACGGTGAGAAATCGTTCATCTCCGGCACGGAGGAGGCGAAGGAATTGGGCGGCGGCCACCTCACGCTCGCGAAGGACCCCGCGGGAGGTTTCGACTTCCTCTACGTCCCGACCAACACCGAGGGGATCTCGACCCAGCGGTTCCACAACATGGGTCGCATGGGCATCTCGACCGGTGGACTGACCTACCAGGATGCTCGGGTCCCGGAGAAGTACCTTCTCGGGACCCAGGGGAAGGGGTTCGGTCTCGCCATGGGTGGGTTCTCGGTCGCCCGGACGTACGTCGCCGCGGCGTGCATCGGGGCCGCCGAGCGGGCGCTCGAGACCGGGACGAAGTATATCCGGGAACGGTCGGTCTTCGGCCAGCCCCTAGGCAAGTTCGAGGCGATCCAGTTCGAGCTCGCAGACCTGTGGTCCCAGCTCGAAGCGGTCAAGTGGCAGGTCCGTCGAGCTGCCTGGCTCATCGACACGTATACCCTCAAAGGAGACACGTCCCACCGCTCCGAGGTCGACCGCGTGGTCTCGTCGGTCAAGCTCGCGGCTCCTCAGATCGCCTTCGAATGCGTGAAGCGGGTAATGATGTGGCACGGCGCATCCGGGTACACTAAGGAAGTCGGCCTCGAACTCGGGCTTCGGGGGATCATGTCGTACATGGTCGGGGCCGAGGGCGGGCTCAACATCATGCGGATCATCCTCGGTCGGGAACTCCTCGGAAAGGACTTCCTGCCGTACAAGTAAGCGACCGATGACCGGACGTCGCCCGTCGCGGACGCAGCCGATCGACGAGCGACGGTTCCACGACTGGCTCGCGAGGGAGCTCCCGGCGGGTCGTACGGGTCTTCTCCCCCTGGGGGACGACGCGGCGGCCATTCGCCCCCCTCCCGGCAAGGTCGCGGTCCTCTCGATCGACTCGCTCGTGGAAGGGACCCACTTCCTTCCCCGCTCGCGGCCTCAGCAGGTCGGGGCGGCCGCTGCCGGCGTCAGCCTTTCGGACCTCGCGGCCAAAGGAGCCCAGCCGGCGGCCCTCCTCCTCGCGATCGTCGTGCCCATCGGAACCCCCCAGAATTGGGCCGAAGAGGTCATTCGAGGCGCGGAGCGGACCTCCGAGCGGTTCGGGATGTCGCTCGTGGGAGGGGACACTAAGCCGGGACCGGTCCGCACCGTGGTCAGCAGCGTGGTGGGCTGGGCCCGGGAAGGTTCGCTCGCCCCACGGTCCGGGGCCCACCCGGGGGACCTGCTCGCGACCACCGGATCCGTCGGGCGTGGGGGCGTTGCTGCCGCTCGGATGAATACGTCCCAACGCCCTGACCCGCGGGCCCTTTCCGCGATGCTCGACGTGCGCCCGCGCGTAGCGGAGGGGGCGGTGCTCGTTCGGTGGGCGCACGCGATGCTCGACACGTCCGACGGCCTCGCAGAGGCCGCCCGCCTGCTCGCCGAGGCAAGCCATGTCCGCGTGGAGGTCGACGAAGACCGACTTCCCCTGACCACGGCCCTTCGGGACCCGAACCTTTCCGCGGCGGAACGCCGACGACGCGCTCTCTACGGGGGCGATTACGAGCTCCTGCTCACGCTCCCGGCACGAGGGTTCCCGGCAGCCCAGCGGGCTGTCCGGAACGTCGGGGGCCGGCTCACCGTCATTGGCCGCGTGGCCCCGGGGCGCGGCGCCTGGCTCGGGGACGGCGGACGCAAGCGGCCGATGCCGCCCGCGGGCTGGCAGCCATTCGTCCGACGGAGTCGCCGGCGCCTCTGATCGGCCCGCTTTGTCCCGTGTCGTAAGGTTCGTTCTGTGTCGAAACCATGCGGCACCCTCACGCGGTCCACGTTACCCTCAAGTATCAGGAATCGAACTCCTCGACTACCCGGAGGTTTCGGGTATGGTGAACAGCGGTTCAACAGCCAATCCGTTTGAGACGGCGAAGAGACAGGTGGACATTGTCGCAGACCTACTGAGTCTCGACAGCGGCATGCGAGAGGTCCTAAAGCACCCGAAGCGGGAGCTCACGGTCAACTTCCCGGTCCGGATGGACGACGGGGGGTACCACGTGTACACCGGCTACCGGGTCCAGTACAACATGGCGCGCGGGCCCTGCAAGGGCGGTATCCGCTACCACCCGCAGGTATCGCTCGACGAGGTGCGGGCGCTCGCAGCGTGGATGACCTGGAAGTGCGCCGTGGTCAACATCCCGTACGGCGGCGCCAAGGGCGGCGTCATCTGCGACCCGAAGCACATGTCGAAGGGCGAGCTCGAGCGCCTCACCCGGCGCTTCGCGACCGAGATCTCCGGCATCATCGGGCCCGAGAGGGACATTCCGGCGCCTGACGTCTACACTGACGGCCAGACAATGGCCTGGATCATGGACACGTACTCGATGCTGAAGGGGTACTCCGTGCCGGGCGTCGTGACGGGCAAGCCGATTGCCCTCGGCGGCAGCGAAGGCCGCGGAGAGGCGACCGGGCGCGGCTGCGCCTACACTATCCGCGAAGCGGCGACCCATGCCGGTGTTCGCGTGAAGAACGGGACGGTCGCGGTCCAGGGATACGGGAACGCGGGCAGCGTCTGCGCGAACATCCTGAACGACGAGCAGGGCGCGAAGATCGTTGCGGCCTCTGACTCGAAGGGCGGGATCTACAAGGCGGACGGCTTCAACCCCCACGCGCTCGAGGAGTACAAGGCGAAGAACGGCTCGGTGGTCGGTTTCCCGGGCGCGAAGGCGATCTCGAACGAGGAGCTTCTTGAGCTCAAGGTGGACATCCTAGTCCCCGCGGCGCTCGAGAACCAGCTCACCGCGAAGAACGCCGACAAGGTCCAGGCGAAGCTCATCGGCGAGGCGGCGAACGGCCCGACCCTCCCCGAGGCGGACACGATCTTCTTCCAGAAGAAGATCACCGTGCTCCCGGACATCCTCGCGAACGCAGGCGGGGTCACCGTCAGCTACTTCGAGTGGGCCCAGGACATCCAGGGGTACTTCTGGCCCCTCGCCGAGGTCAACCAGCGCCTCGAGCGGGTGATGGTCCAGTCGTACAACGACGTCCACAAGATCGCTGTGGAGCGCAAGGTGCACAACCGGACGGCCGCGTACGTCCTCGCGATCCAGCGGGTCGCCGAGGCGATCCGGCTCCGGGGCATCTACCCGTAGGAAGGAACGCAAGAGAGAAAAGGGCGGGGCGGGGTCGACCACCGGATGGCCGACCTCCCCCGCTGTCGCCTAACCACTTGGTCCGACGTCGACCGTTGGGCCGACCGCCTCGCGGAGCGTATTCGCTCCGCGCAGGCGGTCCCTGAGATCATCATAGCCCTCACCCGTGGGGGGTGGGTCCCGAGCCGGCTCCTCTGCGACCGTCTCGGCGTGCGCCGCTTGGTTTCCGTCCGCGCCCAGCACTGGGGCGTGACCGCCACGCCGGATGGGACCGCGAAGCTCACCGAGGGATTGAGCGGGCCGGTCGAGGGCCAGAAGGTCCTGGTCGTGGACGACATCACCGACACCGGGGAGAGTCTCTCGCTGGCCACCGCCCATGTCGCAGAACAGCATCCGGCCCGCCTCGAGACCGCGGCGTTCCTGCACATCGCGCACTCCAAGTTCCTTCCGACCTACTTCGCCGAGGAGATTCCCCGGGCGGGCTGGGTCTGGGTCGTGTTCCCCTGGAACTACTGGGAGGACCTCGCCGCCCTGGCCACGAAGGCGGCCGAGTTCGGCCGCGGCGTGAGCACGATCCGAGAGACCCTGCGTACGCGCTCGGGCCTGGACGTCCCTCTCGCCGACCTGGAACGGGTCGCGGACCTCGTGCCGATCCGATAGACGGGCTCGCTGACCGACGGCGGTCTACGCGGTCGGTTCGGCCACGGCCCGCCGGGCGACCGACTTGAAGTACTGCTGCAGGACCCCGGCTCCGATCACGAGTCCGAAGCCGATGACAATCAGGACGACGGTGGAGGCCAGCTGGGGGACCGGGGCCGTCCCTTCCAGATACCGGACTAGGAAGACAATCCCATAGCTCACGGCGCCGATCCCTACGATCGACGTCCCGGCCACCGCGTACGTCCGCGGGAAGCGGCCCCGGGCGAACCGACGTCGGATGGCCCGGCCCGTCTCCCAGATGATGGCGGCCAGGATCCAGTAGAGTAGCCCGGCCTGGATGAAGAAGAGAGCCCTGAGGATGTCGGGTTGGGTGAGGTTGGAGTAGTACGTGTTGTAGCCGGTCAGGAAGCCCACTCCGACGAGAGCGAGCGAAAACAGGCCGAAGCCGAACGCGACCGAGCCTTGGCGGATGTCGGTCGACGCGGAGCGGACGGAGTCGATGAACGCCTCGTCGATGTCGAACGTCCAGAAGATGAGGTAGATGCCCAGCACGATCGCGAGCCCGATGAACCCCCAGATCAGGACGTTGCCGGCCGCGGCGATCCCGAGGATGAGAAGGACGATCGCCACCGGCAGGATCGTCTTCGCCCGGAGCTTCGGGTCCTTCATCGCCCGGACGATGGTGTAGTAGGTCGACTCGATGCTCGCATTCTGGCGGACGTAGACCCGACGGACCCCATCGACCCGCACCCGCGAGGCAATGATCGGGAACAGGTACTCGTCCTCCGCCCCGTCGCTGACGAGGTAGGCCGAGGTCGCGTGGAGCTGAGCGAGGACACGGTCGAACTGGTCGGCGACCCGCCGGTCGGACAGAATCCCGACCTTCGGGGAGCCGGTCAGGATGCAAACCTCGGCTTCCTCGCCGGCGCCCTTGAGCTCATCCAGGAGGCCCACCGACGCGAAGATCGCGTTCGTGTCGGAATCTTCGGCGTCCACCGTCGCGAGCCGGACGGCGGCGTCGACGACGGCGGCCCGGCCGACGACCGGCCCGGCGACCGAGGCCTTGCGGCCGAGGTCGTCGTCCCGGTCGATGCAGACGACGAGGCGCATGGCTCGCGTTACATGGCTCACTCTCGGCTTAACAGCTTGCGTTCATTGGTGTCGACCTTCGCGTCCGTACGGCTCTGGCCCACCGCGGACGTCCGCTCGACGCGGCCCGGGAACCCGGGGGGCAAACCGTGCTGCTCCGGGCCTATACGCTTATACTCCCGGTGCCCCCCTTTCCCCGTTCCTCATGCCCGAGCTTCCGGACAAGAAGGCCGCGTTCATCGACTGGTACCTCGCCGTCGTGGACGCGGCGAACCTCACCGACAAACGCTACGGCGTGAAGGGCATGAACGTCTGGACCCCCTACGGGTTCCTCGCCCGCCGTCACCTCGATGAGGTCCTCGTTCGGGAGATCGAGGTGACCGGGTCATCCCCGGTCGAGTTCCCGGCGCTCATTCCGGCGAACGAGTTCGCGAAGGAAAAGGAGCACATCAAAGGGTTCGACGCCCAGGTCTACTGGGTCACGAAGGGAGGGCTCTCCGAGCTCGACATTCCCCTCGTCCTCCGCCCGACCAGCGAGACCGCGATGTACCCCATCTTCGCGCTCTGGGTCCGGTCCCACCGGGACCTTCCGCTGAACGTCTACCAGATCGTGAACACGTTCCGCTACGAGACGAAGACGACCCGGCCGTTCCTGCGGGTCCGCGAGATCCACTTCTTCGAGGAACACACCTGCCAGGTCGACGAGGCGGCGGCCGACCGACGAGTACGCTCCAACCTGGAGGCGTTCGGTCGGATGGCGAAGGCGTTCGCGCTCCCGTACGTGGCCGTCCGCCGACCGGATTGGGACAAGTTCCCGGGCGCCGCCTACTCCGTCGCGTTCGACATCCCGGTCGGCGCGGGCCGGACCCTGCAGATCGGCAGCGTCCACCACTACCGGGAGAACTTCTCGGGGCCGTACGGCATCCGGTACGAGGACGCCGAGGGCGCTCAGCGGCTCGTGCACCAGACGACGTTCGGGCTCTCGGAACGCCTGCTCGGCGCCATCGTGGCGGTCCACGGAGACCAGAAGGGAGCGGTCCTCCCGAGCTCGGTCGCCCCCTACGAGGTCGTCATCGTCCCGATCCCCAGCACCGGGGCCGGACCGGGGCCCGAGACGACCGCGAGCGAGATCGTCGAACGGCTCCGTACGCACGGTCGCCGGGTCCACCTCGACGCGGGGGACGAGAGGCCGGGGGCCAAGTACTACCGCTGGGAGCTCCAGGGCGTGCCCGTTCGGCTCGAGGTCGGTCGCCGGGAGGCGGCCGCCCGGACCGCGACCGCGGTCGACCGTCTCGGGCGAAAGCAGACCGTCGCTCTCGGGACCCTCGAGCGGGACGTCGACACTTTCCTACAGGAGTTCGACCGGGCGCTCTATGACCGGGCTCTCGCGGCCTTCCGAGACGAGTTCCAGGTCGTTCGTTCCCTGGACGAGCTGAAGGCGTTCTCGCACGTGGGGATTCTCGGCTGGTGCGGTTCGGAAGAGTGTGGCCACGCGGTCGAGACGGCCGTGGAAGGCGGGCTTCTCGGGACCCCGGAGAGCGAGCTTCCCCTCGAGCTCGACGCCCCGTCCGCCTGCATCTCGTGCGGGTCGAGCACCGGGGTTCGTTGGGCGCTGGCCGGGCGCTCTCTCTGAGCCGAGCGTCCCGCCTAGGAGCGCGGCGCGGGCGGAGAAGACGGGGGGTTTGGCATCACGAGCCACATCCCCGCGAGACCGAACAGGAGCAGCGTGATCGTCACGGCGTACACCCCGTTGTCGATCCAGACCCCGAACGCGACGCCCCACCAGACGTAGAAAGCCACGGCGAGGACCACCAAGGTCGCGAAGCCCCAGAAGGAGACCTTTCGAGTGACCGACATCCCGCGAAGGCGGGAGGGCGGGGAGGAAGGGACCGTCGGCTCGGCTGTTGCCATCGCGCGCCGCCGACCTGAGGAGCGTTAGATAACCCTTGCGGGATGACCGATGGTCGGGAACAATTCGCAGGTAGGTGTTTAACTCCGTCCGACGGTTGTCACGGAGACGATGGCGGACCGAGCGACAGGAGAGCGTCCTCCGGCCGGCGGCTCGAATCCGCCGCTCGAGTCGCTCTCCCCCGAACAGCACCGCATCCTCGCCTACGCGAGCGCCATCGGCTCGGAGTTCGACTTCCCCCTCCTTCTCGGGGCCATGGGGATCGACGAGGAAGGGCTCGCGGAGGAGGTCGAGCGGCTCGTCCATCGAGGGGTCCTCACGGAGCGGGCGGGCGGAGAACGGTTCGCGTTCACGGAGGAGGAGTTCCGGGCGCGCATCTATCGGTCGCTCACCGAGAGCCGCCTTCGGGTCCTCCACCGAAAGATCGCCGAGGTGCTCGAACGGACGCACCCCGAACCGACCCTATCGGTGCTCGCCGAGCTCGGACGGCACTACTTCCTAGGGAAGGTCCCGGCGAAGTCCTACGAATACAACCGACGCGCTGCCGAGGCGGCACGGACGGCGGGCGAACCCCAGGTCGCCGCCGACCACCTGGAACGCGTCCTCCTCGACCTGGCCTCTCTCCCCGGGGACCGACGGAACGAGCAGGCCGAGGTCGCGGAGGCTCTGGGGGACCTCTACTATTCCCTCAACAACTTCCACAGCGCGGACCAGCGGTTCACGGAGGCCCTGGAACGGCTCGGGACCGGGTCCCCTCGGGTCCATGCCCGGCTGGTGCTGTCCCGCGCCGAGGTCGCTCGGGAGAACGTCGACTTCGACACCGCCATCGCACTCGGTACGGAAGCGCTCCGATTGCTCGAGGAAGTGGACGACCGGCTCGGAGAGGGGCAGGCGCACCGCCTTCTCGGCCGTGTCGCGTTCCAGCGGGGAGCGTACTGGGACTCTCTCGAAGAATGCATGCGGGCACTCTACCTCATCGGGGACCGGGAGGACTTCCGTCTCCTCGGCGGCCTCGCCATCGAACTCGGGAACGCGTTCTATCACCTCGGCGCCGAGGTCCAGGACGTCGCGATCGCATGGTACGAACGCGCCGGCGAGCGCCTGCTCCGCGCGGGCGACTGGGTCGAGCTGTCTCGGGCGTACCACAATCTCGGTGTGCTCGTGGGCGAAACCCGTCCCCAGGACGGCCTCGAGTACCTGGAGAAGGCGCGGCAAATGGCCGAGCGGGCGCGCGACAGCCGGACGATCGGGCGCGCGCTTCTGTCGGGTGTGCAAATGCACCTCGACCTGGGCGAGCTCGAGGATGCCGAACGGGACAACGAGGAGGCGGGTCACCTGCTCGAACACCTCTCGGACGTGCTCGGGCGAGAACAGGTGGAGCTGAACCGCGGTCTGATCGCCGAGCGCCGGGCACAGTGGGAGGATGCGGAGCGAGCGTTCAAGACGGCCATCGAGACGTGCCAACGCTTTGACCTTCCCGCCGACGAAGCCGAAGCGACGTTCTACCTCGCGCGTCTCCGGTACAAAACTCGGGAGTTGGAGGGGGCCCGGCGGGCCTATACGGACGCCCTGAACCTCGGCCTTCCGGAGTTCCGGCCTCATCTCGCGACCTCGTTCGCGGACCTGGCCCAGCAACTGGGCCTCTCGCCTGCGACCTCCCCGCGGCCAACGGGTCCGGCCCGACTCGACTCGGCCACCGCCGCTCTGCGCCGCCGACCTGGAGAGCGTTAGGTAGCTCCTCGGGACCGGCGACGGTCCGGAGGGGTTCCCAGGCAGGTGTTTAACTCCGTCCGACGGTTGTCACGGAGACGATGGCGGACCGAGCGACAGGAGAGCGTCCTCCGGCCGGCGGCTCGAATCCGCCGCTCGAGTCGCTCTCCCCCGAACAGCACCGCATCCTCGCCTACGCGAGCGCCATCGGCTCGGAGTTCGACTTCCCCCTCCTTCTCGGGGCCATGGGGATCGACGAGGAAGGGCTCGCGGAGGAGGTCGAGCGGCTCGTCCATCGAGGGGTCCTCACGGAGCGGGCGGGCGGAGAACGGTTCGCGTTCACGGAGGAGGAGTTCCGGGCGCGCATCTATCGGTCGCTCACCGAGAGCCGCCTTCGGGTCCTCCACCGAAAGATCGCCGAGGTGCTCGAACGGACGCACCCCGAACCGACCCTATCGGTGCTCGCCGAGCTCGGACGGCACTACTTCCTAGGGAAGGTCCCGGCGAAGTCCTACGAATACAACCGACGCGCTGCCGAGGCGGCACGGACGGCGGGCGAACCCGAGGTCGCGGCCCACCACCTGGAACGCGTCCTCCTCGACCTGGCCTCGCTCCCCGGAGACCGACGGAGCGAGCGAGTGGAGGTCGCCGAAACCTTGGGGAACCTCTACTACTCGCTCGGCAACTTCCACAGCGCGGACCAGCGGTTCACGGAGGCCCTGGAACGGCTCGGGACCGGGTCCCCCCGGATTCGGGCTCGACTCTTGCTCTCCCGCGGCGATGTCGCTCGGGAGAGCCTCGACCTGGACATGGCCGTCACTCGCGGCACGGAGGCGCTGCACTTGTTCGGGGAGGCCGACGACCGGCTCGGGAGTGCGCTCGCCCACCGACTCCTGGCACGGGTCGCGTTCCGACGGGGAGCATACCGGGACTCGCTCGAAGGGTGCATGCGAGCGCTCGACTCGTTAGAGCCGTCCGACGACGCCCGCAGCCTGGGCAGCCTCGCCATCGACATCGGCAACGCGTTTGCCTCTCTCGGCCCCGAAGTGAAGGACATCGCGTTGGCGTGGTACGACCGCGCGGTGATGCAGCTCCTTCGTACGGATGACTGGTCCGAGCTCTCGCGGGCGTACCTCAACTGGGGCGTAACGCTCGGCGAAACTCGCCCCCAGGACGGTCTCGAGTACCTAGAAAAGGCCCAGGAAGCGGCCGAGCGCGTGCATGACAGCCGAGAGGCCGGTCGGGCGCTCGCGGCGGGGGCCGAGATGCGGCTCGCCCTGGGCCAGATCGAGGACGCCGAGAGAGACAACGAGCAGGTCGGTCGGGCGCTCGAACACAATCCGGACGAGCTCGGGCTGGGGTGGGTAGAGCTCAATCGGGGCCTGATCGCCGAACGGCGGGGCTTGTGGGACGAAGCGGAACGGGCCTACGAACAGGCCGTCGACATGTACCGCCGGTTCCAGCTCCCAGCCGATGAAGCGGAGACCGCCTTCTACCTCGCTCGCCTTCGCTACAAGACCCGGGACCTGGTGGGGGCCCGACGCGCCTACGCGGCGGCCGTGGACCTAGGCCTCGTGCAGCTCCGACCTCACCTCGAGACCCAATTCCTCGAGCTAGGCCAGCAACTGGGACTTGTGTCGTCGGCCCCTTCCCGAGAGAACGACCTGCCTGGCGCGGACCCGGGCAAGCCGCGCGACGAACGAGCATTATAAGTCCGGACGGGCTGATTTCATCCATGATGGCGACCCGAGGCTCCCGATTCACATCCCGGCCTCCGATCTTCGGACGAGAGGAGATCCGCGAGGAAGCGGAGCGCCTTCTCACCCGAACGCTCGGCGGAGCGGGCGGAGGCCTCCTGCTGACCGGACCCGGGGGCGTCGGCAAGACCCAAATCTTGAACGGGCTCATCGAACTCGCCACGAAGAAGGGATGCACGGTCCTCTCGGGCCGGGCGCTCCCGGAGGAGCTCCCGCCCGCGTTCTCGTTGCTTCGGGCACTCCTTGCTTCCGAGAGGATGCCCGGGGCTCCGACCTCGCCACCGGCGTGGGCGCTGGCCCGGGCCGCCCTCAGTTTTGCACCCGCGGTTAGCCCGCCGGAGGTACCCGAGACGGTCCGTTTGTCCGACGACCTCGAAGAGACGCTGGCCCCCACCGGTGTCACCCAGCCCGAAGGGCTCGGTACGAGCCGCGAAGAGCTGTTCGCGCGCCTGGAACGACATCTCCTCGAACGGGCGCAGAAGTGCCCGCTCCTGATCGCGATCGACGACCTTCACTTCGCGGACAGCTCGACCCTCGAGTTCCTCAGCCAGTTCGTGAGCCAGCTTTCGACGACGCGTATCGCGTTCGCTGCCACACACGCCGAGTCCACCGAGATTCCGGAGCGGACCCGGGAGGCGATCGAAACGCTCTCGGGGGTCCCCGGCATCCTCACGATTCCCGTTCGAGGGTTGAACATCGCCGAAATGGAGGAGTTCGTTCGATGGATCCACGGGGGGCGTGCCCCGAACCAGGATGACGTTCGTCGGTGGCTCGCCCAGACCGACGGGAACCCGCTCTTTGTCGAACAGCTGGTGCGGGTGGCCACAGGGTACTTCACGCCCACGAACGACCGCGACTGCGCGGTCCACGGGGTTACCGAGATGCTCCTCGACCGGGTCAAGACGCTCGGGGACCGCGAGCGTCGGGTGCTCACCTATGCCGTGGTGCTCGGCAAGGAGTTCCAATTCACCAACCTCTCGGCGGTCGCGGGCAGCGGAG